>JAABUJ010000001.1_pt1 | contig 707220 bp, 620 predicted proteins | sample 5559131 | NCBI WGS metagenome assembly JAABUJ01 (sample SAMN10711875, study PRJNA513366) | rock metagenome | isolation source: Antarctica rocks | place: Antarctica: Victoria Land, Mt New Zealand nord | collected 2016-01-07
CGTCCCTCTGCATAAAAACGGCGATGCTAAGGGGTAACATAAGACCCCCCAACGCTGTGACGGCTTTCTTGATCATCTTGAACATCATCCACCTCTACTGGATGTGCGTCAAGTATGTAATTGCCCTTATTTATGCATTATTCTCCATGCGAGATACATCGGGATATATATATCGCCACGTGCCTTGTTTATACGACCGTAATGGTGGCGATCAGTGGCTTAATGCTGGAGAATGGCGTAGTTAGCTTCTTCGGCACGCATAAAGCACAGGCGTCGCCGCTTGTGATTCTTAGCTTGGCCTCAATGTGTTGCGCATCGTTCGGCGTGCTGCACTTTGCGGTCTGGTCGATGTGGCCCGGCGAGTACGTGAACATGCACGGTATCGAGGACGCACTCTATTTCAGTGTTGTGACGATGGCTACCGTCGGTTATGGCGACATCCTCCCGGTCGGGCATGCAGCGAGGTGGCTATGCGTTTCTGAAATCGTGTCTGGTGTTCTTCTGCTGGTAGTAGGAGTGTCGGCTTCAATGACGATCTGGCTGCAAGAGAATCAACCGTCGTCAGCGAGCAACACGGATTCTTAAATGAACCCCCGCGCTCTAAGGAAGCGAGTCCTCAAAACGTAGAGCCAAGCTAGGTGTAGGGCAGTCGGCGACGTATTCCCGCGAAACGGCATTATCGGCAACATCCGCACTCTGTGCGCACTAAGCTAGACGGCCTTGCGTTGGAAGGTGGTCTTTTTCGTGTTGGCGAAGGAGTCCTTTGCCTTATATGAGGCTACGGGTGGACCGGATTGGGTCTTTATGCCGGTCTTTCCCTGAGATGTTTTTCGCGCGCGGATTGGAGCTTCTGCGCGGCCCGGCTTAGACCGCCTATCTTGAGTTTGCCTGCTTTTGGGATGAAATCGTTCATATAGAAATCCTCTCATGATCGAGAATGGCCGGTGACGTGTGAACGTATTTTCCTGAAGATTGGGGATCGGTACGTGTCTGCTGCCGCATTCGGAACGGTGGTTTGCTATGCGTGCGTTTTAGTGTGGTGTTCTAAATCTGAAGTTCGTTTGGCGATTCTGAAGAGTTCGCAGGGAAATATCGATCTATAACGATGATGCGATAGGGTGCAAAGGAGCTGGAAGCAACCTGAAGGAGGTCGGCGCCAGAGCTAAACGCAGGTCCTTCGACTTCGCCGCTCGCGATGAAGCCGCGAGCGGCTCCGCTCAGGATGACAGTTTTGGGGTAAGGAATGAGACTTTGTCAGTAAGGGATGGAGGCTTGGAGGAGCAGGAAATGGCGCTTGGGGAGTGAAGAATTATGACCACTACGGCTAAAGCATGGCGAGGGGCTGGGTGCGGTCGGTGTGCATGGTGGGGACGGAGGCGAGGAGTTTGCGGGTGTAGGGATGCTGGGGGTGGAGGAAGAGGTCGTGGGTGGGGGCGTGTTCGACGATGCGGCCGTGCTGCATGACGGCGACTTGATCTCCAGGCTGGCCCGCGGTGCGATCTCCGGCAGGGCCTTGGGAGCTCTCGTCCGCCGCCGCCTGGTTGCAGGCCTGGGCGACCACGGCGAGGTCGTGGGAGATGAAGAGCATGGCGAGGTTGTGAGTCTTGCGGAGCTGCTGCAGCAGAGTCAGAACCTGGGCCTGGACGGTGACGTCGAGGGCGGTGGTGGGCTCATCGGCGATGAGCAGGCGGGGGCGATTGATGAGGGCCATGGCGATGAGCAGGCGCTGACGCTGACCGCCGGAGAACTGGTGGGGATAGTCGTTGATACGCTGCTCGGGGCTGGGCAGGGCGACCTCGTGCAGGGCGTCGAGTACCCGTGTGCGGATCTCTTTGCGCGAGAGCTTCGGGTTGCGGGTTCCGTCGTTATGGGCGGGGTTGTTATGAGCCAGTAAGGCTTCGGCGATCTGGGTGCCGACGCGCATGACGGGGTTGAGGGCGGTCATGGGCTCCTGGAAGATCATGCCGAGACTGCGGCCGCGGTGACGGCGCATCTCGGGTTCGGGGAGGGCAAGGAGGTCTTCCATGCCATTGGGGCCGGCAAGCCGAATACTTCCGGTTACGTGGGCACTGGGCGGGAGCAGGCGCAGGAGGGCGAGCGCGGTGGCGGACTTGCCGGAGCCTGACTCCCCGACGAGGCCGAGGGTCTGGCCGGGAGCGATGGTGAAGGAGATGTCGTCGACCGCCTTGTGGGTGCCGAAGGCGATGGAGAGATGGGAGACTTCGAGCAGGGGAGTTCGGTCCACGAGGTTGATGGTAGCGGAGATCGACCTGGCTGGAATACAAGCTGCGGCTGCATCGCTCGTGGGGATTGCGGAGCGTCTAAGGTATACGAAGGTTATGAGAACGCTGAAGACAGTCTGGGGTGTCGGGGTGGTGCTGGTGGCCGGATCGGTATCGATCTTCGGCCAGATGCACAAGGTGACGAAGCCGGAGACGGTGGTGCGGGCGGTTGGAGTGTATGAGTGGACAGGGGATGTGGCGAAGCCGGCGGCGAGCCGGTTGATCCCGGTAACGCTCTATATCGACAAGCACCTGGAGGACGCGGGAATCTACCTGGCGCGGCCAGTCCCGTTTGCGCTCGAGACGGGAAACGTCTATGAACTGGAAGAAGCCGGGGTGCAGAAGGGGACGCTGGACCTGGTGTACGCGCGGCACCTGCAGGCGACCAAGATCACTGAAGACTATGACGATGGCTGGTTCGGATACGGGACGTATCAGGGATTGGCGGCGCCGAAGAAGCCGGTCATACGCAAGCAGACGCCGGCACGGACGTCGGGGATCGAGACGGCATCGACTTCAGGGAATGCAGACAAGCCACATTTTTCGAATAAGGCGGGGCAGCCGGTTGCGCCGGGTTCGACGAAGCCCGATGCTGGTTCGACGAAGCCCGATGCTGGCTCGGCCCAGACGGATGCGAGTAAGAAGGACGATACGGCAGGGGCGGATGCGGATCCGGACCGGCCACATCTCTCGAAAAAGGCGGATGCTCCGGCGACTGGTGATGAGGCGAAGACCGATGCGACCGATAAGACCGATAAGCCGGTTAAGACGGATTCGGGGCGGGATTCGGCGGCGGGCTCAGGGACTGCACCGGCGGGAGATCCGGACCGGCCGACGATGAAGCGGCGGAGTGGGAACGATACGGCGGACACGTCCACGACTGCACCTGCGACGGCAACCTCTGGAGGCGGGGCAGAGGCACCGGCGGCAGATGATCCGGATCGGCCGACGCTGAAGCGGCACTCGGTCGAGGACGCGAAGAAGAAGGCAAAGGCGGAGGAGCAGGCGAGCGTGACGGGAACGGGATCGCTGAATGTTGATCCCGATCGGCCAAACCTGCATCGGGGCAAGCCGGCGCATGCGATGACGGAGGCGGATCTGCCGAAGCTGGCGGGGCTGCCTGTAAACCTGCGGCAGATGGTGGCGGTGTCGGATGCGGCGACCCGACCGGCGCATGACTTTGCGCGGGCGTGGGAGGATGACGCGGAACGGGCGGCGGTGCTGGCCAAGATGCAGGCGATGGCGCAGGCGCAGCTTGCGATGTATGGAGCGCCTGCAGCGGCTGGTGTGGCCCAGACTGGTGCGCCTTCGGCGGCGAAGGCTGCTGGTGCAGCGGCTGGCCCTGGCGCAGCCAGGGCGGCGAACAGGAGTGGGAGTAAGCTGCGGAGACCGCCGCAGCCGCTGCGGGTTGCGATGGTCCCGTTGCTCGAGGAGCAGATGAAGGGATACCTGTTGAGCTACGGCGATGTGCCGACGTTCGTGTACCAGGCGCACACGGCGGGGGACGGCGCGAGTCTGCGCTATGTGACGATTGTGGCGCAGCGGGATGCGCAGGGCGAGCCAAAGATGGTGCTGCATGCGGTGACCGATGCGACGCACCTCGACCGCACGGCGCGGATGCGGCTGGTGGACGCGGTGGATGTGGATGCGTCGAATCGGGCGAGTCTGCTGTTCGAGATGCAGGGCCAGACGAGCCGGCAGTTTGGGGTGTATCGGGTGCTTGGACTGCAGGCGGAGCAGATTTTCTCGACGGGGACGAGCCAGTAGGGCGTGTGGATTGATCGTTCGGCGGGCAGATCCGGCATCGGCCAAAGGCGTCTTGCAGACAGAAAGGCCTTCCACTTCAGTCTTGAAGGAACTTGCTACAGCCGCGTTATCGTCTTGCTAACAGCCCTTGCGAACGACCCAGGTAGTCATGCAGCGTTGGTTCTGAACGATGGTGGTCTTCAGGGGATCGATGAGTTCGCCTTCGAGAGATTCAGTGAGGTGCAGGAGAAGGGCTTCGTCGACGAGATAGCGCTCGGCTCCGTCGGGAGAGAGGAAACGCCGACCAGCGATAGGCAGGTGCTGCTGCTCCATGCCGATGGTCGAGGCGAGACGGCAGAACAGGAGACCGCCCGGCTTGAGGACGCGCCATGCACCGTGCAGCATGGCTTCGAAGTGCAAGTCGGTGGCGGCAAAGTGAAGTACGGCGTTGAGCAGAACGACGTCGGCGAAGGCGTCGGGGAAAGACATGGCCTCGATGTGCTCGGCGCGGAAGTTGGTGGCGGGAAGAAGCGGCGCAAGAGAGGCTGCGAGGTGTCGCATTTCGGCGATGGCTTCGGGATTCGCATCGACGCCGAAGACCTCATAGCCTTCGCGGAGGAGATAGACGAGATTGCGACCATATCCGCAGCCGGCGTCGAGGATGCGCATTCCAGGACGGATGTTGCCGCGGAGAAGCTGGTCGAAGAGGTAGATGTCGATGAGGCCGAAGTGTTCATGAAGAGTAAGCATCGGACCGAATGATACGGGAATGCCGTGGCTTAACCAGCAAACGCCGGGAGATCCCGGCGCTTGCTGTTCGGCATGGTGCCGGCATTCAATCGGCTATGCCCACCTGGGGCACGTCGATGCCAAGCGCCGTTGCGAGAGCGATCTGATGATCCTGTTCCTGTACAAGGATCTTGCGAATCTGCTCGGCGGTGGCGAACTCACCGAGTTCATCGCACTGCTTTACACGACGCCGATAGTTTCGTATGGTCTCATTCTCATTGTCAAGGTCAAATTGAAGCATATCTTCGGCTTTTTCGGAGGTCTTGACCGGCTTCGGAGTGGTCGTGGGCATTCCGCCGAGATAGTCAATCTGGTTGGACAGGATGAGGGCATGGGAGAGCTCTTCGGTGGCGTGTACGGCGAGCTCTGCGGCGATGTTCATATACGCCGCTCCTTTGAGGACCTGGGAGTAGTTTGTGTAGGCGATGATGGCCTGAAACTCGCGGGATAGATCCTCATTCAGGAGGTCGACCAGCTTTTCGCGAGTGATCGACGGGGTAGAGGCGTCTGGCATTTCATTCTCCGGTATGTAGTGTTGCTCTCTCCTCGTGAGATGCAGGAAGAGAGGCGGGCGTTCGACGACGCGCCTGCTTACGGATCGAGCGGGGAGAAGCAGCGGAAAAGAAATTCGGGTCCTTCAGCTACGATCGGCTACGCTGCGCTTCGCTCAGGATGACAGATTTTGTAGAGATGACGGGAGACGCGCCATGACAACTGCAGACGGACGTCAGCTTGACTGTTCAGAATGAAAGCTTTTGAAGGGGCGGAGCAACCGTGGTTACTCCGCCTTAATATTTGGATTTACAGGGAAGGATAGTCGGTGTAACCCTCGGCGCCGTGGGCGTAAAAGGTGCTGGGGACTGGCTGGTTGAGACCGGCCTGCCTGCGAAAGCGGAGGGGGAGGTCGGGATTGGCGAGGAAGAGCTTGCCGAAGGCGATGGCGTCGGCTTTGCCCTCATCGAGGAGTTGCTGGCCGGTCTTTTGGTCGAGCGCCTCGTTGGCGACAAAGACGCCGCCAAAGAGTTGCTTGAGCGTGGGACCGAGCGAGTCGGGGGCAGGATGCTCGCGGGCGGCGATGAAGGCAAGGTTGCGTCTGCCGAGCTCGCGGGCGACGTAGCCGAAGGTGGCGGCGCGGTTCGAGTCCGAGATGCCATGCGTGTCGCTGCGCGGGGCGAGATGCATGCCGACGCGGCCAGCGCCAAAGACGGAGATGGCGGCGTCGGCGCACTCGAGCATGAGGCGGGCACGATTCTCGATAGGGCCGCCGTATTCATCAGAACGGCGGTTGGAGCCATCCTGCAGGAACTGGTCGAGAAGATAGCCATTGGCGCCGTGAAGCTCGACACCGTCAAAGCCGGCAGCCTGGGCGTTCTGCGCGCCGCGCCGGAAGGCCTCGACTACATTCTTTACTTCGTTCAACTCGAGGGCTCGCGGGGTCACGAAGGGCTTTTCGGGGCGGAGAAGCGAGACGTGACCACTGGCGGCGATGGCGCTCGGAGCTACGGGAAGTTCTCCATTGAGAAAGGCGGGGTCAGAGATGCGGCCTACATGCCAGATCTGCGCGAAGATGTGGCCGCCCTTGTCGTGAACCGCCTTGACGATGGGCTTCCAGCCCTCGGTCTGTTCCCTGGACCAGAGGCCGGGGACCTGGGCGTAGCCGACGCCGAAGGGATCGATGGGAATGCCTTCGGAGATGATGAGACCGGCGCTGGCACGCTGCGCATAGTATTCCCCGATGATGGGAGTGGGGATATGGTCGGGGGTACCACGGAGGCGGGTGAGCGGGGCCATGAAGATGCGGTTCGGGAGGGAAAGGTCACCGACTTGAATTGGATCTAACAGGTTAGGCACTGGGCTCCTTCGCGTGGGGCGCGTATGGAGAGTAGATGACCGCGTCGGAGGAAGGATTCGATGGGGCAGGGTTGGGACTGGATTGGCGATACCGGAGCATGAGAAGGCAACGGCAGGTGCAAGGGCCAACGCAGGTTCTTCGGCTGCGGCCAGTCGCGATAGGGCCGCGACCGGCTGCGCTCAGGATGACAGTTTCTGGCGACGGGTGTGGGGAGGAACAGGTGACGAGTAATGATCTTTTTGAGTTAGATGGGGAAGCTCTTGAGCCACTGGCGGAAGGGCGGGCCGAGGTCGTCGCGCTTCAGGGCGAACTCGACGGTGGCCTTGAGGAAGCCGAGCTTGTCGCCGGCGTCGTGGCGCTTGCCTTCGTAGATGAAGCCGTAGACCTTCTCGTATTGGAGCAGGGCTTTAATCGCATCGGTGAGCTGGAGCTCGCCGCCTGCGCCGGGGGTGATGCCTTCGATCATCTCGAAGATGCGTGGGGTGAGAATGTAGCGGCCGATGATGGCGTTCGGTGAGGGCGCATCCTCGAACCTCGGCTTCTCGATCAGGTTGCTGACGGCGAGCAGCCGCGGGTTCTTTGGATCGGGCGTGCAGGCAAGGCAGCCGTAGGCGGAGATGGCTGGACCGTTGATGACTTCCGAGCCGAGGATCGTGGATTGCGTCTCGTAGAAGGCCTCGACCATCTGCTTCATGCAGGGAACGGTGGCGTCGACGATGTCATCGGGGAGGAGGACGGCAAAGGGTTCGTTGCCGACGATCTCCTTTGCCATGAGAACGGCGTGGCCGAGGCCAAGGGCTTCCGGCTGACGGGTGTACGTGATTTTGGCGAGCTTCGAGACGGAGCGCGCCACTTCGAGGAGGACGGTCTTGTTCTTGGCTTCGAGCGAGGCTTCGAGTTCGGGAGACTTGTCGAAGTGGTCCTCCATGGTGGATTTGCCGCGGCTCGTGATGATGATGATCTCGGTGCAGCCGGCGGCTACAGCCTCTTCGATTCCATACTGGATGAGGGGCTTGTCGACGAGACAGAGCATCTCCTTCGGGATAGCCTTGGTGGCGGGGAGAAACCGTGTGCCCATGCCTGCGGCGGGAAAGACGGCCTTACGAATTTTCTGGTGGGGCATAAGAAGCCTTTGATCCTGTTTGATGCCGGATGAGGTTGCTCATTCCATTGTGAGGGATGGATGCTGATTTGTGGGTGCGTCCGTGAGATAGGCTGTGGCGCTTTGTGTCAGGGTTCGACGATGGATGAAGCGAGGTCAGGGAGATGCGACGAAAGTGTTGACGTTATGGGTATAGATCGATCCCGCGTTGATCTTCCGAGCGCAAGCCAGAGGCAGAGCGCCATAGTGGTGCAGACCTCTAAAGGACGGGTGAGTCGTCGTGGAGCATGGCTTTGCGGATGATCTTGAGAGGGGCGGGGCCCTGGCGCATGAGGTCATCGTGGAAGTTTTGAAGGTTGAAGGCGGAGCCCTGTTTCGCCATGACGTCGGCGCGCAGCTTCAGGATTTCGAGCTTGCCGAGGGTGTAGTAGAGGTAGGTTGCGTCCGAGGTGCCGCGCTTGGTCTCGATGAGGCCGATGGCGTGGGACTGGAAGCCTTCGGTAACGAAGAGGTCGACGGCCTGATCGAAGGTCCAAGCGCCGCCGGGAGCGCCCTGGCCGGTATGGAGCTTGATGGCATTGACGAAACGGGCATCCCGGAGGAGGGCGTCCTGGAGCTGGCCGAGACGGATAAGCTTCGCCTCCCGTGAGCCGGCAGCGGTACCGGGTGGAAGATAACCCTCGTCGAGCATCATCTGTTCACAGTAGTGAGCCCAGCCCTCGATGTTGGTATTGGCGCCGATGAGCTTGCGGATCTTTGAGGGGAACTGGGGCTGCCAGAGGAACTGGACATAGTGGCCGGGATAGGCCTCGTGAATAGCAGTGCTGGTAATGGTTCCTACGTTGAAGGCGGCCATGTGTTCGGCGATGTGGGCTGGGGTCCAGTCTCGTTCAGGGAGCGTCACGTTGAAGTAGGCTTTTGTCGAGTGCATCTCGAAGGGTCCGGGCGGGTCCATAGAGGCCTGGGTGGTCGCGCGCATGAAGGGAGGCGTCTCTTCGAGCGTGGGCTCGACTTTGGACGGGATGGTGATGACGTGATGGGTCTCGATGTAGGTGATCAGGCCGGCGAACTGGGCCTGGAACGCGTCGAGGAGTTTGCCAGGCGCGGGATGGATGGTGGCGAGCTCGGCGAGAACCTGCTGGGGCGTCTTCGTGGGATCGACCTCTTTGGCGATGCGCGCGAACTCGGCCTGGTTTTTATGCAGGTCGGCATAGGCGATGGTGAGCAGGCGATCGAGCGGAATGTCGACCATCTCGTCATACTGGAGTTTCCTGGCGAAGGTATCGGCGCCGAACTTGTAGTCACCGTTCGAGCGGGGGAGCAGGTTGGTCTTCAACCACGCACCGTAGCTCTTGAGTGCGGCGATGACGGCGGTGTTCGAGGTGGCGAAGGCGGCTTTGACCTCAGGATCGGTCGCCTCCCGAAAAGCTGCGGGGACATCGGTCTCAAAGAAGCTGACGAGGCCGTCGATCTGTTCGAGGGCGATCTCAGTGTAGATCCTGGGAGGGTTCTTGAGGTTCTTGCGAGCTTCAAGGAAGACCTGCGGCATGAGTTTCTCGCGGGCGATGGCGGCGCGCAGGCGCACATCAGCAGGAGCATAGTTGCGGCTCATGATGACGAAGATGGAGTTGGTGATGCCGGAGGAGTAGAGGTCGGGATTCTTCTCCCACGGCCGGATGACTTCGAGCGTGAGCAGGTTGGACTTGATGCTATTGAGCAGAATCTCGCGGTCCGCGGCGACGCTGGCATCGAGCGCGGCGGGGTCAATCGCCTGGATCTTTCTATCGTAAGTGTGGAGTGCGGCTACCTGTTTCTGAACGGTCGCGGCGGTGTAGTCCTCGAGTTGCGGGTCGTACTGGTGCAGGCCGGCGGCAGTTCCAGAGGTGGGAGAGAAGTGGAAGAAAACGTCAGTAAAATACTGGTCGGCGATGAAGGTGAAGGTCTGGGGGGCGCCGTCAGCGGCGACGCGCTGGGCGGAGAGCTGGGCAGGGGCGGTGAGCATGAGAGCTCCGAGACTGACGGCGACGGTGCGGAGTTTCTGGATCATGGCTGGTGGAATGAGTTTACGGCAAGCGCCGGATGTCCAGAGGTGGGTGGAGTTTCAAGCACTCTGCGGGAACCGTTGCCTTGATGGTTGCAGCCGCTCTTGCCCGGCTCCTAGGCGCGGGAGGCCGGTTCGAGCGAGTCGAGGAGGGCGCGGGTCTCTGCGAGGACGTCATCGGCTTTGGCAGAGGTGAGCGGCCAGCGGAGGACGCCTTGCGGTGTGAACTGGGCGCCGCGTTTGGTGTTGCGGCTGACGAGCTTCATGAGCATGCCGGGATCAATGGTGTGGACGCGCGCTGGTGCTTCGCCAGGGGCGGTAGCAGGCGCTCCGCCCGCTTTCTGTTTGGCGAATTTGATGTGCAGCATCTCGATGAAGGTCTTGGTGGCGGACTTGCCGGAGCCGTGTTCGACCTGGGTGCGTTTGCGGTCGAGCTGACTGATGCCGAGCTGCTCGCAGTGGAGACGGATCTCGCCGGCGGCGAGGAGATTGAGGACGGCATCGGGCGGCGTGCCATACCGGTCTAGCAGTTCGGCTCTCACATCGGCAAGGGTTGTGAGGTCTTCGGCACCGGCGATGCGCTTGTACATGCGGAGGCGCTGGTTCTCTTCGGGGATGTACTCGGAGTCGATACGGAGCGAGATGCCGAGGTTGAGGACGGTTCCGGCATGGGCAGGTTTTTCTTCGCCGCCCTTCATCTTGCGGATCGCCTCTTCGAGCATCGTGGTGTACATCTCAAAGCCAATGGCCTCGATGTGGCCGGATTGCTCGCCACCCAGCATGTTGCCGGCGCCGCGGAGTTCGAGGTCGAGGGCGGCGATCTTGAAGCCGGCGCCGAGGTCGGAGAACTCCTTGAGGGCGGCGAGGCGGCGGCGGGCGATCTCGGTAAGCTCCTTCTCGGGCGGAATGAGCAGATAGGCGTAGGCGCGGCGGTTGGAGCGGCCGACGCGGCCGCGAAGTTGATAGAGCTCGCTCAGGCCGTGACGGTCCGCGCGGTTGATGATGATGGTGTTGGCGAGCGGGATGTCGAGGCCGTTCTCGATGATGCTGGTGGCGACGAGGACGTCGTACTCGTGATTCATGAAGGCGAGCATGACACGTTCGAGCTCGGCCTCGGGGAGTTGGCCGTGGCCGATGACGACGCGGGCGGAGGGAACGAGTTCGTGGATCTTGGCAGCGAGCTCGTAGATGGTTTCGACGCGGTTGTGGACGAAGAAGATCTGGCCGCCGCGTTCAAGCTCCATCTCGATCGCGGTGCGGACGAGCTTCTCGTCGAACTTGGCGACGATGGTCTGGATGGCCATGCGGTCTTTGGGCGGCGTCTCGATGACGGACATGTCGCGTAGACCAATCAAGGACATGTGGAGGGTGCGCGGGATGGGCGTGGCGGACATGGAGAGGACGTCGATGGCAGCGCGCATCTGTTTCAGGCGCTCCTTGTGCCGGACACCGAAGCGCTGTTCTTCGTCGACGACGAGCAGGCCGAGGTCCTGAAATTTCAAGTCCTTCGAGAGCACGCGGTGGGTGCCGATGAGGATGTCGATCTTGCCCTGCTCGGCTTTTTCGAGAATGACCTTCTGCTCCTTCGCGGTGCGGAAGCGGGAGATCATCTCGATGTTGACGGGGAAGTTGGCGAAGCGGCGTTTGAAGGTCTCATAGTGCTGGAAGGAGAGGACGGTGGTGGGGGTGAGGACAGCGACCTGCTTCGAGTCCTGAACGGCCTTGAACGCGGCGCGCATGGCGACTTCGGTCTTTCCATAGCCTACGTCTCCACATAACAGCCGGTCCATGGGCTGGACGGACTCCATATCCTGCTTGATGTCGGCGATGGCAGAGATCTGGTCGTCGGTCTCGTTGAAGTCGAAGGCGTCCTCGAACTCGCGCTGCATGTTGGTGTCGGGGGAGAACGGGGTTCCTTGCGCGGCCTTGCGCTGGGCGTAGAGGATGAGGAGCTCGCCGGCCATGTCGGCCATGGCCTTCTTGACGCGGGCCTTGGTCTTTTGCCAGCCCTGGGTGCCGAGCTTATTCAGTGCCGGTGCCGGCCCGGTGTCTGTAGACCGGTACTTCTGGATGAGGTCAAGGCGGGTGAGCGGAACGTAGAGCTTGGCGTCGTCGGCGAACTCGAGGATCATGAGTTCGAGCGGCGGTGCGCCGTTCTCCTCGATCAATCGCAGCCCGCAGTACTGGGCGATGCCGTGTTCGACGTGCACCACATAATCGCCGACAGTCAGGTCATGGAAGTCGGAGATGAAGGCGGAGGTCTTGGACTTCGAGCGGCGAGGGGGGCGAATGGTGACGTCGGCGTCGTCGATGAGGTCTTGCGCACCGAAGAGGACAATTTGGCGGGCCGAAGCCTTATCCAGATCGAGGATCTGGACGCCGGCGGCGATGCTGGTTTTGACGATGACGGGAGTTCGGAGATCGCCGGCGAGATAGCTGGATTCGCTGTAGACGGTGGTTGAGCCGGGGGCCTCGCTGCGGGAGCCGAGCCGGTAGGGGACCTGGTACTCCTGCAGGAGACCGGCGAGGCGTTCGACCTCGCCCTGGTTGGGCGCGGTGAGCAGGATGCGAGCGTCCTGGGTCATGAGGAGCTTGAGCTGGTCGATCAATGCGGGGATGCTGCCGTGGAAGCGCTGTGTGGGCCGGGTGGCGAAATCGACTTCGGAGAGGTCGCTGCGGTCTGCGTCCAGAACATCAACCAGGCCGAGCTGGTCGAGCTCGCAGCCGCAGAATTTGCGCAGCCGGTCATCAAGGTCCCACGGGGAGAGGTAGATGTCTTCAGGGCGGATAAGATTGCCGATCCCGGAGCGATCGTGGCGCTGCTCGACCTTGTTCCACCAGCGCTCGCCCTGATTCTTGACCATGCTTGGCTCTTCGATGAAGACGCGGGGGGCGGGACCGGAGGCGGAGAGGAGGTCGAGCAGGGTGAGATTGGCCTTCGCGGCCTCCGGGGCAACGGGCGCGAAGAACTCCCAGCCGGGGAAGATGGTGGCTTCAGTGAACCCCACCCTCTGCGATGAGACCGCAGAGGATGGGGCACCCGAACTTCCTGGGTGGGTCTGGAGTTCCACAGGCATCTCCCCACCTTCAAGATTTGCGCCTGCGAGGCCGGCGCGGGTGAGGCGCGCGTTGATGGCGCTGAGGAGTTTTTCGGTGACCGGCGTTTCGGTGAGCGGGAGGAGCAGGGCGTCGTCGAGAGGAGAGCTGGAACGCTGGGTCTCGGGGTCGAACTTGCGGATGGACTCGATCTCGTCGCCGAAGAAGTCAATTCGTACCGGCCGATCCATCTCCGGGCTATAGACGTCGAGGATGCCGCCGCGGAGGGTGACCTGGCCGGGCATCTCGACCACATCGACGCGGGTGTAGCCGACCGAGAGCAGGTGCTCGACCAGCATGTCGGGGAGGTACTCCTCGCCAGTGCGGAGGCGCAGGGCGAGGGCGCGGTAGAACTCTCGCGGAAAGAGCTTCATGCAGGCGGCTTCGAGGGGCGCGATCACGAGGCGGGCCTGGCTGGTGGCAATCTTCCATAACGTGGCGGCGCGATGCTCCTGGATCTCGAGGTGGGGCGAGAGATTTTCGAAGGGGAGGACGTCGTGGCCGGGCAGGCGAAGGACGGACTCGGGCGGCAACGCTCCGGTCAGTTCGCAGGAGCTGAGGACGGCAGCGTGAAGTGCTTCGGCCGCCTTATTGTCCGCGACGATCATGACGGCGGGCGCGTTGGCGGCGCGGACGAAGAGCGGAAGGTACAGGGCGCGCGCGGTTGCGGTCAGGCCGGAGACACGTCTGCGCCCTGTGCCGCCGCTGAGATGGCGGCGGACACGATCAAAGGCGTCAGAGTGTTCGAGGTCTGCGAGAAGCTCGCGGACGAAGGGAAGGACCATGCTGGACCAGTTTATCTGGATTCAGCGTGTACGGACTCAGTTTGTGCGGCGCGCGCCAGGTCTGAAGCGATAGACGACTGCGGCGAGAGGCGGGCAGGGCTTTGCGTCTTGACGAGGAGAGAGGCTGAAGACCAGCGCAGGCTTCGATCGCTGAGCGCATCGGCGAGGAAGTTGCCCCTGGCGGCAAGGGAGGAAAACTTCCTGAACAGCGGCGGAATGACGCGCGCGATAAGGGCGGACGACAGGCAGGATCGCCGGACCACGAGGTCGACAACGTGCTCGACGGGAAAGGCGTGATGCATGGAATGTGAGGTGCCGCCGTGGAAGGCCAGCCACCGGGTGCCACGGGCGACCTCATGCTCGATGAAGAAGGAGCGAAGCACGGTGCCGAGCGAGAGCTTCTCGTAGCCGGTGGAGTTCATCTGCCATTGAATCCAGGTGGTGTCGTTCTGACGCCAGCCGCCGACCAAAGCCAGCCAGATTCCGTCCTTCGAGCGGAGACCGCTGACGAATCCTCCTGAAAGCTGTGCGGTGGAACGAAACTGGTGGTTGAAGATGTCCTGCGGCAGAGGCTTCAGGGAGCTGTGATTAAGCCGCTCGAGCGAAGCGCAATCGTCTGCGGGTATCAGGGCTGCAACGTCAGAGAAGAAGTCGCAGGGAACCTCTTCCTCGAGCCGCCGGCGGAAGGAGCGAAGGTGGGTGCGGGTGCGCTTGCCGAGACGCGAGAGGGTCTCCTCGAAGGTGCTGCCGAGTGCAAGGCGGTCCTGCACGTCGCGCGTCTGTGACGTCCAGAGGTGAGAAGCAAGCTGTGGGCGCCGCAGGGTAGATAGAGGTGACTGGCCGGATTCGGGATCCTGTTTGAAGGAGACGAGCACGATCCTGGCGCGGTGCTCGAGCAGAGCGGAGCATGCCGCGGCGGCAAAGTAGGAGCGGAGTGATTCAGGGCCGATGACGGTGCGTACGCCGGAGCTGTCACCTGTGGAGATGCAGCCGGTCTTCCAAGAGCCTGCGCGGTATTCGAAGAGGAGGACGGAGCCAATGAGGCGCTGACAGCCCACTTTCATGTCGCTCGAAACGAAACAGACAAGATGGGGGAGCTTGCGAGCAGCGTACTCCTGATCGAGGAAGTAGGCGAGGCCGTGCATAGCTCCGGATTGGCCGCTACTTCCGGCGAGATCTTCAAGGGAGGTGGCGTGCGACAGGATCGCCTCGCGACCGGAGACGATCTGTATCTCTAAAAGCACAGGGTGGTTTGCGCGGAGAGAAAGTTCCGAGTTCTCGAGTGACGTGTGGCTGAAAACAGAGGTTGGAAGCGTGAAATCGAGGATATCGGGGCTTGAGCTATCGGGGTCCGAGGCTACATCCGGCTCCAACACGGCATCCAAAACGAATTTTCGAGAACTGGGCATGGGACACGGGCAACGAAGTGGTAGCTGCGTGCTGGCAGCATACAACGGAAACCTCCTCGTGCAGCGGAGTCTTTGCGTTGCCGTAGGATTTCACTCGTCGCTTGACCTGCTTGATGCGCTTGTTTTCACTGGAGGATTTGATCGAGGGATCGGCGTTCCCCTCACCGGCTAAAGCCGCGTTGTGATCATTGGACTTAGGGGTGATTCATGCCTCACCCCTTGAAAGCAGTGACTTATTCAGAGATTCCCGAAACGGTAATGACGATCTTGCCAATGTGGGTATTGGATTCCATGTAGCGGTGGGCCTGGACTATCTCGGAGAGGGGAAAGGTCGTGTCGATGCGAGGTTTGAAGGTGCCGTTTGCCAGGTGGTCGAAGATGTACTGCTTGGCTTTGGTGAACTCGGCAGGGTTTGTAACGACTTCAAAGAGGGTGTAGGCCTTGATGGTGAGGTGCTTGGACAAGGCTGTGAAGAGCGGGTACGGAGTGGGCTCGGGCGCGAGCGCGCCGTATTCGAAGATGGTGCCGGAGGCTGCGGTGGCAGCGGCAAGAGCTTCAAGACCTTTGCCGGCGACGGGATCGAAGACGAGGCGGGCACCCTTGCCGGCGGTGATCTCCTGGACGCGGGCGGGCAGGTCTTCATCATCGGTCACGATGACGTGGTCTGCGCCGAGCGCGAGGAGTTCGGCCTTCTTAGCGGCGGTGCGGGTGGTGGCGATCGAGATGGCGCCTTCAGCCTTTGCGATCTCGATGGCGGCGATGCCGACGCTGCTGCTCGCGGCGGTGATGAGGACGTAATCTCCCTGGGTGATTTTTCCATACATGATGAGCGCGCCATAGGCGGTCATGTATTGCATCCAGATGGCGGTGCCTTCCGCGAGGGCGGTGGCGGGGACGATGGCGACCTCGCCGTAGACGCCATACTTGTCGGCCATGAAGGCGGGAACGGTGCTGGCGGTCTTGCCGAGCCAGGCGGGGTCGACGCCAGGGCCAATGGCTTCGACGATGCCGGAGGCCTCATAGCCGAGCTTCGAGGGGAGTTGGGGCTGCACTAAGTAGCGGCCCATGCGGAACATGACCTCGGCACGATTCAGGCCGATGGCTTTGACGCGGAGACGGACCTCACCTTCTGTTGGCTCAGGGAGGGCAAGTTCCTCTAACAGTAGGACGTCAGGGCCGCCGGTCTGGTGGAAGCGGACGATCTTCACGGTCTTTGCGGGGCTACCTGCAGATGCTTCTGTGGACATGAGGGATACCTCTCTTGGGAGCTTTGGATTCCCGGCGTGGCGGGAGGACTCAGATGGCGTCCACTTTTTGCTCGGGCGCCGCGATGGCTTCAGCTTCGGCGTCCTTACCATAGATGACCTGGCCGTACTCGAGCAGGGTGACCATGCCGACACCGCCACAGATATTGCCGACTACGGCTGGGATGAACCATTGTGGGAAGGCAATCCAGGGAGCGTGGCCGGTCAGGATGGCGGCGAAGACCTCGCCGCTGGCAGCGATACAGTGGGCGAAGTTGCCGAGGCCGACGACGAAGGCGAGCAGCCAGATGATGATGACCGATCCCGTGATGGAGTGCGAGCCGGAGACGAGCCAGGCAACGGTTGCGATAATCCAGCCGCCCATGACCCCGCTCCAGAAGATGGTTGCGGGCGGGCGATGGATGGCTTCAAGGCCGAGCTGCGTTAGCGACTGAACGACCTCGGGATGGACCGCATTGGTGAGGGTGGCCAAAGCCGCGAAGGCGAACGCGCCGAGGGCGTTCGAGGGCAGGACCGCGGCCCAGAGGCGCATGGTTTGCCAGAAATGCTTCTTCTCGGCGAGTACGAGAGCTACAGGATAGAGAGTGTTCTCGGTGAAGAGCTGCGAGCGGCCCAGAATGACGACGATAAAGCCGATGGGATAGAACATCTTGGCGGTGAACTCGGCTGGTTTCGAGGTGCCGAGCATGGAAAGGGCGATCGCGGTTCCGAGAGCCGACAGCCCCATAAAGACGCCTCCCGCCAGACCGGAGATGATGAGCGAGATTGTGGAGCGGCCGAGCTCCTGACGGGCGTTGTTGGCGACCTGCTCGTAGATGTCCTGCGCGCTGGGGCGTTCGAGGTTCTTCTGAGCAATCTGCACGAGCGGCTGTGAGACTGGTCGACGTTGGCGGAGATGGAAGGCCATGGACGTTCAGATGCGGGAACGCCTGGCCCGGAGATGTATTCTAGAGACGAGGTGCAACGGCATGGCAGCAAACGGTATGCAGAAGGTGAGATCGGTTTCAAGCGACGAGCAACGATCGGGTTATAAGTCATCGGCTCCGGCCAGCTCTCAGAGGCCAGCTCCTGTAAACGTTCCTAGCGCGATGGCGACTGCTTAGTCTCGCGGCAATCGCGATCCTGCTCGGGTTTTCGCGGGGATTGATCAAGGGTCATGATCTGCTCCTGCGCCTCCTGGAACGTGCCGGCTGGGTGGCTGAAGGTTCCACCCCTGTGAATGTTGCTGGAGACGGAATGCTTCTGTTGACCGAAAAGTCTGAGATTCACTCAGTGATGTTCCTTGGAAAAGGTTAGCCATGGCCACCCTGATAGCTCTTTCACCTGAGATTCTTGCCATGTACCAGCCTGTCATCGGGCTGGAGGTTCATGTGCAGCTGTTGACCGCTTCAAAGGCGTTTTGCGGGTGCGTCAACCAGTATGGCGGTCAGCCGAACACTCACGTCTGTCCGACATGCCTTGGGCTGCCGGGGGCGCTGCCGGTGTTGAACCGGAGGGCGGTGGAGTTTGCGGTTCTGGCGGCAAAGGCGATTCACTGCGAGATTCGTGAGACGAGTGTGTTTTCGCGCAAGAACTACTTCTATCCCGATTCGCCGAAGGGATACCAGATCTCGCAATACGATAAGCCGATTGCGGAGGGTGGCTATATTGACGTGCTCGATGCGAGCGGTGCGACGAAGCGGATCGGGGTCACGCGGCTGCACCTCGAAGAAGATGCGGGCAAGAGCACTCATGATGGCTTTGCAGACTCGGCGTCGAGGACGTACATCGATCTGAATCGCTGCGGAACACCGCTGGTTGAGATCGTGAGCGAGCCCGATCTGCGCAGCGCGGACGAGGTCTTCGAGTACCTGACAAAGCTGAAGGAGATTCTGCTCTACACCGGCGTGAGCGACTGCAACATGGAAGAGGGATCGCTGCGCTGCGACGCGAATGTGAGCGTTATGCTGAAGGGTGCGAAAGAGTACGGGACCAAAGCCGAGGTGAAGAATGTCAACAGCTTCCGGTACATTCGCGCAGCGGTCGAGTACGAGATCGAGCGGCAGATTGGCGTGATTGAAGAGGGTGGCCGCGTGGTGCAGGAGTCGCGGCTGTGGAACAACGCCGAGGGGCGGACCTATAGCATGCGCTCGAAGGAACAGGCGCATGACTACCGTTATTTCCCGGAGCCCGACCTGCCGCCGCTGGTGGTGAGTGCGGCGTGGCAGGCGGAGATTCTAAGGGCACTGCCGGAGTTGCCGGAGGCGCGGCGGGCTCGCATGCTCGCGGAGTATGAGATCAGTGTGCAGGATGCAGCGACGCTGACGGCGACGCGAGAGTTTGCGGAGAGGTTCGAGGCGGCGGCAAAGCAGGCGAAGAGTCCGAAGCGGGTGGCGGCGCTGCTGATGAGCGAGCTGACGATGCGGCTCCGGCTGGCAGGACTGGAACTGGAGCAGTCGCCTGTGTCGATGGCCGGGATCGTGATGGCGGCGGACCTGGCGGAGTCGGGCGAGCTGTCGAGCAAGATGCTGAAGCAGCTGCTCGACACGTGCTTTGCGGAGGGCAAGGACTTTCCGGCGATCTATGAGCGGGACAAGCCCAGGCAAATGTCGGATGTGGCGGCTATCGAGCGGATGATCGATGAGGTGATCGCAGCCAATCCGAAGCAGGTGGAGCAGTATCGTGGGGGCAAGAAGACGGTGGCGGCGTTCTTCGTGGGCAACGTGATGCGGCTCTCGAAGGGGCAGGCGAACCCGGTGCTGCTGAATGAGTTGGTTGTGAAGAAGCTGGATAGTTAAGCCTTTCTCCCTCCAGAACCTGTCTAAAGACTGGACGGACGCCCTGCGCGGGCGGCGGTCACTTCGTGACGTGTCTACCGGTCTTGGCAGGATGATCCTCTTGGGACCGTCCGATGGTCGGCACGAACATTTGTTTGCGACCAGCGGGAGCACCACGCAACGCGATCACCACGAAGTGACTGCGTCACGCGCAGTGAGCCCGTCCGGCAGGACTGCTCTTGCAAATTTTTAGACAGGTTCCACTAGACTTGGCGGATGCGTCTGCGCTTCCTGGTCTCTGGCTATGTTTGTTCCCAGATTATTGACTATGTCCGTTCGCGGCGAACAGGGTGGATGCTGGCGGCGGCGGTGGCAGGCGCCCTGGCTGGATGTCGAGCGCGTACGCCGTATATGGTCCCGACCGGGCCGATGCCCGCAAACACAGTGTTGCTTTCACAGATGATGCAGGAGCTCTCGGCGCGGCCGGGATTTACGGAGACGCTGCTGGCGCAGTTGAATCACGGACAGAAGCGCGGGCCCGCGTTGCTGACACCGGCGCTGGTCGACCGCATGCGCCACATGATCCTGGGGAAGGACTGGCGGGGGCTGGACCGTTTTCCGGGATGGACGATGCGCGAGATCAACCCGACGGTGCGGGTGGTGGGTCACGTGGCGGGCAGAGACGTGAAGGTGGAAGACCTGGCGACGGCAGGCGGCGCGCCACTCGCCGGTGTGAATCAGACGTCGACGAAACTGCTGAAGGAGTATGTCGATCTTGGGCCGTACACGCTTGAGAAGACGGCAGCGGTGGATTTAAACCGGCCTTCGGACCGGGGAGGTTTTCCGTCAGAAGGTCTGACGAGCACGCTGGGCGCAGGGGTGGTGCGGGGGGATGGACCGGACCCGGCGATCGCACCGCTGCATGCGGAGAGCCAGCGCCTGGCGGAGGTGTTGAACCGGCTGGCTCTGAATCATCTTAGGGGTGCGGCGGCACTGACTGCCTCGCTCGATGGGCGAAGAGCAACGACGCCAGAGGATCTGATCCGGGTGCTGACGGAGACAGGGCATGAGGTAGTGGTCTCGGATGCGCGCTACTTTGCGAACTTCGGCCACTTCCACTACAAAGGTCAGGATGTGATGATGCCGTTCTTCATCAACTCGCAGATCGTTGTGCCCGGGACGAAGCGGCCTCTGCTGGTTCCGGTAAGCCACGCGGAGTATGAGTGGACGGTGCGCGGCCCGAAGATCAACGCCGATGTGGCGTGGTACTTCGGCATCGACGGGAAGGCGGAGTTCCGCACCATGGATGAGTTGAATCAGCCGTGGGTGCTGGGGCGGCATGCACATGCGTATCGTGGACCGGATGCGGTCGAGGTGACGCGACTGGTGAAGGAGATGATGGTCGCCTACGCGCACCTGCATGGGGCGCATCCGGCGCTGCCGTTCGGCGGCTATTATGCCCTGGGCGTGTGCCAGGACAGCGTGGCGGCCATCGAGAAGAAGATGACGGGAGCGGCGACCCTGTTTCCGAATACCGCGGATGAGGCGCTGTTCAACGATCCACGCGATGCCGAGGTGAATACGCTGATCGCGGCCATTCCGAAAGATCGCGCCGGGGCAATGCCCCAGCCGGAGAGGATCTTTGGTTCGCTGCCGACTACGGATCTGCATGCGATCACGATCCCGGGGCTGACCGCGGATCTGGTCAGCGTCCAGGCAGCCTGGGACCAAGGAACACTGCGGCGAACGCGTGGACGCGAGCATCGGATCGTCGTGGCTTTGGAGGTTGCGGGATTTGTGCTCGCGTTGGGTGTCGCGTTCTGGCTGCGGCGCAGGGTCGGTTGACCCAGTGCTGCAATGCGCACCGTATCTTATGCAACGAAAGTAGCTTGGAGGCGACTCCTATGGATGGAGGCAAAACGATGGCGACGAAGAAGGCAGCGGCGAAAAAGGCGACGACGGCTGCAACCAGCAAGCCGGCAGCAACTACGAAGACCGCCGCGAAGAAAACAATGCCGACGAAGAAGGCGGTGAAGAAGGCTCCGGCGAAGACTGTCGCCAAGAAAGCTTCCTCGAAGACGAAGTATAGCCCCGCAGCCGGTCAGAGCGTCGAGCGTGAGCTGAAGGCGATGAAGCAGGGCAAGCTGAAGAGCGGTAGCGGACAGAAGGTCATGAATCCGAAGCAGGCCATCGCAATCGGCCTGTCTGAGGCGCGACGGGCTGGAGCGAAGGTTCCGCCACCACCACCACCTCCTCCACCTGTAGACAAGTAGAACCGAGGAATCTCTGCAGATTCGGTAATCGAATGTGTGGAGAGACTTACTTCTTGTCGGACGAGGACGAGGACGACGAAGCAGCGGGCGCCGGTGCCGCGACGGGGGTGGATGCTGCGTTTTTCGCAGCAGGACTACCCGCCGGCTTACTCTCTGTACTCGACGACGGCGCGGCATCACCTTTGTTGTCCTTGCCTCCCTTGCTCTCGCTGCCGCTTTTGCTCTCGCCGTCGCTCTTATTCTCACCGCCGCTCTTGTTCTCGCCGCCTCCTTTGTTTTCTGCACTCTCCTTGCTTTCGCCGGAGGAGGGTTTCTGGTTGCCGTATCCATCGGCGTACCAGCCTCCGCCTTTGAAGGAGATTGCGGGCGCGGAGATGACGCGCTCGAGCGAACCGCCGCAGTGGGGGCAGGTGGTGATCTCGGGGTCGGAGAATTTCTGAATCTTCTCGGTGTGCTTACGGCAGGCAGTGCATTCGTACTCGTAGAGCGGCATGTTTATTCCTTTTTTCCGAGTGTGCGGCAGTTACGAAGGATGAATCGGCAGAGGCGCATCGCTTGCCGGATCCCAGATGTGGAGGTGCTCTGCCATTGCCGCATCGAGCAACTTCTTATCGGATGCAATGAAGACGAGCGAGTCAGAAGACTTGAGCGCCTGTTGAACGACTAGAGCCGATGCCAACTGAACTGCGTCAAGAGCACGAAGATTCTGGCGATCGATGATGTTCATGGAGCGTTCTACCACTGCTTGCGTAAGCGCTTGTTCCACAACGCGTTCCGATTCCGCGGCGAGCGATCGAAGCGCCATGATTGCATCCTGCTGGACGATGTCTCCCGCAGTCTGGCGTTGTCTGACAGCGGAACGAACCTCGATCGCTGCCAGGACCGAGATAATTCTGTGCCGATCTTCGCAGCTGTCTACGAGGGCGATCAGATTACTGGTGCCTGGTTCGACGATGAACAGTTTGGCAAAGGCGCTCGAATCTAGAAAGTAGCGGTTCAGAGGCTTCCTCGATCGCGAAGGATGGTCGAGGAGACAGACTCGCCGCGTACGGAGACCGGATGAAATCGCTTAGCTGGTACCGCAGGGTTTGTCACGCGCGGGTCGGTCTGTTGCTCCTCACGCTCCAGGATGCGCAGTGCGGCGCGAACGACCTCGCTGGCGTTTTCATAGCGTCCACTCTCGAGACGGGATGCGATGAACTGATCGAGTTCCGGAGTGAGATTGACGTTGCGAGTCGGCATGGTCGCAGCCCTTTAGATCAGCCTACGCTGATTGGCAAAGATTGCCAACTAACGTGCGGGAGGTGGCAACCCATGCAGTGACACTCGTCAGAGTTGGCCGAGTTCTATCAGCCGCACACCGGCGATGGCTTCGACCTTGCGGAGAGCTTCGATGGCGTTGCTGACGGAGGCAGTGTCTCTGGCATCGATCTGGACCACGGCGAGAGCCTGGCCTTGAGGAACGCGCTGCGAACGGGCTGGCGTCTCCTGGGCGCGGCCCAGGGCGAAGTTCGCAATGTTGAGCGCGTGTTCCCCGAGGATGGTGCCGATGCGGCCGATAACGCCCGGAACGTCGTGATTGCGGATCACGACCAGGGTCCCGTTGAGAGGAGCCTCGATGTCGATTCCATCGAAGGTGAGCAGGCGGGGCGAGTTGCCGTGGAGGACGGTCGCGGAGGCGGAGACCTCGCCTTCGGACGAATGGAGGACGAGCTTGAGGACGCTGCCAGAGCCTCCGGTAACGAACTCCTTCTTGTCCTCCTGGATCCGGATGCCACGCTCGGCCGCGATGGCGGCGGCATTGATGCGATTCACATCCGACGAACCCTCTGAAGTGGCGAAGATGCCGGCGATGGCAGCGTTGCGGATCAGGTCGGTCTTTCCGGTGGCGATGCGGCCGCTATAGGTGACCTGGATATTCTCGAGGTTGCCGGGCGTTGCATGCGCCAGGAACTGACCGAGACGGGCGGCCATCTCGATATAGGGCGCGACCTCGATGTACTCCTCGTGCGAGAGGCTCGGGAGATTGACCGCGTTCTGGACGACACCCAGCTTGAGATAGTCGCGAACCTGCATGGCGAGCTGGATGCCTATAGCCTCCTGTGCCTCGTCGGTGGCGCCGGCGATATGGGGCGAGAGGATGACGTTATCGAGATTGTAAAAGGGCGAGGTTTTGAGCGGCTCCTGGTTGAAGACGTCGAGGGCGGCACCGCCGATGTGGCCGGACGCGATGGCGTCCGCGAGGGCCTGCTCGACGATCAGTTCACCGCGGGCGCAGTTGATGATGCGCATGCCCTTCTTCATGATGGCAAGCGAGGTGGCGTTTACGAGGCCTTCAGTCTGTGTGGTGAGGCCGACGTGGAGGGTGAGATAGTCGGATTCGTTGAAGATCTCGTCGATGGGGACGAGGGTTACGGAGTTCTCGCGGGCGATCACGGGAGCGACGAAGGGATCGTAGCCGATGATCTCCATGCCGAAGCTGAACGCTCGCCGCGCTACCTCCAATCCAATGCGCCCGAGGCCGACGATGCCGAGGGTCTTGCCGCGGAGTTCGGAGCCCTGAAGCGTTTTCTTATCCCATTTACCTGCGTGCATGGTTGCGTTCGCGCGCGGGATGGAACGAGCGAGCGCGATCATCAGGCCGAGGGTGAGCTCGGCGACGGCGACGGCGTTGGCGCCGGGTGTGTTCATGACGACGATGCCGCGATGGGTAGCGGAGGCGGTGTCGATATTGTCGACGCCAACGCCGGCGCGACCGATGACGCGGAGCTTCGGGGCGGCGGCGAGCAGGGCAGCGTCGACCTGAATGGCGGAGCGAACGACGAGGGCATCGGCGTCGGCCAACTCGGCGGCGAGGCCGTTCTGAATCTGGTCGGGGGTGACGATCTGCCAGCCGGGCTCCTGCTTGAAGACGGCGAGGGTGGCAGGCGAGACCTTTTCTGCGAGAACGATCTTCATAGGACTAGTGTAGCTGGCGGTGTGGGTCGACTGAGGAGCCCTGGCCTCACACTTGAGAACTACCTCCGCAGTGGTGTCGAGAGAGGCGTTTCTTTGAAGTCAGCAGAGTTCCGAGGAGGAAGGGAGCGAAGGTCAGTGACGTTCTCTTCGCATTCCAGGTGCACATGGATTACTCCTGGACTGAGCGCAGGAAGGAAGTGATTTGATTCCCTCCTGTTGCCCGTCACTTTGCCGGTCACTCGGAGCAACTCTGACGTGTTGAACTTGTACGAAGCTCAGTAAGTACATAGGCAATTGGCGTCGATTTAGAACCACTACTGTTGAGAGCGCGTTTCTCGGTACCGGTTATAGCTGTTCCAGCTTTGACGACGTAACACCCTGACGCATGAATCTCAAGTCTTTGGGTGGAGAATCGGCGATACTACATGTATGTTTTCATCCGGTGTCTTGCGCTCAATCGGTGCCATTGTTCTGGGAAGCAATATCATTTCCTTACCGTTGAAGGCGTGCACGATTTTCATGCAGAGTACGCAGCATCGAATCTTGATCGGAAACAACGAGGACAACAGCCCAGACACACCGACTCATCTCTGGTTCCATGCGCCTCGGCACGGCGAACATGGTTACGTGCTTTGGGGCGGCAATCAGGTTGAGCCTGAGGGTGGGATCAATGACAAGGGTGTGTTCTTCGATGCCGCTGCCTTGCCTCGCAAGATCCTCCTGAAGCGGAAAGCCGGACTACCCGACCTGAACGGGTATGCTGTAGTTCCCATTCTCAGTCACGTGGCTTCCGTCCAGGAAGCTTTGGATCTGCTGAGCCGATTCAACCTTGTTGAGCAGGAGAAAGCGCAGATCTTTCTGGCCGATGCGACTGGCGATTACGCGGTCGTGCACGCCAACTATGTGGTTCGAAAGAAGCCTGGTCAGGCGAACTTTGTGCTGACAAATTACGCTCTACAAGATGACCCCGAAGCCAATCAAGTCTGCTGGCGCAGGAGGACGGTACAGCAGGAGATAAACATGAATCCTGTGTCTTTGAAGACCATCAGTCAGGCTCTCCAAGATTCTGCGCAACGCGATCCAGGTAACGCTTCGCTCTATTCAGAGGCCATCGACCTGAAACGCCGACAGGTGCTGCTGTATGTCCGCCAGGACTACCTACACCCAGTGTCTCTTTCGTTAGATCGAGAGTTGAGAAAAGGAGACCACGACATGGCGATGGAGAGCCTTGTCCCGCCTCCGCTCACGGCTGCCATAAAGCTTAGGGGTGCACCCGCTGTCCTGCAAGATCAAGCATCGCTAAGGCACAATTCCGCAAAGCAGTTCCGAGATGCCGCCTATGCGTTGGCAAATCAAGGTGATCCTGTGACAGGGCTGAAGTTCCTCGATGAAGAAACTCGCCGCTTCGGAGATGCGAATAAGACGCATGGGGACCGGGGCGTGTTTCTAGTGGCTAGTGGCAAAAAGACACAGGCAGCGGAGGAGTTCTCTCGTGCTCTTCGCGAAAACCCAAACGACCATCAAGCGAATTTGTTTGCCAGTAAGACCGGTGTCGTGCGCTTCCGCCTTCGAGCTTTTCCAAATGCGGAACACGTAGCCATAGCAGGAAGCTTCAACAACTACAGCAAAGACGCTCTGCTACTCCGGAAACAAGGCGAAGAGTGGATTGGAGAAATCCACTTGACTCCCGGCCAATACGCATACCAGGTTTTCGTGGATGGCACATGGCAAATGGACCCGGAGAACGGGCTATTGACCAAACCCGAACAGTGGTGGATCTCTTCCTTAATCGTGCAGGACCAGCCCGGCATCGTTCGATCAGTAACGGCAAGTCGGCTTCTCGCAAAAGAATTCGCCAAGCATGAATAGCAACATGATGTGTAGCGTAGATCCCTGATCTATCTCGATAAGTTGCATCGGGGTGAGGTTGGCGTCCCATACGCGGTTCCGACCGCTGATTGGCGAGAAGCGGTTCCCGCCACCAATGTGTTTTAGGTCGCAGAACGGCCCATCGTATAAAAGGTTATATGCGCCCTCTACGAAAGCTGCTGTCCATTGCGGCTGTCTCTACCGCTCTTCTCTATGTGATGGCATCTCGGACAGCAATTGGTCAGACCGATGACCTCGGTTGCGATCTCCATGCGAGTAGCCTACAAAGGCTTTACGCACATTTGGGAAGCGATGAGCATCCGGACCTCAAGGGGATCGTAATTCTATGCGATGGCCAGCGTGTGAGCGAAACGTACTTCAACGGTGACACTGCCGAGAGTCTGCACGACATACGTTCGGCCACCAAGAGCATTACAGCAACCCTCATGGGCATCGCCGTCCAGCGGGGTCTAGTCCATAGCCTCAACGATTCAATCGCTGTCTATTTGCCGGGTCTACCGCACGACGGAAAGCAAAAGATCACCATTCGCGACCTCTTGACCATGCGGTCAGGCTTGGCGGCAAATGATGACGACCCACTCTCGCCAGGGAATGAGGACAACCTCGATAAGGCATCCGACTGGCTCAAGGCTGCCTACGCCATTCCCATGAAAGAACAGCCAGGGCACACCTACGTGTATTGCTCCCTAAACGCATTCCTCACCGGTGTCATCGTGTCGAACGCAGCCAAGATGCCTCTGGATAATTTTGCACGTAAGAACCTCTTTAGCCCACTGGCAATTAGCCGCTTCGACTGGCTCAAAGCCGCAGGAGGGCAAACGAAGGGGCAGGGCAACCTGTCGATTCGGACACGCGATCTTGCTGCGATCGGACAGATGTACTTGAATCATGGTGTATTGCAAAGTAGGCGAATTCTTAATCCTGAGTGGATCGAGCAGAGCTGGGCAAAGCAGGTTCAGATATCCAGCAGCGATCCTTACGCCGATTTCTATGGGTTCATGTGGTACTCGCGGGACGAACCAACCAGCACGAGTCCAACACCCGTTCACTTCGCTTCAGGAAACGGTGGCAATAAGATTTACGTCGTGCCATCCCGTCACCTTGTCATCGCTATCACTTCAAGTGCGTATGGTCACGGCTACGGCCAGCGGCGCTCGCAAGCCATCCTCTTTAGCATCCTCTCGAACACAAATATCCTTTAGACCCCATGAACAGCCATCGGTTCTGATAAGTCGGCTTGTGTTGACCGATTGCTGGCCCAGCAATCGTAAGTGGCGCTAACAGGCCGAGGCGCTTATTTGACTGGTCTGCGGGCAGATCTCCAGTTCAGGGTGGGTTGGTCGGCAATTCGGAAGTTGGGCAAACAGGACGCGGGGCGCAGGTTTATAGCTCGATTCTCGACCGATCATGCGGTGCTGAGCAAGAATGGCCCTACGGGCGGAAGAAGTGCGGCACGAAGGAACTGAGATTGTCCGTGATGGGGCCGGTGGATTCGCGGATACCGAGGCCGCAGCACTCCTGGTCGATCATCCAGAGGCCGAGGACGGGATGATGGCCGTCGAAGACTGCTTCGGGGGTTAGCGCCTGGATGATCTGGGGGCCGGTGTAAGGGCCGCTTGTGCTGGCGATCGTGGCGCCGTTTCGAACGATGGTGACGTTTGCACCTTCGCGGGAGAACAGGGGTTTGCGGACGTAGTCGCGCATACCGTGAGTCGCTGCGGGGAGGATGGAGAAGACAGGTGCTGCGTTGGGGTTGACCTGCTGCCAGCCGCTTGTGTCGGCACGCCGCTCCCCGGAGTCGGAACGTGAGGCCGCCGGAGTTGTTGCTGGACCTTCGAAGTGTGCTTCCAGCAGCAATTCGTGGTTGGGGAAGAGCTGCCAGAGGATGGGCAGGATGCCCTTGTTCGAGAGCAGGAGTTTCCAGATGGGCTCGATCCAGCGCATGTCCTGATAGGTTGCAAGGGCGTGGGCGCCGAACTCCTCCTGGAGCATGATCTCCCACGGATAGAGCTTGAAGACGGAGAACATCTGGTCCTCGTTGGGATCGACGAAGGCCTGGCGCTCGTCGTTCCAGCCGATCTCTTCCATGTACATCTGAAGGGTTGCGAGGCCGGCCTGCTGGGCGGTGTCGCGCAGGTAGGCCAGGGTGAGTTGATCTTCAGGGGAGGCTGCGCCGGCGAAGTAAACGGACTTTGAAAGATATGGGGCAACGTTCTTCCACTTCGCGATGAGCTTGTCGTGAATGGAGTTGAACTGGTCAGGTGCTCTTGAGTGCGAAGCGGCTTCAAGGGCGGGTGAAAGAGCCTTCAGCCAGTCCCACTGGACGACGGCGGCTTCGAGCAGCGATGTGGGCGTGTCGGCGTTGTACTCGAGCAGCTTGGGTGGAGCGGTCCCGTTGTAGGCGAGGTCGAAGCGGCCGTAGAGAGCGGGTGGTTCATTCTCCCATGCCCATTCAATAGCGGAGATGGCTGCCTCGGGGATGTCCAGCTCGGCATACCGCTTCTCGTCGATCACATGCTGGGCGGCGGCGAGACACATTGTTTGGAGGGTGTTGCCGGCGCTCTCGAGGGTATCGATTTCAGCGGCACTGAACTCGTATGCGGCGGACTCGTCCCAGTACGGGAGGCCTCCTTCGAGGGTGTGGAATGCAAGCCCCACAGCCTGGACCTTCTGCTGCCAGTTCTCGCGCGGGCTGAGGGAGACGCGTTTCATTATTCTCCTGCGCTGCCGTGTTCGCCGCCGGAGAGAGTGCTGCCAAAGCCTCCGCGCGAGGTACTGCCGGAGTAGCTGTGGCCCGGAGCCGGGGTGAACATCCCGCCACCCGCGGGTGAGCCGATGCCGTATCCGCCATAGCCGCCATAGTAGAAGCGGTACGGCATGGGGATGAAGAAGAAGCCGCCGCGGCCGTCGGGGCGTTGCTGCTGCCCGGTCTGCTTGCACAGGTTATCGGCGACGACGCGATTGGTCTCGTCCACGCAACGCTGCATCTCCGGTTTGCGACAACCAGCCAGGAGCGCAAGGGCTGCCGAAGCGAGGAGTGGAGCGGCGACTTGTGCGGAGCGTCTCATGCGTGATGCCCAGCGTACCAAAAACATCGATAGATGACACGGATCAAGGCGGATTGAAGAGCAGATCAAGGCGCATTGAAAGCGAGAAGGGACGAGACCGATTTGTCTTGATCCGAGGCTATCCGCGTAGATCCGCGGTCGGGTTATGCAGACCCGAACTTCGGGTTCCGGAGGGAGCAGCATGCATCGGTTCGGCCGCAGATGCAGGTCGAGTCAGCCGCAGCTGTGGGGGAGCGCTCGGCGTAGAGCTTCTGGGCGGCGATGAGGCCATTGCCGAAGGCAAAGTCAGCGGGCGGACACGATTTCGCGACGACCTGTTCCAGAGCACCGATGAGCGCGATGGTATCCATGTAGTCGAAGAAGCCGAGGTGCGCAATGCGAAAGATCTGTCCCTTCATCTCTCCCTGGCCGTTGGTGATGATGGCGCCGAAGCGGGACTTGAGTTCCTTTACTATTACGCCGGAATCGATTCCGGCTGGAGGAAGCACAGCGGTAGCTGCCGCGCTCGGAGTGTCAGGAGCGAAGAGGGTCATGCCGAGAGCCTGGACGGCGGCACGCGTCATGGCGGAGATCGTCTCGGAATTTTCGACGAGGCGCTTGCGGCCTTCGACGAGGCTGCCGGCCGGGTTCTCCGGTGTGCCAGCCTGCGCGGCGATGTAGTCGAGGGCTGCGCCGAGGGCGGCGATCAGGGCTACCGAGGGGGTATAGGCAGACTCGCCATTCCTGGCGTTCTTGCGTTCTTTGCGGAGATCGAAGTAGTACCGCGGGTTATAGCTTGCCTCCATCCGGTCCCACGCCTTCTCGCTGACTGCAAGATAGCTGAGGCCGGGTGGGATCATGACGGCCTTCTGCGACCCGCCGATAAGGATGTCGACGCCGAGCGCATCCATGTCGAGGTGCGAGGTTCCGAGGCCGGTGATGGCATCGACCACAAGCAGGGCTTCATGGCCATGCTCCTTGAGCAGTTTCGCAACCGCGGGAACGCAGTGGCGAACGCCGGTCGAGGTCTCAGTTGCCTGCATGAAGACGACGCGGGTCTCGAGTTTCAGCGCGGCCTGGACAGCATCGATCGAGAAGGTCTGACCATAGGGCGCACTGACAACGTCAACAGCGCAGCCGAAAGCTTTTGCGAGGGCAGACCAGCGTTCGCCGAACTTTCCGGCTGTGAGAACAAGCACCCGATCGCCGGGCGAGGTCAGGTTGGAGACCGCGGCCTCCATGGCTCCGGTCCCCGAACTGGACAGAACGATGACGTCGTTTTGCGTGCCGACGAATTCTTTGAGTTGGCCGAGGACGCGTGTGTACAGGGCGCGGAACTCTGCCGTTCGATGATGAATATCCGCAGCTGCCATAGCAAACTGGGCGGCGGGAAGAAGAGGGGTGGGACCAGGCGTGAAGAGGCGTGTCTTACGGATCATGAGTCTATTGTAACGAGACGGTCGGAATGACAATGCCTCGGACGGCGCGCCGCGCAACGAGGTGCAACCTCTATCACATCCGCGTCAGGGACTCGTCGCTCTGGAGCTAGATTGGCTATCTTTCGATAAACGAACAGAAGGCTCATGCACGAGCGAACGTCAACGAGTTTCAGCGACAAGAAGGTAGCCGTTCGGAACGGCCCTGCACTGAGAGCCAGCTGAAGCGTGCCATACCGATCCATCCGCATACTTGATCTCTGTCAATTCGACCCAGCTCACGGCGTTCAGTTTCGTCATCCAAATCTCTGACTGGAATAGACTCGCAGCTTGCACTTTGCTGCGAAGTTCAAAGATCTCTGTCGTGTGCGTGTCCATATCAGCACTTGCGGGATCAGCACTTGCGGGATCAGCACTTGCGGGATCAGCACTTGCGGGATCAGCACTTGCGGGACCAGCACTTGCGGGCATTTTGCGGACGTTGCCGGACATTCCATGCACAGTGATGTCGGCCTGGACGATGTTCGATGCGTCCATGTGGTCGAATTTAAGCTGAAGTCCCTGGTTGTGCGGGATCTGTGCAGCATCTTTCGCGAACAGTACTTCCGATGCGGCCCTTCTTCTCACGGAGAACCCTATCGGGCACGCTACGCTGGCTGGACCCGGAGTCAATATCGCAGCCGTGCTGCCGGTGCCGGTTTGCGCCGACAGACCGACGGAAGATAGCAACATCATGAGGCTAATCGACGCGGAGCGCATACCGAGTTCTCCTGGTTCTGAGTAGGAACACTTACAACATACGCTTGAACGACACTGAGCGCGAGCGAGATTCGGCGGCTGCATGGCACGGCAGCCGTCATCTATACGACGGTTGAACGAGAGCAAGGTTTGTACGCTCCTCGGATTCGCCAGCCTGAGCAAAGAAATGCCGGAGGCTCTGGGGAGCCTCCGGCATTCGGTTATGACCTGTACAAGGTGTGGGTAGAGTGTTAGCTGAACAGGCCGTTGAGGCCGTTCGGAAAGAAGACGCCCGTGTACTTGCCGCTCGTGGCGGGAGACTTGCTTCCCGTTACGATCTTCAAGACCTGGGTCGTGCTGCGGGAGTACGTCTTCGAGTAGTTCGGTTTATCGGTCTGTGCATCGACAATCGTGGCTGCCTGCACACCGGTGGTCCCGTTCAGCATGACGCTCTGGAAGCCCACACCGATGTCGTCGGTTGTAGTGCTGCCATCGAGTCCCATGCGGGTTGCGGAGATTTGCTGGGTGTACTTCTGCAGTCCTGCTGAACCAGTCGGATCGGAGGCGAAGATCGACGTACGGATAAGACCTGCGTGGTAGGCTTCGACTGCCAGAATTCCGGCTGCCGGACCGAGGTACTTTGGATCGGTGATGAGGGGAGCCGCACCACTGTATGCCGTGACGCCGACATCCTCAAACACGTATGCGCCGATGAGGAAGTTCTGGTCGTTCGCGAACGGATCGAACGTGTTGGCGATTCCGGCCGCGGACGCCAGCGTGTTGAAGCTGGTATAGAGGTCGAGATTTGGTTGTGCGACTGCAGCGCCGGCGAGCGCGCTGCGCAGGAATTTGACGTGGTTCCGCTCCTCGGCTGCCGTCTCGTTCGCGTAGGCCATAATGCCAGCAACCTTCCAGGGAACGAGGCAGGCTGCTGGGCCGCCCGGCTTGGTAGCAACAGTACCGCCGCCGGTCGGTGCTGCTCCGGCGCCGATGCCGATGCTCATCATGTCGATCGTCATGCCGGAGGTGGCCAAGGTATAAAAGTTCGCCTCGAGATACTCAAGGTTGAGGGCGAAGTTGAGGATGTCAGCATCGGTGTAGGCAGGCGCCGCCTGTGCGTCGGCGGACTTGACCCCCCCGAAGGCAAGACCGGCGAGAGCTGCGGACCCGAGGGAGAGCATCTTGCGACGGCTTTTTACGATGATGTCGTCTACTAACTGTGTCTCTAGATTTGCCATTGGAGAATCCGTCCTTATTTTGTCGTTACGCTGATGAGACCGTTCATGCCATTGGGGAAGAAGACGCCGCCCTTGACACCGGCTGCGGGAGCAGCTCCGTAGACGATATGCAGGACCTGATCAGTAGTGCGGGCAAAGGCGATCGAGTTCGCATCGGCAGCGACGATGGTGCCGGCGGGCTTGTACACGGTGGGATCAAACGGAATCGCGTACGGAGGAAGCGGTGTCAGAGGAGTCTCATTGCCGCCGTTGGGGGAGCCGTCGAGCTTGGCTCGGAGAGCGCTGATCTGGTTGGCAAGGTTGATGTAGGTATTGTCCGGGGTAACCAGAGTCGCCGTTGTCTTTGCGTGCTGCACGGAGTCCGCGATCAGAAGTATGCGAACTTCTGCGGCATGATAGGCCTCAACTGAGAGGATGGCAGCAGCGGCGGCTAGATTACCCTTTTTATCTGTCAGAGCACCAGCCGCACCGTGGTAGGCGGTTACACCGACATCCTCGAAGACGAAGGCGCCAACCAGGAAGGCCTGGTAGCTCGAGAACGGATTGAACATGCCACCCATGATTCCAGCGGCAGCGGCTGCGGTATTGAAGCTGGCGCCCAGATCGATGGCGGGTGCCGGTACGGCCGCCGATGCGAGAGCGCTGCGCAGGTAGCGAACGTGATCCAGCTCGTCCATCGCAATCTCGTAGATGTAGTTCTGCTGGACGGCGGTGAGTCCCAGAACCGCGCTTCCGCCAGTCGTCTTGCTGGTGGCGTTTCCGGAATCGGTAGCGGAGAGGCCTTGGCCAGTAGCAGCACGAAGGTAGAATTCTGCTTCGAGATACTCCAAATTCAGAGCAAAATTGAGATAATCCACGTCAGTGAGCGCCGGGGTAGCGGTCGTGGTGGGTGCGGGGGTTGTGGTCGGGGGCGGAGTCGTCGTAGCGGGTGTGCTGCTGCTGCAGCCGGCTACTAACGTTCCGGCTGCGACGGTTCCTGCTCCGGCGAGAAAGCCTCGACGGGACAGCGCCTTTTCTACAAGATCATTCAGTTTCTTTTCCACAATTTACCTCTCCTTGGTGCCAACTGCTTCTGAGCCTATGTCACAAGTAACGTTTCGTTTGTGACGTTGGATGTGAGACGAAAAGCATTTATTATCGAATCTTGCTGCGGGATAATTTGTATCACACTTTTGTTACCAGGTTACGTCGGAGTTATTACGTGAGTATAGGGCAGAGAGTTCAAATCGAGATTGTAAGCGCGATGAAAGCCCACGCGGAGCATCGTCTCACGACGCTTCGCATGGTCAAATCGGCGTTGAAAAATAAGGAGATCGACAAGCGGGAGCCTCTGACCGAGGCGGAGGAGACTCAGATTCTTACAACGCTGATCAAGCAGCGCAGAGAGTCGGTGGAATCCTTTACCAAGGGAAATCGCCCAGAGCTGGCCGAGAAGGAATCCGTCGAGATTGTGATGATTGAAGAGTTTCTGCCGCAGGCGGCGGGGGAGGAAGAGGTGCTTGCGATCGTTCGCGGCGCGATTGCGCACCTTGCTGAGGGGGGAAACAAGCCCGGGCCGAAGGATATCGGACCGGCAATGCGGGTTGCGCAGCAGCGCATTCTCGCAAGTGGGCTTCGGGCGGATGGCAAGGTGGTGAGCGAGATGGTCAAGGCAGAGCTGGCGCGGAGCTAAGAAGCTTTGATCTGGTTGCTCTGTCTGAGCAATCCATGTCCTGGCGGTCGAGCCGCATTCACTATGTACGACTTACAGCCCTAGCTGAAGAGTTCCTCCGAGATGAAGGCCCTGGTTACAGCTTCCCTGAAAGGGATCTTGGGAACGAACTACAAACGACTACATACGTGATTGCGGTATAAGGAGAGCGATTCACGCAGCTACTGTCCCGCCATATGGGGGTGGAAGAGATGATGATTGATGTCGGGCCAGAACTCTTTGAAGACAAAGGTAGCTGCATCCACGCCGACATTTTGACCCCACTTACCGCCGACATTGCCGAAGGTGCGCTGACTGGCTGGATAGTAGAAGGCTGAGATCCCAGAGGCAATAGCCGAGCCCGCGATTTCGCCAGCGTTGAAGGTCTCCTTACCGGCGTCGTTGCGCGTGATGACAACGCGGGTAATAGCGTAGCGGCTGCGTTTGAGGAATCCACCCCTACCGAGTGTGTAGTACCGGGTATCCTCGTGGGTGGCTGCAGGCACGATGAACTCTACAAAGTAATTTTCGACGGTTTGATCGACAAGGTTGTGCCAGTAGTAGCGGCCATAGCCGACTGCTCCCTGGCGGAACTCCGGTGTGGAGTTCCGGGCCTGCGAGTAGCCGGCGAGGACGCCGGGCAGAATGAAAGACGAGTAGTCAAACGAATCCCGGGTTACAGTGACGAACTTATCCTTGACGGATTGCGGTGGAAGCTTCACGTCCGCGCTGACCGCCCGGAAGTTGGGAATGATGCCGAGGATGCGCTTGGTCTGGACGTCCCGGCTATTAGCCGGCTGAGACGCCGAGGCTCGCTGGTCCGGCGTAGAGACCTGCGGGGCATCCGGAAGAGACGTGCTGCTGCTCGATGAACCCCATGAGGATGAGCTCGATGAGGTTGCGGAGAGCATTGCGGGCGCGCTTTCAAGCCGTGCGATCGAAGCTTGTCCGGCAGGCGCAACCGCGGGCAGGGTGCTTCCCTGGGCGTTCGCGACGCTACACAGCAATGATGCGCACAGGAGGGCGGTCAGCGGGTGCAGGAGTGTTGACTTCACGTTTGGCATCCTCAGTTAGACGTGCGATGGGTGGCCATGGATTCCAATCTTCTGCGACACGCATGGGGGTGAGAAGTACGCGTCCGGCATGTTTCGAGGAAACCATCCCGGAGTGATCAGGACCGACTGCTGGACGTCCGTAGGTGAGGGGATCTACTCACGAATGATCTTTACAAAGACGCCGTCGGGGAGAATCGTGTCTCCGAGAATATGGACGACGCCGTCGCGGGTAAATCCGCGGAGCATGGCATCGGCTTTGGACGGTGTTGCGAGTGGAGGGGATGGCGCAGGACGGTTCCCAAAGGATATTGGAATAGGCAAGGTTTCGGACTTCGCAGGATAGGGTGTGGCTTTCAGGGTAGCCGGCGGGCTGCCTAGACGATATGCGCCACGATCTGTGTCCCGGTTCATGCCCCGGTCCATGGCCTCATTTGCGAGGCGGTCGGCGTCCTTGTTCTTGTGGCGGAGCGCGTGGGAGATCACGAACTCGTCCAGCTTGGCGATACGTCGTTTCGCCTCGTCGTGAAGTGGTTTCAGGTCGGGGCTCTTGACCTGATAGGTACCCTGAATCTGTTTCACCATAAATTCCGAGTCGGAGACAACTTTCAAGCGCCGGTGATGGTGATCAATGGCGTACTGGAGACAGCCAAGCAGGCCGGAATACTCCGCGTAGTTGTTGGTGCGCACTCCCAGAAACTCGGAGAGTTCGGCGAGTAAAGCGCCGCTTTCATCCTGGACGAGGGCACCATAGCCAGCGGGTCCCGGATTGCCGCGTGCGCCGCCATCGCAATGCGCGTAGATCCAACCGGGCTGGGATGTGGATCTCAACGGGAGCTCGGTCGCGGCGTCAGAGGAGAAGAGGCTTGGGGTGGTGAGACGCGGAGTGATAAGGCGCGGCGGCATACCGATGAGTTTACTGGAGATGGGTGGTTCAGGGGCGGTATGCTGCTTACCTTCCAGGAGAGAGAGGGTCTATCGAAGTGCAACAATCTCCTGACTCCGGAGTCAGACAGGCATGAAAGCTGAAGTGTTGGGAATGAGTTTTGGAGTCTCTCCCCGTATGCGCCGGGAGAGGCCAGGATACGCACCGCTGTTGCGGGTGGCGGTAGAATCACTGCCAGCGATGGCAAAAGCAGTGACGCAACCCGGAGCTCGTGGCGGCAAGCTGACGCAGGCGCAGATCGAGGCACGCGCCCAACAGCGGATCGAAGACGATGATCTGATCCGGGAAGCGCAGGGGGGCGATCGAACTGCATTTGATGCGCTGGTTCGACGCTACGACCAGTCGGTTCTGCGGCTGGCGCTGCATATGCTTGGCAACGAGCAGGATGCCCAGGATGTACACCAAGAGGCCTTTATCAAGGCCTATCGGCATCTCGGAAACTTTCGGTTCGAGTGCTCGTTTTATACGTGGCTATACCGCATTGTGACGAACCTTTGTCTTGACCAGTTGAGGCGCCGAAAGAGCCGCCGGGAAGATCCGGCGACGGTCCTGGATTCGAATGGGGGCGAGATGGATCTGATGGCCAACATCTCGGATGATCGGGCGATGGCGAATCCGGCTCGGGAGCTGGAGCGAAAGGTGATGGGCGAGGAGATTAACGCGGCTCTCGACAGATTGACTCCACGCGAACGAACGGTCTTTGAGTTGAAGCACTATCAAGGATTGAAGCTGCGGACGATCGGCGATATGTTGAGTACGACGGAAGAGACAGCCAAAAATACGCTTTTTCGAGCGACACGGAAGTTGCGGGAGCAGTTGAAGACGGCACGGAGCAGGTAGTACAGCATGAAAGCAGTGAAGTTTCCGAAGGAAAGCAGTGAAGGGCCGATCTACTGAGTTCTGAGTTCGATCGACAGATGACGTCGGCGGATGGAGCAGCGCAGATCGAAAGACCCAAGCGGCTTGCAGAGTAGCAGATTTTTGAGGCTGGGCGAGGTAAACGCAGATGAAGTGTGACAGGTCGCAACAAAGCATCGTTTTAGCGGTATACGGCGAGTTGCCCGATGAGCTTGGGGGATCGCTGGAGCGGCATCTGGCGGAGTGTGAGGAGTGCCGACGCGAGTTGCATGCAATGCAAGCCCTCGATGAGGGCCTTGCGCTCTACCCGATGCTCGAGCCGTCGCCAAACCTGCTGGCGCAGAGCCGCATGCGGCTGGACGAGGCGTTGGATCAGATTCCGCCGCACGGATTCGTGACGCGCCTCCGGTGTAATTTCTATAAATGGATGGGGCATGTGCAAGGCGCGCCGGCGCTAACAACTCTCCTTCTGGGGGTCGGCTTTCTTGCCGGTAATTTCACGTATCGATACCAGGTGACGCATGCTCCGAAGGAGCGCGCCGTGGTTACGATGTCGAACTCAACGGAAGGCTCCATCGCGAACGTTACAGGCATCGTGCAGACTCCCAACTCGGAGTTGGTACAGGTCAAGTACAACCGGGTGGTTCCGGAGACGATAGAAGGTTCGCTCGACAATAAGGAGATTCGCCAACTTCTCCTGGTAGGGATGACGCAGGGCGGGAACACGAATGTTCGCGAAAGTTCCGTCAACCTTCTGTCGAACGAGTGCAAAGTAGGTCATGCGTGCGCGGCGGAGAGAGATGGTAAAGGGATCCGCGGTGCGCTTCTGGTCTCGCTGCGCTATGACAAGAATGCCGGGGTGCGGATGAAGGCTCTGGAGGGGCTCGAGCCCTACGTCGGACAGGATCAGCGGGTGCGCGACGCAATCCTCGAAGCGCTGATGCACGACAAGAACGCCGGTGTGCGGACAGCGGCGGTCAGCCTGCTTGCTCCAGTGCAGTCGGACTCAAGTGTGCGGCAGGTGCTGCGCACCGTGTCGACACAGGACGAAAGCCCGTATATTCGCAATGCGTCGTTCCAGGCGCTGCAGGGTTCGGCGGATATTCAATAGTGCGGGACCATGTCCTTCCAAAGAGTGGCAGATGTGGCAGATACGGTTGCGAGATTCCTGAAAACAGAAAAGCCGGACAGAACGGCAAACGAGATGGGAAACGCTCAATGCTTGCGAAGGAGCTGATGACGGTGGATGCAATACGCATGGGCCAGTCCCTAGTCGGACGCCTTGCGGCCTTCGGTCTGGCGGGGCTCGGTCTTGCGGGGCTGTTCGCGGGAACGATGCTGGTGGTTCCGAGCGCGAGCGCTTTTTCACCGCTGGGCGGCCGCGGCTCGGAGCACGTTGCGCGTGGGGCGCAAGGATATCTGGGCATCAACTTTCGCGATCTCAGCGACGAGCAGGTCGCCGCGTTGAAGCTGAAAGAGGCTGATGGGGTAGAGATCGTCCTTGTGGATCATGATGGACCAGCGTACAAGTCCGGGTTGCGGGTGCATGACGTCATTCTGGAGATGAACGGCCAGACGGTTGAAGGTGAGGAACCGTTGCGGCGGATGCTGCGCGATACGCCGGCAGGGCGAACGGTGATATTTGTAATCAATCGGGACGGCCAGCCGCAGACGATCTCCACACAGCTTGCGAACCGGGATACGGTTGGGCTGGAGGCATGGGAGCGGCACATGACCGTACCCGAGCCGCCGGAACCGGGCGAAGCGTCATGGCATAGCAATGGGTTTCTGGGGGGTGGCGGTCCGAGTGTCGACGTGCCGCGGCATGGATTTCTTGGGACCGCGATTCTAAGTTCGTCCTACACGGGCGCTCTACTCGAGGTGATGGGACCTCAGCTGGCAGACTTCTTTGGAGCGCAGAGCGGTCTACTGGTACGGGCAGTCGATCCGAATAGCCCGGCGGAAGTCGCTGGGATGCGGGCCGGCGACGTGGTGGTGAAGATTGATGCGATGGTAGTCGTCAACAACGCGGATTGGCTGAAGACGGTGCATGAGAACAGGGGAAAACCGCTCTCCGTGATCGTGCTGCGCGACAAAAAAGAGCAGATCCTGACGTTAACGCCTGATGGAAAGAAGCGGTCAAGTGTCAAGCCGCGTCTCTGGCCGGGCGCCAAGGCTCACCAAGAACCTGCAGTGGGGATGATAAGGCCAGCAACCTCAATTGAATAGAGCGCGGATCTCCTGCCGCGGCGATCTGACGACCACGATGCGTCTTTATTGACAAGGATGGCTTTGATACCCATCAAGCTGTGTGTCCAGACGGATAGTACGGCACGCGCCATCGCGCTCGCGTCCCGTACTGTGATTCAATGAACTAAAGCTATGTCTGCCATCAATACATTCGTGCCTCCTCCGATTGCGCCTTTCAAGCCAATCAGCCTGCAGCGGCGCTGGAAGAAAGTGGCGCGGAAGGTCCGCGAACTTGGATCGATCGGGTCAGCGCTGGTTTCGACGGGGCATCCGTATATGGCCCACATCGTCCCGATGCGGCGCTGCAATCTTGCATGTACCTACTGCAACGAGTTCGATGATGTCTCGGACCCGGTCCCGATCGACGAGATGCTGCGGCGGATCGATCACCTCGGGCGCCTGGGAACATCGGTAGTAACGATCTCGGGTGGCGAGCCGCTGCTCCATCCGGACCTTGACCAGGTAATTGCACGCATTCGCAAAATAGGCGCGATCGCTGGGATGATCACAAACGGCTATCTCTTGATGCCGGACCGGATTGAGCGGCTGAACCGGGCTGGCCTCGATCATATGCAGATCTCGATCGACAACGTGATGCCGGACGATGTCTCGAAGAAGAGTCTGAAGGTGCTGGACAAGAAGCTGCAGATGCTTGCCGAGCACGCCGATTTCCACGTGAATATCAACTCGGTCGTGGGCGGCGGGATCGCGGACCCGAATGATGCCTTGATCGTAAGCGAGCGCGCGCTGGCGCTTGGCTTCAGCTCGACGATCGGCATCATCCACGATGGGTCGGGGCAGTTGAAGCCGCTAGGGGAGCGGGAGCGCCGGGTCTGGGATACGATCCGGAAGCTGACGCGGCGGAGTTACTCACGGTTCAATCATTTTCAGGAGGCAATTGCCAACGGCAAGCCGAACGACTGGCGATGCCGCGCGGGTGGCCGCTATCTCTATATCTGCGAGTTCGGGCTGGTGCATTACTGCTCGCAGCAGCGCGGATATCCGGGTGTGCCGCTGGGTGGCTACAAGACCGCGGACGTCAGGCGCGAGTTTTTGACGGAGAAGTCGTGTGCGCCGAACTGCACGATCAGCTGCGTGCACCAGGTGAGCTATATCGACCACTGGCGCGCTCCGCAGAAGAGCTTCGTCAGTCCGGATGCGGGCGGCCTGGTGCAGATCCAGTAAGACATGTACCGCGCAGTGGACGTACCCTTCCCTGTACTCCCTACTTGACTCAATGATGCGACTTGGCGGAGATCGTATGGCCTTGCGGAAGGTTCCGACGAGCGTCCCATACTGGCAAGTTCGATCCCCGGAAACTCAGAGATCTGATAGTTAGTGCGTGCCGTTAGTGTATGCCGTTGTCATAGGATCGATTGTGCGGGATGCTAGAGGCATGAGAATGATGCGGGGTCCAGGCAGGGGTCTATGGGTGGTGGTGGCGGTTGCTATGCTGGCGATGGCAGGTGGGGCCCAGGCGACAAGAGCACCGGAGCCGGATCGGCCGACAAGTACACCGTATGCGGGAGATCTGTCGATCTTCGAGACGCCGGGGCGCGACCAGCGGCTGCAGATCGATCGAGTGATGGACCTGCTGAAGATTACGCCGGGTAAGAGTGTAGCGGATATCGGGGCGGGTTCGGGCTGGTTCACGGTGCGGGCTGCGCGGCGCGTGGGGTCTGCCGGAACGGTATACGCCGAAGACATCAACCCGCAGGCGATCCAACATATCGAGCAGCGGGTACAGGCGGAGAAGCTGGCGAACGTAAAAACAGTGCATGGAACGCCCGACGACACGAAGCTGGCGCCGGGCAGCGTCGACGCGGTGTTTCTGCTGAAGGTATACCACGAGATTGCGCGTCCTGTAGCGGTGATGCAGCAGCTTCGGGCGGCTCTGAAGCCGGGCGGAAGTGTGGGGATCATCGACCGCAACGGCAATGGTGCGGACCACGGTCTCGACCGGGCGGTCGTGGTGCAGGAGATGAGCGATGCCGGTTATCGGCTGACGGCGAAGTACGACTTCACCAAGGCAGACGGGCAGGATTATTTTTTGATCTTTGCCCTTAAGTAGGGCACCCAGCGGCCGTATGTAGAGCCGAGGGGGGTTGCAGTCGGGCTAGCGACAGCTCCGCCTTGTGAACAGGATCGAGTGAAAGACAGGTGCAGGTTACTTGGCTGCGTCGTAGCCTTCGCTGGGATCAGGGCTATTTATGGCGGGCAGTGGGCCTTGTCGTGGCGGCGGTGCTGGTTGAAGCTCCGGTCTGAGCGATCGCTGCGTCGATGGTCTGGTAGAGGTAGTTGATGTCGGTCACTTGAATCCAGTTCTTCGGAGTGACCACGAAGATGGTAGGAGTCTGCGTGAGACCGATGCGTTCCCCCAGGGTGTAGTCGGACTTGACCTCCTGGGTGAAGAGGCCGCTGGGGTCCATGACGAAGGGGACTTCACGGCCGTGCGACTGGAAGTATTTCTGGGTAAACGCTTGCAGATCGTCTTTGCTGGCGATGGCGGTCTGGTTCTGGAAGACGGCACCACGGAACTCTTCAGCGGCCTGGGGCGAGATCTTGTCCTGAATATAGCGGGCGGTGACGGCAGCGTCGAAGCTCCAGATATGCATCTTGAGAGGAAAATCATGGCGGACGAGCGGGATATGGTAGCGCTCGACGGCGGAGAGCACGATGGGGAAGGCGTGGCTGCAGGCGGGGCACTCGAGGTCTTCGAAGTCGTAGATCGCGACCTTGGCTCCGGCGGGCGGCTTGATCATGGAGGTGTCGCGAAAGGTGTTGGCGGTGTTGGGCGGGGCGGAGAGCTGGGCGCGCGCGACGCTGATGCTGGCTGCGGGGAGGAGAGCGAGGGCGACAGCGAAGACTTTACCTGGGAGGGTCCGGCGGTTCATAGAGGTCAGACGCATAGGCTTGTTGTTTGTATTCTAGCTGGTGTGCTTTGTAGCAGCTCCATCGTCAAACTGTATTTACGGTCAGGCGAACAGATTTCGCAACCTGCAAAGGCGCGTGGCACTCTAAAGAGAGACAGTACATGGCTACGTCCGCTATGCGTGGGCGATCTTGAGGCGTGAGACAGAGTTCCTTGCAGAGATTATTCCTGAAATTTCTACATAAGACGGCATGGACCGGGATGATGGTGTGCTGCGCGATCGGTAGCGGCGCGAAGGCACAGGATAGCTCCAGTCTCCCCCCGGCGCCGATGCCGTCGCCTTCAGTCATGACGCCGAGGCTGGCGGGCGCCGTCGTGGTGGAGAAGGCGACCGCGGGGGCGATGCCCCTGGGGATTGACGAGGCGATCGCACTTGGGTTGAAGCGTAATCTGCAGATCGAGCTGGGTCGGCAGAACGAGCGGCGTGTGCAGGGCGAGGTCCTGACGGTTGAAAATGCCCTGCTGCCGTCGATCACGGCGGAGGCCTTTTCGTCCGCGAAGGAGATCGACCTGGCTGCGATGGGCTTCAAGCCAGCCGCGCTGGCGTCGTTTGGGATCAAGAACTTCAGTCCTCTCGTAAAGGTCGACACAACGGGCGCGCAACTGAACGTCAGCCAGCAGTTGTTTAATGTTCCGGCCTATTTTCTGTATCGTTCGGCACAGAAGGCGGTCGAGGCAGCATCGTTCGCGACGCTGAATGAGCGGGGCAATGTGGCGCTGACAGTAGCTTCGGGGTACCTTCGGGCGCTGGCGGATGCGGCCCAGATTACAAATGCGCAGGCGTTGCTGAAGGCGGACGAGGTCGTGCTGAGGCAGGCGACCGCATCGCACGACGCGGGTGTGGGAACGAATCTCGATGTGTTGCGGGCACGTGTGCAGTTGCAGCAGCAGCAGCAGCAGCTGATCACAGATGAGAACACGCTTGCGAAGGACAAGATCGGGCTGAACCGGCTGATCGGCCTGCCTGCCGAGCAGGAACTAACGCTGACTGATCCCGTTCCTTATGAAGAGGTGGCTGAGATGCCTCTGCCGCAGGCTCGAGATCTGGCGTACACCAGGCGGAAGGACTATCTGCAGCTGCTTTCGGAGCTCGAAGTGGCCGAGCGATCGGAGAAGGCGGTGAAGTACGAGTATGCACCGACGGTGGCGTTCGGGGGATTTTATGGTCTTCTTGGCGAGACGCAGGGCCTGTATCATGGCGTGTTTGCGGCACAGGGGCAGGTGAGTATCCCGGTATTTCGCGAAGCGGAGTTCCGCGGCGAACGCGAGGTTGCCGCCTCGCAGAGGATCGGGATCCGGCAGCAGATTGCGAGCCTGCGTGACACGATCGATGAGCAGATCCGCGAGGCGATGCTGGACGTGGAGTCGTCGCAGGATCTGGTGAAGGTAGCGCGCAGCAATGTGGGCTTGTCGCAGCAAGTGCTTGACGATGCGACGGATCGCTTCAGGGCGGGCGTGGACGATAATCTTCCCGTAGTGCAGGCGCAGGCCACGCTGGCCGGAGCGCAGACCCGGCTGGTGCAGACGCTTTACCAGTACAACGCCGCAAAGTTGACGCTGGCACGGAACACGGGTGTCGTGGAGACGCGATACCGGGATTATCTAGGTCGGTAAGCCCGTTCCTCTCTCGTCGAGAGCATTTCTCCCAAAAGTCTGAGTATTGAGTATGATGTGGGCATGGTGTGGCAGAAGCTATCGCCGTCGCGTTTGATGTACCTGGCGCTCGCATGTATCGGTATTTTTGTCATTCTGGTACTCGCCGGGCTTGTCTGTCTTCCGACATCGTCTACAAACATCTTTGGCCGGCTTTCAGCTTCCGTGAGCGGCAGGGCTTTACTGCTTTCGCCTTTGATCTGCGATGGTGTCATGGGGATAATCTTTCTCAGATGTCTGTCGCGTCGCATAAAGAAGAACAGGTGGACGGAAGAGGAGCTGGATCCGGCACGGAAGGTGATGGGTCATTCCGCGTGGACATGGGTGATTTTTATTCTCATCGCGAGCGCGATGGTGATGATCGTGTTTCGTCGCTCACCCGCACTTGCGGCTACCTTTCTGATCTCTGGGGCGCAAGGATTGATCGCGCTTGTGCATATTCTGAGGCCGAAGGTGGCCGCGACGCGCAGCATACTGGGCCTGGAGAGCTAGGACTAGTTGAGGAAAGCGGTTGCGCTTGTGCGTGAGGTCCCACCGTATCGCGACGAAACCGCGACGAGGATGGGGCACCAAGAACCCTCGTTCGTAGATGGAGTACCCGACTAGGTGTTGATCCTTATGGCGTAGCGGCGGTATCCGGAAGTGTGAAAGCATACGGGCATGAGTGAGGGTGGCAGTACGGCGACACCGGTGTTGGCTGCAGGGAGCGCGTTTCAGTCGCGAAATTTCCGGCTCTACCAGGCGGCCCGGCTGCTGGTAATTCTCGGGGCCGAGGCGCAGTCGGTGGCGGTGGCGTGGCAGGTGTATGAGATTACGCATTCGGCTCTGGATCTTGGGTACACCGGGCTGGCGCTGTTTCTGCCTGGGCTGTTCTTCATGCTCGCGGCGGGCCATGTAGCGGACCGATACGATCGACGCGGGATTATCCTGATCTGCTATGCGGTGCAGTTCGTATGTACCGGGGGTCTGCTATGGTTTGCGCTGCATGGGACGGGCGGTAGTGGACACCGCATCTGGCCGATCTACGCAGTGCTGGTGGGGATCGGCCTGGGAAGAGCGTTCAGCGGACCCGCCTCTTCGGCAATGCTGCCGAGCCTGGTCCCCAAGGAACATTTCGTCAATGCGGTGACCTGGGGCGCTTCGATCTATCAGATTGCAAACATCGCGGGGCCTGCGGTCGGAGGGTTGTTGTTCACGCTGCAACTGACTGGCGTGCTGGCGCACTGGACCGGGGCGGCGGTGGTCTACGCGTTCACGATGGTGATGCTGGCAGGCTTCCTGGTGCTGGTCGGGCTGATCCGCACGCGGGCAACGCTGGCGGAGAAGAAGGCATTCGACGTACGCACAATGCTGGCTGGGCTTGAGTACGTCTGGCGGGCGAAGCTGCTGCTGGGGTCGATCTCGCTCGACCTCTTCGCTGTTTTGCTGGGCGGTGCGGTGGCGTTGCTGCCGATCTTTGCGACCGATATTCTGCATGCGGGGCCGCGCGGCCTGGGATTGCTGCGGGCGATGCCCTCGTTTGGCGCGCTGGCAGTCTCGCTGACCATGCTGATCCGGCCGATCAAGCGGCATGCCGGAAGGACGATGCTGGTCTGCGTCGGGATCTTTGGTGCGGCAACGGTGGTCTTCGGTCTGTCGCGGAGCATATGGGTAAGCCTGATTGCCTTGGTGCTGGTAGGCGCGAGCGACATGGTCAGCGTGGTAATCCGATCGAGCATCCTGCAGTTGGCGACGCCGCCCGAGATGCGGGGGCGTGTCAGTGCGGTGAACTGGCTATTTATAGGGGCGTCGAACGAGTTTGGCGAGTTCGAGAGCGGCTTGACGGCGCACTGGTGGGGGGCAGTTCGGGCAGTGGTGGCCGGGGGCATGGGATCGCTCATCGTGACGGGATCGGCGGCTGTGTTGTTTCCGCGGCTGCGAAACGCGGACTCGCTGACGGCGGAGTCGCTGATGGAAGCGGATTGGGAGCAGAGCGTGGCGGAGCCGGCGGATTGAGGTCTGTTCTGCGGACGAGCCCACTGCGCGTGGTGCGGTTACTTCGTGGCGTGTGTACCGGTCCGGGCGTGCTTGCACCTTGGGGCCGCTCGTTGGTTGGCATAAAACGGGAGCACCCCCGAAGCAATCACAGATTACGAAGCGGCCGCTGCCCGCGCCGGGCGCCCGTCCGGCAGGACAGTCTTTAGACAGGTTCTTAGGACCATGCTGTGAAGAACGGGAGGCGATACATGGAGAACGGAAAGAAGGCGGCGATCGGAGCGACGGTGCTGGTGCTGGCAGTCGTTGGAATCCGGGTGGGGATGATCTATCACGAGCGGCATGCGCCGGAGAAGCCGGTGGTGAAGCAGGAGTACAGGGTCGATCCGGACGATCTTGTATTTCTGAAGAAGAAGCGGCAATCGTCGCTGGCGGATGCGAAGGAACTGGTGGGCTCGACCCTGTGGGTGTCGGCGGGTGGGCAGATTGATTACTACACCTATGCCCACAAACGCGCGGATTACAGCAAAAGTCAGGGAATTCTACTGGCTGCCGTGCCTCTGGCCGTAAAGGATGCGTTCGAGCAGGTGGCTCCAAAGGCGGCGACGTTCCGAATCCCCGGGGGTGACAAGCAGGTGCTGCTGGCGTTTACGCTGCCTCAGTCGGCTTCGCCCACGACTGAATACGCGGTACCGGTGGGGACCAAGGAGGGCGCGAACTACACCTTCTATGTGGACGAGATCTTCTTCTATGACGACCCGCATGTGCTCTACAAAGACTGGGATCCGGAGATCTGGAAGGCGATCGATGAGCACCGCGTGATCATGGGAATGAACGAGCGGCAGGCGCAGCTTGCGCTGGGACAGGTGTCGAAAAGCACAAGCAATGAGTATGGGAACCGCATGGTCGTATTCTCGAATTTGAGTAAGCCGGTGGCGGTAACGTTCGTGAAAAACAAGGTAACGGCGTTTCGGTCGGACCAGGGATTTTGAGCTGTGCACGCTGCAATGCGTGCTTGCTGTGCTCTGGAGAGCTGTGGAGTGCCGTTTCTTGGAGAATATGACATATGGAGCTCTACCTCCGATGTACCCCACCAAAGATAGAGCTCTAATTTTGCTCGACTTCCAAGTAGTTGGCGAGGTGATTCTTGACCACGCGATAGCACTCGCAAGAGCGGTGTTCGAGGCCGGGGCGGTCGAGGATGGTGACCTTGCCGCGGGTATATTGGATGAGGTTTTCGCTCTGAAGGATCTCAGCCGCAACGCTGACAGTTGAGCGATTGCTGCCGAGCATGTCGGCTAGGTACTCGTGGGTGAGTATGAGGACGGGAGATTCGGAGCGATCGCCGCAGAGGAGCAGCCACCGGGCAAGACGTTGTGCGATGGTGTGGTGCGCGTTGCAGCCGGCGGACTGCTGGGCCTGGACGAGTTGAGCCTGGACGGAACGGAGTACCAGATCGTGGAAGCGGTCGAACCGGGAGAACTCCTGAAGGCCCAGTTCCATGGTGCAGGAGAACCCATGTCCGACCATCTGCATGTATACCTTGTTGAGGCTGAGGCGAGTTCCGATGAGGGCTGAGGCTCCCATGACCGATTCGACACCATGCATGCCAACCTCGACCTGAAAGCCGTCGCTGAAGGTTGTCGTCACCGAACCAACGCCATCCTCTAGAAAGATGAGGTGACGGATGGGTTCGCCGGGATTCTCAATTTCGCGGCCGCTTACCAGCTTGAGCGGCTTGAGCTGAAGCCGGTCGATTGCATCGGGATCGAGCGCAGACAGGATTTTGTTCTTGAATAAGTTTGAACACATAGGTTACCCGAGTCACTATAGCAGTGAAGTTGCACGGTGTGTTCTCGATAGAACAAGCGCGAAAACTACCATGGCATCGCATAGAGCCTGTTCAACCGGTGTTGCGGAGTCCGGCGCTGATGCCATTGATGGTTGCGGTGATAGCCCGGTCAAGTTCGACGGATTCTTTGCCCTCCTGTCGAATGGCTCGTTTACGGCGGATCAGTTCGACCTGAATGAGCGATAACGGATCGACGTAGGGGTTGCGTAGCCGGATGGACTGTTCGAGCACTGGGTTCTTTTCGAGCAGGGTCTTCTGGCCGGTGACGCTGAGGATCATGCGGCGGGTGAGCTGGAATTCGGTCTCGAGGGTCGTAAAGACTCGATCCCGCAGGCCTTCGTCTTCGACGAGCGAGGCGTACAGGCGGGCGATGCCGAAGTCAGCCTTGGCGAGCGCCATCTCTACGTTGCGGACGATGTCGATGAAGAGGGGAAAGTCGCGGGTCATCGTCTGGAGGAGGGCGAGGTTGGCGGCCTGTTGGGTATCGGTTGACCCCATCCTTTCCGATGAGGGAGGAAAGGATGGGGCACCCGGAGCATCCGGGTTGTTGATGAAGGCGTCGATGGCATAGCCGACGCCGAACCATGCGGGGACGAGCTGGCGGGATTGCATCCAGCCGAAGACCCAGGGGATGGCGCGGAGGTCGGCGAAGCTGCGTTGGGCGTCTTTGCTGGCACGGCGGGCGGGGCGGGAACCGATGCGGGCGTGTTCGAGTTCGGCTACGGGCGTGGACTGCTCGAAGTAGGTGAAGACTTCAGGGTTGTCGAGGATCCCATGCCGGTAGAAGCGGTACGAGGTCGCGGAGAGCTGGGTCATGGCGGCCTCCCAGGCGGGGAGAATCTCGCCGGTGAGGTGGGGGGTGTACGAGGGAAGAGGAGAGATGGGAGCAGAGGCGCTTCCAACCGCAGGTCTTTCGACTGCGGCTGCGTCTTCACTCAGGATGACGGTACTTTTCGAGCTTTCGAGAAGAGACGACTGGCGCTGAAGGAGGGCGTCGGGGCGGGCGAGGGCGTCGAGTGAAGCGGCAATCATGAGTTCAAGATTGCGCTCGGCGAGGATGACGTCGGAGTACTTCCAGTTGAGGACCTCGCCCTGCTCGGTGAGGCGCAGCTCGCCCGAGAAAGAGTTCATGGGCTGGGCGAAGATGGCGCGGTGGGTGGGACCGCCGCCACGGCCCACGGTGCCGCCCCGGCCATGGAAGAGGCGGAGGGTCACGCCGCATGCGCGCGCGACCTCATGTAACGCCTGGTGCGCCTTGTAGATCTCCCATGTGCTGGTGATCATGCCGCCGTCCTTGTTCGAATCGGAGTAGCCGAGCATAACCTCCTGGCGGTGGTTCCATGACGCGAGCAGGGGTTTGTAGGCATCGCTCGACCAAAGCTGGCGCATGATGGCGGGAGCGTTCCGGAGATCTTCGATGGATTCGAAGAGGGGGACGGGTTGGAGGCCGGGGTCGGGGCTTCCTGTGCTGGCTGAGAGCTCTCCGCTGGTTGCGGCGTCTGTCGCTTCGACTGTGACACCGCCTAAACGGGCCAGCCAGAGGACGTGGAGGATGTCTTGGGCGGAGGCGGCTCCGCTGATCACATAGTGGCGAATGGATTCGGGTGAGCGGGATCGCTTGAGCTCGGCGATGGTGCGGAAGGTGTCGAGCACCTCGGCGGTCTGGGGGGTGAGGGCCGGAGGCAGGGTGAGAAGAGAGTACTGGCTTTTTGATGAAGCCGAGTCAGGTACGGCAATGGCCGGAGGCAGGGTGAGGAGAGAGTACTGGCTTGCTGATGAAGCCGAGTCAGGTACTGCAATGGCGGGGGGGAGGTGGACGGTTGAGCTTTGTGGCGCCTCAGACCCCACCCTTTGCGGTGAGGCTGCAAAGAGTGGGACACCCGGCGTGAGGGGTAATGGGTAGGGGGTAGAAGGCCCTGCTGCTTCCGGGTGGAAGGCGGAGAGTTCAGCGATGGCGGCGGCGTGGACCTTGGCGTGCTGGCGGATGTCGAGAGTTTGAAGGTGCAGGCCATAGGTGCGGACCTCGAGGAGCAGCGGATCGATGAGCATCTCGCTCAGGCGACGGCCACGGTTGGCGCGGAGGGTATCACGCAGAACGGTGAGATCGCCGAGGAGGTCGGCAGCGCGGATGTAGGGTGTGAGAGCGGGCGAGGCGGGGAGCGGGACGATGATCCGGATCGAGGATTCGAGCGAGGCGCCGAGGCGCATCAGCATGCAGGCGATGAGGAGCCGCAGGCGCTCGCTGGGGAAGCGGTCTTCGAGAGCTGTGTGGCCGGCGGCGCGGAGTTCGGTCAGGTATCGGCCGATCAGGGCTTCGAACTCCGGGGTGACGGGAACCTGCTGGGTGGAGCTGCCGAGTTGCTCGAAGATGTTTTGCAGGCGGCGGCGATAGTGGGCGACGAGGAGGGTGTGCGCCATGCCGAGGGCGTCACGGGTGGCGTCTGGTGTGACGAAAGGATTACCGTCACGGTCGCCCCCGATCCACGATCCAAAGGACACGAGTTGCGGGAGGTCGGCGAGACAGGGCGCGCCGGCTTCGGGGTACTCGGCTGCAAGAGCTTGCGAGACCTCTGCGTAGAGCACGGGCAGGGTGTCGAAGAGGCTGGATTCGTAGTAGTCGAGGGCCATGCGGATCTCGTCACGAACAGTGGGCCGCTCGGAGCGGACGTCGTCGGTCTGCCAGAGGGCGGTGATCTCGGCGAGGAGATCGTGCTGGAGCGTACCAAGTTGGGGTGCGGGAACGGGGATGCGATCGAGCTGCTCGAGGAGGTCTGAGATACGGCGGCGCTTGAACATGACGCTGCGGCGAGCCACCTCGGTAGGGTGCGCGGTGAAGACGGGCGAGATGCAGACCTGGCTGAGCAGCGAGCGAGCTGCGGCGGCGTCGATGCCCGCGAGCTTGAGCTGGCGGAGGGCACCGCGGAGACTACCGCGCTGCGGGATTGTCGACGGATTGAGGGCGGTAGAGAGTCGGCGGCGCTTGCGATGGTTGGTTTCGGCGAGGTTGATGAGCTCGAAGTAGAAGCTGAAGGCGCGGGCGAGTCGATACGTCGTGGTGAGATCGCTTGCCTGGGTGTGGACGCTTTGGAGGGCCTGCTGAAGATGGCTGTAGGCGGAGGCCTGGTCAGGCGGACCGCCGGGATCTTCAGCGTCAGCTCCGCTTTCAGCTTCAGCTTCAGCTTCACGGCGGGCGATGGCGATACGGCGGAGAGCCTCGACGGCGTCGTAAAGGGGAGCGCCGGCCTGCTCGCGCAGGACCTCGCCGAGGAGCATGCCAAGCGAGCGGACGTCGCGACGGAGTGGAGCTTCTTTGAGTTCAGGGGTGTGGGCTTCGAGTTCGGCGAGGCGTTCGGTCCAGGCGGTCGGGGTCCAAAGGGACGGCATGAGTTGATTATGGCACCGGAGGTCAGGCGGGCTCGAGCGAGGTGAGGGCAAGGTCTGCTTTGCGCGAGTGGCTATCAGATACGAGAGGCGCGGCAGAGGGGCTCACGATGAAGCTGCTCGAGGAGCAACGTCGTCAGGAAGCTGCGGTCGATGACCCGGATCGAAGCTGAGGAAGAGTTCGAAGCGGTACTTGTCCTGGGGACGGAGAGGGTGCATTGGCGATGAAGCTCGGGCCCGGTCTGGGTGAGCGCGACACCCGATTGGAGGTCGCTCCTGTAGAGGTCTCCTCCTGTCCAAGAATAGGGAGGATTCTGAGGCGTTCTGAACGGACGCAGCTAAAAGAGTTTGCCGAGGGTAAAGACGAACTTGCGGTGGCCGTCATCGCCGATAGCGGGAGCCATGGTGACAATGCCGAGCGGCGTTTCAGCGACGATGCCGAAGAAGACGTCCTGGCGCGTAAGGGTGGTCGCATCAGGGGCGCGCATCTGGCCTACTTCATAGGCAGCGCCAAGATAGATGCTTTGGCCGAGCGGCGCGGGAAGTGTGGCGACACGACGGAGGAAAGCTGGCTCGAGAAGGAAGTAGTCGGTTCCGCGATACTCATCGATGGCGCTGGCGGTGAGACGCAGCGGACCGCCGAGGGTGAAGCGGAAGGGCTGGGCGACATTGCGGTTGAACATGGTTCCACCCTCGGCGGCCATGATGAAGATGTCGCTGCTGACCTGGTGGGAGTAGCTGATCTTCGAGGTGAACTGGGCGGTGTTGGGGCTGGCGATGGCGTTGTAAAGATAGGCAGCCTCGGTGTCCACGCGAAAGCCGAACTGTGGGACGAGGGCACGGTCCTGATTGTCGTAGACATACTTGATGCGGGCGCGCTGCATCGATCCGATCAGGTTCGGCGGAGCAAAAGGATCGGTGCCGGTCTCTTCCTGCCAGCGCTCCTGGCCCATCTGCCAGCCAAGACGAAGCTCTTGGATGCGCTGATCGCTCCAGCCGAGATCAACGCCGCCACCAGCGTGCTGGAGCTGCCGCTCGGAGATGCGGTGCTGGTTTTGATAGATATAAAAGGGTTCGCGGTGCAGGAGAAGCTGGGGCGCGAGGAAGAGGCCACCAGTCGTCCGACCAAGAGTCGCGAGACGGCGGTAGTACTCGCTGTTCAGCTCGGTGAGGAAGCCTAGTTTGATGTGGGTGCGGAGTTCCGAGCCGTAACCACCAAGATCCTGGTTGAGGAGGATGCCTTCAAGAGTCGCGCGGGTGACCCCGCCGGTCTGCGCCTCGATGTTGGCTCCCAGCTCGAGGAACGGAGGCCCGGTGGTCTTATCAGTGATGGTGACGGTGACGACTGGCCTGACGTTGCCGACGCCGGACGAACTGGAGTTCGATATCACGTTCGAGGATGTCAATCGGTCTGGATCAGGCGTTGGGTTATGCGCTGAATTGAACGCGGGGGAAGGAACGCCGTTGGGCACGGGAGGCGGAGCAGCGCCGGGCAATGGCGGTGATGCCGCAGTAGGGCGGAATGGCGAAGGGGACGCTGTGCTTTCGTATCCGACGGTGTAATCGGCATCGTAGCGGCCGTCGCTGCGAATCTGGTTGACGCGCGCCTCGATGGTCAGGGAGTCGACGGGTTTATCGATGATGGGGAGAAACGACTGCTGCACGGCGCGCGTGACCTGCTGGTTCGGCGCTTTGACGTGAACCTGGAGGAGGGTACCTGGAGCACCGGGGATCCGGGCGACTCGCTGAGCGAGGTACGCGGTCCATTGCTGGTCGTCCACGGCATAGGGCAGGAGCTGAGCTTTGTGCGCTTCGGCGGCCTGGTACCCGCGCTCGGCGAGTGCAGGAGTTTTGAGGTAATCGGTGGCGGTGAAGCCTTTGACGTCCGGTTCGATGACGATGGCGGCGAGTTCACGGGAGCGCCGCTCGTTGGCTTCGACGGCGACGGAGAAGCTGCGGCCGAGTACGCCAAGCAGGGAGTTCAGATCGCCTGTACCGACGGTCGAGAGCGGAAGGCTGACAGCGAGGACGACATCGGCCTTCATGGTCTGGATGGTTTGGGTCGGCAGGTTTTCAAGGACGGCGCCGTCGACAAACTCGTGACCGTTGAGTTGAAGAGGAGGGTAGACCCCCGGAATGGAGATGCTGGCGCGCACCGCGTCTGGAAGCGATCCGCGAGCGAAGGTGACCGATCTGGCGTCGGTGAGGTCGGTCGCCTTACAGCGGAGCGGGATGGGTAGGGTATTGAAGTCGGTGCGGTCGTTATAGGAGAGGAACTGACGATCGAGGAAGGCATTGAGGCCCTGATCGACGAGGACGCTGTTGCGGAAGGAGATCCCGTGTTTGAGACCGACGCTGATCGCGTTCGGGAGGGCACGGGCGTCCTCACGGCGGCGATAGTTGAGGTTCTTGTACGACGTCCGCAGCGAGAAGACAGAGCTGAAGACATCATCGTTCATGACGATTTTGAGCTCGGGAATGATCTTGCCGGAGGAGTAAAGCGCGCTGACCATGCATCCCATGCTGGTTCCTGCGATCATGTCGATGGGAATGTGGTGCTCCTCAAACCACTGAAGGACGCCGATCTCGCTCATGGCGAGGGCTCCTCCTCCGCCGAGGGCAAGGCCGATGCTGCGACGGCCGGGAGGAGGAGACGGCGGAGCCGAGGGTGCCATGGAAGCGAAGGCGCCACGCGAAGCGTTGGAGGATGTAGCGGAGTGATCCGAAGGAGTGTCTCGCGAGCTTTGAGGCAGGATGCCTTTATCCGCTGCGAGAGATGTTTGACTTTGGCCGTGCCGCGGCACGGTACAGATCTGCATCGCGAGCAGGATCGTTACGAAGATAGGTCGCGTGCGCTGAAGAAGGAGAGCGGCCCGTGTAGCGTCCATTCTGTAGAGGCTACAGCACGCAATGTAGTCGATGGGGACGGATGTCGCGCATCCGTCCGCATTGAGAGAACCAAGGTGAGTTGCGTGGTGACCGATGTATTGCAGCAAAGCAAGGTAAAACTGTGGAAGCTGTTTACATGTAGAAAGCTACTTTTTCGAGTTCTTCCTGCAGGTGCTGTATTGAACAGGCAAACGAGTCGATCCGCGCAGTCGCTGTACGCAGATCGTCATTGGCTACCCCGTATCCGCGCCCTGAGAGAAAGGCGCCGATCAACTCAGCAGCCTGCCGGGAGTCTAGACCCGACTGGCGAAGTTCTTTGCGCAGTTCTGAGAGGTCGGTTGCTGCGAATTGTTCAATTCGAATCGCTTTACTCATATCTATGCTCCATTGCCATATCGTCACTTTGGTGCATTAGAGCTAATCACGTCCAACCTTACATTGCGTGTTGTCTTTGGTAATCAGTTATAGATGTGACGCAGCCGTGCTCAAACTGGATTGGTGAATCCATCAAATTACCGCAAAGAACATACAAAATTGTAAGTACCCGAAGTGGGCAACATCGCGTTACCCGACGACTGCGGCGGAAGCTACTGCTCTGGCGCAAAGTAGGCACACCATAAGGAGTCACTAAGTAATCTTTAGTAATAAATATAGACTATTACTATTACCCTGCAGTTGGCAAGAAGGTACTCGCTTTCGCATTCAGGATTACGTGGAGATGGCACGCCCAGAGAGCAGCACCACAACCTCATTCAGAATGGGGAAGATGCGGCTGCAGCCAACACAGTGGACCGATGGCGGGGATGCGGCAAGACACAGATCCTGATGGCACACAGGACATACAAGCCAGCGGAGGTCATCTTGTATAAGGGTGCGGATGGTCATTGCCTTGAGTGTAGCTAGCCTCACTTTGGAGGTGCCAGCACCTCCCGATACATTTGCCGCGATATCATGAGGCATGGATTTAAATCCGCGTATTCTCGACGGCATAGCGATTGCTGCCACCATCAAGGCGGAGGTTGGGGTAGAGGTCCAGGTGTTGGCGACCAGAGGGATCGTACCGGGGCTTGCGGTGATTCTGGTCGGGCATGTACCTGCTTCAGAGATCTATGTCCGGAGCAAGGTGAAGACCTGCGGAGAACTGGGCATCTACTCCGAAATGCTAACGCCGCCCGAGACCATCACGACCGAAGAGATGCTGGCGCTGGTGGCCGGACTGAATGCGCGTGAGGACATCGACGGCATTCTGATCCAATTGCCACTGCCGAAGCATGTGGACACGCGACGGCTGCTCGAGGCGGTAGCGCCGGACAAGGATGTGGATGGGTTCCATCCGATCAATGCGGGCCGGCTGCAGAGCGGGCAGCCAGGGTTAGCCCCATGTACCCCGGCTGGCATCATCGAGATCTTGAAACGCAGCACTCTTCCGGCTGTCTGGCCGATAGTGGGGCAGAATGCGGTGGTAGTGGGGCGGTCGGATATTGTGGGCAAGCCGGCGGCGATGATGCTGGTAAACGCATCGGCAACCGTGACGATCTGCCATAGCAAGACAAAGGATCTGGCGAAGTTTACGCGCGAGGCGGATCTGCTGGTGGCGGCGATCGGACGCGCTGGATTTGTAACAGCGGATATGGTGAAGCCGGGTGCGACGCTGATCGACGTGGGGATCAATCGCGTGACCGATGCGGCGGAGGTGGAGGAGTTTTTTCCGGGAGACACGGGGCGGGCGGCGACGTTCGCCAAACGCGGCTCGGTGGTCGTCGGGGACATCCATCCGGCAGCGTTCCGGCTTGCGGGGGCGTATACACCGGTTCCGGGCGGTGTGGGGGCGTTGACGATTGCCATGTTGATGGCGAACACGGTGACGGCGGCAAAGCTGCGACGCGGTCTGACTCTGGCTGGGTGACACAATGCTTCGCGTAGGTTTAACGGGCGGGCTGGGGGCGGGCAAGTCTAGCGTTGCCCAAATGTTTGCCGCACATGGTGCCGTGGTGCTGCAATCGGATGCGATCGGGCGGGAGTTGATGCAGCCTGGGCAGATGGTGTACGCAGAGGTCATCCGGCGGTTTGGACCGATGGTGGTTCTCGTAGACGGCAGCCTCGATCGGCCGCAGCTGGCGCGGCTTGCGTTCGAACAGGGCAGAGTGGAAGAGCTGAATGCGATCGTGCACCCCGCAGTGATCGCAAGGCAGGAGCAACTGATTGCAGAGATCGTAGCTCACGATGAATCGGCGGTGGTTATTGTCGAGTCCGCCCTGATCTTTGAGACCCGATATGCAGGTGCGGCTGGATGGAGAGGCCGTTTTGACAAGCTGGTCTTGGTGACGGCTCCTGAAGCGTTAAAGATAGTGCGCTTTGTGGAGCGGGCTGGAGTTGTTCCCGAGACACGTACGGCACTTGAAGCTGAAGGGCGCAGGCGACTTGCCGCACAGATGCCGGATAAGGCGAAGGTTCCATTCTGCGACTTTGTGGTGAGCAACGATGGAAGTTTATTAGATTTGGAGGCGCAGGTGGAGAGCGTCTGGCAGAGTCTGATCCATGCGAGCTGACGACCACTCAGAATGAGAGTTCTTGTCCATCAGTCACTTTCATTCATCTCCTTATGAAAGGGACGCGTCTGAGATAAAAGGTACGTGTCTGGGCGATGTAGATGCTCGGAAGTGGAGGAGTCAAGAAGTCGGAGCGGTGCTGCAACTGCCCGCGGAAGACTCAGGCCATGGAGTCTCGCTACAATAGAAGAGCTTGCTGTTGCGGGCTCTGGCGGTTTTACTTCGCCGCCCCGGATTCTGCGATGCGAGGAAGTTGAGTCGATTTGACGATGAAGCTGCGTCCTGTTCTGCTGGTGGTTCTTCTGCTGTCGGGTTTCTATTACGCGACGACGCACGTTGCAACGACGGGTGCGCTCTCGGGTTGGATACATCGTGCGATGGATCCGGGTGGAGCGGATCCGGGTAGGGTGAGTCCGGGTGTAAGCGAAGGTGGCGTGGCGACCGGACCGTTGGCGCTGACAACTGCAGCGGCTGCACCTGCGTTCGACACCGAGGAACAGCAGAATATAGCCGTTTACAAGAAGGCGCTGCCCTCGGTCGTGAATATCACGTCGACAGCGATTGCAATGGACTTCTTCTATGGACCTGTACCGCAGCAGGGACAGGGGTCGGGCTTCATCCTGAATAAGGACGGGCTGATCCTGACGAATAATCACGTGATCGACAATGCGCAGCGGGTCGAGGTGACACTTTCGGATAAGCACAAGTACAAGGCTACTGTGCTGACGACCGATAAGGGGCACGACCTGGCGCTGATCAAGATCAACAATGCTCCGAGCCTGGTGCCCGCTACCCTGGCAGGATCGAGTGGGCTGATGGTGGGGGAGCGGGTGTATGCGATTGGCAACCCGTTCGGGCTTTCGGGAACGATGACGCGTGGAATCGTCTCGGCGATCCGTTCGATCCGGGGCGAGGAAGGGAATCCAATCGAGGATGCAATCCAGACGGATGCGGCGGTGAACCCGGGCAACTCGGGCGGACCGCTGCTGAACTCGCGCGGCGAGGTGATCGGGATCACGACGATGATCGCGAGCAATGGGGCGAATCAGTCGTCGGGGATCGGATTCGCCATTCCGATCAATACGGCAAAGGCAGTGCTCGATGACTTTGCGAAGTACGGTCGCGTGCGGCGGCCGTCACTCGATGTCGTAACGCTGCCGATCGGGCCGGATATTGCGCAGGAGATCGGGCTTCCAGCAGACTATGGCATCCTGATCGAGCGGGTGTTGCCGGGAGGCGCGGCGGAGCGGGCAGGGCTGCGCGGAGGCACCCAGAAGATGTATCAGGGAAATACGCCGGTGATGCTCGGCGGCGATTTGGTCGTGGCGCTCGATGGACAGGATATTGCGAGTGCGCAGGATCTGTCGGCGGCGATGAACGCGCATCGTGCGGGAGATGTTGTGACGCTTACGGTGTTTCGTGGGCGGAAGAAGCTCGATGTAAAGATCACCCTGGGCGATGCAAAGGATAACGTCCGCACCGCGCAGGAACAACAGACCTAGCAGAGGTAGACGGAACCAGATGGCGATGAATCTGCCGAGCTTTGAGAAGGCCGAGTATGGTGCGGGCCTGCGGGATCATGGCCGCGATTCCAGCGTCGAGCTATGCGCGAGCTGTCAGCAGCCGCTGACGGGAGAGTTCTATCGTCTGAATGGCAAGCCCATGTGCGAGCCGTGTGCGAATGGCGCGGTGAGAGCACCGGCTGAGGGAACTACCAGGGCGTTTGCGCAGGCAGTCGTGTTTGGTCTCGTGGCGGCTATCGTGGGAAGCGTGGTGTATGCGGCGGTCGAGATTGGGACGGGCTGGACGATCGGCTATGTGGCGCTGGCTGTGGGCTGGATGGTAGGCAAGGGCATGAAGCTGGGGTCGCGCGGCCGAGGCGGGCGCAGGTACCAGATCACAGCGGCACTGTTGACGTATTGCTCGGTCTCGATGGCGAGCATGGCCGTGATCGTCCACGCAATTCAGAAGCAGAACCCGGATGTGCACCTGGTTGCGAACGAAAAGCTGATCGCGTCTCTGCTGCGGTATGGTCTGCTGTCGCCATTCCTGGAACTGCGGCATGGTCTTGGCGGCATTGTTGGATTGTTCATCCTCTTCATTGGAATTCAGGCTGCGTGGACGCTGACGGCGGGATCAGACTTCAGGGTCACTGGACCGCACACGAGCTCGAATGATGTGATGATGCAGCCTTGATGAATCTCTCTCAAACCGGTGTTCTTTCGCCATCGTTACGGGTTTGCGCGGTGTGCCAGACGGAGCTGCGCGCCGGGGATCTGGCGTGCCCGCGCTGCGCGACGCTGGTCTATCGGGAGCGGCTGGATGCAATCTCGAAGGAGGCGCTCGAGCGGGAGCGGGCGGGAGCGCCCGAGGCCACTGCAGATGCACGAGAGCTGTGGAGTTCCGCGCTGCCGTTGCTGCCGCGCGGGTCGACGCAGGCGGACTGGATCCGGCAGCATCTGCAGGAGATGGATGACCGGGGAGAGATACCGGCAGCGAGTCGAGCGAAGACGGCGGAGCTGGATCCTGCTCCAGCTCGAGGCAAGCCGAACTGGACGAAGCGGCTGGGTCCGCTGGCGCCCATTGCGCTGGTGCTGGCGAAGCTGAAGTCGTTCTTTTTTGTCCTCTTGAAGTTGAAGTTCCTGCTGAGCTTTGCGCTCTTCCTCGGGGTGTACTGGACGCTGTTCGGTCCATGGTTCGGAGTTGGGTTCGCGGTGCAGATCCTGATTCACGAACTGGGGCATGTATTTGCGGTAAAGAAGAATGGGCTGAAGGCAGACCTGCCGGTATTCTTGCCGGGACTGGGAGCTTACGTCCGGTGGCAAGGATTCGATATTTCTGTTGAGACGCGGGCAGAGATTGCTCTGGCTGGGCCGCTGTTCGGGCTTGCGGCTGCTGCAGGATGCATGGCAATTTATCTCTCCACGCGGATGCCGGTCTTCGCGGCGCTGGCTCATGCGGGAGCCTGGCTGAATCTGATTAACCTGATTCCGGTGTGGATGCTGGACGGCGGGCAGGCGGCACATGCGTTGAGCCGGCTGCAGCGCGGTCTTTTGCTGATCGCCTGTGTGCTGTTCTTCGGGTTGACACACCAGATGGTCTTCCTGCTGGTGGCGGCGGGGATGCTGTATCGGTTGTTCACGAAAGACGTTCCCACTGAGCCGAGTACACGCACGATGGTGTTCTATGTTGTGCTGCTGTTTGTGCTGGGCGCGCTGTTGAAGGTGATCCCGATGCAGCCGGGAGTGCTTTCTAGGTCAAGCGGTGAGGCAAAGCAAGCCCAGGTCCTTCGACTTCGTTGCGCTCAGGATGAGAGAGTATCGGCGTAGCTGAATCGTGCGAGGCCGCATCTAAACGGGGATGAAACGCATTCTTGCCGCCACTGTTGCGTCCGCACTGTCAATCCATCCTTCCGCCTTGAACTCGCAGACGCTGCAGACCGACCGCCCCATTCCGGGTCTCGAAGTGGTGGCAACCTTCAACGGTCCGATGCCGACGGGCGTTACGGTGTCGCGGCACAACCGCATCTTCGTCAACTTTCCTCGATGGGGCGATGATGTGCCGTTCACGGTGGCGGAAGTGGTGCAGGGCAAGGCAGTCGCGTACCCGAATGCGCAGATCAACGACGGGCCCGGACGCACGGTGACTGACCCGAATCACTTCGAAGATAAAGCCGCCAATGCGGCGCATTTCGTCAGCGTGCAATCGGTGGTCGTCGATCCGGAGGACCGCTTGTGGGTGCTGGACACGGGCGCGCCCATGCTGAAAGATGTAGTTCCAAACGGTGCGAAGCTGGTGGCCATCGATCTCGCGACGAACCAGGTGATCAAGACGATTGTGCTGCCGGTCGAGACGGCGGGTTTGCACAGCTACATGAACGACATTCGCTTCGATCTGCGCGCGGGAACGCCGCCCTCGATCTCGACTGCGCATGGGGGCCTGGTGCCGCCGTCCGCCGATGCGGCGAAACACACCACGACGAACGCGCCTGCGAATCCGGATGGTGCGAGCGGATCGTCTCCCATGCACGGGTTCGCCTATATTACTGATTCATCCGATAAGGGACCGAACGGCATTGTCGTCGTGGATCTGGCGACGGGGCAGAGCTGGCGCCGGCTGAACAATCATTACTCGACATTGCCCGAACCGGGCTTTATCTCATTTGCCGAGGGCCGGCCGATGTATCAGACGGAGCCTGGCCAGCCTTCGAAGCCGGTGCGCTTCGGATCGGATGGGATTGCGATCTCGGCGGATGGGGCTAAACTTTTCTACTGTCCGGTCAGCTCGACGAAGCTCTATTCCGTCTCGACGGCGGCACTGCGCGATCTTTCGCTATCGGATGATCAGGTGGGCTCGACCGTTCAGATGGTGACGGGCAAGGGCGGCTCGGACGGGCTTGAGTCGGATGCGGCGGGCAATGTCTATGCCGGCGACTATGAATCGAATTCGATTGATCGCATTGCGCCCTCTGGCGCGATCGAACCGCTGGTTCATGAGTTGCGGCTGGTCTGGCCCGACACCATGAGCCTCTCAGACGATGGGTATCTGTACGTCACGGCCAACCAATTGAACCGGCAGCCTACGATGCACGACGGGCATGACGAACGGGTAAAGCCGTATGTTCTGTTTCGGGTGAAGGTGGATGCGAAGCCGGTTCGTTTGAAGGATTAGATTAAGTACGCCCTACGCGGACGGCGGTCACTTCGTGACGCGTATACCGGTCGAGACAGGGTGAGCTTTTAAGGTCCTCCCGCTGGTCGGCAATAAAGATTGCTTGCGACCACCGGGAGCACTATGCGACGCGATCACACGTCACGGAGTGACCGCTGTCCGCGCAGGGCGTTCGTCCGGCAGGACAGCCTTGCGAGTTTTTAGATAGCGGCGGCCTTGAACGTGGAAATCGCTGCTGAGGACATGGCCGATCGCTTCAGGATAGGCGATGTGCTCCTGCTCGAGAATGCGGGCAGAGAGGGTGTCGGCGGTGTCGTCGTCTTCAACGGGGACGGTACGTTGCAGAATGATCACACCGTGGTCGACTGCTTCATCGACGAAGTGGACGGTGCAGCCTGCGATCTTTGCGCCGAAATCGAGAGCCTGCTTCTGCGCGTCCAGGCCGGGAAAGGCGGGGAGCAACGATGGGTGAACGTTGAGAATGCGCTGGGGAAAGGCTGCGACGAAGGCTGGCGAGATGATGCGCATGTAACCCGCCAGGCAGACGAGATCTACGCTGTGCTGGTGGAGGGCGGCGATCACGTCCGCATCGTGTTCGGCGCGCGAGCGACCTTTTGAGGGAAGCGCGAGGGCGGTGAGGCCGAGCGAGCGAGCGGAGGCAAGTCCGGGAGCATCATCCTTGTTGGAGAGGACGGCGGCGATCTCTGCGCCAGCAAGGCGCTGTTCGCGGATAGCCAGGGCGATGGCGAGGAAGTTCGAGCCACGGCCGGAGAGGAGGATGCCGAGGCGGTTCATGCTGAGCCTTCCTGCGAAGGGCTTTTTAGTTTGGCCAAAGCAATCTGGACAGCTTCATGCAAGAGCGGCGGTTTTTCCTTCATGTCTTCCAGATGCTCTCCTCATCAATGGCGTGATACTCGTGGCGGAGGACATTACCAAGTCCGCGAACACCTCGCCAATCGATCTGGGGCACAGTCTTTCCGCATCGTCTCCCAGGCGATAGGCTGCTTCGCTGAGCATCTGGAGACGAGGACGCATTCCTTGTTCATAGTCAAACTCTGACAGAATTTACGTCTCGCGGCAATGGCCGAGTCTGGTTGACTTGACATAAAGACGAGAGTGTCTAGTAAGCGCTTTCCGCGGACGCTTCAGAGCACAGGGAGGCAAGCGAGTCGGCGACGGTAAAACGTACGAATCTTCGTCTCCCGGTCGTTAGTCCTTCGCAGTGTCGATCGAGTTCGCAATAGAGGCTTTCATGATTCTGGTGAAAGGCTGAAAGCAGGACTTGTTCTGCCAGCGGTCTATCGTGAGAGGGCGGTCGGCGTTATCGGCGGCCCAGAGCAGTTCCGTCCATGATAGCCGTTTGCCATGCGGAGGAGCTTCGCCTGGGAGCCCGACGAACTATAGGCCGCTGTAAATTCCGGCACCCGCTCTTGCCTTACGTTAACTGCCAGAGGATGATGTGCATTGCAGACCTGCTTGTGATGACCTTGATCGGTGTTATGTGTAGGTGACCTTGCGTTCGCCGCGGATGATGCGGCCGATGATGCAGTGGCGCTCGTTGGCGCGGTTGAGGATAGCCTTTGCCTTCTTGAGTTGGTCGCCTGGGATGACGGCGATGAGGCCAAGCCCCATGTTGAAGGTACGGAGCATCTCGTCCTGATCGACGTTGCCGAGGTGCTGGAGGTGCTCGAAGAGCGGTGGGACCTGCCAGGTAGCGAGGTCGACCTGGGCGCCCATGCCCTTCGGAAGGATGCGGGGGAGGTTTTCGGTGATGCCTCCGCCCGTAATGTGGGCCATGCCACTGACGACCTCTGCGCCGGTCAGCTTCTTGATAACGCTGAGATAGCTGCGATGAGTGCGCATCAGCGCCGCCCCTGTCTTGTCTTTCAATTCATTGACGTACAGGTCGGGGGTGTACTTCGCTACGTCGAAGAGGAGCTTGCGGGCGAGCGAGTACCCGTTGGTGTGGAGGCCGTTCGACGGGAGACCCAGAAGGATATCGCCGATCTGGATCCCGCTGCCGGTGATGATCTTGTCGCGGCTGACAGCACCGACGATGAAGCCTGCGAGATCGTATTCGCCGGCGTTGTAGAAGCCGGGCATCTGCGCGGTCTCGCCGCCGATGAGGGCGCAGCCATTAGCTCGACAGGCCTCGCTGATTCCCTGAACGACGGTCTCGACGACGTTGCCTTCGAGGGCGCCAGTAGCAAGATAGTCCAGGAAGAAGAGCGGGGTGGCGCCCTGGACGGCAATGTCGTTAACGCAATGGTTTACCAGGTCGGCGCCGACAGTGTGGTGGATGCCAAGTTCGAAGGCTATCTTGAGCTTGGTGCCGACGCCGTCGGCTGAGGAGACAAGGACAGGGTCTGGAAATCTTGCAAGATCGAGCGAGAACAGCCCGCCAAACCCGCCTATCTCGGAGAGGACGTTGCGATTGAAGGTTTTGCGGGCGAGCATCTTGATGCGCTGTTTGGCTCGATCGCCGCTTGTGATGTCCACGCCGGCATCGGCGTAGCTCATGGAGAGCTTTTTCTTTGCGGCAGGCGCGGCGCCGACCAGTTTGCCGGCGGCTTTCTTCTGCGCCGCGGCTTCGGGATCGGCTGGCGTAGGGAGATCGGAGGTCAGAGATGTTTCATCGGACAAGAGGTGTACTCCATAGCTTGAAAAGAGATCAGTCTAGCAGGGGGCATGTCACTGCCCTATAAAGCAGGAATGGTTATATATCCCCAGTATGCGGGAACGCTGGTCTGGTGTGGGGATCGGGCAGCTCTCAAATCTTCCGAAGATCCTGTACCGGTTGCGGGCGATGATGCTGTAGACCCACTCGCGCAGGAAGCGCGGGACCAGGCGCAGAAGTGCTCCAAGGGCAGGATAAGGGCCAGGAATACGACGGAGGGCTCTGCCGACAGCATCGAAGCGGCGATAGATCTTCTGGTGCGGGGTGAGAGCATCGGCGATCAGGATGACACCTTCAGGCTCGGGCCTGGAGGAGAGTGCGGGAGGTGGAGAACACTGACCGAGCATCTCGATTCCCAAAGGGCTTTTAAGGGGGACGAAGCGCAAATGGCCGGCGCGGTCGAGCCGGAGAAGGCGTTGCACGACGCGGTTGCAGAGGCCGCAGACTCCGTCGTAGAGGATAACGGAGTGGCCTGCGATCCCGCTATGTTCGGCGTCCGTCATATGCTCTCAGTGTAGATGGTTGAGGCAGGAGCGGAAACTATACTGACCACGAGGGAGAGACCATGCCTGAGCTTTTGAAACAGGGAAGAACGCACCGCACGGAGGCGGTCTTCGACCTGCACGAGATTGCCGCGCAGCTTCCCGCAGGCGCGGAGACGATGCTGATCGATACGCGGTTGACGGACGAGGTAGAAGCCAGCTCTCGAGTGTTTCGGGTCTATCGACCAGTCCCGGCTCACTCTCATGCGACCTGCGATGAGTACCTGGTTGTCCTTTCGGGACGCGCAATGTTCTTTCTCGGGGATAGCGCGCCGTTCGAGGTACGGGCCGGGCAAATGATCTTCTTCAAGCAAGGGACCGTTCATGGTATGCCTGAGGTACTGGAAGAGCCGTTCGTGGTGTTTGCGGTCGATACACCGCGGCGTGATCCAACGGATGTACTCTTTGTGAACCCTGAGGACGGCGATGCGGCGAGCTTTATTGAGAGCCGCATCCTCGTGAGCCGCATCCTCGATTGAGATCGGTACCGGGGTCGCGCGACCTCCTTTTATACTTGGAGGATGCCGCGAATCCTTACCCGTTCCCGCCAGTTGCAGCTACGAGCTGAATCCTTCCTCCCCGGGGGCGTCGATTCGCCAGTGCGGGCGTTTCGTGCGGTAGGGGGAGATCCACCGTTTGTGACCCATGCCGCAGGAGCGTATCTCTTCGATGCGGACGGAAACCGGTATCTGGATTTTTTCGGATCGTGGGGCCCGATGATCCTGGGCCATGCATTTCCGCTGGTGGTGGGGGCGATACGTGAGGCGGCGGGCAGGGGGACGAGCTTCGGCGCGTCAACGGCTGCGGAGGCGGATCTGGCGGAGCTTGTGACGCGGTGCTTTCCGTCGGTCGAGCGGCTGCGTTTTGTCAGCTCGGGGACCGAAGCGTGTATGTCGGCGGTGCGGCTGGCGCGCGGGTTTACGGGGCGGAACTTCGTGATCAAGTTCGAGGGGTGCTACCACGGTCATTCAGACGCCATGCTGGTGAAGGCGGGGAGCGGTGTGGCGACCTTCGGGATCCCAGGGTCGGCGGGCGTGCCGGCGGAGACGGCAAAGCATACGCTTGCGCTGCCGTACAACGATCTGGCGGCTGTCGAGGCGGCCTTCGACGGTCATCCCGGCCAGATTGCCTGTGTGATCGTCGAGCCGGTGGTGGGGAACGCAGGGACGATCGTGCCGGGAGCGGGCTACTTGCAGGGATTGCGGGAATTGACGACGAAGCATGGCGCGCTGCTGATTCTGGATGAGGTAATGACGGGATTCCGCTTGTCGCTGGGTGGGGCTCAGGAGCTTTATGGGATTAAGCCGGATCTAACGACACTGGGGAAGATCATTGGCGGGGGGCTGCCGTGCGGGGCGTTCGGCGGCCGGGCAGAGGTGATGGAGTTTCTGGCGCCGCTCGGGCCGGTCTACCAGGCGGGAACGCTGAGCGGGAATCCGTTGGCGATGGCGGCCGGGATCGCGACGGTGGGGTATCTGCTGGAGCATCCTTCGGTTTATACAGAGCTGGAGACGACGACGGCGGCCATCGCCGAGGGGGTTCTCGGGATCGCGCAGGAGGCTGGAGTGCCGCTGGCGATGAACCGGGTGGGGTCAATGTTTACGTGGTTCTTTACGGATCGGCCGGTCGAGAACTTCGAGGATGCGGCTACGTCCGATACGGCGGCGTTTGCGCGGTTTCATCGGGCTATGCTGGAGGCGGGAGTATGGCTGCCGCCGAGTCAATATGAAGCAGCATTTGTGGGGGTGCAGCATGGGGCGGCTGAGGTGGAGGCGACGCTGGCTGCGGCTCGGGCGGCTCTGGAGGGATATCGGGCTACGTAGATATTCGTAGCCGGGGCTTTTTAGAATATCCGCTATCTTTGCATAAGCCATGCCAAACGAACCCGCGCTCTTCGAAAACCAGCCAATCCGCCGCATTTACGACGAGGCCAATGATATTTGGTGGTTCTCTGTCGTCGACATTATCAAGATCCTCACACAGCAGTCCGATGTCCGGAAGGCGGGGACTTACTGGAAAGTTTTGAAGAATCGACTGTCCAAAGAAGGCAGTCAACTGGTTACAAAATGTAACCAGTTGAAATTAATCGCGGAAGATGGTAAAGAGAGATTGACTGATGTTGCCAAAGCCGAAACTTTACTCCGACTTGTTCAATCTGTCCCAAGTCCGAAGGCCGAACCCATTAAGCTTTGGCTTGCGAAAGTAGGCTACGAGCGTATGCAAGAGCTCGCGGACCCCTCACTTTCAATCGACCGCGCCCGCGATGTCTATAAAAAACAAGGTAGAAGCGAGAAGTGGATCGCACAGCGCATGACTGGCCAGGAAACCCGCAACAAACTTACTGATTACTGGGCCGCCAACGAAGTAAAGATTGGACAGGAGTTTGCCATCCTGACAAACGTCATCCATCAGGAGTGGACCGGCGTTTCAGTCAAAGAGCATAAAGCATTGAAGAGCCTTAGATCTCAGAATCTCCGTGATCACATGACCGAGGCTGAACTAATCTTCACTGCTCTTGCAGAGCTCTCCACGCGGCAGATAGCTGAGTCCGCTACAGCTAAAGGAATGCCTGCAAATGAAAAAGCAGCACGCACTGGCGGCGGCATTGCAAAACGCGCGCGAGTGGAACTTGAGAGCAAGACGGGTCGCCGAGTCGTTTCAGAGGAGAATTACCTTCCCCCGAAACAAGGGATTAGCAAACTGAAAGGTTGAACTTTAGACTCCCAGGCTGGTGATAGGCAAGGGAAAACTTGTGACTGCTAATCATACAGATGCTTATGGATTGCTCCTCGGTTCCATGAAGAGGCGCCCGGCGATGATGAGGACGACGAGTAAGCCGGCGCAGATCGCGAAGACGTGGCGGACGCCGGTATGCTCGGCGAGAATGCCGCTGAGGACAAGGCCCGTGATCTGGGCGGTGAAGACGGCGGACATGACGGTCGAGCCGACTCGGCCCATGAGGGCGGGCGGGGTCTCCTGCTGGATCATGGTCTGAGCGGGAATGATGATGCCGGCCACGGCAAAGCCGATGATGAAGTTGGCGACGATGGTCGCCCAGACTTGAGGCACACCCGCGAGCAGGCAGAGGCCGAGGGCGATGCCGCTGAGGCCGGAGTAGACGAGGACTGTGTTCTTCACGTTCTTGCCCAGTGTGTTGAGGGTATTGACGCCTACCATCATCCCGAGACCGATCATGGCGGAGGTGATGCCGAAGATGCGCGTCGAGGCGTGCAAGCTATCGCGAACGTAGACTGCGATCAACGGGCCGAAGCAGCCGATCACAAACATTCCTGAAGCCAGCGCGAGGATGACGAAGAGCAGCGCGGCGTGATGCACGATGAAGTGGACACCCTGCTTCATGTCGGCCCAGATACGCTTCAGGCCGGTGTGTTTTGGCGGAGTTGCACTGGCGCCTTCTACAGGCTCTTCGGAACGTGCGAGGCCGACGGAGGCGATGAGGCACGCCGAAGCGATGAAGCTGGCGGCGTCGATGAGATAGCAGCTTACCGGACCGAAGGCAGCGACCAGAAAAGCGGCTGTCGCCGGGCCGATGATCCGCATACCAAACATGACCTGCTGCATCAGCGCGTTGGCGGAGCGCAGGCCATGAAGCGGAACGACAGACCGGATCGCGACACCTTGCGCAGGGCCGAAGAAGCTCGAGAGAATGCTGATGGCGGCGAGGATCGCGTAAAAATGCCACACTTGCGTAGCGAGGAGCAGCAGCAGAACGAGCGCCGCGCGAATGCTGTCGCTCGCGACCATGGTCGGCTTGAGCGGCCAGCGATCGACGAAGACTCCGGCCATGATGCCGAGCAGGGCGATCGGGAGCATATAGGCGATCTGGACGCCGGTGATCTGCTGCGGCGTTCCATGCCACCGAAAGGTAAGAACGCTGATGACGGCAAAGAGGGCGAGGAAGTCGCCGAAGACGGAGATAATCTGCGCGAACCAAAGGCGGCGCATGACCGGAATACGTAGGACCGCACCCATGCCAAGGGGTTCAGGAGCAAGGCCTGCCGCGGATGGGAGTGACGTACTCACTGGATTCGGCTATGGTACGGCATTGAGATTTGTGCGGGCATCATGGTTGCGGTCCGGCTATTTGGAGTCTGCCGGTTGCACGGTTTCGTGTCAGGAGGAAGAGGGAGCTGGTGGTGTAGGTTCCGTGTTTGACGGAGGCGTCGCGACGGACAAGAAGGGCGTCCTCTCCGCTGCCGGTGAAGTCGGCGCGTCCGTAGAGGGTCAGCGTCGCGGTCCAGTCCTTCGCATTGAGTTCGGTCTGGGTGGCGTTCAGTGGGTGAAGCTTCACAGAGGGGTCGACTGTGCGGATGGAACCGTTATGGGCGGCGACACTTCTATTCCGGGCGCTCTGGTCCGGCGAGAGGGCGAGGGCAAGTTGGGGCGGAAGATCTCGCAGGGAGAGGTGACGCCAGGAGAAGTTTGCGAGCGAGTGAAGGTGTGCTGGTTTTGCTATTCGGAGCAGGGCCAGCGCGTCGCATTGTGTACCTGTGTAATGCAGGCTGCGAAGATCGATTGCGGAACCGGCGGAGACGATGGAGCTTTCGACAGGGAGGTAGTCGTTGCAGTTGCGAAGGATGCGTGATGTGCGCTGGTCGGATTCGCCTGGAGTGACCGTCGTGCCGAGCCTGACTGTCGTGACCGTATAGGGCGCATCGAACGGAGCGGCGAGAGCGTCTGCGATCGATGCGCCGGGTGCCAGACCCAATCGGGGTGAGATCCAGATAGAGGAGCGTGCCTGGGTTGCTTGCGTCTGAGCGTGGACTGCCGGGAGTAAGACCGTTCCGGCGCAGGCGAGTGCGTGCAGGACGAGCCGGTCAAGGATGAACATCACTCTTTGATACCCGCTGCTTTCATCAAAAGATCGTGCGCCCAGAGGTTGCGCTCGTCTCCCACATCCGGACGGTTACACTCCTGCGCAGCAGCTTCCCACAGCTTTGCGTTCTTGGCCGTGCCCGCACTCTCGACGGAGGTCTTGAATTTCTTGAATTGACCAAGATTGCCGCCGAGGTTGAACCGCATGTCGATCAGAACACGCCGGACTTCGACGGGGTAGTTTGAATAGCCCTTGAAGTCACCCTTCAGATGGTGGTCGCACTCCTCGGCGATGGTCTGGAGCAGTTGATTGATGGCGACGAGGGAGAGGTCAAGCGTGGTCTTGTAGGCTCTCCAGGGGAGCCCTTTCTCCTGTTTGAGGACGGCGTGATACTCGGCGGCAATCTGTGCGGCGGCTGCGAGCACGTTGGTGGCGCGGACGGTAAACGGCAGCTTCTGCGCCTCGGCTGCGGAGCTGAGCATCTTACCGACGCCCACAGTGACCAGTCCCTTGGTATCCAGGTACATGTGGGTCGCCGTTCCTTCAAATCGTCCCAGGTCAGAAAGGATCTGATCCCAAGGGAGGTCGTCGGTAGCTGCGGAGATATGCACTTTGCGCGGCATCGTGCCTCTGACTATCTCACGAGAGATTGGGTGTGGCTATATGCCAAGTACGCCGGAAAAATGAGGAGCCGCAAAGAAACGCGGGTCCTTCGACTCCGCTCCGCTGCGCTCAGGATGACAGTTGTTTCTTTGTGAGGCGTTCGTGGAAGAGGCCGGTTTCACTGCTGCTTAACCGATCGGGGGCTTACTTCCATTGACCCGTCTGCCGGAGAAGACGCGCTCGCGATCCCGTTCGCGCTGAACTGCTCTGCGCCGGCCGAGCAGGAGATTCTGGGCAGTAATCGTGCCGAGGATCTTCTTCGTATCGCGATCGATAACGAGCAGTGCGTCGAGACCGGAGGTGGCCATCTTTTCGGCTACATTGCGAGAGGTCTCATCGGCGAAGGCATAGGTTTCCGGGAGCTTGATGTCGGGCGAGATGGCCGCCTGGGTAGGGAGCTCGGACATGATTTCCATGACGCTGACTGTTTCAAGCGGGTCGACCCCATACTCGCGTGTGAGATGGAAGCCGCGGCGGCTGAGCTTCTCGGTCAAAATGGACCGCGGCATGATGAGTGAAGTGACGGTGTAGGCGGCGAGGCAGGCGACCATGAGCGGCATGAGGGAGGGCAGCGAATGGGTGAGTTCCAGGCTGAAGATGATGGCGGTGAGCGGGACGCCGAGGGAGCCGGCGAGCATCGCTCCCATACCAACGAGCGCCCAGAGGGATTGTGTCTGGACGGAGGCGTGGGCGACATGCGCGATGAGTTCGCCCAGGGCTCCGCCGATCATGAGCAGAGGAGCGAGTACGCCGCCGGAGGTCCCGGAGCCGAGTGAAAAGGCCCACATGAGCGATTTGGCGATGAGGACACCCAAGATCAGAGTCATGGGCGCGTTGCCTTTGAGGAGTTCAGCAATATTGTCGTACCCGACGCCGAGGCCGCGCGGAAAGAAGATGCCGCCGATGCCGATGCCGATGCCGCCGAGGGCCGGCCACCACATCCAGTGGATGGGGAGCCGCTCGAAGAGATCCTCGAAGCCATACATCATCCGGCTGAGACCGGCGGCGGCGACTCCGACGATAAGACCAAGAGCGAGGGCCCCGAGCGCGAAGTTGCCGTTCAATGGGGTTGCTGGGACGGAGACGGCAAAGAGCGGCCCGGTGCCAAGCCAGATGACCCGCAGGAGAGACGCCATCACGCTGGCAACAGCGACGGGAATGAGGCTGCGTGGACGCCACTCGAAGAGCAGCAGCTCCACCGCGAGGAGAATGGAAGCGAGGGGAGCGGCGAAGGTGGCTGACATGCCGGCGGCGGCTCCAGCAACGAGCAGCGTGGTGCGTTCGGCGTCGGTCAACTTTAGCCATTGGGCGACGAGCGAACCGAAGGCACCGCCGGTCATGATGATGGGGCCTTCCGCGCCGAAGGGACCACCGGAGCCGATGGCGATTGCGGCGGAGATGGGTTTGAGAATGGCGATGCTGGGCTCGATGCGGGCACCGCGGAGGAGGATGGCTTCGATGGCTTCGGGGATGCCGTGGCCGCGAATCTTGTCGGAGCCATAGCGCGCGATCAAGCCGACGAGCAGACCGCCAATGATCGGGACCAGCGGCATCCAGTGTCCCAGGGCGCTGCCTGCAGGCCCGACAGCAGCGAAGCTGAGGCGGTGGTAGTAGAAGATGTTGGTCGAAAGTGCGATGAGTTTGAGCAGTAGAACGGCAAGGATGGCCGCTCCGGCTCCGATGACCATGGCGACAGCGGACAGAAGCCAGACGCGGCGGTCGACGGTGAAGTCGCGCAAGGCGGATGGGTGCGAATTCATGCGGATCTCCGGGGACTGGTTGCAAGATGCGATGCGTCGAGCTTCTCGATGTGCTTGAGGGCGCGGATGAGATGCGGTCCAAGCACGCGCAACTCTCTCCTGTGATACGCGGAAAGCGACTGAAGGATGCTCCGGCCCTTGTCGGAGATCGAGAGAATAACGCGGCGGCGGTCCTCGGCATCTTCCAACCGCACGAGTAGACCTTCGGCGACCGAGCGGTTGGCCAGTTCGACGACGCTGTGATGGCGAAGGCCGAGGCGTTCGGCTGCGTAGGCGATCGTCGTCAGAGCTTCGGGGGGAGCACCTGCGATCTGCATCAGTAACTGGTGTTGCTGCGGATGCAGGCCTGCTTCGTCGGCGGCCTGCTCGCTGAAGTGGATGAAGTTGCGGAGCTGGAAGCGGAACTCGGCGAGTGCCTGGAGGAGATCCGTATGTTCGGGGTACGCATGTGCCGAACTCCTCATTAATGTATCGTAACACGATATATTAACACCCACGCCCTGTGAGTTGTTTGGATGGGGCGACCAATGCAGACGCGGGTTTTTCGGCTGCGCTCTGCTCCACTCCGGACAGATCTCTTGGCTGCATAAACGTAAAGCCTCAGCAGGGAAGCTGTTGCGCTAGGCTTAGAACTCCAGACGGTTGGGTTGCATCGCCCAGACGTCGGGGGTGACGAACCGATGCGCAGAGAAGTCCGAAAGTGCAAGCAGCTGGCGAGTGGCTTCGACCGTAGCGAGGCGGTTTGCGCCTTGACTCTGATTGCTGCCATCGTGCAGGAGAATGTTGGAGGCTCGACCGCGCCGGCTGTTGGACCTTATGCCGCGTTCCATGCGGGCGAGGATGGTGGGCGCATCGAGAGGCTTCCAATCTTTTGGCATAACGTTCCACTGGACGGCGGTGAGACCGAGTTCGCGGGCGGCGCGGAGGACGAAAGGACGGCGTGCTCCATGGGGTGGACGGAAGTAGTAGACGGGTGCGCCGAGCGTGTCTTGAATCGCCTGGTTGCAGTCTCTCAATTCAGCGCGGATGCGGGCGGCGGTCTGCCAGGCGAGCCACGGATGGGTCATGGTGTGATTGCCGATGAGATGTCCGGCAGCCGCGATCTCGCGGGTCAGTGCAGGTTCCCGGCGGACGTATTGCCCGATGAGGAAGAAGGTTGCACGCGTGTTGTGGGCGGCCAACACATCGAGGAGCTGCGACGTGGCGCGGAGGTTGGGACCGTCGTCGTAGGTGAGGGCGATCTCGTTGGGATTGCAGCCCGCTATAAGGACCTTCCCAAAGAGCTGCGATCCGGGCGAAAGGGCAGCGTAGACGATACCGCCGCCGAGAGCCGCTGCTGCGAGCGAGGCGACGGCGGCTGTGTTCAGGGCTGAAGAAGACATCCGCTTACGTATGCTTCTGCAGCAGGGCGAGGACCTCTTCGGCATGACCTTCGGGCTTGACCTCTTCAAAGATATGGAGGAGGCGCTGGCCTTGGCCGCTGTCTGGACCTATGAGATAGGTAGATCGCTTGACACCTTTGACGAGCTTGCCGTACATGTTCTTCGGCTTGACGAGGTCGAAGCGGTTGATGAGGATCATATCCGGGTCGGCGAGGAGATCGTAGGGCAGGTCGTACTTGTCTTTGAATTTCTTCTGATCCCTGACGGTGTCGCGGGAGATGCCGAGGACGACGATACCGGCCTTTTGGAATCTCTCGAAGGCGTCGCGGAAGCCGCAGGACTCGGTGGTGCAGCCTGGGGTGTCGGCGCGAGGGTAGAAGAAGAGGACGACAGGCTGACCTTTGAAGTCGGTCAGGTGAACGGTCTTGCCGTCCTGATTCTGAAGGGTGAAGTTCTCGACGATGTCGTTGGGCTGCATGGTTCCCTCGCGGTAGCCGCTGGCTGGTGTACTTCAGCTCGTTCCTGTCAGGTTACCGGAGACAGGAGTTGTAGAGCTATGCGGGTCGCCTCGCAAGGATGATGGGTTGATAGAAACTGCTTTGCGGCGGCATTAACCAACGTATGTCGCTGAACCTGGCCAATGTTAACGCCATCGAGAGTTCTTCGCGAGGTAGACAGCGATACTCCGAAACGAAGTGATGCGTTTGCCAGCGTTGCCCGGACTGGAGGGTGAGATAAAGGTGGACGAGGTAACGTGTGTCGTCGATCCAGTCCCACACCTGATGAACAATCCGTCGCTCTCCCGGTTCACCATAGAAGGTGGGTTGCTGCATGGTCGGTTTTTGATGCTGGAGCGCGTCATAGTCGCGGATACTTGCAAGAAACAGTCCACCGGGCTTTAGTTTGGAGGCGATCGCTTGCGTCGCCTGACCGAGTTGCGGAGCAGTGAGATGCGGGAGCGCGTTGTCGAGCGATGCAACGACATCGAAATCATCCGCATTGATCTCTGCCAGTGAGGTCATGTCCGAGACATGAAACGACATGATAAGCGAGCGTCGTTCCGCCTCGCATCGGGCGTGGGCGACCGCCGCTGGGCTCAGATCGGAGGCGACCACCACGTGGCCCATCTTCGCAAAGCCAATTGCCTGCGTCTCTATCCCACAGGAACAATCCAGAATCTTCAATGGATGCTTCGAAGAGTGAGAGGCGATGAGGGGACCGAGGACGTAGGCTTGACGGTCGATCGCTCTGTCCCAGTCATCGAAGATGAGGTGGTAGTGATCCGCGAGAGCTTCGTAAAAATCGAGAACCTCTTCCGCCACTAAGACCTCCACAATCCTGGCACTTACGATGGTTTCAAAGCGGCCAGGGTCTTTTCGAGTGAGACAGCGTTCTCGACGTGGAGGCTGGACTGGCTGCGGTCGATCTGACGAAGGAGTCCGCTGAGAACCTTGCCCGGACCGACCTCAATGAAATGGGTAACCCCCTGGGCGATGAGAAGCTGGATGCACTCGACCCAGCGCACCGGGGCGGTGACCTGGCGGACCAGGCAGTCGCGGGCATCCGCATCGCGGGTGATAAGCCGGGCATCGACGTTGCAGGCAATCGGAAACGCGGGGTCTGTGAAGCGGATGCTTTCGAGGTCGATGGTCAACGCATTCTGGGCAGGCTGCATCAGGGCGCAGTGAAAGGGCGCACTGACCGATAGCATGACGGTTCGTTTCGCTCCGGCGGCTTTCGCGAGTTCAGCCACGTGTTGAACGGCGGCGGTGGCCCCGGAGATGACGGTCTGGTCAGGTGAGTTGAGATTTGCGGGGCAGACGATGATGCTGTTAGGCGCGAGCGCCTGGGCAATGGGATCGGTCGTATCCTCCGCGGCGGGATGTGTGAGGTCGTCGGAGGCTTGGGCGCAGAGGTCATTAATCTGGTCTGAAGGAAGGCCGAGGATGGCAGCCATCGCACCTTCCCCGGGGGGCACAGCCTCTTGCATGTAGCGGCCACGATTGCGGACGGTGCGGATCGCATCGGCAAAGCTAAACGTTCCGGCCGCGACATAGGCGGAGTACTCGCCAAGCGAATGCCCGGCGGCGAAAGACGGAGCGACACTCCTTTCCGCGAGAGCTTCCATCAGAACGCGGGCGGCGGCGACGGAGACGGTGAGAATGGCGGGCTGGGTGTGTTCGGTGAGCTTGAGGTCGTCGTCAGGACCCTCAAAGATGAGTTTGGAGAGAGAGAATCCAAGGACCTCATCCGCTTCATCGAAGATGGCGCGAGCGGCAGGAAATGTGTCGTAAAGATCGCGACCCATACCGACTGCCTGGGAACCCTGGCCGGGAAAGAGAAGAGCTAGTGTAGGTGTCAGCATCGCTGAGTGTGATGGTAAATCAGCGGGCCAGGTCGGAGCTTTGCAGACCGGGTGGAAGCTTAGATGCCGAGGCCAGAGTCGAGGTCGTGCTCGCCGCCGGAGTGGGAATAGAAGTCATAGGGGGTGCGGCGCTTGAACTTATAGCGCAGGCGAAGTTCGCGGCCGACGACGACGCCGATGGCGAGCGCGCCGACTCCGGCGGAGACCCAGCCCACCGTCTTGAGCACCACGGAGGAACTCTCCGGAAAAGAGAGGTGATCGGCGACAGCTGCTGCCGAACCGGAGGCGAGTTTCGAAGTTCTCGTACTGAGCCTTCTCCCAAAACGCCGAGTGTGAGACAAGAGCTCCATGGTCTGGATGATACCGCAGGTTGAGGTACGCTGGCAGCCGATTCGCAGCAGATTCGTTGATCCGCTCCCGTCTGAATTCCTGTTTCAGGATGCTCCTCCAGTTCACGTCGGCTTCTGGCGGAAGCGCATGAGAAGCATGTGTGCGTGCACGTTAGCTCACGTCCACCTCTTGAAAGCCAAGTCCATAGAGCAGAGTGGCGATGGTAGCGCGAGCGTTCTTTCGAGCGGCGTCGAGAATCCCGTCCGAGAGCGCTGCCCGTTCGAGCTGCTGCTGCGCCCTGGCGCGGGTGTCGGACTCGAGATTCTGGTCCACGGGGACCAGAAAGCCGGTGGAGCGGGCGTAGACGCGGGTGTGCTGGTTATCGATGGTGGTGACGAAGAGTTGTGATGCGGGAAGGGTGATGTGGATGGAGCGGCTCCCGTTCTTTTCCGTGATACGAACGTCCTCCGGCTTGAGCCGCGCCAGATCGACGCCGCCGACGGACTGGCCGTGGACGACAAGCAGGATTCGATCGCCGGCGAGAAGATCAGGAAGAACGGTGCTCGATTTCGAGCCTTCGACGACGGTATCAAGTGAGTAGACTACGGTTTCAAGACGGGCGAGACGCTGGATCTTCTCGACCACCGCAGGAACGGAGGTGTCGAAGCTTGTGGTGCGACCGGTGATCAGGCTGGAGAGTTGGGCTGGGATGCCAGAGGTGGCGTAGTGGAGGAAGACAAGGATGACGACGGCACCGAGTACCAGCGCCAGCAGGAAGGGTAAGAAGCTGCTGGAGGCGCGGCCAGACTTGTACTGGGTGGTCATAAGAAAAGAGGACCTCGCGGCTGCTGCCATAAATATGGTAGCATCTCGACATGAGGACCACGGTGGATATTCCGGATGCGAAATACCGTGTGCTGAAGACCAAGGCGGCCATGGAGGGCAAGTCGGTCAAGGAACTCGTGATGCGCGGGGTTGATGTAGTGCTGTCCGACGAGGGAGTTCTGCCCAGGCGACGATTGAAGCTACCTCTGGTCGATTCAGGTCGGCCTGGTTCCTTAGAGATCGACAATCAGCAAATCTATGACCTCATCGGTTTTCCCTGACATTAACGTCTGGCTTGCGATGGCAGCTTCGGCTCATGTCCACCACGTTCGAGCCAAAGCATGGTTCGAATCGCTGCACGACGAAGAGGAACTGCTCTTCTGCCGCTTCACCCAGCTTGGGCTGCTTCGTCTACTGACGACTTGGGGCGCGATGGGAGACCGGGTGAGGACGCAACGCGAGGCCTGGCAGATATACGACTGTTTTCTCTTGGATGGAAATGCGCGCTTAATGCAAGAGCCTCGCTTGCTAGAGGGAAGCTTTCGGCGGTTTACTACGCTGGATTCGGCTTTGCCGAAGGATTGGGCCGACTCCTATCTTGCAGCGTTTGCGGAAGAGACCTCTGCGACGCTGGTGACGTTTGACAAAGCTTTGGCAGCAAGGGCGAGGGGCTCGGTCTTGCTCGGGCCCCAGTAACTCTCATCCTGCTGCCTTCTTTTGCATCCTGGTTCGTGTGCCTGATCGTATAGGCAGATGAGCGATTCAATGGTCATGGCACCGGATGAGTTTCGCAAGGTGGTTGAAGGGCACCAGAGGATGGTGTTCTCGATTGCGTTGCGCGTCACGGGGGATTACGGCGGTGCGGAAGAGGTAGCCCAGGACGTTTTTCTCGAGCTGCATCGCAGCGTGGAGAGGCTGAAAGGAGAAGATCACCTGCGCTTCTGGCTACGGCGGGTAAGCGTGCACCGCGCGACTGATTGGCTGCGGCGGAAGAAGCGGCAGCCTGAGACCGGGGCAGAGGACTGGGTGGACGAGGAGCATGGGGTATCGGTAGAGGCAGCGAACAGCGCCGGAATGGTTGCGCGGCTTGAGAATCTGCTGCGGACGCTGCCGGAGGCCATGCGAGTTGTAGTCGTGCTGCGATACCAGGAAGAGATGCTGCCCGATGAAATTGCCGCGCTGTTGCAGCAGCCAGTGCCAAGCGTGAAGAGCAATCTGCGGCGGGGGCTCGAGCTGCTGCGGCGCAAAGCGGAGACAACGATGAAGGAGTATGTGCGATGACGGAGACCGAGGAGCAATTTGAGCGGGAGCTGGGCCGGGCGCTGACACGTGTGGATGCGCCGGGAACGCTGGTTGGGTTGGTGATGGAACGCGTGGCGGCGAAACGTCCGCGCGTGCTCGAATTTCATCGGCTGCATGTGTGGATGGGGAGTGTGGCGGCATCGCTTCTGCTGGCGGGACTCCTGTTCGGTGGGGTGGAGCATCATCGCGCAGCGGAGCGTGCAGGGGCAGAGCGGGCAAGGGCGGAGCGGGATTTTGCCCGGTCGCTTGAGATTACGGACCGTGCGATGGATCAGACGCGGCGACAGTTGCAGCAGGCAGGAATTGCGCTTGATGAGTAAGAGAGAGTTTTGCGGTTCAACGATTTGAAACTTCAACAATGCAGGGGAGACTAGCATGACAAAGAGGCGGCTGAGTTTAGGGGCACTTGCTCTGGGGTGTGCGCTGGCAGCAAGCAGCGCGGTGACGATCGCACAGACGGGTTCGTTGCCAGAGAAAGACGATCTGTTTGCGGGCACCGAGAAGTTTGCGCAGGGGGCGAGCTCGGTAACGCAGATCGATATGGATCCTGACTCGCTGGGGAAGGTAGAGGGTAAAGAGGGACTGCGTGCCCGGAGCATGGTGCTCTCGGTCGTGCATACTTATGCGTATGACAAGCCGGGGATGTACCGGATCGAAGATGTCGAGGCCTTTCGCAAGAAGCTGGAGACAGGCGACTGGCACTGCTCGGTGCATATTCGCGACAACAAAAAAGGGGAATCGGTCGATGTTTGCAATAGACGACGCACGGACGAGCTGACGGAGCAAGCCACGATCACGGTGGATGCGAAGTCGCTGACTTTTATTCATACCATTCGCAAGGGCGGAAGCTGGAATGGTACGAGCGAACTTTCGGAACCTTTGGGAATGGGTTTGCTCGGCCCTCAGATGCAGGTGGAGATGGCCGTGATGCGGGCGCAGATGCAGGCGCGGATGGCCGGGATGCAACTGCAGGTCGAGGCGGGGCTCGCGGGAATGAAGGACTTCAAGGGTCCTGACGCGGAGCAGATGCGGCACTTGCAGGCTGCGTTGAAGGGATTGGAGAGAGAGCAGAAGAGTGGGGATGTAAAGCCCGCGCCCTGAGCAGAGAGCGGAAGACGTAGACTGCTCCGCTCACAACTGCTAAACGCGGCATTATGTTTTTAGTCGAGCGCCATACTTGCAGATTCGGGAATGTGGACGACCGTTCGATGCTTATAGCTGGCGGCGATGAAATCGCGAAAGAGTGGATGAGGCTCGAGCGGCTTGGACTTGAACTCAGGGTGAAACTGACAGCCGAGAAAGAAGGGATGGCTGGGAATCTCGACGATCTCGACGTACGTAGCGTCGGGAGTGGTGCCGGTGATGTGCAGACCGGCCCCCGTTAAGACGGCCTCGTACTCGCGGTTGAACTCGTAGCGATGGCGGTGGCGCTCGCTGATTTCAAATGTTCTATAGGCTTTGGCGGCCAATGAACCGGGCTCCATGGTGCAGGCCCAGGCTCCGAGGCGCATGGTTCCGCCCATCTCCTCAACGCCGGTGAGCTCGCGGAGTTTGTAGATGATGCGGTGCGGTGTGGCGGGATCGAACTCGCCGGAGTTGGCGTCCTTAAGGCCGCACACGTTGCGGGCATATTCGATGCAGGCCGTCTGCATTCCAAGGCATATCCCGAAGTAGGGAACGCGGTTTTCGCGAGCGTAGCGAATAGCGTTCAGCATGCCTTCGATGCCGCGTTTGCCGAAGCCGCCGGGCACGAGAATGCCGTCGAAACCCTGGAGTTGCTCTTCGTAGTTGTGGGATTCGAGGCCTTCGGCTTCGATCCAGGTGACCGAAAGCTTGAGGTTGTGAGCGAGCGCGCCGTGAACGAGCGCCTCCTTGAGGGACTTGTAGCTGTCCTCATACTCGACGTACTTGCCGACGATGCCGATCGAGACTTCGTCTTTCGGGTTGTAGGCGCGGTGAACGAGATCTCGCCAGTTGCTTAGATCGGGCACCTTTGTCTCCATGCGAAGATACTTCATGATGAGGGTGTCGACACCCTCAGCCGCAAAGTTCAACGGGACCTCATAGACGCTGGGGACGTCTTTGGCGGCGATGACGGCGGCCTCTTCGACGTTGCAAAAGAGGGCAATCTTGTTGCGCATCTCGCGGGGAACGGCGCGGTCGGTGCGACAGAGCAGGATATCGGGCTGGATGCCGATCGAGAGCATCTCCTTGACGGAGTGCTGGGTGGGCTTGGTCTTGAGCTCCTGCGCGGCAGCAATCCAAGGGATGAGGGTGACGTGGATGAAGACGGTGTTGTCGCGGCTCAGATCTTGTCTCATTTGCCGGATGGCTTCGAGGAAGGGAAGCGACTCGATGTCGCCGACCGTGCCGCCGATCTCGACGATGACCACCTCGGAGTCGGCGGCGACCTTGCGCATGGCGTTCTTGATCTCGTTGGTGACGTGGGGGATGACCTGGACGGTCTTGCCCAGGTAGTCGCCGCGACGCTCCTTGGTGATGATCTGCTCGTAGATGCGGCCAGTGGTGAGGTTATTGTCGCGCGTCAGCCTGGCGTGGGTGAAGCGTTCATAATGGCCCAGATCCAGATCGGTTTCAGCCCCGTCATCAGTGACGAAGACTTCGCCGTGCTGGAAGGGCGACATGGTGCCGGGATCGACGTTCAGGTAAGGGTCGAACTTCATCAGGTTGACCTTGATTCCGCGGGCTTCGAGCAGGCAGCCGATCGAGGCCGCGGCGAGACCCTTGCCGAGTGAAGACACGACTCCGCCGGTTACAAAGATGTACTTTGCAGACATGTCCGCGACCTCTTGAAATGAATTGGAAGTTTGTGCAGTGTGGGCACTCCTAAGTATGGCAGGGTCCTAAGGGAGAGGCAATGCGAAATCCGGAGGCATCGACTCTGGTGCGCGGGCATGTTGCGCGGTAGGCTAGCAGGACATGAGCGTTGGCGCGAAGACGGTGGTGGCGTGGCTCGATCTCGAGGAGTGGGGGTTGGGGCGAATGGATCGCCTCGCCGAGCGGACGCGGCGTGGGCCGGGGATGCCGCCGCATCTGGCGACGGGGCTGCGAGGGGAGCGGGCGGCGCTGTTTCACCTGCGGCGGCAGGGCTATACGATCGTGGCGCGGCGGTGGACGAGTGCGAAGATGCGGGGCGATGTGGACCTGATCGGCTGGGATGGCGACTGGCTCTGCTTTGTCGAGGTAAAGGCGCGAACGGCGCGGGATCTGTCGCCGGCAGAGTCGGCGGTCGATCGAGACAAGCAGCGCATGGTTCGTGGGCTGGCGCGGGCCTATCTGCGGGCATTTCCTGAGGAGACGCGCCGGCAGATCCCGGTGCGGTTCGATGTGGTTTCGGTCTATCTGTTGGAGAAGGGTGCCGAGTTTGAGGTGTTTCAAGGAGCCTTCCAATGGCAGTGACCGGCCCGAGGGGGATGCCGCTTGCCGGGCCAGCCGATTGCTTGGTAGACGGTGTCTAGAGCATATCTGCTGTTGCTGTGAACTGGAGAAGGAAAGCGAGTACCATTTCTGAGAGAAAACGGGGTGGATGGTTGTGGCTCTAGTAGACACCCAGAGGAGAAATGCTCTAATTGTTGCAAGAGGGGATGAGCCAATGACGTTGCTGAATGCGCCTGAGTTTAACGAACGCCGTGAGAAGCGGAACCGCTACCTGCTGCTTGGGAGCGGGGTGCTGGTAGCTGTGCTGGCGCTGGTAACGGTTAGCGGATATCTCCTGGGGCATGGCTGGTTCTTCAATAATCTGGCCGAAGAACACAGGGTGAGCACGTTTCTTTCGGATCTCGAGGCCAAGGACTATGGGAAGGCCTATGGGGTTTGGATGAATGACCCGGAGTGGCAGCAGCATCCGCAGAAGTTCGACTACACGCTCAAGCGGTTTACCGAAGACTGGACGACGGCCAGCGACTGGGGACCGATCCGGACGCACCATGTCGATATTTCAAAGCGAAGTGGAACCGGCACCATCGTTGCCGTTACGGTGAACGGCAGCCCGAAGAAGATGTTCATGTGGTATGAACGGTCGAATGGAACGCTGACGTATCCGGCACCGTACCAGCTGCAATATTAATCCCCCCCCACATCCAAATCATTGATTCTACAGAAGTTGTGGGCAGGTTGGCGCCAAAATATTCATTCTAAAGAGCTTAGAATCAAAATATAGATAACAAAGCACTTAGGGTTGCTGGGTCAAGTCTCTTTGTTTGGACTTAGGCATTCTCCCAGAGGCTAAAAGCCTTTGTTTGTGTTGAACGTGTGGCGTGGCTGAGCTGCGCCCGTTCAAGACGACACGTAAGGAGGCCTGATTCAAGTATAGCGAATGGAGGGTATCTTCTATGCCACGCGATTGTGCAGGATTGGCGCGGGTTTGTTGTATTCGGGGCTTGACACGATTTTAGCTGAAGAAGAAAGAGCGCTTGCCCCATGCTCTATCCCGGCACGCCCGCGATGACGGCGGCGAGGATGGGGCACCCGGTTGTTAGCTGGCAGGGCGGTTCTGGATGGCAGAATGTCCGGGCACAGGCAGGTGCAAACGCAGGTCCTTCGACTGCGGCTGTCGCGATGAGGCTGCGACAGCCTTCGCTCAGGATGACAGTTTTTTTGCTTAGGTTTGAATAGCTGCAAGTGCAGCGCAGGTGCAAGTGCAACCGCAAAATGGAGGTCCTTCGACTGCGATTGTCGCGATGAGGCTACGACAATCTCCGCTCAGGATGACAGTTTCTTGCTCAGGTATCAAAAAAGTAAATTATTTGCTATTCAGAAAGTACGTTGGTTGGTATCAGAAAGAGAGTTTTGCTGCGAGCTGGATGCCGCGGGGTGCGCCGCCGCCGAGGAACGGATTGCCGAGGCCTACGTCGCCGGTGGCGGTGATGGCATAGCGGCCGCTGCTGACCTCGTTCGAACCGCTCTGGGTGAAGCCGTTCTGGGCGGCGTCGGCGATGAAGTTGGGCAGGATCGGGCTGGCGAAGTTGGGGTGGTTGACGATGTTGAAGACTTCGGCGCGGAGTTCCAGTGCACAACGGTCGCCGAACTTTGTGGCTTTGTAAAAGGCCACGTCCCAGTTCTTGTAGGGAAGGCCACGCAGGGCGTTGCGTCCGAGGGAGCCGAAGTGGCGCGTGCCGGGAACGCAATCCTGCGCGGTGCCGGTGGTGCCGTTGGCGAGCGCGTAGGGCGTAATGGTGCACGGGATGGCGAACGCGGTGAGATCAAGGAAGGTGGAGGGATTCTTCGTGTACCGCGCTTTGCTGATCTGGTCGGGTCGGTCGAAGCCCTCGCCGCTGCCGCTGAAATCGTCCTGGAAGTTGTAGTTCAGGTTGAAGGGCTGGCCGTCCTGGAGGGTAAGGCTGCTGTCGAAGCCCCAGCCGTCGTGCAGCAGGGCGAACCGGCCTTCCCGGCTGGGAAGCTGGTAGCCGAAGATCCAGGTGAGCCGGTTGCGGACGTCGAAGTTCGAGTTCGCGTATTCCGCGCCCGGCCGGGTGCTGTCGTTGGGCTGGGAGGCATTGGGGATGAAATCTTCGCTATCGCTTGCCGTGTCGAGCGAGTGCGACCAGGAGTAGTTGAGGATGCTGGTGATGCCGTGGAGGTTGTTGACGCGCAGGCTGGTCTGCAGGGCGTTGTAGCTGGACTTGGCGGTCGACTCTTCCTGGTTGACGTAGAAGGAGCCGTAGGGATTGTTGCGGAAGTTCCTGCTGGCGGCGTTGTAGGTGGGGATGCAGCCGGGGCCGCCGTTTGGGAAGCAGGGGGTTCCGGCGGTCGAGGTAGTAGCCTGGGCAAAGGCGATATCGGTTGCGGTGATGGCGGCCTGGCTGGGCTGGTTGATGTCGCGAAAGCGGAGCAGGTGGCGACCGACGGAGCCGACGTAGCCGATCTGAAGGAGCACGTGTGAGGAGAACTGCTGCTGTGCGTTGAGGTTGAAGTTCATCATGTACGGGGTGGGGCTGTGGCGGTCGACGGCGAAGATGTCTCCGGCGGGGGTGGCGGACGGGGCGGCGAAGACGGGCTGGCCGGCCTGGATGACTCCACCGATAGCGGTCACGGAGGCGATCGGGGCGGGGCCGATGGGATTATATGCGGGGCCAGGATCGAAGGTGCTGTTGTAGGGGAGATGGGAGAGGAAGACATCTTGCGAGTAGGAGTCGAAGAAGAGGCCGATACCGCTGCGGAAGACGGTCTGGCCCTTGCCGAAGGGGTCCCACGAGGTGCTGAGGCGGGGTGCGAAGTTCTTGTAGTTCGGCTCGTAGAGGCGGTCGAGGCCGGGCTGGCCAACCTCGGTGAGGGTCAGGCTGGCGTTCGCGGGATCGAGTGCGGTGATGTTGCTGAGCAGGTTGTTTTTCTCGTGGAAGAGGCCGAAGTAGTCCCAGCGCATGCCGTAGTTCAGGGTGAGTCGCTGGGTGATGCGGAAGCTGTCCTGAAGGTAGAGGCCGTGGCTGTTCTCGTAGCTATGCCGGCGGGAGTTGCCGGAGGACTGGCTGCCTGAAGCTACGTTGCCGGCGAGGAAGTCGTTGAGCGAGGCGAAGTTGAGCCTGCCGCGATAGTTGGTGCCGAGGAACTGGGTGATGCTGGTGCGGCGGAACTCGTAGCCGATTTTGACGGCATGTTTGCCGAGGGTCCAGGAGAAGTTGTCGAGCGCCTGCCAGTTGGTGTCGTAGCGCTGGCGCGGGTCGGACTTGCTCGCGCCGAGCGAGGCGTATCCGGCGACGGTGATGAAGGGCAGGCCCTGATCGCCGGTGCCTGTACCGGTGTCTGTACTTGTGTTAAGGCCGATTGAGCTGGGATGGAAGATTTGATCCTGGGGGAAGAAGCCTTCGGCGAAACGGTTCCAGCCCATGCGGAGTTCGTTGACCTTGCTGGCACTGAGGACGGAGACGAAGGAGAGGGCGACGAGCTGCACGCGGGTCGGCGTGTAGGTGTTGAAGCCGGGGAGGACGCCGCCGCCTGAGAGGGCGAGCGGGAAGCTCTGTTTGCTGTCGCCGAAGTAGTACCGGCCGGTGAGCAGGTTGTGGGCGTTGAAGTTGTGATCGATCTTGGCGATGAGGCTGGTAATGTTGTTGCTCGAGGGGGCGATGACGTCGGCGTTGGGGCAGCCGCCGCCGGTGACGTTCGGTGTGGGCCACGGATTGCGCTTGAGCAAAGCGACGATGACAGGGTTGGTGGCGGTGGCGAGGAGAGCCGGGTCGGGTACGCAGGCCTGGCTGACGGTGCCGACGCTTTCGCGCTGGCCTTCGTAGTCGAAGAAGAAGAATGTCTTATCGCGCAGGACCGGGCCGCCGATCGACGCGCCGAACTGGTTGTTGTGAAACGGCGCCTGAGTCTGGCCGGCGGGGTTGAAGTAGTTGCGGGCGTCGAGGGCGTTGTTGCGGAAGTATTCGGCGCCGGTGCCGTGAAAGGCATTTGTGCCGCTCTTGGTTACGATATTGATGATGCCGCCGGCGCTGCGGCCGTACTCGGGTTCGAAGTTCGAGAGGACGCTGAGTTCCGAGACGGCATCGATGGGGAGGATGGTGGCGGGGGCGCCGAAGACGCCGGGCTGGTTGACGGCGGGATCGTTGCGGAAGCCGTCATTCATATCGGTGCCGTCGAGCAGGAAGTTGTTGGAGCGGCCGCGCGCTCCGTTGACCGAGAAGGGGCCGAAGGAGCCGGGCGAATCGCTGACCTGGTCGGGCGAGCCGGTGACGCCGGGTGTGAGATAGATGAGCTTGGTGTAGTCGCGGCCGTTGACGGGGAGGTTCTTGATGTCCTCGGTGGTGAGGGTGGCGCCGAGCGTGTCGGAGGTGGTCTCGGCCTGGAGCGCGTTGGCGGTGACAACGACGGTCTGGTTGAGGTCGCCGGTTTTGAGTGCGATGGTGATGGTGACCTGGCTGCTGACGGTGATCTCGATATTTTCGGCGCGGAAGGCGCTGAAGCCTGGGCTGGTGACCCGGACGTTGTAGCGGCCGATCGGCAGCTCGGATGCGGTGAAGTTTCCTTCGGCGTTGCTGGTGACGGTGCGTTCGATGCCGGTACCGGTGTTGGTCACGACGACGGCAGCGCCGGGGACGACTGCGCCCGCGGGATCGGTGACGGTGCCGAGCAGGGTTCCACGGAAGGTCTGCGCTTGAAGGGCGATCGCGCCTGAGAGGACGATGAGAACAAGAAGGGAGGTGAAAGACCGCATCGAGTGGCTCCTAAAGATGAAGTGCCCTTTGGCAACTAAGGCTGAAAGGCTGCCTGGACGGCAGGAGAGACAACTGTTCTCTATGGCCGGCTAAGTTCCTGATGTCTCTAAACTGCAGGATGCGGACGTGTGGCCTATCAACTGAATCGGGGAAGCTCCTATTGTGCTGCATGCGGCGCGTAATTACCAGGAATCCGAGATTCATGTGGTGCGAGGGCCCGTGCTGCGAGAGTGAGACTCGATCAATCTGCCGCAGTCGAGGAGCCCGGTGCCGCTACGCTGTGCCGGCGGCGATCGCTGGCGCGCCTCGAACCAGAGGGACGCTTCTGCTTTGTCGAGATTGGTGAAGGTCGAGATGGGTGAATGAGAAGAGGCAACAGCACGTGCCAATGCGGACCTTCGGCTGCGCTCAGGATGACAGTGTTTTGAGGTGGCAGGTGACAAGAGGCAATGGCCCGTGCAGATGCGGACCTTCGGCTACGGCAGGGCTTACAAGAAGGGGAACGCGTGGCGGCCCTGGATATCTTGACAGTCCTTAAAGCGTGGTGCTATAAACCACGCGTTGGTGTATTAAAACTGCACAATCGGTTGCCTGAATTTTGTGGCCAATCGGCTGGTCGAAGCTTCTAAACCATCAAAGGAGCAGCAGGGTCCATCCTTGAGGAGGTTCGAGTGAATCGCAGCAAATGTGCCGTACGGCGGGATCGTGCCCTCGATCCCCTGGCTTTCAATTTCTTCTGGAGATTCGGATCGGTGGGTGAGCTTGATCCGTTCTCAAGAGGCCGGTAGCCGGCTGCAATCTATCCTGCATCCAAATGGATCTCATGAACTTCGCAGACGATAGGACGCCTCGATTATCTGCGATGAGTCATGGATGAGTCACGCAATTCAACGTAGTTGTCGCGGTGCATAACGCTCCCCGCGCGCTCGGTGTCAGAAAGGAAGTACCTTGTTATGAATCACACGAATAGCTGTAGGACGTCCCAGAAGCTGTTGCCACGATGGGGGATGGTTTCCATGCTTGCCGTCGCGCTTGCGGTGCTCTCCGTTTCGACCGCGTATGCGCAGTTCCGGGCGTCGATCCAGGGAGTCGTTGCGGACCCGCAGGGTGAAGTTGTGCCGGGCGCGATCGTGACTCTTACGGATACGGCGACGAACAAGGTGCTGACAAGCACATCCAATGCGAGCGGTGTTTATAACTTTAACGCGCTGCCGCCGAGCAGCTTTATGCTCAGTGTCGAGAAGGCGGGCTTCAAGAAGAAGGTCTTGAACGACGTGCAGCTGATTCCTGAGCAGGCGAATGCAGTGAACCTGCAACTGGAGTTGGGCGGGACTTCGGAGACGGTGACTGTATCGGCGAACGAGACGCCGCAGTTGGAGACCGAGACGGCAACGATCAGTGGAGTGGTGGATAGCAACCAGATCCAGCACCTGCCTTCAGGCGGCCGCGACGTCTTTCAGCTCGTCCAGCTAGCGCCGGGCGTCTTCGGGGACGGTTCGCGCGCAGGGGGCGGGGGCAGCAGCAACACGCCCGGCAGCCAGGGGCCGGGTGGCAGCGGACCCGGAGCCGGCATCTTCTCCACCGAGAATGGACCGCAGGCTAACGCCAACGGCGGCCAGTATGAGACCAACGGCATCAGCATCGACGGTATCAGCACGGTCAGCGCGGTCTGGGGCGGAACTTCCGTCATCACGCCGTCCGAGGATTCTGTCGGCAACGTAAAGGTCGTCTCGAACGCCTATGACGCGGAGAACGGCCGCTTCAGCGGCGCCCAGATCCAGATCACCTCGAAGACCGGCTCCAACGACTTTCACGGCAGCGCCTTCTTCCGCGCCTATCGTCCTGGCCTGAACGCCTATCAGCGCTATAACGGCCCTGGAAGCTATGGTCCCGGCACGCCTGGCGCCCGCGGTCTTCTCCGGGATGAGCAACGGGCAAATCAATATGGCGGCAGCATCGGCGGCCCAGTCTGGAAGGACCGAGTCTTCGCCTTCTTCGCCTATGAGACACAGCGCGACAACTCTGCCGTAACCGCAACCACATGGTACGAGACCGCAGCATTCCGCGGTCTTTCTCCTGCGAACAGCATTGCTGGGGTGTACAACAGCTTCCCCGGCTCTGCTCCTTCATCCTCTTCGATCATCAACCAGGCATGCTCCGACGTCGGGCTTGTCGAGAACGTCAACTGCCGCACCATCGCAGGACAGGGGCTTAATCTTGGATCTCCCCTGAAGACAGGGCTCAGAACACAGGACGCAAGCTATCAAAGTGCAAGCAACCCAGGCGTCGGGGGGGGACTCGCCAACGTCGCCGATATCGCGCTCTACAATACTACGAATCCGACTGCCCGGGTTGGTGATCAGTACAACGGCCGTCTCGATGCCGACGTTACCAAGAAGGATCATATTGCGTTCGCGATCTACTGGGTTCCTCTCAATGTCACTACCTACCAGGGAAGCGTTCGTGTCTACAATCTTTTTCACCACTCGCAGATCAACGATGCCTACTCCGGCATCTGGAATCACGTCTTCTCGCCGAGCCTGCTCAACGAGGCTCGCGTGAATGACGCCGGATGGCGCTGGAATGAGATCACGACCAACCCGCAGGAGCCATTTGGGCTACCGCAGTCCAACATCGCGCCGCCCGGCGCGCAGGCCACCACGCCTGTGATCGGCAGCATACAAAATCAGCAGATCGGCTTCTTCGGCGCGACCGGGCCCAGCAACTTCAACCAGCACACCTACACCTACAAGGATGTAGCCACTAAAGTTGCCGGCAACCACACCGTAAAGTTTGGTGGTGAGGTGACGCGACTCTATTACCTCAACAACCCGACATACGCCGCCCGCCCGCAGTACACCTTCTACAACATCTGGAATTTCCTCAACGACGCTCCCAGCACCGAGGTGGGCTCCTTCAATCCGGCGACCGGAACGCCAATTACCAATCGCCAGGACAGCCGCGAGGATCTTTACGGCTTCTTCGTGCAGGACGCCTGGAAGGCCATGCCGAACCTGACCCTGAACTACGGTCTGCGCTACTCGTACTTCGGTCCACTCTCCTCCAAGCAGAACAATCTGAATCGCGTTTTGTTCGGGAGCGGCGCCCAGACCTTCACTGGTATCAGTCTTCGCCGGGGCGGCAACTTGACCGACGCCCAGAAGGGCAACTTCGGACCGCAGTTCGGCTTCGCCTATATTCCGGATATGTTCCATGGTAAGGCTGTGCTTCGCGGCGGCTACGGCCTCAACTTCAACCAGACAGAGGTTTCGATCACCGGCAATGCCGGCGGCAACCCGCCCAACGTCCTTACCGGAACGTATACCAGCAGTTCGCCGACCACCGCGGATCCCCGAATTCAATATGCCGTGGCGACAGACCCGAAGTCCCTGTTCGGCTATCCGCCCAATACGAATGCCATTGGCGGGTTCAATGCCGCTAACCTGCCGACTGCCGGTGGCGCGGGAATCACGGCGTACCAGCAGACGCAACCAACTATCTACACTCAGCATTTCTCGCTGGATACACAGGTCGATTTGGGTCATCAGATGGTGCTCTCGGTCGGGTACCAGGGCAGCATGACGCGCCACCTGATCGTGCAGACACAGCTTTATGTGAATGCCTTTGCAGCCGGCCAGGCGCAAAATCCCCTGGTTCAGAGCGTTGATTTTTACGGCAACACCGGTCACTCCAACAACAACTCACTCCTGCTTGGACTGAAGCACCAGATGGCGCATCACTTCATGTTTGACGCCGAGTTCAACTACGCTAAGACGATGGACACCGGCTCGGGCCCCTTCTACGAGGATCCGTATCCGTACCGTCCCGACCTGGCCTATGGACGCTCGGACTTCAATTACGGAAAAGCGTTCAAGCTGTATGGCCTGTGGCAGCCGAAGTTTTTTACGGGCAATGGGCTTGCGACGAAGCTGCTCGACGGCTGGTCTCTCAGTGGTATTTACAACATGCACGGGGGCTATCCATTTACCCCGACATTCAACACGGGCAGCAATCTTTACTACTCTGCCAGTAACTACAATCAGCTTCGTCCCGCTGCCTACAATGGCGGCGCCGGGAACATTCGCAGCAACGATGCGTTCAAGAACGGCCGGCCGAACCTGAACTTTCCCCTCAATAACAATTTAGCTTCGGGTTCAACGACCTCACCCTACTTCAACAATCCTGCGACGGGAATCATCAATAACGGAGCTTCCTACACGCTGCCGCAACTGCCTGGGGTCTCGCGCAACTCGTTTACCGGCCCAGGCTACATGGATATCGACGGAACCGTCACCAAGACCTTTGGTCTTCCGAGAGCGAGGTTCCTGGGGGAGAACGCCGGACTTGAGATCCGCGCAGATGCCTTCAACCTTTTCAATAACGTCAACCTCGATCCAGGTAAAATCGCGACCGACTATCGTTTGAAGAACTTTGGGCAAACAGATCGATCCCTATCTGGCCGTACCGTCAACCTGCAGGCGCGCTTCAGCTTCTAGGCGGAGGGGGAGATGACTTTGCTGAGGGAGAGTGCTCTTTCGGAGCACTCTCTTTTGTGGTTCTAACTGGAGCATGGTGTTTCGCCTTCCTGATTGGGAAGGCCACCTCAAGGAAGACAGGCATCAGCAAGTACCAACGCAGGTCCTTCGACTTCGCCGCGCTCCGCTCAGGATGACAGAGTCAGGAGGAACAGCAGATCGAGCGGCAAGGATGATTGAGATGCGGATTCGTGGATTCATCTTCGGAGCAATCAGCACGATGCTCCTCTGTCTTTGCGGCCTCCAAATCCCATCCAGGGCCCAAGCGGCCGAGCGGGTCGAGGTGGATGCGAATGCGCCGGCTACACCGTTTCCGCATTTCTGGGACCAGATGTTTGGGTCGGGGCGAGCGATCCTCACGTTGCGCGAGAGCTATAGGGATGACCTGCGTGCCGTGAAGAAGGTCACTGACTTTCGGTATGTCCGGTTTCACGCGGTTCTGCACGATGAGGTCGGCGTGTACACCGAGGACGAGCACGGCGATGCTGTTTACAACTTTGCCTATGTCGACCAGATCTATGATGGCCTGTTGAAGAACGGCGTGAGACCGGTTGTCGAGATCAGCTTCATGCCGAAGAAGCTTGCGTTCAATCCCGACGCGCTTCATCCCTTCTGGTACAAGCAGAACGTCTCACCGCCGAAGAGCATGGCGCGGTGGGATGACCTGATGACTCACTTTGCGCAGCACCTGGTAGACCGGTACGGCATCGGCGAGGTGGCACAGTGGTACTTCGAGGTCTGGAACGAACCCAATATTGACTTCTGGAATGGGATCCCGCGGCGGGAGAGCTACTTCGAGCTGTACGACCACACGGCACGGGCGTTGAAGGCGGTGAGTCCGCGGTTGCGGGTCGGCGGACCGGCAACGGCAGCAGCACATTGGGTGGAGGATTTTCTGAAGCATACGGCGGCGGGGCATGTCCCGGTCGATTTCGTGTCCACGCACGGGTACGCGGATGATTCGGTGAAGGACATGCTGGGCTCGGACGAGGTGATCCCGGAGGACGAGCGTGTGTGCCGCGCGGTCGCGATGGTACGCAGGCAGGTCCAGGGATCGGCGACGCCGGCGCTGCCGCTCTTCTGGACGGAGTGGAATGTTCCTGGCGCCAGGCAGGCGCGCGACACCACGTATGTCGGCCCTGCGCTTGCGAATACGGTGCGGGCGTGTGACGGGATGGTGGACCAGATGTCGTTCTGGACCTTCTCCGATGTGTTTGAAGAGGGTGGACCGAGTCCTCGGCCCTTTGAGGGTGCGTTCGGGTTGCGGGCGAAGGGCGGAATCAACAAGCCGAGCTTTTACGACTTCGCTCTTCTTCACGAACTCGGTGACAGACGACTGGCGAACCCGTCCAAGAACGTCATTGTGACGAAGCGCGGAGATGGGACGGTGGTGATCGCTGCATGGAACCTGGTGGATCCGGGCGCGGCCGGCGGAACCGTGAGCATGAAGCTGAATCTCCGCAATGTCGCTCCGGAAGCGGAGGTGTCGGTTGCACGGGTCGATGACGAACACGGGAATGTCCTACCGAGGTATGTGGCGATGGGCAGCCCGCTCGACCCGACTGAAGCGCAGGTGGAGACGTTGAACCGGGAGACGGCGCTTGGTGAACCGGAGCGGGTGCGGCTGAAGGGGGGTGAGTTTGAGGTGCAGCTTGAGCGGGATGCGCTGGTGTTGATCGAGGTAAAAGGATCGCGCTGAAGGGCAGGTCTCGACGGGGTTCAGCACAGTGCAAATTGCAACGGCCAAATGCAGGTCCTTCGACTGCGCAGATCACGATGAAGCTGTGATCTGCTCCGCTCAGGATGACAGTGTTGTTGCGGGATGTTGCTGCTCGGAATTTGAGGATTTGGTTTAGGAATGGTGGGCCCACCAGGACTTGAACCTGGAACCAACGCGTTATGAGCACGCTGCTCTAACCAATTGAGCTATAGGCCCTGCATGAACGATGCGCGGCATCGCTGCTCACTCCAGTGTAGAGCCGGACAGTGCACGAGAGAAGGGCGATCTGCGTGAGGCCAAACGTGGGTGGGTGAGGGCTATTTCTCTCCGACCGTGCCTGGCGTTGTGTTGGCGTCTTCAGGCGCAGAAGGATTCAAGTGGCCGAGGCGGTTCTCCGGGGTGTCCGAATGGACTTCGGTTTTGCCTGGACCGGCTGTGGAAGGATTGCCCCCTGCCACACCTGACGGCTCAACGGCCTGCTTTTTTCCTTCAGGAGATTGCGCGGGGCTATTAGGAGTTTGCTGCGGCATAGAGGGTCCTTTGCGTACGTTGTATGCATGTAGGAGAAGTGAACGCTGGCGGAGGTTGCTCGCCCCCGATTGCGGGGGATCGACGAGGCTATCGTGGGACGTGCAGTTTGGGGTTCAAGGTGATCTGGAGCCAGCCGCTCTCATTGTGGTGGGAGCCGGGCATGAAGGATGGGATGGTGAATCGTTCGTACTGGGTGAAGAGCTGTGCCGACCACTCCGGTGTGATGGCATAGGAGGCGTTGAGGAAGCCATCGCTGATGGTGCTGCCGCCAGGAAGAAACTGGAGGCCACCTTTGCTTTGTCGGTATCCGGCCTCGACGCGGGAGCGGGCGGAGATCCAGTAGCCGGTTCGTCCCTCGAAGGCGCGGGAGTCGCGACCGACGGCATTGCCGAGCAGGAAGCCCTTGTTGGTGTTGGAATCGCGGTATTGGTTGTTGATGAAGGAACGGGTTCCGCCTTCGTCGCGGCTGAGCTCTTCGGAGCTGGCCATCTCGAACCGAAGGTCCATGTGCGGGAGGTAAGGGAGGCGGGCGAGATAGATGCCGGGGGCCCAGGCGACGCGGCGAGGTGCGTCGATCGGGTTGGTTTCATCATCCGCGTAGGCATCGGCGTAGATGGTGACGAGTTTATTGAGACCGGGAACGTGCAGGCGAAAGTCGAAGTCGCTTTTGCGGTCGCCGGGATCGGAGCGGTCGCCGTACCCGAAGCTCCCTGTAGAGGTCGAGCTCGTGCTGACAAAGTTGTTCTTGAGACTGCCGAGGGTCATGGGATGACCCACACCCCAGAGAACCGACCATCGCGTGAGGCTGATCTCGAGAGTGCTGCCAAAGGTCAGGTCGATCTTTTGCCCGTTGAAGTAGGGACGAGCGGGGTATTTGTGGCCGGAGAGCTTTCCAAAGACGATGTCGAAGCGATAGGTCCCGAGATTTGGCAGGATCGGAAAGGGATGGGGGCGGGTAGCTACCAGGCGCAGATTGTAGGTGGGCTCGGCGTTGCTAGAGAAAGACCACGGGCCCATGGTGGTCGGTCCCCAGAAGATCTCCTGCTTGCCGAAGGAGAGCGCGTTGCCGGCGAAGGCGACGCCTGCATAAAGCTCGATGGGGCGCTGCCGTGTATAGGCCCCGGTTGCCGGCGAGGCCGGAAAGGGAGCGGGGATGACGGGCGAGCCGAAGGGAATGTTGTCGATGCTGTTGAAGAACTGGCCTTGAGCCGCGGTAAACGCCAGGGTGCCCGGGCTCTGCTGCAGCTCCTGGCGGTCGTAGAGGAAGAAGCGTCCATGGATGGCGCGGGCGGAGAAGCCGGCGATTGCACTGCCACCGCGGCCGAGGGGCCGGCCGAAGTCGTTCCACCAGGTCTGGCCGAAGTGGAAGCCATCGGTAAGGGCAGGACCGGCGATCGTGCCGTAGCGCGCGTAGGCGGATTCGAGGACGATGCCGCCGCTGTCCGGCGGCTGTTCAAGTTCTTTCTGAAGATCCGACAGGAGGCGCCGGGCTTCGTCGTTCAATGAATCGCTGGTGCCGTAGGAGTCGAGGACCTCCTCGACTTCTCTCACCTGCCGCAGGCACTCCTGCCGGGTCCAGGGCCGGATGGCGACGTTCTGCGAGGGAATGAAGCCCATGGCGCTGAGGCGCTCGAGAGCTGGATAGATCCAACTATCCATGGGAACGTTGGTCGAGCCAAAGTGATCGCTGTCCGCGATCTGCGCCTGAGCCGACTGGTAGGCGTCCATGGCGGGAGAGCTCTGCGCCGGGGTTGCGGCGGAGGAAGGCACACCCGCGTTATCCGGAGTGGAAGCAGCTCGTGCAGGAAACTCGCTACCAGCACGCCTGCCCGCGGGTGCAGGACGCAGGTCGTCTGCAGGAGCAGGACGCAAGTCGAGGCCGGTTGCGATCGGAGTGGATGCTGTCCTGCTCGTTCCGGCGGCGGGAAGCAGAGGTGCGGCGGGGAGCAGAGATGTGGAGCGGAGTGCCGGCGGCGGGTCGTCTCGAGATGAAGTGGGAAGACGGCTTTGAGCGGAACAGACCAGTGGCCCGATCAGTAGAAGCAAGCCGATACGGCATGATCGAACGGTCTGGTCTCTGGTGCTCACAACGGTCTGGTCCCTGGTGCTCATGTAGTCCTCAGAGGTGGGCACCCGGCTGAAAGAGCACCACTCGCTCAAGGACCACACCTTCGCTTAGTATATCGGGCGAGCAAGCGTTGACGTGCCGGCCGCTACGTGTGCTGGTCTGCATTTCGTATGCGTGTGCCTTGGGAAATCCGATATGCTGAGGGTGCACGCGGCTCGACTGCACACGCGAGTTGTATTGAGGCTGGGGCAGTGATGCCGAACAGCAACCCGCATAAGCAGAGTGGTGGAGCCGGCCTGGAACTACGAATGCGCTTCAATGAAGGAATACTGGTTTTGAGAAGAGATGTGCTGATGACGGTCAAGGTGTGGCACCGCGTAATTTGTGTTTTTCTATTTACCGGCATTTTTTGCACTGTGCCTTTGTTCTCTGCCGCGCAGATTTCGAATGGGCAGGAGAACCCCTTTTCTTCCGGGTTGAGCGGGCAGGATAACCCGCCCAATCAACCGGCAATGGATACGCCTTCCAATCCCAATCAGAGCCAGGTCGGGCCCAAGGTCCTGACGCAGTCGCAGCAAACTACGCTGCGCAACGGCTTGCAGCAGGATAACGAACAGATGACCGAGCGCAACGGTCGTTTCGCGAATCAGAATATTCCCGAAGCTCCGGTGCAGCTGACCGCATTTCAACGTCTGACGGCTGCATCTGTCGGACGTGTGCTTCCGATCTTCGGGGCTAATTTGTTTACGAATGTTCCCTCCACCTTTGCGCCCGTCGACCGGATCCCGGTGACGATGGACTATGTGATTGGACCGGGTGATGAGCTGCTGATTCGGATGTGGGGCCAGGTGACGCTGGATGGGCATTTTACCGTCGACCGTTCCGGCAATGTGTACATCCCGCAGGTCGGAGCGATCCGCGTGGCGGGTGTTCCGTTTGCAAAGGTGACTGACTTCCTGAAGGCCCAGATTGGCCGCACGTTCCGCAACTTCGATCTGAACGTGAACATCGGTCAGCTTCGGTCCATCCAGATCTTTGTTGTCGGTGGGGCGAGACGACCCGGAAGCTATACGATCAGTTCGTTGAGCACACTGGTGAATGCCCTGTTTGCAAGCGGCGGTCCCGCCCCGATGGGCAGCATGCGAAAGATTCAGGTGAGACGCGGCAAGGAGATGGTGACCACCTTCGACTTTTACGATCTGCTCCTGAAGGGGGACAAGTCCAAGGACGTGCAACTGATCTCGGGCGATGTGATCTACATTCCGCCTGCGGGCCCGATGGTGGCGCTGGCCGGCAGTATCGACGATCCAGCGCTGTATGAGTTGAAGGCGGAGTCGACTGTCAAGGATGTGATTGCGTTGGCCGGAGGGCTATCGACCCTGGCGCAGGATAAGCAGATCGTAATCGAGCGGATTGCCCGCCACGATTCGCGCTCTGTTCTCGATGTAAAGCTGGATGCAGCGGGGATGACGACCGCTCTGAGTGACGGCGACATTCTTGAGATCTCGCCAATTATCGATCGCTTCAAGGATGCAGTGACGCTACGCGGGAACGTTGCGGATCCACGAAGGTTTGCCTGGTTTCCTGGAATGCGAATCCGGGACCTTATTCCTGATAAAGATGCGCTGCTGACGCGAGACTACTGGCAACAACGCAACCAGCTTGGCTTGCCCGTGCTCGATTCCACGCCGGACGTCCGGCGGTATGCTCCTGACGCGCCGGTGGCGCAGGTGAATGGTACGGGGGTGGGGCCCACGAAGAACTCCACTGCAACCATGCTGGATCTTCCTAACGCACAGGACAGCGATACGAATGTGTACGGGAACAATCTGTCGCTTGGGAACAGGTCGGGAGCGATGAACGCCAATGACCCGAACTACACAAATAATCCGAACTCCGTTCCAACGAACGGGACGCAAACCAGCAGCAACTCCTCCACGAACGCCAATCCGGGTACAGCCGACATGAGCACGGTTGCCAACGGCAGGGGAGCGACACGAAACGGCGTGCTGTCGTCGCAGGAATCCCGGTCCGACATGGTCAGTGCTTCGAATAGCGCCTCCGGCACCTCGGTGAGCGCTTCGGTCACGGACGCGGCGCGGCGCTTTCCTGTCAAGAACGCGGTCGTGCTGAGTGCGCCAGAGGTGGATTGGGCGTACGCCGTCGTGCAGCGGTTGAGTCATACGGATCTGACGACGCAGCTTCTGCCGTTCAATCTCGGGCGGGTCGTCATGGATGGCGAAGAGACGCAGAATCTGGCGCTTGAGCCGGGAGATGTAGTCACGATCTTCTCGAAGGCCGATATTCGCGTGCCTCAGTCGCAGCAGACGAAGTATGTGCGTCTTGAAGGCGAGTTTACGGCGTCCGGGACGTATAGCGTCACCCCAGGGGAGACCTTACGGGGGCTCGTATCCCGTGCCGGCGGTATGACCAGCAACGCCTACTTATATGGATCGCAGTTCACACGCGAGTCAACCAAGGTGTTGCAGCAGCAGAGATTGAATGATTATGCAGCCGACCTGGACCGGCGCATCAAGCTGGCGGAAGCGAACAGCGCCAATAACACTTTGAATCCGCAGGACCAGATTGCGGACATCGCGGCATTGCAGAATGCGCGCTCCGTTGCCATGCGTCTTCGCCAGTTGAATGCAACGGGACGCATCGTTCTCAACGTGCGCCCGGATAGCAGGGCGGCTGTCGATATTCCTGATCTGCCACTTGAAGATGGAGACACGTTCATCGTCCCGCAGGTTCCATCGAGCGTCGACGTGTTCGGATCGGTCTACACGCAGAACTCCTTCCTCTATAACTCTCACAAACGTGCTGGCGACTATCTGCGCCAGGCAGGTGGAGGGACGCGCACGGCGGATACAGGGCGCAGCTACATCGTCCGTGCAGATGGCTCGATCGTGAGCCGCCAGTTCTCTTCCGCGCTGTTCACGGGAAACTTCAGCTCTACCCGCCTTTACCCCGGAGATGCGGTTATCGTTCCCGAGCAGGTCGACAAGCGGCCGCTGTTACGGAACCTGGTAGATATTGCAACGATCATAGGCCAGTTCGGTTTGGGTATCGCGGCGATTAATGTGCTGTCGTGAGCGTTGCGGGGTAAGCGTATCGAACTCACCTGGTTACCTTGGTAACGTTACCAAGCAGGCAGCTATTAACGGACTGAGTAGTGGCTAGGCTTCCAGAAGCCGCGGTGCATGCTGAGCTGCGGCTTGATGGTTGGTGGAAGGTGATTCTCCATCCGACCCATGCGATAGCCGAGGAATTTGAAACAGGCGTGAGCCAGCGCTACTGGAATGCGCCAGGCATTCTGCTTTCGCAGGTACTCCAACTCCGAGAATACGAAGCGTTTTCCCTCGCCATTAGCCTGTCCGAAGCCGTCGAGCAACCATGGTTCGCGGCTATGCAGGACGCCGATGTCGAAGTAGCGCCTGAAGTGCTGCAACGCCGTGTATTCATGCGAGTGGTACACGTGCGCCTCGGCGACGTAGGCGACCTTCCAGTTTGCCAGGAGAAGCTTTGCAGCCGTAACGGTATCTTCGCCGAGAATCACATCCGCTTGAAATCCACCGACCGACATCAAGGCAGACCGCCGATAGGCCGAGAAGGAATTCGAGATGAAGATGGTCTTGAATCCAAGGCGCTCCCGGCTTGCCAGGACACGCACGTCAGAGGTGGCTGGGTAGTTGAACAGCCGTGCGTGCGCTTCCATTGCCTCAGCCCTTGGCCGGGGGAGTTGTCGCCCATAGGCCGCTGCTACGGAAGGGTCGTCGAAGGCGGTCAATAACATTGAGATGGAATTGGCGTTAGCAAGCACTGCGTCCTGGGTCATGTAGACCAGGAATTCAGCATCCGGCAGCATCCTTGCCGCTAGCTGCCGAGTCGCCCCATGATTGAAGTCGGTCCGGCGAATTGAGCACACCTGAAATCCAGACGAACGTGCCAGGTCTGCCGTGCCGTCGGAGGATGCCGAGTCGATGATCAGCACCTGCTCTGGACTGACGCAGGCGAGGAGCGCATGCGCAAAACGCTGCCAATCTGCAGCCGCATTCAATGTAGGGACAATTACGTTCAGCATGCACCATGAATCTTACCGTATTGTGTGCAGGTTGCGTGCGGGCCATACCACCGCGCATCAGTAGGAGCAACCGTAACCGAAGTCGATTAGACTATGCGAATGGCCGACTGCATTATGGTAACCGGTGGGGCGGGCTTCATCGGTTCAAATTTCGTACTTGAGTGGATCGCTCACGAGAGCGGAGCCGTGGTCAATCTGGACAAGCTCACCTATGCCGGAAATCTTGAAAACCTGGCATCGGTAGACCCCAAGAAGGCGTATACCTTTGTTCGCGGAGATATCTGCGATGCTGCTTTAGTGGCTCGCCTGCTCGAGGAGCACCATCCGCGCGCGATCGTCCATTTCGCGGCTGAGAGTCACGTCGACCGCTCGATTGCGGGTCCTGAAGCGTTCCTGCAGACGAACATTACGGGTACGTTCACGCTGCTTCAGGCTGCCCGCGGCTACTATGAATCGCTTGAAGGTGAAGAGAAGTCCCGCTTCCGCTTCCTGCATGTATCGACCGATGAGGTCTATGGAACGCTCGGACCGGACGATCCAGCGTTTCATGAAGGGACACCTTACTCTCCCAACAGCCCCTATGCAGCATCGAAGGCTTCGTCCGATCACCTGGTGCGCGCCTGGGTACACACGTACGGTCTGCCGGCACTGATCACAAATTGCTCGAACAATTACGGCCCTTTCCAGTTTCCCGAAAAGCTCATTCCGCTGATGATCACGCACGCCCTTGCGGGCAAGGCGCTTCCGGTCTATGGGGACGGCCTGCAGATTCGGGACTGGCTCTTTGCCGCCGACCATTGCAGCGCTCTGCGCGCGGTCCTCGAACGTGGGCGCATTGGCGAGACGTATAACGTTGGCGGCGGCAACCAGCGCAGCAATATCGAGGTGGTCGAAACTGTGTGCGCCTTACTTGATGAGCTGGTCCCGACATCAAAGTTTCGTCCGCACAGGCAGCTAATCCGCAGCGTGCAGGATCGGCCTGGTCACGATCGCCGGTATGCCATCGACGCCCGAAAGATCGAATCCGAACTGGACTGGCGCGCGCAGGAGAGCTTTGAGACTGGCCTTCGTCAAACAGTCAAGTGGTATCTGAACCATGCGGAATGGGTCGAGCACGTAACCAGCGGCGCGTACCAGCAGTGGATGGCGTCGAACTATGATGATCGGACGACGCTCGGCGACCGGACCACCCTCGGCGATCGAAAGACGTTATCAGCGGGAGAAACACGATGAAGGGAATCCTCCTGGCTGGCGGTTCCGGGACACGCCTGCATCCGGTAACACAGGCACTATCGAAGCAGTTGCTGCCGGTCTACGACAAGCCGATGGTGTACTACCCGTTGTCCGCGCTGATGCTTGCAGGCATACGCGACATTCTGCTTATCTCTACCCCGGACGACACGCCGCGGTTTCGGCAGCTTCTGGGTACGGGCGAGCAGTGGGGTCTTTCGTTGACGTATGCGGTGCAGCCCTCGCCTGACGGTCTTGCCCAAGCATTTCTGATTGGTAAGGAGTTTTTGGCGGGTGAGGGCTGCTGTCTTGTTCTCGGGGACAACATCTTTTACGGGCATGATTTTGCGCGCATTCTGCGGGACGCTGCGGCTCACACGGAAGGAGCGACCGTATTCGCTTATCCTGTTCTCGATCCAGAGCGCTATGGTGTGGTCGAGTTCGACGATCAGCGGCGCGCTATCTCGCTTGAAGAAAAGCCAGCCAAACCGAAGTCGCGCTACGCGGTCACGGGAATCTACTTCTACGATGCGCAGGTTGTCTCTATATCCGAGCAACTCAAACCATCTCCGCGCGGCGAGTTGGAGATCACCGATGTCAACTGCTGGTACCTGGATCGCGGGCAACTCCGCACACAGGTGCTCGGACGCGGGATAGCATGGCTGGACACGGGAACGCACGACTCCCTGCTCGAAGCGGCGACCTTCATTCACACGATTGAGCGCCGGCAAGGCCTGAAGGTGGCGTGCCCCGAGGAGATTGCCTATCGGCTGGGCTACATCGACGAAAGCCAGCTTAGAGCCTTAGCCTCACGCATTGCCAAGAGCACCTATGGGCAGTATCTTCTACGAATGCTCGAGGACAAGGTGTACTGATGCGTGCACGCTCGACCGACTTCAAGGCCGGGGAGACTGGCCAGATTCTGCTGACAGGGGGAACGGGTCAGGTCGGAGGCGAACTGCTGAAGACGCTCGCTGGCCTGGGCACTGTATGGGCACCGTCACGGCAGGAGATGGATCTCTCCCAGCCGGATACGGTCCGCGAAGTGATTCGGGCAGTTCGTCCCCGCTGGATCGTGAATCCCGGTGCTTACACCGCGGTCGACAGAGCCGAGAGTGAACCCGAACTCGTGTACCGTGTGAACCAGGAAAGTGTCGGTGCGCTGGGCGAAGAGGCCCGGAAGATCGGTGCCGCAGTTCTCCACTTTTCAACGGATTATGTCTTCTCCGGGCGGGGAACAACGCCCTATTTGGAGACGGATACGGCTGCTCCTATGAGCGTCTATGGCGCAAGCAAATGGGGTGGCGAGCAGGCACTCGCTGAGAGCGGGGCTGCCTCGCTGATCTTTCGTACAAGCTGGGTGTATGGAGCAACGGGCAAGAACTTCCTGCTGACGATCCTTAGAATTGCCAAACTCGCCCGTGAGCGCGAGACGTTGCGCGTGGTTGGGGACCAGTATGGAGCGCCGACCTGGAGTCAGGATCTGGCCCGCATGGCTGCTGCGGTGATCGATCAATGTGAAGCCCGCGCGCGGCTTGAAGACGTGTCACTTGCAGAGTCCGTAGCTGCCGTTCACGGCACATATCACGCGGCAGCAGCCGGTGAGACGACATGGCATGGCTTCGCCAGCGAGGCAGTCCGGATGATGCGCGAGAAGGAGCGGACAGCCCGACTTGCCTCGACCTTTGCTTCGACCCTTACCTCCATCGACGCGATCACGACAGCAGAGTATCCAACGCCCGCGCAACGCCCTGCCAACTCGCGGTTGAACTGTGACAAGCTGGCCCGCGTCTTTGGCTGGCGGATGCCAGAGTGGCAGCAATCACTCGCGGCCGTGATAGATGAACTGGCGCTATCCTCTGAAGTGACTTCAAGGAAAGTCTGATCAAGTGGCCAGCATTCCCTGAGCGGCAGGCATCTCTACTGTGGGTGTATCTCGAAGCCAGGAGTATCAACGTCGTTTTCCCCCAAAGGAAAACGACACTCGCACTCTTTACCCGGTACATAGCAACGGGAGAAATGCTCTAAAGCCGCGTTTCCATCATGGCCTTACGGCGGGACTGAAGTCCCGCCCCTTCAAAACAGCGACCTGTTCAGAGGTTCCTTAAATGGAGATCTCTCCGCGAGGAAATAGATGCACAGAACGGAAAGCCGTGGTCTGTTTCTCGATCGCGACGGAGTGATCAACGAAGAGATCGGGTATCTCAGCAGGCCCGAGGAGGTTCGTTTTGTCCCTGGAATCTTCGCCTTGTGCCGCACCGCCCAAGGTCTCGGCTACAAGCTGATGGTCGTGACCAATCAATCCGGGATTGCTCGCGGACTCTATTCGGAAGCCGAGTTTCATCGCTTGATGAACTGGATGCGGAGTGAGTTTCTGCGGGAGGGGGTGGCCCTTGATGCTGTGTACTTCTGCCCCTTTCATCCCGAGCACGGCGTCGGCGAGTATCGTCGTGAACATGACGATAGAAAACCCGGTCCGGGGATGCTGCGCCGGGGAGCGGAGGAGCTGGGTCTTTCTCTTGCACAGAGCGTTATGGTCGGAGACCGGTGCACGGACATTGGCGCGGCGAATGCGGCGGGTCTGCGGCAGGCCTTCCTGCTCGCAGGAACGGAAGCCATAACCTGCCGGGGGGCGTACATCGAAGCGGCAACGCTGACCGAGGTCGAACGATGGCTGGTGGAGCAGGGATAGGTTGCTGTACTTGTGCTCAAGCTGGCGGCAGCTCAGCCTCGGCAAACAGCCTGCCTTGTGCATCCTTGGGGCTGATGGACGGGGCGAGGCCGCCCAGGGGCCATGCGATCTGAAGGTCAGGATCGTTCCAAAGGATGCAGCGCTCACCTGCCGGGTGATAGAGATCGGTTGCCTTGTAGAGCACGTTTGCCGACTCGGAGAGCACAAGGAAGCCATGCGCGAAGCCCTCGGGGATCCAGAGGAGTTCCAGCGGGTCGGCGGCCAAGGTGAAGCCGGCCCACTTACCGAAGTCCGGCGAGCCGGATCTTAGGTCCACAGCCACATCCCAGATCGTTCCAGAGAGAACGCGGACGAGCTTACCCTGAGGGCGTCCGAGCTGATAGTGCAAACCGCGCAACACGCCCCTGGTCGAGAAGGACTGGTTATCCTGGGCAAAGCTGGGGACGAGACCTGCTGCAGCAAAGGTTTGCTGGTTGTAGACTTCGGCGAACCAGCCCCGCTCATCGCCGAATCGGCGGGGGCGGATCAGCTTTACATCGGGGAGAGATGTGTTGATCACCTGCATTGAACTTATTGTATCCAAGGATGATGGAGGAGAAGAATCAGCTCGCAGTTTGGCCTTCTGTAAACGGTCGTCCAAGATTTCGGGAAGCGGCAGAGATACAATTCACTCAGGGTCAGAAGCTGCTCCTGATTCGTAGTTCGTTCACCACTCACTTCAAATCATGAGACGCTTTCTGATTTGTCACGCTCGCCGAGCGGCCAGAACGGCAGCGGGCGGACGCAGGTTTACCTGCCCTCTAAAACGTCATGGAGTCCAGCCGTCGTTCTCAGCGACGGCTTTCCTGGGAGTGCAACACCATGCAGGTTTCGGTCGCCATGTGTACCTACAACGGAGCGAAGTATCTCGATGAACAGCTGGCGAGCATAGCCGGCCAGGAGATGCTTCCCGATGAGTTGGTGATCTGTGATGACGTTTCCACGGACGGAACTCTGCAGATGTTGGAGCAGTTCGCAAGCAATGCACCCTTTCGAACGCGCATCGTTCGTAACGCTGTCAATCTTGGCTATAGCCGCAACTTTGCCAAAGCGGTGGAACTCTGTTCCGGCGAGATGATTGCGCTCTCCGATCAGGACGACATCTGGTATCCGCACAAGCTGGCGCGGCTTCGAGAGGTCCTTCAAGCCGATTCCAGGATTGAGGGCGTGTTCTCGAACGGAGACATCGTGGATGCCACTTCGAGGCCTGTGGGCAGGACATTATGGGAGAGCTTTCGCTTTGGGGCTGCCGACCAGGCAAGATTTCGCTCAGGGGACGCCGTGGACGTGCTTTTGCGCAAAAATGTCGTTACGGGCATGGCATTTGCTTTCCGCAGCTCCTCTAGGCGCTTCTTGCCTGGGATGCCGGGTAGTTGGATCCATGATGGCTGGTTGGCACTGCTGATTGCGATACGCTCCAGACTGTTTGCCTGTCCCGAGCGCCTGGTGGGTTATCGTCTCCACGACACCCAACAGGTAGGTACCCCCATGTCGCTCAGGGGGAAGCTAGACTGGATGCGAAACAGGGGGTTCAAGGCGTATGTCGAGCGGGTTCACGACCGCAATCTGGACGAGTACCAGCGGCTCGCTCTCCAGTTCGACGATCTGTCCGCGTATCTCCTTAGAGAGGGATTGGCTGGCGACCAGGTTCAGGCCAAGGTGCGTGCAAAGGCGGCCCATGCACATCGTGGGGCTACGGCTCTCTCGCTCAGCAAGAGCCGGCGCTGGCCTATCGTGCTGCCTCATGGAGGAAGCTATGCACGCTTTTCTCCAAACGGACTCCGCGCCCTGTTTCGAGACCTTTTGGTGTGAGACTCCCTAATTTCCATCCGGCTGCATGGAGCGGTAAACGTCCGCGGTGAGTGCCGCGGTCCGTTCCCAGGTGAACTGGGATGCCTGCGCGGGTCCCTTCTTTTTCAACTCTTCTCTCAAGTCGGGTGAGGACAGGAGCTTTTCCATGGCCGCGGCAAGTGCCTCGGTATCCGTCGGATCGATCAGCAGTGCTGCGTCGCCGACGACCTCTGGCAGGGAAGAGGTGTTGCTGGTGATGGTAGGGGCACCACACGCGATCGCCTCCAGGGCGGGAAGGCCGAAGCCTTCATACAGCGATGGATAGACGAACATCGTGCATGCAGATAGAAGCGAAGGCTTATCTTCCTCTGCGACGAAGCCGGTGAAGACAATTCGCGAGGCTAGGTGCAGGCGTTCGATGGTGGCGAATAAGCCTTCAGCCATCCAGCCCATCTTTCCTGCGATGACAAGTTGGATCGCGGGGTCCTTCGCAGCCACCGTCGCAAATGCCTCGACCAGTCTCGGGAGATTTTTTCGAGGCTCGATGGTGCCGATGTAGAGCACAAAACGTTCGGCGAGATGGTACTTCTCTCTCAGGCGATCAAGGTTTTCGCCAGGACTCTGCGGGCGAAATGCCTCGGACTTTCCGTGAGGAATGACCGAGGTGCTTCCGTGCGGTCTCCCCAGCATGGCTGTACAGTCCTTCAGCGCGGAACGGGAGATGAAGATGATGTGGTCTGCCTGCCGCACAGAAGCTCGCATGAAGGCTTTGAAGTAAGGGAGATGAAAGGGCCTATGAACCTCAGGCATAGTGAAAAAGGTCATGTCGTGAAAGGTCACCACCCGTCGTGTTCCAAAGCAGAAGAGAGGCAGTGCGTAGTGGAGCGAGTGAACCACCTTGATGCCGCGGAGGAGCAGCACAAGAGGAAGATATACCTGCTCCAGAAGAACCCGAAGCGGCAGGATGCGGAAGAGCCGAGCAGGCACCCAGAGCATGGTGACGTTAGGGTGGTAGCTGAAATCGAGTTCGGCGTCGTCATCCTGGGCCAGAATCACGATCTGGAGTGTGCCGGGCGCCCTGGTGAGTCGATCCAGCAGATTCTTCGCATAGACGCCGACCCCTGCTTTTATCTTCGTGATACTCGTTGCGTCAATCAGAATCTTCATTCCGCGCCAGTCTGTAAAATGGCGATGAACCGCCGGTGTGTGGCAGAGGTCCTCACGTTCCATGCTCTTGTACGTCCAGTCTACCCTGCGGAGAGCGCCTCCGTATGCACGGCAGCCTGGGGCATGATAGTTCCAGGAGGCAACTTCAAGTCCATGTATTTGTCCAACGATCCAACAAGTCCTGCGGCAGACGACGTTGGCAAGGCAAGCATCTTTGCTGTGGTGGTGCTCTACAAGATGCTTCCGGACGAATCGGCAACGCTGCGGACGCTGTTTGAGGCGGCACACGCGGCGGCGGACCTGCCGCTCCGGCTTGCGATCTCCATCTTCGACAACACCCCGGGAGGGCAGGATTTAGCCGGCCGGGATGTGGGCGTGCTTCCAGAAGACGTACGGTACCAGGCGGCGATGGATAATCCAGGTTTGGCCGTGGCGTATAACGCAGCTATAGCGGCGGCAATCGGGGAAGAATTTCAATGGCTGCTTACGCTCGATCAGGATACGGACCTGCCCCGGGACTTCCTGGAGATCCTGCTGCGGTATGTGGAACGATATAGTGCCGACGATCGCGTGGGTGCAATCGTGCCCCATATCGTCGACAGCGGCAGGCGTATATCGCCTTTGCGTCAGCTGGGCGGCTTCCTACCATCGGTCATCTCGCCTGACTTTTCGGGTGTGGCGGAGCCCTTTACCACCGCGCTCAACTCAGCCTCCCTTCTCCGCGTTTCGGCTCTCGAGGAGATCGGGGGCTACGATGAACGGTTTCCGCTCAACAACAGCGATACCAGCCTCTTTCATAGACTGGGGCTGGCTGGCAAGCGGGTGGTTGTGGCCGGAGATCTGATCGTTCAGCACGAACTGGCAATTATGAATCGGCAGGATCGCATGACTGTCGATCGCTACCGGCAACTTCTTGCCGATGAGCGCGCGTTCTGGGACCTCAACCTTGGAGTGCTGGCCCGGGTGGAACGATTGCTGCGGCTTGTGGGACGCGTGGGCAAGGACCTTCTGCAGATGAAGAACAAGCAGTTCCGTGCGCTCACTCTCGAGGAGATCCGCTATCGGGTAATGACACGAAGGCGAAGCAGGGTAGTGGCGTGGAAGAAAGCGATGGATGCGCGTCGAGAGCCGGTCTGAGTACGGTGAGGTCTTCTATGTGCCTAGAGCAGATCTACGATTGCTGTACCCACGTCAAGAACAGACACCTGCAAGAACACACGCGGACCTTCGACTCCGCAGATCATGATGGAGCTGTGATCTGCTCCGCTCAGGATGACAGTTTTTTGCTGGGTACACTTACCCGGAATTTGCCCTCATGACTATGTCGGTACACCCTAGTGGAACAGGTCGCGCAGCAAGCTCATGATGCCTCTCTGGTAGCGAATGTAGTCGGGAAGCAACTGCGTGACAGGAAGCACGCGGCTGCTGCGCGAACGGCCCAGGATTGCGGTCCTGCGTTCCAGGAAAGTGACTTTGCGGCGAAGCGCGACAGCGATACCTGGATCTACTGCGAATTGATCTACCGCGAATCGATCTGGTGCGAATGTATCGAGCTTGTCTGCCATGGACGACAGCCGTTGTGCCAGGAGACGATGGGAAGCCAAGGCGGCCTGCTTCTGGGTCGAGAGATGGGTGTACCAGGGAATCTGCCGTGCTCCAACCTGCTGGTGCACATGAACGCGATAGCTCATGAGGCATGCCGGGAGTGGCCGCAGTTCCGCGAGCGAGGCGAGGAGGAACGCGATCCAGCCATCGTGGATCCAATCCTCGGAGAAAGGGATAAGGTGCTCTACATAGCGGGCACGGAATAGAAACGCTGCACCGGTCACGGTGTCCCGGGAGATGAGTTGGAAGGGCGCTTCGTGCTTGCGAAAGGATCTCTGCCGTTCAGGGGTAAATCCTGCCCTGTGCCACAGGGTGTCTTCATGTTCACGTTCAAGTTCAAGGAAGACGCCGTTCTCATCCATGATCCTGGCATTCGAGAAGACGCCGGCCACTTCAGGCTCCATCTCCAGCACGGCGCTCATGGTGCTTAGTTTTTCTGGAAACCAACGGTCGTCCTGGTCGCATAGAGCGATCGCGTCGCCTTTGCAGAGGCAGATCGCTTGTTCGAAGTTCCTGGTGGAGCCGAGATTTATGGTGTTCTTTGAAAAGTGCACGGGAAAGCTGACGGAAGCCCGGAATGCCTCGACGATCTGCTCCGTGGCGTCCGTGGAACCGTCATCGCAGATGATCAACTCGAAGGGCTGCATAGTCTGCGCACGAATGGATTGCAGCTGCTCCTCGAGAAAGCGGCTGCCGTTATACGTGCACATTGCAATCGATATTTTCATCCGTGCTTACTCCTGAAGCTGCTGCGAAGAACTGCAGGTCATGTGGACCGTAAATCGTTTGCCGCAGGTATCAGGCGAGGAGTGCCACGGCTTCGCCTCAGACTAAGCAATCTGCAGTAAGTCTCACCCACTATGGCGCGAAAGGGTCTTAGCCCTCTCTGGTTGATCACCAATGGTTGCGAGCGCGCTGATGGCCGCATAGGACATTGCAGCAGCGGAATTGAAGAGCATTGGATTGAAGAGGCCTGCTGATAGCCATGCAAAGAGAATGATGACCAGATTCCCTTTACGGTTGAAGGATGCTTTGTTCCAAACCAACAGGGGACGGAAGTAGTAGAGCGTCAGAGCTCCCATGAGCAGAAGGCCGGCGATACCTTCCTGACCTGCCAAGGCATAGAGTTGGACCTCATACGCATATGGAAGCTCGATGCTTCGAAGAAGTTCTGGAGTATGACTTCCGAATCCATGGCCGAGAAGCGGTGCGTCGAGGAAGAATCGCTCGAGTACCGGAATCTGTTGGGTTCTTACGTTGTCTGATTCACCCGCGATTGCCTTTGAGAAGCGCAACTGGTACAGGGTGACAATCGCGGGAAGGCTCGCGAGAAGAACAAGACCAAGCAGCGAGAGGATCCAGGCATGAAAGCGATCCTTCTTTCCGAAGAGCATACCAAGACAGAAGACCAAGGCAGCGAATCCCCAGAAATATCTTGAAAAAGTAAAGATGAGTGAGATGACGAGGAGCAGGAACATGATCAGCGCACCCACGCTCCCGATCTGGAGCTTCCGGCGGTAACGGAGCAGCATATACATACAAAGTGGAATGAGCCCGTCGGCTACAAACTGAATCCTGCCAAGCGCCGCCTCAAAGTCCATCCCCATCAGGTTTACACCGAAGAAAGTGTTGATCGCATCCACCATGAGCGAGACGGGTATGCCCTTGTAGAAGGCATAGGCAAGCAGTGCGATCTTGATCAGGCACGCGATCACTTCAGCAAAGAGAACCATGCGAAGAAATCGCACTTTTGTTGCCTCTTTATCGCCGCAGTAGACGGCCGCCAGCCAGCAACTGGCAAAGGTAGTCATGATGTCTTTGTATTGGAGCAAGGACAAGGTGGTGTCGAACGCGTAGATCTGCGCAATCAAGATCCAAAGTAGGAACACAGCGGGGAGAGCGAGTAGAACGGCCACGTGTACGAGCGTTATTCCTCGGGTATCAGCGAATTTCAGGAGAGCCAGAGGAAGCAAAAGGAAGAAGCAGATGATCTTGACATTCACTCCGAAGAGGCTTCCGCTCGGCAGCAGAACGAGGAAATACACATAGGTAGCGAATAGTGGATCGAAAGCTCTTTCCAAGAGCCAGATGACGATCGATGAGTGGCCATGCGCCTGTACACGCGGCCATTTGCCATACACGGGGAGTGAGGTTCCAGTGCTCAATGTGCTCCTACTCCCCTACGTGCTGTCTCGCAGGCGCTGTCACCCCGGGCCTCAAGCGCTCTTCCCGCGCGGCCTGAAACAGGACCCACACTGCTCCGGCAGATAGCCCGAGCAGCAGACCGATAGCCGTGATGATGGTGCGGTGAGGACCCGACTTTGTGTCGGGTACGGTCGCCCGGTCCAGCACCTGCAGCGGGGAGTCCTTCGCCTCATCCAGACGCGCCGCCTCATACTGTTTGGCGATGATACCGAAGAGCGCTTCGTGGTACTTCACATCCCGCAGTTTGCGGATGTACTCGAGTTCCAGGCTTGGGACCTGGGCCGTGGAGAACCGGCCAAGGTGTCCCTTGTTCTTTCCATTTTCGACCTGATTGACCTGCGCCTGCAGACTGTCGATCTCACCGCGCAGAAGAACGGCGTCGGGGTTCTGATCCGTCTCCATCTGAAGCAGAGCGGCGAGGCGTACCTGCCGCTCGGTGACCTGGGCGCGCAGTTGAGCGAGTGTCTGGATTTCGGATACGGTCTGCGCTGCCGGCGCGATCAGGCCCGTCTTCTCTTCGGCTTGTCTGAGGGCGACTTCCGCATTGGCAAGGTCGTCTTTCTCTTTTCCCAGTCGCTGCTCGTAAAACGACCTGCGTTGCGAGCTCTCGGTAAGAGCCAGGTTCGCCGTAGCCGTCTGGAGGGCCTGCAGGTACCCATTCGCGAGATCGCGTGCCAGTTCCGGGCTCCTATCGGTCGCATTGATGGTGACGATCGGGTCTTTTACGCCTACCTCGAAGAAGCTCTTGCTGCCGAGAATCTTCTCTGCCTGACTCTCCTTCTTTACCTTGTACACGCGTTTTAGATCGAAGCGCTGCACGAGATTGGCCGCGATGGTGTGGCTCTTCAAGATACCGACGTAGAGATCGCCTGGACCTTTCCCCCCTAGAAGACTACCGCCTCCTAATGCGGAGAGCTGTCCCATGAGTGCGGCCGCGCTGGATGTGCCGGTGTTCGCACCCGGAGGCACAAACGAGGTGGACGCGGTAAAGCTGAGAGGAAGCAAGGAAGCCACGACCGCAGCCAGCACCAGCGCAATAAAACCGGCAAGGAAGATGGTGCGTCTCCCGGCGCGCAGGATTCGCAGCAGCAGGGAAAACGAGATGACGTCGTCCTGTGGTTCTGGCGCTGAAGATCGCTCTTGATAGGGTGCAGCAGTAGAGGGTGCGCGGGTATAGGGTGCGGCGGTGTATGGCTCGGCGGTCTCCGTCTGCTGTCGCGTGTCAATCATCATTCGTTACTCGTTATACGCGTTCGTTAGGGTGCACTGATGAGAGGGTCTCGAGGCATAAGCTGCCGATCCGGACAGGACCCGTATGCCGCGTTGTGTGACATACACCTGTCACGCTCGAATACCTGTTTGCTTACAGACTCATCTTATTCCCTGAGGGATTTTAGCGCCTTGCAGGCGCTCCTCCGAATCTCTCGGCCATCCAGCAATTGGTTATTTTGCAGTTGTGCGCGGCACAGGGGCTGTGCGCGACAATACGTTTTGAGGATGTGAGGGAGTCAGCCATGGAAACGATGCGGGAGCTGTTGCGAGCGAATCTTCGTCGAAGCCTGAAGGCGATGCCGGAGCTGGAGCGGCTGGCTGTTGCGTGGCCTGTCGTCTGTGGCCTGGCCATGTCGAAACACGGCGAGGTAGCCGGTTACCAGGACGGCATCGTGCAGGTGCAGGTCCTCGACGAGAACTGGATGAGTCAGCTGATGTCCATGCAGGGACAGATCGGTGGCGAGTTGGGGCGGGTCGCGGGTGTGCCGGTGACCGGGGTACACTTCGAGATGAAGAAGAGGCAGAGGGGGTAGCGGTGAGCAAGCAGGAAGCTGTAGGGCTGGATGAGGTTCGCAGGGTGGCGGAGCTTGCCAACCTGGAGCTTACGGCCAAGGAGGAGCCGCGGATGCAGCGGGATCTGAATGCAATTCTCGGGCACATCGCGATGTTGAACCAGGTGGACACGCGGGAGGTTCCTCCCATGGCGCAGGTGGGTGAGATGTTCGCTGAATTGAGCTATGCCGAAGCGGCCGGCGCTGCGCTTCGCACCGATGCGGTGCTGCCGTCGATTGATCGGGCGGTGGTGATGGCGGAAGCTCCGGAGTCAGACGGGCGGTTTTTCAAAGTTCCAAAGGTAATTGAACGGTGAACGGGACCGAGGATACGCCTTCTGGGAAGATGACAGACGGGAAGATGACAGACGGGAAGATGACAGACGGGGAGATGACAGACGGGGAGATGATCGACGGGGAGATGACGATCGGCGGGGTGCGCGATGCGGTAGCCGAGGGCCGGATGACGGCAGTGTCGCGGACAGAGCTGCACTACCGTTCGATTGCAGCTCGTGACGGCGAGATCAACAGCTTTCTGGCACTGAGCCGGGAGCGTGCGTTGACCCAGGCGGCGAAGATCGATGCGATGGCTTCGCGGGGCGACGACCTGCCGGCGCTGGCTGGCGTCCCGGTGGGGATCAAGGATGTGCTGATGATGCGGGGAGCCCCGGCGACTGCTGGATCTTTGATACTCAAGGGCTATCATCCGCCCTATGATGCGACTGCAGTGACGAAGCTGGAGGCCGCGGGCGCGATCCTTCTGGGCAAGCTGAACTGTGATGAGTTTGCGATGGGTTCCTCGAATGAGAACTCGGCATACGGGCCGGTGAAGAACCCGAGGGCGCTCGACCGCGTGCCGGGTGGATCAAGCGGCGGTTCGGCTGCCGCGGTGGCTGCGGGGTTCGCGGTCGCGTCGCTGGGTACGGACACGGGTGGCTCGATCCGCCAGCCGGCAGCGTTCTGCGGTGTCGTTGGCGTTCTGCCGACGTACGGTCGTGTGAGCCGGTACGGCCTGATTGCGTTTGCCTCGTCGCTCGACCGTGTCGGACCGTTTACGCAGAACGTGAGGGACGCGGCTACCGTGCTGCAGGTACTCGCGGGTAAGGATGAGAAGGATGCTACGTCGGCCGACAGGCCGGTAGAGGACTACAGGGTTGCGCTCGAGAAGCCTGTAGCGGGGCTGCGGGTGGGGGTTCCTGAGGAGTACTTCGGCGATGGTCTCGATCCGGAGATCCGGGCTGCGATCGAACGTACGCTTGACGGTCTGAAGGCTGCCGGGTGCGTGGTGAAGCCGGTGAGCCTGCCGCACACGCAGTACGCGATTCCGACCTATTACGTGATCGCCACCGCGGAAGCATCCTCCAATCTTTCGCGCTTCGATGGCGTCCGTTTCGGGCTGCGAGCGAAGGAAGCGAACACGCTCTCGGCGATGTTCAAGCGCACACGCGACCATGGATTCGGGCCCGAGGTGAAGCGGCGTATCCTGCTGGGCACCTATGCGTTGAGTGCGGGCTATTACGATGCGTATTACAAGAAAGCGCAGCAAGTGCGGACGCTGCTGACGCGCGACTTCCTCGCGGCGTTCGAGGAAGTCGACGTGATTGTCGGGCCGATGACGCCCACACCGGCATTCAAGCTGGGCGAGAAGACGGATGATCCGCTGGCGATGTATCTTGCGGACATCTACTCGGTTGCGGCGAGTCTCGCGGGCATCTGCGGCGTCTCGGTGCCGTGTGGCGAGACTGAGGCCGGCCTGCCGATCGGCGTGCAGATCATGGGCAGGCACTTCGGCGAGGCGACGATGCTGCGGGTGGGGCTGGCCGTCGAGAGGCAGCAGGCGGCAGAGCGCTGACGGTGAGCGCGCGTGTGGGAGCTTCAGCGGCGTTGTGTCTGGCGGTTATGACCGTGGTTGGATGCCGTCGAGAAACGCCGATCGAGCGAGGCGTGCGGGAGTTCCGTGCAAGGCAGGAGAGCCGGATTGCGCATGCGCGACTGCAGACGGCGCTCTTCCGCCCGATGACAGACGCGCAGATGGTTGTCGCTAATCGGAAAGAAGGGCTTGGGCTGGGGATTCGGCCGGAGAAGATTGCGCTCAGTGTCGGCGAGCCGCTGAAGCTTCACCTGGCTTTCGAGAATGTTGCTGCGCGTGGACCAGTTTCGGCGACGACATGCCAAGGATTTTCGATCGGCAGCGAAGATGAGGAGACGATGATGTCAACCTCGGTTGCGGTGCGGTTCGCGTGCCCTGAGGAGGACTGGAACCGGGACAACCATGTAGCGCTCAGACGGGGCGAACTGAAGAGTGCCGAGCTGAGCACAGGCGAAACGAAGCTGATCTTTCGTCATCCGGGCGACTACATCGTAATCGCTGGATGGCAGGCGTTTCGTACGCGGGATGGCATGTTCCAGCGGGGAGACGAGTATGCGGTGATGGCGTCGAATCGGGTGCTGATCACGGTGCGGTAGAAGTGAAGCTAGCGACATCACCAGGTGTACATGAGCCGGAGCGTCGCGATGGGAGCGGGGCATCATGCTTCTAAGGACCTGTCTAAAAACTCGCAAGACAGTCCTGCCGGACGGGCTCACTGCGCGTGACGCGGTCACTTCGTGACGTGTGATCGCGTTGCGTGGTGCTCCCGCTGGTTGCAAACACTGTTCGTGCCGACCAGCGGGAGGTCCTAAAGGGGCTCATTCTGCCAGGACCGGTATACACGTCACGAAGTGACCGCTGCCCGCGCAGGGCGTACGTCCAGTTTCTAGACAAGTTCTAAGAAGCAGGAAGAGATCGAATCCGCGCGGCGGCTGGTCTCGTCTCTCAAGAGAGGTTAGAAACGAATGAGTTGTGTGTTGCACCGGGTTCTGGTAAGCATTGTTCTATTTGGGATAGGCAGTTCCATGGCATGGGGCGACCCTTGCCATTCTTTGAAGGGGTTCGTGGTGCCGGCGTCGTCCATCGGCCTGCCGACCATGGGAGCGAGGCTTGATTCCACGAAACATGTTGATGGTGTACATGGTGGCTACTGTAAGGCGCTGGGAGAGATCAAGCCCATCGATCCCACGGCTGATCCGATTCGTTTTGAAGTAAATCTGCCGGAGACCTGGAACAAAAAGGCGGTGCAGTTCGGCGGCGGTGCATTTGATGGATACCTTGGACGCTCGGACGGCCGGCATGGAACGGTGATGAGCGTTGCAGGTGCGCCTACACCGCTCGAGCGTGGATATGCGACGTTCGGCAGCGATTCAGGGCATCATCATCACTATCTTTTTCTTCCGGATGAGTTGAATGCGGTAAGTGCGACGTTCGCCCTGAACTCCGAGCAGCGACACAACTTCGCTCAGGATCAACTTAAGAAGACCCATGATGTATCGGTTGCGCTCATCCACGAGCGATACAGCGCAGGGCCGGAGCGGATGTACTTTGTCGGCGGGTCCACCGGCGGGCGCGAGGCGTTGAAGGTGGTGCAGAACTGGCCGCAGGACTACGACGGTGTACTGGCTGCCTACGCGGCATGGAACCAGATTGAATCGGATCTGCAGTTCATCCGCGTCTCGCAGGCGTTATATGCGAAGGGTAGCAAGGCTGAGCGCGGCTGGGTACCGAAGCGCAAGCTGAAGATGTTACGGAACGCAGTTGTCGAGGCGTGCGATGCGCAGGATGGGCTGACGGATGGGATGATCAGCGACCCGGCGGCGTGCCATTTTGATCCTGCAGTGTTGCAATGCGCGGACGGAAGCGATGACAAGAAGTGTCTGTCAGCGGGGCAACTCAGGACAGTGCATACATTTGCTACAGCGCAAGTTACAGAATTTCCAGTGGCGAACGGAATGACTTCAATGCCTGGTTATAACGCGCTGGCGGGAGCCGACATGACCGAGAACATGGGATTGTTCCGGCGGCCCATGCATAACCCCATTGTCTTTCTCAATGCCTTCTACTATGTTGTCGGGGATGGCGTGCTGCGCTACTTCCTGACCCGCGACAAGAATTTTGATGCGCTGACCTTCGACGTGAAGGCGGCGGGGAAGTGGCGGGCCGGTGTGGTCGAACAGTCGATCGAAGATGACGCCAGCAACGCGGACCTGTCTGCATTTGTAGCGCGCGGCGGAAAGCTGCTTCTGGTTCATGGGACGGTAGACGCGACGATCCCGACGAACTCGTCGGTCGACTACTATCAGCGTGTCGTGGCGAAGCTTGGGCAGGAGGCGACGGATGGTTTTGTTCGCTTGTATCTGATTCCAGGCTTTTCGCATGAGTTCGGGATCTTCGATGCCGGGTTCGACTCGTTGACAGTTCTGGATGACTGGGCGACGAAGAAAGCTGCTCCGAAGGATCTTACGGTTACGGATAAGAACAAGCGAAGTGAGGGACGGACGCGGCCGATGTGCGCGTACCCTCGGTGGCCGAGGTACAACGGCGCAGGGAACGCGAATCTTGCAGGGAACTTCTCCTGCGTGACAGAGTAGACCATTTCTCCTGTTGCGATGCACCGGATCATATCTGCGAGTGTTGTTTCTTCGAAAAAGAATGACGTTGGGACCCTTTGCTTCGGGATACATCCACACGAGAGATGCTCGAGTTATGAAGCCGTAGACCCAGGAACTTGCTGCTAACACCCATCTGTCTTAAAGTTGCGCGCAACACCACACAGAGGATAAGGGTTCTATCTCGTGTAGCAAGGAGGCGGTTATGAAAATCACAAACGTAAAGGCTATGGTAGCGAAGGTTGTGACGGTTGGTCTGGTGGCGGGTGCGTTTGTGATCGCTGCACCGGCCAAGGCTCAGGCGCAGTTTTCTTTTGGAGTCAACGTAGGTACGCCGTACTACGATCGCGACTCCTACGATCACGAGCGGTATGAGGCCTACTACCGCCAGCAGGAGTATCTACGCCAACAGGCATACGCTCGCCAGCAGGCATGGGCTCAGCATGAGGCGTGGGAGCAGCATGAGCGCGAAGAGGCACGAGAGCAGCACGAGCGCCATGAGGCGTGGGAGCGGCAAGGCCGGAACTACCGGAGCGACGATCACCGCGACTGGGATGGTCGCCGGTAGAGCAAGTTAGATAAATCCATGCGGGGCCGGTAACGAAGTCTTCGTGCCGGCCCTTTGTGTTGGCATAGCATCTCCGGCTCTCATTTGAAGTGAAAGACCTCAGATCGAGGGCGAAGGTTCTGCGGGCTGATAGTAGCGAGCCTCGGGGAATGCGCAGCCCTGGCACAGTATCTTCCCTTCGCGCACGAGTTCGCGGTCATAGTTGATGCCTTCGCCGCACTCGACGCATGTGATGCGCTCGGATTTGTAGCCTGGCATCTCGCGGGGGTTGAGGGAAACGGCAACCCACTGCTCACTGAAGAGATCTGCATTGGGCAACTCGCGGTAGGCGAGCATCTGCTGCTGGTTTTTTTGCTCGATGTGGGGATAGAGCTCTTTCGCCCGCTGCTTGGAGGATTCGAGAGCGGCGATGCGGACTGCCTGATCAGTTTCGAGATCAAGGAAGGTGGCCGCCATCTTCCCCCAGTCGCGAAACTTGAGCGCACGCTTGCCCAGGCGGCAGCCTGTCACGACGGCGATGGCATCGGTGGCGCAGCGGTCGATTTCGACGAACGTCACAAGGCGTTTGCGGTCCCTACCCCTGGGCTCGTCGATGCCAAGCCGCTCGCAGCCGAGCAGGGCCATGCGAACGCCGAGGATCTGGCCGGCGCAAAGATGACCATGCGCGATCTCCGCCTCTTGAAGTAGTTCGTCAAAAGTCTTCATGGATTCATGATAGTCGCGGGGCGTCAGCTTTCGTTGCTGCGCAGGCCGCTGCAGATTTACGGCTCGGCATAGTAGCCGGTGCGTGTGTGGGCGATCAGGCCGGGGCGTTCCATTGTCACCTGGAGTGCATGATATTCGTCGGGATGGTCGGCCGGCGGCGTGTCCAGAGTCAGGACGTAGTAGGAGTCGGCGTCCGTGGCGGCGTTGGCGATCAACATCGCGGTGTCGTTGTTGGAGTTGAGGACGCGGCCGCCACTCTGAACGGCGATTGCCTGCAGAGCGAGATTCCCGATCTGTGCGTCGTTCGGGGCAGCCACACCTTTGAGAAACTCCTTGTAGTACATGGTGCGGAATCCGCCGGCATCAGCCATTCCGAGAGGATCGATACTGTAGATAGCGATGCGCGCTCGCCGCAATGCTGCCGAGATTGAGACGATGGAGTTGAAGAGGCCCTGCTCTTCTTTCGCGCTGAGAGCGACGCGTGGTCCTGACAGGAAGGGCCAACCGGGGCTGATCCAGATGAGGAGTTTGCGGCCCGGGTTCGTCTCTTCCCGTGCAGCGATCGATTGCAGGGTCTGGATGGATAACTGGAAACGGTCGACGGCGCCGTAGAAGCCTGCGGAGCGGCGCAGGGTGCGCAGCTTGGTCTCATGCTGGTCGAAGGCCGCGCTCAAAGCATTCCCATCGCGCGAGACGCCGTTCAGCATCTCGGTACTGGAGTCGGAGAAAAAGATCATGGAGACGGGGTGGGATAGTTTTCCGCCGTTCTGCCTGAGATATTTCTTGATTGCATCGCGTTCGAAGGCGACGTTGCTGAAGCCGGTATTGACCTCATCGACGAGCAGGATGATCTTTACCGGGTCTGGTGTCGCGATCGGTGTACCGACAGCGGAGGCGTCTCCTCCAACGGCGTGGAAGGAGGTGAGAGACTGCGGCTTCCTGTCGTTCTGCACAACGAAATCATTTTGTTGGAGGCCAGAGACCGATTTGCCGGATTTGTCAGTGACCACGACGTCAAGGGTGATGCGGTGGTCTGGATCACGAATGGGAGGAGCCGTCCTGCTTGCTGCAGGCTCTACGTTGATCGCCGGAGCCGGGTTTTGCTGTGACAGCGCGGTAAGGCAGACGGTAACGAGAAAGATCCAAGTTGGATACACGATGTTCATCTGGTCCACCTGCTGTGGGGTTTGACGCGAACGAGCAAGCGGAAGACGCGCGCTGCGGATCGACGAACGATACAGGTGCATCACAGCAACTAGGGAAGCTGACGTGTAGCGCGGTAGATCTTCTGCTCGGTCTTATATTGGCTCAACGCATAGACCGCCCAGATGGTTGCGGGCAACCAGCCGATCAGCGTGATCTGCAGGACAAGACATACGACTCCAGCAAAGGGACGGCCTATCGTAAAGAACGTCAGCCAGGGAAAGAAGAAGGCAATGATCAGTCTCATTAAGTACGTTCCAGTCGTGCTTTCTTGTAGAGCAGACGCAGAGTCACTGATAGAGATACGGAATTAGCGAGCCGAAGTTCCTTTCATCGGCAGCAGCTTTAAAGATCGTACGATTGTGCCTGATTCATGGGGCTTCATCGTTATCTCCCTCTTCGATGAGCGAAGCCGACCCGACCACATCGTACGTTGCTGCATCGCCGCCCGTGGGTTGCAACGTAACCCGCACGGGGAGGCGCTGCCATCTGGCAGCCTGGCAGACGGGGATGAAGTGATTTATCTGCGGCCATTTACCGATGGCCTTCTGCACGACGGCGTGTCGAGCGCCGAGCTGCGCTACAACCGCGATCAGACCTCCTTTCGCGTTGGTGGCGACTCCGCAATAAGAGGCATAGTCGCGAAACCAAACCACGTCGGAGACGCTTGCGTCGAAGTCTGGGAGGCGCACGGCCGTGATATGGCCGGTGACCCTATCAACCAGCAGCCACGGCCCAGGCTGCCAGACCCAGCGTGTTGCGGCGTCGGCGGGCAGCGCATCGTTTAGACGAAGCGCACGCCGGACGGTAAAGCTGCGATCGGTCACATCGTGCACGTCGCCGAGCGTCCACTCCTTCTGGCGCTCGTCCACGAAGAGGGGCCGAATCTTCAGGGTTGTGGACTCCTCGGACTTATCCTCCTGCGTGGCGTCGGGAGGCGTATACGGAACGCGCCGAAAGGAGCCGAGGGCAACCGTGTGAATCTTGGGGCCGGCGGCATGGAGGGAGGCGAAAGGAGCAAACGCACACAGGACGAGCAGCAGGAGCACAGGAGCGGAGCGGAGAGTCTGCATGCGCGGCAGATTAGCGCGTGCCGGCTCAAGAAGCAAGCATGCCTATACTTGCTCGGATGGAGAATGTAGTTATATATGCATGCTTTGAGTAAAAAATATCGTTTCCCACAGCACTTCTTTCCAGGTGTTCTTTTGAGTTCGCATCGTGTGGTCTAAGATGACTTGAGATTCCGGTTCCACGCCCAACGCGGAGTAGAATTGTGATTCAATGGAATAGACGATAGTTAGAAAGTCCGCCGTACGCGGCACACTTCAGGGAAGACGAAAGGAAGCAGAAAATTTATGTGGAAACCAAATCAGCCCGGGACCACCCCCTCTACTCCGGAGCCAGTTCGTCCCTCCACGCCAGCAACACCGAGCTTCGAGGCGACTCCTGCGCGGCCCGCGAGCGCAAGCACACCGGCCTCACCGGCAGCAGCACCAAGTGGCGACCAGGCGACGATCGGTAAGTCACTCGTGATTAAAGGCGAACTCTCCGGCTCCGAGTCACTGTACATCGATGGCAAGGTTGAAGGAGCAATTACGCTGCCCGGCAATCGTGTAACTGTAGGGCGCAATGGCCAGGTTGCGGCAAACATCGTAGCCCGCGAGGTTGTGGTGCTGGGCAAGGTGCGAGGCAATGTGCAGGCCAGCGATCGCGTCGACATTCGGAGTGAAGGTTCGCTCACCGGCGATGTCATCGCAGCGCGCATTTCGATCGAAGACGGCGCCTTTTTTAAGGGCGGCATCGATATTCGCAAGCCGGGCACCGCGGATGTCAAGGTTGCGACGCCTGCCGAGCCGGTTGCCATCAACGCGTAACGCCACAATCACTTTTGCTTAATACAGGGTTTATACGACAGTTCACACAGCCTCGGCAACCGCCGGGGCTGTGTGGTGTGTGAGCCTTTATCTCGGGAGATTGCGCGTTACGGTAAATACAAGAGTGATCACGAAACCTGTCTGAACGGTCCAGTTCGGAGGTTCGGGCCAGAGAAATTCATCGGCTGTCCATAGGCGATAGCAGCACAGGGCGGCATACCCGGCGAGAACCGGAAGGAGCGACACGAAGAGGGCGTTCCAGTGGAGCGCCTCCGCGATATGCCCAGACAGAACAGCAGCGAGCGCGCGGGTCGCTCCACACCCTGGACACAGCAGATGCAGGTACTCGGCGAACGGGCAACGGGGATAGAAGGAATACTGAGCCGGCGGAAATCGCTGGATCAGGAGAAACCCCTCAGCGGTTCCCAGACTTATGGAAAAAGCAAGGATGCGCCTCGTACGCTTGTCTTTCAAGGTGCAGCGCTGCGAAAGCGGAGAGCATGTTTGAGTTCGTTGATGCGGTTCAGGTGGTACTGAAAGTACAGGCCCCCAAAGAAGAAGGTCATGATGCCGCTGAGACGAAGGCCGAGCGGATCGGGCCCGTTGAAGTGCTCTTCGAGCGATGCTCGCATGGTAAATCGAGCGACCAAGCGAACCACCCAGCCGATAAGCGCGACGATGCTCGCCAGGGGGTGCCGCTGGTAGAGATGGTGATGCTGCATGGCAAGGAGAAAGCCGAACGACGCGCCTGAGTTCGCGAGCAGCAGCAGATACCCGGCGATGTAGTAGATCAGCGCTTGAGTGTTTGGCTGCACACGCCTGACCCATGCCGAGAGAATCAGGTTCCAGACGATCATAAAGAGGCCGCAGGTTAGAAAGCTGAAGAGCAGCACGAGACCCCAGGGGAGATTCGGCGGATCGGGATAGCTCATCACGGCCGCCTGCGAATAGGTCTCTGGAGCCGGGTAGCCGGCCGCGGGACTGCCGAAGCCAGCGGTCCTGGCCGCGCCTTGGGCCGCGCTTTGGGTCACGCTCAAAACCTGATGCACTGGAAGCCAGTCCGGCATCGCATCGCTCTTAGCCATATCTGTCGGCAGCACGTTGCCGGAGAGGACGTAGCGGTGCAGATCTTCGAGTGTGTAGGGGCCGTACATCTGGCCGTTGCGTGAAACGTGGTAAAGCATCCGCGACCCCCGTAAAGCAACTCACCTAATAAACGATCAAAACACGATCGAAGTTCCCTGACAACAGAGAGCGTTACACCGTCCTGGTATCGGCGGTTGCGAGGACCGTGTCCGGCGCGGCGCGGCTGAGCAGGATTCGCAGATCAGTTACCTGGTTGAGGGTGAACGCCGGCTGTCCCGGAGGCGCAGTGACGGCGATGAAGTCCGCACGATGGACATCCTGCAGGTAGAACGAGGTGCGCGGATCCGGTGCGGCAGGCGAGACTTCTACATGGCTCATCTCGAGGTTGCGCATGTGGCGCAGGAAGAAGCCCTGCGCCGGCATGGGACCGAACATGCCGGGATCTGGATACTTCTCTGCGTTTTCGGGAGGAACGATTTTCACGAGATCGGCATGATCTCCGCCCTTGTGCTGAAGGTAGACGTTCGAGAGCTTGATGTCCTGAATGGCCTGGCTGGGAACGCCGCTAAGAATGGAGCAGATGCGCGGTTCGGCGTTGTAGCTGACAAGATTGTCGATCAGAATGCGCTGCATTGTACCGACGTGCGTACTCTCTTTTGGTCCCCGAAGGCGCGACCCGAGCCGGAAGAAGAGTGGAGCGGAGACGAGGTCGCGCATCGTGAGATTGGAGATGGTGATGTCTTCGCAGAGCGCGCCGTCCTCACTTTCGAGGGCAAGTCCTTCGCAGCCCTCGAAGACGCAATTCGAGATGGTGATGTTCTTGAAGCCGCCATTCGACTCGGTGCCGCACTTGATGCGGCCATTGCGTGGGATCTTGACGTCGGGCGCATACTTCCTGAAGGTGCCATCGAGGACGCTGCCCAGAATGTAATAACCGCTGACGATACAGTTGGTGATCGTCATGTTTTCGGTTGGTTTCGCGTAGCCTAATGCGAAGCTGCTCTTGGGGCAGATCGCGTCATCCCACGGCGCATTGACGGTGCAATTGGAGACGCGCACGTTCTTGCAGCAGTCGATGTCTATTCCATCGCGGTCGGTATCAATGGTGAGATTGTCGATGGTCAGGTTATCGACGCCGGTAAGCAGCAGGCCGAAGTGGCCGCCTTTGAGAATACTGAAGTCACGGAAGAGGACATTGCGGCAGTTCTTGAGCGCGATGGTCTTATTGCCAACGCCGGGCTGTTCCGCGATGAACGCGGCAATGGCCGCATCGCGTCCTTTGCCGCGTCCGTGAGAGAGGCCCTTACCGTGGATTAACCCGGGACCCGTGATGCTGATGTCGTTCAGGCTCTCGCCCCAGAAGAGAGAATTGTGCCAGTGATTATGGCCGTAGTCCTGGTAGGCGTCCCAGGGAGTGTTGGGCTCGGCTGCGTCGTAGGTTCCACCGTTGTATCCGCTGGTTGCGCCGGGCAGGGGCGAGTCGGCGGCGAGGACGATCGCACCCTGGGCGAGATAGAGGCTGACGTGACTTTTCAGCCGGATGGAGAAACAGAGCCAGGTTCCGGCCGGAATGAAGACAGTGCCTCCGCCGACGGCTGCCGCTGCTTCGATCGCCTTATTGATTGCGGGACTTGCAAGCGACTTCCCATCACCTGTGGCGCCGAAGGTGCGGATGTCGAATAGAAGGGGCGCACCTGCATCCGGGCGGCTCTTCGACGAAGAGGCGTATGCATAGGGCAGGGCACCTGCCGCTGCTGCCAGACCGATGCTGCTGAGCTTCAAGAGGTCGCGCCGGGCAGAGTCGAAGGTCTTCATCGCAGCCCATGCTACCAGACCCGCGGGCGCTGGCGGGAAGGATCCCCGGCTGTGATTCGAGGCTATCGCACTGCCTAGAACTCGTCCGCTCCGGAGGGCCGAAAGCGGTAGCCGATCCAGGGTTCGGTGATGATATAGCGCGGCTCGTCGGTGAGCTCGATCTTCTTTCGAACCTGCCCGATATGGACGCGCAGATACTCCGGCTGATCGGCATTGGTCCCCCAGACTGCCTGCAGAAGTGCACGATGGGTGAGGACCTGGCCCGGATGTTCGGCGAGAACGACGAGCAGATCGAACTGTTTCGGCGTCAGATGGACGTCCTGTCCACGAACCACGATGCGGTGTTGCGGAACATCAATGAGAAAGTCGCCCGTTGCGATCACGGTCGGCGACTCCGGCGTGTTCGCGTCGTGGCGGCGCAGGTGGGCGCGCACCCGCGCCAGCAGCTCCTGGATGCTGAACGGTTTAGTGATGTAGTCGTCCGCACCTGCGTCCAGCGCATCGATCTTGATCTGATCCTGGTTGCGCACCGAGAGCACAAGGACAGGAACCTGCGAGAAGGAGCGGATCTCGCGGCAGAGGGTGACTCCGTCCATCTGCGGCATGGCGAGATCGGTGATGACGAGATCCGGGGGCCACTCCTTCATGGCAATGAGACCCTCGACGCCATTTGCCGCGACACGCAGCGCGTAGCCCTGAGTCGAGAGCGCCGTGCGCAGGACTCTCAGGATCTGCGGTTCATCGTCCACGATTAAGATTCTGGCGGCTGCTTTGAGATCCTTCTGATTCTTCAATCCATATCCTTGCGCTGCGTGACGATGTGAACATCGACGTTAGGCGACTCCTTCAGGAAGTGCTGAAGTCCCCAGTAATAGAGGTATTGTCTTAGTCCACGAACCGCAGTCCGGCCAAAGATGACATGGGTGATGTGCTTTTCCCGAACGAACTCCGCTGCGGCATGCGCGATCCGGTTGGCCTTCATGGTACAGATCTGCGCATTAAGATTGCGCGCAAACTGCAGGTTCGCGGCGAGTGTGCCCTGTTCTTCAGCGTCGTGTTCACGGTCGTCCTCGATGTGCAGTACGAACAACTCTCCGCCCACGCCTTCGGCGATTCGCGCGCCGCGAGTGATGAGGTGCTGCGATGCGATGCTAGAGCCGATGCAGACGGCGACGCGTTCCCGCACAGCCCAGTTGTCCTGGATGCGCTTTGCATCCATGTAAGCCGTAAGCGTACGGTCCACCGCCTTTGTGACGTGTTGCAATGCGAGTTCGCGCAGCGCAATCAGGTTTCCTCGGCGAAAGAAGTTGGTAAGCGCCTTCTCCGCGCGGTCCACACGATAGATGTCGCCACGGCGCATGCGTGTCTGCAGCGCCTCGGGCGTGAGATCAGCCATCACGATTTCGTCGGCACGTTGCACGACCCAGTCAGGGACGGTCTCGCGAATCTGAATTCCTGTGATGCTCTGGACCACGGGCGAGACGCTCTCGATATGCTGCACGTTCATCGTCGCGAGAACATCGATGTTTGCATCGAGAATGTCGAATACATCCTCATACCGTTTCCTGTGCCTGCTGCCCTCGATATTCGTGTGGGCGAGTTCGTCGATCAAAACGATTTGTGGGCGTCGCGCAAGAATGGCATCCAGGTCCATCTCTTCGAATTGAACACCCTTGTACTCGATCTTCCGTCTGGGGACCTGATCGAGTTGATCCGCCAACTCCGCGGTGCGTGGGCGCCCGTGCGTCTCGACGACCCCGATGACCACATCCTCGCCGCGCTGCTTGCGCCGTATAGCCTCGCTCAGCATGTTATAGGTCTTGCCGACGCCGGGAGCATAGCCGAGGAAGAGTTTGAAGGTGCCGCGCGCCTTTTCCTGAGACACCTTTGCGAGCCACTCGTCGGGGCTCTTTGCGGTCGGGTTGGAAGTCTCTCGCATTGGCATCAGGAGCGGGTATGAGGGATAAGATACAGGAGTGAAGCGATCTCTAAGAGGCAGCCTGGTTCGATACGGTAGTTCTACCGCCGCTGTCGCTGCTATTGTAGCTGTCTACTTCCGCTGGTCCCATGCGAATGAGACCACGGTAGCGATGACCTTCCTGATCGTCATCCTTTTGGCGGCTGCGAACTGGGGATTGCGCCAGGCGATCTACCTGTCCATCCTGTCCTCGGCGGCCTTTAATTTTTTCTTTCTTCCTCCCATTTTGACCTTCACGATCCGCGACAGCAGGAACTGGGTGGCGCTCCTCGCCTTCCTGGTCACGGGTATCGTGGCCAGTCAGTTAGCGGAGCGGGCCCGCAGTGAGGCGCGCATCTCCCGCAATCGGCAGCGGGAGGCAGAGCGGCTTTCGGATCTTAGTCAGCAGATGCTCGTGAGCGGTAATGTGATCGACCTGCTCAACGGGCTACCGCGGATGATTGCCGCAACGTTTAACCTGACCGGAGCCGCCGTCTACCTGCGAGAGAAAGATCGGCTCTATCGCTTCAGCCCCGACTACAGGGACGTTTCGACAGCGGAGCTGCGGGATGCAGCCTATACCCGCGCTCACCCTACCAGCGACGATGTGCGCGATATCACGCTGGTTCCCATCATGCTGGGAACGCGTCCCATTGGATCGCTTGGCATCACGGGACTGGGAGTCTCTCGCGAGGCGCTTGGCGCGGTCGGAGGCCTGGTCGCCATCGCAATCGAACGCGCCGGCGCAATGGAGACCTTGACTAAGCTGGAGGCAGCGCGTGAGAGCGAACGCCTTCGCAATGCTCTGCTGGACTCGGTCGCCCATGAGTTGCGGACGCCGCTCACGTCGATCACGGCAGCCATCACGACGCTGCGGAACGACGCTGAACTTGGTCTCAGCCCCAGCCAGACCGCAGAGTTGATGCAGGTGATCGAGGAGGAAGCAGCACGGCTGGACCGGCTCGTAGGCCAGGCGATGGAGATGGCAGAGCTCGATGCACACGACATCAAGCTCGATCTGCGATTGCATTCGATGCGTGAAGCCGTCGACGGAGCCGTCGAGATGGTGCTTCCCCGGATCCGCACTCACCCTGTCGAGATTCGGATCGCGGACTCCCTGCCCAAGCTCCAATTCGATGTGGAGCGCATTCAGAAGGTCCTGCAACACCTCCTCGAGAATGCAGGTAAGTACTCCGCGGAGGGCAGCCCCATCTTCATCAGCGCCGAGGTCGTGAACGACAGGCTGGTCACGAGCGTTGCCGACCGCGGCGTGGGCGTCGATGATCTTGAGCGCATGATGATCTTCGACAAGTTCTATCGCGGCCAGGGACAGCGCTATCGAGTGCAGGGAACGGGGATGGGTCTGGCAATCTCGAAGGCGATCGTCGAAGCGCACAACGGATCGATCGAAGTCACCAGCCAACCTGGACACGGCTCCGTCTTCTTGTTCTCGCTTCCGCTTCACGCCGCTCTATCCAATTGAGAACACCTGGCTGGCGAGCGTTCGAGCAGACCGGCTGTGGCTCGATTACAACTTTGGAAGCTTCGTCGTATCCCATCCGCCACCGAGCGCTTTAATCAGCAGAACGCTCGCGTCCATCTGGCGACGCTCGATATCGATGTCATTGCGCTCATTGATAAGTGCCGTGGTCTGCGCGGTGACGACCTGGAGGTAGGTGTCCAGGCCGCCTACATAGCGGTTGTTGAAGATCTGCACAGCGGATTCCGCTGCATCGGTGGCACGGTGCTGCTGCTGCGCCTCCGCACGCAACACGCGTAAGACGGCCAGGTTATCCTCTACCTGCTGAAATGCCGTGAGCGTGGTCTCGCGGTAGGTAGCGACGGTCTCATCGAAGCCAGCTTGGGCCTGCGTCACAACGGAACGCCGCCGCCCGTAGTCGAAGAGAGTCTCTGAAACCGTGGGTCCGGCCGACCATAAGATGCTCGATGCCTTGACCAGACTGGTCAACGTGGTCGCCTCCAGTCCCGCCGCGGCATTGAACGATACGGTCGGATAGTAGGCGGCGGTCGCTATGCCGACGCGATCATTCGCCTCGGCCATGCGCCGCTCTGCCGCAGCGATATCCGGCCGCCGCTCAAGCAGTTGCGAGGGCAGGGAGAGGGGGATCGATGGCGGCTGCGCGGTCAAAGGAGCGACCTCGAGCGCGAACGACGCCGGCGGTTTTCCAATCAGCACGGCGATGGCGTGCTCATACCGCGCCCGAATAATAGCCACATCACTCGCCTGGACCTTCGCCGCTTCAAGCTGTGTCTGGGCCTGATCCACATCGGACTTCGGCGAGACGCCACCCTGGAAGCGATTCGTCGTGATGCGAAACGCTTCTTCATAGGTCTTGACGGTGTCGAGCAGCAGCTTCTCTTCCGCATCCGCCGCGCGTGCTTCGAAGTAGTCCATGGCGAGCTCGGTCTGCAGACTCAGCAGCGACGTCTGGAAGTCCGCCGCGCTCGCTGTCGCCTCCTCGCGGGACACGCTCACGCTGCGACGGATGCGTCCCCATAGATCTACCTCGTAGCTCAGCTCGAGCGGAAGCTGGAGATCGCCACCACCAATCCCATTGGCGTTTGCGTTGAGTGAACTGAAGTACGGCCGGGCGGAAGACTCGCGCAAGCCTCCAAAGAACGGGGCAACTCCTACTGTCGGGGCCAGGCTGGCGCGGTTGTACTGGATCTGGGCCCTCGCCTCGCGGAAGCGAGCTTCGGCGGCTTTGGCGCTCTGGTTGGCGAGTGCGACCTGCGGTTCGAGTGCGTTCAACTGCTCATCGCTGAAGATCGTCCACCAGGTGCCGCGCAGCATCGTATCCGCTGGCCGCGCCGTCTGCCATGCGCCGTCTTCCTTGAAGTCTGGAGTCAGGGAGACTGGCGGTTTGACATACTTCGGTCCGACCATGCAGCCGCATACAAGAAGCATCATTGCGGCCAGCGACAGCGTAGCGCGACGAATAGCATGACGGGTCATAGTGCGACGGGTCATAGTGCGACGGGTCATTGCTCACCTGCGGCGTTGCGCGGATCGGTGACATGAACCTGCTGTCCATTCGCCAGCGAATCGGAGGGATCAAGAATGACATTGTCGGTCGCGGTGACGCCGGTGCCGATCTCGACGGTGGCTCCATTGTCATGCGCGATCGTCACCGGAACAAGGACGGCTCTGCCATCCCGCACAACACCGACCTGCAGGCCCTGGCTTCGAAACAGTAGTGTGTTCGAGGGAAGAGACAATGTCTCTGCATGATCGGGCACCTTGAAGTGCACGAAGACATAAGCACCTGGCAATAACAGGCCTTTGGGGTTGGCAACATCTACCTCGACGTTCAAGGTGCGGGTGGCCTGATCGATCATGTTCGAGTTTCTCGCAATTCTGCCTTCGAACGTTTTTCCAGGATATTCGTCGAGCGTCAGCGATGCCTGGCCCCCATCCCGTATCGCGCCCGAGTATGCTTCCGGCACAGCCACATAGACGCGAATCTGACTGATCGCCGCAAGGTGAAACAGCTCCTGCGGCGTGGTGTTCGCACCGGCTGCGATGAGCGAACCGATGTCGATTCTGCGCGCCGTCACGATTCCATCAAAGGGAGCGTACACGTTTTCAAAGGACTGCAGCTGCTGGAGGCGGCGCACGTTCGCTTCGGAGGCATCGACGGCTGCCTGCTTCGCGGTGGCATCGCTCATGGCCTGGTCCGTCTCCTGCTTCGAAACCGAGTTCGATTTCAAGAGATTCTGATACCGCGAGGAGGTTGTATTCGCGAGATTCAGGTTCGCTTGCGTACTCTTCAGGTCCGCCTGCGCCACCTGCAACTGCTGGTCCAGTTCGGGCGTTTCGATCTGCGCCATCAACTGACCTTTTTTGACCCGCGATCCGATATCAAAGTACCACCGTTTCAGATAGCCGCTGGTCCGCGCGTAGATGGGCGTGTCGGTATAGCCTTGCGTATTTCCGGGCAACGCGATCGCGTCGGAGAGCTTCGACGGCGACGGGCGCGTGACCTCGACGGTAGGAATAGCCGCTGCTTTCGTCTCCTTTGTAAGCGCGCGTTCGGCAGCGGCGCGCGACAGAACACCGTAGGCAATCACCGCAAGCAGCACGATCACGATTACGATAAAGGCGACCCAAACTGCGGTGGGAAGACCACGCCTCGAGCCGGGCGGCCCGGGCTGTACGGCTGCAGCCTGCATGGCGGCAGGTCGCCCAGCTGCGGGCTGCGCTGCGGCGGCGTATTCCGTAGAAGGTGTCGTCATCTCTTCATTCATCGTACCCGGCATGCCGGATGGCTCCGCGCGTTGGCTCATGGTCTCTTAGTCTCCCGCCGTCATCTGCGGCTGTGGGTGCTGCGTGGTCGCGGCTGCGTGTCGTGCTCGCCCATGCAGGAGAGCAAAGACCGCGGGAACAAAGATGAGGGTCGCGATCGTGGCGCAGAACAAGCCGCCAATGACGGCACGTCCCAGTGGGGCGTTCTGCTCGCCGCCCTCGCCTGCTCCGAGCGCCATGGGAATCATGCCGATGATCATCGCGAGCGCAGTCATCATGACGGGACGAAAGCGAGTTGCTCCTGCTTCAATCGCAGCCATGACAGCACTCCCGTGCTGCTCCAGGCGGTCCTTCGCAAAGGACACGACCAGAATACTGTTGGCAGTTGCCACGCCCATGCACATGATGGCGCCCATGAGCGCGGGGACGCTCAATGTCGTTCGCGTCACGAACAGGATCAGCACGATGCCTGCCAGGGCAGCCGGCAGCGCGGTGATGATGATGAACGGATCCAGCCACGATTGAAAGTTGACGACGATCAGCAGGTAGACGAGCACAATCGCAAACCCCAGACCGGCGATCAAGCCGAGGTAGGAGGAGTTCATCGTTTCGATCTGCCCGCGTACCCGGAGGAAGCTGCCGCGAGGCAGGTCTCGCTTATTCGCCGCAACGATCCTGGCAATATCCCTGCCGACAGCGCCGAGGTCGCGGCCCTGTATATTGCCGTAGATGTCGAGTGTTCGCCGGAGGTTGTAGTGCGTAATGACCGGCATCTCCGTCGATCGAGTGATGTTCGCGACATCAGCAAGAATCTCCGGCTGTCTAGCTGTAACAGCCGATAACGGAATATTCTCGAGATCACTCAATGACTGGATGTTGTATTGAGGCGCCTCCGCGACCATGTTGTAGTTCACGCCATTCTTCGAATTGAGAAAAAACATCGGTGTGAGCTGTGTACTTCCGCTTAACATGTTTACGATACTGCTGCCTACATCCTTTTCAGAGTAGCCACCTTGTCCTGCTTTGGTTCGGTCGATCGCGACATCCAATACCGGGTAATCGTCTGGCTGCTGAATCCGGAGATCGACCAGACCAGGAACCTGCCGCAACCCCGCAAGCATCTTGTCGATCACCTTCCGATTGTCGGCCAGGTCGGAACCTTCAAGCTGTACATCGATGGGCGAAGGCAGACCGAAGTTGAGGATCTGCGTGACGATGTCGGAGGGCAGGAAATAGAAAGTGGTCCCCGCAAAGGTGCGTGGCAGCGTTGCCCGCAGCTTTGCTATGTAGTCGGCGGTCGGGCGATGGTCTTCCTTCAGGGAGACCAGAATGTCGGCATCGCCCGCACCGAACAAGCCCGAGGTCGCGTGTTGCAGGTTCAAGGTGCTGTACGGCAAGCCGATGTTATCGAGGATGTTATCGAGCTCGCCGGGAGGCACGTCTTGCCGGATCGTTTTCTCGACTAGATCGCACAGCTTTGCTGTCTCTTCGATGCGCGTTCCGCTCTTTGCCCGTACGTGCAAGATGAAGGCGCCATTGTCCGTGCCCGGGAAGAAATTTTGCCCGAGGAACGGCACCAGCATGAACCCGCAGAGACAGATCAGAAGAAAAACCGGAATGAAGACCATCCGCATTTCAATGAGTCTTGTCAGCAGGTCCTGATAGCCGCTGCGTATTCTTTCGAACATCTGCTCAAACCCTCGTTGGAATCTTGCAAAGATGTTGTCTGACGGTCTTGCATGATCGTGGGCCTTCAGCAGGTACATCGCCATGGTCGGCACCAGTGTTCTCGAGAGGATGTACGAGGCGAGCATGGCAAAGACGACGGCTTCGGCGAGTGGAACGAAGAGGTAGCGCGCAACGCCGCTGAGGAAGAACATCGGAAGAAACACGATGCAGATACAGAGCGTCGACACCAGGGCCGGGACCGAGATTTGCGCCGCGCCTTCGAGGATCGCATCATGCAGACCACGACCTTGTTCCAGATATCGTTCAATGTTTTCAATAGTGACCGTGGCATCGTCCACCAGGATGCCGACTGCGAGCGCCAGACCGCCCAGCGTCATGATGTTGATCGTCTGTCCGAGCAGGCCCAGCACAATCACCGAGGAGAGAATCGATAGCGGGATCGACACGGCGATGATCATGGTGCTGCGCCAGCTGCCGAGAAAGAGCAGGATCATCAGACCCGTCAATACCGCGGCAATGATCGCCTCACGAACGACGCCCTCAATCGATCCGCGCACAAAGATCGATTGATCCCCGATCGGTGTGATCCTGAGGTTTGGCGGGAGTGTCTGCGCCATCACCGGCAGCAGGGTACGAATGCCGCTTACAATACTCAACGTGGAGGCCGTACCCGACTTTAAAACAGTCAGCAGAACGCCACGGTGACCATCCTGCCGGACAATATTCGTCTGTGGAATACTGCCGTCCGTAATGGAGGCCACATCCCGCACATACATCGTGATGCCGTTTGTCTGCCGCAACGGCAGATTGCGCAAACCCTCCAAGGTCAAGGGTGAGGAGTTCAGGTGAATGTCGTACTCATTCATGCCGATCTTCGCCGTTCCCCCTGGCTGGACGACATTCTGCTGCGCCATTGCATTCAGCACATCGATTGGCGACAATCCCTTGGACTGGAGAGCCTTCGGGTTCAGATTGATCATGATGGAGCGCTGCTTGCCGCCATATACATTCGGCACAACGGCGCCCGGCACGGTGACCAACTGGGGTCGAACAAAGTTCAGGCCGAGGTCATTGAGTTGTTGCTCGCCCAAGCCTCGGCCCGATAGGCCAAGCTGGAGGATGGGCACGCTCGAAGCGCTGAAGTTGATGATCTGCGGAGGGAGGATGCCCGGAGGGAGATTGTGGAGCAGATACTCCGATGCGGCGCCCACCTGCGCGTTTGCGGTATCCAGACTTCCGTTCGGCTGCAGGTAGACCTTGATGATCGTCTGCCCACTGAACGTAGTGGACTCGATGTGCTGGATGTTATCGACCAGCGTTGTCAGCACCTTCTCAAAGGGTGTGGTGACCCGGCCTTCCAACTCCTCGGCATTCAGCCCCGTATATTGCCAGGCAATCGAGATCACCGGGATATTGATATTCGGGAAGATGTCTGTCGGTGTATTTAAAATCACTACGGGAGCCGCAATCAGGATGAGGATAGCCAGCACGATGAAGGTGTAGGGCCGGGTCAGCGCTATTTTTACGATCCACATGGTCGGCGTTCGCCTCGATTGAAGTTAGACAGTCTCCTGACTAGGATAGACAATCCCGGGCATGCTTAGATTTCACGTTATCTTCGGGATGTAGATCGGAACTGCCTATGGATGCGTCTGCTCATGTTCCAGGCAGGGAAAGAAGAAGAGTTACTGTAGCCTCGAGATAGCGAACGAGAGATAGCGAAGCGGCTGCATCAAGGATCGCTGGCCAATAGACTATTCTAAGCCGGTGTCCCGCTCTAAGCTGACGGCGTCTCGGCCGGGGCTACTCTTCACCGGTTCCTTTGTGCCCCGCCAGCTTCTCCGGCATATCTGCCAGCACCCACGTCATGACGGCCAAGGAAGCGATATTTTTGCGGAATTCCACTGGATCGACCTTGTCCAGGGTGTCGGCCTCGGTGTGATGCCAGTCGAAGTAGTGTGCCGCAGTGGTTCGTTCTCCCAGTCCGGGCACGCCGGCCTGCATGAGCGGTTCGATGTCGGAACCACCTCCACCGGCCGTGATCGTGCCTGCACCGACTGGGGTAAGCAGAGTGCCGATCTGCTGCAGCAGCTCGAGCGAGTGCTGCTCGGCGGGAGCCAGCTTTGGCGCGACTGGGACGGCAGGCCCCCCCGGAGTCGCTCGCCTGCCTCCGGCAAACGGACCGTAGCCGTATCCGACCGGCTGCTCTGCGCCGCCATCCATCTCGATCGCCGCGACCTGCGTCGATAACTTGTCGCCGATGAGGCTGCGGTACGCCCTTCCGCCGGCGTCACCGTTCTCCTCGTTCACCCAGAAGACGACGCGAATGGTGCGCTTCGGGACCATTCCCAGCTTCTTGATCTCGGCCACCGCGGCGAGTGTAGCCATAATACCGGAGCCGTCATCCTGCGCACCCTGACCGACGTCCCAGGAGTCAATATGACCGCCGATGACCACAATCTCCTCCGGGTGCTCGCTGCCGACAATCTCCCCCATGACGTTGCCGCTCTTTACGTCGGGTTCCATGTGTGCCTCCATCGCAAGATGCACCGTCACCGGCTTACCCTCGGCGTAGAGGCGTGCCAGCATTATGGCGTCTTCGGGCGAGATTGCAGCCGCGGGAACTTTGGCCTGCTTCTCGTCGTAGACCAGTGTTCCTGTATGGGCGGTCTGCATTGCAAGCGGTGCGATTGAGCGGACCAGAACACCGACTGCACCCAGTGCTGCTGCCTGCGATGGTCCGGATATGCGGTACATCACGGTCTGGCCATACCCTTCATACGGCGCGTTGAAGACCACGATTTTACCTTCGACGCCGGCTCTGCCGAGACTCTGCAAGGTCTTGAAGTCGGGTACTACAACGATCTCGGCCGTAATGCCACCGGGGGCAGTTCCTACGCTCATCCCAAGACCAAGCATGTGCATCGGCCTGGAGACGGGAGAGGCGAACGCCGCGGACTCCTGGCCGCGTATCCACTTCGGGACCATCACAGGCTGGACAGTCACGTTGACGAGACCATCCCGCTTCATCAACTCCGCGCTCCAGGCAACCGCACGATCGAGGGGCTCGCTTCCGCTGATGCGTTTGCCTATGTGGTCGCACAGGTATGTCAGATCGGTGTACCCATCCTTGTCGGCAAGCGATGCTGCGATCAGCTTATCCGCCACAGGTTTATAGTGGTCGGCGATTGACGTGCCGGACTGTGCGTGGAGCGCAACGGCACTCAGAGCCGTAACGAGATGAAGCAGACGAGCAAGACGGGTCAAGAAGATTCTCCTGGAGGCAGTATGGCGCAGCCCGAAATTTACGTTGGTAATGCTGTAACGATAGCGCGATTCAACGCATGTTCACAGTCCATTCAAGAAGGATCTTCCATGCTCCCTTACTTTCGATACATGTCCTTTAGAAATAGCGTTATCCAGCGGATCGACGCCGCTCCAGGCCAGCGTGTGTTTACACACTTCAACTGGCTGTTCGTTCTTCTGTTTTGCCTCTTGCCATGCGCTCACGCCCAGTTCGAAAACGGCAGTCTTGTTGGCACCATCCATGATGCTACCGGTGCCGTTGTTCCCGGCGCATCCGTGACCGTGACGAACAGGGACACGGGCATCGCCCAGATGCGGACCAGCGGATCCGGCGGCGACTATGAGTTCAGTTCACTGCGCGTCGGCAACTACCGTGTCTCCTCGACGCTTGCCGGCTTCAGCACCGCATTGGCGGACAACGTCAGCATCAGCGTCGGCACACGGCAACGAATTGACTTCGCGCTCCAGGTCGGGTCCACGGATCAAACGGTAGAGGTCTCGGACGTTGCGCTTCAACTCGAGACCGACAGCTCACAACGCGGGCAGATCATCACACACGACCAGACGGTGGCCCTTCCCCTGGTCGCCCGCAATTACTCCTCGCTGGTGCTGCTCACGACCGGAACTCGCCAGTCTTCGGTCGGGACTGGAAGCTCGTCGCTCGTTCGTGAAGGCAGCTTCAACGTTGAAGGCCAGCGCAGCACATTCAACAACTTTCTACTTGACGGCCTGGACAACAACCAGTACGGCACGTCGAACCAGGGCTTCTCGAACCAGGTGATCCAGCCTTCGCCAGACTCGATAGGTCAATTCCAGGTCGTCACCAACAACGAGTCCGCCGAGTATGGGCGGTCGTCCGGCGCAACGGTAAACGTCGCCTTCGCAAGCGGCACGAACAAGCTGCATTTCGAGGCTTTCGAGTTCTTCCGCAACACCGCCGGAAACGCGATCGGCTTCTTTGCCCTGCGTAACCCGCTGACTCGAGATCTCGTCAAACCGGTTCTGCACCGGAACGATTTTGGGGGGAACGTCGGCGGCCCCATACTCAGCGATAAAGCGTTCTTCTTTCTCGATTACGAGGGTTTCCGCCAGACCCGCAACGTTTTTGCTACGCTTACCGTCCCAACGATTGCCGAGACCCAGGGCCTGTTTCCAACATTGACGATTAATCCTGCGTGCTCGATCATCACCGATCCTTACACTCGGAGATGTGTTCCGGCAGGCACTTCGGTCTTCGCCGATCCGAATTCGTCCGTCGCCGCTAGGAGAATCGCAGGACTTTTCGCAACGCTTGGCGTGGTCCCGAATATTCCGAATGTTCCGGTCGGTGCGGCCAACTATGCGACGCTGGTTCCGTTCTCGGACAAACTCGATAAGTACGATGTGCGCTTCGATTACCAGGTGAATGCGAAGACCTCGACGTTTCTCCGCGTCTCGCAGTTGAAAGAGAACGCCTTCGACTTTCCCGCGCTGCCTGAGCCGCTCGATGGGGGAACGAACGGCAAACAGCGGATCCTCGACCAGCAGGTTGCTCTCGGCTACACGCGACAGATCACGGCCAACCAGCTCCTCGATCTCCGTCTTGGCTCGTCGTTCACCAAGGGCGGCAAGTTCACCTTCGCGCTGAACACGCCGAATGGGGGGACGTTCGGTATCCCGGGGCTGCCGGACACCAACGCCCGGGTGGACGGTGGTCTACCGACGTTTGTGATCAACGGGCTTTCATCCTTCGGACGCCAGGCAACCAATCCGCAGTGGCAATATCCTTTCGTGTTCAATCCTAAGGTCAACTACACGTGGGTGCGAGGACGCAACTCGTTCAAGTTCGGCTACGAGTACCAGCGCATCCACGTGATCGACCAGGACGTCAACCCGATCTATGGCCGATTTACGTATCAAGGTAACTTCACTGGCGGCGGAACCTCGACCTACGGCAACTATGCCGATTTCCTCTTCGGGGCATCCAGCCGATACGAACTCACCAATTTTCTGATCGCGCACTTCCGTCAGGTCCAGCACTTCGGCTACGTGCAGGACGATCTGAAGGTCAGTTCGAACCTCACCTTCAACCTCGGCCTGCGTTACGAATACGGAACGCCATATTGGGATAAAGATGGCAACCTCACCAATTTTGACCCTTCCATCTCGCCCGGTACCGGATCCATGTTGAAGGCGAGCAAGGACGGCGATACCTATCATCGGACGCTGGTGCAGCCGGACAAGAATGACTTTGCCCCGCGGATTGGCTTTGCCTTCGCTCCGGATGCGCTCAGCACGATTCGTGGCGGCTTCGGCGTCAGCTTTATCCACTTCAATCGCGCGGGCTCCGGCAACGAGCTCGCCATCAATGCGCCCCAGGTGCTCTTTGTGGTGGTTCCGCAGGCAGGAGGCACGAACGGACCGGCTCCCACGTCACCGAACTTCCGCCGCCTGGACCAGGGCTTTGCGCCGAATCTCACCGCAGCCAGCAACTTCAACCCGGTAACAGACAACATCACCTATATCCCCAAGAACTATCGTGACAGTTACGTCGAAAGCTACTTTCTGGCGGTGCAGCGGCAGGTAGCGAAGAACGTCATTCTTGACCTCGCCTATGTGGGCAATCATGGGCTCAAGCTGCTCGAATTTGCTAACTTCAACCAGATCAATCCGTCTACTGGCTTCACCCGGCCTTATCCCACCTTTGGCGACATTACTGCCGCGCTCAACAGCAGCTACTCGAATTACAACTCGCTGCAGTTCCGGTACGAGCAGCGCCAGTTCCACAATCTCACCCTGCTGAACTCATTCACCTGGTCGCGCACGTTTGATAATGCTGCTGGATCGCTCGAAAATACGAATGGCAACTATCCCAGTCCGCAGGACATCAACAACCTGCGCGCGGACTACGGCCCGTCGAACTACGACCAGCCGCTCACGAACGTCACCAGCTTCGTCTACGATCTGCCTGTTGGCAAAGGCCAGATCTTTGCTTCGAATGCGCCGGTATTCGTTGAAGAGGCGATCGGTGGCTGGCAGCTTTCGGCCATTAACACCTTCAGCTCCGGGCAACCGCTCACGGTGCTGTACAGCCCCGGGGCTGCAAACCAGGTCTCGGGGATTACGGCAGACTTCCGTGGCGCGAACAACTATCGCCCGAACCGCATCCCCGGCGTAACGCTTTATAACAACAAGACTGCGAACCCGGTCGCGAACACCGCAAGCTACGTCCAGTATCTCAACTACGGCAATGGTTCTGCCGCTCTGGGCGGCACGCAAGGCGCATTCCAGCTTCCATCAACCAGCACCACCGCTGGCGGAACCACAACGCTGAACAGCCCGTTTGGCGCTGCATCCCGCAATCTTGGCTACAGCAACGTCTACAACAACCTGGACATTGCACTCAACAAGAACTTTGCCATCTACGAGCGGGCCAAGGTGCAGTTTCGCGCCGAGGCTTTCAACCTTCTAAATCACACGAACTTCTCGCCACCTTCCACTACTCTAGGCGGCAGTTTCGGCCGGATCACCTCGACGTTTCCGCCCCGCGTTCTGCAACTCGCTCTGAAGCTTACCTACTGATTTACCCGAAAGAGGCTTCACACCCGGATCGCCGAGGATAAGCCTCTTTTGATGACGACGCGCGGACGATCGGTTAGCCGTCCTCTGGTTACTAGCGTTGACGCGGAAGGGCCGCATCCGCGCTGAGTCCCCTGTGGGCCTGGCTCAAATATTTTGCGACCAGCCACTATACTTCGGAATATGAGTACAGCAGCAATGAGCGTTGACGAGTTTCAGGCACTTGAGCAGAAAGTGCTTCGCGCGATTGAAATCGTGAAGCGGGAGCGAGAGGCGCGCGGCGCCGCGGAGGTTGAGGTCGCCAGTCTCCAGGAACAGCTTGCCGCGCAGTCCAGTCTTCTGGATGAGACCAACACCGAGTTGAAGGTCTTGCAGACAGAACGCAACGAGGTTCGTCAGCGCGTCGAGAAGATGGTCCAGCAGATGGACGAACTCCTCTGATGCCGGAGACCACCGGAGGCACAATGGACGACACCATTGAAACGGTCGAAGTACCGCAATCCGTTAACGTAGAGATCTACGATCAGATTTATCATCTGCGCGGGACCGACCCGGTTCACATTCAGCAGCTTGCCGCGAGCGTGGATGCGAAGATGCGTGCGGTTTCAGCGCACGGAAATACGGTTGACTCGTTACGGGTAGCAGTGCTGGCGGCGTTGAACATTGCCGATGAACTGGCGAGGGTGCGCGAACGGTACGAGTCGCAGGTTTCGCTGCGCTCCCGGGCAGAAACGCTGGCCGGGATGCTGGACGAGGTTCTAACGGATCTTCCGGAGACTCGCAAGGCCGGATGAAGTTGTGGCGCGTGCGGCAGTACTAAGCTGTGGCGTCTGCGGCAGCCTGAAGAGCAGTCCTCAAAACTTGCTAAACCGCGAGCGTCGCAGTAGCATCCAACCTAGAAACCGGCCTGCAAAGCAGGTGTGGGGAATATCGCTGGTTGAACCAATACTCATTGAACAGGGACCTAGCTCGTATACATGGCTCGGTGTGCAATGTCCGCCAGTCCGGAATGCCTAAAGAGCCACGGCGGGGTCCCGCCGTCTTAGGACGGGTTCACCAGCGCCTCGCTGCACGGCCAAGCGGGTCGGTTTTGTCTTTCTATCTTCCTTAGAACCTGTCTCAAAAACTCGCAAAGCAGTCCTGCCGGACGAGCCCACTGCGCGTGGCCAACCCACAAACGAAGACCTGTTTGTAGGGACCCCGGGTTGCCACCCCACTAACGAAGACCTGGTTGTGGGGACCCGGTTGGCGCGGTCACTTCGTGACGGGTGATCGCGTTTCCTGGTGCTCCCGCTGGTCGCAAACAGTGTTTGTATCGACCAGCGGGAGGTCCTAAGAAGCTCATTCCTGCCACGACCGGTATACATGTCACGAAGTGACCGCTGCCCGCGCAGGGCGTCCATCTCGTTTTAGACAGTTTCTTGGAGCGCTTTCTCTTGCATCCTTCCTTTCTCCACTTCGGCCATGTCCAGATACCGATCTTCGGAGTCTGTGCCGCTGCCGGGCTCATGGCAGGGCTTACGCTAACCCGGGTAACGGCGCGACTGGTAAAGCTCAACGCGGCTGCAGTCTGGGATGCGGTGTTGAGCATGATGTTTGTGGCATTTTTGATCTCGCGTGTGCTTCTGGTGGCAGGCAGCTTCCGCAGTTTCCTAGCTTCGCCTTTGCTGGTGCTGTCGCTCCCTTCGTTGAATGACACAGGCATCCTGCTGACCGCGATCTTCACGATCTTCTACCTGCGATGGCGAAAGCTGCCGCTGCTGGATTTTCTCGATGCAATGGCACCGTGCTTTGCATTGGTATGGGCATTCCTCAGCCTGGGCGCCATACTGGAGGGAACGAAGGACGGCATGCCGACGCACGTCGTATTTGCGGTGCGGGATGCGATATCGGGTGGTGTACATCCAGTGGAGTTCTATACGCTGATCATCGCTCTGGTGCTTTGCGGGATACTCATTCGCGTGCTTCCGCGGAGGCGTCACGCCGGGCTGGGATGCGCGCTTGGGCTGGTGATCTCCGGCGGCGCGGTGTTTCTCCTGGACTTCCTTCGTCTGCCTGCGGTGCTGTTCGTGGCTGCTATGCTCGACCCTGTGCAGTGGTTCGGCCTGGCAATGACGGTGATGGGCAGTGCGCTCTTCATTGCGTTTCCAAATGAGCGGTCAGCCGTTGCCCAGAATGGAAGTGGACGTAACGATGCCGTCTAAGAATATGTTGCCTAAGGGGCAGCGTCACCGCTCGGTTCGGCAGGAGTATCGTGCGACTCGTGGTGTGGAGCCTCTGCCTGAGACGATCGTGCCGGTGCTGGACTTCGAGGACGAGGGCGATTCGCACTTTGAAGATGGAGTGCGGACATTCAAGGCGGATACGGCCGCGGCAGGGCTGCGGCTCGATCAGTACCTGGCCCAGTGCATCCCGGATATCAGCCGTGCTCGGGTGCAGTTGCTGATCGAAAGCGGCCAGATTCGGGTAGATGGCGCGACCGCCAAGCCGAAGCAGAGACTGAAGGGCGGCGAGACGCTTGAGATCGAGGGCGAGCCGCATCCGGAGCCGCTGCATGCAGTTGCTGAAGATATTCCGCTCGATATCCTGTTCGAGGACCAGTACCTTGCGGTGGTCAACAAACCCGCAGGCATGATGGTTCATGCGGGTGCTGGAACGACGGACGACGAACGCAATCGCGGGACGCTCGTGAATGCCTTGCTCTTTCATTTCGGCAAGCTGTCGGACGTGAACGGCGATCTGCGGCCGGGAATCGTGCATCGGCTGGACAAGCAGACGAGTGGCGCGATCGTTGTGGCTAAGGATGACAGTACGCACCGCCGGCTGGGCGAGATGTTTTCGCAGCGCATGGTGCACAAGACGTATCTGGCGCTGGTGCATGGAAACATTGCGCGGGAGAACACAACGGTGACGCTGCCGATCAGCCGTGACGTGATTCGCCGGACGCGGATGACGACGCGGCGGGCAGACGGAAGAACGGCTGTCTCCCATATCCAGGTGCTGGAGCGGATTGCCACACCGTTTGGGCCGTTCACGCTGGTCGAGGTGCGGATCGAGACCGGGCGGACGCATCAGATCCGCGTGCATCTGCAGTCGATGGGCCATCCGGTGGTAGGAGACACGCTCTATGGCGCGCCGCATCATATCGGGCCAGCAGACGAAGGAATGGAGTTGCACCGGAACTTCCTGCATGCGGCTCGCCTGGCGTTTAACCATCCCAAGACGAGCAAGGGAATGGAGATCGAAGCTCCGCTGCCCGCTGGGCTGGAGGAGTTTCTTGAGGCGCTGCGGACAGGGCAGTCTCCGGTTGAGTAGAATCATCCGAGTGATCGATCCGCTTAGAAACACACATGTATCGCAGGGTCTTCGCGCCTTTGCACTCCTGTCCAGTCTGGGCTCCGTAGCGGCATTTGCTCAGACAGTCGCTCCCGCTCAGCAGCTGCAGGCGGTACCTGGACAGACTTCGCCGGCACACAGTGTACGTCCACTTCCAGCGGCTACGGCCGCGCTGACTGCTCCCAGCGGGGCGTCACAGGCTCCGCAGTCAGCGCCCAGGACCACACCCCCGACCACGCCACCAGCCGCGCCGCCGACCGTGCCCCAGGCCACTCCGCAGAACCAGACACCTGAAACGGGTGCGCCATCGTCCAACGAGCCGATCACGACCATCCGTGTCCAGGCCAATGAGGTCAACCTGATCTTTACGGTAACCGACAAGAAGGGCCGTTTCATCACGGGTCTGCAGCGGCAGAACTTCGGCCTGCTCGATGACGGCAAGCCGCCAGTCGCCGTGCTTCGGTTCACGCAGCAGACGAACCTGCCGCTCCGCGTAGGTATTATGCTCGATACGAGCAGTTCGATCCGGCAGCGTTTCCAGTTTGAACAGGACTCCGCGGTCGAGTTCTTCCTGCAGGTGCTGCATCGCAATGACCGGGCGTTCATCGAGGGCTTCGATATCCAGACGGATGTCGCGCAGGGGTTCACGAACAATGTCGATCTGCTGAACCAGGGTATCCACAAGCTGCGGCCGGGCGGCGGAACGGCGATGTACGACGCGCTGTACAAGACCTGCCGGGACGAGATGCTGACCTTGCGTGAAGAGGGCGCAGTCCGCAAGGCGCTGATCCTGGTCTCGGATGGCGATGACAACTACAGCCGTGCACTTGAGAGCGACGCTATCAAGATGTGTCAGCGGGCGGAGACGATCGTGTACGCGATCAGCACGAACGTGAGCCCAAGCAAGGACAAGGGCGACGATGTGCTGCGGGAGATCGCCGAGGCGACTGGCGGCCAGGCCTTCTTCCCGACGCGCATCGAGGACGTCGCTGCGGGCTTTCGCAATATCGAGGAGGAGTTGCGGAGTCAGTACTCGCTCGAATACCGTCCGGCCGACTTCAAGCAGGATGGGGCATTCCGGACGATTTACCTTCAGGCGACCGATCCGCGGTACAAGGTTCGCGCGCGCAAGGGGTATTTTGCACCCCGTCCGCAGGCGGATCAGTAGAAATCCTTTTGAGGGACGGAACTCGGCGTAAGTTTACGTGTCTAAGAACCAGGTGGTGCTTCCATGAACCTGCGTCGTCAGTTCCTCTGTCTCGCCGTTCTGCTTTTGGTCTCAGTCACTGGATTCCCGCAGCAGCCCGCAGGGGTTTCACAAATCCTTGGTTCCCTGGCGGACCAGCCTGCGACGCATACGTCGTTTGCGTTTGACCGCTCGCTGATGCAGATCGCTCAGAACCTGCTTGAGAGCAGCGGGATGGACGCGCATCGCGCCGCTGCGGCGCTTACGGGCATATCGGTCGAGTCCTACCACTACCCCCAGCCCGCCTTCTATACGCCGGAGGTGATGGGATCGATCATCGACACGTATCATGCCGCGGGATGGAAGCACATGGTGAATGGAAACCAGACGCCAGCGAACTCCGCCCAACCGCATAGCACGCTTACCGACATGTGGCTGCACTTCAACGGGGCCGAGATCGACGATCTGATGGTGATGATCCGTGCTCCACGCGACATGAATGTGATCCAGGTAAGTGGAGAGCTGCGGCCTTTGGATCTGCTGCACCTGGGCGGGCACTTCGGGATTCCGAAGGTGGACCCGAATGCGGTCATGGTCCCGGCCCCGCGATGAGTGCGGTGTGTAATTTTTTTGCCTAATTCGCTAAGGTTCCTGTAATGAGCAACTTGAATCGGCAATAACATACCTGACCAACCCACTTTTCGACCTAAAATTGGCTTCAAACGGGGACACATCTGGACTTCTGAGGGTTAGTTTACCCTCAGTTGTTACCTGTGGGAAACGTCTCTGCGTATGTCAATAGTTTTTAGTTTGTATAGCGCCAAAATGTCGTACACTTTGCTAAGCGCTTAGTACGAATTCTTCCGTAGTTATTACGAATTCTTCCGTAGTTATACGGAAATACGATGCCCGACCCAGAGATTTCCCTCTGAGATCGGGCGGTTGATAAAGCAACTAGCAGGAACCGGTAGTCGTCTCTTCCGCCGAAAGTTAAGACGACTTTCCTTGATGGATCAACTCACGCGCAAACGGATGTTCCGCACCCCGTTTGCGCTTCAGTGTCTTCTGAAGGAGAAGCACATACTGCTTAGCTTACAGGGCTGTGTCGATCGCTAACACAACAAGTTCGAGGTATCTGTGGAAAAGTCGGCTCAGAGTCCCGAGATGCTGAGGTTCAACGACGCCCTAAGACAAGTCATGCAGGTGTCAAAGGAAGACCTGAACAAGATCCTGGCTCAGGAAAAGACTGCTAACGCCGATAAACCTAAGCGTGGCCCGAAGCCTGTCCATAAATAGACTACCGAGTGAATTGCGTTGTTCACTCGGATATTTAGCTATTGTTTTATGGCCGTGCAGCGGTCTACAGTTGCGACGATGCTTCTTTTGCCCCATTTGTTTCAAGCTGCTGCGGATAGCAGAGCCGCAGCAGAACCCCACGCAGTAAGTTATGTGGATTTCCTTACGGTCACCCTGACAGCGGTTTGTGCCCTACTTGCTGGCCTTGGATTGTTTCTTGGTTTCGGAGCGATCTGGGGTTATTTGACCATCAAGAAAGAAATCGTGAAGGCGGTTACGAAAAAGGCAGAGCAGAGAATCGACAAGGAGATCGGCGAGTATCCCGATTCAAAAGAAGTGATTGCATTGTTCGACAAGATGAGCGCATTTCATAGCCAACAGGTGATGCTGAGCAGTCAGTTACTAACTAATTCTCACCCTGTGTCAACAATCAGGGCATCTAAAAAGGGACAAGTAAAGCCGAAGGATTCTGGATCTTTGGCCAAAGACTATCCGGGGAAAGGAAAATAAGCGATGGCAACCACAACCTTAGATCACGAAGCAGCCAAGGGTCTCACAGCGGGTCAAGTCATCGAGAAATTCCAGCAAGAAGCCCCTGTGAATGTTGTCGGCATTGCCGATGAGTTAGGAGTGAATGTTTGGGAAGAACCGTTAGAACGTCCTATTTCTGGGAAATTGTTTATCGATAAATTGAATGGAGGTCCAAGTGGATTCAGCATCGTCGCTAATAAATCCGAATCCCGTTCACGTAAGCGATTCACGATAGCCCACGAGATTGCACATTTCATACTCCACCGCGACGCCTTGACTAATGGCATAGTGGAGGACGCCTTATTTCGCGGCGGTCTGTCCAGTAAGCAGGAAGTGGAAGCAAATCAACTTGCCGCCGACATATTGATGCCATTCCCCCTAATTGGTCGATTGATGGCACAGGGTAACCGCACGATTGACGAACTATCGGAGGCTTTGGAGGTCTCAAAGGCGGCAATCTCCATACGGCTTGGTGTGTCTTACACAGACTGAGTCTGCCAGATTTATTGTGAGAGCATAGGACCGCAGTAACAGGTGCCAGTTCGCGCATTAAGTCGTAAATTTAGGTCCCCGCTTCCCACGATACGGATTAGAAGGCCTCTCTTTCCTCCCCCTTGCCTGTGAGTTCCGCATACGTAAGCCGACGACCAGACACCTGAGACAAGGCCAAAAGAAAGCGATTTGAGTCATTCAACGGATTGTCCTTCGTTGCGCGATTGTTGTATCGGAACATCTGCTCATCCAAGTAGCGATCCAAATGGAACGGCTCTACAGCGATATTGGTTCCTGTCAGATTGCGCTTCATCAGCGACCAGAAGTTCTCCAGACCGTTAGTGTGAACATGTCCCTTGACGTAGGTCTCAGCATGGTTCACGGTGTCATGAACATACTTACGCTTGAGGCAGTCGTATCCAACCGCCTGATCGGTGTAGACAGTCGAACCATACTTCACATTTGCAAGGATCTCGTTCTGCAATGTCTCCCGCTTGACGTTCGGGATGACTTTCGCGCGAACCTGACGTGATTCACGATCCAGAATGCCAAGAACAGCAGTCTTATTGGCGTAGCGAGTCACGTGATGGGGGGGGTGACACGGTTCGGGGAGGACGGAAGGAAAGCAGATGCAGGTCCCTTCGACTCCGCTGCGCTCAGGATGACAGAGCTAGGGGCAAATGCAGGTCCTTCGACTTCGCTTCGCTGCGCTTAGGATGACAGAGTCAGGGGCAAATGCAGATCCTGCGACTCCGCTGCGCTGCGGTCAGGACGACAGTTTAGCGATAATGCAGGTCTTTGGACTTCACCGTGTGTACTCGAGATGACAGAGGTTCAGGAGCGTGCGGAAAGCTACCAGCCGTAGAGTTCGACATCGCGGAGGAGCTTGAGTTTGCGGTCGGGTGGGAGAAAGCTGGCCTCAACGGAGTTGGCGGCGAGTTCGCGCATCTGGTCGAGAGTGAATCCATAGGTTTGATGGGCGAGGACGTACTCCTCAAGTAAGTTGCTGCCGAACATGGGCGGGTCGTCGGAGTTGAGAGTGACCATCAGGCCGGCGTCGAAATATTGCTTCAGCGGATGGGCGTCGAAGGCGGGGCAGCAGCCGGTGCGGATGTTGCTGGTGACATTGATCTCCAAGGGGATCTGGCGCTCGGCAAGCATCTCGAGGAGTTCAGGGTCGTGCTGCGCGGCGAGGGCGTGGCCGATGCGCTCGGCACCGAGATTGACGGCGGCCCAGATGCTGGCCGGGCCATCGATCGGACCAGTGGATTCGCCGGCATGGGCGGTGAGATGAAGACCGGCGGCTTTCGCCTCGGCGTAGAGCTCGCGGAACTGGCCGGCAGGGCCACGGGCTTCGTCACCGCCGATCCCGACTCCGACGATGCTGGGGTAGTGCTGGCGCAGGTCGGCGGCTTTACGAAAGACGCGGGCGGCCTCGTCCACCCCGAAGTGGCGGACGGCGTCGATGATCCAGAGGAGCGTGGTGGCGAAGTCGTGTTCGCCACGGAGGCGGCCGCGTTCGATGGCGGCGGTGACCTCGTCGACATCGAGACGGCCGAAGCGATAGAGGATACCGAAGGAGATGTAGACCTCGGCATGGACGACGCCCTGGGCGGCGAGGGCGCGGATCATCTCGAAGGTGATGAGCTCGTAGTCGGCGGGAGTGTGAAGGCGCTCGGTGACGGCTTTGAAGGACATCAGGAAGCTGGGGAAGTCGGTGTAGAGGTAGAGCCGGCGGGCGGCTTCGAGGGTGAGCGGGGCGTCGTCGTTGCGCTGGCTGAGGGTGACGAGGGTCTCGGGAAGGATGGTGCCTTCGAGGTGGAGGTGGAGCTCGGCCTTGGGAAGGTTGCGGAGCCAGAGTTCCGGATCGATCTCTGGAGTGAGCTGCGCGGCTTTGCGGGGCATACTTAAGTGTATCGGGTAATAATTGTAGGGCGGCTTGAGTAGACTAAGTTTGGTAGACTAGGTTTAGGAGGGTCCATGGAAACGGTCAACATGCACGAGGCGAAGACGCATCTTTCGCGGCTGGTGGAGAAGGCGGCGCGGGGAGAGTCGTTCATTATTGCGAAGGCGGGAAAGCCGATGGTGAAGGTGGTCGCGGTGGATGCGCTGGATAAGGGGGCGAAGAGCCGGTTCGGGTTTCTGAAGGGGCAGATCACTGTGCCGGAGGTTGAGGGGTTCAAATCGCTTTTTAAAGATGAGATTGAGGAGATGTTTTACGGGGAGCATAAGTGAAGCTTCTGCTAGACACACAGATTTTGCTCTGGACTGGTGTGGCGGATGAGCCTGTGTCTGATCGGCTGGTCTCAGCGGAGGCAGTCGGTCTGATGGCCGAGACTGAAAACGAACTCTTCTTTAGTGCGGTGAGCGTATGGGAGGTCGCCATCAAGTATGGGCTTGGCAGGGCTGCTTTTCGGGTAGAGCCGAATGGCTTTCGGCGAGCTCTGCTTGAGCGGGGCTATGGCGAGCTTGCCATTACGGGGGAGCATGGGGCGCGGGTGGGGTGGTTGCCGCATCATCACAAAGACCCATTTGACCGGCTGCTGGTGGCGCAGGCGATGGTGGAGGGGATGACGTTGCTGACGATGGATGAGACCGTGGCGCGGTATCCGGGACCGGTGCGACGGGTGTAAGCGGGGCGTGGGGCGTTGCAGCGTGCAGCCTTCAGGCCTGCCAAGCCAGGCCGCAGCTACGGCAGACAGTAGGTTTGCGACCGGCCAAAAGCGTAAGCAGACCGAAGGGAAAGAAGAGGATGGAAACAATGATGGTCCACGCAGGAAAACCGCTGCGGGAGGTGGGGGCGCTACAACGCGGACATGAAACGATCATTCACTGCTCCTTGAAGGACAGTAAAATTCGCTACGCTTGCGGCTGTAGAAGACGTAGATGAAGAGGCCGATGATGAGCCAGACGAAGAAGCGGAGCCAGGTCTTGGCGGGAAGGCCGGCCATCAGCAGGATGCAGAAGGCGACGGAGAGGATCGGGATGATGTTGCCGAAGGGGGCGCGGAAGCCTCGGGGGCGCTCTGGTTGCCTGATGCGCAGAACGATGACGCCGATTGAGACGAGGGCGAAGGCGAAGAGGGTGCCGATGTTCGACATCTCGGCGAAGGTTCCTACGTCGAAGAGGCCGGCGGGTACAGCCACGAGGAAGCCGGCGACCCAGGTGGCGAAGGCAGGGGTGCGGAAGGTCGGGTGGACGCGGCTGAAGGCCGTGGGAAGGAGGCGGTCGCGGCTCATCGCAAACCAGACGCGAGCCTGGCCGAGCTGAAAGACGAGGATCGAGGAGATCATCCCGATGATGGCGCCGAGCAGGACGACGAGCCGGATCCAGTGCAGGCGATGAGCGCCGGGGAGCAGGCTGGCGCGCTTGAGGGCGTTGACGACGGGGGCGCCGTCGCCGGCGACGCTGCTCCAGGGAACAAGGCCGGTGAGGATAAGGCTGACCCCGATGTAGAGGATGGTGCAGACGATGAGCGTGGCGAGGATGCCGATGGGGACATCGCGCTGCGGGTTCCTGCATTCTTCACTGGCCGTCGATACGGAGTCGAAGCCGATGTAGGTGAAGAAGATAATGGAGCCGCCGGCGAGGATTCCGCTGAAGCCGTTGGGGGCGAAGGGGACGTAATTGCCGGGATGGATGAAGCTGATGCCGAAGAAGATGAACACCAGGATGGCCGCGATCTTGATGAGGACCATGGCGTTGTTGGTGCGGGCCGACTCGCGGATGCCGCGGACCAGGACGACCGTGAGCAGAAGCACGATGAGGAAGGCGGGGATGTTGAAGCCCGCGTGCCAGCCTGCGCCGTAGATATCCCGGCCCTGGAGGTCCTGGAGGCCGAGGGGAAGAAAGGCGGGGCTGAGCCATTTGGGCGAGATGTGAACGCCGAGCCAGTCTAAAAGGTCCACTACGTGGGCGGCAAAGCCAACGGAGACACTCATGTTCGAAAAGGCGTACTCGAGGATGAGGTCCCAGCCGATGATCCAGGCGACGAGTTCGCCGAGCGTGGCGTAGGTGTAGGTGTAGGCGGAGCCGGCGATGGGGATCATCGAGGCGAGTTCGGCGTAGCAGAGGCCGGTGAGGGCGCAGACGACGGCCACGATCATCAGCGATATGGCAAGCGCGGGGCCAGCGCCGGGCCTTCCGGCGACTGCGCCCCCGGTGTGGCGGATCGAGTTGAGGATCAGGTCGATGACGGGGGAGTCGGCCCATCGGGCGAGGGCCGCGGGATTTCCGCCGATAGCGGTGCCGATTACCGTAAAGATTCCAGACCCGATGACGGCGCCAATGCCTAGCGCGGTCAGCGAGACAGGGCCGAGGGTTTTCTTAAGGGCGTGCTCGGGCCGCTCCGATTCAGCAATCAGCTTGTCGATCGATTTTGTTGCAAAGATCTGCCTGCCCAGCGCGCCTGCTCCTCGGACAAAGAATATTCGGGGAAGTCCTAATGCGTACTATCGCTTACCGGCTGGAAAGGCACAACTTAATAGCATTGGGCACCAAGCAACGGTCGAAAGCAGTGCGCCTTGGAAAGATTTCCGCAACGGCTGAAGCCGCATTTCAGGAGCGAGACGAGCGGGACTGAAGTCCCGCTCTTTCAAAACACAACAACCTCGAAGCGTTGACTATTAGCGCTTACTCTGACCGCGGGATGCCTTCTTGATCTTGGCCTTGTTCTCGCCGCGAGCGCCGGTGCGGGCGGCTTTGGGGGCGGCTGCCTTGCGGGCGGCGCGTTTGATTTTCTTGCGTTCCTGGGTGTCGGTGATGCTCTTGGTATTTGCCATTGAGGTGCCAGTCTTTCTTAAGAAAAATAAACAAATGTTCTTTGTTTTTGAATGCTTGGCTACAGGCGCTCCAACTGGGCGAACTTCTCCACCAGCTTCTTTACGCCGTGCTGTTGAAATTGTACTGTAATCTTCGCATCGTCCCCGTCCCCTTCGCGGTGAAAGACGGTGCCCTCACCGTATTTGGGATGACGGACGCGGGTTCCCTGCTTCAGGCCGACCTTGCCGGTGGGCTCGGGAATGTCGAGTTTGGGGCGGCCGGCGGGCTTTTGGCTGGGACTAAACTTTTGCCCGCGGGAGGCGAAGAAGTGGGCGATGTTGTCAATCGATTGGCCGGAGCCGTTCGTCGAGATGGATTGGGAGCCGGGGGCGATGCGTGTGGTCGAAAACTTGTTTCCGGGTGGGGGATGGCTGCCGACGGCTGTCTGGGCTGTCTGATCCTCATCCTCGTAGCTATAGTGGCGGTCACCTGCTTCGCCCGCACTGTCGCGACCGAAGCGGTTTCTTTGCGGGTACGGTGTGGCATAGGAGGAGCCGGAGAACTGAGGCCTTGCGGCGGGGCTCCCGAGATCTTCGATGAGCTGCGAGGGAATCTCTTCGAGGAAGCGGGAGGGGATACTCGACTCGGGCATGTCGGAGCCGTAGCGGCGACGATAGCGGGCCCGGGTGATGACGAGCGTGTCCATGGCGCGGGTCATGCCGACGTAGCAGAGGCGGCGCTCTTCTTCGAGGCCGGTGGGATCGGTGAGGGTGCGCGAGTGGGGGAAGAGGCCCTCCTCCATGCCCGTCAGGAACACCAAGGGAAATTCGAGGCCCTTTGCCGCGTGGAGGGTCATGAGGGTGACGCGGGCATCTTCGCTGTAGGAGTCGGCGTCACTGACGAGGGCAGCGTGATCGAGGAATTCGGCGAGGGTTTCGCCGCGCTCCTGGGCATCCTGGGCGGCGTTCGCGAGTTCTTTCAGGTTCTCGATGCGGGAGAAGGCTTCGGGGGTGGCTTCGGCTTCGAGGGCGCGGATGTAGCCGCTGCGGTCGTTGAGGAACTTGATGAGTTCGGGGAGGGTGGCGGCATCGCCAGGCTTTCTAAATGCGGGCGCTTCGATAGCAGCCGCGCCCATGAGGATCTCGGCGGCGCGGTCTTGCGTCGTGCGGGCGGAGTTCTTGAGGACGACGGGGGCGAAGGGGTTGAAGCTGGCAACGTCGATCTGGTGTGCGGCGTCGGAGTCGGTGACGTTCTCGGCGGCGATCGTGGAGATCTCTTCGCTGGGGCCGAAGTCGAAGCCGAAGTTGAAGCTCGTATCGAAGGCGGGGTCGAAATCTGTAGCGGTTTCGGTTACAAACTCTTCTGGGTTGAAGGATAGGTCGCCACCCAGGATAGGAGATGCGGGGCTCTCTCCGTGCCGGGGCCCCTCAGTAGAGATGACGGAGGTCGAGGATACGCCGACGTCTTCGGCCAGCTTGTCGGCGAAGCCGGTGCCGAGCATGGCGCGGGCGTCTGTAATGAGTCTGCGAAAACCTTCCAACGCAGTAAGTGCCCGTTGCGGTAACAATTTATCTTCGATGGCGCGGCCGATGGCGTCCCATGTGCTCATTCCACTGGCGAGAGCCATGCGCTCGAGCGTTTCCATCGTTGTCTTGCCAATGCCGCGCGGGGGCGAGTTGACGGTTCGGCTGAGCGCGATGGAGTCGTGAACGTTCTGGACCAGCTTGAGATAGCTGAGGATGTCCTTGACCTCTGCGCGGTCGTAGAAGGAAAAACCGCCGACCATGTGGTATTGGATCTGATAACGGCGGAGCGCTTCTTCGACGAGCCGCGACTGCGAGTTAGTGCGGTAGAGGACGGCGCAGCGGGGCTGATCGGCCTGCTGGCCTGCATCGCGGAGATACCGGTTGATGCGGTCGGCGATGAAGAGGGCTTCGTTCTCCCCGTCCGGGGCCTCGTAGTAGCCGATCATCGAGCCGCCTTCACGGGTGGTGAAGAGGTTCTTGCCCTTGCGCTGAAGGTTGTGCGCGACGACGGCGGAGGCGCCTTCGAGGATGATCTGGGTAGAGCGGTAGTTCTGCTCGAGACGGATGGTGCGGACTTCAGGAAAATCCTTTTCGAACTCGAGGATGTTCTTGATGTCCGCGCCGCGCCAGCTATAGATGGACTGGTCTTCATCGCCGACGACACAGACATTGTGGTGCTGGCCGGCAAGGAGCTTCATGAGTTCGTATTGCGGGCGATTTGTGTCCTGATACTCGTCAATCATGACGTACTGGTAGCGGCGGTTGTAGCGCGTCCTTACCTCTTCCGAAGATTTCAAGAGGCGCACGGTTTCGAGCAGGAGGTCGTCGAAGTCGAGCGCGTTCGCCTTGAAGAGTTCCTTGCGATAGATCTCGAAGATGTGCGCGATCTTCTCTTCCATCGGATTCGTGGAAGCAAGAAAGTACTCCTGCGGATCGATCATGTGATTCTTCGCCCATGATATGCGGCCCAGTGCAACGCGGGGTTTGAGCTGCTTGTCGTCGATGGCGAGACGCTTGAGCGCCTGCTTGACGACGGCCTGCTGATCGGTCTCGTCGTAGATGGCGAAGCTGCGGGTGAGGCCGACGGTGCCAACCTTGAGCGCTTCGATGTCCCGGCGGAGAACGCGCACGCAGAAGCTATGGAAGGTGCTCAGCATCGGGCGGGCGAGGGAGGTATGGCCCAGGATCTTGTCGACGCGCTCGGCCATCTCTTTCGCAGCTTTGTTGGTGAAGGTGACGGCGAGGATGGAGTCGGCGGGGACGCCGCGCTCGTCGATGAGATAGGCGATCCGGTGGGTGACGACACGGGTCTTGCCCGAGCCTGCGCCGGCGAGCAGCAGCACCGGGCCGTCGACGGCCTGGATGCCCTGCTGCTGCTGCGGATTCATGTTTTCGAGAAGATGATGCACGGTGGATGTTTGCCCCAGGGCTTATCTTATCGCTGTGCGATGGCGCCTGCGGATTCACAGGCGTGTGTTAAAAACGAGCAACAGCAATCGCAGAGACGAAATGCAGGGTCGCTCCACTTGGCTGCGTTCCGGTCGAGAGGACGGGTTTTTTATAGTAGGCGACCCATGCTCTAAGAACTAGACGCACGCCCTACGCGGGCGGCGGTCACTTCGTGACGTGTCTGCCGGTCGCGGCAGGATGATCCTCTTAGGACCGCCCGATGGTCGGCACAAACACTTGTTTGCGACCAGCGGGAGTACCGCGCAACGCCATCACATGTCATGAAGTGACCGCGTCATGCGCATTTGGGCCCGTCCCGCAGGAACGCTTTGCGAATTCATATACTTCTTCTTAGAAGAGAGACGTGGTGCACCACATTTGTGAAGGGCGTAGTGGAAATTGTAAGAGAAATATGGAACCGGCTTGATGATGTATGCGTAAGTCATGTCACGACGAGCTTCCTGAACCATGGCAGAGAGTTCCGGTCGAATGCTTGAACTATCGGGAGCTGTTATGAATCTGAATCTTCGTTCGTTTCTCACTATCACTGCTACTGTTGCGAGTCTTGCCCTCTCCCCTTCAGCGTATGCCGGCCAGACGAGCATCCATGCTTATGGTCCTGTCCATGCGATGTTCGGCGCGATGTTCGGCAAAACCAAGATGATTAAATTGAGTCTTCGAAATGACTCCAGTTCAGTTATGGAGTTGAAGGTAGGCGACGATGTCATGAAACTGGATGCAGGCAAATCCATCGCTCTCAGCCTTCCTGTCGGGACGCGCATTCTTGCCAATGTTGCGACGGCAACGCACCCGGCGGGCTCTCTGATTGAAGAGGTTACGAGCGGCCTGAGTGGAGTGACGATCGGTATCCGGTAAGGCGTATCCGGATGCGCGTACTCACTGGATTCGCACCGCCCTGCTTCTCAAGCGGAACCTGGGCGGATGCATTCTATTTTGTTACCATCTTCGATACACATTCTGTGCACTGACAGACACGGCGGAGATAGTCCCAGGAGTAGATGCCGCTCTCATGGCCATCGCTCCATTTGAACCGCAAAGCGTATTTTCCCACACGCGTGACTTCAAGCGGACGAGCGGGTGCTTCATACATCGGGAGCAGGGTCACGGGCCTGGGTTTTGCGATGCCTGGTGCACGTCCACTCTTCTCCCGCTCCTCGTGGCAGGTGGCGCAGGGACAGGCGTTGCGGAGCCAGGCGAAGTTCCACGCGCTGGTGTGGCCGTCGCGCCAGTCGATCTCGACGCCGGTGCCTTCGGTCTTGTGCACGCGAATCTTTTGCGGGGTCACGGCGTCCGGCGAAAGCTTTACTTCGGGGGTGGCGGAGCGCCGCGCCTCTGCTTCGTTGACGATGCGAATTCCTTCGTGGCTCATAGGCTGATTACCTCTCTGCTGGCGGCGCAGTTAGAACACAGCCTCAGGCCCGGAATGCCGGGGACGGAGAAGAAGACGGCTATCGCGAGGGCGGGCGCGTTGATCGGCTGAGACCTCATGCTTGTCTCCAGAAGAAGTAGGCGGAGATAACGCATCCGGTGACGACGACGATCCGGCGCAGGATATCCCCGTTCATACGGCGGGCGTTGCGGGCGCCGATGTAGCCGCCCAGGCCTGCGAAGACCATCGAGATCAGGCAAAAGTGCCAGATGACGGCTCCGCTGACGATGAAGGTGATGACGGCGCAGAGGTTCGAGAGACAGGCGGCGAGGACCTTGAGCGAGTTGAGCTGATGCATCTCCTCGACGCCGAAGAGGGCGAGCGCGCTCATGACGAGGAAGCCAGCGCCTGCTCCGAAGTAGCCGATGTAGAAGCAGACAGGGAGCAGGACGCAGAAGAGCGGAAGCAGGGCGGGAGTGCGCTGCGGATGATGCTCTGTGGAGCGTGCGCGCAACCATCGCGAGACGGGTCCACTGATGCCGAAGAGCAGAGAGGCGCTCAGAAGCATCCAGGGAAGGATATGGAGGAAGGTGATCTGCCGGGTTCGCAGGAGAACGATGGCCCCGCTGATTCCTCCAAGGATCGAGGTGGCGATAACGGTGGGGAGGATGTCCCGCCGGAGGTCGGCCCGCAAGGTGGCGAGCGAGGTAAGCTGGCCGGGCCAGAGTGCGACCGTGTTGGTGGCGTTGGCTGCGATCGGGAGAACGCCCATGGCCAGCATGGCAGGAAACGAGACGAAGGATCCGCCTCCCGCCATCGCGTTCATCACGCCAGCGAGGAATGAGGCGAGGACAAGCCACGCAAATTGCCAGTGCACGGTAAGAACGGAAGACATGCTCTTTGATTGTAGTGGGTGGGGTAGGCGAGATGGCTGTGCGCTGCGCTCAGGATGACAACTCTGCAGGCAGTTCGGGTGTAGCGGCGATGAGCTGCTGGGTGTACGGATTTGACGGGGCGGTCGAGACCTGTTCGGAGTCGCCGCACTCGACGAGTTGACCGCGGTGCAGGACAGCGATCCGGTCGCAGATATAGCGGACCAGAGGCATGGAGTGCGAGATGAAGAGGAAGGTGAGGCCGTGCTGGCGCTGAAGATCGCGAAGCAGGTTGATGACCTGCGCGCCTACGCTGACGTCGAGCGCGCTGACCGGCTCGTCCAGTACAAGGAACCGAGGTTGCAACGCCAGGGCGCGGGCGATGTTGATTCGCTGGCGCTGTCCTCCGCTGAACTCGTGCGGGTAGCGGGTGAGGGCAGAGGCTTCGAGACCTACGGACTTAAGAAGTTCGAGCAGGCGTGACTGTTGGCCGCCAGCAGGTTTTTCGCGGTGAATGGCGAAGGGTTCGGCGAGAATCTGGCGGACGCTCATGCGGGGGTTCAAGGCGGCGTAGGGATCCTGAAAGACGATCTGCATCTGCCGCCGCAGGGCGCGCAGTCTGCGAGGGGAGACGCTTCGCAGGTCTTCGCCGTTGAAGCGAACGCTGCCCGCGGTTGGCTCGATGAGGCGCAGGATCATGCGCGCGATGGTGCTCTTGCCGGAGCCGGATTCCCCGACGAGACCGAGCGTCTCACCCTCAAAGATCGAGAAGGAGACGCCGTCGACCACGCGGGTGATCCCGCGGTTGGAGCTGTATTCCTTGATGAGGCCGCTCACCTGAACCAGGGAAGACGCTGTGGTGGTTGGCGGCGGGCTCATAGGCGGATAGTAGCATCCCGTCTGCTGAGCCTCCGCGTTGCGGAATTGTTTGAGACGTGTTGCTGTTTTACGTTAGTCCAGTGCCGGATGCAGCTGATGAAAGCCAGTCTTCTCCTGATACGCGCGGGCAAAGGCGGCGAGGCGGGCATCGCTGTAAAGAGCACCGAGAAAGGTGATGCTGACGGGAGTGCCGGGGCCGCCGGTGTTCTCGATCGCGCCGTCCGCGTCGATCTCCGGCCCGGGAGCATCGTTGCCGCGGATGCCGTTAGGGAGAATGATGGCAGGGTTTCCGCTGAGATTGGTAGCGACGAGCTGACTGCCGCCGGAGGGGGTGACGATGATGTCGACTTCGCTGAAGAGCTTCGCCATGGCTGCGATGGTGAGGGAGCGGGCGCGCATGGCTTGGATGTAGTCGACGGCGGAGTAGAAGCGGGCGACACGGAACTGGTTTGGCCAGTCGAAGGGTTGCTGGCCAGTGAGGAGCTTGTCGCGACCGGACAGGGTGAGTTCATCGAAGGCGGCTGCGGCCTCGGCTTCAAGCAGTGGAACCTGATCGCCGAAGTGGAGGCCATGGGGCAGATCGACAGGAAGGAGAGAGACACCCAGATCGCGGAGGGCGGCAAGGGCTGCTGTGGTGTATTTGCGATCGTAGGCGGCGCGGACGAGGTCGCCCTGCTGGCGGTGCTGCTTCTTCTTGAGATCGTCGAGAGCCTTGCCGGTAAGGGTCTCCGCCGGTGGCTTGAGGTCGAGGGGCGCAGGGGCGTCGAAGGCTGATTTAAGGTACCCGACGCGGAGCTGCTTCCAATCGAAGGCAGCGTCCCAGTTGAAGGCGGCAGGCTGGACAGTGCGGTCCTGCTGGTCGGGACCGTAAATGGCGGAGAGCACGAGAGCACAATCCTCGACAGAGCGGCAGATGGGACCGATCTTGTCCATGGTCCAGCTGAGTGCCATGGCGCCGGTGCGGGGAACGAGGCCGAAGGTGGGACGCAGACCGGTAACGCCGCAGCGCGTCGACGGGGATGAGATCGAGCCGAGCGTCTCGGTGCCGATGGCAAAGCCCACACAGCCAGCGGCCGTTGCCGACGCACTTCCCGCCGACGATCCGCTGGAGCCCTGGCGCGTGTTCCAGGGATTTCGTGTGCGGCCGCCAAACCAGAGATCGCCCTGCGCGAGGGCACCCATGCTGAGCTTGGCGATCAGGATCGCGCCAGCGGCATCGAGACGCTGGACGACGGTGGCATCGGTGTCGAAGGTCTGGCGCTCGAAGCCGGCGGCTCCCCAGGTGGTGGGATAGCCCTTGACGCTGAGCAGGTCCTTGGCACCCCAGGGGATACCGTGAAGTGGGCCGCGGTAGGCGCCGGCGGCGATTTCGGCGTCGGCGGTGGCAGCTTGTTTGAGGGCGCGGTCTTCGGTAAGGGTGACGACGAAGTGGAGGCGTGGATCGTATCGCTTGAGGCGGGTGAGATACATCCTGGTGAGTTCGAGGGAGGTGATCCTGCGGGTCCTGAGGAGCTCGGCGAGTTCTCGGACGGTGGCAAAGGCAAAGGCCTCCTGATTGGAGCGGCCTGCCTCGGCGGGCAGGGTGATGTTGGGTGCGGGGCTGATCTTCAGCGGCTTGCGCTGCGTGTCGAGGACCATGCCCACGGGGACCGGATCGAAGAGGAAGGCGGGCGGGGTGGCGTTCTGGAGATGGAGGGTGCGAACGGCTAGTACAGAATCCCGCTGTGCGGTGAGGCCTTCAAGCATGATCTGCTTCTGGTCAGCGCTGAGAGTGATGCCGGCGATGATAGCGGCAGCATCGATCATCTCGGGGGTGATCTTCGGAAGCGTTTCCCGAGGCTTGGGAGCGGCGGTTTGAGCCTGGGCCGCGAGGGTGAAGAGGGCTCCTGGGAGGAGCGTCTGGCTGAGGCCTAGGGTAGAGCAGAGGGTGAGGAAGCTGCGGCGGTTCGGGAGCATGCCGCATTATTGCATTCAGCGACTGGCGTGCAGTATGGGGAACCCGACCTTTGCGATGACGGTGTAAGGATCGGGGTGTTCGGTTTCCTAGAATGCCAGTGGTGACTTAGATGTCGAGGTTCTTTACATCGAGGGCGTTCTCTTCGATGAACTTGCGGCGGCTTTCGACGTCTTCACCCATCAACGTGGTGAAGATCTCCTCGCAGGCGGTGATGTCTTCGAGCTTGACCTGCATCAGGGTGCGGCGTTCGGGGTCCATGGTGGTGTCCCAGAGCTGTGGGGCGGTCATCTCGCCGAGGCCCTTGTAGCGCTGGACCTGATACTCCTTGCGGCCCTGCTCGATGACGTACTCGAAGACTTCGCGTGGAGTTTTCTTTTCAATCGGATCCTGGTTGATCTTGTTTGAGCGCTTGGCGGGCTTGGCTTCGGCAGCGGTGCCGGGCGCCTGGGCGATCTCGGCGACACCCTCTTCGGAAGCAACTTCTTCGGCCTCGTCCAACGCTTCCTGACTGACCGCTGCCGCTGACTTCGGAGCGTAGGAGATGGTGAAAGGACCTTGAAGCTGGTCTTTGATCTGGGCGTGCTTGCCGAGGAGTTGGCGGCTCTCGGCAGCGTTGGCGAGTGCCCAGTCGATCTTGCGGACTGCTCCCTGAGCGTCGGTGAAGCTGACGGACCACGTCTGGTGCTCTTCGTCGAGCAGGAGTTCGCTTACGGCACGGAACTGGTAGGTCTTGCGAAGGGCTTCGAGCCGGGTCTGCATGGTGACGAGCTTGGCTGGAGCTTTCAGCCCTGGCGAACCGGTCTGAAAGTCAGCGCGCTGGGCCGGATCCTTGCCCTCATGGCTGAAGAGGTCGGTGAAGGCCTGTGTGACCTCGTCATTACGGATGCGTTTGCCGACCTTCTCGAAGAAGCCGAGATAGTCGTTGAGCTGGCCCATGAACGTGGTGAGCTCGGCACCCTGAAGCTGCGCTTTGTTGGGACCATATGTAAGGATCATGCCATCGGAGGCGCGCTTGACCATGACCGAGACATACTCGCGCTCGTCCTTGATGTACTGCTCGAACTTGCCTTTTTTAATTTTGAAGAGCGGGGGCTGGGCGATGTAGACGTGGCCGCGCTTGATCAGCTCCGTCATGTGACGGAAGAAGAAGGTGAGCAGGAGGGTGCGGATGTGCGAGCCGTCGACGTCAGCATCGGTCATCAGGATCAGTTTGCCGTAGCGAAGCTTGGTGGCGTCGAAGTCGTCCTTGCCGATGCCGCAGCCGAGCGCGGTGATCATGGCGCGGATCTCTTCGTGGCCGAGCATCTTGTCATAGCGAGCCTTCTCGACGTTGAGGATCTTGCCCTTGAGGGGCAGGATGGCCTGAAAACGCCGGTCGCGGCCCTGCTTGGCGGTTCCGCCGGCGGACTCACCCTCGACCAGGTAGAGCTCGCAGCGGTCGGGCTGGCGTTCGGAACAATCGGCGAGCTTGCCGGGGAGGCCGCCGCCGTCAAGAGCACCCTTGCGGCGCGTGAGGTCACGGGCTTTACGGGCGGCCTCGCGGGCGCGGGCGGCATCGATGGCCTTGTTGATGATCTTCTTGGCGACCTGCGGATTCTGCTCGAGGAAGCCGCCGAGACGCTCGTTCACGAAGGCCTGCACGGTACCGGCGATGTCGGAGTTGAGCTTGCCTTTGGTCTGGCCCTCAAACTGCGGTTGCGAGAGCTTGACCGAGATGACGACCACGAGACCTTCGCGAACGTCGTCGCCGGAGAGGTTTTCCTTGACATCTTTAAAGAGGCCGAGCGACTGTCCAGCGGCATTGATGGTGCGGGTCAGTGCGGTCTTGAATCCGGATAGATGGGTTCCGCCGTCGACGGTGTTGATGTTGTTGGCAAAGGTGAAGACGGTCTCGGAGTAAGCGTCGTTATATTGAAGCGCAATCTCCATAGCGACGTTGTCGCGCTCGGCCTCCATATAGATGGGCTTCTCGTGGAGGACCTGTTTGCCTTTGTTCAAGTGCTTGATGAACTCGGCGATGCCGCCAATGTACTTGAACTCCTGGTGCTTCGATTCGCCGGTCTTGGGGTCCGTGGTCCGCTCGTCGGTAAGGTTGATGACGAGACCCTTGTTCAGGAAGGCGAGCTCGCGGAGACGCTGGGCGAGGGTGTCGTAGTTGAACTCGGTCACGGTAAAGATCGACTTGTCGGGGAGGAAGTGGACCTTTGTGCCCTTGCGCTTGCTGGGTCCCATCTTACGGAGGGTGCTGATGGGCGCGCCCTTGCTGTAGTCCTGCTCCCAAGCATGGTCATCGCGCCAGATCTCGACGTCGAACTCTTCCGAGAGCGCGTTGACGCAGGAGACACCAACGCCATGCAAGCCACCCGAGACCTTGTAGTTGGACGCATCGAACTTGCCGCCGGCGTGGAGCATGGTGAGGACAACCTGAACGGCGGGCATCTTCTCGCCATTGATGATCTTGTCGTCGACCGGAATGCCGCGGCCGTCGTCGACGACGGTGATGGAGTTGTCGACGTGGATGGTAACGTCAATGTGCGTGGCGTGGCCACCGAGGGCCTCGTCGACGGAGTTGTCGACGACTTCGTAGACGAGATGATGAAGACCCTGCTCGCCAGTGGATCCGATGTACATGGCGGGGCGCAGACGAACCGCGGCGAGCCCCTCGAGCACCGTGATATTTTCTGCCGAGTAACCGCTGCCTTCCTTCCTGGAAGGAAGTACGGCGTCAGATTGAAGATCCAGAAGAGCGGTCTCTGTGGAGAGTGCGGTCGATGCCATTAAAACTCCGTGCGGGGGCAGGCCGAAGAAGTTCAGACCGAATCCGAATTCATGTGCGCCTAATGGGGAACTGGCATAAAGTCAATGGGATACGGATCTTTCCGCCGCTTATTTTCTAGGTTGATTATAGCACCTAAGGAGGCAATTTCAGCATGCACTGAAAGGCAATCGGGTTCTAGCGCGGCATCTGTAGGAGCGATTTTGAGCAGCTCTGCCCTGGATGGCAGCCGACGAAATTGGGAACGCCCCTAGCCTGACGTCTAGATCACACATACCCTTATTGTATTTTTCAGACAATGTGTACGGATCGATGATGCTCATTGATGGTTACGTGAGTAATATAAATAACAATGTTAGGTTCCCCTCCAGTAACGCTGGATCGTCCAGTAAAGTGTGGACACCTGAAGCCGCTGGATGGAATTCGCGGCGTCGCAATTTTGATGGTTATCGGTTCGCATGCGTTCACGGCCAATGCTGAGGCTGGAGGCGTTCTTACGCGTCGCATCAGCGCGTGCCTGGGTTATGGATTCTTCGGTGTGGATCTTTTTTTTGTTCTCTCGGGTTTTCTGATTACAGGCATCCTCGTCGATTCTCTCGACGAGGATGGATTCTTTCGGAAGTTTTATGCAAGACGCGTTTTGCGGATCTTTCCGCTATACTACGGCGTTTTGCTCGTGCTGTTCCTGTTGACGCCGGTTCTGCGTCTGCAGTGGCATGGTATGGGATGGCTGATGCTGGGCTACTTTCAGAATGTCCGGCCCAACGAGATTGGCACGTTCAGCCCTGGGGCAGGAGTTGCGCTGAATCATTTCTGGTCGCTTGCAGTCGAGGAGCAGTTCTATCTTTTCTGGCCTGCGATGGTCTTCTTCATTCGCGATCGGCGCCGGCTGTTGATCACGACGATAGCCATTTCGGCGGGCGCCCTGATCTTTCGGCTCATCCTGATTCGAATGGGCGTCGGCGCCGAGACGATTCACGTGACGACGATCACGCGTGCGGACTCGCTGCTGCTCGGAGGCGCATTTTCACTGTTCTATCGTTCGAGCTACTGGCCGACGTTGCTGAAAGTGGCACCCTACGGATTCCTGGTCGCGGCTGCAATCGTTCTTATATCGATCCTGCGTTCAGGGAACGAGTTCGGGCCGGTTTTTCGGTCTTCTTTAGCGATGCGATTCTGGATCGACGGGCTGCGCTATACGATTCTCGCATTGGGATCGGCGTGTCTGCTCGCGTGGTCCCTTCGTCCTGACTCAGTGTGCGGCTGGTTCTTCGAGTTGCGCTTGCTACGATTTTTCGGGAAGTATAGCTACGGAATTTATGTGCTTCACATGATCCCGCTACCGTTCCTTTTACAGACGCAGCGCGCGGCACTCTTCCAGGTGGCCCACAATAAGCTCCTGGCAGTCGCGGGAGCAGGTTTTTCGACGCTTCTTCTCGCAGTCGGTGCAGCTTACCTTTCATTCCACTATTACGAGAAACCATTCTTGCGTATGAAACGTTTCTTTGACTACGGGTCTGGGAGAGATACTTCGAAGACGCCGGGCGGACTGAGCCGCTCCGATCTGGTAAACTCGTAAGGTTGTTGAAACGAAGCTTTTTTCTATCAGGATCACCATGCCAAAGTTGAAGACACACAGCGGTGCCGCAAAGCGCTTTCATAAGACGGGTACCGGCAAATTCAAGCGCGGCCAATCGAAGATGCGCCACATCCTTACCTCGAAGGCGACCAAAACCAAGCGCAAGCTCGGCGGTTCGGCCCTGGTTTCAGATGCGGACCATCATAAAGTTGCCCGGATGCTCCCCTACGCCTGAGTGAAGGGCGGGGTCACCCCAGGTTTTCAAGTCGAGCTGCTTTCTGTTTCTAAAAGAGATAGAGAGCGAAGGGCCAGCACTGCGTAGAGGCCCCTGGGTTGCGTTGAGCCGCCCACCGAGATTTGAAGTTGCATAGCGCGTGAAGAGGCCACCCTTACCTCCAGCCGCTGAGACGATGTACACAAAAGGAGACAAAGATGCCCCGTGTTAAGCGGAGTACTAAACGGAACGACCGCCGCAAGAAGATCCTCAAGCGCGCCAGCGGTTACTTTCTCACGAAGTCGAAGCTGTACCAGGCTGCCCAGGAGGCCGTCGAGCGCGGACTGAAGTTCGCCTACACCGGCCGCAAGCAGAAAAAGCGTCAGTTCCGCTCGTTGTGGATTGTCCGGATCGGGGCGGCATCGCGCCTGCATGGCATGAGCTACTCGACCTTCATCAGCGGGCTGAAGCGTGCCGGAAACGGCCTGGATCGTAAGATTCTTGCTGATATCGCGGCGAATGACGCTGCCGGGTTCGCGGCTCTGGTAGCTCAGGCGAAGGCTGCACCTCCCACCGTGTCGAGCACAGTCGCTTCCAATGTCGTCTAGATTCATCATTGGTCACCCTGCGTAACAGAAAGGCATGGCTTTTGGCCATGCCTTTCTGTTTACACCTTTGAACATCCAAGTGACGTATTCTTATGGGTATGCCTGAATCGAGTTCTCACCAGGAGCCTGCATCCTTGGTTCCGTTCGAGTCGTGGGGACGCTATCCCACGTATCCTGCCAGAGTTGTCCCGCTGAATTGGCAGACCGACTTCCCGGCTGCCATCGCCGATGTTCATAATGGAGCGCTGCCCGTAGGCATGGGCCGGAGCTATGGCGATGTCTGCCTGCTGAATGGCGGCAATCTCCTGCTGACTACAGGCATGAATCGCCTGATCGACTTCGATCCTGAAACAGGAATCCTGCAGGCGGAGGCGGGGGCAACGCTGGCTCAGATTCTTGATTTCGCGGTGCCCCGGGGGTTCTTTCTTCCGGTCTCGCCGGGGACGAAATACGTCACGCTGGGTGGCGCTATCGCCAACGATATCCACGGCAAGAACCACCATGTCGCCGGAACCTTCGGGTCTCATGTGACCGAGTTCGAACTGGTCCGTTCGGACGGCACACGGAAGATCTGCTCGCCGATTGAAAATCTGGACTACTACGCGGCGACCATCGGCGGTCTGGGGCTGACCGGCGTCATCACCTGGGCCAAGCTGCGGATGAAGCCGATCGTATCGCGCGCCATCGACTATGAGGGGATTCAGTTTCACGGCATCGATGAGTTTCTCGACCTGACCAGGCAAAGTGAGCACATCGAGTACACCGTGAGCTGGGTTGACTGTGTCTCCACCGGCAAGAACTTTGCCCGCGGCGTCTTTATGCAGGGCGATCATTCCAAGATCTCGGCGGAGCTCAAGCGTTCCCCTGAGCCGAAGCTGATGTTTCCCTTCGATGCACCGGGATTTGCGTTGAACCACACGACGGTCAGCCTCTTCAATACGGCGTTTTTTCATAAGCAGATGAAGCCTCGCGTCACCGCGTTGCAGGACTACGAGCCCTTCTTTTATCCCCTTGACAAGGTGCTGCACTGGAATCGGATGTACGGCAGGAATGGGCTGTTGCAGTTCCAATATGCGATTCCATGGGAGAGCGCGCGGGAGGGAACGGTCGCGATTCTGCAGGAGGTCGCGAAGTCGGGACTGGCGTCGTTTCTTGCGGTGCTGAAGGTGTTCGGCGACGTACCATCTCCGGGCCTGATGAGTTTTCCGCGGCCGGGAATCACGCTGGCCCTCGATTTCCCGATCAAGGCGGATAAGAGCTTTCCCTTGTTCGAGCGGCTCGCCGATATGACGCGCGACTTTGGCGGGCGTCTCTATCCAGCCAAGGATGCCGCGATGACGGCTACTCAATTTCAGACGTTCTATCCTCAGTGGGAGCAGTTTGCCCGCTATCGCGACCCTCTGCTTACCTCCAGCTTCTGGGAGCGCGTCACCGGAGACCGACCCACACTATGAGCACCTTAGCTGCTACCACCTCCGCGGTCCAGACCCGAACCGCAACCGGGCCGATGAAGATACTGATCCTCGGCGCAACTTCCGGGATTGCCGAAGCGACGTGCCGCATCTGGGCAGGGCAGGGCGCGCGCCTGTTTCTTGTCGCTCGCAACGCTGATAAGCTCGGAGCCGTCGCCGCCGATCTGAAGACGCGTGGCGCCAGTTTTGTCGATACAGCCGTCGTCGATCTGGATGACACGGCACAGCATCCGGCCCTGCTGGCGCATGCGATCAATTCGCTTGGCGGGATGGACGTTGCGTACCTGGCGCACGGCGTTCTGGGGGAGCAGCCGAAGGCTGAGCTGGACTTTACCCATGCCGCCCAGATACTGCATACCAACCTGATCGCGCCGGTCTCGCTGCTGACCTGGCTGGCGAACTACTGTGTCCAGCGCCATGCGGGCGTGCTGGCCGTCATCTCTTCGGTTGCCGGGGATCGTGGACGCAAATCGAACTATCTTTATGGGTCTTCGAAGGCTGGGCTCTCGGCGTATCTCGGCGGCCTCCGCAATCGCGTGGACCGCGAAGGCGTGACCGTGTTGACGATCAAGCCTGGCCCGGTAAAGACGGCAATGACTGCGGGTATGAAGGGCTCTGAGAAGTTCGCGGATGTGAATAAGGTGGCGCAGAGCATCGTCGCGGCCGTCGATAAGCGGCGCGACAGCCTGTATGTGCCGTTTCAGTGGCAGCCGATCATGTTTGTGATCCGGAACATTCCGGAGAGCATCTTCAAAAAGCTGAATCTCTGATCTGCAAGAAACCTATTTAAGAACTTGCAAAGGCAGACCTGCCGGACGGGCGCCCTGCGCGCGGCCACCCCACAAACGAAGACCTGTTTGTGGGGACCCCGGTTCACGCGGTCACTTCGTGACGCGTGATGGCTTTGCGTGGTGCTCCCGCTGGTCGCAAGTAATGTTTGTGCCGACCATCGGGCGGTCCCAAGAAGCCCAACCCTGCCACAACCGGTATACGCGTCACGAAGTGACCGCTGCCGCGCAGGGCGTACGTCTAGTCTTTAGACAGGTTCTAAGAGCGGGCTCAGCCTTCCTGTTGCTGTTGGGCCATCTGCTGTTGGAGCCGGGTTGGTGGTGGCGGCTGCTCAGGGAGCTGGGTAGCTTTTTCGACGAGGGTCGACCAGTCTTCGGGAACGGGCAGCTCCTGATCGAGTGACGGCGTTCCTTCGCTGGGCGTGACGCGGACAGCGACCGTCAACTCGCTCTTTGCGCGGCCGCGGAAGATGCCGTGAGTTGGGGGGACGTCGTCATAATCGCGCCCGATCGCGGTGCGGATGTGGCGATCGCCGGCGACCAGTAAATTGGTAGGGTCGAAGCCTACCCATCCAAGCTGGGGAAGGAGCGCCTCGACCCAGGCATGCGTTGCCGAGGCTACCGAACGGTCGTTATTCTGCTCGCCATGGAAGAGATAGCCGCTGACGTAGCGGCAGGGGATTCTCAGCTTTGTCCGCACCAGCGCGATCATGATGTGGGCGAAGTCCTGGCAGACGCCCTTTCGGCTCGCCAGCGCCACATCGATGGGGGAATCCACCTTGGTCGACTTCGGCTTGTAGTCGAAGTAGCCATACATCTTCTGGTTCAGATCCTGGAGCACGGTCAACGGATCATCGCGGCGCCGAACGTTGAACGTCTCTGCAAGCCGCTCGAGTGCTTCGGTCGGCTTGGCAAACTCGCTCGGGAGCAGCATCTCCCAGTAGTCGCCCTTCTCTACCATGGCATCCAACTCGTTCCACGCGTCGGGGGCCAGGAGCGATGGAAGCGGAATCGCTGGCTGCGCGTCGACGAGCGACTCAGCCACGATTACAAGCTGGCCATGCTGCCCGGGAATGTCGAAGTGATGCACATGATTGGCGAGATGATCGCGATAACTGAAGACCCGGCAGCGAGGGCTCACCGAGAGATGAAACGTCAGGCAGCGCTGATTCTGGTCGCTGCGCGGATGCATGCGCGTCTCCATCATGCTTTCACTTACCGGGTTGCTGTAGAGGAACTTCGTCAGATGGCGGATGGAGTAGTACATGCGCGTCCCTCACTGTCTGGTCATTTGCGGTTAGTCTATAGCGTTTCAGCGGGCTGGCCAGTGAAACAGCCAGCCGATGCGCCAGCGCTCCTGCTGGTTCCAGATGACGACCGGGATAAGTATGGCGAAGAGAGTGGGCAGGAGCAGTTGTGGCCAGAGCCCCTGTATGTGGCCAAGCCGAGCGAGGAGTTCGCGAACGCCGCCCTGGACAAACGGGCTGAGCAGAAAGACGCCCAGCGATGCGCGTCCCACCCACGCCCATGCGTCTCCGATGCGGGTGTGGTCGAGCAACCTGGCCAGCATCACCAGGCCGGCTGTCCCGGTAAACCCGAGGATCACGGCCAGCCACTGATGCGGAGAACCGAACTGGGCGTTCTCGCCATCGCGGAGGATCACTGCTGCCTGGAGGGCAAAGAGTGCCACCGCTACCAGCCCGGAGATCCATGCCGGCATACGTTCAAGGGCGAAGATGCCGCTCCCCACGAGCATGCCTGCCGCGAGAAAACAGAACTCCTGCGCAGGCCGATGAATGAGAGCGGGACCGTACGATGTGACGATCATCGCGACGAGAACGGAAACACCCAATCGCAGCCATGCCGGAACCTTCCAGGTGCCCAGGGCAAGGATCTGGCAGGCGAAGAGCGTTGGAAGAAACCAGCTGGCCTCGCCATCGACGACGCCAAGCAGAAAGCGTCCCCAATCGAAGGGCTGATGAGATACCTTGAAACGGCCAATGGCCGGCTCGATCAGAGCGCTGAGAACGAGCCACAGGATATATGGATAAAGAATTGTCTTTAACTTATCCAGGGTGAACAGCCTTGAGCCGCGGCGCTCGAGACTGCCGACCAGAAAAAGCCCTGCGACAAAGAAAAAGGCGGGCATATGGAAGCTGTACACAAAGCTGTCTGAGAAGACAGCGGACGGCCCGTCCCACCAACCACGATGGACCATGCCCTGCGCTGTATGCCCGTAGACAACCAGGGCGATGGCAATTCCCTTCACGATGTCCACAATGGTAGAGCGGGTTCTGCCAGTGATGGGCTCAGGTGGCGCGGCAACGATCGCTTGAGTCATTAGCCCGCCAGTGCCGCTTGGATGGAATAGTCCACATAGAGTTGGAAGATCATCTCGTGGATGTCGCGGCATTGTGCCTGGATCGACCGGAGATACGCCACCACATCCTGGTTCAGGATCTCATCGACGCTGCTATAGCTCAACGAGGATTGCAGCCGGCCGGCCAGCCGGCGCAGCGGTTCCGCGCGGCTTCGGCCGGCGTCGCCATGGATTGCTTCAAGCGCGTGCTGGAGGCTGTCGATCGAGAAGCGCAGCGAGTGCGGAAACTCCGGATCGAGCAACAGAAACTCGAGAATCTGGTCCGGTGTGAGATCGGCGGTGTACACCTTGCAGTATGCCTCGAATGCAGTCGCTGAACGCAGCAGGCCCATCCAGCTGAGGTATTCGTTCGCTTCGGGGATCCTGTCCGGCTGGCTCCAGAGGTCTTCATGGTAGGCCTCGAGCAGCAGCGCCGTCGCCGAGGCACGCTCGATATAGCGGCCTACCTGGATGAACTGCCATCCTTCCCCATGGCTCATGGTGGAGTCGGTGACTCCCTGGAACTGGTGGACCGCCTCCATGACCTGCTGCAGGAACTCTGTCGGCAGATCATTGCCGTTAGTCGGCGATTCGGGATCGAAACCGGTCTGCAACTCGGGCCGCGTCACCTGCAGGTAGAGGCGATTCAGGCGGGACCACTGCTCGGTTGAGATCTGCTCGCGCACATGGCGTGAGTTTTCCCGCGCCGAGATGATGCACGCGAGGATGGAGCCTTTATGCTCGGTGGCAAAGGTCAGCGCACGGACGAGGGTGTACGGATCGCCCTCCCAGGCAACTCCCTTTGGCTTGCCGAGTGCGAACAGTACTCGCTGCCAGCGGCGTTCTGCATTGGCGGCGCTCTCATCGAGCATCAGATTGAGGTTGACCTCGAGCAGGCGCGTTGCGTGCTCGGCGCGCTCGAGATAGCGGCTCATCCAGTACAGAGAATCGGCTACACGGCTCAGCATGGATGTCTCCTGAGGGCAATCCGCTCACGCACTCTTCGCGACGATAGGCAAGTGCGCTCACGAAAATAGGATGTCATCTTCGGCAGTTCCGTCATTGACTCAGTACCCAGGTGTCTTTGCTGCCGCCGCCCTGGGACGAGTTGACGACGAGGGAGCCGCGCTGGAGCGCGACGCGGGTAAGGCCACCGGGCACGATCGTGACCTTGTCGCCGTAGAGTACGTAGGGGCGCAGGTCGACGTGACGAGGTGCGAACTCGTCGCCGACCAAACAGGGAGCGCGGGAGAAGGAGATGGTCGGCTGGGCAATGTAGTTGCGAGGGTCCGCCTCGATCTTGCGGGCAAACTCGTCACGTTCGGCTGCGGAAGATTGCGGTCCGATCAACATGCCGTATCCGCCACTCTCGCCTACAGCCTTGACGACCAGCTTTTCGAGGTTCGCCAGGATGTGCTGCTTCTCCTTAGGGCGGGTTGGCAGGAATGTTTCTACATTCTGGAGGACCGGTTCTTCGGTAAGGTAGTAGCGAATAATGTCGGGCACGTAGGCGTAGAGCGCCTTATCATCGGCAACGCCGGTCCCGAAGGCGTTTGCCAGCGTCACATTGCCGGCGCGGTAGGCGTTGAAGAGGCCGGCGACGCCGAGGATGGAGTCGCCGCGAAAGGCGAGCGGATCGATAAAGTCGTCGTCCACCCGCCGGTAGATGACGTCCACGCGCCGCAGGCCACCGGTGGTGCGCATGTAAACGATATTGTCGTGCGTGACCAGATCGCGTCCTTCGACCAGTTCGATGCCCATCTGGCGGGCTAGATAGGCGTGCTCGAAATAGGCGGAGTTGAAGACGCCGGGCGAGAGCAGAACGAGATTCGGTTCGGGCCGGCCCTCGGGAGCGAGCGAGCGCAGCGTGCCCAGGAGAAGCTGCGTGTACTGCTCGATCGGGCGGACGTTGTAGCTGCGGAAGAGCTGCGGGAAGATCCGCTTCATCACGCGCCGGTTCGTCAACATATAGCTCACGCCACTAGGGACGCGAAGATTGTCTTCGAGGACAACGAACTCGCCGTTTTCAAGCCGGATCAGGTCGGTGCCGCAGACGGCGATGTAGACGTTCCGCGGGACCTGCAGACCGACCATCTGTCGCCGGAACTGTTTGCAGCTATACACAAGCTCGCGCGGCACGATGCCGTCGGCGAGGATGCGGCCTTCGGTGTAGATGTCTTTGAGGAAGAGGTTCAGCGCGGTGATCCGCTGGGTCAGACCGCGTTCGACCTTCTCCCACTCGACGGCGGTGATGATGCGCGGCAGCAGGTCATAGGGAAAGATGCGTTCCGTCCCTTCGTTCCGCGCCTCGATACTTTCATTCTTGCCATAGACCGTAAAGGTGATGCCTTGATTCAGGAAGCTCAGATCGGCGGCCTGCTTGCGCCGTTGCAGCTCTTCGCCCGGAAGTGACGTGAAGTGATCGAGCAGCGGACCGTAGTGGTCGTGAAGCTGCTCCGGCCCGGAGAACATCTCGTCGTAGGCATGGTCCAGCAGATAGTTCTTCAGAGCAGCGTAGTCGAGCTGGTTCGCCTGAGCTGGTTGCATGGGAAGTTCGAGTATAACGGGGTGCCTGGAACGGGCCAACGTAAATCGCAGTGCAACCCGAAAGATCAAGCCCGATCAGGCTTGAGTCTGCTCGCCATCCTTGCTGAAGTAGCTCAACTGGCGACGGTAACAGCGCTGCTGGTCGAGATCGAAGGCGATGCATGAATCGAACGGCTTCGAGTAGACGTGCAGGCTCACGCACCCGGTCCGGCCCGCATTTTCAATCTGGTGTATAGTCTGCAGCTTGTCTACCGTGACCATACCCGTACCCTCGGCGCAGACGAGGGACCCGACCTTATCGATCTGCAGCTCCGTTGCGCCGCCCAGGCAGTCGATATTGACGACGTTCTGGTTTTCCGGCGCGTTGCAGCTGGTGTGATGAAACTGGTGCGTTGTGACCTCGCCCTGCGCGACCGTCATCCAGCCAAGCTGGCCGTTGTGCGTATGGATCGCCGTCTTCTGGCCGGGCGACCAGCAGATGGTCATCACCTCGAAGAGATCGTCGCGATAGATCAGGTTGCGGGTGTAGAAGCTGTCGCGCCACCAGACGTACCTTTTGAGCGATTCCGCGCGCAGCGGAGTCGCGGCCATGTAGGCCGCGATTTTATCCTTGGTGATCAAATCGCGCTCGAGCTCTTTCAGGCCCGCAACGAAATCCCCGACGCTTGTGTGCAAAGGATGCGTATCGGCAATCTGTTTCATGTTCGATGTCTCCCGGGCCGCGGACCAGCAGAATGAATTATTTCATGAGGACAGGCCATGATCCGGCTTTATGACCCGCGTATCCCGGCTGAAGGGCCGTCGGGGAGCAATTTTGCGCCATCTGAGCTAAGCGTGGAGTCAGTTTAGCGCCACCTGCGCTAAGCGTGGGAGTCAGTTTAGCGCCACCTGCGCTAAGCCGTGGAGTCAGTTTAGCGCCATCTGCGCTAAACTAGGCAAGACGCGCGTTTTTCCTCAGCATCATCCTTCAAGCGCCCAGACCTATCTCCACCAGACCTTATCTACAGAACAGGACGTACACCCGAAGTGAGTCATCCGACGACCGCCCAAGCTATCCGCAACATCGCCATTATCGCGCACGTCGACCACGGCAAGACCACACTGGTCGACGCCATGCTGCGCCAGTCCGGAACCTTCCGCTCGAATGAAGCGGTGACCGAGCGGGTGATGGACTCGAACGATCTAGAACGCGAGCGGGGCATTACCATTCTCGCGAAGAACACGGCGATCCAGTACCACGACTCGAAGATCAATATCGTCGATACCCCGGGCCATGCGGACTTCGGCGGCGAGGTGGAGCGTGCGCTCAAGATGGTTGACGGTGTTGTCCTGCTGGTGGACGCCTCGGAAGGCCCGCTTCCACAGACGCGATATGTGCTGTCGAAGGCGCTTGAAGCCAAGCTCACCCCCATCCTTGTAATCAACAAGATCGATCGGCCGGATGCTCGTCCTCAGGAGGTTCTGAACGAGGTCTATGACCTGTTCATCGATCTTGACGCGGACGAATCTATTTTGGAATTCCCGGTCATCTATACCAACGGAAAAGCCGGCACGGCGACGATGGATCTCGCCGTTCCGGGCACTGATCTGCAGCCTCTTTTCGAGCTCATCTTTAAGACCATACCGGCAGCGCCGGGCACGGCGGACGGCGAACTCCAGGTCCTCGTGACAAATCTCGACTACTCCGATTATCTTGGCCGCCTCGCTATTGCGCGTGTCTTCAACGGCACGCTTAAGATCGGCCAGGAGGTCAACCTTGCAAAGCTCGACGGCACACTCCAACCAGTCAAGGTCACGAAGCTCTTCACCTTCCATGGTCTCAAGCGCGAGGACACGGTCGAGACTGAGGTCGGCGACATTGTTGCCATCGCCGGCATTCCGGGGATCACCATCGGCGAGAGCTTCTGCGATCTGATCAACCCGAAGCCGCTGCCGCCAATCAAGATTGACGAGCCCACAATCGCCATCGTCTTCTCGGTCAACAATGGACCCTTTGCCGGCCGTGAGGGCAAGCTTGTCACCTCTCGCAACATCAAGGAGCGCCTCGAAAAGGAGCTCCTCACCAATGTCTCCATCCGGGTTGAAGACACGGGTACACCTGACAACTTCAAGGTCCTCGGGCGCGGCGAACTCCAGCTTTCCGTACTGATCGAGATGATGCGCCGCGAAGGCTTCGAGCTGATGGTCTCCCGTCCGACCATCGTGACCAAGCGCGTTAACGGTGCGCTGATGGAACCCTCCGAGATCCTTACGATCGATATTCCAGACAACTTTGTCGGCACAGTCATCGAGCGTCTCGGGCCAAGAAAGGGCGAGATGGTCAAGATGGCCAATCACGGCTCTGGTCGCGTAAGGATGGAGTTTAAAGTCCCCTCGCGGGGTCTTATCGGTCTCCGCAACGAGATGCTCACCGAGACCCGCGGCACGATCGTCATGAACTCTATCGCCGGTGAGTACATTCCGTACCAGGGCGAGATCCCACAGCGTCCCTCGGGCGCCCTGATCTCCGACCGGACGGGCGTGACCACAACGTATGCGCTGGACGGCGTCCAAGAACGCGGCATCCTCTTTATCGGCGACGGTGTCGAGGTCTACGAAGGCATGCTGGTCGGCGAGCACTCCCGCGATAACGACCTTGACGTCAACGCCGTCCGCGAGAAGAAGCTTACGAACATGCGCGCCTCCGGCTCGGACGACGCGCTGCGCCTGGTCCCTTTCAAGGTTCTCACCTTGGAGCAATCGATCGAGTTTATCGCCGATGATGAACTTGTGGAGGTGACGCCGAAGTCGCTGCGCATGCGGAAGAAGATCCTGCAGGCCAACCGGCGTCCAAAGGGAACGCGTGGGGGATCGACGCTCGAGTAGGTCCGCCGAAAGAGTAGATAAAGTACGGCTGGGCGATCGCACATCGTCCAGCCGTTTCTACGTTTCTGAAGGAACAGAGATGAAACGCAGGTTCTTCGATTCCGCAGATCACGATGGGGCTGTGATCCACTCCGCTCGGGATGACAGCGTTGTAGAAGACCCTCAAACCTGAGTTTGTGCTACGGCAGGTCACCTTCCGGGCTGTACGTAGGGTGCCTGCGCGATCAGCCGCCGCTCGTCTGCCCGGGGATCGTTTTTCACTCGCGAGACTGCATCCCAGCACATCGTCGACCGCGTGTTGAGATTGAACCGGGGCCACTTCGGAATGGCGGCGTTGTTCGGATCGCCTGTCCGGGCGAAGGTGATGAAGGTATCGCTGATTTGCCCGGCCAACTGTTGCGCCTCGATTCCGCCACCGGTCATCGTTGCGGCTATCTGGGTCGTATCGAACGCGAAGGGAATGTCGATGGTGCTGGAAGCTCCCCACTTGCCGCGATCGATGGGGCTCTTCCAATCGAACTCGTAGACCCAGGTTGGTCCGTTCTGGGCGGCGCGGCGTTCACTTTCGATGACACATCCATGCCAGCTGCGGAAGGCGGTCGTTGCGGCGAAGAAGACGTCGGTCGCCGAATATGAGGGATACCACTGTCGATAGAGGGCGACGATGGTCTCGGTCTGGAGGTCACCAAGGGACTGACGGTATCGTTCGAGCCGCGTGGGCAGCACGTCCCAGTTCAGTGAAAACAGGGAGGCATCGTTCGACCCAATCACGGAGCGGGTCTCATCGTGCGTGCTTCCCATCATCATCGGGATATTCGCCGAGAGGGAGGGTGCCTTGGGAGAGAATGGATCGCGTGGCAGCGTTCGTCCATCGCGCACTGGGCCGAAGTACGCGCCAGCCGCGATGGCGGCGACTAATCGCTCCATGGGAATCTTTGCCGGATCCTGGATATTCTTCAGCGTCGCGCGGGTCAGGCCCAGGGCTCCGAGCACAGCGCGAGCCACGATCGTAGCGTGATCCAGAGCGACGGCCGTGATCTGCTGGCCGCTCATGGTTGCCACGCGATGAAAAAGATCTTTGGCTCGAGGCATTGCCATCAGCGTTGCGCATTTGGCACCACCACCGCCCTGCCCGAAGATCATGACCTGCTTCGGGTCGCCGCCGAACTCGGCGATATTGTCGCGGATCCATTGCAGGGCGAGCAGGAGATCAAGCTGACCGGCATTGCCGCTGTCGACGAACTCAGGACCGCCTAGCTGGGCGAGGTACAGATATCCAAACAGATTCAGGCGATGGTTCAGGGTCACCACGACGACATCGCCTCGCTTGACCAGCGACACACCGTTGTAGACCGGGCCATTACTGCTGCCGCCCACATATCCTCCGCCGTGCATATAGACCATTACCGGACGCTTTTTATTGTCGCGGAGCCCAGCTGTCCAGACGTTCAGGTGGAGGCAGTCCTCGCTATTGACGGGGCTGATCTCATCGAGTGGCGAAAAAGCGTTTGGTTCCTTACGCACATGGATCGGCTGGGGTGCCTGCGGTCCGAAGGCAACTGCGTCCCGGATCCCAACCCACGGGGTGGGTCGCGTAGGAGGCTGGAAACGATGCCTGGCGGTGTCGTCGCCGTACGGGATCCCTTTGAAGACGATGACGTCTTCATCTACGAAGCCGCGCACGCTGCCGGAGTTGGTAGCGGCTAGGGGAGCGGAAACCTCCTGAGGCCACACGAGCCGAGGTCGCATCGCAGTGCCTGCCGCCAGCAGTATTGTTCCCTTTACTACGCCGCGTCTGGAGAGCATGGAGGCCTCGTCTTTTCTCTACACGTAAACCTTAGACGGAAGACCAGCGAGTACGCAAAGCAGAGTGACACGTGAAAGGGCTGCCCGCAGGCAGCCCGTCCAGCCGAACAAGAAACCACTTCCGTAAGGAACTATTTCTTCTGTGCCGTTTCAAAGCGCTTGTTGATCTCGTCCCAGTTCACTGTGTTCCACCAGGCGGCGAGGTAGTCGGGGCGCTTGTTCTGATATTTGAGATAGTACGCATGCTCCCAGACATCGTTGCCCAGAATGGGGTAGTGACCCTGCGAGAGGGGGTTGTCCTGGTTTGCCGTGGTGACGATCTTCAACTTGCCACCATCGAAGACCAGCCATCCCCAGCCGGAGCCGAACTGTTTGGCCGTGGTTTCGTTGAAGAGCTTCTTGAAATCTTCAAAGGAGCCGAAGTCCGTACTGATCTGGTCGGCGATATTACCGGACGGTACGCCTCCGCCTTGGGGCTTCATGATCTGCCAGAACATGGTGTGGTTGACGTGGCCGCCGCCGTTATTCTGGACAACCTTCCGGACGTCCTCGGGGATGCTGGCGAGGTCTTTCAGCAGATCCTCGGGTGACTTTGTACCGAGTTCCGGATGCTTCTCGACTGCGCCATTCAGATTGGTTACATAGGTCTGGTGATGCTTGTCGTGATGGAGCTTCATCGTCGCTTCATCAATGTAGGGTTCAAGCGCTGCGTACTCATAGGGAAGAGGAGGAAGTTCAAAAGCCACGTTAGTTCTCCTGTACTGCGGGAATCGTGTTTGCCGGGGCGGGATGCCCCGATGCGCGTTCTTGTGGTTCGATGCCGACGCCGTGGAAAGCGATGCGCTTCCTCTGACCCGCGGCCGACAGAAGATTTTAGCGCGCCGAGGTAAAGCGCGCTTCCTCTCTCGCCTTGTTCCCTTCGGACCTGTCTAAGACCAGGCGGGCGTCCTGCGCGGGCAGCGGTCACTTCGTGACGTGTATACCGGTCGTAGCAGGGATGATCCCCCTGGGCCCTCCCGCTGGTCGGCACAAACGATTGCTAGCGAACCGCGGGAGCACCACGCCACGCGATCACCCGTCACGAAGTGACCGCGCCACGCGAAGTGGGCTCGTCCGGCAGGACTGCCTTGCGAGTTTTTAGACATTCACTCAGATTTCTTTCTCAGCGACCGCTTTTGATTTCTAATACGCCCATGAGTGATCTCGCCGCCTCGTACCGATGGCTTGAGGATGACGGGCCGGCCTTTGGCGCTCCAGGCCTGGAGCCCCGCTGGACGTCGAGCCGAAAAGATGCCGTTTCGACCGCCTACGCCGCGTCCAGTCGGGTGTGGTTCACGCTCTCCCATGGAACGCTGAACGAGATCTACTATCCCACCATCGATCGCCCGCAGACCCGCGACATGGAACTGCTGTTTTCAGATGGCGAGACCTTCTTCCATGAGGAAAAGCGCAATTTCGACTACGACTTCCACTACATCGACCCGCATGCGCCCTGTGTTCGCGTGGTGGCTATGGATCCTGACAAACGGTATACGGTGACGAAGGAGTTCATCAGCGATCCACACCATCCCGTGGTTCTGATGAATGTCAAGATCACCGGCGACGAGGCCGTGCTCTCGCGCCTCAAGTGCTACGCGCTGCTTGCGCCTCATCTGGACGGGGGCGGCGCAGGGAACTCGGCGCGTTCGATCGAGGTTGCCGGCCAGCGCGCGATCGTTGCCTGGAAGGGGAACACCTCGCTTGCCCTGGGCGCGGACTGCGGCTTCTCCCGCTCCTCATGCGGCTATGTGGGCAAGAGCGATGGCTTTCAGGACCTATCCAGCGACATGAAGATGGACTGGCAGTTCGGTCAGGCACTCGATGGCAATATCGCCGTCATGGGCGAGATTGATGTCAACCTCAATCGCGAATTCACCATTGCGATTGCATTTGGGGATGGTCATCATGCAGCGCTTGCCGGGATGATGCAGACCCTTTCCACGCCCTATGACGAGCATCTTGAGCGCTGCATTACGCAATGGCACCGCGCCTGTGCTCCGGACGAACTCGCCGCCGTCTCGACCGATGAGGGCCGGGTGATGCGCATCAGCCATCGCATCGTTCTCACCCATGAGGACAAGAGCTTCTCGGGCGCCTTCATCGCCTCGGCATCGATTCCATGGGGGGCCTCGAAGGGGGATGCGGACCTTGGCGGCTACCACTTGGTGTGGACCCGTGATATGGTCCAGTCCGCGACAGCGCTGCTGGCTTGTGGACGGATCGAGACTGCCAGGCGCGCGCTCGTGTACCTGGCCTGCACCCAGCGGCCAGACGGAAGCTTCGCTCAGAACTTCTGGGTCGACGGCACACCGTACTGGACTGGCATTCAGCTCGATGAGGTGGCGTTTCCGATCATCCTCGCGTGGCGGCTCTGGAAGATGAACGGCCTGGGGAAGTTCGAGGTTTTTTCCTTTGTCGAGGCCGCCGCCGCCTTCCTCGTTCGCTACGCTCCGGTGACGCAGCAGGAGCGCTGGGAGGAGAACGCGGGCTACTCCCCCTCGACACTCGCCGCGGTGATCTCGGGCCTGATCTGCGCTGCCGACATCGCGCGCGCTTATCAGGCAATCGAGCTCGCCGCTTTTCTTGAGACTTATGCGGACTGGATCGAAGCCAATCTCGATGCCTGGACGACCACCAATGATGGTGTGCTGCTGCCCGAAATCAAGCGGCATTACATGCGTATTCGTCCTCCAGCCGCCGGGGAGCCGTTTCACAACCCGCAGATTGCGCCGGGTTCGATTCATCTCGCTAACCGCGAACCGGGCGAGCGATCTGACTTTGAGGCGCGCGAGGTGATCGATGCTGGATTCCTGGAACTGGTCCGCTACGGGATCCGCCGTGTCGACGACCCGCTGATTGTGGCTTCGCTGAAGGTTGTCGACCACTGCCTGAAGATCGAAACCCCCTTTGGTCCGTGCTGGCGCCGTTACAACCATGATGGGTATGGGCAGCGGAAGGATGGCGGACCGTATGAGGGCTGGGGCCAGGGACGCGCCTGGCCGCTGCTCGGCGGAGAGCGTGCGCACTACGAACTTGCCGCTGGACGAGACATCAAGCCGCTGATCTCGGCGTTCGAAAAGTTCAGCTCGATTGGAGGAATGCTTCCTGAACAGGTCTGGGACCAGGAGGATCTGCCGTCCGAGGGGATGTACTTCGGCAAATCCGCGGGGTCCGCTCAACCGCTGGTCTGGGCTCATTCGGAGTATCTGAAGCTGCTTCGATCGAGCGTCGACGGTCGCGTCTTCGATCGGATCTCCGTCGTCGAAGAGCGCTATCTGAAGTCTGCCAAGGAGCGGAGTTTTCACAGCCTGATCGAGGTGTATCAGACCTCGCGTCCAATTTCGACGATCGCTGCGGGACTGATGCTCCGGATTGTGGATTCGCAGTCCTTCCGGGTCATCTATACGATGGACAACTGGGCTACCACGCTTCATGCCGAGTCCCGCGCCGTCGGCTATCCCGGATCCTACGCAGATATCTTCACCACGCCCGACCAGACCGGCACTCTTATCTTCACGCTGTACTGGCCTGGCGGAACTCGCTGGCTTGGTCACAACGTTACTGTCATGCTCGCGGTGCCTGAGGTATAGCCCGCCAGTTGAGAGAGTACAACCAAATCAACCGGGCTTGTACACTGTCTCAATGGCTGTCACGCGCATTTTGGACGTCTTAGTGATAGGCACCATTTCGAATCAGCCGCCGCCCTCCCGCCGCGGCTTCAAAGGAAACGTATGAGCGATCAGCAACAGCAGGAACTTGACCAGCTTTCTATCAACACCCTCCGCTTTCTCGCTGTCGACCAGGTGGAAAAGGCGAAGAACGGCCATCCCGGCGCCCCGCTCGGTTGCGCGCCCATTGCCTATCTCCTCTTCCACAAACACATGAAGCTTGATCCGTCCGACCCTAAATGGTCCGACCGCGACCGCTTCGTCCTGTCTAACGGCCATGCATCGGCGCTGCTCTATGGCGTGCTGCACCTCTCCGGGTACGACCTGCCGATGTCGCAGCTGGAGCAGTTCCGCGAGTATGGCTCGCATACGCCGGGCCATCCGGAGTATGGCGAGACGCCCGGCGTTGAGGTCACCACCGGTCCGCTGGGCCAGGGCTTCGCCGAGGCGGTCGGCCTCGCCATCGCGGAGAGGCATCTCGCCGCCGTCTTCAATCACGAGAACCATACGCCGGTCGATCACCACACGTACGTTCTCTGCGGCGACGGCGATCTGATGGAGGGAATCTCGCACGAGGCATCCTCCCTTGCCGGAACGCTCAAGCTCGGCAAGTTGATTGTTTTTTATGACGACAACCTGATCTCGCTTGACGGTCCAACGGACCTGTCCTTCACTGAAGATGTGACGATGCGCTTCGAGGCGTACCACTGGCACGTCCAGCACGTGGCTGACGGCAACGATCTCGCGGCGCTTGAGACGGCCCTCCAGAACGCCAAAGCAGAGACGACGCGGCCCTCGCTGATCAAGGTCCGTACCGTCATTGGTTATGGTAGCCCGAAGGCTGGCACCAGCAAGGTTCATGGTGAAGCGCTTGGGCCGGAGGCAACCAAAGCCACCAAACGCAACCTGAACTGGCCCGAGGACAAGAGTTTTTATGTGCCCGAGGAAGCGGCCAAAAACTGGGCGACTGTCACCGAACGAGGCAAAAAAGAACACGCGGCGTGGCAGAAGAAATATGAGGAGTACAGCAAAGCATATCCCGAGCAGGCAGCCGAGTACGACCGCACCACGTCGATGCAGTTGGCCGAAAACTGGGCCTCGAAGCTGCCAGTTTTCCCATCCGGTCCGGACGCCAAGCCTATCGCGACGCGCAACGCAGGCCAAACGGTGATGAATGCCATTGCTGGCGTTGTTCCGGAGTTGTTTGGCGGCGCAGCCGACCTGACCAGCTCGACTAAAACGATCTTCAAGGATTCGGAGAACTTCCACCTCGATCCGAAGGGGCGCAACGTGTTCTTCGGCGTCCGCGAGTTCGCGATGATGGCGGCGGTGAACGGGATTGCGGCGCATGGCGGCCTCATCCCTTTTGGGTCCACCTTCTTTACCTTCTCGGATTACTGCCGGTCGGCGATTCGCATGGGAGCGCTGCAGTCTTCCCATTCGCTCTACATCTTCACGCATGATTCCATTGCGTTAGGCGCGGATGGCCCGACTCACCAGCCGGTAGAGCACTTGATGGCACTGCGAGCGATTCCGCAGCTTACAGATTTCCGTCCGGCGGACGCGAACGAGACGGCCGCATGCTGGCGGCTTGCGCTTGAGCGGCATAGCGCCTGCTTTATCGCACTCTCGCGGCAGGATCTGCCTGTCCTCGACGCCGCGAAGTACAAGATCGCCGACAATGTGAAATTCGGCGCGTACGCGCTCGATGACTCCGGCAAAGACATCATCCTGATTGCGACTGGATCTGAGGTCTCGCTGATTCTGGAAGCGGCGGAGAAATTGAAGGCGGAGGGAATTCATGCATCGGTCGTCTCGATGCCCAGCTTCAAGATCTTCGACGAGCAGGATGAGGCGTATAGAGCAAAGCTGCTGCCCGAGACCACCCCCAAGCTGGCTGTCGAAGCCGGCGCCACAATGGGCTGGTGGAAATATGTTGGCCACAACGGCGGCATCATTGGCGTGGATCGCTTCGGCGCGTCGGCTCCCGGGCCGATCGTAATGGAGAAGCTCGGCGTGAGCGTACCGCACATCGTGAAACTGGCCAAGAAGCTGGTCACAAAACAGTAGGTGAAGGAGCGGTGAGGCAGCCAACCAGCCCCGCCGCGTCTTTGCATCCAACGCAGGAGAATGAAATGGTCGCCAGTGAACGCGAGATGGTGAAGAAATATGCTGACCCGGCTGCCCAGCAGCCAGAGCGGTTTACCTCCCTCCAGCCTACCTACGAAGACAGCGTTCCGGACGATGAACAGATTGAATGTAATGACGATAGCATCAGCGAATCAACGAGGACTTGAACGCCATGAAGATTGCCATTGCAGCCGACCATGCCGGCTTTCCGTTGAAGGAAGAAGTTCGCGACTATGTCCGCAGGCTTGGCCACGAGGTTCACGACCTGGGAGCTTTCAATACCGAGGCGTCCGACTATCCTGACTTCGCTGTCCTCGTCGGTAAGGAGTTGATGGCCGGTACCGCCGAGCGGGGCATCCTGATCTGCGGCTCCGGGGTGGGCGTCTGCATTGCCGCTAACAAGATGCCGGGCGTTCGCGCGGGGATGTGCCACGACACCTACTCGGCGCATCAAGGGGTCGAGCATGACCAGATGAACGTTCTTGTGCTTGGCGCCCGTATTATCGGACCGGCGCTCGCGTTCGAGTGTGTCGAATCGTATCTCAAGGCCAACTTCATCGCCCAGGAAGAGCGTTTTGTCCGCCGACTCAACAAGGTGAAGGCTATAGAAAAACAATACATGCCAGCGGCGGCTGCGACCACTTTCGGCTCCTGAGTTCTCCTCGACCCGCATCCCTCCGCCGGTATGAAGCATCTGGTGAAGATGACTCAAAGCACACAACCGCGCACCTGGTTCATTCCATGCGCCAACGTCGGAGAACAATACCTATCCGGAGGTGAAGTACATTGGGCGAGATAAAGGTCATCTTCTGGGACATCGGGGGAGTTCTCCTGACCAACGGATGGGACGAGAATCAGCGCGCGCGGGTCCTTACATCGCTCGATGTTGACTTGGCAGACTATGAACCCCGTCACGAAGCGGCCAACTTCTTCTGGGAGCGAGGGTTGTCTACTGCGCAGGAGTTCTTCCGCAAGACTGTCTTCAATCCAGACCAGCCGTCGCGCAGTTTTTCGTACGATGACCTGTGGTCGCAGGTTTGCGCGGAGAGCAAGATTCTTCATCCGGGCTGCTTCGACATTCTCGCCGCGCTCTACGATACAAAACAGTACATTGTCGCTACTCTCAACAACGAGTCCCGCGAACTGAATGAGTATCGGCTTGATGCCTTCCGGCTTCGAGCGTACTTCGATTTTTTCATCTGCTCCGGCTACGTTCACGAAATGAAGCCCCATCCGGACATCTACCGCGCGGCCATCGAAATCTCTGGTTTCCAACCCAATCAGACCCTCTTCATCGATGATAAGCAGGAGAATTGCGATGCGGCCACCTCGTTCGGCATGAATGCAATTCGCTTCGAATCGCCCGCGCAACTCACTCACGACCTCGCTCAACTCGGCATACGAACCGCATAAGGAAGGAATTCATGGAACTCGGAATCATTGGACTCGGCAAGATGGGCTTCAACATGGCGGAACGCCTTCGCCTCGCCGGCCACAAGGTTGTCGGCTTTGATTTCAACAAAGATGCAGTCAACAAACTGACCGCAGCTGGTTCGGTCGGGGTTACCTCGCTTGAGGACCTCGTCAAGAATCTTTCGGCTCCCCGTGCGATCTGGATCATGGTTCCCTCCGGCGACCCAGTCGACCAGACGATCGCCAAGCTTGAGCCGCTGATGCAGAAGGGCGACACTTTTATCGATGGCGGCAACTCCAACTACAAGGACTCCCAACGCCGCCATGCGGAGGCGGTTGCAAAGGGCTTTGAATTCGTGGACTGCGGGACATCGGGTGGAATCTGGGGACTGCGCGAGGGATATAGCATGATGATCGGCGGTGATAAGGCTCCGGTCGACCGCCTAACGCCGATCTTCGAGACGCTCGCGCCTGCCAAGGATGAAGGTTGGGGACACGTTGGGCCGTCCGGCGCAGGCCATTTCGTCAAGATGGTTCACAACGGCATCGAGTACGGCCTGATGGAGGCGTATGCCGAGGGCTTTTCCATTATGAAGGCCAAGACGCAACTGAACCTGGATCTTGAACAGGTCTCGCAGATCTGGCAGAAGGGTTCGGTCGTGCGTTCATGGCTGCTCGACCTGACCGCCGATGCGCTCAAGAAGAATCCAAACCTTGATGGTATGGAAGCCTTTGTTCCGGACTCCGGCGAAGGCCGCTGGACGGTCTTTGAGGCGATCGATCTCGATGTATCCGCGCCGGTCATCACCGAGTCGCTCATACGCCGCCTGCGTTCGCGCGAGGCGAACAACTTTACGGATCGCATGATCTCGATTATGCGGAATGAGTTCGGCGGCCACGATATCAAGAAGTCTTGATCGACAGGACGCGTGATCGACAGGAGCGTGATTGCAGGACGCGTGCGAAACCGGCCGTGTACGCACGTATCTTCCGAGCGTACAGATACGTCTACTTTTCTGATGAATAAGGAGTGAACGATGTCCATAACACCAGGCGGCGCGGTGGCAGAGGTGGATGTAACCAAGAAGGGCGAACGGATTCCCGAGCCCTGCATCGTGGTGATCTTCGGGGCCTCTGGCGATCTTACCAAGCGCAAGCTACTCCCGGCGCTCTACCATCTCGACCAGTCCGGTCTTCTACCGAAAGATTTCGCGGTCGTTGGCGTTGCACGGCGGGACCTCAGCGCCACCTTCACGCCGAATATGCAGGATGGCATCCTGAAGGGCGGCGGCGTCGACGAAAATGATCCCAAACTCAAGCCATTCATGGAGCGCGTGCAATACTTCGCGACCGAGTTCGACAATGATGAGGGATACGAGAAGCTGAAGGCGCATTTGGCGGAACTCGATGCCCGGTTCAACACGAAAGGCAATCGCCTCTTTTATCTGGCTGTCGCGCCGGAATTCTTTGCCGACATCACGCATCGTCTCGGCGCGCATGGCATGGCAAAGCCCGCGGAGGATGAGCATCATTGGGTGCGCGTCATCATCGAGAAGCCGTTCGGACATGATCTCACGTCGGCACGCGAGTTGAACGACGCGGTGAACGCCGTGCTCTCCGAACACCAGATCTTCCGCATCGATCATTATCTCGGCAAGGAGACGGTGCAGAACATCCTCGTCTTTCGGTTTGGAAACGGGATCTTCGAGCCGGTCTGGAATCGCAACTATATCGACCATGTCGAGATCACGGCCGCTGAATCTATCGGGATTGAAGGCCGCGGCCCGTTCTACGAGAAAGCCGGCGCCGCTCGTGATGTTCTCCAAAATCACGTGATGGAGGTCCTCTCGTTTGTGGCGATGGAACCGCCGGATTCTTTTCAAGCAGATGCCGTCCGAACTGAAAAACTGAAGGTCTGGCGGGCTATTGAAGGCATTCCAGTCGAGTCCACGGTGCGCGGCCAGTATGGTCCGGGCAAGGTCGACGGAAAGGAGGTCGTCGGCTATCGGCAGGAAGACCGCGTCAATCCCGAGTCGCAGACGGAGACTTTTGCCGCGGTTCGGCTCGAGATTGAAAACTGGCGGTGGGCGGGTGTTCCGTTCTATCTGCGAGCGGGCAAGCGTCTCGCTAAACGCGTGACGGAGGTGACGGTGGTTTTCAAACAGCCCCCAATGCACCTCTTCAAGAGTAACAACAGCGACGATCAGATCGAGCCGAACGTGCTGACGATGCGCATCCAGCCGGATGAGGGAATCAGTCTCTGCTTCGGCGCAAAGATTCCGGGTCCCACAACCAATGTTCGTCCAGTGACCATGCACTTCAGCTATGCGGAGGCATTCGGAAAGAGCTCAGCTAATGGCTACGAGCGATTGCTGCTTGATGCGATGCTCGGCGATGCGACATTGTTCGCTCACCGCGACGGAGTGGAGGCTACCTGGGCTCTCTTCACCCCGATTCTTGAAGCGTGGGCGAGGGATCAGCGAACTGGATTTCCAAACTATGCAGCCGGATCGTGGGGACCAGAGGCAGCAGACGCTCTGCTCGCGAAAGACGGTCGCACCTGGCGCAAATTGTAACCCGCATCAATTGAGGAAAACGAATACATTCATGGCTCGTCCTGTCACTGTTACATATTTCGTCGCGGCTACTCCCGCCGCTGTTGCAGCAGCGGCCGCGGAGCTGTTTACCACGTGTGCTTCTTCGGCGGTCGCTGCGCGTGGCCGAGCCCGCATCGCGATCTCCGGTGGCAGCACACCCAAAGCGATGTTCGCTTTGCTGGCGGATCCCTCCGACACTTTCGTTACGCGTGTGCCGTGGGAGTCAATCGATCTTTACTGGGTTGACGAGCGATGCGTTCGGCCCGATGAGGAAGAGTCCAACTATCGCATGACCAATGAGGCCCTGCTCTCTAAAGTTCCGCTCGCAGGAGACCGCATTCATCGCATGGAGGGTGAACTCGACCCGGAGGTCGCCGCATCGCGGTACGAGTCTACGTTGCGCAATACGTTTAAACTCGAGGGCGCGGAGACCCCGACCTTTGACCTGATCCTTCTCGGCATGGGGGATGATGGCCATACCGCTTCACTGTTCCCTCATACTGAGGCCCTCGATGAGATGAGCAGGCTTGTGGTTGCCAATCACGTTCCGCAGAAAGAGACCTGGCGCCTTACGCTGACCTGGCCGGTCATCAACCAAGGCCGGGAAGTTGCTTTTCTCATCGAGGGTGAGGCCAAGGCGCAGGTCCTTCATGATGTTTTTCTTGGGCCTTATGATCCCGAGACCTGGCCTTCGCAACTGATCCGTCCAGCCGGCCACAAGCTCACTCTCTTGCTTGATTCTGCTGCAGCTTCGAAGCTGCCACAGCCAGCCGTCCCTACCGGAAGCTCAGGCTCTACAGGCACGCTGGAGCTCTCGCAATGATTCTTGCCGGCGATGTTGGTGGGACTAAAGTTCACCTTGCTCTCTACGAATTCGCTTCGGGCCAGCTGAAATCCATTCGGGAGCAGAAGTTTCCGGCCCACGAGTTCGCGTCGCTCGGTGAAGTCGTCAACAGGTTTCTGGACGGCGATGAGAGCGAGAAAATTACTATTGCCGCTGCCTGCTTTGGCTGCCCTGGACCTGTCCGCGACGGACGCCTGAAACTGACCAATCTTCCCTGGACGCTCGACGCTCGCGAACTGAGTAAGTCCCTCGACATCGAACATATCTTTCTCATCAACGATCTTGAGGCGAATGGCTACGGGATTCCGGAGCTTGCGCGCGACCAGATTTTCACCCTCCACGCGGGAGACCCGGACACGGTCGGACACCGGGGCCTGATCGCGGCGGGAACCGGCCTGGGGGAGGCCTTGCTGATCTGGGATGGCAAGAGGCACACGCCCATTCCGTCTGAAGGCGGTCACTGTGATTTTTCCGCGCGCACGGATCGGGAGGTCGCGTTACTGCAACACCTTCGCCACACCCTGAATGGGCGCGTCAGCTTCGAGCGTGTCGTCTCCGGGCTGGGTATCAAGAATGTGTATGCGTATTTGCGCGATGTAGAGAAGCTCGATGAGCCGCAGTGGCTTCGCGAGCGTCTCGCTACCGAAGATCCCAATGCCGTCATCGGGACCTGCGCGGAGGATGGATCGAGCTGGATCTGCTTTGAAACCATGAAGCTCTTCGCTGCCGCCTACGGAGCGGAAACGGGCAACATTGCGCTCAAGGTGCTCGCCACGGGAGGTATGTATCTCGGCGGAGGGATCGCTCCCAAAATCCTGAAAACTCTTCAAAACGGCGCGTTCACGCAGGCCTTCCTGGATAAAGGGCGGCTCTCCGCGCTGTTGCAGTCGATCCCGGTTCGAGTCATTCTTGACGACACGTGTGCGCTTCTCGGCGCGGCCGCTTACGCCGAGGCGCGGGCCTCGGAGCTCTCCGGCCACTCCGAACGGGTCGCTTCGACCGTTCATCCATAGGCGTGCCTAGGCTGAACAGCAGCGGCTGCGCAGCCATGCTCGACCTTACTCACCACGCGGACCACATAATCTTCCCGAAATGATGGACCAGCCCTGTAGCTTCGAAGAGCTGAGCGCCTGTCTGCGCCGCGTGGGTCAATCGCCTCACGTTTGCACACCGCCCGACTCTCTCGTGGCTCACAGACCTGATCGCCCGAGGCGCACACTCATGCGAGCCGCTCCACATTGGAGACGTGGGTGCGGGTACAGCGACAGCCTGGGGCTCATCTAGATTTGAGCCGCCAACGAGGCCTGCCCGTCAAGCTGACCGGTATCGATCTGAACACGGATGCAATTCGTGCCGCTGCGCGGCTATGCCCACGAGCAGAAGGAGCAGATCGAGACCAATCGAGTGGGTTCATGGTGACGCTTACTCCTATTATCCCACGTTGAGAATCGACGCGGTATTCAGTCCGCCTCACGCACCATCTCGCCATGGTCGCTCGAACAACTACCGCGATCTACCGTATTCTGTATCAGCTTGAAAAAACATCTGAGGCTCCGCATGTCCGTTCGCCGCACCCTGCTGTCCGCCGTCTTCGTTCTCACTGCCACCGCTGCACTCGTGGCACAGCGTCTCCCTGGAGGCGTTCATCCCGAGCATTACAGTCTATCGCTGACTCCTGACCTGAAGGCCGCGACCTTTGCCGGAAGCGAGACGATCGATGTGACCCTGGACGCGCCGAGCACAGCGATTACGCTCAATGCGGTTGAGATCAAGTTCATCTCGGTCGCCAGCGGTCCCGAGGTGGCACAGGTCTCGCTCGATCCTGAGAAGGAGCAGGCTACCTTTACCTTCCCGCAGGCGCTCCCGGCTGGCAAGGTCACGCTTACGATCCGATATACCGGCGTCCTCAACGATAAGCTCCGCGGCTTCTATCTCTCGAAGACCAAGGCACGGAACTATGCGGTGACGCAGTTCGAAGCGACCGATGCGCGCCGCGCCTATCCCAGCTTCGACGAGCCTGCGCTGAAGGCCACCTACGATATCGCGCTTACCGTGGACGCAGGCGATACGGTGATCTCGAATACCAATCAGATTGCGGATACGCCGGGGGGACCAGGCAAGCATACGCTGCAGTTTGCGACAACGCCGAAGATGTCCACCTACCTGGTTGCGTTTCTCGTCGGCGACTTCAAGTGCAGTTCGGGCAAGGCGGATGGCGTGCCGATTCGCGCCTGCTCCACACCCGATAAGCTTCAGTACACAAAATTTGCGGTCGAGTCAGCCGAATACGTCCTGCACTATTACGACACCTATTTCGGCATCAAGTATCCGATGCCCAAGCTGGACATGATCGCGCTGCCCGACTTCGAGGCAGGCGCCATGGAGAACTTCGGCTGCATCACCTATCGCGAGACCGACCTGCTGGTCGATTCAAAGACCGGCTCCGTCAACTCGAAGAAGGGCGTCGCCAGCGTCGTGGCCCACGAGATGGCGCACCAGTGGTTCGGCGACATGGTGACGATGCAGTGGTGGAACAACCTGTGGCTGAACGAGGGGTTTGCCACATGGATGTCTTCAAAGCCCATCACGAAGTGGCATCCGGAGTGGAACTTCCCGCTCGATGTCGCCAACTCGCTCGACAACACCCTCAACTACGACGCCCAGCCTACGACGCGCACGATCCGGGCCAATGCGGACACGCCCGCCCAGATTAACGAGATGTTCGATGGTATCGCCTATGGCAAGGCCGGAGCTGTTCTCGGCATGGTCGAGAACTATCTCGGCGAAGAGGTCTTTCGCCAAGGAGTGCACAACTATCTCCAGGCGCACCTGTACGGCAACGCGACCGCGGAAGACTTCTGGGGAGCCCAGACCGCCAACAGTCACAAGCCGGTCGACACGATCATGGAGAGCTTCGTTGCGCAATCCGGGGTCCCGCTGCTCACTCTCTCCGAACAGCAGCGGGCCAGTGTCTCCGCCCAGCAGAGCCGCTTCTTTCTTACGCCGAGCACTGCTGCCAGCACAGTGCAGCAATGGACCATCCCGGTTTGTCTCAAGGGCGCCGAGTGTCAGATCCTTACGCCCGTGGGCACGAATCTGAACGTGCCCGCGAAGCCGTCCCTCTTCTTCGCCAACGCTGGAGACAAGGGATACTATCGGACGGCTTACAGTCCAGACGAGTTCTCCGCCATTGTTCAGAGAACTGAGACCTCGCTTACTCCACCTGAGCGCATCGGTCTACTCGGCGATCGCTGGGCGCTGATGCGTGCCGGGCAGGGTTCCGTCGGCGAGTTCCTCGACCTCGTCCTCGCCCTGCGCCAGGATGCGAACGCTGCCGTCCTTGAGAACGCGCTCGGCAAGGTGGAAGCCATCGATTCGCGTATCGCGAGTGACGAAGATCGTCTCCGCCTGGCCAAGGTTCTCCGCACGCAGTTTGCGCCTGTCTACACAGCGTTGGGCCAACCCTCTGCGCACGATACCTATGATCGCCAGGAGCTGCGCGCGAATCTCTTTGCGGCTCTTGGCGCGGCCAAGGATCCAGCCGTCCTCACCGAGGCGCGCAAGCTGACGGAGCAGAGCTTTACCGATAAGAAGTCCATGGATCCCAGCCTGACCGACGCGGCCATACTGATCGCAGCGTATAACGGCGACGCTGCACTGTACGACAGGATACTTGCCCTGAGTAAAGACGAGCGAGACCCCGTTCTCCAATCCGACTCCCTGCGCACCTTGCCTCGTTTCGTCGACCCGGCGCTCGTCCGCCGCACACTCGATTTCACTGTCTCGGGGCAGGTGCGCAACCAGAGCAGTTGGATCCTGCTTGCCATTCTGCTCAGTCAACCCGAAACCCGCGACCAGGCCTGGAGCTACACGCAGACCAACTGGGAGAAGGTCCACGCGCAGCTTACGGCGAGCTCCGGCGCGCGTATCGTGGGTGCAGTGGGATCGTTCTGTACCGCTCCGCAGCGCGATGAGGTCTCGAGCTTCTTCGCCAGCCACAAGGTCGATGGCGCAGATCGTACTCTCTTGAAGTCCATCGACAGCATCAACGCCTGCATTCAACTTCGAGACGCTCAGGAGCCGAAGCTGAAGCAATGGCTAGATCAGCAGCGTTAGACCAGTTCCCCAGGGTATCGAGCGAGCCACAGATACGAACGTGGTCTTCGCTAAAAAGTGACACTCGCAGGACGTAGTCGGCTTATGGATCAGGAGAACTACTGGAGCCAAATCGTGCTATGCGCCTCATGAAACTGCATGCAGCCATTCTGTGACACTGCCTGGTGACGTCACAGAACGGTTGGGTGTGTACTCACTCCGCCGAAACTTTGCGCATCTAAACCGCAGGCCTATGATTCTTGAGCGTGATCGCCACATTCTTTATGTCGGCTCGACCGAGGAACGGCGCCATGCCATGCGTACCCTTCTTGAGGACGCGAAGTTCATCGTCCTTGAGGCAGGATCTTCGGCTGAGGTCTATAACAAGCTTTATCCATTCGCGAAGAGAGAGGCTCAACCTGAGATCCAGGCCGTTCTTCTGGATGCAAAGCTCCCGGATAACTCATCACACGATATCTGCCGGCGCATCAAGGCCACGAACTCCACTTCGGGCATCCCCATCGTGCAGATATCGCCTGGGGCTTCAGCTTCTCAAGACTTAGAGGGTATTCTTCACGGCGGAGCGGATGCTTATGTTGCGGAGCCGGTCCAGCCGGCAGAGTTGCTCTCGCTGCTTGAAGCCCTGATCCGCTCGCATGATGTCGAAAAAACGCTTCGTTTTCAGGCTGCAGCAAGCGCTCAGCTCACTTCGTCGCTCGAGTATGAACGAACGCTCACCACCATCGAAAAGGTGTTCTCGCCGTACTTTGCGGACAATTGCTTTATCTGTCTCCGCACCCAGGCTGTCGCGCAGAATGTGGTCAGTGCCTCCCTAACATGCACTGCGGACCACCTGCCCTCCGAGCTTCGCGACCTTGCGGTGCAGGTCTGCAGCACCGGGCAGTCTCGCTTCGTAAATTCCTCGACTATTATCGTTCCGCTGGAGGTTGGCCGCCGCCGTCTGGGCTCACTCATCTTCACCTTGAACAGCAGTGTTCGGAGTTATACTCGCGCCGCGGTTGCCCTGGCGGAGGATCTGGCGGACCGGGCTGCGCTGGCCTTGCAAAATGCTGATCTGTTTACTGCCCAACGGGCTGCGCAGGCTGCCCTGGTTCAGTCCGAGAAGCTTGCAACTGCGGGAAGACTCTCCGCCGCCATCGCGCATGAGATCAACAATCCGCTGGAAGCAATTACCAATCTCATCTTCCTCATCGACACGAGCGATGAGATCACACCAACCATCAAGGGCTACGCCGAGGAGGCGCTGTCAGAGTTGTCGCGGTTGACGCACATCGCCCGTCAATCCCTTGGCTTCTATCGCGAGCTCACCGGCCCCGCTACCTTCGACCTGAATGAAGGGATCGAAGATACCCTTAACATCTACCTGAAGCGCTTCGATGCCAAACACATTCGTATCGAACGAAAATATGCCGAGGACATTTCGCTCTCCGCGGTTAAAGGAGAGATACGGCAGGTCATCTCCAATCTGCTTGTAAACGCCTACGATGCCTTGTCGGAGCATGGTCTGCTGCGCATCGAGACCCGCGGTTCCCCTGACGAGGTGTTCTTCCAGGTCACGGACAGCGGCAACGGGATTTCGAAAGATATTCTGCCGCACATCTTTGAGCCGTTCTACACAACGAAAGAGGGCACCGGCACCGGTCTCGGGCTCTGGGTCAGCGACAATATCGTGCATAAGCATGGCGGACGCATTGCGGTGGATAGCCGGACGGAGGGCGAGCACCGGGGTACCAGCTTCGCAGTGACTCTACCGCGCGTTCTGCGCGAGGTGGCCTTACTCCATCCTCAATTCGGGAGCACTCCAGAAGTGCAGCAGACACGATTGCTGTAGCTATCCGTTCGGCAGTTAAACCTCAGCAGCCGGACTGCTACTTTTTCGCCGATCTCACCATGGCCTTCCAATCCTTCTCCGTCTGATCGGCATAAGCGACGGCGAACTTTTCAACCGCAAGCTCAAAACGTCCTCCGCGCCCCAGATACCCGGCGAGCATCATGCAATCGCCTCCACGCGCATGTCCCCGGGCAAGCATCTCTCCGCAGACCGCGGCATATTCCAGCAGACCTGCGGCCTTCAGATCGGCAAGGTTGATCGAAGCCTTGTGATCGTTCAACTGTCGTACCAGATAGTCTCTCCCCCGGATGGTGGTCCAGCCGAGGAACGGATCGGACTGAAGTTGCATGGCCCGTTCTCCATCGACGACGCGCCGCCCCTGGTGGCCTGGATGATTAGATCGCGATGCACTCTCGAGATACGGTGCATAGGCGGATGTCGTCTCTTCCTTGATCTGCAGGAATAAGGGATCCTTCGGCCCGTTACCCTCCATATAGACGCAGTAGTCCCGCAACCCCACTGAACCGGTGCCCACTACCTTGAAGGCAACGTCGACGACTCGATATTGTGCCAGGAAGCGCTGCCGCTCGACCTGCAAGCTCTCCGCATACGGTTCGAGTGAACTGACGACGTGCTGCGCTGCCGCACCGGTCATGCGTTCGAGCACCGGCTTCTCCGTTCGAAAGATTCTGCCGGTGACACTGCCTCCCGCCGCGGGGTCGAGCGCCCGTGCTCTCGCCCGGACCTTCGCCTGGCCAGCAGCCAGCGGCATCTTTTTTCCTGTTTTCTTCTTCGGAATACGAATTGGCTCGGTCAGTGTCTCGAGACTGGTCAGGGGTGTCGCCCGCTGCGCAAGCCGCAGAATCTCTTCTACAGGAGCGACATGCTGCAACCGGTGCACCTGGTACTTCGTGACGTCCAGCACGGGCATCTTGGCGAACGCACGCATCATGCAGGTGTAGCGATCGAGAAAGGTTCCGGCGGCCTCGCGGCAGTGCGGGTCTTTTGCACCGGCCTCGCGCCCAGCGAGAATGAGACTGGTCGCCATACGCTTCACGTCCCATTCGAATGGTCCGGCAATCGTCTCGTCGAAGTCGTTGATGTCGAACACAAGTCGACCGTCCGGAGCAGCAAATGCGCCGAGATTGCGCACATGCGCATCGCCGCAGAGCTGGGTGTGAATGCCCGTATCGTGCATGGTAGATAAGTCGTAGGCCATCACCGGCACGGCTCCGCGAAAGTACCCGAACGGGGATGCGCTCATGCGCTGATGTTTCAGCGAGACCAGCTCCGGGATGCGGCCTGCTTCCGCGGCTCGCAAGAGCTTCAGTGGATCCTCCTTGCGAGCAGCCGAGTTCCATACCGCATGGCCCGTGCGCGGTACCTGTTTGCGTTTCTTCTGTCCGAGTTCAAATCGTTCCGGTGCGGTAAGCGATGGAGTCATACGCCATTCTTACGCTTTTGTGTGAAGCGGAACCATACCGAAGCGCTGCGCACGCATCTTCTTTACCGCTTTACCAGTCGTTCTTCTGGACGATCTTCGGCTGCTTGCCCTGCCGGCCCTCCAGCAACCAGTCGAGGCGGCTCTGGAGGTCTTTGTCCCGGGTCTCGCCTTCAATCTTTCCGATGACGACACCATCCGCATCGACTACAAGGGTGCCCGGTACCAGAATGCCGAGTTGCAGTTCCTTCAGTGTCTCCGCGGTCGCACCCTTCCAGACGGGGATGCGCAGGCCGCTCTTCGCCAGGGTCTGGGGGATCTTCGCCTGCGTCCCCGCATCGTCGATCGAGATCGCTATGAAGACAACTCCCTTGGTCTCGTAGATCCCGGCGAGCTTCTGCAGCCGCGGCATCTCCTCGCGGCACGGGCCGCACCAGGTAGCCCAGAAGTTCACCACGGCCGGATGACCCCGCAGCTCTGCCAGGGTATGGGTCGTTCCGTCCATGCCTGTAAACGTTGCCGCGGGCTCACGCACAGTCTCCGCGCGGAGCGCATGACCCATACAGCACCAGGCGACGAGGATGAACATCAGCCAGATCTGCATTCTTGCAACTCTCCTTTTCTCTCTTCTTCTCTTCGGGCGTTCTCTCCGCCCAATGAATGCAGCAACTATAGCGCAGCGAATGTCCCTGGTACTCCATCGCAGGGTGGAGAAGAAACCAATCCTCTCTCCGATGCTCTTAGGACGTTCACTGCCTAGCATCGCGGACGACATGAAAAACAAAATAAGTCTGCTCTGCACCGTGAGCCTTCTCGGTGCGGTGCTTGCACCATCTTCCGAGACCGATGCCGCCGCACAAGGATGCCTTGCCGCGCACACCAGCCAACCTGTCATCTCCGCTCTGTCCGATATGGGCGAATCACACGGGAGCTCACCCCAGGCAGCGTCCCGATGGCTCCACCATCCTTTGACGATCGAAGTGGACTGGCGTTCCTTCAGCTCCTTTCGCCACTACTCGGGGGAGGTCGAGAATACGCAGCGCGCCGTACTGAACACCCAGATCAAGAACCACCAGAATATCTACGAAATCAGCGCGTCGTATCAGCTCACGCCCCGGTGGTCGGTCAATGCGTTCGTTCCGGTGCTCCAGGGAACGCGCAACCAGAAGTACGCACCGAATGGCATCTACGATATTGCTGGAATTGGCGACATGATCGTGGGCGCACAGGGATGGGTCCTCCGCCCGCCGACAGAGAATGGGGGCAATATCGCCTTCAACGTCGGCCTCAAGCTTCCCACGGGACTGAATAACGGCATGGGAACAGGCACTCTCAAGGGAGTCACGCAGAAGTACACCGCCGACCAGTCGCTCCAACCTGGAGATGGCACGTGGGGCTTCACGCTCGGCACCCAGGCCTATAAGGCGACGTACTTCAAGACGGTTGGCTACTTCCAGGGCTCGTGGCTCTTCAATCCCGCGGATACGAACGGGGTACCGACCTTCCGTTCACAGCCTGGTGAACAGGTCATGTCCGCAACCGATTCGTATCTCTTCCGCTCGGGCCTGTCCCGCCACGTTCCTTACGCCCGCGGTCTCTCGGCCAGCTTTGGCGGGCGTATGGAGGGCATTCCGGTTCGCGATGCCTTTGGCAAGAGTGACGGCTTCCGCCGGCCCGGCTACATCATCTCGATCGACCCCGGCATCCAGTATGACTATCGGCGCACGATCGTGGCGGTGAATGCGCCCTGGGCCATCGAGCGCAACCGCCGCGCCAGCGTGACTGATCTGGCGAATCACACCCATGGCGATGCTGCCTTTGCGGACTACGCCGTAGTCGTCAGCCTCTCTCATACCTTCTAGACGCAAGCGGCTCGGGCTTCCGTCAGCCGCTTGCGCAGCCTTCGGCAGAACAGGCTGAAGCTGGGTTACTCGTCTGACCCGATCCCGCGCTTCTTCTTTCGTTTGCTGCCGCTGCTTCCTGTCTCGGAGACACACTTATCCGATATCCAGACGGGGTTGGCGACCTTACCGCTCGCCGCGCGATTGAACGACCGATAAAGCTTCGCCACATCGACCTTGCCCTGATGCAGTTCGCGCTCGATGGCAGCGTGCATGGCCGAGATCAGATCGTCCCGCAGCTCGTTCAGTACCTTGTCGATGTAGATGTACGGCAAACGTCCTCCCGCTCTCTCCGTTGCAGCTTGTTTCTTATCGGAACAGTATCGCAGCCCCGCAACGATGTACCTGCTAAGCTAGGTGCGTTCGAGGATCCTGTCTATGCGGTTTGATGCGTTGCCGCTGCTTGCGCTCTGCGTGCTGATCTCGCCAGTAATGGCGCAGCAGTCCACGCCTGCTCCGCCGTCCGCTCCCGCGGTGTACGGCAGCGTCTCCGGCCACGTGGCGTGCGTCGATAGCAACCAGCCCGCGCGGCTTGCGTCGGTCACGTTGCAGACCATCGACGTGAAGCCTGATCCGGTCTCAGGGTCAGAGGTACGGGCTCGCACGATGCGAACCTACCAGACGGCTCTCGATGGCAGCTTCATCATTCCGAAGGTCCGTCCCGGCACGTACTATGTCGTCATACAAAAACCGGGGTACCTTTCACCGATCACACAGTTCACCCAAAAGGAGCTTCAGCAGCCGACACCCGAAACTCTGGCGCGCATCTTGCGGGCTGTTCCTACAGTCTCGGTCGAGCCTAATCACGTTTCCACTATCGACACGCGCATTGAGCGTGGCGCGGAGTTCGCGGGAACCATTCGTTACGACGACGGAACGCCGGTTGCCGAGACCTATGTGACCGTGCTGACGAAGGAGACGAGGGATACAAAGGATACCTGGGTGTCGAACTATTCTGGTGGAACAACGGACGACCTGGGCCACTATCGCATTACCGGCCTTTCTCCGGCGGAGTACCTGCTGCAAGTCGATCTGAGGCTCACTGACATGTACGTCAGCAACGTGCTTGGAGGCTCACGCAGTTCCTCGTCGAATTCGAAGTATTCACTAAGCTTCTACTCCGGTGATGTGACGCGCAAGGACAAGGGAAGCTCGATCAAGCTCTCCGCCGGGGAGCAGCATGATGGCGCCGACATCACGATCCCTGTCAGCAAACTGCACAGTGTCAGCGGCACGATCACAGAGCAGCGCAGCGGTCATGTCATCAACGCGGGCCAGGTTTCATTAGCCTACGACGATGGGACGGAGCTCGTCTCGACAAGTGTGGACAAGGATGATTCGGCATTTCACTTCGATTTCGTGCCCGAGGGGGAGTACACGCTGAAAGTAAAGAATGCAAAAGACGTTGCGCGCGAGGAGATTCCAAGTGCGCCGGGAACGATCGGTCCAACTCAGAGCAAGGAGACCACGATCCGGGAGTATGGCACGCAGAGCCACCACTTGTGGTCCAGGCTGATTCAGCTGGAATTGTGATCGCAGTTCCTGGCAAGAATGCGAAAGTGGCAGGCACGCAGTGAGCTATTCCTGAGTCAATCGCTTTTCATAACAGAGAAAGCGCAGTCCCGGCCGGAATCCTAACGTAATCTCCCCCGCCAGCGAGTAGCCGAGCCTCGGAAAGAGCCGCCTGGTTGCGTCGTTGAAGATGCTGGTATCGATACGTAGAACAGAGATGCCGCCCTGTTCGGCGACCACCTCGGCCTGCCGCATCAGCGCACTCGCGACACCCATTCCGCGAGCGGCAGGATCGACGGCAAGCCTATGAATCACAACTGCCTCCTCGTTGAGATCCCACCCGACCTGCGCGTACTCAGGCTCCTGGTCCGTTGTGATCGCAGCAACGCCCGCCAGGCCACTGTCCGTACTGTCGTTCCTGTCGATCTCTGCAATCCAAAGTTGGCCCTGCTGGATGTCCCGCGAGAAGACCTCCGCATTCGGATATTCGTCGTCCCACTGAAGATTGCCTGTCGCCCGCATCAACGGAACGACGCGCCGCACGAGATCCAGGAGGGATAGAAGGTCGTCCTTGACCGCAAGCCGGATACGCATGGCTCCAACATATCAGGGGGGCGCTGCGGCATTCGATCATTACGGCTAGTGAATGCGGAAGCGCTCCCGCATCAAGCGCTGGAACCGTGGCTTCCAGATCAGGTCATACGCAAGCTCCTTACCCGGAAACATCGCCAGCGCGGCCTTGCGGCTATCGCCGATCATCTGGGCAGCTTCATCGATGGTCAGGCTCGAATCCTGTGCAATCACCTGGATCACCATGTTCATCATCATCTGCAGGCGGCGGATCAGCTTCTGCTCCTCCGCCAACTCTTCGGCACTCACAAATGCACTACTCTGGTCCGTCTTATCAGGCTCCACAGGTACCTCCATACCAGATAGACGCCGTTGCGCAGAGACAGGATTTCATCCGCGCTAACAGGCTCCGTTCCTCTTCGGTTATAGTCGTTTGATCGGCAGGGAGTCACTCTCGGCCTTGCGAGGAATGATGACCAATGATGTAACCCGGCGCGCTTTTCTGCAAGCAGCCGTCGCTACCGCAGTCGCAGGAAGCGGTTCCGTGCTCGATGCCCAAAGCTCCACCCCCACATCCGCCCAGAACATGTCGCCTGCAAGCGACAGCAAAGCGGTGCGGTTCGGCATTATCGGTGTCGGCATGCAAGGTTCCGGTCTGCTCCGGAACTCCGTCTCGCTCCCAGGCACACAGTGCGTCGCCGCCGCTGACCTCTATGAGGGCCGCCACACGGTCGCGAAGGAGATTGCCGGTGCGAACATCAAGACCACCCGCAGTTACAGGGAACTGCTTGACGACACGAGCATCGAGTGCGTGATCGTCGCCGCACCCGACCACTGGCACAGACGCCTCGTCGTCGAGGCAGCCGCCGCAGGCAAGGATGTGTACTGCGAGAAGCCGATGTCGCACACCATCCCCGACGGCATCACGATGGTGGACGCGGTCAAGAAGTCGGGCCGCATCCTGCAGGTCGGCTCGCAGCGCGTCAGCTCGCCGCTCTTTGCGAAGGCCAAGGAGCTGCTTGCCAGCGGCGCGATCGGCGAACTGACGCAGGTCGAGCTGACCATCGGCCGCAACTCGCCGACCGGCGCATGGGAGTATCCCGCGCCCGCGGACCTCTCGCCGGCGACGCTCGACTGGACCACCTGGCTGGGGACCGCGCCGAAGCACGAGTTCGATCCGCTCACCTTCGTCCGCTGGCGCTGCTGGCACGAGTACGGCACCGGCCTCGCAGGCGACCTGATGGTGCACCTCATCAGCGGAATGCAGTTTGTCACCGGCATCAACCAGCCGCCCGATCTTGCGTCCTGCGTCGGCGGCATCTTTCGCTGGAAGGATGGCCGTAACATGCCGGATGTGCAGCTGGTTCAGCTGCAGTACGGCGCTATCCCGGTAACCGCCCGGCTGACGCTCACGACCAACACGCCCGAGACGACCCGCATCATGGGCACGCATGGTCTCATCGAAATCATCGAGAATACGCTGACCTGCACGCCGCAACGCGGCATCGATACCACGCCCAGCTACTATGCCAAGAGCTTCGCCAAGTCACTGGACGAGCAGTACGAGCGGGAGTGGCACGCAAAAAATGACATCATGATCCACGAACTTCCGATGGAGGCAGGTACGATCCTCCACGGTCCCACCGGCGACACCCGGCCGCACCTGGCAAACTTCTTTGAAGCGGTCCGGACCCGCAGACCCGTTGTGGAGGACGTCGTCTTCGGACACAATGCCGCCGCTGCGTGTCACATGGCGAATCTCGCCTACTTCCACAAGAAGTCGGTCACCTATGAGTATGCCCGGCAAAACCCGCTGGCCTAAAACGGTCCCGGGCTGTCCGCTAGCCGCAAGCAAAGGTAAAATCCTCATAGATGAACATTTCGAAGCTCGCTCTCGCCGTTACGTCTGTCCTGTTTGCCGCTGGCACCGCTCACGCACAATTGTCCGCATACGGTATGGTCACCGTGCGACGCATGACGAACATTCCTTACACGCAGGGGACAACGACCAGTACGAACGGCAGTATCGAGCCCGTCGGCGGTACTGGCGGCGTCACGTACAACTTTCGTACGGTCGGTCCGGTCCGCCTCGGCGTGGACGCGCGCGGAAGCATCACCTCCAGCACCAAAGCAGCCTACACCAGCTTTGTGGCTGCGGGCGGCCATATCGACTCCGGCCTCGCCGGCCTGCGGGCTACCTTCCACACGCCCTTCCTTCCCATCAAACCCTATGTACAGGGTTCCGTGGGTGTGGCTCGAACCAACTTTGGAACGCAATACAACAGCGGGCTTGCAACCAGCGGCGTCACCAGTCAGACGGGAGTCCAGCTCACGACGCACCTCGAGTACGATGCCTTTGCCGGCGTCGATATTGCCATCCTTCCCATTATGGACTTCCGGCTCATTGAGTTGGGATATGGAGCGATTCAGGGCGATTCGCATACCTATCCCGTGCAGTCGCTCAGTACCGGTGTTGTGTTTCACCTGCCCTTCGGTTTAGGAAAATAAGAATAAATTCGGTTCCGGTCAGTCCGCTGCTCCGAGCACCTCGTGGATCGAACCGTCGCGGCTAAGAAGAAATGTCGTCAATCCAAATTCGTCCGTCCGGTAGAGCCGGGTTCCGGCAGTGGCTATTCTCTCGATGACCTCCGGCCGAGGGTGGCCAAAGGTATTTCCCCTCCCGACAGAGATCACCGCATCCTGCGGGGCCGCTGCCGTGAAGAATTCCGGGGTTGAAGACGTGCGGCTTCCGTGGTGTCCCACCTTCAGCAGGGTGACTGGCCGCATGCTTCCATCCGCCAGCATCGCCCGTTCGCTGGCTGCCTCCGCATCACCCTCCAGCAGCACGGACGCCTTGCCGAACGCAAGCCGCAGAACCAGCGAGTCGTTGTTGCCCGGCGCTCCCCGGTTCTGATAGGTCGCCTCCGGCGCGAGAACGTCTATCTGCGTTCCGCTCCACGCGAATCGATCCCCTGCATGAAAGTGCCGCACGACAACGCCGAGTTCCTCTGCCTCCAGGAGCAGGCTTCGATATGCAGCGGACTCCGGATCGACTGAAACCCATAACTCCTTCGGCCGAAAACTGCGCATCACCGCCGCCATGCCGCCCATGTGGTCGCTGTGTGCGTGACTGAGGGCGAGGACGTCGAGCCGCCGTATTCGCCGCGACCAGAGATACGGTGAAACGACCTCCTCGCCGACATCGAAGCGGCTCGTCGCATCCGCCGTCTCTTTCACCGCGCCGGTCGGTCCGCCCGCGTCGATCAGCATGGTCTCACCCAGCGGGCCGACGATCAGGATCGAGTCACCCTGGCCTACATCGATTGCAGAGACCTCCAGCACTTCCAGCGTCTTCACCACCGGCTCCGGCCAGAGCACCAGCGCTGCTGCAAGGGGCAGCATCACCGCCGCAACCCGGGCCCAGCGGCCGGACCGGCGGACTGCCCAGCAGCAGAAAGCCCAGCAACCGACCACACCGAGAGCTACTCCCCAAACCGGTCCCGGCACTCGCGAATCTGCCATCTGCACCTGGCTGACGCGGCTGATCAGACCGACGATGCCATGGAGCAGCAGCGCCGTTCCCGTGCCCGGCAGCATGGCGAGCCAGGGGCTTACCAGGGAAGCGATAAACGTGAGCACGGCCACGGGAGCCAGCACCGCCACCAGCGGTATGCTCAGCATATTTGCGGGCAGCGCAAAGACCGTTGCACGATGAAAGTAGAGCGCCATCGGCAGGACCATCACCATCTCGGCGACTACGCCGATCAGTGCCAGTTCCACCGCCCAGAGCCCCCATCGGACCAGCGCCGCGGGAGCTCCGCTTACCCGGCGGCCCAGCACTTTTTGGAGCGCCTCATCCCACATCCGCAGCATGACGCGAAGCTGCGCCCGGCGCGGCGGCATAGCCATGTCAAGCCAGGAGTCGTGAATCTTCCGAGCCGCACGCGCAGAGGGAAGAAAGCTTCGCTCCGCCTAGCGGCACCGCGATTCCGGCGATGGCGATGATGGCCAGGAACGTCATCTGAAAGCTCGGTTCAAAGAGGCTGCGGGGCGATCCCACCAGAACGCCCAGAGCCGCCGCACCCAGCGCATTCAGAACGTTGCGCTCTCGGGAGAGCAGGCGCGCGATCAGAAAGATACTGGCCATCGCGAGAGCACGCTGCACGGGAGCGCCAAAGCCAGTCAACAGGGCATACGCCGCGGTGAGCGCGATGGTCATGATCGTCGCAACCCACTCGCCCGCGCGCATCCGCCGCAGAAGCAGGAAGAGCGTGCCGGCGAGCAGCGCCACATGCATTCCCGAGACGACAAACAGGTGAAACGATCCCGTCCGCTCGAATCCGAGGCGCAACGCGTGGCTCAGGCGTGTCCGGTCGCCGAAGAGCATGGCATTCAACATACCGGCATCTTCGGTGCCGAGACGCGCGATGCGGGGCAGCAGGTAGTTAGCCCGCGAATGCGCATAGCCCACCATTCGGCCGGCCGCCCATGCCTGTGCGGCGTAGAGCCTGCACTGCAAACCAGCGGAGTCCCACGTTGAAGCAGTCGCACCCAGCCGCAGGACACGCGCTGTCTTCGCACTGGCATGAGCGCCAATCCCCTGTTCGAGCAGGTAATCGGCATACTGCCACGCGCCGGGATCGCGATAGCGCTCCGGCTCCTTCATCCGCAGCGGAGCTTCGATCCTGTCGCCGCACCGCAGCGCGGGTGCCACGCCCAGCAGCGTGACTCGCACGCCGCCGCTCGCCGGAGCCATCCAGGCCAGATCGGGCGTCACCTCTTCGATCGACTCGACGGCAAGATCGATCGAGACCACTCCCATCTGCCGGTCGCCCTGATTTTCTACCCAGGTAGTCGGATCGGCATCGCCATCCTTCTCGGTCCCTTGCGGGGGCAACTCCCGCACCCGAATCACCCTTCCTCGAACGATGCGGCTCAGCCCATCGGCATAGGTCAGCAGCGCCTGCTGCGACTTCATCGCAGGCTGGATCTCAGCGCACCAAAGCCCGACGACAATCCAGACTCCTGCAACGGCCACCACCGCCGCCCAGGCCCGGCGCCGCAGACCCAGCAGCGCCAACCCGATCAGCAGCATCAGCGCGATCAGCAGCACGAGCGCCGGCTGCCAGTTCTTCGCCAGAACTATACCGAAAGCGAACGAGAGTGCAGCCGCAAGCAGAGGAGCGCGCCGGAGTCGCAGGCGTTCTACACCCGCATCAGGCCAAAGCTCGCGTTGTATCTCTCCGCTCGCGAGAGCAGTGCGTTCCGCCGACATCCCATCACCCGCTATCCTTGCTCTACGTCACGCCTGTGCCACAGGTGTGTCAGCGGTTCAGAACGACTATCGTCTCCATATGGAACGTCTGGGGGAACAGGTCCACCATATGGACTGCGTTGATCGTGTAGCCGGAGTCTACCACCGTGCTCAGATCGCGCGCCAACGTCACCGGATCGCACGAGACGTAGACCATCTCACGCGCCTTCACGCGTCCCAGAAGCTCGCACACGTCCGGTCCCAGACCAGCCCGTGGGGGGTCCATGACGATGAGATCGGGCCGCTCCCGCTGGAGGACGGCATCGCGCAGAAAGGCGGCTACCGTCGCGCCCACGGCTCGTCCGCCGCTAACCTTCAACACCGCCCGCAGATCGTCAACGACGGTCTCGACTCCGGTGACGGCCGCGAACGTCTCTATCAGGACGCGCGAGAACAGCCCAACACCGGCATAGAGATCCCATGCCAGAGCGCCGCCGCGGCCGGCCGTAACGATCCGCACCAACTCGTCCACCAGAGACCGGTTTACCTGGAAGAAGCTGCCGCGGCTCACCCAGTACTCTCTCCCCGCGGCATGATATTTTATGCCGTCCGCACCCCAGCGCGCCCCCGGCTGCTCCCTCCGTCCGGAGTCGCCGACCACGATCACACCGGCACCGACCAGCTCTGGAACTATCGTCGTCATCTGCTTGCAGAATGCAGTCAACTCCGACCGGCGCTCGGCCTTTAAGTAGAAAGTCATTTGCAGCTGAGATTGATCGCGGTCCGTAAACAGCTCCACCTCGACGATCTGTTTCGTCCAAGCCGATAGTTCGGTTGTTTTCGCAACCACGGTCAGCATCGCCTCGGCTGCGCGCATCAGTAGGGAAGCGGCGATCGGACACTCGCGAATTGGCAGCATCTCGTACGAGCCGCGCCGGTTATATCCAACCCGCAACGCTCCATCAGCCATCCCGACACGCAGCCGGATCCGGTTGCGATATTCCCATGGCGCGCCCGTGTGAACCTGCGGCTCAGGAACAGCACCCAGCCCTGCGGTCTCAAAGATTTTAAGCAGAATCCCCAACTTCAGACGAACCTGCGTCTCATACGTCGCATGCTGGTACTGGCATCCGCCGCATGTCCCGAAGTGAGCACAGCGCGCGGCCACTCGCTCAGGCGACGCATCTAAGATCTTGACCAGTTCACCGTTCCTCACGGGGGAGCTACCCGCAGGTACAGTGGCCTCGATCACCTCCTTGGGCATCGTAAACGGGACGAGGAGAACGGCACCCGCGGCGGCATCTCCAGCCGCGTCCCTGCCTGCTCCCGCTCCGCCATAGATCCATCGATCGATGGTGACCTTCATCGCGCCAGCCTCAATTGTGACTCATGTAGAACAAACTCAGCCGCGGCAGATGACGCAGTTCGAGCAGCCGCTTCTGCAGGAACTGCTGCTGCACCTGCTTGATCTGCACCGCCTGCATCTTTTTCTTGTACGGCGCCAGTTCACGCGCGGCCTGTTCCTTCAGCAGGGTTAGTTCGTTCTCCGCCGCAGAGATTATCAGAGCGGCAAAGAGGCGTTCCTCGAGCACGCTGAGCGTCCGGTCTACCTCTTCGAGCGACGATTCCGCCTCGGCCTGCAACTCTTTTGCAAGCCCACGCAGCCGGGTCGCTGTCTCTACCGCAACGGCATCCGCCGGTGCAGCCAGCTGCGATGCTTCGACCAGAACCGCATTCCGCACAAGGTACCGAATCACGCGCTCGGCCTCAAAGCCACTCTCGCGAGCTTCTTTCCCGGAGTCCGTGCTGAGGGTCGCCTCTTTCGCCTGTTCTACCGCCTGCATCACCGCCTGCGCGCACCAGGCCAGGCCGTTGACCTTGCGAGCCCGCCCGCCCGCTCTCTGCGCCTTGGCGTCGTGCTTTTCGAAGGCTTCATCGATTCCGCGCAGCACCGCTTCGAGGGGAACTCCGGCCTCCTGCCACGTCTCGATCAGGGCCCAGTCGAGCGTCGACAGCATCAGCAGCGACCCGCGCCGCTGCTGGAAGCGCTCTTCGATCTCCGTAAAGTAGTTGAAATAGTTCTGCACTCAAACCAGCCGCCTCAAGCATCAGCCGCTCAAGCGTTCCGCCTCCGTGTGCGCAGCAGATGTCGCTCGTACACGAGGCGCAGCCCGGTCAGCGTCAGCATCTCATCGACCGTCTGCAGGTACTTCGACCCGCCGGCGATCAGCTTTGCCAGGCCTCCCGTCGCGACCGTCTTCGTCTCCGGTCCCATCTCCGCAATCATCCGCTCCAAAATGCCGTCGACCAGGCCGATGTACCCGTAGTAGAGGCCGATCTGGATGTTGTCGACGGTTCCCGTGCCGATCACCTTCGCCGGTTTCTTTACTTCAATGCGTGGCAGTCGCGCGGCTTTCTGAAACAGCGCTTCGGCCGAGATCCCCAGCCCCGGCGCGATCGCTCCGCCGAGAAACTCCCCTTTCTTCGAGATCACATCGAAGGTCGTCGCCGTTCCCATGTCCACAACAATCGTTGGCCCCCCAAGCTTTTCGAACGCGGCGACGCAGTTCACAATCCGGTCCGCCCCAACCTCGGCAGGATTGTCGGTCAGCACCGGCAGGCCGGTCTTCACGCCAGGTTCGATGAACAGTGGCTTGACCTTGAAGTAGAGCTCACAGACCTGCCGCAGCATCCAGTCGATCGGCGGGACGACGGACGACACGACGATGCCGTCCACGACACTCATCTCGAGACCGCGCAACGCGAACAGGTTCCGCAATGTGCTGCCAAACTCATCGGTTGTCTGGCTGGAGGGCGTGGTCATGCGCCAGTCCGCCACAAGCTCCGCCGGAGCGCCCTCCACGCCCAGCGTGTATAGCGCAAATACCGTGTTGGAGTTGCCTACATCGATCGCCAGCAGCATCGTTTCGTTCCTAATCGTTCTGCCTTAAAACGTTCCGTCATAACCCATCTCTTTTCGATTATGCGGCGCGCACGCCACCCGAGAGCACGGTGTGGCGAATGCCGTCGTCACCGTCCACCATCAGAAAGCCATTCGTGTTGAGGCCGGCTGTCAGGCCAGTATAGCCTCCGTCCTCGCCCACCTGGACGCGCTTGCCGCGAACCCAGCTCGATGCCTGCTCAAACCTCGCGAGCAGATGCACGTCGCTCCTTTCGAGCAGACGAATCTCCCTGTCGAGTGCCCGCAGGAGTGCAAGCAGCAGGTCTTCCCGCGGCCACACGCCTCCCGTCTCTCGGCGCAACGATGTAGCGAGCCCGGCCAACTCGGGTGGAAACTGCGCGTGATTCGCGTTGATCCCGATGCCGATCACCGCATAGCGCAGCATCGCCGGCATCGTCTGTGCTGCCGTCTGTGCTGTTGTCTGTGCTGTCGTTGAGGTCTCCACCAGGATGCCACCGCACTTCTTTCCACTGAGCAGAAGATCGTTCGGCCAACGGATGTCGGGTGTCAATCCGATCATTTCGGCAATCGCGCTCCGCACCGCAAGCCCGGTCGCCAGGGACAACCAGAGTGCCCGCTCGAGGGCAATGCGTGGCCGCACGAGAACGCTGACATAGAGCCCATCGCCTGCTGCGGAGTGCCACGCATGCCCGCCGCGTCCACGTCCTGCGGTCTGCTCATCGGCCGTCCAGACTCCACCGGCTGCGCCAGCCTGTGCGGCTTCTAGCGCCACCGTGCTGGTCGAGCCGATCGAAGCGAAGTGGTGCACCAGTCCGGAAAATTGTGTCTCCGCAATTCCAGCTTCTACTGCGGCAACGTCGAAGCTAACTTGCATCCGCGGCAATCCTCATGCTCAGGTCCACGGCCACTGCGGAGTGCGTCAGGGCGCCCACCGAAATGAAGTCTACCCCGGCCAGCGCATACGCCCGCACCGTCTTCAGGCTCATGTTGCCGGAGGCCTCGATGGGAACTCCCGGAAGCGCCGCGCGGATCTGCTTGACGGCTTTCTTTGCAGCGCCCGGGGTCATATTGTCGAGCAGAATCGACTCCGCTCCACCCGCAATCGCCTGCTCCAACTCCTCCTGGGTGCGCACCTCAACTTGTACCACCTGGCCTTTGCTCCGGTTCTTCAACGCAGTCGCAAGAACTGCCGGAAGACCGCCGCCCAGGGCGATATGATTGTTCTTGATCAAGATGCCATCCTGCAGGTCGAGCCGATGATTCACACCGCCCCCACAGCACACCGCGTACTTGTCGAGAGCCCGCAGCCCGGGAATGGTCTTGCGCGTGTCCAGCACCTTGGTCTTCGTCCCGGCGATCTCCTTCACGAACTCATTCGTGAGGGTTGCAATGCCGCTCATGCGCTGCATCAGGTTCAAGATCACGCGCTCACAGGAGAGAATCGCCGCAGCCTTGTACCGGATCACGGCGACAGTCTGGCCCTTCTTGACCTTCACACCGTCAAAGATCTCCGGGTGACTGATTACCTCGAAGCGCCCAGCCGTTCCACTTATCTTGGCGAAGGCTTCGAGGAACACCGGTATGCAGCCCAGACCTGAGATCACGCATGCCTGCTTGGCGACGATCGTTCCGGTCGCCCGCAGCGTTGGGGAGACCGTCAACGCCGTCGTTACATCGTTCGCTGCCTTGTCTTCCGCCAGCGCCGCTTCAAGGATCGCTCGTACGCGCCTGCTCTTCCAGTCCATAGGGTCATCCTAAACCCGCACCCTGCATCCAACATTCCGATAGTTCAAAAGTCATCATCGAGACCGCAAGCCATGCTCATGTCTCTCTCGCACCAGTTCGCCTATCTCTTTCTTCTTGCGATGTCCATAGCTTGCGCCTCCTGGACAGTGACCCATGAAGAGATCTTCCGGGAGCCGCGCGAGTGGTGCAAGGATAAGAGTCAGAAGTGCAAGCCCCTGCCGGCGCGTAAATTCTTCTACCTCTTTACTTGCGAATATTGCTTCAGTCACTATGTCACACTTTTTTTTCTCCTTATTACGCGGTTCCAGATGCTCTACGAAGGATGGCGCGGTTATCTCATCGCCTGGTTCGCGCTGGTATGGATTGCAAACTGTTATATGAGCTTCTTCAACCGTCTTCGCCTGGACATCAAGCACGAGAACGTTGAAATTCGGCAGCTCGCGCAGGCCGACGATGCTCCTTCACTCGTCGAACCTTCGTAAGTGGGGGAGCCTGATGCATGTAACGACTGTGAACATTCAGAACGCCTGGCTGAAGCTTCAGGGCGGCCGCCGTCCTATCCAAGGCGTCCTTCTATGGGCCGCTGCGTTGCTTCTATCCGTGGCCTGTGGAGGGCAAGCTGTACCGCCGGCCAAGACTCCTCCTTCGCCATCACCAGGGGCAGTTGCTCCCCAGGTCGGCAGCACTCCGGGTGTCTTCACTGCGATCAATTTCGTAAATCCATTCAATCCCAACCTGGACTATCCGGCCTTGCAACCGTGGATCTTCGAAAATGTCGTCACCCACCGGTTCAACTACAACGATATGCTCTACGGTGCGACCATCAATGTCGATTACCAGCATGGCGGCTCCAACTTCATGGGCATGGACACGAACCTGAAGCCGAGATCGGTGGATGGCAACTTCGAAAATATCTCCGCCCTTACGCTGAACCTTACAGCAAACACCGATGTGCAGGGTGGCGGCACGCTCGATCTACGTACGAATCACTATGGCCATGGCGACACCGTCATGTTCACCTCGACCACCAACGCTACCGGCGGCAGCCGTGGAAGCGACGAGCACAACCGCGTCTTCCGTGTCTTCTCCCAGTTTCACGGCAACAACTACGGCATTCGTATTGCGACGCTGACGACTGATCCGCTAGGCGAGGCCATCCTGACCGCGCAGAAGAACGGTGACGGCACGCCGGAGGCCAGCCCCGGTCACGACCTGCGCGCGTCCATGGAGAACGGTCCGCTGCTCAATACCAACCCCGCCAAGGTCTATACGGCGGGCAATGTCGCCGAGGTCGAGATCTGTGCGGACCGTCCGCCAAGTGCAAAGTCTTACATGTGTGTCACGGGTGATGCGGCAACCGGCTGGACCACCCGCTATGGTATCTCCCGGTTGACGACGCTTGCGGCCGACATCTCCGATCGAGCGCCGGACCCGACCCACAGAACAGCAAAGATAGACGCCTTCGCGGCTGGTCCAGTATGCCTGGATGTTTCGGTGGCAAACGCCTCTATCTTCAAGGTCGGAGGCCTGTTCACCATCTCGTCGGCTGGCGACAACTTCGAGCAACCCACGGTGCTTGCAGTCGGCCGAACGACGATGCGTGCCTGCTTTGCCAAGCCTCATGCGGCCGGCGAGATTCTCAGCACCGGCGGTGCGGTCGGCCATGCGCTCAGCTTTCGAAACGACGACATGGCCCCGCACACCGTCCCCGGCGTCGACAATCAGAACGAGTCGTCCCTGCGCCTCGGCTATCCGATCGTCGCTTCGCTCGCCGGCGATGTGCTCATGGTCTGGGTCGACGCGGCCGGCAACGGCGGACAGCCGGAGCTGAAATCGCGTAGTTTCGCGGCCAGTATCCCGGTTCTTTCAGCAGCTTTTACGCCAGTCCTCGACCCGGTCACCCATGGCATCGCCGCGTGGACCATTCAAAGCAATGGCGACTATCACACCCGCTCGAAGACGCACGAAGGCGCCGATATTCTGCCCCCGCCCACAGTCTCATTTTCGCATAGCGCCTGCACCGTTCTGCCCGTGGCGCATACGGTCTATACAGTTGTGAATGGCAGCCAGGTCTCGATCAAGCCGGTCACCGATAAGCCAGGCAACTGTTCCTCCTTGCAGGTGTCACTGCAACAGGCGTATCCGAATCCTGCCAGCATCTATCCCATGCTCTGGGCCCGTAGTAATCGCGATCCCAACTTCGTCGAGTCCCGCTATTTGCGTGACATTGGCATGGGCGCCTCTACGAATGGGTACATGGTCGCGGGAGGCCTCTCGCCCGAATTCTCCGCTGGCGACCCGATAGAATTCGGCTACTGGTGGCAGCAATATGTCACGAGCGACATCACCCTGAGTTCCTGGATGAATAAGAGCAAGGCATACGGAAGCTACTTCAACATCAACTTCGATGGTGTCTATGGTGAGGCGATGCTGAAGCTGAGGAACTATACAAATCAGGTCGACTACTGGGGCACATTTGAGAACGGCTTCAACCCAGGTCTGCATGGCGAAGGCCGCATGCAGCCGCCCGTCGGATTCGAAGTAAGCGGACCAGTGAAGTATGGGCTTGTCATGCAAGTCCCCAGGCCTCGCGCTGGAACGGCCGAAGATGTAGGCGGCCTTCGCTTCTACTGCGGCAGCGGGCCGTGCAGCCATGGTATCTGGAACACCTACGACTGGATCAATGCTGAAGGCAAGGACCACGATCAGGCCGGATTTCGCTACGACCCTGATGCCTTTTCCCTCACCTTCTACGAACGTCACAATGGCCTTTTCACCGTGCCGGCCGGTATCGCGACATCATCGATCCGCAGCACCGCGTCCGATAATGCCGTGTCGATTGATCACGCCGCATCTCGCGACGGCAAGGGCGCACTGCGCCTGGGGACAATACAGCCGACCGGCATCCCCGACGTACCCTGCGACCCGGGCCACCGCTTCACCCAGAATCCAGTGGCGGGCAGCCCGGGTGTCGCCGACAGCTATCGTGTATGCCTCAAGGACGCGCAGGACCGGTACGCTTGGCACACCCTGGGCATCGTCAACTGAAAGAGCCCCACCCTACATCTCTGGCGGAAGCGCCGCGAGCGCAGCTTCGGCCTTGTCATGCAGCATCCGCGTCTCCGTCGATTGCTTCCGCAATCCTTCGACGATATGAGCCGGGGCCTTCGCCATGAACGTCTCGTTCCCCAACTGCCGTTCCGCCGCCGCAAGGCCTTTTTCGAACTTGGCAAGATCTTTCGTCAGCCGCTCCCGTTCCGCCGCGACATCGATCTGCCGTTCGTATAGGACCGCTACGTCAAATTCCGCCGTGCTTCGCGCGTTCTCGCCCGTGAGCGCGGCGGCAGCGAACTCAATCCCGCTCACCCGCGCCAGTCGCGCAAGCAGGGCTGTATGGTTGTCGGCGAGTGCAACCACACGATTGCTCGCGAAGACCATGATCGGTGCAGCCTCCTTCTCGGGAACCGTCATCTCTTTCCGCAGGCCACGCACGGTGACGATCAGCTGCTGGAGCACCTCCATCGCGGCCACGCTCGCAGCATCGGAGGCGATGTCCTCAGATCGCGGAAACCGCGTCAGAGCGATCGATTTCATCGGCGTAGCCTCGTCGTAGAAGGCGTGCCAGATCTCCTCCGTGATGAACGGCATGAACGGGCTCAGCAGTCGAAGCGCTGCTTCGAAGACCGCCAGCAGCGTCGTCAACGCAGCTGTCGCAGTCACAAGATCGGCGCCTTCGCCAAACTCCAGCCGCAGCTTGACGATCTCGATATACCAGTCGCAGAAGTCGCCCCAGAAGAACTGGTACACCGCACTCGAGGCCTCATCGAAACGGTACTGGCCGAGAGCGGCATCGACCGCGACCGACGCGCTATGAAGCTTTGACAGAATCCAGCGCGTCTCAAGCGGTGCGTCCTCAACATCACGCAATGCCTGCTGCAGCTTGCTCGGGTCGATATCAATCCCGGCCTCGCGTGCGCGATCGACATTCATGAAGAGAAAGCGCGCCGCATTCCAGATCTTGTTCGCAAAGGCGCGATTGCCTTCCGTACGTGCCTCGGAGAAGGCGATGTCTGTTCCCGGTGAAGCCATGCTGGCCAGCGTAAACCGCACTGCATCTGTGCCGAACCGTCCGATAATGTCGATCGGATCGATGACGTTGCCCTTGGTCTTCGACATCTTCTGCCGGTCCGCGTCGCGCACCAGCGCATGGATGTAGACCTCGCGAAAGGGAACGGCGTCCTTCAGTTCACGCTTGCTGCCGTCCGGCATGGGCACATCCAGCATGAAGTGGCAGCCGAGCATAATCATGCGCGCGACCCAGAAGAACAGGATGTCGAAGCCGGTCACCAGAAGCTGCGTCGGATAGAAGGCAGCAAGATCGGCAGTCGGCAGGCCTTCCTTAGGGGGCCAGCCGAAGACGGTGAAGGGAAGCAGTCCCGACGAGAACCACGTGTCCAGCACGTCGGTCTCCTGCACAATCTCATCCGAGTTGCAATGAGAACATGCCGCCGGGGTCTCCCGCGCGACCGTGATCTCGCCACACGCCCCGCAGTGCCACGCCGGGATGCGATGTCCCCACCAGAGCTGTCGCGAGATGCACCAGTCGTGGATGTTGCGCATCCACTCGTCGTAAGTTTTGCGATGCTGGTCCGGCGTAACTTTGATGTAGCCTTTCTCGACCGCCTCGATCGCCTTCTCCGCGAGCGGCTGGATCCTGACAAACCACTGCTTGCTGAGGCGCGGCTCGACGACGGTCTTGCAGCGATCACACCGGCCAATTGAATTGGTATGATCCCTTGCTGCCACCAGCAAGCCAAGCTCTTCGAGGTCAGCAAGGATCTGTGTCCGCGCCTGGTATCGATCAAGCCCCGCATAGACGCTCCCTTCAAGGGTGATGTGCGCGGTCTCGTCCATCACGTTGATGTTTGGGAGATTGTGCCGTTGTCCAATCGCAAAGTCGTTCGGATCATGCGCCGGTGTCACCTTGACCGCGCCGGTCCCGAACTCCGGGTTTGCCCAGTCGTCGGCAATCACGGGAATTTCACGCCCGATCAGCGGCAGCCGCAGCATCTTTCCGATCATCGCGGCGTACCGCTCATCGCTCGCATTTACGGCAACGGCAACGTCGCCCAGCATCGTCTCAGGGCGTGTCGTCGCGATCACAATCGACCCCGGGCCGTCCACTAGCGGGTACCGTATCTCCCAGATTTTGCCGTGCTGATCCTCGTGCACGACCTCAAGATCCGAGATCGCCGTCTGACAACTCGGGCACCAGTTGACGATGTATGCGCCACGGTAGATCAGACCCTGCTCATGCAGACGAACGAAGGCCTCCTTCACGGCGACGCTCAGCCGCTCATCCATGGTGAAGTATTCGCGGCTCCAGTCCACGCTCGCGCCTAACCGTTTCATCTGGTCGAGAATCGCGCCCCCGTAAACGCCCTTCCACGCCCACACGCGCTCTACAAACGCCGCCCGGCCGAGCTCCTGGCGCTTCGTGCCCTCGCCCGCAAGCTGCCGCTCAACCATAAGTTGCGTGGCAATGCCGGCGTGGTCCGTTCCCGGCACCCACATTGCTACCTCGCCCGACATGCGACGCCACCGTGTCAGGATGTCGATCTCCGTCTGCTCCAGCATGTGCCCCATGTGCAGGCGGCCGGTCACATTCGGTGGCGGCAGCAAAAGGGTGAACTTCTTCGTCGTAGCGGACGTATCACTGGACGTAAGGGGAGGCGTAACTACATCGAACAGGCGCTCACGCACCCAGTACTCGGCCCAGCGTTCTTCTATCGCGGTCGGATCGTATGCTTTCGGCAGTTCGTGGCTCATGGGTGCCTTAAGCGTAGCATCGACGGTGTACTCTCCGGCCTCCTGCACTCGACCCTCAACTTTCATTACGATCCGAGGCATTCATGTCCAGACTGCTCCTAGCCGCGATCCTGGCCTTTGTTGGTGTTTCGCACGTCTCCGCCCCTGGTTTACATGCATTCGCCACTATCAGCCAGAATCACGTCAGCCAGAATCAAGACCGAGTCACCCTCGGCAGCGACGTCACAGTTGCCGAGGGGGAGACAGCAGGCGACATCGCGTGCGCGTTCTGCTCGGTGCATCTGCACGGCGATGTTCGTGGCGATGTGGCTGTCCTCTTCGGCAACGTCACCGTCGATCAGGACCGCTCCATCTCGGGCGACGTAGCCATGCTGGGCGGGAAGCTCTCACTCGCGGACAGTGCCTCGATCGGAGGAGATCTGGCACTTGCTGGTGGCGACGTGGACCTTTCGCCCGAGGCCACCATTCGCGGAGACCGCATGGTGCTTCCTGGCAGGCTCTGGTTGCTGGTGCCCTTCGCGCCGCTGCTGATCCTTATAGGGATCGTCTGGCTGATCGTCTACTACGTCCGTCGCAGCCGCTATCCTGCGCCGTACACCCGAACGGGACGAGGCTTCTAAAGAAGATTTATCCGCTGATGCATCAACGACTGTTTAGACTGCGATGCAGGCTGAGTGCGTAAAGAAGGGATGCAGCCGTCAGCCGCATCCCCTCTTACTATGGTCGACCAGCGAAGTCAGGGTCTAGAAGGGATTGACCTTGTTCAGACCCTTCTTCTTCTTATGCTTGCTGGAAGATTCATCACTCTTGTCAAACTCCGGCTTGACCCGCTTACCGTTTGCCGGGGCAGCCTGTGCAGGCGGTTGCGTCCCAGGCTTGATGTCGTTGACCGCGTCTGGAGCGGGCGCAGCCGTTTCGACTGCAGGGAGCGGTGTCGCATTCGCGGGCGCTACGGCCCTCAGCCCTCCGTTGTCATCTGCGGAACGTGCAGCCGACGGCGACACGATCTCGACACCCATCGACGTGCTACCTGCACCGCCGGGACCTCCGCTGGCCGTTCCGGGCACCGCGGTCATCACCGCGGACGTGCCTGAGCCGCCCTGTTCCGTCGGCACCTCCTGCAACTGCAACGGCGCAGCGGGTGTGCCCGGAGCGGGTGTGCCTGCCGCCGCCGTAGCTGAGGCGTCATCCGTGACTGGCGCCGCAACAGGTTTCGCGGTGGCCGCGTTTGGATTCAAAGCGCTGTTGAAATCGTTGTAGACCTGCCGGGTCACCGTGGGAGCCAGCGTGGGCTTCGGATCGACAAGCGGCGCCTCGCCCATTCTTGCCGCCGTGACGACGTCGGGTTTACGGAACAGAATCAAGCCGACGCGGTCCGTCAGCTTGTACTGCGCCCGGCTGTTTTCAAGCGCAGTGCTGGCGGCCACTTGCTCCGAAGTCGGCGTAGGAATCGGCAGGTTCATCGCCGCGAGCCGGTCCTTCGCGTCTTCGACATGCGGCGCTGCCGAATGTTCGAGGACAACGCGCCGATATGCCGCGGAAGCCTGATCGTCATACACCTTTTCGAGCCGTGCCTTGCCAGCCTCCGGGAGCTTCAGTGTGCGCACATACCGGGCCTCGGCCGAGTAGGCGTCGCCGAGACCGATTAGAGCATCGTCCATGTGGCTGTATTGCGGATAGGTGTCGACGACCGTCTGATAACGTGCAATCGTTGCCGGCCAGTTTGCGTGGGTCGAGTAGAACTCGGCGATGCTGCTCTCGCGCGTCGCCATCACCTCCTGCACCTCGCGCAATCTCTGCTCCGCTGCGGGAACAAGGGTCGATTCCGGGAACTGCTGCAGCATCAGGCGATATTCTTCCTCGGCGTGCCGCGACTTCGCATAGTCCCGGTCCGGCTTGTCCATCTGGCGGAAGTAGATGTCACCAACCCGCATCTGGGCCTCGGCCGCCTCGGGCGCATTGGGGAAGAAGGTGATGAAGTCCTTGTATTCACTCTCCGCCTGCGTCAGCGCCGCGGTGCCGCCTTCCTTGTACCAGGAGTCGGCAATCGCCAGCTTGGCACGCATCTGGAACTGTGAATCGGGATAGGTGTTAAGCAGCGTTTGCAGGTCGAGCCGGGCGACATCGAAGTGTCCGCGCTTATTGGCGTCCAATGCCTTGTCGAAGAGCTGCTTATCGGGCAGCTTCGCATCGACCCCGACAAGCGGATTGTCCTTCTTATCCTTCCGTAACTGCTTCTTCGTATCCTTGGATTGAACGACCTTATCCTGCTTCTTCTCATCCCGGGTAAGCTTCGTCTTCTTGTCAGGAACAAGCACGGGATTGGAGTTCAGGGTGCCGTCCTGCGGTTGCGCGGTACTCTCCACAGGCGCGGGTGCAGTAGCGGGGTTCGATCCAACCTCCTGGGCGCTGCTGGGGAGACTGGTCGTCAACAGGGCGGCTACCGCGACTCCAGCCAGAAGGCCGGCACGCAGGCTGGGGAAAAAGGTGTGTGTCTTGATCAATCTCATCCGTCTCATCCGCAGTTCAACCTCATTGCCTCGCGTCCGCAAGGGGCGCCCAAGCTGCTTTCATTCTAAATCTTTCCGCAGATCGTGTTCCGAACCGCCGCCTGTATCCTGATGCGATCCTGGTGCGTTCAGCTCCGCTCCTGGTGGGCTCAGTCCTGTATGGACGGCACGGCAGTATGCGCCGCTAACAGAAGTTCCCGTGCATTCTGCTCCGTTCTACCTGGGCTGAAGACCGCGGATCCTGCAACCAGCATCTCCGCTCCTGCTTGGACGACGTGGGCCACGGTCTCGTGAGCGACGCCGCCGTCCACCTCGATCCGGTAGTTCAGACCCAGTTCCTCGCGCAACTCGGCCAGATGAGCGATCTTGTCGAGCGCCAACGGCAGAAATTTCTGGCCGCCAAAGCCCGGGTTCACGCTCATGACAAGCACATAATGCACCATCGGCAGCACCTCGATCAACATCTCGACCGGAGTCGCCGGGTTGATCACCACGCCCGGCAAGACGCCATGCTGTTCGATCAGTTGCAGCGTCCGGTGGAGATGACGGCACGCCTCCTGCTGCACGCTGATCATGTCCGCGCCGGCCTCGGCGAAGTCGGCAATGAACGCATCGGGATTTTCAATCATCAGGTGGCAGTCAAGCGGCAGCTTCGTAATGGGGCGCAAGGCCTTCACCATCGCCGGACCAAAGGTGATATTCGGGACAAAGTGGCCGTCCATTACATCGACGTGAACGATGGTGCCGCCGCCGCGCTCGGCTGCGGCAACCTCATCGGCAAGATGCGCGAAGTCGGAAGCAAGGATCGAAAAAGCCAGTTCAATCACGGTACGCTCAGCCTCTCTGAGGCGGTCTGTCATGCGATCAGCCGCTAGGCAGAGTGTATCAGCGGTCCGTCGCCGGTTCGTCGTCCCGGAGGGCGCGCCGGCTGGTAAAGCTCTCCGGCGCCTCCGCCTCTGGAAGAGTATTGCGGGCATTTTGTGGAACCACCGGAACCGTCCGTTCCACGTCCGGGCGTCCTTCGTGCAGGATCCGAACCTTGGCCCCTCTGGCAAGCTCGCGCTGCGTCTCCGTCATCACCGCGGGTTCGCCAAGGACCATGCGCGCCGCCCCGCGCAGAATCCTCCGCAGCGGCCAGCTTCCGTCCATGTTGGGAAAGAAGATTTCGCCAGTTCGCTGCTTCTCCGGCCGGTAGTACCAGCGGCGCAGCAGAGAGAGGTGATCGCTCAACATGGCAACATCCATGCCGCTCTGCAACCGGCCGCTCTGCAACCGGCCGCTCTGCAACCGGCCGCTCTGCAACCGGCCGCTCTGCAACCGGCCGCTCTGCAACCGGCCGCTCTGCAACCGGCCGCTCTGCAACCGGCCGCTCTGCAACCGGCCGCTCTGCAACCGGTTGTTTTGTATCTGTATCTTCATCTTCGCTTCAAGCGCAGCGAGCGTTCGTGCCGCCCGATCCTCCGGGTTGTCGCCATGCAAGGTCGCGGCGACAGGATCGAGAGCCGCCGCGGATTTTGTTCCGTCCTCAGCGAGTGGAACTGCCTGCAGCATTAAAGGCTGCGCAAAGAGGCTGCTGCCGACGCTCGTCTGCTCCTTCACAGCGCGAACCCCCAAGGTCAAGAGCCGCTCCGGCCCGGTCACGTAGCCGCCGTCGAGCAGGAACACCGCCGCACTCTGGCCATCGTCCGCATGGTCGATGTGCGCGGCAGCCTGCACCATCACGGCGCGCAACGCTGGAACCGGACGCACGAGTGCGTCGGCCAGCGCCGCTGCCGTCTTGACCTTCTGCCACTGCGTGTGGAGCGTGGCGGCCTTCTCGAACTCCATCTCGGCGGAGGCCCGGCTCCGCTCCGCGCTGATGGCGGCCAGCATGGATTCGCCGCCCGTATCGAAGAACGCCTTCACCGCCGCTGCCTCTTCAGCGTACTGCTCCGGGGTGCAGGACTCGTTGCACGGCGCCAGGCACTTCTTCATCTCCTGGTAGACGCATCCCGGGTGCTCGGGATAGGGTTGTAGATCCTCATAGCAGCGGCGCAGCTTGAACAGGTCAAGCACCGCATCGCAGTATCGCTCCGCCGCAGACCGTGACGGGAACGGCCCGTACATGTGTGCCAGGCCGCGCTTCGACAGCTTGTTGGTCGAGTAAACCCGTGGTTGTCGATTGTCCATGGTCAGGCGCAGGAAGTACGGCGTGTGCAGCTTCAACCCCCGTCGCGCCTCGGCATATCCAAACTGCGCAGCCGCCGCATGGTAGAGCACCAGCGTCGATTCGAACTCCGAACCGGTCACGCAATACTCGATGCGAACCACTTTATCGCGAAGATTCAGGCGCTTCGATTGCGATTCGGGCGGAGCAAGCAGCCGTGTCATTCTGCGGCGCAGGTCAGCCGTTCGGGTCAGATACGGCTGATCTCCCTCCCGCGCTCCGTACAGCGCGAAGACACCGGGTGCGGCAGGAACCGCCCGAAGTGTCTCGCTCGCGCTCTCCGGATCAAAGGCGACCGACTCGCCGGATTGGAACAATGCCGCCACGGCTTGATTGTAGTCGGGCTTGTAAGCGGGTACGAGAGAGTTGTCGCTATGATGAACCTGATCAGCCGATCTCACAATTACCCTGGTCTTCTCTAAGGGAGAAATCGCAATCGGGAGGTCACAAGGTCGAGACACATGTCCCAAAGCGATCTGTGTACCGAATTCATTCAGGCGAACGGATTACAGTTCGAAGTGCTCACCTGTGGCGCCGGCGACACCCTGGCCCTGTGTCTTCACGGCTTTCCTGAGGTTGCGCTGAGCTGGCGGGAGCAGATGCTCGAACTCGCCAATATGGGCTATCGCGTGTGGGCGCCAAACCAGCGCGGTTATGGCAGGAGCAGCCGTCCGCCGGAGATGGACGATTATGCAATCGAGCATCTGATGAACGACGTGGCCGGGTTGATTGACACGTCGGGTGCCACGAGAGTCATACTGCTAGGGCATGACTGGGGAGGCATCGTGGCGTGGTGCTTCGCCACACGCAGACTGCGTCCGCTCGAGCGCCTGGTCATCATTAATGTCCCGCATCCAGTCTGCTTCGCGCGCAGCTTGAGCCGCCCTGGGCAGATGCTTCGATCGTGGTACGCCGTGGCCTTTCAGATACCGATGCTGCCGGAGTGGATACTCCGCCGCAACGGCGCACGCGGCGTGGGCGACGCCATGCTCCGCAGTTCTACCGCGCCGGAGCGGTTTCCCGCAAGCCTCATCGAAGCCACATGCAGCAACGCAGCGCAGCCCGGGGCGCTGAAAGCAATGATCCATTGGTATAGAGCTTTTCTGCGCGGCGGCGGCCTGCGAAGGCAGTTGCGGCGGGGATTCCCGCAGATCGACATTCCGACTCTTCTACTCTGGGGCGAGCAGGACAAGTTCCTGGCGAAGTACACCACGGAGGGCACGGATCAGTTCGTTCGAGAGCTGACCGTACAGTTTCTACCCGGAGTCTCCCATTGGGTCCAGCAAGATGCGACCGAACGATGCAATGAAGAGCTGCGATCTTTTCTTGCACTTTGAGGCTGCCCAGTCCTACGACCCGGCGATCGTCATGCCTTCGACCCGGATGGTGGGCGATGCGCTCTTGCCGCGAAAGACGAGATCGTTCCCGATGGCAACAATGTTCCGGTACATATCCTTCAGGTTTCCGGCAATGGTGATCTCTTCGACCGGGTAGGCAAGCTCGCCATTCTCGATCCAGAGCCCGCTCGCGCCCTGCGAGTAGTCGCCGGTGACGAGATTCACGCCGAAGCCCATCGTCTCGGTCACGTAGAGCCCATCCTGGACATCGCCGATCAACTGTTCCGGCGTGAGCGTTCCTGGCTCAAGATAGAAGTTACCAGCCCCGATCCCCGGGTTGCCGGCCAGGCCGCGCGACGCGTTACCGGTCGATGCCATGCCCAGTTTGCGGGCGGTGTAGGTGTTCATTACGTAGTTCTTGAGGATGCCGTTTTCGACAAGCACCGTCCGGCGCGTCGGTAGACCTTCGCCATCAAACGGCGATGTCCCGAACGCGCCGACGCGCATACCATCTTCATCCGCGGAATCGAAGTCGAAGACGAGCGTGCCGTCATCGACGACTGTAACGTTCTCACCCGCCACCCGCTCCCCCAGCATCTCCGAAAAGAAGCTCGCGTGCCGGTAGATCGCATCCCCGTTGGCGGCTTCAAAGATGTTGCCGATGATCGAGCGCGCAATCTCGGGTGAGAAGACGACCGGAGCCTTCTGCGTCTTCACCTGACGTGCACCGAGCCGGCGCAGTGTGCGTTCCGCCGCGATCCGGCCTATCTCCTCCGGCGACTCGAGTCGCTTCACCGTGCGCGAGCTCGAGTACCAGTAGTTCCGCTGCATGCTGCCCTTCTCGTCCTCAGCGATGGGCGCGACCGAGAAACCGCAGTAGCTGCGTTGATACGCACCGGTGAAGCCGCGGGAGTTCATCAGGATCTTGTGCGACGTTGCGGTGTCGAAGTCGCCGCCACCGGAGTTCTGGATGCGGGTGTCGAAGGCCATTGCGGCCGCTTCGGCGCGACGGGCAATCTCGATGCGCTCAGCCGGCGCCTGCTCGTTTACATCCTCGAAGTAGAGCGCTAGGTCGCCCTCCAGTGTGCCAAATGCTGCAGCTTCCGGTAACCCGGCGAACGGGTCTTCGCTGGTGATCTTCGCCAGCGTGATGGCACCCTCCACGAGCCGGTGAATGCTCTCCCGGGAGAAGTCGGAAGAAGATGTGCTCGCCGTTCTTTGCCCGATGAAGACGCGCAGCCCGACAGCACGCGATCCCGACTCCTTCAGCATCTCCACCTGTCCGAGCCGCACCCGCGTCTCGAACTCGTCCCCCTCATAGACCACCGCTTCAGCATCGGACGCACCGGCTTTAAGCGCCTTTGAGAGGACGTCGGCTGCGAGTTGTCTAAGATCGGAAGTGAGGATATTTGAGGCGGGAGTGGCTGAGACCAAAGCTTCGTACCTCGATGGCGTGGTTACCGCACCGGCGACGCGGAGATGCGTGGCTCGCGGCCATCGGTCGCCTGCTGAAAATGGATGCCGCTCGGGCAAAACTCCGAGTCACTCTTGGACTTGTGCTTCATATGATGCGCCGGGCCCTCGGCGGTGCGGACGTTCAGCTTCACTGAACCGAAGCAATCCTTGCAGCGAAACTCGGTATCGCTGTCGGCCAGCGCGTCGATAACGGTCTTCAACTTCCAGAACGGCTCATACCCGCCAGCAGCGCGGACACGGCGACGCTTTACCTGGCATTCGTGGATCATCTCGCGTTCGGCTGCCATCCTTCACCTCAAAGTACATGACTCAAACTGGATCGTGAACGGTACTTTCCACAGCACAATAGGAAGTGTATGGGCTACTCCACTGGATGCGACGAGACGTGCGGCTCGCGTCCGTCGGTGGCCTTCTTGAAGAGCAGACCGCCAGGGCAGTACTCGGAGTCCGCCGTGAGCTTATGCTCCACGTAGGCTACGGTGGCTGCCTTGCCGTTGCGGCCCAGCAGCTTGACAGCTCCAAAACAGTCCTTGCAGCGAAACTCGGTGTCGCTGTCGGTAAGCGCTACAGCAACACTTTTGACCTTCCAGAACGGTTCATACCCGCCACCTTCTTTGACGCGACGGCGTTTTACTTCACACTCATACATCTTTTCGCGTTCGGCTGCCATGATTATCCCGTTCCCCCGACCGTCATGCGGTCGAGCTTTATCGTTGGCATGCCTACACCGACCGGAACGCTTTGCCCGGCCTTGCCGCAGGTGCCGATGCCTTCATCGAGCGCAAGGTCGTTGCCCACCATCGAGACGAACTTCAGTGCTTCAGGACCGTTGCCAACCAGGGTTGCACCCTTGACCGGTCGCGTGACGACGCCATCTTCAATGAGATAGGCCTCGCTCGCCGAAAAGACGAATTTGCCATTCGTGATGTCCACCTGGCCGCCGCCGAAGTTCACCGCGTAGATCCCGCGCTTGACACTCTTGATGATGTCCTCGGGCACATCCTCCCCGTTGAGCATGTAGGTATTCGTCATGCGCGGCATAGGGATGTGATGGTAGCTCTCCCGCCGTCCGCTTCCCGTGTTCGGCATCCCCATCAGCCGCGAGTTCAGCTTGTCCGACAAAAATCCTTTAAGGATGCCGTTCTCGATCAGGACCGTCTCCTGCGTGGGATGACCCTCATCGTCCATGTTAATGGACCCGCGCCGATTGGGCATAAGACCGTTATCGACGACCGTGACCTTGCTGCTCGCCACCTGCTGGCCGATAAGTCCGGCGAAGGCGGAGGTCTTCTTCCGGTTGAAGTCGGCTTCAAGGCCGTGACCAACCGCTTCGTGCAGCAGCACGCCGGGCCAGCCGGGTCCTAGAACGACTGGCATCTCGCCCGCCGGAGCATCGATCGCTCCAAGCTGCAGGATGGCCGTACGCGCAGCCTCCCGAGCAAAGTGTTCCGGGCTCTTGTCTGTCTCTCCGGGGCCGCGAGCGCTTTCAAAGAAGGCCATCGCAACCCGGCCGCCGCCGCCCGAGGTGCCGCGCGCCGTATTGATGCCGTCCTTCGCAATTACGAAGACGTTCAACCGGGCGAGCGGCTGCGTGTCGCTGGCAAAGGTGCCGTCCGACGCGGCCACCAGGATGCGGCGCAGTTCGTCATTGAAGCCGGCCCGGACCTGCGTGATCCGCGAATCGTAGGCGCGCGCAGCCTTGTCAGCCCGCTGAATCAGCACCAGTTTGGCAGCAATCTCGGCATCTGCCGTCGCGCCGGCCACCGGGTAGAGGGCAGGCGTCTCGGTATGACGAAAGCCGCTCATCAGCTCTTTCGCCGGTCCACTCGCGATCAAGGCCGCTGTCCGTGCTGCGCGCAGCAGCCGCTCGCTCGAGAGATCGTCGGTGTAGGCGTAGCCGGTCCGCTCACCCGACACCACGCGGATGCCGCAGCCGACGCTGATGCCCTGGCTGGCCGACTTGACCAGCGACTCGTCGATCCCCAGCGAGGTGGAAGTGACCGACTCGAAATAAAGGTCGGCAAAGTCGCCGCCGGCAGAGAGCGCCTCGCCAAGACATCGCTCCATCAGGCGTTCTGAGAGGCCGAGCTTCTCAATGAAATATTGCTTATGATCGGAGGCCAAAGATGTCATCTACTTGATTTTAGGCTTCAAAGTGGGCCGCGGCAAATGATACACGTCTCATCGGCCCCGCGATGGATCCGGCGAGGCCGCCACGTTCACATCCAGAAAGAGGCTTTTCAGCTCGCCCGCATAGCAGTTGCCGTCCATCGCATAGGTCTTCGCGCAGGCGCCGGTGATCTCCGGGCGTCGTGGCGACTGCGCGTATTGCCACACGTCTGCATCGGGCGTGCCACTCGCCGAGAGAGGCGGCGGCTGAAGCGTGCAGCCTGGTGCAGGGGGACACGCGTCCTGGTAGACCCACATCGCAACCTCGTGCAGATGCTGGGCGCGAATGTGCTCACGGATGTCCTGCACGGTTGTAATCGTCTGGCCCGCTCCCTCGTTCACGATCTGTCCGCTGGTATAGACGCCTGCCCGGTAGCCGGAGGTCGTCACGGTCTCGGTCCACGCGAGCACGTAGGCCATCTGCTCGGGCAGCAGCCGTCCTCCCTCCTCCTGGTCGAGAAAGATGGCGGTTCGCGGCGGAAAGTGTTCGCGCGTGGCTGCCGAAATGGCGGCCGCCCCATCGGCGCGGCCGAGGGCCGCGGCAGGCATCCGAGAAGCTTTGAGCTGGTGATCGAGCTTGCCGTTCGCCAGTACAAGAAAGCCAAAGCCCTGCTGCAGCAGAAGCGCTCGCTTGCCCGTCCATCCGTTACTTCGTGCGCCGGGCGGGTCTGTCAGCCAGTACCCGGCAAAGGAAAAGTACTTGCGCAGGGATGCCAGCGCCGCATCGCCGGGATAGTCATTCCGATCGAAGCCGACATACCCCTGCGCCGCGGTATGCGACGGAACGGCATGCGCCGCCATCATCTCAGAAGCCGGCTGGGCGCAGGCCGTCGCCCTGACAGTCAGTGTCATTGCCACGACCGCCAGCATGGTTGCTATCGCGAAGCAGGTTCTCTGCGCTTGGGTCGACATCCTGGAGCCTCTGCGTAAGGTTACACAGGGCTGTGCTACCTTGCACATGAAGAGTCCTCGTGCAAGCCGCATAGGTCCCGCATCTCTGCGGTACTGCATTTCCTTCTGTACTTAAAGAAAGTAGTTGCCAGGAGCTTCCTTGAGCACTGATTTCCAGAGCATCGATTTCCGCTATCCCATAGGCACATTCCAGCGACCGGAGTCTGTGACGCCTGAAGCGCTTCGGAACGCGATCGCAACGCTCGCCGAAACCCCTGGTCTGCTGCGCAACGCCGTCGATGGTCTGGACGCAACCCGGCTCGCGACTCCCTATCGCGAGGGTGGCTGGACGGTGCGCCAACTTGTTCATCACGTCGCCGACAGCCACATGAATGCGTTCATTCGCCTGCGCCTCGCCCTTACCGAAGACTGGCCCATGATCAAGCCGTACAGCGAGAAAGCCTGGGCGGAGCTGCAGGATGCGGAGGCGCCGATCGAGTGGTCGCTCGATCTGGTGGAGGGCCTGCACGCCCGCTGGGTCATGCTCCTGTCCTCGTTGAAGGACAAGCAATGGCAGCGCGGCTTCGTCCACCCGGCGAACGGATGCATGGCGCTCGACATCGCAACTATGTTGTACGCCTGGCACTCGCGGCATCACCTCGCCCACATCACGCATCTGCGCGCCAAAGAAGGCTGGTAGCCGGCCATGCGGCAGTCCTCTCCAGGTCGTCCTTCCTTCCTGGCAGAGACCCCAGAGCAGACTGTCGAGCAGATTGCCTTGACCCTTGAGGCATTCCTCGCCGAACATCCGGGTGCGTTCGTCCTTGAAGATGGTAAGACGCTCTTTGCGATGCATGAGGCGAAGTACACGCTCGCGACCGAGCACGGCCGCTGCACGCTGCACCTCTGGAGCGAGGAGCGCAATCTGGTCCGCCGCGTCAGCGCCACCATCCTGCGAAACGGTGTCCTGCGCCTCAGCACGCACCGCTTCGGCCAGGCCCGGCCCCAGACCCTCGAGCTTGTCCCGGACCGCGACCGCCGCACCCCGTCGTCCCGCGAGGCCACACGCACACGCTATCTCCGCGTCCTGGACCGTGTTCTGGTTCGCAGCTTCCCCGACTGGAAGACCGATGCCTTCCGGACCGCGATGGACCTTGAGAAGAGCTTCGGCCCTGCCTATGCCCGTGGTTCGCTCGTGCGGGGCCAGAAGGCCTGGGCCGTTATTGCCGTCAATGAGGAAGAGCCGTCGGCAACCATCGACGGCATCCTGACCCTTGGGATCTTATGGCTGCATCACTGCCGCGAGCAGGCTGGCGGAAGACGGCTCTTCCAGGGTCTGCGCATGATCGTTCCGCGTGGCATGGCGACCCTGACTGTATCGCGCCTGGCCTGGCTCAACCCCGATGCCGCGCAGTGGGAGCTCTGGGAACTCGACGAGCGCAGCGAAGAACTGCACCAGCGCGACGCAGCGGACCACGGCAATCTGGCCACGCGGCTGGTGCGCGCGCCCGACGAGCAGGCGGCGCAGGATCGCTTCGCCGATGCAGCCGCGCGGGTCATGATGCTCGTCCCCGAAACCATGCGCGGCACCGTCGAGCAGCGCGTTCGCAGCGGGACCGAGCTCGCCTTCCTGCTGCACGGCTTGGAGTTCGCCCGCATCCGCATGGGAGTCTCGGCAACCTCGTTCAACCGCGCCCTCGAGACGACCTTCGGCGCCGGAGCCAACGAGACCCCGCTCACCGAAGAGAACGAAAGTCAGCTCCGGGAGTTCACGGCCAAGCTGTTTGCGCGCCGCAATGCCGGCGGCGATCACCGCGACCCGCTCTACCGCATGCAGCCGGAGCGCTGGCTCGAGAGCGTTCTCCGCCGCAATCTTGCCGCGCTCGATCCCCACCTGGACCCCGCGCATGTCTACACCCAGGTGCCCGCATTCGCGGCAGCCGATCGAGGAATGCTGGATCTCCTCGGCGTCAGCCAGGATGGCCGGCTCGCCGTCATCGAGCTGAAGGCCGACGAAGACCTGCACCTCGCCCTGCAGGGGCTGGACTACTGGGTGCGCGTGCGCTGGCATCATCTCCAGAATCCAGATCAGTCGACCGGTCTGGGCGAGTTCCAGAAGCTGGGCTACTTCGCGGGCTTGTTCCTGTCTCCCGAGGCCCCACGGCTCTATCTCGCGGCACCCGCCCTGCGCATCCATCCGGCCACAGAGATCGTGCTGAAATATCTTTCGCCCCGGGTCGAGTGGACGCTCGCCGGTCTCGACGAACGCTGGCGCAACCAGATCAAGGTGGTCTGGCGAAAGCGGACACTTCACAGCTAGAGCTCCTCGCCGTAGAAGCAGCCGTCGTTTACCCTAGAACCACCAGACCATGACCGACGCTATTCCCGAACTCCTCACCTTCCAGGATCCCGCCCTCGACGCCGCCTTTGATGCGCTCGCTGAAGAGGTTCGGTCCACAGACGCGACCGATCCCGAAGCCTTCCGTCTTTACTGGCTAGGTCGCAAGCAGGGGCGCCTCAAGCTCCTCAGCGAAGCCTGGCTGAAGTCCGCTCCGCCCGAGGCCCGCAAGCCTCTCGGCATTCGTTTTAACCGGCTGAAGCAGCAGATCGAAGCCGTGCTCGATACACCCGCCACACGCATGGCTTCTGCAGCCCAGGGCATCGACATCACCCTCCCCGGCACCCTCCGTGCTCCCGGCATTCCCCATCCTCTCCTCAAGACCATGCACGAGATTGTTCAGGTCTTCCACCACCTCGGCTACTCCACCAGCCTCGGCCCGCAGGTCGAGACCGACTTCTACAACTTCGAAGCCCTGAACTTCCCCCCCAACCATCCCGCCCGTGATACCCAGGACACGCTTGTGATCGCCGGGCAACAGTCTCGTCCGGCGCGTGAGCGGCTCCTGATGCGCACCCACACCAGCCCCGTCCAGATCCGGACCATGATCGACCAGGCTCCGCCTATCCGCATCGTCATCCCCGGCAAGGTCCACCGGAACGACGCCGCCGACGCCACCCACTCTCCCATCTTCCACCAGGTCGAGGGCCTTTGCGTCGACAGCAACATCACCTTCTCCGATCTCAAGGGCACGCTCGACCACGCCATGAAAGCCCTCTTCGGCTCCGGAGTGAAGACAAGATTCTTCCCCAGCTTCTTTCCCTTCACGGAGCCGAGCGCCGACGTTCAGATCTCCTGCATCTTCTGCGCCGGCAAGGGCTGCCGCAAGTGCAAGCACTCCGGCTGGATCGAACTCCTGGGCTGCGGCATGGTCGACCCCGCCGTCTTCGCCGCAATCACCGCGGAGCGGCGCAAGCTCAATCCCGCGGACAATGCGTATGACCCTGCACAGATCACCGGCTTTGCCTTCGGCATGGGCGTTGAACGCATCGCCATGATCCAGCACGGCATTACCGACATCGGCCACTTCTACACCGGCGACATGCGCTTCCTCGAGCAATTCGCATGAAGCTACACCGGCCACGCAGGCCTCAGTCGTGCAGGAGGAGGCTGACCCGTGAAAGCTCATCTGCATCGAAGCGGAAATGGGACCTGAGCTGCTTGCTGCTTCGAAAGCGATCATTGAGTACCTGGCCAGAGGTGTCGAATTTGCCGCTGCCCTTATCATTGGGCTGGCCGCCGTAGAAGCGACCATTAAATCAATCTCCTTGTTCTTCCGTCGCGACGCACCTCCCGAGCTGAAGATCCAGGTACGTCTTACCTTTGCCCGCTGGCTGGCGGTCGCGCTCGAGTTCGAACTCGCCGCCGATATCCTGAACACCGCCGTCACGCCCAGCTGGAGCGATATAGAAAAGCTGGCCGCCATCGCCACCCTGCGCACAGCACTCAACTACTTTCTTGAGAAAGAGATTCAACAGGAGTCCAAGCCCGCGCAGAGAGCAGCGGAACAGGTCACGCTACGCGGCTCCGCAGACCCGCTGGAGGCCGCCGCTCATGGGAAACCTTGAAGCCACCTACGTTGCGCTTGGCGGCACCATCATCGAACTGCTCGCCGCGATCGTTGTAGGCCTTCACGCTGCGTGGGCACTAATTCGTATCGTCACCGGACACGGAAGTGATGAAGCGCGCCTGCTGATAGCACGTGGTGTACTTGCAGCGCTTGGCTTCAGCATCGCCGGCACGCTGCTCAAAACCATCGCCCTCCAGAGTTGGGCTGAAATCCGGATGTTTGCATTCGTCCTTCTGCTGCGAACGCTCCTGAAGCAAATATTCCGGTGGGAGCAGACGATGATCACCCATAGGTTGGCTCCTCCTCAAAGCTGAGCACCGGTGCCTCAGTGATCAGCCGCTGCTACATACGAAAAGCCGGACCCTCATGAAAATCAAAATTAGCTCGTCCCGCATGAACGCACGAAGGCTTTTCGCTCATCGCGACGACCAGCAGCTTGTGGGAGAACTTCACGCTCTGGGGCGTTCTCCCCCCGGCCATCTAGCATCGTGCTACACCGGATCCTCCGACAACTCAGGGCTCGAAGTCTCTCAAGGCTGTTCTAACTTGCCTTTTCACTATCTTGCGTCAGCTTTGCTCTCGCTTCTCCTTGTACCCCTCACAGCCCGTACGGCCACCGGCACGCACCTTCACCTATCTCACCGCCGTTCCGACCACGCTGTCAGTTTCAAGGCCAACTCCGCCATGGACGTCTTCGACGTTCCCCATTCGGTAGACTAGAAGCCATCAACTCATGAAGATTCTTACAAAGTGGCTGCGCACCTACGTCCCCAACATTCCTGTCGACGACCAGCAGTTAGCCGCCGACCTCACTCTCCGCGGCATCGCCGTCGAAGGCGTGCACAACCTCGGCTCACTCGCCTCTGGCGAACCAGCCGGTCATCTCTTCGAGATGGACATCACCACCAACCGTGTCGACGCCATGAACCACTACGGCATCGCCCGCGAAGCCGCCGCTATCTACAATCTGCCTCTCGCGCCGCTCAACACCAAGCTCCCCATCGGAACTCTCGTCGACGCGCCTTTTCCCGTCCGCATCGCTCCCGATGCCAAAGGCCTCTGCGGCCGCTTTACCGCCCACGTCCTCCGCAACGTCACCATCGCTCCCAGTACCAGTCCTATAGCCGACTTCTTCGCCCTCCTCGGCCAGAAGCAGATCTCGAACGCCGTCGACGCCTCCAACTTCGTCCTCCTCGGCATGGGTCACCCCACCCACGCCTTCGACCTTGACACGCTCGACGGCGGTATCGTCGTCCGTCTTGCGAAGCAGGGAGAGAAGCTCAAGCTCCTCGACAGCACGGAGCGCAGCTTGGAACCAGATGATCTGGTGGTCGCGGATGAGACGAAAGCCCTTGCCCTCGCCGGTGTCATGGGCGGCTGGGACTCCATGATCACCCCCGCCACGAAGAACATCCTCGTCGAGGCCGCCTGGTTCGATCCCGCGAGCATCCGCCGCAGCGCCCGCCGCCACGGCCTCCACACCGATGCCAGCCACCGCTTTGAGCGGGGTGTCGACTTCAACGCCGCCCCGATCGCCAATGCCCTCGTCACCCAGCTCATCCTTCAGAGCGGAGGCAAGCAGAGCGGAGCCAAGATCGAAGGCGAACTCATCGACATCCTCGACCCCGACGTTGCCGCCCGCACCGCCGATCGGCCGCCCATCGAGCTCTCCATCTATCAGGTGCAGCGCCACCTCGGAGCTACCATCGACTCCGAGGGCATCACCGCCGGGATCGTCGCCCAGCACCTCACCTCGCTGGGCTGCAATCTCCTCCTGCACGGTCTCGACATTTACCTAGCCAAACTCCCAAGCTGGCGCCTCGATCTCGAACGCGAGATCGATCTCGTCGAAGAGGTCGCCCGCGTCTATGGCTACAACCGCTTCGCCAACACTCTGCCTGCGCCCGGCATCGTCATAGCTCACCCGATCGCCGCGAAAGCGGACGCCGTTCGCACCCGCCTGCTCGCCCTCGGATACAGCGAAGCCATTTCAAGCACCTTTGCCTCGCAAGCCGACAGCGACCTCTTCGCCTCCAGGGCAAAAGGCACCATCGCCATGGAGAACCCGCTCTCCGGCGAGGCGACTCTCCTTCGCTCTTCACTGGTTCCCGGCATGTTGACCATGCTCGCGCACAATCTTAATCGCGACATCAAAGACGTGCGTCTCTTCGAGCAGGACCAGGTCTTTATCGGCTCGACCGACAGAGTCGACGAAACGGCCAGCCTTACCCTCGGCCTTACCGGGATGCCGCCCGCGACGCCGGTCTACACCGCCGCGGATGCCCCCTTCTACGAACTGAAGGGCATCGTTGCATCGCTGCTCGCTCTCTTTGAACTGGATGGACATACCGTCACGTTTACGGCGGATCACCCCGAGTGGCTGCAGTCCGGACGCTCCGCGACCGCACACCTTGGAGACATTTCGATTGCTCACTTCGGCGAGCTTGCCTCGCAGCAGAGTCAGCAGCGCAAGCTCCGCCAACCTGTCTTCCTCGCAGAGATTGACCTCGCCCGCCTATACAGCCTGCCGCTCCGCACAGTGACGGCCCGTGATCTCTCCCGCTTCCAGGAGGTCGAGCGCGACTTCTCCTTCACCTTCCCCGATACCATACCCTGGCAAATGATCGCCGCCGCCATCCGCGTACTCGGCATCGCCGAGCTCACCCGCCTGACTCCGACCGAAATCTTCCGCGATCCGAAGGGCCATTCCGTTCCGCCGGGACACTACGCGCTGCTGCTGCGCTGCATCTTCCAGTCAAGCGAACGCACCCTGCACGAGGAAGAGCTGACCGGCTGGTGGGCGGGAATCATCACCGCCCTGACCGGCCTCGGCGGGACCATTCGCGCGCCGGAATCGACGCTTCCTGCGGCCGCAAGAAGCTGCTAACCTGATACTGTTTCCAGAGGCATGCCGATGTTGAATACCTGCACGGTCATGGGCTTCATCCCGACTAAAAATGCCGCGAAGGCACGAGCCTTTTACGTCGATCTGCTCGGCCTTCGCTTCATCAGCGAGGACCCCTTCGCCATCGAGGTTGAAGCGAACGGCACACCGATCCGCATCGTTAGCGCGCCAGACTTCACGCCACTTTCATTTACGCTTCTTGGCTGGAAGGTTCCTGACATAGTTGCCATCGCTCAGGAGTTGACGGGCAAAGGTGTGGTCTTCGAGCGATATAAGTGGTTCGAGCAGGACGCCTATGGTATCTGGACCGCTCCGGGTGGAACGCAGATCGCGTGGTTCCGTGACCCTGACGGCAATACCCTCTCCCTCTCGCAGCACATGTAGAAGCATTACGATCAGCAGAAGGCACACCTTTTACGGCGTGCACCGGATCTTCAGAACTCGCAAGGCAGTCCTGCCGGACGAGCGCCCTACGCGGGCAGCGGTCATTTCGTGGCGTGTGATCGCGTTGCCGGTGCTCCCGTTGGTCGCAAACACTGTTCGTGCCGACCAGCGGGAGGTCCCAAGAGGCTAACCTGCCACGACCGGTAGACACGTCACGAAGTGACCGCCGCCCGCGCAGGGCGTCCGTCCAGTTTCCGGACAGGTTTTAAACAAAGAACCGGTTCCCGCGGTAGACGCAGGAACCGGTGTCATACAACGTTCATCTTAGTAACGTGTGGTCGTACCGGGCGTGATCCTTCCTTCGCCGACCGTCTCATCCCGATCGAGCGTAGTCGCCGTTGAAGACGTGCCAGTCCGATTCGTCGTCTCGACGTCATCGCTCGGCGAGAGATTGCCAAATGTGCCGCGACCGCCCGAGGTGTCCGATGACCCCGCTTCGCCGGATGAAGCAACATCATGAGCACCGGTATTCTTCAGCGCATCCTTCGCCCGTGAGATCTCATCGGACGTGTCGCAATGTACGGACAGCAGCGTACCGCCATCCTTGACTGCGCCTTCGAACCGCTTGGCCTCATACTCCGGAATTCCCATGCCGACAAGCGCGCCAACAACTCCACCTACGGTCCCGCCCACGCCAAGACCGGCGAGCGCTCCCATAATCGGGCCCGCAGCGATCAGCGGTCCAACGCCCGGGATGGCAAGCGCTCCGATACCGGCCAGGAGACCGAGCGTCCCTCCAATAGCCCCGCCTGCCGCGACACCTGTGGTCGCGCCCTCGGGAGCCTTCGTGTTCTTCTCGTGCGCAAAGGCGCGGGTACTTTCATCATCAGGCAGCAGGACCGAGATGTCGGAGTTGTTGAAGCCGACGGAGAGTAGATGATCGACCGCTTTTTCGGCGGTTGCGGGTGTGGCATAAATACCGAATACTGCCGTGTTCTTGCTGGACATAAGTTTCTCCTGGGGGGATCGAGGTGAGCAGCGAACTGCGTGGGCGTTACTGTTTAACTGTCAGTTGATCGACGATTTTGTCCTGCGAGACGACAGTGGCCGCAGCACTTGCGACCTTCTGTTTTTCGTCATCGGACTTCACCGGGCCCTTGAGCGTGACTGCCCCATCCCGGGTGATGATCTTGACATTGTGCGCATACGTGGAGAGACCCTTATCGGCAATGATGGCCTTCCGGATATTTGCTGTGGTGAGCCGGTCGGCCTGTGCATCGGGCTGATTGTCGGCGGTCTTCGCATGATGCTTGTTATGCGCCGAGTTGTCGGCGGGAGGAGTTGCGTCCTGCGCGGTTGCGGCGCGACCCGCCATTCCAGCTGTCGCGAAGAGAGAACAGAGCGCAAGTGTAGTGACCTGCAAGGAGCGAAGTGACTTCGTCATAGGCGCTTTCAGATGGAGAAAAGATTCTCCGGGCTGCCGGGCCGCACGTTCCTCATCGAACGATAGGGTCCCGTCTATGCAGTCACAGTGTGAGATGGGAACAAGCACCCGCACGTTGTTTCCCGAACTATCGCGCGCTCGCCATGTACCTTGATTTTGCGACCATCAGCTCCTCAATTGACTCCTGCTCGAGCGGGCGGGCAGAGCCGAGCTGATGGGCCACAAGGCAAATATTGGCAAAATGCTCAACCGTTTCCATCTTCAAGAACGCATCGAGCAGCGTGGAGCCATAGGTCACCGCGCCATGGTTGGCCAGCAGAATGGCTGAGTGCTCAGGAATCAGGGAAGCAAGACTGGCGGAGAGTTCCTGGGTGCCGGTCGTGGCATATGGGGCGAGTGGAACCGATCCGAGCGTCATGATCGCTTCCGAACAAAGCGGCTCATCGAGCGCTCGCCCCGCACAGGCGAACCCGGTCGCAATCGGCGGATGCGCGTGAATCACAGCATGGACATCCGGCCGCGTCCAATAGATCGTGAGATGCATGCCAATCTCGCTCGTCACGTTGCGGGATCCGGCCAGATGTCTTCCCGCCACGTCGACAATGACCATGTCCCGGGGCCTGAGCAGGTATTTGCTGCATCCCGTAGGTGTCGCGAGAATGCGATTGGAATCGAGCCTCACTGAAAGGTTCCCCGAAGTGCCGGGCGTGAATCCAAGTCGGTAGATCCACCTTCCAAAGGTGACAAGACTGCGCCTCAGATCCTCTTCCGTCCCACATGCGTGATCCATCACGGCCTCACTCCCGTCGCCAAAGTTCCGTCCATCATACTTACTTCTCGCGCGCGTACACGGTCTATCCGCATCCGCACTGAAGCGGACTGTTCCGCTTGTAAATTTGTTGGTCTATTCACCGATTCACGCTATAGAGCCCGCCTGCTCACCTTATCTCGAACGGGAACCTCAGCCGGGAGAACACTGCTGCATGGTTCAGGCGAAGGTGCGCGCCTCTACAACGGCGTGTCGCAATGCGCCTCTGGATGCTCATGCTGCGTCGACATCCAACGGTCGAGCATCGTGCCCGCGCACTGCGCGCCACACAGATGTTTGACGCCTTCTTCATGCGCCTGCCGAGTCTGCCAGCGCGTCAGTTTGATCAGCGGCTGGTCGTCTCCAGGGCTGATCCCCCCGAAGCACTCGACCCAGGCCATCCACCACAGCTCACGTTCGTTCTTCTGATTGCCGCACACATCGCACTGATAGTTTTCGCTGCGGGCCATAGACGGGACTCCTGCCGCTGAAAGTACCACACTCGCGAGCCACGACTAAACTCCGTCATGATGACCGGCATCGGCGCTCGCAGTTGCCTGTTCTCCTCAACCTACAACCAGCAGATCTGTCATCCTGAGCGCAGCCGAAGACATGCGTTGGCCCTTGTCGCTCCCTGTTCCTGACACCTATTACCAAATCACACTTCAAGCCAGGCAGAGAGCATTCGCAAGTACAGCCAGTCATCCACGACACTTCTAAGCCGCCGACTCGGACTCCGACTCAAAGTACAGATAGCGGCGCCAGCTCGGGTCCGCGCTTCCAATCATCCGCATGATGTGGCGCGAGGTATGCAAACTGAACGGCCGCGGCTCCCGCTGCAGCGTCATCTCGGTCAGCTCATGCAGCATCTGGTTCCCCTTGCGCCGGTTGCAGTCGTGACAGCACGCGACCAGATTTTCCCAGGTCGACAAGCCGCCACGCGACCGCGGGATCACATGGTCGAGCGTCAGTTCGCCCGCCGTCAGCACCACACTGCAGTACTGGCAGCAGTTCCGATCGCGCAGCAGGATATTCTTCCGGCTCAGCGCTCGCGTCTGATGCGGAATCCTCCGGTAATCCAGCAACCGGATCACGCTAGGCATTGCCACCTCAAACCGCGCCGCATGGAGGATAGCGCCCTGCTCCTCCTCAGTTCGAGCCACTCCCTTCAGCACCAGCACCAGCGCTCGCCGCGCTCCGCAAATGTTGATAGGTTCATAGCTGGCATTCAACACCAGCACCGGTGTCTGCATCGCCGGCTGGCGAAACACTCCCACCCGTACATCCAGTTCCGTCATCACCCGGCCATTGGCATGCGTGTGCTTGGTGTGGCACTTTTGACTCAGCCGCTGCTTCTGCTTCCGCATCTTCCCCGATTGCATCCGATCTGTCCTCCGGTTCAGAACTACGTGTATACCTTGCCTGATCCCTCTCGCGCGTTCCATCGGACGGTTTCGTCGCTCCCCGCACCCTCCCATCGCGCAACCCGCTCCGCCTGAGCCCGCGCCAGCGTCGCGACGAAGACGTGCAACGCTCCTACCTTCAACAGCACCCGCGCACACTCCCGCGCCGTCGCCCCGGTCGTGTAAATGTCGTCGACCAGCAGCACTGTCCGCCCCGCCACGGCAGCCGCGTTCTTCACCTTGAAAGCCCCGCGAAGATTCTTGCGCCGCAACCGAAGGGTCAGCGCAAACTGGCTCTCTGTATCGCGCACGCGTCGCAACGCCCGATGCTCCGGGACCAGGTGTAGCCCGATTCTGGTTCTTTCTTTACGGAGCAAAGCAAGCGCCTCGTCCGCTAGCAACTTTGCCTGGTTATATCCCCGCTGCCGCTCCTTTGCCGGATAGAGTGGAACCGCCACTACCGCCACCTCTCCGCGCAACTCCAGCGTGCAGATCGCCCGCGCCAGCATCTCTCCCAGCGGTCGCGCTACCGGTCGCATCCGCTCATACTTCAGCAGGTGGACCATCTCCCGCAATTCATCCTGGTAGACGCCAAAGGCCACGGCCCGTTCAAATGGCGGCGGCACCAGCCTGCATGCGGTGCACACGACGGACGTGGCAGGGAACTGGCCTGCAAACCGGTCGCTCTCCATACCGAGCGCCTCGCCACAGCACCAACATAACGTCATCGTCTGGGGAGAGATCCGCAACAGGCAAGCGTCGCAGACGGGAGCCAAACCAGCGCGCACCAGCGGACCACCGCACGCCTTGCAATCCGCGGGAAAACATGCGGTAACCACATCATCCAGAACCGCACGCGCCACACGTCGCACTGGCGATAAGAAACGTAGCGGCTCATGCGAGACGGCGCGCCCTTCATCCACCCCACAAGGTGGTCGGCCATTTAGCTCGCCTGGCGAAGCGCTGGCGCCGAGCGTACTGCCATTCAGAGTTCCACTGAAGACACACCTCACTCCCAGACGCTCCAGGTCGGTCGGACCGCGCCATGCCCGCAGTATAAGCGCAGTCCCTCCCAAAAACCAGCCTTGTTCAGGAATCCCCGTAAACCACACCAGTAGATCCGGCCTTGTCCTTCGAAAACAGCGCGCAGCGTCGCTTGGCTGATGCCGAGATACTGCATCACCAGCTCCGGCGGCGTCCTCCGTACCCCGCTCCGACAGCGACGTAGAGCGCCAGCATCTGAGCCAAAACTCCCAATCTCGCTGATACACTCCCATCCAAGCCGAACATCCAGCTTGCGCTCGACCGGAGACCCGAAACCCATGGCAGCACGCCCCATCTCGAAGCCTGTTCAGCGACCAGCCTTCCAGCCCTTCGTCCCCGCCACCGCCTCCCGTCCCGAGTTCACCCCGCGCGCCCTCATCCTCGGGGCCCTCTTCGGCGTTCTCTTCGGTGCCGTCACCGTCTACGTCGGTCTCCGCGCCGGGCTTACCGTCGCCGCCAGCATCCCCATCTCGGTCCTTTCGATCAGCATTCTCCGTGCCTTCGGCCGCTCCAGCATCCTCGAAAACAACATCGTCCAGACCACCGGCAATGCCGGCCAATCCATCGCTTCAGGCGTCATCTTCACGCTTCCGGCCCTCATCTTCTTAGGATTCGATCTGGAGTCAACCAGGATCTTCGCCCTCGCTCTTTTCGGGGGCTGGCTCGGCGTCCTCTTCATGATTCCGCTCCGCCGCCAGCTCATCGTCGAAGAGCACACCACCCTGGTCTACCCCGAGGGAACCGCCTGCGCCGACGTCCTCATGGCCGGCGAACGCGGCGGCAGCTTCGCCTCCCGCGTCTTCCTCGGCCTTGGTCTCGGTGCCCTCTACACTCTCTTCCAGAACGACAACCTCTTTGCTCTCTGGCCCTCGACACCCAACTATGAACCGGACCTCAGGGGTCCGCAGCACCTGCTCAAAGGCGCGGCCATCCGAGCGGATGTAACGCCCGAGTACCTCGGCGTCGGCTACATCATCGGGCTGCGTGTGGCGGCGGTGATGCTCGCCGGCGGCATCTTCTCCTGGCTCCTTCTGATGCCTGCCATCTACTTCTTCGGCTCACACCTCGCCTCTCCCATCTACCCCGGCACCGTCCTCATCAAGGATATGAGCCCCTCCGACCTCTGGAAGACCTACGTCCGGCCCATGGGTGCCGGGGCCGTCGCCACTGCCGGCCTCATTACCCTCCTCCGCACCCTTCCCACCATCGCCAGCGCACTCGCCGAAGGCCTGAAAACGATACGCATCAACAGAGTTCCTGGCGAGTCACGCGAAGCTTCCGCGCGTGCGGCGAGCACACCGGCAAGGACCGAACACGACATACCGATGTCCGTCGTCCTCGGTGGCTCCGTTCTCCTCATCCTGCTGATGTTCCTCTTTCTCCAGTTCCACCCCGTCCCCGGAGCCCAGGTCGGTGCCCTCGCTAACCTCGCTGCCGCACTGTTAGTCGTCGTCTTCGGCTTCCTCTTCGTCACCGTCTCCGCACGCATCGTCGGCATCGTCGGCAGTTCCGCCAGCCCGGTCTCTGGCATGACCATCGCCACGCTCATGGCCACCTCCGCCATCTTCCTCGTTCGCGGCTGGACCGCACCCGCCTTCGGTGCCCTCGCCATCACTATTGGAGGCATCGTCTGTATCGCGGCTTCGAACGCCGGCGACACAGCCCAGGATCTCAAGACCGGCTATCTCATCGGCGCTACCCCCTGGAAGCAGCAGATGGCCGTCATGGTCGGCGTCATCATCAGTGTCTTCTCGATCGGCGCCACGCTCAACGCCATGAACACCGGCCTCGAGACCTTTCAGCGCCTCCCCAGACCCATCCCTCTCGCACTCGTAGCTCTTCCCGACGGTGTCCAGAACACCGGCAACTTCACCCGTGACCACATCACCCTTACCGGCAACCGGAGTGAAGACCGGGGTGATCGAAACGAAAGCCCGGGTGCCCCATCCTTGCCGGCTTCACCGGCAAGAGTGGGTTCTACGACCTCCAGCAATGGCAAACAGGAACTCTCCAACACCCGCCAGCTCCTCATCCTCAACGCCATCGGCTCCCCTACCCTCGAAGATGGCAAGTACCTCTATAACCCCGCCACCCAGCAGATCGAGGTCCAGTGGATTCAGGGCATCGGCAGCGAGAAGGCAGCCGCTCCCCAGGGCCGCCTCATGGCCACCGTCATCAACGGCATTCTTACCCGCAAGCTCCCCTGGGGGTTGGTCCTGCTTGGCGTATTCCTGGTCCTCGCGGTCGAACTCCTGGGCGTTCGCTCCCTTACCTTTGCGGTCGGCGCGTATCTCTCGATCGCCACCACCCTGGCTATCTTCGTCGGCGGCGTCATGCGCTGGATGGTCGACCGCGCCCTTCACCAGCATGCCGCCCGCCAGGCTTCCTCCGACTACAACACATCAGTTAATCTCTGGCACACCGATCGTCAGGCTTGGCTCGCCCGCAACCCGCGCTTCGACGCGACGAACCCCGACCATCTCGATCCCGCCACGGGTCTTCCCGTACCCACCAGCGTGACCCCCGCGCTCGACCCCGAATCCGAGATCTCCCCCGGCAGCCTCTACGCCTCAGGCCTGATAGCGGCAGGCGGCATCGTCGGCCTGCTTGGCGTCTGCGTCAAGCTCTACGAGGCCGCTACCGAGCGCACCATTCCCCGCTTCTCCGACCACAATCCTCTCCACCACGACTGGATCAGCGTCGTCATGTTCGCCCTGCTCGCCTTTAGCCTCTATTACTTTGCCCGCAAGTCGCTGGATGTACCGGAGGTAGGCACTTCAGAGTAGGCACGCGGGGTCAGTGTTCATTACAAAACTGTCATCCTGAGCGAAGTCGAAGGACCTGTGTTGCATTTGCCTCTACTTTCTCTTCAGAACCTATCTAAAAACTTGCAAGGCAGTCCTGCCGGACGGGCTCACTTCGCGTGACGCGGTCACTTCGTGACGTGTGATCGCGTTGCGTGGTGCTCCCGCAGGTCGCAAACAAATGTTCGTGCCGACCATCGGGCGATCCTAACAAGCTCATTCCTGCCACGACCGGTATACGCGTCACGAAGTGACCGCCGCCCGCGCAGGGCGTACGTCCAGTTTTAAACAGGTTCTAAGAAGACCAGGCGTCTTCATGCGAGAACTCAACTCAACTCCTCATGGCTCAACTGCTCATTCCGGCGCTCGATCGTCGCCGAGTCCTCTGGCGTTAAACTGCGCAGGATCTCCAGCAGCTTCGCCGGCTCGAACGACTCGAGCACAAAGTCGGCCTCTGGGCAATCCACATTGCCAGGAGCGCAGACCACGATCACCGGCAGCTTCGGCTCAGCCTGCTTCAGTTCGCGAACAAGTTCGTCGTATGGCACGTCATCTAGCCCGGCATCCAGAATGACTCCGCTTATCGCTGGGAATCGCGCAAAAGCCTCCCGTGCTTCGACACCGCTGTAGGCCGTCAGTACGTTGAACTTTGCGGTCTCGATCACGAGCTTGCGTGTCGAGATACTGCCTGGAAATTCGCGGTCGATCACTAAATAACATGGTCGGATCATGCTATTCATTATCTACGGCAGGACGACATTCGTCGCGTCGTCCGCAGTAGCCTTCCTTCGGCATGCAACAATAGGCATCCTAGGACAAAAGAGCAGGAACAATAGAGAGTTGAAGGAGCCACGATGCCTCGGTCTACTGCGCCTATAACTACTTTTCTTAATCCACATACCGCATCCATCTATACCAGGGGAGTGATCGCCGCAACTCTGCTCCTCGCAGGCTGCCACTCGAAGACGGCCGCTACACCCGAGAACTTCATCACCGCTCTCAATGCTCACTTCGCCGAGCGTCCTGACTGTCTTATGCCAGACGCGCCCCGTTTCCCCTTTGAGACCAGCGAACCCGCGAAGACCAGGCAGATGGACGCACTGGTTAAGGCGCAACTCCTCACCGTGGCACGAGAGCCGGCGATCCATGTCAGCCGTTATACCCCGACCACCACGGGAGCCCGTGCCGTTCCCCGCTTTTGTTACGGCCATCGCGTCGTCACCAGCATCGACAGCTTCACACCGCCCGCCCAGGCAAATGGCTTCCCCGAAACGCAGGTGACGTTTCACTATGAGATCAAAGATATTCCAGTCTGGGCTAAGACCGCCGAGGTCGAAGCCGCGTTTCCTGACATGGCGCGCGCAGCCACTGAAGCCTCCTCCGGTAAAGCCACGCTCGCCAAAACGATGGCTGGCTGGTCGGTCCCCGAATAGATCGCTGAAAAGATCCCAGAGGAAACCCCGGAGTAGTTGCTCCCTTGAGCTTGATCCTTACATTGCAACTCGATACCGCCTCGCAGCTTCACTTCAACCGGTTGCGCGAGCGGTACTTCCCACCCGCGCTGAACTATATCGATGCGCACGTCACCCTCTTCCACACTCTTCCTAAGTATGAAACGATCATCGACACAATATCGTCAGTAGCCGGCATTCAGGCGTCTTTCGACATCACCGTGACCGGGATTCGATCCCTGGGTAAAGGCGTTGCCTACACGCTCGAGAGCCCCGCGCTCCAGTCGCTTCACTGCCGCCTTACGGAAGCATTCACCGCGTATCTCACTCCGCAGGACCACCAGAAATTCCAACCGCATATCGTCGTCCAGAACAAAGTCACTCCTGCAGCCGCCCGTGTGCTCCTCCAGCAACTCCAGACCACCTTCGTCCGAACCCACGCCGAAGCGACCGGCCTGCATCTCTGGCATTATCGGGGAGGCCCCTGGGACCTGGCCCAGACCTTTCCCTTCGCACTCAAATTACGACAAACTAAAATTGCAACATAAAACGTTACAAATCAGTATCTGTTACAAATTCCATCGTTGCTAATTCTCATTAACGTCCGGGTGGTCTGGAAAAACTGAATGCTGAGGAGGTCCGGCGCAAGGACTCACCGTATTCACCGTCGCATCGTCTCATGTGTGGCGATGGATCGATCACCGGGTCTCAGCTCGATGCCCGCAGACACGCGTCCGCCGCCGCGCGCGCATCCCGAACAAGATCCGGTAGACCGATACCCCGATATCCGTTTCCCAGGAGCCAGAGTCCCCCAAGCGCCTGAACACGCCCGTCCAACTCTGCCATCCGCTCCAGATGGCCGACCGCATACTGCGGCAGCGATCGAGGCCAGCGCCGGAGAACCGTGACGATGGGTGCAGGCAACGTACCAAGAATCCCTTCCAGTTGGCGTCGCGCAAGGTCCACTATCGTGCTGTCCGAGGCGGAGAGAAGCCGCGCGCCGGTCGCACCGCCAAAGAAGGCGCGCAGCAAATGCCCACCCTGCGGCACACGCGATTCAAACTTTTGATCCACAAACGTTGCGGCAAGCAGGGAATCTGCCCTCGTTGCAGAAGGTGGAACCAGAAAACCAAATCCAGGCGGAAGCTCAACCGGCTCCGTAGACCCAAACGCGACAACGACCGCCGAACTCGCGTCCAGCCGCATCAGCTCCGCAGCCCGGCTGTCCGTTTTCCTGAGCAACTCGCGAGCGACATCGATCGGCGCCGCCAGCATCACGTGACCGAACTCCTCTTCGCTTGAAACCGTTCGCACCACCCAGCCTTCTCCCCTGCGCAGGAGGCCCGTTACTGGCGTTTGCAGCCGGATGCAGTGCGGTGGAATGGGGGCCACCATGGCGTCGATGAGTGTCCCAAGGCCGCTCCGCAGTGTCGTGAATATGGCGCCTCCATTGGGGCTCGCCTTGGCTCGTGCGCGCGTCTGCACGGCCATGATCAGCGACCCATGCTCCCGCTCCATCGCGACGAATGGAGCCATGACAGCGCGCACGCTCAAGGTCGCCACGTCGCCTCCGAAGACGCCGCTCAGGAGCGGTGCCCCGGTCGTTTGAAGCACCTCGTCGCCGAAGTGACGGCGGACGAAGGAGGCCACACTCTCATCGTGATCGGGCGCTGTCGCTTTGAGCTCTGGGGCGCGGGCGACCTCGTCGCGAAAGGCGCCCTTTGCGGTAGCGCTGAAGAGGGTTGACGCATCGACGGCATCGAGGTCCGCGGGAACCATCATCCGCATCCCGTCCGGCATCGCGACCAGCTTTCCTTCGAGCAGGATGTACGTCTTGCGGATCGCATCGTTCGACGGCATGATCTGGATGTCAAGACCAAGCTCAGACGCAAGCTCCCGGGCCCAGGACTTCTCCGTCACCCAGGCATCAGGCCCGCACTCGATGGTGAAGCCCTGCTCGCGCACTGTCTCGACGATGCCGCCCAGCCGCCCCGAGGCCTCGAAGAGGACCGTCTCGACACCGTTTCCGGATCGCGCCAACTCCCAGGCTGCCGTTACACCCGCGATTCCTCCGCCAATGATTGCGATCCGCTTCATACGTTTGCGAGTACTATCCCTCCCGAGAATGTTCCATGTGGAACATTCCTGGTTCGTGGAACATCGCTGTTCCACGTGGAACATGCGACGAATACGCGCCTCTTTTCGCTCAAAGGACGCTGGCGGGCGACACGACGCGCTCGTCGACAGTGGCGGCGTAGGTGCCGGTGGCTACCTGTTCGAGCGCGCTGATCAGGATGGGTGAGTCGTTCAGGCTCTCCGCACGCCATAGCCGCATGCCCAGAGTGCGCGCGGTTTCGGTGAAGGCGATGTCGATATCGTAAAGAATCTCGACGTGGTCGCAGAGGAAGCCGACCGGCTGCAGGACGACTCCCTTGTGACCGGCTTCGGCGAGTGCTTTCAAGGTGTCCTCGACCGACGGCCCGATCCAAGGGGCGCCGGCGACGCCCTGGCTTTGGAAGGCGAAGTACCAGTCCTGGTCGGTCATGCCGACGACGCTCAGCGCGCGGGCGATGCTGCGGGCGGTGTTCTTGCATTCGACTGGATAGGGGTCGGGCTGGGTGCGGGTGCCGTAGTTCTGAATACCATCGACGGGAACGGGGCCGCCCGGGACAGCGGAGGGGCTGGCGGGGTTCGAGACGATGCCGGACATGATGGTGCGGCAAGGAACGGAATGGGCGGTAAAGAGGACAGGGATGCGCTGTCCGGTAATCGCGCAAGCCTCAGCCCATACCGGCCAGAGCCGCTCGGCGAAGGCGTGAGCGAGCAGCGGACTGCCTGCCCAGCCGGCGACAAACTCCATCTGCATACCTTCCGCAGCTTTCACCGCTGCCGTTCGATAGAGACCAACCGAGGTTCGCGAGTACTGCGGGGCGAGGCAGACGGCTTTGAAGTGCTCGATACCGTCGGCGCGCATGCGGTCGAGGACGTCGGCGATGTAGGGGTGCCAGTTGCGCATACCGACATAGACAGGCAGGTTGAGCCGTTCGGCGAGGAGGCGGCCCTGCAGCAGAGTCCACTTCGTAAGGGGCGGGCCGTCGGGCAAGGGGGTCTCGGCCAGCCCGATTTCGGCGTAGCGGTGCTGCAATTCCTCGACGACTTCGTTCGGAAGCTTGCGGCCGCCGGTGACCTTGCCGAGATACTCCGCCATTTGGCTGAGGACATCCGGCGTACCGTGTGCGAGGAGGAGGATGGCCTCCGGCTGGCTCCTGCTTTCCAGTTCACTGTTCATCGCGCACCGTACTCCGCACCATGCTGTTTGATCCATTGGACAACCTGGATGACTTTGTCGACGGGCGTTTCGGGAACGATGCCATGGCCGAGATTGAAGATGTGGCCGGGGCGCCTGGCGGCCTGCTGCAGAATCTCGAGGACGCGAGCTTTCAAGATGGCATCCGGCGCGAAGAGGGCGATTGGATCGAGATTTCCCTGAACGGCGCAGCCTTGGCCTACGGCCTTCCAGCCGATATCGAGGGGGACGCGCCAATCGAGGCCGATCACGTCCGCGCCGGTCTCGCGCATCGTGGGGAGGAGAGAGGCGGTATCGACGCCGAAGTAGATGACGGGGACGCCGAGCGCGCGGACGCGCTGAACCAGCTCGGTGGTAGGCGTGAGACAGTACTGGCGATAGTCGGTGACGCTCAGTGCGCCGGCCCAGCTATCGAAGATCTGGATGACATCAGCGCCGGCTTCAACCTGCTGTTTTGCAAATGCAACCAGAACGGTTACAAGCTTTTCCATCAGCAGAGACCATGCGTTGCTGGTGCCGTCGCCTGAAGGTCCGAGATGCGGTGCAGGGAAGCGGTCGTGCTGCGCACGATACCCCACCCTTTCTGGTGCAACTGAAAAGAATGGAGCACCCAGGTTCTGGACCACGTTTTCCGCTGCAGGGATTGACTCTCTCGATCCTGTCGATCCGGAGGCGTACATCAGTTTTTTTGTTTCGATGTAGTTGCGCGAGGATCCGCCCTCGATCATGTAGCTGGCGAGGGTGAAGGGCGCGCCGCAGAAGCCGATGATGCCGAGCGTGTCGCCGTCTGTTCGTTGCCCGGAGAAGTGTGCAGCGACCTTCTGAATAGCGCGGGCGACGTAGTTCAGATCTTCGACGCGGTCGGTGCGGAGCGCCTGGATGTGTTCAAGCGAGCGAATCGGGGTGTGGACCTGCGGGCCTTCGCCGGCGACGAACTCGAAATCGAGGCCCATGGGGGTGAAGGGGAGCAGGAGGTCGGCAAAGATGATTGCGGCATCGACACCGAGGCGCTCGGCGGCGGTGATGGTCACCTCGGCGGCGATCTCGGGATTGCGGCAGATCTCGAGCAGGGAATGATGTTTGCGAACGGCCATGTACTCCGGCATGTAGCGGCCGGCCTGGCGCAGGAACCAGACGGGCGTACGGTCGACGGGCTGGCGCAGGCAGGCGCGGACGAAGCGGCTGGCACTTTGGTCGACTTTCGCGGAAGGGGTTTCGATCAACGAGGTTTTCTCCACCTTTCGAGCGTAGCATGTGGCGAAGTGCGGTTGAAGCGGTGGGGAGAACAGGCTTTCATGGGGTGCCAATTGCGGCGCCGTGCGCGTGTACTGCTGGTGAGAATGTTGGATTGAACAAACAACTGCAACAGCCAACGCAGGCCCATCGACTGCGCTTCTCGCGATGAGACTGCGAAGAGCTCCGCTCTGGGTGACAGTTACGTGGTCGATGGAGAGAACGAGCGGCGAAGGTCAGAAGTCAATGCGGGTGATTGACGAGGGCAGAGATGCGACCTTCGACTGTGGGCTTCGCTTCGCTTAGAGCGGATCTATGATCGGGGTCCCCCCGTCCACAAAGAACAGGCAACTGCAAGAACAGGTGCAGGTCCTTCGACTTCGCAGATCACGATAGAACTGTGATCTGCTCTGCTCAAGATGCCATTTTTGCTGGGTACGCTAACCCTGAATCTGCTTCTGGGGGACGATGTTTGTTGATGGAGAAACGACGGTCGTGCGGCGCACGATACCCCACCTTTTCCGGTGAGACTGGAAGGATGGGGCACCGGGTGTGCGTTGCTTTTCAGTAAACGAAGACCAGGATGGGGTTCGACGCGATGCCGTTGGTGACGACCTCGAGTTTGCTGAGGCCGATCTCCTGGGTGTCGGAGACGTCGAAGTGCGTTGAGACGATCTTGTTCGACGCGACTGCCATGCTGCTGTGATCGTGGGTGCGGCTGTAGGCGACGTGACCGCTCTCAAGATGGGTGATGCGAACCAGGGGCCAGTTGGTAGCGGCCTGCGCGTCATCGCCGTAAGCGGCGCCCTGCGACATGCCATTGAAGCGTCGACCAGCGACTTTATAGGAGGCGCCGCGGTCCAGAAAGATCTGCGTGTTGAGGATGACGGGGGCCCAGTCGTGCTGGTCAGACTGCACGGGTGTGTAGAGTTCGATGTCGTTCGAGAAGTCGGTGAGCAGGATCTGCCCGGTCGGCAGCACGAGCATGTTGCCGACGAAGGATGGCTCTCTCGAAGCATTGGGCGTGCCGGGTACCTGGGTCAGTGACTCGCCGTCCCATTCGAAGAACTGGGATGGCGACCGAAAGACTCCGGGGCTGGCCATCATGAGGACCTTGCCGTTGGGTTCGAGCGCGGCGGGACCGTCGGCGATGCCATACCCGGCGGGGAATGCCGGGCCGGGTGTCCACGTCTTGTCCGCAGTGTTGTAGATGGCGGTATTAGCGGCGCCGCAGCGGTTTGCACCGGCGTAGAAGACGGTTCCGTCGGGTCTGAGGACTCCGGGGCCGACCTCGTAGGAGGCTTTGCTCGACCCACCGCAGGCGGCAGACGAATCCCAGAGCTGCACAAGGGTGCTGCCCGCAGTCTCCCATGTGCCCTTGTGCGCGTTATAGAGCTCGGAGTTGGTTCCAGTTGGACTGTAGAGGGAGACATAGGCGTTCACGGCAAGGACATGGTTGTTCGGCAGCAGTGTCCAGCCTTCCTCGTCGTTGATGTCGAACTTGTTGATGCCGGTCGAGGTCCAACTGAGAGTCATGGGGTCGAGCAGGGCGGCTTCCGGGGTGCAGCAGTTCGCCTGCATGTAGGTCCCATTGGCGAGGACGACACTCGAGGCGTCGCCGATCGACTTCCAGCCGGCAGGCGGGGCGATCGGGGTCCAGGTGTCGGCCAGGGGGTCATAGATCGAACCCTGTGCGGTCCACGTGGGAACGAGTTGCGTCTGCGCGGCGTTGAGGAGGTATTCCCCGCCTTCGATGATCATGCGCCCGTCAGGCAGAACAGCCGAGGAGTGATAAAGCGGACTGTAAGAGGCCGGCAAGGAGGCGATCTGGGTCCAGGTTCCGCCGGTGTAGCTTCCTTGCTGGTCGGGAGTCAGCTTCCACCAATCGGGAAAGCCCTCGTCTTGAACGAGGACGGTGCCGTCGGTCAACAGGATCTGATTGGAGGCGCCGTTGACGAGAAAGGTGGGTTGATGGGTCAGGGGCGACCAAGGCGACGATGAGGTAGAGGATGCGCTCGCCGCACTCGCCAGGCTCGTACCCTGAGGTTGGCCGATCGGGTGCGGGATGGGTGTGAGGTGCTGTGCGTTCGCGAGGGCCGGTGCGGTGGCGAGAGCGAGGAGTGCAAGGACGACTCTGTTGTTGTTTGCAGACATGGGTCCCCTCTTGATCGATCAGCAGGGTTGAGGCCACCTGGAGGTGACCGGGGATCTTTATGCGATTGAGACGATGGGGGTTCTCGACAACTTCTCATCGTGGCCGCGCAGACTTGCGAGTACCTATGGGAGCCCGGGGATACAGCTAGCAGGGAACGGAGGAAGGATAGACCCAACGACGGACGAAGATATAGCACCATGGGGAGGCGGATGCAAGACCTAAATCGATTGGCTTGCATAGTGTCTCTTCACGACCGACAGAGGCGGCTGGGCTGGAGCTATTCGCTCGGGAGGACACTGCGATCGGAGGTGGCAGGGCTAAGCACATGCGGGAGTTTCTCCAGAGCGGCGACAAGTACACCGCCTTCGGTCGAAATGACGGAGGGTGGGATAGTGAGGGTCTCTTGTTCGCTCTGGTCGAGATGACTGGTGTCGTTCGTGCGAGACTAGTGGCCGTGTTCTTCGAGGTACTTTTCTACTTCGAGGGCGGCCATGCAGCCGGAACCGGCGGCGGTGATGGCCTGGCGGTAGCGGCGGTCCTGGATATCGCCACAGGCGTAGACGCCGGGGATGATCGTGCCGTTCAGGGTGGCGTGGACGTTCTGCTGCGTGAGGATATAGCCGTCGTCGTCGAGGTCGAGCAGACCCTTGAAGGCGTAGGCGTTGGGGATGTGGCCGATGCCAAGGAACATGAAGCTGATGGGCAGGACGTAGACCTCGCCGGATTCGCGGTTTTTGAGGCGGAGGCCCTTCACGTCTTTTTCTTCGACACCGAGGACCTCTTCGACGATGGTATTCGAGACGAACTTGATCTGCGGGTGGGCCATGGCGCGCTCGAGCATGATCTGCGAGGCGCGGAAGCGTTCAGTCCGGTTGATGATGGTGACTTTGCTCGCGAAGCGGGTGAGGAAGAGAGCCTCCTCCATGGCGCTATCGCCACCGCCGATGACGGCAATCTCTTTGCCGGAGGCGAAGAAGCCGTCGCAGGTAGCGCAGGAGCTGACGCCGTAGCCGATGAGGGCTTGTTCGGAGGGCAGGTTGAGCCAGCGGGCACTCGCTCCCGAGGCGATGATGAGAGTTCGGGTGTGGATCGTCTCCTTGCCGGTCTGGAGTTCGAAGGGGTGTTTCGTGAGGTCAACTGAGGAGAGGTGAGCCATGCGCAACTCAGCGCCGAAGCGGGTGGCCTGCTTCTTCATGTTCTCGATCAACTCGGGGCCCTGGATGCCTTCGGGCCAGCCGGGAAAGTTCTCGACCAGGGTGGTAATCGACAGTTGACCGCCGGGCTCGTGGCCCTCGAAGACAAGTGGCTTCAGGTTCGAGCGTCCAGCGTAGATGGCGGCAGTGAGCCCGGAGCAGCCGGAGCCGAGAATAACAGTATCGCGAGTCGTGTTTTCTGGCATATAGACCCTCAGTGTAAATGCGCGGTCAGGGAAAACGATTCAGCGAACTACGAATGCAGTGCGTGAGACTTCCATGGCAGGCTCCGGCTTTTACTTTAGATAGAGGTTCGGCCACCGGGTGGAAAGGAATGGCCTGCCCGATGGCCAGTTGATGAGGAGATCGGAGAGCTAGGCGGCGTTCTGGAGTGCTTCGCCAAGCTGCTTGATGTGGGTGGAGGTGGCGGAGGTCTCGTTGCCCGCGACGGCGACGGTATCCTTGCCGAGGGTTTGCAGGGACGTCTTGATGGCTTCACCGTCAAGTGAGCCTGCGTGAAGGAGCTTCTTCAGCTTGCCAAGATCCTGAACGACCTTCTTGACACCGGCGTGGTCGTGCTTGGAGAGGTACTCCTCCCAGCCTTCGATGTTGGAGGTTGCCTGCTCGATGGTGAAGGACTTGGCGCCCTTCTTGATGGCGTCGATGGTGGTCTGGAAGCGTGTAGTGGGCATTGTTCAACTCCGTGAAGTGGTTTGTGCTGCGTTTGGGAACGGGAGAACGACGGCATGCGCCGGTCCTGAGGATGTACTGGAGCGGTCTTGCTTTTGCTGCGAACTGGAACAAGATCATGAGTGCCGTTTCCCAGTGAAAGAGCGGCACTCAGACCAAAGCCGCTGTAGACATTCGAAGCGAAACCACTCTAGCCGGGCTATGAGATGCGATTAGACGCAATGGCTCCTGGACGCCGGTACAGCGGGTTCCGCGGTACGAAAAGGAGCGACGATTCTTGCAGTTTGCTGGAGCCGGGATCGGGCTGTCGCTTGCTGCTGGAAACGGAATACGGGGACGACGCATGGAGACGGCGCACCGGAGATGGGGATCGGTGAAAGAATTGACTATGGCAAATTTGACACTTGTGTATGGAATGCGGCTACTCCCGGCAGATGAGATTACCGGGGTAGGTGAGGCGCCTGTGGCGCTGAAGAACGGGAATGAGGCGCACGTGACGATGCATGTGCTTGAGGGATCGAGAGAACAGATTGAGAAGCAGCTGCGGATGAGTATTGACGCGTTCTTTGATTTCTACCCGGAGATCTAGGGGGTTCAAGAAGATCGGGCAGGTAGCTCCAAAGCCGAGATCCCGGGGGCTGTAGGCACGCACCTTCAAAGCGGGGTCATACTTCTAACTCTTAAGTCCTGATAAGTCCTGACTCTTGTTTGAGTGCCGTTCGGTTGTAGCAAGATGGGACACGAGTGCCCTTTAGTACCTCTTCCGACGACAAAGGGAGGCTTGAGGGTGGATATGACGTTGCGGGTTTGGGGATTCTGCTCAAGCATACTGTGGATGATAGCGACAGCCTGCCGAGGAGCGCAGGTTCAGGCTGGGGTAGAGATTCAGAGTGCTGCAGTGAAGACTCCGGTTACTGCGGCGACGGGAACACAGACCGCGCTTGAAGCGGAGCTTCGGCAGATGTCCGGGCAGGCTGGGATCATCTTTGCGGGACAGGTGATACGGATCGAGCGGCAGCCGGGCTCAGGCTCGGTCGCGGTGGTTTTCCGCGTCGATGCGGCGGTCCGCGGGTGTGCCGGACAGGGCACGTTTGTGCTGGATGAGTGGTCAGGGCTGTGGGCGGGTGGTACCGACCGGTATCATGTGGGGCAGCGATACCTGATGCTGCTTCATACGCCGGGCACATCCGGGCTGACGTCGCCTGTTGGGGGCCAGGATGGGGCGATCCCGCTCTCTGGCGGCGGTGCTTTGCCCGGGCCACCGGAGGAGCTTGTCGACTCCGGCGAAGAAGCAGTGGATCTCCGCTGGATCGAGACGCGGCTGCAGCGGACGGCGCATGGCGGGCTCGTGCTGCATGCGAGGCTGGTCACTTCTCTCGATTCCGTGGCTACTCCTCTCGATTCTGTAGCTACCGGAGGAGGCGCGGCGAATCCACCGGCCTCGGTCAGCATGGTGCGTGCGCAGCCGTTGCGAAGGGTGCTGGCGATGCTCCGATCACCGGAGGCTGAGCAGGCCGATGCTGCACGCTAAAGCAAGGCGGAGGTGGACCACCGCCTGCTCCCTAATCATGCTGCTGGTGGCGAGTGCCGGGGCTGCCGAAGCATCGAATCCGCGCTGGGTGACTGGGCCGCCGTACTTCACCGTCTCCGGGACCACCGTCCGCTGGTATATCGATCAGCCGCTCTACTTCACCGATCCGGGTGACCTGAGCGCATCGGTCGATCACACTGCGGCGGACGCGATGGTGGCTCGGGCGGCAGAGGTGTGGAACAATCCGTATTCGCGAGTCATCCTCAGGCAGGGAGGAACGCTCGATGAGCAGGTCAGCGGTGCCAATACCTATCTTGGACCCGGCGGACTGGTTATGCCCTCGGACGTCCAGAGTTCGAACTATGCGGCAAAGCCGATCGTCGTAATCTACGACCGGGATGGATCGATGACCGACCTGCTGCTGGGCGGCGGCGCAAGCGATCCGAGCGGATGCCGTCAGAATGCCGTAACGGAGAGCGTGGATTCTATTACGCCGGGAGGTTTGATCGAGCACGCGGTGCTCATCCTGAACGGGCGATGCACCGGACCGGTGCCGGAGCAGCAACTCCAGATGCAATACCAGCTGGAGCGCGTCTTTGGACGGATACTGGGGCTGGGCTGGTCGCAGCTGAACGATAATGTCTTCACGGGAGTTCCGAAGGCGACGTACAGCCAGGCGCTGCACTGGCCGATCATGCATCCGATTGACATCATCTGTGGCCTGTACACGTATCAATGCCTTCCCCAGCCTTTCACCTTGCGTCCAGACGATATCGCCTCGCTGGTCCTGCTGTATCCGGTGCAGGCGGGAGTAACTGTACCGGGCAAGCAGGCCAGCTATGCGCAGGCTAGTCTGCTGGAGGGAGCCATCCGTTTCCCGGCACCCTTCGACTGGGGTATGGGGGGCGTCAATGTGGTGCTCCGTAGGAACATCACGCCCGAGCAGGTGATGGAGACATGGGACGAGGTGTCCGCTGTCAGTGGCGCATTCATGCAGCAGATGAGTGGTAATCCGATCACACCGAAACCGACCGATCTGTCCGGGAGCATGGGCGATATCGCACTCTTCCTGAACACGAACTACAACTTCTACCATGAAGTAGCCGGATTTTTCCGATTTCCCTGGATACCGCTCTCGACAGGTCACGGTGCACAGGATGTGCTGCTGCATACCGAGACAATCAACCCGCTGTACACGGGCGGGTACGCCGTCGGTCCTTATCCTTTGTCGACGGTGGCGCCCTCGGGCGACAGCACGCGGTTTCGATTCAATTCCGTCCAAACCGGCTTTCTCGGGTACTACCAGGAGTATGCCCCGAACGCCGCAGGCACCTGCGTCTCCGGGGGGGACGGCACGGAAGCGGCTCCCGCAACCGCGTCACCGGACGGGTGGTGGAAGGGCCGGATCTGCGGATCGAACCCCAATCCGTATGTCTTTGGGCACACGGCCTGGACTGCAGTGCAGGTTCGCGGGAACCGAAGCTTAACGGTCGAGGTAACGGCGCTGGACGAGCAGGGGCTGGGTACGGCGAACAAGGCAAGGCCGGTGATCGGGGTGTGGAGCGCGGCGGATGCAATCGGATCGGCCCCTGGCGTGGCAGCGGCTGCGTCTGCGTTCAACAGCATGGCCGTGGGAATGACGACGTTAACTGCCCAGAGCACACAGGTGGACACCTTACGAATCGCGATCTCGGACGAGCGTGGAGACGGCCGGCCGGACTACACCTACAGGGCAAGGATTTTGTACGCCGACAGCATTGCGCCTGTGTCGAGTGGCGCTGGGAAGCAGGTGACGATCACGGGGACGGGTTTCCGACCGGGCAACACTGTTTCGATTGGTGGAATCGTCGCCAAAGTCTCCAACTGGAGCGCGACGAGCATCGTGGCGACTGTTCCTTTTCTCGCGGCTGCTGCACCAGGCACATCGATCCTGGCTGACGTTGCAGTCACCGATCTGTCGACGCAGGGGAGTACGGTGATGACTGGAGGGTTCCAGTATCTGTACACGGCGCCTGCAACGACCCTAACCCTCGTCTCTGCGCCGATGGGAGCTATTCCGGCGGGCATCTCTGCCGGGCAGCCCTTTGCGGTGAAGGCCTTCGATGTAGATGCAGGGACGCTGATTGCCGGGGCAGCCATAGTGTTTTCCGCGATTCATGGATCAGTGTCGTGGGGAGCATGCGGCACCCCTACCTGCACGGTCCTGACGGATCAGAACGGCACAGCGTCCATTGGGGTCATGCCTGCTTCGTCGGGAGCCGTCACGCTGCAAGCAGCGGGTATCGGGTTGACGCAACAGATCTCCTTCCAGGCGTTTGCGTTGGTTCGGTCGGTGATGGTGGCTCCAGCCGTGGAGTATCTCGCTGCCGGCGCTACGGTGACCTGGACTTTGGCGGCGAGCGTTCTCGAGCAGGGTCTGCCGGCTGCGTCGACGCCGCTTGCCTGGAGCGCGACCGCTGGCCCGCTGACGATATCCGGAGCGCAGGCGTTGAGCGACGCGCGCGGTTCGGCGCCGGCTAGGGTGACGGCGGGTCCTCTTGCCGGCGGAGAGCAGGCGAGCGGTTCCGTGTGCGCGTGGAGTATCACCTGCGGTGGCTTTTGGGCACAGGGAGTCGATGCGTCGAAGTTCGCGGTGGTGGTGACGGGCGGCGCTGGACCATTCGTTCCGGCTGCGGGAACTTTACCTGTCCTGCTCGCTCAGATCACCGATGAGGTGGGTGATCCGGTAGCGGGGGCGGAGGTTGCGATTCACCAGACTGTAAGCCAGTGGATGGCGCCGTGTCCCGCGCATGGTCGGTGCCCGATCGCTCCCGTGTACCAGGTGGCGACGACGGGAGCGATCTCGGACAGTACGGGACGAGTGATGGTGATCCCACTCCAGATCTCCGGTCTGGAGACGACGGATATTGCAGTGACGTCGGGAACGCAGGGGTTCGTTTCGTTGATCCTGCAAAAGCAACCCTTGTAGGGATGCTCTGATCAAGTTGGCAAACATTCCCTTGTGGGGCTAAAGCCCCTTGCCATTGTGAACTTATGGCGGGACTGAAGCCACGCCCCTTCCATACGAAGACCTAATCAGAAGTACTCTAGAGTCGTTTTTTGGCGGGACTCTGGGGCGTTGAAAGTGTGTCGTTGTCGCCACGAGGATGGAGAGCCGTTTCCTTTGAGCACCCGCAGGAGAAGAGCGCAAACCTTGACGAGAGCAGGGAGGTCTGGTCGGCATCAGCATCAGACGAGGAAGCTTCAGCATCAGACTAGGAGACGATGGAAGTGAATTGAGCGATGGCTGGAGTGAAGGTATGGCAGAAGCGGCAGAAGCGAAGAGCGTGCGAGTTCGCAAGCGGATCGTGATTCTCGGCGGCGGATTTGGTGGTCTGAACGCAGCTATGGGACTGGCCAAGCTGCCGGTCGACGTGACGCTGGTCGATCGCCGGAATCACTATACGTTTCAACCCTTGCTCTACCAAGTAGCACTGGCCGTGCTCTCGCCCGGAGACATTGCACAGCCCATACGGTCCATCCTGAGCCGTCAGAAAAATGTCGAGGTCCTGATGGACGAAGCGACGGGCTTTAACCTGGATGAAGGGCGTATTCAGCTGAAGACCGGGGCGCTGCTGGAATACGACTATCTAATCGTCGCTACAGGCTCGACACATTCGTACTTCGGCCACAACGAGTGGGCGAAGCTTGCGCCCGGCCTTAAAACGGTGGAAGACGCGACCGAGATACGTCGCCGCGTGTTGCTCGCCTTTGAACTGGCGGAGCGCGAGATGCTTGAGACCGGCTCGCATCCAGCCCTTAATTTTGTTGTGATTGGCGGCGGACCAACTGGCGTGGAGTTATCTGGCGCAATCAGTGATATCGCCAAACTTTACATGACACGGGACTTTCGGCACATCAACCCCTCCCAGGCACAGGTATTGATTCTCGAAGGGTCGCCCTACATTCTCGGCAGCTATCCCGCCGACCTGCAGGCCAGCGCGCGGAAGCAGTTGGAAGGATTGGGCGTCAAGATTCGGACAAACGCTCACGTCACCGACGTCCAACCTGGATACGTAATGGTTGAAGACGAACGAATCGATGCGGTCGTGACGCTTTGGGCAGCCGGTGTACAGGCTTCACCTCTGGGCAAGTTGCTGGGCTTTGAGACAGACAAGCGAGGATGCGTCATTGTCGACCAGTATCTCAATCCGTCGGGTCATCCCGAGATATTTATCTGCGGTGACCTCGCCCATGTGATGCAAGACGGCAAGCAAGTCCCGGGGGTAGCGCAGCCTGCGATGCAGATGGGAACTTACGCGGCACGCAGGATCGGCCGTTTGATCGGTTCCAGCCTTGGCAGCGACGGCACGGGCAAGAAGGATGGCTTTCGGTACTTCGATAAGGGCGACATGGCGACGATCGGACGGAAGGCCGCGGTCGCGAACATACGATGGCCGTTCAAAGCACATTGGAGTGGATTTCCAGCGTGGGCCACATGGCTGGTGGTGCACATCTTCTTTCTGATCGGCTTCCAGAACCGATTTTCAGTGTTTCTATCCTGGGCGTGGACATACCTGGGCGAAAAGGACGGGGTGCGATTGATTACGGGTTCGCAGGAGCTTCCCGGTTGGGGTGAACGGGATCATCCGCAGGGAGTTCTAACGACAGTGCCCCTGGATCTTGGGTCCCCAAAGTCGAACTGACCGTGTCAACTCGTGAGTTGGCATGTGCTTCATCATGCGGCTGAATCACGACGTCGTAGCATCGTTTGATGGCGCTCTGCTCTCGCCCTGGCGGTGTCCTCTCTTCATCAGGACGAAGGTCGCCTTGCAGAACCTGCACTCCCAGGGGTAGTAGCCGAGCTTTTGCAGGACAAAACGCTGGACGAATCCTTCCTGCTTAACACGTCGAGCCTGCAGCGCGTAGCACTTTGGGCATGCTGTCTGAGACATGTTCCGACGAACCTTTCTCTCCTACACCACCTCGGAGACGAGATTCACTCTCCGAGTCAGAGTAGCCGTGAGCGACAAACGCACTGGCCACAGTCCTCTTCGGTCTGAAGTGTGACGAAGATACTAATCCAAGGTAATCCTGTTTGTGCGCACACTGCGGATCAATTGGTCATAAACAAGGCAAATCGAAAGGAGATAGGCCCTTCTCACCGGAATGAGCTTCGTACCGTAACGTCGTATTACCATTGGATGAATTCTATGGAATAAGGTTGACACGACGCGGATGTTACTCCGTGCTTATCCGTATCGAGCAAGTAGCGCCGGGTATGTGCAGAACATGAACTAGGTCAAGGAGCGACTCTCTTCAGAGACCTCATTCCGCACCGCCGAGCCGAGAGCATCCAAGGAGGTGGAGGCGATTCAACAATGGCATTCTTTGGAAGCGCAGACAGAATCAACGTAATTGCGGAGATTCGAGCGAAGGTCGGCAGCGAAACAGTTGTTCGTGCGGCGCTGGTCGCGTTGGTTGCGCCAACGCGCAAAGAGGATGGCTGCAAGGAATACAGGCTGCACGTGGACAAGACGGATCCGCACAGCTTCTACACGTATGAAGAGTGGAGTAGTGAGGCATCACTCCAAGAGCACCTGCGGGGTGTTCAACCGGCACTCGAGCAACTGAAACCGCTTCTCAACGGAGAAGTAAAAATTAGCGTGCTCATACAAGCGGTATAGGCAATTCGAGCTAGCAAGGAGAGGCAACGGCGATGACCGCCTCTCCCTACTGAATAGGCTGACTGCGTCGGCCAGGCTACACGCCGACGGTCTCGGCGACCCTGACCTTTACTGGCGTGAGCCAGTTGTAGCGATCAGCCTTCGCGCCATGGACGATCGAGAAGAACTCGTCATGCAAAGCTTTGGTGATCGGACCCATGGTGCCGTTACCTACAAGGATGCGATCAACGGATCGCAGGTGCGTGACCTCGGCGGCAGTTCCGGTGAAGAATGCTTCGTCGCATATATAGAGCATCTCGCGGGGAAGCGCCTGCTCTACGACGGGAATCCCGAGCTGGTGGGCGAGCGTAAGGATGGAGCTGCGGGTGATCCCGTTGAGTACCGAGTTGGCGAGCGGCGTCGTGTAAAGCGTGCCGCCGCGAACGAGGAAGAGGTTCTCGCCGGAGCCTTCGGAGAGATAGCCATTGACGTCAAGCGCGATCCCCTCGGAGTAGCCGTTGATCTCGGCCTCCATGCGGATGAGCTGCGAGTTCATGTAGTTTGCCCCAGCCTTGGCGAGCGACGGCATGGTATTGGGCGCAAGGCGACTCCAGCTGGAGATGCAGACGTCCGCGCCGTCACTGCCGGGAACATATTTGCCCCAGGGATAGTTCGCGATGTAGACCTCGACGGGCGATTTGAGAGGGTTGACGCCGATCTCGCCGTAGCCCCGGAAGGCGATGGGCCGGACATAGCACGGCGTGACTCCGTTCGCTTCGACGACATCGACGACGGCCGCGATGAGCTGATCGACGGTGTAGGGGAGCGGCATGCGGTAGATCTTCGCGGAATCGGTGAGGCGCTGCATGTGTTCGGGGAGACGGAAGATGCCCGCAGCGGCGGGTTGACTGGAGCCACGTGCACCAGTTTCGGAGATGCCTTGGGTGTAGCAGCGAATGCCCTCGAAGACAGAGGATCCGTAGTGGACGACGTGGCTCATGACGTGAATCTGGGCTTTATCCCAGGGAATCAGATGGCCGTTGTGCCAGATGTTTTCGGTAGTCTGTAAGGGCATGATGTCTCCTTGTCTGCAGGCATGATTATAACGGTGGCGTGAGAGACTGAACGGAATGATGTTTGATCCCCATAGCGTTAGTCTGGCGGTGATCGAACGGTCAGCCTACGTGCGCTTTTCGCTGCTGGCGCTGAGTTCCATCTTCTTTCTGGTCGATCCGTTTGCCGCGCTTCCGACTTTCCTCGCGGTTACGGAAGGCGCAGACCCGCTGCGGCGTCGGCGGATGGCCTGGAAGGCGTCACTGACGGCGTGGCTGTTTCTTTCGGCGTTCGCCGTGGGCGGTCAGTACATCTTCCGGATGTTCGGGATTACATTGCCGGCGTTCGAAATTGCAGGTGGTGTGATCCTGCTGCTGATCGGACTCGACATGCTGGAAGCAAAGCGGTCGGCGACCCAGGAATCGAGTGGGGATACGGTCGCCGCAGCGAGCAAGGAGGATGCCGGGATCGTTCCGCTGGGGATCCCAATGCTTGCCGGGCCGGGGTCGATTACGAGCGTCATGGTCCTCGTCGGGCAGGCGCAGACGCGATGGCAGATGATTGCGATTCTGGCGTCAATCTTTATTACGGCGGTCGTCTGCTACCTGGTGCTGGGAAACTCGGACAAGGTTGCACGTGTGCTCGGCGACACAGGGATCCGCATTCTGGTGCGCATCATGGGCCTGCTGCTGGTAGCGCTCGCGGTGCAATATTTCGTGAATGGCATGGTGGATCTGGGTGTGATTGCGAAGCCTGCGTAGACCCTCAATAGAGCGCTCTTTAGTGGAGCGCTAATGCGGTTGCGGCAATGCAGAGTCCCACGGCTCCGAGTGAAAGTCCAAAAAAGAAGTAGGTACGGTTGCGCGTAAATAGCGTGATCGAGCAGAGGACTACTGCGATCTGGAGCATGGCCTCACCAAGATCATAGCGGCCGGCCTGCGCTTCGGCGTGCTTCACTTCGGCCTCGAACTCGCGGGCCTTGTTCTGCTCTTCGATGAGTTCGTCCTTCCACTTCGCGATGTGCGCTTTGTATTCGACCGCCTTCTGCTGGGCGGCGAGGGTGGTGTTGGGGTTCAGGCTGAGGGTGTCGAGGACGACTGAGAGGTTGTCCTGACGAATCTTCTTGGCCTGGTACTCATTCCATTGATCGCTGGCGCGCGCCTGCATCAGCACCGCCTCGGTATGAGTGCGGTGGCCCAGCACGGTGACCAGGGCGACGAGCACGGCGAGGATTGAGATGGCAAGCGAGATGGTGGTGAGGGGCTCCCCTTTGCCTTCACCGGACTCTTTCATCTGATTTGAGAATTCCTGGATTTCGGTGGGTTCCATGGCTGCGATTCTATGCTTCAGTCTGCGAGTAGGGTGTCGGCAAGCACAATTGCAATTCCTGGGTGCTTCTCTGCGAGATCGCCCTCAGGGTGAAGCCGGCGGACACAAGAGTGTTCCTAATGTTCTGCAAGAGGTAAAGACCTGTCTAACAACTATTTAACTGCCCAACTGTCCGGAACGCCCTGCGGCAGGCGGCGGTCGCTTCGTGACGTGCATACGGTCTTGGCAGGAGGGGCTCCCGGGGCCTCCCGCTGGTCGGCAAAACGATGGCTAACAACCAACGGGAGCACCCAGCAATGCGATCACACGTCATGCAGTGACCGCACGAACCGGTGTCTCCAAAGAGTTCTCGTTTGTGGCGTGGCCGAGCGCAATGGGGCCTTCGTGCAGGACAGCCTTTCGAGTTCTCTGACAGGTTTAGGATTTAGTGCGCATCTGAAGACGTTTTTAACAGAAAGACTTGGTTATACAAAGACTTGGTTATACACAGGGACTGGAGTTGCATCGCTCGGCGTCCGCTGCTAGTCTCAGGAAGTCGTTAAGGGGTATCAATCGCTAACAGGCGGCGTAGAGTTCGGTTCGGGATACATTTAGCTTGCCTGGAGATGAAACTCAGGTTACTCTGAATGGGTTGTACCGGGAATTTGAGAGCTTCGCACCCTTGGTTTCCAGACTGTAATGGGACAGGTAGGTTAGTCGGAGCGCAGTCCAAGTGTTTGATCAAGATGCAGACCGACGGTTTGCAGATCCAAACCCAAGCCACTGCAGCAGAAAGAGAAGGAGCTGAGTGCTCCGCGACAGCTTTGCTGTCGTCAAGATGTTTTGATTGTGTACTGTGCGCGAATGGAACTAGATTTTCATCTGTGAGATGTTTCCCTAGTAGTGCTCCTTCTCTGAAAGCTGGAAATTCTCTTCTCAGGAAGAGAAAGTTGACAAAGTGGAACAGGTTTGGTACTCTCAGAAAGTTCGCTGCAACGTCAAACGCTGCTGAGTGACGCTGATCAGACTGAAGCTAAGTCGATTGCGAATCCGGTAAGTAGCAAATCAAGACGATTATTCAGTGCTACACAAGTTCGAGGACACGGTCATGGCTTTAGCCTGATCTGTTCTTGATCCAAAACTGCCCGCTTAGGCGGATGCAGTTCGGATCTTTGACAACATAGTTGAACGTGCCAGTCGTGAGATGATACGAAATCTGGTTTAGTCATTCTCACTAGTTATAAACCTCCACTCCTTTCGAGCGAGTGGGGGCGCTCGATCCACCCCGACCCCTGTCGATGTGGTGGCGAGTAAACCAAGATTAAACGAGAGTTTGATCCTGGCTCAGAATCAACGCTGGCGGCGTGCCTAACACATGCAAGTCGCACGAGAAAGGGGAGCAATCCCTGAGTAAAGTGGCGCACGGGTGAGTAACACGTGACTAACCTACCTCCGAATGGGGAATAACTGAGAGAAATCTTAGCTAATACCGCATAATACTTACGGGTCAAAGCAGCAATGCGTTTGGAGAGGGGGTCGCGGTCGATTAGTTAGTTGGCGGGGTAATGGCCCACCAAGACGATGATCGATATCCGGCCTGAGAGGGCGCACGGACACACTGGAACTGAAACACGGTCCAGACTCCTACGGGAGGCAGCAGTGGGGAATTTTGCGCAATGGGGGAAACCCTGACGCAGCAACGCCGCGTGGAGGATGAAATATCTTGGTATGTAAACTCCTTTCGATGGGGAAGATAATGACGGTACCCATAGAAGAAGCCCCGGCTAACTTCGTGCCAGCAGCCGCGGTAATACGAGGGGGGCAAGCGTTGTTCGGAATTATTGGGCGTAAAGGGTGCGTAGGCGGTTTGACAAGTCTTATGTGAAATCTTCGGGCTCAACCCGAAGTCTGCATGGGAAACTGTCGGGCTTGAGTATGGGAGAGGTGAGTGGAATTTCCGGTGTAGCGGTGAAATGCGTAGATATCGGAAGGAACACCTGTGGCGAAAGCGGCTCACTGGACCATAACTGACGCTGATGCACGAAAGCTAGGGGAGCAAACAGGATTAGATACCCTGGTAGTCCTAGCCCTAAACGATGATTGTTTGATGTGGCAGGTACCCAATCCTGCCGTGTCGAAGCTAACGCGATAAACAATCCGCCTGGGGAGTACGGTCGCAAGGCTGAAACTCAAAGGAATTGACGGGGGCCCGCACAAGCGGTGGAGCATGTGGTTTAATTCGACGCAACGCGAAGAACCTTACCTGGGCTCGAAATGTAGTGGAATCCGGCAGAAACGTCGGCGTCTCGCAAGAGACCGCTATATAGGTGCTGCATGGCTGTCGTCAGCTCGTGTCGTGAGATGTTGGGTTAAGTCCCGCAACGAGCGCAACCCTTATCTTCAGTTGCTACCATTTAGTTGAGCACTCTGACGAAACCGCCTCGGGTAACGGGGAGGAAGGTGGGGATGACGTCAAGTCCTCATGGCCTTTATGTCCAGGGCTACACACGTGCTACAATGGCCGGTACAAACCGCTGCAACCCCGCAAGGGTGAGCTAATCGGAAAAAGCCGGCCTCAGTTCGGATTGGAGTCTGCAACTCGACTCCATGAAGCTGGAATCGCTAGTAATCGTGGATCAGCATGCCACGGTGAATACGTTCCCGGGCCTTGTACACACCGCCCGTCACATCACGAAAGTGGGTTGCACTAGAAGTCGGTGCGCTAACTCGCAAGAGGAGCAGCCGCCCAAGGTGTAATTCATGATTGGGGTGAAGTCGTAACAAGGTAGCCGTAGGAGAACCTGCGGCTGGATCACCTCCTTTCTAAGAGAGAACATCTTGGCACACTCAAGTGCCCTGCGAGTGCAGGCAATCTGGTTTTGCGATCAGGTTGAGCTTGTAGTGATGTTGCCAAGTACCATCTGTATCTGCTCCGGACTTGTCCCAGTAGTGCAGATGAGCCTGAACTAGACCTTCTCTTTTTCGTATGCAACATGGGCTTAGGTCCATGTTCACTATCAATATCGATAGTCAGAAGTGGCGTAGCTGCTTCGCACGTTCAACTGTGTCCTCGAAACCTTTTCGAGAAAACCAGCTAGTAGCCTCTAGCCGTTAGCTTTTAGCTACGCGCTAGGGGCCGACGGCTGGATGCCACTGTTCGGGCCTGTAGCTCAGTTGGTTAGAGCGCACCCCTGATAAGGGTGAGGTCGGTAGTTCGAATCTACCCAGGCCCACCATTCTTATCGGCTATTGCTATAGTTATAGCGATGGGGCTGTAGCTCAGTTGGGAGAGCACCTGCTTTGCAAGCAGGGGGTCAACGGTTCGATCCCGTTCAGCTCCACCATTCTCTTGAAAGGTTTACGTTTATCAAATGAAATCTGTTTGAGGTTGAGTTTCCACGCTGAGTTCAAGCGGTTGAGATTGAACCTTGAGCAGGAATGCTCAAGCCGCCTAAGGGCGCGATAAGCGATTGCAGTGATGCAAACCGCTCAATGATTTTTGACAACTGAATAGATTGGGTAAATATAACTACAAGGCTGAGCAGCGTATGCTTTCAGGTTGTCTCTGGCGGCGATGCTGTCAATCAGTATTGAGTGTCTTTAGAATGATTTTCGTGTTACCGGCTGAGATCTCTTACATTGAGATTTGAGGCTGTACGACACAGGCGTGGACTAATTATCAAACGTAGGTTGCTCTACGGGCGGAGGTCGTTGCTCTGCTGCGTGCGAGTAAATTCTATGGTCAAGCTACTAAGGGCGCACGGTGGATGCCTTGGCAGAAACAGGCGATGAAGGACGCGGCAAGCTGCGATAAGCTTCGGGGAGCGGCACACACGCATTGATCCGGAGATTTCCGAATGGGGAAACCCACCATGGCAAAACCATGGTATGTCCTACTGAATTCATAGGTAGGAACAGGCGAACGGAGGGAAGTGAACCATCTCAGTACCTCCAGGAGGAGAAAGAAACCTCGATTCCGGTAGTAGTGGCGAGCGAAACCGGAACAGCCCAAACCCGTGACATCTCGGTGTCTCGGGGGTTGTAGGGCCTGCAAAAGTAGAGTTACCAATCTGGTTGTTAGCTGAATCCTCTGGAAAGAGGATCCAAAGAGGGTGACAGACCCGTAGGCGAAAACGATCCAGACTCGAAGCAGGTACCTGAGTAAGGCGGGGCACGAGAAACCCTGCTTGAATCCACGGGGACCATCCCGTAAGGCTAAATACTCGTTTCTGACCGATAGTGAACCAGTACCGTGAGGGAAAGGCGAAAAGCACCCCATTGAGGGGAGTGAAAAGTACCTGAAACCGTGTGCCTACAAGCAGTGGGAGGACTATGCCCGCAAGGGAATGTCTGACCGCGTGCCTATTGCATAATGAGCCGGCTAGTTATTCTTGTCAGCAAGGTTAAGCGTGAGCGAGCCGCAGCGAAAGCGAGTCTGAATAGGGCGATAAGTTGGCAGGAATAGACGCGAAGCGGGATGATCTACCCTTGGCCAGGTTGAAGATAGGGTAATACCTATTGGAGGACCGAACCGGTGTTTGTTGAAAAAAGCTCGGATGAGCTGAGGGTAGGGGTGAAAGGCTAATCAAATTCCGTTATAGCTCGTTCTCTCCGAAATAGCTTTAGGGCTAGCGTCGTATGATTTGGATCGGTGGTAGAGACATGGATGGACTAGGGGGCTTTCCGGCTTACTGAATCCAACCAAACTTCGAATGCCGATCACAACCAGTACGGCAGTCAGACTGTGGGGGCTAAGCTTCACAGTCAAAAGGAAAACAGTCCAGACCGCCAGCTAAGGTCCCAAAATTACAGTTAAGTGGGAAAGGAAGTCGGAACTCTCAGACAGCCAGGAGGTTGGCTTAGAAGCAGCCATCCTTTAAAGAAAGCGTAATAGCTCACTGGTCAAGAGGTCCGGTGCCGACAATACAACGGGGCTAAAACTGTATACCGAAGCTGCGGATGTACCCCTTTTAGGGGTACGTGGTAGGAGAGCATTCTCTCGTGGATGAAGCGTAACTGGGAAGATACGTGGACATTAGAGAAGAGACCCTGCCGGCATAAGTAGCGATAATGAAGGTGAGAACCCTTCACGCCGAAAGTCTAAGGTTTCCTGAGGAAGGTTAATCCGCTCAGGGTTAGGCGGTCCCTAAGCTGAGGTCGAAAGGCGTAAGCGATGGAAATCCGGTTAATATTCCGGACCTCCCAAGATCTCGTTATCACGATGGGGTGACGCAGAAGGATAAGCAGGACCTCCTATGGCTATGGGGTTCGATACGCGTAAGCTGGTTTTTCCAGGTAAATCCGGAGAGACTTAACAGTGAGGTGTAAAGCAGTAAGCCGTATGGCTGAAAGCTGCTGGTTTCATGCTGCCAAGAAAAACCTCTAAGGAGAGGAATTGGGAACCGTACCACAAACCGACACAGGTAGACGAGGAGAATATCCAAAGGCGCTCGAGTGAAGGCTCGTTAAGGAACTCGGCAAATTAGACCCGTAACTTCGGGAGAAGGGTCGCCACTAGGGTGCAAGCCCAAAGTGGCCGCAGTGAAACGCGAACGGCGACTGTTTAACAAAAACACAGGTCTCTGCAAAGTCAAAAACGACGTATAGGGGCTGACTCCTGCCCGGTGCCGGAAGGTTAAAAGGAGAGGTTAGCCGCAAGGCGAAGCTTTGAATTGAAGCCCCGGTGAACGGCGGCCGTAACTATAACGGTCCTAAGGTAGCGAAATTCCTTGTCGGGTAAGTTCCGACCTGCACGAATGGAGTAACGATCGTTCGACTGTCTTAACGAGTTGCTCGGCGAACTTGTAGTACCGGTGAAGATGCCGGTTACCCGCAGCTAGACGAAAAGACCCCGTGCACCTTTACTATACTTTTACTATGAGTTACGGCCATTGCTGCGCAGGATAGGTGGGAGGCTTTGATACCGGACTTTTGGGTTCGGTGGAGCCAACGGTGAGATACCACCCTGCGATTGTTGTGATTCTAACCTGCTCCCCTTATCGGGGAGAGGGACATAGTAAGACGGGTAGTTTGACTGGGGCGGTCGCCTCCTAAATTGTAACGGAGGCGCGCGAAGCTACACTCAGGTCGTTTGGAAATCGACCGTCGAGTGCAAAGGCATAAGTGTGGTTAACTGTGAGACCTACAAGTCGAGCAGATGCGAAAGCAGGCCTTAGTGATCCGGTGGTTCTGTATGGAATGGCCATCGCTCAACGGATAAAAGGTACGCCGGGGATAACAGGCTGATCGAAGCCAAGAGTTCATATCGACGCTTCGGTTTGGCACCTCGATGTCGGCTCATCACATCCTGGAGCTGTAGAAGGTTCCAAGGGTTAGGCTGTTCGCCTATTAAAGTGGTACGTGAGCTGGGTTCAGAACGTCGCGAGACAGTTCGGTCTCTATCTGCTGTGGGCGTAGGAGATTTGAAGAGGGCTGTCCTTAGTACGAGAGGACCGGGATGGACGAACCTCTTGTGTTCCAGTTGTCCTGCCAAGGGCACGGCTGGGTAGCGAAGTTCGGTTGTGATAACCGCTGAATGCATATAAGCGGGAAGCACGCTCTAAGATGAGATCTCCCAACCCAAAAGGGAAATGAAGGGCCCAAGAAGACCACTTGGTTGATAGGCTGGAGGTTGAAGCGCAGTAATGCGTGTAGCTTACCAGTACTAATCGCCCGTTCGGCTTGTCCATAGAATTTACTCTGCGCAGTGATGATGTAAGTCCACTGTTCTGGAGTCATTCAATACAAGCTTTGTAGTTATAACTTTTGGATAAAGCGCACGATGTAAGAACATCTAAACCAATCTATTCAGTTGTGGAAGATCGCGAGAGCGAAAATCTCAAGTTTGCCGGTGAGTTTACCGCGAGGGTCACACCCGTTCCCATCCCGAACACGGAAGTTAAGCCTCGTTGGGCCGATGGTACTGCACGCGTAAGTGTGTGGGAGATTAGGTGATCGCCGGCATAATCCAAGAGCCCCATCCTTTACCGGATGGGGCTCTTTGTGTAGTGGTTTGATTTTTCTTGATCAACGCATGTACAGCAGGTTACTTCAAATTGCTTCCTCATCACTCTAAGTTTCAAATCTCAATGTTCGACTTGTCTGCACGGTGTTACTGTGCTTTCTAATGTTGCGGAGGATAAGCGGCTGCACGACTACATGAGCGTCGGTCAGATCATTCACTTCACGAGGTCATTGTTCCCAAATGGAATCACAGTCTCGGAGCCCGCCTGCTGGAGCAGTTCGAGCTTCCTGGCCTCACCTCAAGAAGGGAAATTTATGTACGCCACGCTCTTGCCATGTTGAGGCGAAACGCCTTGCATCTCAACCCTTCCAGAAAAGGTCACGGTTTCCGCAACGTCGAGAGTTTCTGAATCGGCGGAACACAGACGTACTCGGCTGAAGGGGTGGTTTCAGAGAATAGAGAGTTAGCTCGCTGGCGTTTCCGGTGCTTCAGTTGGACTGGCCGGGCGCTCTGGAAAGTGATGACGTAACCAGACCCCAGCGGTATAGGCGAGGAGAAAAAGAGTGGGGCCAGTTAGGACGAAGCGGTCAAAAATCCATGCAGATGGATCGGACGTGGAATGAAGGTTTAAGGGCGCAAAGAAATGTTCATAGCGGCTTTCACCGTATGTCGTTGATCCGAGAACGCTATGATCTCTTCGAAGTGAGAAAGTCAATAGACGAAACGCAAGAACAAGGCCGACTGGGACCCATGCCCAGAGCAACGGACGGCTGAAGATCATCTCTGGCCGAAGGTGAGATCTGAATCGAAACTTGCCGAAAGAAGAGGCTAGAAGTTCTTGCAATCGATGGATGGGGATCAAACCTAGAGAAAATCCATATACCCCGATGAGAGCAAGATAGTAGGCCGCAATGAAGAAAGGGCGTTGCAGGAAAGTCGTTCCACTCTGATGTAATGCCCACCAAATAAGCGGATTCAGCAGGTCTGATAGTCTTCCCGCGACGAACATTCCGAGCACACAGTAAAGCAAGCATTTCGTCAACCAAAGAAGTCGTTTCCGGAACATGTCACGTTTGTAGCATGTGGCGAGCATCGCCCCCCGCATTGGTGGCACTTCAAATCAACCGCGTCCTGATTCCGGATCGAGGTCACCCACGACAACTCCGATTGCATGGGTGATTCCTATACGCCGTCTCTCGCGCAGCACCGCAGCGTCTTCAATCCAAGCTAAAGCTTCTTTGCTGTTCGAGCTTGATGTCGGCTCCGCTCTGCCTGCCGAGCGCCGTGAGAACTTGAGAATGGAAGTTCAATAGTCCCTTGAGAACCTTGGTGTACTCTCCGCTTAGCGACAGCCCCGCCGGGCCACTAAGAGCGTTCCGCTCAAATGTCTCAGCCCTCTCAAGGTCTTTATCCGCAGCCGCCAGATCACCAGCCATCGCTTCCGCTTGCGCTCGCACGCTGTACGCAGCGCTGGAACCTGACCCGTCATCGTGCCCCAAAAGCACGACAGCACGGCTTTGTTCCCCACCATCACTGCTTCCACGGTTTGCCTGCCCTGTATAAGGGCGAGCGTGTAGAACACGTAAGCTGCCCGTCTGGTGATGAAATGCGATTGTGGAGCAAACTTATCGGCTTCGTCCGCGACCTTCTTGCAGGCCGGAATCGCTTGTACTGCATCCGTTCTCTTGTTGACCAAGACTCTGCAGTCCCGATCCAGCGCCATAAAGGACTGCGATATGCTCTCGTCTGGACCAGCGTCAGCTGTAACCGTGACGCTTTGCTCGACACTCTGCCCGTGGAGCATAGGGCATAGCACCGCACCCAAGAAGATCAAGATACTTTTCTTCTTCATCGGTCTATTGTAGCCAGTGTGGTCGGCGTCCCGTGAACTGGGTTGTCCCTGAAAGTCAGATCCTCGGCAAGAGCCTGATTGCCTGACCTTCGAATACAACTCGGCATTTCCGAGGCTTGCTTTTCGAGAGAGAATCTCTGCGGGAGCACCCGCAACGTCCCCTCCGATCAATGCCAGACGATCCACAATCCCCCCTTGTGGACCAGCCTAACCCTGCGTACATTTGGTAAGCAGTCGTCTCCGAAGTTGCGAACATTGCAACTCGCGCCAAGAAGGAAGACGGTTGAAGAGAGAGCCATCACCGACCTGCAGTTCCATGAAGCGGCTTCACGGATGGTAAGTCATGCAATCGCTCTTTCTCCTGCGGGATCAGAAAACCGACAGTGATCTCACGGATCCCGAATGAACGAGCGGCTTCGACTTTGCCGCCTTCCATTGCCATCTTCAAATCCTGCTTTGGAGGTCGGATCGAGGGCCGCCGGCTCGTTCCCGAAGATCTTGAAGAAGGTGATCCGACTCAGGCAGCCCCATGACCTGGTGGGTGCAGTGCGGATCCTGCTGTATTGAGAGTGGTGCAGGGCACCGCATTGACTACACGTAAACTCGACCATGGAGTGCCCGTGCTGATCCGATGGCATCTGGCGAACGATCGTTCCGAACGGGAATTGCTGTCCGCTTTGGGGCTTGGCACGTGTCACTCAAGGGATCCCAGACTCAGACCATCAACTGGTGGTCTGTTCTGAGTAAATGAGGTTCGCCAGGTAATTTCCATAGCTCAAACGTTGCAGGCCACGCAGCCCCCGTCGGAACAGGGCGTCTGGGCTATAGGTGGGTCGTAGGGCAGGGTACGTGCAGTCGTTGGGGCACCAAGCGGTATCAGCCTCTTACCAGGTAGTAGGGTCCAGTCTTCCTTGAGGTCATCGAGGGGGAAAGACAAAGCTAGTGGTGGATCAGTTTCGGGAATCCGATCATCGATCAGGGTCGCACGGATGCGCAAGGGAATAAGGCTGTGTGGTGCTTGCTTTTGAAGTTATATACATGACTACCTTCGCCCATAAATCACGAGCGGTTGGACTGGATACTTTGCACCACAATAGCGACTGGGCAAGCCTTCTTATGGCTACTCCAACCTCCATTGCCGTAGGCGTTCGTCAGCAAGGGCAGAGGCGAGGTCGCCTCGCAATCCTCCTCCTCGATACACCATCATCTCCCGAGATCATTTCAGTTCTGCATCCGCTATTTTCGAACGAGCTTCAGAGAACCAAATCTCTGCGGCGCATGAAACGTCTCACTCATCGGCGCTCTCCACGCAACCGCCTTCTGATGCTCAGTCCGGAAGAGGTTTGCTCGATAAACCCGACCGGCTAGCGGAGGATCATGATCGAGAGCAGAGAAAGGAATTCGCATGGCCCCGTACCAGATCTTCTTTTGGCGATCGATCCGCCCCGCAACCTGAAATCCGGAGTTCCAAGTCCACCCCACAGTGTGGTCCGGAAGGTCGAGATTAATGTCGAGATCGACCCACTCTCCCTGCGGCGATACCTCGAACTCCTTGTACCGTCGGATATTCGCAAAGTCAGTCCCCACAAATAGCTCGGCCACGTCCCACTTCCACAAACTATTCGTCTCAACCGTCTTCACCGGCATAGGATTCAATGACAGATCCTCGTAGGGGCAACTGAAAAGCAGGTACAGGTTCCCCCTTGTCCACCGCGATCGAACCTCGGTTCGCGCACTGCGCACGGGCTTCCCGTAGTTGTCTACTTCCGCATACACTGGCTTCGCTTCTTGCCAGAACGGAGATCCAGGATCGGTCTGCAACGTCACGTCTTTCGGGCTGAACAGGCTCTCAAAATTATCCGAGATAGCAGCACCCTTCGCCAGGGAAGCACACGTCCTGCAGAGCATGCATGTAGCAAGCATTCTGATCAAAACGCATATACCTCACGCATCGCCACATCCGTTTCTGGCAGACCCTTCCCGGCCAACTCACGTCCTCGCTTCGCCTCAACTTGAGCGAAGCCCCAGCTCCCGCATCGCATTCTCGTTGTAAACCTTTCGCAAACTGGCGTCGGGCAGATGAAGTCCGCAGATGCGCCACCGACCCTGTGGCGGAACTTTCGCCGGGCGCATAGTCAAAGTATTCATCATCCGTCTCAAGAAATCGATCGTAGATTTCGTAAAGTGCATCCCCGAATACCTGCTGCAGATAGTTGTCGACGTTCGGCGTGGCGTCAGTTTCGAACAGCACCCGGTCCTGGTACCTCTCGAGGAAAGCCCGCGCCCTGCTTGGCTGTCGCCCAAGCTCACCAACCGGATATTTCTCCGGTCCATCACTCGCAAAAGCTTTTCAGGGGTCCCAGGTACGTGCGCTCCGACGCCATCGAAACCCCGTTCTCCTCCTTGGCCGACACGGTAATGTGCGTGTGGATGTCGATCACCGGATGCCCTCGATCGCTCCACCGCCGTCTGCGGCACATCCAGCATGCTCTGCGGCTCATACTGCACAAGCTCCAGCCCGGCTGACTGAGTCCCATCCTCTCGGTCGCCGACCTTATGGCTCCAGCCCGAGCCGTCACACGCCCGGGATCAAGCTAACACCGGCCCCCGGAGCATCTCCCGCCGATTCCTTCCTGTGCTGCCTCCCTAAGCTCCGCCGAGCCATCTTTCACGCGAACCACACCGGGCCGCCCATAGCGGCTCCCTCCGAGGTTCCGTGGTGCCTTGCAACACTAGCATCGGATACTGCGCCTTTGCATCTTTTTTACTTCCTTTGTGCTCGCCAGCACCTCTGCCACCTTTGAGGTGCAAACTCGGTCGGCGGCCTGAGGGCAAGCACAAATTCGAACCTGCAGCGGCCCTGCACTCTGCTCTGCCTCACCGCGTCAGCTCCACTCAGCTCTGTCCCAAATTCTCTCCCTCGTGTACAACGAAAGATGAAGCAACAAACATAGATTGGGAGAAACAGTGAAGGAGATCAGCACTGGCTTGGCCGAGCCTCCGCGCTTCGAACGGTCCCTGAAGCTGTGGCACCTCGTCGTCTACGGAATCATCATCGTCCTGCCCACCGCCCCCATGGGCATCTACGGTATGGTCAGCAACATCGCCCACGGGCACGTCGCCACAACCATCCTCATTGCCATGTTCGCCATGCTGCTCACGGCCGTCAGCTACGGCCGCATGGCTCGTGTCTACCCGAGCGCCGGCCCCGCCTTCAGCTACGTCTCCGAAGAACTCCATCCAAAGGCCGGATACATCGTTGGCTGGGCCATGCTGATGGATTACATCCTGAACCCGGTCATCTGCGTAATCTGGTGCAGTCAGGCCGCTCGAAACATCGTCGGTGTCATCGCTCTCGCCGGCGCCTTCCTCCTCAGCTACGAGCAGGGAGCCGAGCTTCTCAACTTTGGAGCCTTCATCGGCGTCATCGGCGTCAACGCAGCAACCCTCGTTCACTACAAGTACCGCAGGAAGGAGAAGGTCGCTCTTCCATTTCTCTTCCAGCATTCGGCATCCTCGTCTGCCTCTTCATCTGGATTCACCTCAGCCATAGCGCCCAGATCGCGGCACCGCCTGGATAAGCTTGGGACTACTTATCGCATGGCTCATGCGCAGAACAGAGATCCCCGCGACCGAAACCCCATAGCCGGGCAACCTCGTAAACTTTTAGTCACCTTTGAATCCTCAAACACCCGCTTGGAATGAAACCATGAAGAAGCCCTTCGACATCACCATCGCCGGCGAACTCAACCTCGACCTCATTCTCTACGGGCTCCCGGCTCACATGCAGCTCGAAGTCGAGATCCTCGCCAGCGGCTTCCGCGCGACACTCGGCAGCTCCTCTGCCATCGTCGCGCACAACGCCGCCTTGCTCGGCGCGCGCGTCGCCTTCACCAGCCTCATCGGCACAGATGATTTCGGCAGCATTGCACTTCGCCGCCTCACGGCCGCCGGTGTAGACACCTCCCACGTCCTCAGGCACGACACGCTCCCCACCGGCGTCACCATCCTCCTGCCCCACGGAGCAGAGCGCCACATCCTCACCTATCCCGGAACCATCGCCGAGTTAACCATCGCCGACCTCGATCTCGACTTCCTCACGCAGGCACGCCACTTTCATCTCTCCTCCCTCTATTTGCAAAGAGGGCTCCACGCCGGTCTGCCCGATCTCTTCCGTCACCTCAAACAAGCGGGCCTGACCATATCGATGGACACCAACGACGACCCCGAAGATCACTGGTCGGCACCGCTTTATGACCTTCTCCCCTATGTCGACATCTTCCTACCGAGCGAGTCGGAGATCTTACGAATCACCAAAGCCGCCGACGTACACTCTGCCATCGCCGCCCTCTCCTCGAAGGTGCCCACCATCATCGTCAAGCGCGGCCCCCGCGGAGCGCTCGTCCATCACACCGGCCACAACACCGAAGTTCCACCGCTCACCGTCGTCCCGGTCGATACCATCGGTGCTGGCGACAGCTTTGACGCAGGCTTCCTCCGCGCATTCCTAGAGGGCAAGGACATCATCACATGCGCGCAAGCAGGCAACATCACCGGAGCGCTCTCGACCCAGTCCTCCGGAGGAACCGAAGCCTTCCTCGATACGCGCCTGCGAGGCTCCTTCCTCAGCCAGTACAATTTCTTCGATCTGCTCGTTTAGTCCGCTCGGGCCGGTGCCTGCGAAAGATGCGGCAAGAGCGTAGCAGCCCATGCCTTCCCCAGTAGCTCCGCACCCGCCTGTTCGGGTGCAGACAGAAAACGCCATGCTACTCAGCCCGTATTCGGTCAATGATCTTCCGAAGATCTAGTTCCCGTGAAGGGCAGAAAACCCACGGTCGTATCGCCGCTGCGCCCATCGGTAGCCATGTAGAACCAGGCCTGTCGCCTTGACCCACCGCAGTCTCGATCCTTTACGCCGCATTCAAACTCCGGTTCCCATCTCACCCCGCGTAGACCTCCGATCGAACATCCATGACTACGATCAATCGTGCCAACTTTGTTAGCCGCGCCTCTTCACCATGCTCATCGCCACCAGCATCACAGCATTGCTGGCAATCACCGGCCCGACCTCATTGTCGTAGTCTGCCGAGCCACCTTGAAATCCGCTCGAGCCCTTTATGCGAACCTCTCGAATCACCTTGCCCAGCCGTGGATTGATCCACTCATACGCAAAGAAAGTCACACGCTCTCGCACCCTCTTACCCACTTCCACAGCGTCCGCCCCATAGCAATAATCATTCGCGGAGACACGCTCGTCCCAGTTCCACTCCAGAATATTCACGCCGTAGCGGATCGGGACAGGGATCACAAGACCATCCTCATACACAACCTCATACCACCCCAAGAGGTCCGCCGTGTCCTCTTGGTCCCATATCAACCTGTAACTCTCGCGGTTCAAGGCTGGCCGTGCTGCCGCATGCAAAAAGATCAGGCTCGTCGGGGCCTCTGCCACCGAGATCCCGTCCACACCGTGCGGAAGACCAGTCTTGTTCCGTCCCTCCGTTCCGACAACAATGGCACGCATGCCGTTTGCAGACCGAAGATCGAACCGCATCTTCTTGTAAGCAACGCTTGCAGCGGCCAACTCCGACAGATCCAGCTTAGCGATCGCAAGGGAATCACCGGCGTTGAACCTGTTCGAGATATCGATCGGAACAACAACATCCTCAGTCCGGCTCGGCGGTGTTATCCCGCTTAGCGCCGCGCGGATTGTGGGCAGTAGAGATTGGACCAGCCCGGCTAACGCTTTTCCGTCAATAACCTGCCCCGTCCAAAGAGTGTTGCTGCAACCGAGAAAGGTAGCCATCAGATCTTTGCCGAAGCCAACCTCATTCGTCGCAAACCACGCGGATGCCGCACCGCCCAGTAACGTCGCGAGTTTCTTCCTCTTGGCGTAGTCCTCAATAACGGGTTCCAAGTTGCCGAAGATCTGCCGAAATCCCATCCTGTCCAGTTCAGCTTCGTTCGCCTCGGCCGAGACGCGCTGCCCGGGTTCGTTCTTCCAGAACCAGTTGTAGATCAGGCAGTCCTTAGGTATCAGTCTCTGAACCTGCTCGGGTGTCAGACCCCCAGGAGTCGAATATCTCCAGCCATCCGGCGCTCTCTTCATCTTCGGCCCGCGCCCACGCACTGACTCCAGCAGCATGTCTCCCCATAGCTGCGTTGCTACACCCTTCCGAGCGAGATAATTATGGATTGCTCGAACATCCTCACCGAAAAGCTCTCCGATGTTCTTGTCCTTGCAATGAAGCGAGGTCTCAATCGGGACAAACAGCTCATCGTGTCCGATGTGAACACTCTTCGGCTTCAGAACCTCCAGGTACTCCGCATACACCTCGAACACTAGGTCATAGCTTTTCGGATTGGAGGGGCAGTAAATATCCGGCCATTTATCCTCCGGCACGGCCGCAAGCTCGCGATGTCCTGTCAGCAGATAGTAGCTATGCGTGAAGGACGGAAGTGATGGAACGAACTCGATCTGATGCAACCTGACCCAGGCAGCTAGATCGGCGACCTCCTCTTTCTCGAGAATGCCTCCGTCACCTGCATCCTGGTGTGACGAGTTCTGCTCCATCTCGTGAATAGGATGCAGAGGATAATTCCGCGCGCTGTAGTTCACGTCTCTCGCGAACTCCACCCAACCGGCATTCAGTTCAGGATGACGATCCAGCCTCATGCAGGCATTCATCTCCATAACCAGGGTGTTGAATTTGTACAACCCCATAAAGTCCCGGACGAATCGCTTGAAAAATGGAATGTGGTTGCGGCCCGGAACAAAGAGGTAGATCCCTCGAAACGGCTTGTCCGGCCAGTCACGGATGGACACGCCGCGAACCCGTCGCTCCAGATCCCGCCCTCGCACCAACTGACGAAGCGACTGCAACCCATAAAAGGCGCCACGCCCGTCGCGGGCCGCAATCAGCACCAGTCGCCTGTCTGTATGTAGAACGTACCCCTCCGCAGGCAGACTCTCGACTTTCTCCATCAACCCTGCTTCTGAGCAGCAGCTCCTCACAAGGGCATTGTCCAGGGTGCCCATCACGATCAACTTGCCACCAGCAGGGATCTTTGCCAACCGTTCCGTCTTCACAAATAATCGCCATTGATCAGCTAACTCATGGGCCAGAAAGGTCGCGAGATGGACGTCACCATCCGAAGCGTCGATCGGCAGCACAAGGAACACATCATCATCAAAGACGAAATCGCTCCCCGATCCGGCAATCTCCTGCGGCGTGGGGAAGATAAGTTGCTCAGGTGACACATCGTCCGCGTAATTCCGCGTGGTCACAAACAACCACGGAGGCCGTTCCTCACCATGGGCGTGAACTTCCCGGCCAGAGATTCTGGTCCCCACAGCGGCTCCTGCCGCCGTCTTTATGAAGGCTCTCCGGCTAGCATCTCTTACCAATTGGGCACCTTATGAGTTACAAGACACGTGAATCCCCGAACAGGTGAATGCGCCTGGTTAGCGCCGCTTAGCTTTCGAAGCCAGCCGCGGCAGCAGCTTCAGTGCATTGTCCCGGTAGACCTTGCGTAGAACCATCGTCCGGCAGAGAAACGCCAGATCCTCGCCGCTCTCCGCGAAGCGCGCGCCCACAAAAGTCGTCGAAGAACGTCCCCCCGGTCACACGATCTTCGCTGAGCAACTTGATGTATCGTTTTGTTCCGTTTACTTTCGATTTAGCGTAGACTTCAGCTCCATCTCAAGTCAAGCTATCCTCAACGAAAAATTCAGCAGAGCAGCATCAGGTAACACGCCTGGGTAGGCTGCTCGGACAGCACCACGATCGCGCTCCGAATCCAGCCCTCAATACGGAGGACCCCTGATGTCGACCAGGCTCCAGGCCCACTTGGCAGCGCACCACGCCGACCCGGCCATGCGAGGCATCGATTCAGGCTGCTCTGCTCACCCTTGGGTCATTCGGTCCAACAAGCCCTTCTCGACGGAACGCCCTACTGGTCAAGGTCCAGCGCGGCTAAGGCCATGGCCGCAGCAAAGATCATGGTGGCCGAGTACGCCAGCGCCAGCTTCAGCAAACTGCACTCGACGCCAGCATGCCGTGTGCCGGCGACACCTTCACGCTCCGAGAGGGCCTCATCGCTCAGCGTGCCGCCGATCTTTGCGACGTCGCCGAACGAGCGTCCACAGCGTCCAGGTCCATACATATCATCGGCACCATGTGGGAACAAGGAAACCTACGACCATCCGGTAGTCGAGACGGTTGCGTATGACCAGCCGCTCTCGGATGGCAAGCTTAGAACAACATGGCGCGGCTCAGCTTCTTCTAGCCCGCAAGAGCAGCAAACTCTTCGCAGGACCAAACGTGGTCAGAGATGCAGGCAGCCATCGCCGGGGTAATGCGGAACGTCTTGTGGATGCGGGCGAAGGAGGAGAAGCAAAGCTGGGTGTCAGCTTCAATTACCGTCCAAGTCCAACCGTCCCCCAGTCGTCCTGCTCTTTGGCTACCAGAACGTTCTTTGCCTTCGCACCCACGAAGCACCAGATTTCATCAGCCTGAACCCGCTTGCATCGGACATCGCGCACTGTGCCGTGCTGCCGCCATTGCGACTTCCAACCAAAGATAGCAAGCCAGAATGCCTATGAACACCTATCGCGCTGACACCCGATATAGGACTGACCCATGGGACGGGACTGTTGCTTCGATTGTGTCGTGCGATGTGATGACGGCCTTGGACACCAGGTTCTTCAGGGTGAGCGCAGACCCGCTCTTGAGGCCTACGAGCCGGGCGGTCGTTGATATTTTCTTCTGGACTACACCCTTGTTGTAGAGCGCCACCGCTACGTCACCGTTCGCAAGTGGCTTGGCGAGCACTTCGAAGTCATGGCCAAACTGCACAATGTGACCTTGAACTCCCGCTGGATCTTGGTCGATGGCGATGACATCCGTGTTGCCGAGGACCGCGAGGGCGGAGAGACTGATCTTTGTGAGGTCTGTGCTGCTGATTAAAGGCGCCGCCATGACTGCCCACAGAGACATCTGTGTCTGCATCTCGTCAGGCGTGAGACCGCTGTCGCCGACCAGCAAGAAATCTGGATCATTCCAGTGTCCCGGACCAGCGTATTTCGCAAGACCGACGTTATACCTATAATTGTAATTCAGGCTGCGCCACTTGCTTGTACCAGACTCTTGGCCGAGTGCAATATCGGCGCCTTCGCGCCACAAATTCCCGAACTTCGGAGTCCAGCCTAATACTACATACCAATCGTCCGGCATCTCCTCGAAATATGCCGGCGCGGATTCGGAATACACCATCTTGCGGCCAGTATGTAAAATTGCATCGCTGAATGCCTTATAGGTGTACCGGTAGATCTCTTCTTGTGTCTTCCCAGGGACGGCAGGTAGATTGCAGCCGTCGAGCTTGATATAGTCGACCTTCCAGTTTGCAAAGGTATCGGCATCCTTCAGGAAGAAGTTCCACGATCCCGGGAATTTCGCACACGTCTCATCTCCTGCATCTTCGTAGATCCCGAATTTGAGTCCCATCCCGTGAATCTGCTCTCCCATCCACGCCATGCCATGAGGAAACCTCGTCGGATCGCCAACGAGGGCTCCATCCTGTGCGCGAGTCTTGGCCATCCAACAGTCGTCAATGGTGACGGTGTCGTAACCCTTCTTTGCGAGTCCCGTGCTCACCAGGGCTTTCGCCTGGGAAAGAATCACCTGTTCGTTGATGTGGCACTGGAAATAGGACCAATTGTTATAGCCCATGGGTGGGGTAAGAGCGAGGCCGTTCCAGGCTGGCGCGGTATTGCCCGCGACCGGCGTAGCTGCTGTAGCTGTAGGGCCGCAGAGGACCGTGCAGAGTGCAAAGCCTGCGGCCAGCGCGAATCGTCGAATATTGAACATAGGTTCTCCTGTAGGGGTGAAAGACAAGATAGGTAGACCGGGTGCTCGCGTCGGCTACCTGCGGGTACAACACTGCGTGCCGGAGCCCAAGTGCGAGCGTGCCGATACTTGGGCGAAGGGTTGCAAGCTGGGCGCTCCCGCTCGGAGGTTCAAGGTCTCTGCAGAGTGTGCCGCATCTGCTTGTCGATCGCGTCGATTCCAATGCTTGCAGGGCGACCTGCGTATGAGTTTCACTTCACCTGAAAGCCCGGTTCTTATCTCTGCAGTCATAACGCGAGCCCGACTCCAAGTAGATTCGTGTTGGGAGTCGGGCCGTTTGTACGAGCAGGTCAGACCTAGAAGGTGAAGCCGCCCAGGAATGTGATCTGTCGCTGTTGGCCGCCCTCGAGAGAGTCAAACACCCCTAGCTGAGTGGTGAACTGGTTTCCACCGGGGACGGAGATATTTCCGCTTGGCAGAAGGAACTGGGGGTGGTTGAACAGATTCGCCATTTGCGAGGTGAAGATGAAGTGTATGCGCTCAGTGATCGGAAGCGATTTGGTGAGCGAAAGGTTGGTGACGTACAGATTTTGTCCCTCAAGGCTGTTCGGCAGCGCATTACCGAAGTGGCCCGGCTGCGGAACCGCGAACGCGGCGGTGTTGAACCAGTTGTTGATGGTCTTTCCTGCGGGAACGTCGTTGGGGTTTCCGACAAGGTCCGGAAGTCCGCCGAATGTGCCGGTGTTAGCCGGGTCCGCGCCACTGAAGGAGGGAGAGAAATACTGCCCCGAGGCGAAGTAGGTGATCACGCTGGTGGACCATCCACTTGCGATGCGATCCGCTACACCTCCGTCGGAACCGAAATAGCGGCGTCCATGGCCGAACGGAAGTGCCCACACGATGCTTGCAACGGCATAATGGCGGCGAGTAAGGCCATCGTTTGCCCAGTGGCTGAGGACATCATAGGGGTTTTCCGTGTCGAGGTAGTTATTGAGACTCCGGGACAAGGTATAGTTCGCGTCGAAGTTGAGACTGGCCACGCGGCGCCTGGCCTCGACTTGCACTCCGTCGTACTTCGCACTTCCGTCGAAACGAATCATGTTGGTGCTGACGAACTGCGGATAGGGTCTGCTGCTGGCGGTGAAGGGGGCTCTACCTGGCCGGGGTAGATTCGTGTTGACGGTGTAATTCAGCCCGCTGCTGCGGGATCCGAGGTAAGAGGCGCGGAGTCCAATCTGTCCGAGCTGGTATTCATAGGTTCCGCTGAACTGTTGAATGTGACCGTGGCTGATCTGTTGCGGGTAGCCGATCACGCTCTGGCTGGGCACCCGTGCGTCCGCGGTGCTGGACGGGTAGGGATTCGGAAAGGACAGGAGCGGAGGCTGTCCGGGCACAACGACGTTTTGATAGATCTGACTGATGGCGAAGGGCCCAGTGGAGCCGAGTCGTGGATTGATTGGAAGAAAGTTGTTGAAGGCTCCGGTGGTAGCAAACCGCGCTGTGTAGAGACCGTAGCCACCGCGCACAACCGAGTGGCTGCTGAGCTCGTAGGCGGCTCCGATCCGAGGCGCGAAGTTGGTCTTATCCGATGTGGCCTGAACCTGGCCCGGGACGACTGTGATGCTGGATGGATAAAGCGGGCTTACCTTTGCGATGGCTGACGGGTCGACGACCACATCGCCGTTAGTGGGATTCCAGTTGTACATCAGACCGTCGTCGGCGGCTGGAGTTCCGTACAGATCCCAACGCAAGCCATAGTTGAGGCTAAGTCGACGAGAGATCTTGAAGGAGTCCTCGGCGAAGATGCCATATTCGGTCAGCTTTATATGGCGGCTCCCGAGGGGGGAACTCCGCTGGGAAGATTGCGGCAGACCCAGCAGGAAATCTGCATAGGGATTGCCCGTGATCGAACCGTCGAACGTGAAGATCCCATAGTTCGGCACAACGCCCTCCGCGATGCGGAATTGTTGAACGCTGCCACCTACTGTCAGCACGTGCTTCGCCTTTTGCCAGACGACCGTGTCGTTGAAGGTGAGGATATGATTATCCGACTTCACGCCACCCGCTACATCGCTCAGAGACGTGAGGCCTGAGATGTCGATCTCCGGAAATCCCTGTCCCGTAAGGTCGCTGGGATTCGCTCCCTGAAGGCCGATGTTTGAGAGCACCTTGCTTCCGTCGGGCGGAGTCTGGCCCGCCTCCGTCTGCCCGTCGACGATATAGTCGCTGGAATAGCCGAAGCGGAAGTTATTAATGAGAGTCGGCGAAAGAATCTGGGTGTCGCCCAGCGCCCATTGCTGGTTTCGACGCAGGCGCGTCCAGATGAGGCTTGGGAGGCCGTTGTCGAGCACGTAAGGGGTTTGACGCATCAGCCAGCGCACAAAGACGGTGTTGCTCTTGGTTAGATTGTGGTCGATGCGGACGATGGGCCAGTTTCCGCTATACAGATCACTGTTGAACGGAAAATGGAAGGCGTAATTGTTGACCGGCGCCCGTGTCCCGTTATTTGCAGTAGGGAAGTAGGTGGCCTGCACAGCAGAGGCCACGGAGCTGATCCGATTCGCGGGTATTGTGTTGTTCGGGAATGGAAGACCGCTGGTGGGATCGATGATGGGGGTGGAGAAGACGCCACTTCTCCAAGCGTCCGTCGGTACGCTGGCCCGGTAGGACGTCCCGAGCGGGATGCGCTGCGCGAACCACGCACCGTAGAAGAAGGTGTGATCCTTCCAGATTGGACCGGATGCCTCTAGGTCCCACTCGTGTTGCAGGTACGGCGTCTTGCTTGTGTCGAAATAACCCTGGGCATTAAGAACAGAGTCGTAGATTCGGTAGGTCGTTCTTCCATGCAAGGCGTTGGCACCGCGCTTGGTGACCTGATTGATTTCGACGGGTACCTGGCTTTCGGCCGGGGCGTTGAAGAGTGTGGCGGAAACCTGTTCGAAGAAGTAGGCATTGTTGCTTTGCTGGCCAGCAAGGTCATTCGAAATACCATCGAAGGTCTGCGTCTGTTGCGCCTGCTGCTGTCCGTCAGCGATGGGATAGGTGCCGTTGCCGCCCTGTACACCGGCGAGGGTGGTCAGCAACGCATAGGTGCTGGGATAGGGCTGGACCTGCGGTGATTCCTCGTGCTGCTTCGCGGTGAACATGTCGGATATGGTTGCGGTCTCCGTGTTGATCACGGCTGCGCCTGCCGAAACAGTCACCTGATCCGCAATTTCACCGAGAGCCAAAGGTGCGTCCACACGTCGTGTTGCACCGGTGTCCAGAATAATGTTGTTCGCGACGAAAGTCTTAAATCCACCCACGCTGCAGTGCAACTCGTAGGTGCCTGGCCTGAGTTCATCGAACTCGTAATCGCCGTTCGCCAATGACGTTGTGTGTCTCACAACCTGTCCGGTTGCTGGCTCGAGAAGCTCGATGGCAGCTCCTGGGATGACGCTGCCGGGTGGATCCGTTACGGTCCCGCGCAGAATTGCATTCACGTTTTGCGCGTAAAGCGAAGGCACAAGAAGGAGAACAAAAGCTGCGCCTAGGCCGGTAATGCCGCGACGCATGCTGTGTAGATGGCGATTGGAACCTAAGTTGAGCATAAACAACCTCCAGAACAGGATGAAATGGGGCAGAAGCACAACGGGGAGCTCGGTCTTCGGGATACCAGATAGCATGGGTTACGGATCCTTTCGTGTCAAGCATTTTGTTGTGACTTTGTTTCCACATGGGCGGGGACATGGTCTCCATGGATCCGGGCCGACCCGAAGACCAGTGTCGAGAGGCACGGACTTGGGGTTAGCCTCCACGGGCGAGGGGAGGGCGGAACCGCACGAGGAAGCGACATCAGCGCGGGTACGTCCCAGGGACGGAAGCGGAACTGCGGCGAGGGTCTACTCTCGGGTTCTGGGCCCACCTCAACACTCTTTACTGAAGCTCGTCCTTCGGAGCCAAGTCTATATAGTTCATCTCGTCGGGCTTCCCGGGCGCGGTCACTGTGATGTGGGTCTGTCCCGTTCGAAGTCCGGGAGAGTAAGCCGAGATCACTGCTCGTCCGGAGCGCGAGGTGGAGCGGAACGCAACTCGCGTTCTTGCATCGACTGCGTTCCAGGTGAGCCCGGTTCCATGCCCGAGCCAACTTTGTTCTTGGAGCCGTCCGGGACCATAGGAGGTAAATGTGATTGCAGGTTGTGCGCCGGGCACAATCGCTCCGGACTCGTCCACAACCGATGCCGTGATGTAAGCAAGGCTTTCCGGATCTCCGGACCTGATCTGGGATGTATCGCTCTCAAGCACAATCTTAAAAGCTGGACCGGCGGTCCTCTCCTCATCGCTTATCTCCTTGCCGTCGCTTCGAACCAGCGCCTTCAGCGCACCGGGGACGTAAGGCACCTGCCACACACGAGGTGGATATCGTAATCCTGTACCGGACACGTTCGTCTTGGCACCCAGGGACTTCCCACTGATAAATAGCTCCACTACATTCTGGTTGCTCAGCACGGTTACACTGCGCATCTTCCCTTCCTGCCCGGGCCATGTCCAGTGGCCCACGATATGCACCATTGGCTTTTCCGTCCACTGGCTCTGGTAGAAGTAGTAGGTCTCTTTAGGTATCCTCCAGATGTCTGTCATGCCGAACGAGACTACATGGGGGATCACTGGATCGTACGTCTCGCCATCGTAGTCGAATTCGTTCCAGATACATCCGCCAGCCATCCATGGACGTTGATTCAGAGCTCGCAGATACTTCTCATGGGCCTCAAGACCGCGCTCCTCCGTATACTCTCCTGTACCGTAAAGGCCACGTCCGATCAGTGCGGCACTGTACTCCCCCGTCATATATGGCCGGTTCGGATGTTGGACATGCTTCTTGTCGGTTTCGGTGCCTGCATCTTCCCCGACTACATCGACCAAAGCCTCGATCGGTTCCCCGCGCGGGGCGTGCATGACGACTGGCCGGGTCGGGTCGGTCTGTCGATATAGCTCGGTGACGGCTTGAACCACCCTTCTGGAAGTATCCAGAGGAGCATTGATCTCGCCCGCGATTCCCCAGAGCAGGACCGATGGGTGGTTACGGTCGCGACGGATCATCTCCCGAACCATGTTGGAGCTATTCGCGATATATCTGTCGGTATTCCCTATCTCTTTGTTAATGGGTAACTCTTCCCACACCATCATTCCCAAACGATCGGACGCATCCATCATTGCGATATCGTGGGGGTAATGAGAGGTTCGCCAGAAATTGGCACCCATATCGTGGGCCAATTCGACGTCCTTCACCAACCGTGATTTGGGCACTGCGTCACCCATCCCGGGATAGGATTGGTGCATGTTGGTTCCCTGAATCTGAAACCGCTTTCCGTTCAGGAGGAGGCCACGCTGCGAGTCGAAACGATACCAGCGAAAGCCAAGTGGGTTTTCGCAGACATCTAACAGACGAGAACCTTCTCTGAGCGCCGTCCGGATATGGTAGAGATTCGGCTGTTGGGGCGACCACAGCTCGGGGTTTGCGAGCGTTCTACTACTCTGGGTCAGAGTCTTCGTTTGCCCAGCGTCAATGCTGATAGGGGTCGCAACCGTATCGACGACTGTGCCCTTCGGGTCAATGATTTCCTGCGTTAGAGTGAGTTGCACGGCGCGGCCGCTTCCATTTTTAACCTGACTATGGAAGTCGGTCTTGGCCGCCGTCTCGCTCACCTCGGGGGTTGTCCAATACACATCGGAGACGAACGTTGTGTCCGTGATCAGGAACGAGACACCTCTGTAGATACCTCCGTAGAAGCTGTAGTCTGTTTTTACCGTAGGGGGTACTGTAGCGTCGAACAGGTTATCCACTTTGACCGTAAGTACGTTGTCGGCATTCCACTTCGGCATGATCTCGAAGGAGAAGCCGGTATATCCGCCCTTATGGACGCCCAGATACTTGCCGTTCAGCCACACTTCTGCGGTTTGATTCGCACCTTCGAATTCCAGAACGACTCTTTTGTTTGCGAACTTCGAATCCACGGTGAAGTGTTTCCGATACCATCCGATGCCTCTCCAATAGCCGGGTTGCTCATCACTGACGTCGAAGGCATTCCAGGTATGAGGCAGATCAATAGGCTTCCACCAGGAATCATCGTAGGCCGGCACCACTGCGTCCCGAAGTCGCGGCTCAACCTTTGAGGCATCGACAGTCTCGCGATCAAAGGACCCAAGTTCACCCGTGCCGTGAGTTTGGCGCTCGAACAGCCAACCGGCATTAAGGCTTTGGCGAGTTCTCGCCTGCGGAGGATCTGCAGCCCGAGCTCGCGCTGCCCCGGATATGAACACGCTCAGAACGGCCGCACAAGCACTCGCATGGACCACGTTTGCGAGCCAGATGTAGGCCCGCTTGCCTGATCCACGTTTTTCTTGATGCATGGTTGCAAGCGACGCGAGGTCGAGGCCGCGGTTTGCGAAGGTGTTCATTGGATTCTTTCTGGAGACATGATTTCATTCATGATGCAGATTCTCGGCAGGCGTCTGGTCATGGACGGGCGGGTAGAACCTCAGTTGGAACCGTTCTGGGCCGAAGCATGCAGTAGATCTCCAAGAGCGTCGAGTACGATGAAATCCACGAGCTCAGCGTGCTGTGCTGCTTGTGTGAGCAGCGCTTGCTGCGCGGAAGCCCAATCCGGCTTTGCGGCACGGGCCGATGCGAGAAGATCGAGTGATTGCAGGCCGAGTCTTGCAAGCTCTGGAAACTCCGCACGGCGAATACTTACTTCTGCCAAGAGAGGGCTGTGCTCCGCAGTTGCATTTACGGTCGGAGATGCATCCAACCAGCTTTGGAACAGGCTCCTCAACTGCGCCGCACTGGTTTGAGTTGGCAAACCGTGGGCGCGGGTCTCCAGATAAGCGTGAACCATGTCTGGGAGCTCATGCCGTGCTGGCGGATCCGGCACTGTGAAGTCCACGAGGCGACCGATGGGTGTGCGCTCTGAAGTATGCTGCTCGCGAGCGCGCTCATGGAAGTCCACCGGTTGCAGGACAGACGTGAAGACAGTGAGCGCCGAAGCATCCCGCTCACCACCGGCAAGCTGCCGTAGACCACGCTGTGGAGTGGAGATCTGTGTCACCCGTAGCGCGTCCAGCCGAAGGGACATCACTGCAAGGCGACCGTACATATTGGCCACGTCGCGGGTTGTGGCTGGCGACCAAAAGCGTTCGGCCACAGCTGCTGAGCGTGGCCAGATGCGGGAGTCTGCCGTGAGATCAGTGACCTGCTCACCCCACATGCATGCCTCTCCCCCGACGACCAGCTGCTGCTGCTCTGGGGTGAGACTCGATCCGGTCGGAACAGGATCGGCAGCGTACATATCGGCTGCGGAGTACATATGGTCCAGATAGTAGGGCTTTGAGAGCATCACGCGGTGGCCCTGCCGTGCCGCATTGACGAGGAACTCCGTTCCATGCCAGTTCTGAATTACAACGTCGGGTGAAAGATCGGCATGCAGGACCTCATCCCACCCGACCATCTGCTTGCCGTGCTTCGCGAGGATCTGCTGCACACGATGATTGAAGTATGCCTGCAGTGCCTCCTTGTCTTTCAAGTTGTGCTGATGCATAAACTGCACGATTGCCGGGTTGGCCAGCCAGTCTTTACCGTTGCTTTCATCCCCGCCGATATGGAAGTACTCATCGGGGAAGAGCTCGGCCATCTCACCGAAGAACTTGTCCAGGAACTCGTACGTTGAGTCACGCGTGGGGTCCATGGCGGCATTGTGGATCCCATTGTGAAAGTCGACCTTGTATGGCCCGGGCTGGCTGCCGAGTTCGGGGTAGCCAACCATCCAGCTAGTTGAGTGGCCCGGGATGTCGAATTCAGGAAGGATGCGAATGCCGCGCTCGGTGGCATATTGCACGATTTGTCGAACCTGTTGCTGCGTGTAATAGAGGCCGTTGGAACCTAGTTGGTGCAGGTTGGGGAAGCGTCGACTTTCGATGCGGAATCCCTGGTCCTCGCTGAGATGCCAGTGCAGCACGTTCAACTTCACCGCAGCCATACCGTCCAGCGTTCGCAGCACCTGATCGACTGAAAGGAAATGCCTTCCCGGGTCGAGCATGAGACCACGCCACGGAAAACGCGGTGCATCTACTATGTCCATCGCAGGAAGGATGAACTGCGAGCCCTGAACCTGCACAAGCTCAAAGAGGGTCTCTAGCCCGTCCATGGCGCCGAACACCGTCTTCGCCTGCAACCGGACTCCATTGCTGTCGATGTGCAGGATGTAGCTCTCGTCCACGCCCAGGTGCGGACGGACGGGGCTTTGATCCTGAACTTCAATGCTGACGGTGGACGGAGCCTGCGAGTTCAGATCCCGGTCAAGCTGAATTCCTGTCTTTGCCTCAAGCTTCGTCAAGAGGCGCTGTGTGGCAGCCTGGAGTAGTGGGTTATTGGTGTCATGAACGTTGACGGCAAAGCTGGTTGAGAGAATCAGCCCCCCGGTCGAGGGAGTAAGTCTCGCCGGCTGGGGCATAAGTGTGTTCTCGAACTCTACTTGCTGTGCTTTAAGTTCCACGGGCCTAAGTGAGAGGCTGGCAGCGAGGAGCGTGCAGCAGGATAATCTGGTTCCAAGCATGGTGCCCTTACTCATGAGTTGACCCCCTGAAGAAGCGCATGTGTGGGTGCAATTTTTGGAAGAAAAGTTGACTGAACTCTTGCAGCACAGCCCGCTCCATTCAGCGTTCAACAAAAGCTTCATGGGTAGCCGCCGGTCTGATTCCGGGTGGTTAGGGGCGGTTGGGCAGGAGTTTGAGGGCGTTTTCGCGGTATACCTTTCGGAGGACGTCGTCTGGGAGGAAGAGTCCGTAGATGTTCCATCGGCCCTGTCGTGAGGCGTGGGTTGGATACTCGAAGTATTCGTCGGCGGTCTCGAGAAAGCGGTAGTAGAGCCGGTACATCTCGACGTCGGGAAGCAGATCTGTCCCGAAGAGGATGCGGTCGGCATACCGGAGGAAGAAGTCGCGGGCGCGGTATGGTTGCCGGCCGAGTTCTGGGGTTCGAGCGCTGATATCGATCTGGAGGTTGGGGAGGGTGTCCAGGAGGTGGGCGAGGTAATCGAGGTCTTCGCCGGACTCTGCGAGGTGGGCGCCGACGAAGGTGGTTTCTGGGTGCCGGGCAATGACTCGGTTTCGTTGTTCGAGGAGTTGCCGCTTGGAGACGGGAGCGCCGTGAAAGCTCCACTCAGGGTGTGCGGCGAGTTCCTCGAAGCGCTCGTTGTGTGGATCGATAGGATCGAAGAAGGCGTCGGGGTCGGAGGTGTGGAACATGACGGGGAGGTTCAGGTCTGCGGCTTTTGAGAAGATGGACGCGAGCCGCTCGTCATCGATACGGAGCAGCTGCCCTGTGCGATCGCGAACGCTGAGGCCGAGATCTTTCCAGAACTTGATGCCGCAGGCGCCATGCTCGACCATGGTCTCCAGGCGATTGCAGGTGACGGCTGCGAAGTCATCCCGTTCGACGCCGCTCCAATCCATCCATCCGATGGTTGAGAAGCGATCCGGGGCAGCGTGCCGGAGCCGGTCCATCTGCGCGAGACCGGCGTCGCCGGTCTGCATGGTGATGCTGACCAGGAACTCGATATCGCAGGCATCCATGATCTTGAGCAGATCCCCTGCATCCTGGGAGTCGAGGTGGTTATGGTAGTCGATTACAGGGAAGCGCGGATGCTCGACCATATGGCAGGGAACTTTGAGCGAGGAGCGCGGCTTGAAGTCGCTCAAGGAGAGACTGACCTCCGCTCTCGCGTTCACCATATCGACGAACTTGTCCTTGGAACCGCTTTCCGCCGTAGCCTGATCTCGCTCCATCATCTCTCTCGCTCTCGGATCTTTGCTGCGTTTGGGTTAGGCTTCGTCCTGCAAAGCGATGGCTGAGGCGTGTCGCTCCTGCCATTTTCCCCGGGTGAAGTCTGGAAACTCGACGGGCGCGCTTCCGCGACTTACGGACGTTACGCTAAGCGGCGCCACGGAGGACCAGGCGGCGGCATCGTAGACATCCATGTCGGGGGGAATTCCCTGCCGCACGCACTCGAGCAGGCGGAAGAGCATGAGGTAATCCATGCCGCCGTGTCCGCCGACTTTTTTGGCGGTCTCTCCCTCTTTCTTCCACAAGGGGTGCTCGAACTGCTTCCAAACGTCGATGGGGCCCCATGCTTCGTTTTTGTTCTGCCCGTCGAAGTAGATGCGCGGGGGGTAGTCTTCGAAGATGCCCTTTGTGCCTGCGATGAGGTTGATGCGGTCGTAGGGGCGGGGTGTCGAGACGGTGTGTTTGACGGTGATGGTGAGGCCGCGGGCAGTCTTGATCAGAGACGTGTTCATGTCGCCGGTGACGTAGCGTTCGGCGAGTCGGGGATCGCCTGCCTTCAGGTGATCCTTGCGATAGGCATCTAGGCCACGCTGGGGCGAACTCATGGAAACCAGATAGCCGAAGCGATCCCCGCGTTGGATGCCCATGTAGTTGGCGACGGGGCCGAGGCCGTGGGTGGGGTAGAGATTGCCGTTGCGCAGGGTGTGCTCGGTGCGGCGCCAGAGGCCCTCTCCGACATCGGAGAAGAGCTCCTGGCGGAGGTCATGGAGATAGGCTCCCTCTCCGTAGAGCAGATCTCCGAACTTCCCGGCGTTGACCATCCGCAGGATCAGGGTTTCGTTGTAGCCGTAGCAGCAGTTCTCGAGCATCATGCAGTGCTTGCGTGTCTCCTCGGAGGTGCGGACGATGGCCCAGCACTCCTCGAGGGTACGCACGCCAGGCACCTCGATGGCAACATCTTTGCCGTGCTTCATGGCGGCGATGGCCTGTTCTGCATGCCAGATCCAGGGGGTGGCGACGATTACGAGGTCGATGTCGGACCGCTGCAGCATGGTCTCAAACGCGTGTGGACCGTCGGTGTAGAGGTCCGGTGTCTTTTGTCCGGCCGCCAAGACCAGGCTGGCGGCGTGCTCTGCCTTTGGCTTGACGATGTCGCACAGGGCGACCACCTGTGCGTCTGCGGCGAGCAGATTTCCAAGCAGAGAGGTCCCCCGGCCACCGGTGCCGATCAAGGCCAGGCGCGGGTTTCGCTTTTCAAACGGAACTCCGATCATGATCCGAGGCGCCCCGGCAGCCTCTGCAGGTGCAAGCCCTGCGCTTACGGCAGTGACGGCGCCCACCTGCATAAACCTGCGCCGCGTCCATGACTCCATCTGCTGACCAAGCGTCATTCGCTCTCCCTTGATTTGGACCGCACGGCCCAGCTAGTTTCCGCATTCATGAGTTCCATGCCGATCTGCATGGGCACCGATATTGAAAGCATTCGCAAGCTTTACTTTCGCTTGCAGCTTAGGTGGAGAGGACCAGCCGTGTCAAAGGAAAAACTTTGAAAGATGGGTGCGACGGCTAAATAGCGTCGCAGCGATGGGCCAGTGCTACACTGGGCCACCTTCAGGAAGCACCCGCAGCCAAGTGAAAGACATCGGCATTTGTCTCCTCCATGCCCATGGAGGGGATCCGAGGAGGATGTGCTATGACCGGTCCGGCAGTAGAAGAGAAGAAGCAGCAGCCGCCCCGCAACGTTGCCGTCGACGCCTACCGAGGTTTTGTGATGCTGCTGATGATGGGCGAGGTCCTCAGCTTCGCCAAGGTCGCAAAGTCTTACCCGAACAGCATTGTTTGGCAACTGCTCTCGTATAGCCAGTCTCACGTCGAGTGGTCCGGCATGAGCCTGCATGACACCATTCAGCCCTCCTTCACCTTTCTAGTCGGCGTCGCACTTCCGTATTCGGTGCGAAGCCGCCAGAAGCGGCGAGAGAGCTTTGAACGGATGCTGGGACATACGATCTGGAGAAGCTTTCTGCTGGTGGCGCTTGGGATCTTTCTACGATCGATCGGGAGCAGTTCGACCAACTTCACCTTTGAAGACACGCTGACGCAGATCGGCCTGGGGTACACGTTTTGTTTCTACTCAGCTATGTTCGACCGCGCTGGCAGTGGACGGCCCTAGGCACGCTGCTCTTCGGATATTGGCTGGCATGGGCGCTTTACCCGGCTCGGGGCCCAAACTTTCCGTACGCCGCGGTGGGTGTTCCCGCAGACTGGCATCAGCACCTCTACACCGGTTTCGCCTCGCACTGGAACAAGAACAACAATCTGGGACAAGCCTTTGACGTCTGGTTTCTGAACCGGCTTCCCCGTCCGAAGCCGTTCCTGTTCAACGATGGCGGGTATCTCACACTCAGCTTCATCCCAACCCTTGGCACCATGCTGCTCGGCCTGGCGGCGGGGCGGTGGTTTATCGCGGCCGCTCCGAAGATCCCGTTTCGCCGGTTTATCCTGGCCGCCGTCGCCCTCATCGCGGCGGCGCTGCTGCTGCAGTTTACGGGCATTTGCCCCATTGTGAAGCGCATCTGGACCCCCTCCTGGACGCTGTTCAGCGGCGGTGTCTGCTTTCTCTACCTGATCGTTTTCTCCTGGGTCGTGGACGTGAAGCAGAACCGGCGCCTGGCGTTTCCGCTGGTGGTGGTTGGGATCAATTCGATCGCAGCCTACCTGATTGCGCACCTCTTCGAGGGGTTCGTGCAGAGCAGCTTCCGCACCAACTTCGGATTTGCGCTTAACCTGTTTGGAACCACCCTGGAGCCGGTCTTTCTTGGAACTCTTACGCTGGGTATCTACTGGCTGATCCTCTTCTGGATGTATCGCAACAAGGTATTCCTTCGCATCTGAGGCGCTGTCTCCGATCTCGTTCGTGCGGTCTCTCGCTGCACTTCACAGAGAATGTCGGCTAGCGCGCTTGAGGTCCGGGCGAGAGCACGGGCGCTCGCCGAACGCGCTAGCATAGGGAGGCCATAGGAGCGCATGCTTGGATCAGGCCGATGTGTGGAACGGAGTCGAGAGATGAAGAAGACGATGGGCAGCGAGAATGCGCCCGAGGGCATGATGGCCGAGGAGCGCCGCATGCAGATCCTGCAGATCGTGCGATCCGAAGGACGGGCCAAGGTCAATGACCTCGTTCGCCGCTTCCGCACATCCGCCGTCACCATCCGAAGCGATCTGAACGAACTGCACCAGCGAGGTGTCATCCAGCGATCGCACGGCGGAGCCGTTATTCAGGACAGCATCTTCCGCGAGTCGCCGGTGCAGGAGCGCGTCAACAGCCAATCCAAGGAGAAGCAGAGGATCGGAGCCATGGCCGCAACCCTTGTGCAGGAGGGCGAGACCATCATCCTCGATTCAGGAACGACCACGCTCGAAGTGGCGCGGCATCTCCAGAACCTACGCCATCTCCAGGTCCTCACCAACGGGCTGAATATCGCCGTAGAACTGCTGGGATCGCGCACCATCCAAACCATCATCATGGGCGGCAGTGTTCGCAATGACTCCGCCTCCGTCGTGGGGCGGGCGACCGAAGATATGCTGGAACAGTTCTCCGCCGATAAGCTCTTCCTCTGCGGTGCGGGATGCGATCCCGACTTCGGCATCAGTGGCACAAACCTCGACGAGACCATGGCCAATCGCGCCATGCTCCGCGCCGCCCGCGAAATCATCGTTGTCGCGGACTCAAGCAAGTTCAGCAAGCGAAGCATGTCTCTCATCGCCACATTCTCCGAGGTCGACGTGGTCATCAGCGACGCAGCCCTTGCCCCAGCCATGCAGGACCGCATCCGATCCTTCGGCTGCAAACTCGTGCTCGCCTGAAACATGCTTGGGAGCTATACACCTCGTCCTGGTAGTAAAACCTGGCACCAATCTAGATCAGCCTGGGATCACGCGCAGCGGTCACAACCCAAAGTTCGAGGATCCGAATACGGTGGCATTGTTGGAGTTCTGAGGTCCGGCTCCAGCGAAGAGGAAGTTTGGGTGATTGAAGGTGTTGTGGAACTCTCCGCGTAGCTCAAGCCGTTCACCGAGCCAGAGACACATTGCCGAATGAACCGAGGGCAGGGTCTAGGCACGCAGAAGTGTTGAAGAAGGCTTCGGACGGGACAAAGTTGTAACCCGAACCGGCTGCATTTGGAAGAGGATAAAGAAGGACCAGCTTCACGCCGAGGATGTCCAGCTTTGTCGCCGGGATCACGTTGGAAGGTGTTCCGCAGGCCGTGTACCCCGAAAGGGACGCCGCAGTAGCCGATTCGGGCTCTGGGCCGCGCTCTGTGTCTGCGTGGTATCGAAGAGCTCTCCGGCGCAGATTGGATTGCGGCCGTTCATGGGAAGCATCTCCATCGTTCGGCTGTTGATCAGCTGGCTGCGCTCCGAAGCGGCCGTCTTGAGGACGGGAGCACTGGCCATCACTTCGACGATCGAGCTTACGGCGCTGGCTTGAAGCGACAGATCAATCTGCTGCCGCCGCTGCACGCTCAGCGTGAAAGGTCCGGCAGCAGACCTGTTAAACCCTTCCGCCGTGACAACGAGACGGTACGTGCCTACATGCACAGGATTTATCGTCCATGCGCCGCTGGTGTTCTCTTTGCATGATAGGCAAAGTTCGTCTCTGTGTTGGTGACCGTAACGTCTGTGGCCGCAACCGTTGCGCCGCTAGCATCGACAACGCGGCCAGCTACGGTCGCAGTATCGATCTGTGCGGATAGAGCCGCGGGAGCGAGCAGGCCGGCAAGGGCCTCAGCAGTCGTACCTTCCGGGCAGACGCTTAAGTACTCATCGGTTGTAGGAGTGGCCCGCCCGGGCCAGAATGCGTCGAGACTTTCTCGCGTACCTCGAACTGGAGCGGGCGCACCCCTACCGGACATTTCTGCACTACAACACGTGGTATGACATCGGCGAGTGAAATTGATTTGGCGCTGCAGATGTATTAGACCGGATGCATGCTTCCGGCGAAGAACTCGTGCGCAAGCGCGGTGTCACCATGGATTCTTTCCTCATGGACGACGGATGGGACAACACGAGCTCTCTGTGGCAGTTTGATCGCGACTTCCCAATGGCTTTACACCATTGCGGTCCATGGCGCAGCAGTATGGCTTCGGTATCGGCGTTTGGCTCTCGCCATGGAGCGGTTACGACCGCGAGAAGCAGGAGTGCATTACTACGGCACGGGCCAGAGCTACGAGATCGGTCTTACGCAATCCCCTGGCTAAGCCGCAAAGCATGCACATCGACCGTGCAACAGGCCTTTGAACTTCCTCAGGGTGCAGCGCAGCAATACCGAGCACACCACCCGAAAATGCAGATAAGGCAAGCCTGCCCCTGGAGCTCCGGGCACACGATCCTTACACCTTCACTTTGCAGCCGTTTCAGGTGCTTACACTGGAGGCAGAGCCGGTGCGTTAACGGTCAGTCTGGAGATCTGGAACTGATATTCTAGTAGAAGGCTCAAGGGCTGGGCGGATGCGAAGGTTCGGCATTTTGCCTGGCCTTCTCGGGTGTGCTGTCGGGACGGCTTGACTCCGGTCGGATTTATTCGTGGTTGCAGGCTTTGGCGTAGATGCGGAGCACGTCGCGTACGGCATCGACGACGATGGAGGTGGGATCTGGGGAAATGATGCCATCGCGGAGGCGCCTGTACTGGGCGGGGAGATACCGGCTGCACATGGTCCCGGGGATGGTGACCGCAGAGAGGTTTGCGATGAGGCGGTCGACGGCGGCCACGATCTCCGGCCGGTGCCAGAAGTAGCGAATCCGGTCGCTGTAGCTGTAGACGCGCAGAAGATGCTGCTCTGCGGCGGATCCCGGGTAGTAGGTCTGCCAGTCTGCCGGGTATCGCAGCATGGTGTCCTCGACGACGCGTGCGAGGGAGGATTGCTGCGGCTCGGGCACAAGCTGGACTTCCATGTCGGCGAGCGCATACAGCGCCTCGCGCATGGCAAAGGTCAGCGCCGGGCCGACCTTGAGGATGGCGAAGCCATCTTCGACCAGCTCCGGGTAGGCCGATGCTTTTTGGTAGTCGGTCGAGTGCGCCTCGAAGACGATCAATTCCGGCTGTCGGTCGAGCCACGCGGCGAGCGGTTGCGCCTTTTGCCGGTCGTAAGAAACCACGGAATCATGATCGAACTCGACGCCCGGCTGGACGACCAGGGCCAGGACCCTGGGCCAGACCTCTTCAAGGCCGGCCTTGGCGAAGGCATGCTTGTGCACCTCGAGGGTCTGTTGCGCCGCCTCCGCGGAGGTGACCTCCACTCCGCCGAGGGCATGGGTCGCGCCTCCGGGTACGGGCACCTCCGTCCCGATCACATAGAGTGGAGCCTCACCTGCTGTTCGCGCGGCCTCTGCTGCCTGGCAGAGCTGCACGGCCCGCTGCGCCACGGTCTCGTCCGAGAGCGGCGTGCTGTCGCCTCCAAGGGCCATGCTCGCGTCCAGGTGGATCTTGGTAAAGCCCGCGGAGACGTACTCCGCGACCATGGCCTCGGCCAGCTGCATGGCCTCCTGCGTCGATCGGCCGCGCCACGGATTGGGGCCCAGGTGGTCGCCTCCGAGGATCAACTTCTCCGCCGGGAGACCAGCCTTCGCGACGTGCCGGAGCACGAACTCGCGAAAGTCCCGCGGTCGCATTCCCGTGTATCCGCCAAACTGGTTCACCTGGTTGCTGGTGGCTTCGATCAGAAGAAGCGATCCGGTCTCCGCCGCCTGCTCTGCCGCCGCACGCACGACCCAGGGGTGCGCCGAGCACACGGAACAGAGGCCCGTTGGGGTCCCGGATCTTCGCTTCGCGAGTTGATTCCGGAGTGCTTTCGACAAGGCCGGGCTCAGTGGATCTGGAAGGGTTGGACGACGCGATTGATCACGCCATCCGGGCTGGGCGTATCCGGCTTCAGACCGTGGGCCACCGAACAGAACAGTCCCAGCATCTGGCCGAAAAGCACATCGAGCACCGGCCGGTAGAGATCGGAGATCCCGTTCTCGATGCCGAGGTAGATCTCACAGCAGGGCGCCACATCCGCCGCAGCCGATGCCGGCCCGATGGCGATCCGATCGCCTGTAATGCGCTTTCCGCCGATCTCGAGAAGCAGGTCCCGCGCGTAGAGCGCCCGCCGCTTCTCCTCCGAGACGAAGCAAACGATCAGCGTCTTCACATCCAGCGCCGCCATGGGACCGTGACGCAGCCCAAGCACAGTCTCGGACATCGTCTTCACCTGTCCCGCCGTCATCTCGAGCACCTTGAGGGCCGACTCCCGGGCGACGCTTGCGAGCGACCCCGACCCCACAAAGCAGATGCGGTCGAAGTCCAGGGATGCGGCATGGTCAGCCACGTCCGCGGCCGTCTCCAGCAGATCGCGGCCGGCACGCACCAGGCGTTCGTGGACCGTGGCATACTCCTCGATCGACCAGGCATGCGCCAGGCACTGGCCCATCACGATCATGTTGGTGAACGAACTCGTCATGGCTAGGCCGCGGTCGTTCACCGCGTCGTCGAGCACCACCGCGCAGCTGTGCGCCGCACGCCTACAGACCGCAATCATCTGCGCCTCTGTATTGCAGGTCACGATCAGGTGGGCGATCTCGGGGTACTGCTCGATTGCCCGCTCGAGCACCGCAACGCCCTCCGGCGAGTCTCCCGAGCGTGAAAACGAGATCCACAGATATCGGCGGCCAGGAACGATGTAATCTTCGAGATTCGGAAGAAGCTCTGTGCTCGCACAGGCTGAGACCTCGCAGCCCCAGGCCTGCCGAAGCAGCAGAACCAGGGCCTGGCCGATGTAGTCAGAGGTTCCGGCTCCGACCAGCATCACAGCCGGCCTCTTCTCGATCGACTTCCGCAAGCCCGCTTCATCGAGAAACGCTGTGAGGCTTGCCTGATGCCGACGAAAGATCTCGAGCGTGGTCGTCCAGGTGTTGGGCTGCTGGGTAATCTCACGCGGCGTAAAGCTCAGCCCGCGAACCTTCTGTTCTTCTGCGCTCAGAGACGTGAAGCGAGTAAGTGTAGACACGAATTCCTTTGCAGGTGACCTGTTTCGTAACTTTGGCAGCAAACGTAAGCAAACACAAGCAATAATAACGGTGTTCTCCCCCCGCATCAATACCACATCCAGCCCGAGGAGATACACGATGGCGACCCACCCCTTCCCACCCGAGAAACGCAGTCCGATATCACCCTCGCCGGAGAGACAAACCTGGACCTGATCCTTTACGGTCTCCCGGACACATGCCCGCCAGGCGCGAACTGCTCGCCACCGGCTTCGAGGTCACCCTTGGAGGGTCCTCGTCCATCCTCGCCCACAACCTCGGAATCCTTCGGTCACAAATCTGCCAAGCCGAAGGGGATCCCCTTCCCGGAAGAAGATAGCGTTGTCCCCTGTGGCCTACCGATTTCTGTTTCCTTTGATAAGTTGCTCCCGCTATTCTCCCGAAAGCAAAATGTTTCGGCACTACCGCTAGCCCCGCAGGTGTTACACCCGGAGCAGCGGGATACGGAAATACCGTGTGATTTCTCCAAGCCCGATGTTGTGAAGGCTGCAGAAGCCCCTATACAACGGCTGCAAAGCAGATGCAGCATCAAGCTCGGCCGGCGGTCTTTTGCTTGCTCCTACAGCGTCTGTTCCCTCGTCGCCAGCTCCCGCAGCGTTCAATTCCGTCGCGGATCGGCGCAAAGCGGTCGAGAAACTCGTTGTGGGCGTCTCTTTGGCGGCGCTCTCTGAGATGTCTCCGGCTTTCTGGTCGACTGCTTCGAAGATGTCTTTTTGGTGGCCCCGCTCTGCCGCACCGCGACTCTCGAAGGGTTTTCTCCACTCCGCTTGCGATGGACCGCGGGATTCCGGTCAAGATGACGGAATTATAAACAGGCTCTAAGCCGAGGGTTGCAAGCCGGGGTCTTCTGAGTGCGCAGAGGGTGAGCGGATGAAGAACAGTAAACATACGGTTCCGACGAGGGGCATGAGCCCGGCAATCAGGAAGGCTGGGCCGTACGAGAATCGATCTACCGTAATCCCGACGACGAAGGTGAAGGCTACGCCCGCGAGACCGGCTGCGAATCCGCTGAGCCCTGTTACTGTCGCAACGACGTCTTGGGGGAACAGGTCTGACGGTAAAGTGAGACCCATCGTCGACCAGCTTGCGTAACCCCACAGAGCGAAGCAGATCAGCATGAGGGCTACGGAGGCGCTATGTACGCGTGCCGCGGGTATACCGGCTAAAATAGGCAGACAACTCACAAGGCACACCCCAGTACGTGCTCGGACGATTGAGATTCCCCGTCGAATGCAATATCCGGATAAGAATCCACCTGTGAAGTTCCCAAGATCGGCTGCGACAAAGGGTATCCAGGCAAATAGAGCTATCTGCTTCAGGCTGAAGCCTCGAGCATCGCTGAGATACTGCGGCAGCCAGAAGACGTAGAACCACCAGATAGGATCCGTAAACGCACGGCCCAGCACAACACCCCAGACATTCCGGTTGGTCAGCAAGGTAAGCCAGCGTTGCAGGCCTTTCTCTCGCGACTTCGATGGCATCTGCTGGCCTGCACGGATCAAAGCGATTTCTTCCGGGGCTACCCGCGGATGCCGATCCACAGGATGGTAGATGCGCAACCAGAGCAGCAGCCAGACAAACCCGAGCACGCCTGAAAAGACGAACGACCATCTCCAGCCGAACGCTATGGCGATCCATGGAATCACAAGTGCGGCCAGAGCTCCTCCTATGCTGGAGCCACTATCAAATATCGCCACGGCGACACTGCGTTCCTCACTCGGAAACCACTCCGCTACCGTTTTGCTGGCTCCCGGCCAGTTCAACCCTTCTCCCATACCCAACATGAACCGAAAGGCGACGAAGCCGGATACGGAACTGGCAGACCCCATCAGAACGTTCACCAGGGACCACCAGATCACGGCCACGGCTAAGCCGATCCGGGTGCCTATGACATCGAGGAAGATGCCTCCAACAAGCCAGGTAAGCGCATAAGAGAGCTGAAATGACCCAATGATCTTTGCAAGATCGGTATGGGTGAAATGGAACTGGGCGGCGATCACTGGCGACAGGACCGAGAAGGTCTGCCGGCTGATGTAATTGATGGTCGTCGAGAAGAACAGCGTCCACACGATCCACCATCTTGTCCGGCCTGCACGCAGAACCTTCTGCCCTACCCGCGCCTTTGGTTGCGGGCTTCCATCAACAGACAGCATCTATGTTGCCCTCGACTTTACGGTACCAGCCTGCTTCATCCGCATTGATTATCCTCACAGCAATCCCGGCCATGTACCGGGATCTCCCTTTAACCTAGGATTGCGTCCCCCGCGCCACGATTACTGATCAGGCAGACTGAGGTTGGGTTTAGATCGGCTTTCGAATCGGCTCTCAGCGGGATGGAATCATGCGGTCCAGCTGGGCGGCTGAATCCGCGTCCAGATACACGGTCACACCTGGATGCGTGCGGAGGATGGTTGCGGGACAAGCCGTCGATATTTCCTCTTTGAGAGTTCGCAGAATGATGCTTGCCTTTCTGCCTCCCGGCACGGAGACAATCAGCTTTGGCACCCGAAGCACGGCTGGAATCGTGAGTGTCACAGCATATTCCGGAACATCCTCCGGACGGTCGAACCAGCCTTCCGCCGCCTGCTGTTGCCGGCAGGCAGCGTCCAGGTGAACAACCTTCACGTCCAAAGGATCGGAAAAGTCTGCCGTATCGGGATCATTAAAGGCAAGGTGTCCGTTTTCCCCGATGCCCAGCAAACATAACTGTGGATCCGAGGCACGCAGTCTCTGTGCATACCCACGGCACATTTGCTCGACGTCCGGAGCGGTTCCATCCACCTCGTAGAACTCCTTGATTGGAACCTTCTGCGTCAGCTTCTTCCGAAGATAGCCACGGAAAGACGCCGGGTGATCTACCGGCAGCCCAATGTACTCATCGAGGTGGAACCCACAGACCTGATCCCATGGCAGCCCCCTCATGCTGGTGAGGGCCTCCAGGATGTCGAGCTGCGAAGCACCTGTCGCGAAGATCGCTGCGACACTCTCACGGTTCTTGGACAGCTCCTTCAGTGCCTCCGCTGTCGCACGAGCTGCCGCAGCTCCCATCGACTCCCGGCTAGGGTGAACTTCCACACTCATTGTTCCTACCTGGAACCGCCTTACCTCTTCGTTGCCATCCCTCATGCTGCTCGCTCCTCTATTAAACTTGTTAGCTGTACGTCGACTGTTCAAAGTTCTTGCCAACGAACCGTGGCGTCCAGAACAGCTTCAACACTCAACTGGCTACGGCGGTTCTAGGACAACATGAGGGGGGCCAGCTGAACAGGTCTATCACCTCCTGAAGCCGCCGTCCCTGTTAAAACAAGAGCTTTGCCGAGAACTGTGCAATGCGCGGAGAGACTGCACTGGTAATGCTGCCGAAGCCGCCAGAACTCACTGGAGTAATAGGGTTGTTCAGGTTGTCGCGGTTGAGCAGGTTGAAATATTCAGCCCTGAACTCCAACGTTGCGGCCTCTCGGATGGGGAAGCTGCGGAACAATCCGCCGTCCCAATCAGCGTAGCCGGGACCTCGGAAGGAACCTTTGACCACATTGCCGAAACTCCCCACCGATGGCAGCGAGAAAACAGCGGGATTCAGGAAATTCTTACAGGGAGCGCTGGTCTTGCAGGCTCCTACCCCATAGGGCGATCTTCCATTCCACTGAGCGCGGTCCTGTAGCAGTGCTGTTTGGGACCGATCCGATCCTGCGGTGATGGTGAGCGGGCTTCCACTCTGCAGCTGCACAATCCCTGTCGTCTGCCAGTCATTTACAACGGCCCGCAGCACACGAGGACCATCATGAAGCCGCGGGAACTTCCAAAGATACGACGCGGAAAAGACGTGCTGACGATCGAAGTCAGAGGGGCCTATGTCCAGCGACTTATAGTTCGGCACATAGATCGGATAGGCATAGGCTGCACCTGGACCGGAGGAAGGCGTGGTATCGATAGTCAGGTAGGGTAAGGTATCGATGGCTTTCGAAAACGTGTAGTTCGCCGTGAAACTTATGCTTTTCCAGGCACGCTGCTGCAGCGTGGCTTGCAGGGAGTTGTAGCTTTCATTTCCGCTCATGCTTGTTTCGAGGATATTGGTATATCCCGGGAGATGCCTCCGTTGATCCGGCGAAAGCAATGTCCCATTTGGGGACAGCACGCCAGGAATAGATGGGTTCAGGTTATTGCCTACGAACAGATGGCTGGCATGTGCCCCTACATACGCGATCCTGCTTGTGATGTTTATGGGGAATTGCTGCTCCACAGTCAAATTCCAAGCATAGTTCAAAGGAACCTGAAATGTACCCGACGGATCATAGGTGTTCACCTGGACAGGGGCAGGAAACACAAAGTTCGCAGGAGCCACGGCCGGGGCAGGAAATGGATCCGTTATCCCGGCATATGGATTGCTGAATGTGCCCTGATCGGTCCGCGAAATGGACAGGGAGAAAGGACTGTTTTCCGAGGAAATACTGTTCATGATCGCGGGCTGCCGGGTGTCATAGAAGAGTCCAGCTCCTCCACGGACGCTGAGCGTACCATTGCCATGCACGTCGTAGGCAAAACCGACCCTCGGCATGATATTGCCGTAGGAAGAACGTACGCCTTGCGTGGGAACACCTGCATCTCCCGGGAAGAGCATTCCCGGAGGGGCATTCACGTAGACGGTTGATTTCCGGCCTGCGGCATAGGCTGCCGGGCTGAATTGCTCGATGCGATGCATTAGTTCCTGCCAGGGTTTGAAGGGCTCATACCGCAGTCCGTAGTTCACCGTCAGACGGTGCGAAACCCGCCAGCTATCCTGTCCATAGAAACCATAGAACTGATTCCGGTCATTGAAGTATTGGCCGGCTCCCTGATTGAAGCTTGAGAGGGCTCCCAGCAAAAAACTAGCGAGAGCGTAGTTGGTTCTATCGGAACTAAACGTGAAAGTTCCCGGCTGATTGTATTGGTTATTCAGGTCGACCTTACTGACTTCGGCATGTACGCCGAAAGCCATGCTGTGGCTTCCCTTGACCCAGTGCACATCATCGGAGAGCGAGTAGTTGTTTCGTTGAAAGGCCGCCCCTGCGGTCGCGCCCAAGGTGAAGAAGCCGGTTGCCGAGACACCCGTGATCGCCCTTATCGATGGCTGAGAGATGTTGACTCCGAAGTCGGTGATGCTCGGACCGTCTGGCACCGGACCTCGGGTGGAGATCTCACGCGAGTAATTGACCACTAGGGTGTTCAAGATGCTCGGGGTGAAGGTGTGCGTCTCGGAGAGCAGCGCGCTCTGGACCCGAATGTTCGACTGGGCAGCATAGGTGAGTAGGTTGGCGGGGTTGAGGACACCAGCGCTTGAAAAGCTGTTGAGATAGTAGTGAGCCGAAAGGTGGTCCGCGGTTCCCAGGTCCTGATCGCCGCGAAGCAGGAGCTCGTTGAAGTCTTGCGCAAGAGGATTTTGGTAAAACACCGACCCGTTGCTGCTGACGCTGGGAAGATCTTTCATCAAGGCAATTGATGCGGGATCGAAGGTGGAGGGATCAATGAAGTTCTTGGGATAGAGCTTTCCCGTAAATGGGTTAACAATCTGAGTCGTCACATTGGAAAAATCGCCGGCCAGATTGGCTGGGGTAGGCAGGAAGGAGTTGACGCCTCCCTGCTGGTCGCGAATGATCGTCTTCTGGTACCCAACGAAGAAGAACGTATGCTTACTGCCGAACAAATGCGGGATGGCCACCGGACCACCGAGCGTACCGCCAAACTGATTGCGCTTCAGTGGGTCGACCTTAGTAGCGAAATAATTGCGGGCATTGAACATGCCGTTCCGGACATATTCGAAGAGATCGCCATGGTACGCGGCTCCGCCGGACCTGGAGATAATGTTCACCACCCCCCCGGCGTTCTGACCGTACTCCGCGCTGTAGTTGCTGGTTTGGACGCTGAATTCCTGGAGCGCGTCAGGGAACGGAAACGGCTGATTGACGTTGGTATATTCGTCGATATTGTTCCCGCCATCGAACATGAAGTTCGTATCTGCGGTGCGCGAGCCATTCACCGAGACCGTAACGGCGGCAGGGAACGTTTTGGTCGTCCCCTGGTCCGCATTGTCCGCCGGACCTAAGACCACGCCCGCAACCAACTCCGTGAGCACGGCGGCGTTTCTTCCGTTGAGCGGCAGTTCGTTGACGCTCTGGCGATCGATGACTTGCGACAAGGTGCCGGTCGTGGTATCCACCTGTGAGGCATTCGCATCCACCGTCACCGTCTGCGATGTCTCTCCGAGCGAGAGACTTGCATTGACTGTCTCGGATTGATCGGCCTGCAGCACGATCCCCGTCCGAACATAGGCCTTGAAACCAGGCGCGGTAACCGAGATGGAGTAGCCGTCGGGCGGCAACGACGGGAAAATGTACTGCCCGCTCGTATTTGTTCTAACCGTGGTAGTTGCACCCGTGTTGACCTGGGTCGCAGTAAGCGTGGCCGAGGGGATTACCGCCCCTGACGCATCGGCAACCGTGCCGGAGAGCACTCCCAGTCCCTGGGCAAATATGGCTGGCGCGATGGCCAGCAAACCTAGGCACATACCAGTTGCATACAGCTTTCGTTCCTGTGTGAGCTTCTTCCATAGACTTGGAACGTTCATATAGCCTCCAGGAACCGCCATAAACCGAAAATCGCTTGAGCCGGAATAACGGGAGCAATTGGGCTTGCCCAGGTTTGTATCCAGTGAAGGGATAGAGATGTATCTAGATATCCTGTCGGCAAGATACATGTCAAGAATATTTTCTTGAATCTGGAACGTTTTTTCACAGTGGCACTAAGGACTGGACTGCGCCAAGCTTCTTGGAGCAGTTGAACCGGTCAAACCCGCGCGTTCATTCTCTGAGAAATGATCGGGGCTCATATACTTAGCGAGGAAGGGATGTGTGAAAAATGCTTCGCGGAATGTTCCACAATCGCCGACCATGAAAATAAACTATCGTCAGCGCGGAAAAGTGGGCCTTCGGGAGATAGCGGCAGCAGCCCAGGTGAGCGTTGCTACGGTTTCCCGCGTTCTCAACGGAAACAGTCGTGTCGATCCGGCTATACAGAAGGCTGTCTTGGAGACGGCGGCAAATCTCAACGTCGATCTCTCCCAACGGAACAAGGCAAAGGCTCTCGCTTTCCTGCTCAGCAATCGGCTGATGCTGCACCCCTTCCATTCCCGGATTCTGAGTGGCGCGGAGGCGTGTTGCGCGGCGCGTGGGTGGGACATCGTATTTCTGTCCTTCAACTATTCCCCCCACGCACCCTGGGACGAGTTGCACCTGCCGAAGGTAGTACAGCGCCGCGATGTGATTCGGGCGGTTCTCCTGGCAGGAACGAACTCCACCAACCTTACCGATCTCTTGGACCACAAGGGCATCCCCTACGTGGCCTTGGGCAACAACATGCTGGGAGAGCCGCTGAATTCAAAGAGCGACCTGATCTTTGCCGACGATATGCAGGGCGGCCGCGATATTGTCCGGTACCTGATCAGCCTGGGTCACCGCGACATATGGTTCGTAGGGAATATCCGTTCCCCCTGGTTTGCACGATGCTTTGCGGGCTATAGCCATGTCATGGACGAGGCCGGCTTGCTGCCGCGTCACTGCAGCATCGACTCCGAGGATGATACCGAGGTCGGTTATCTTGGGACAAAGTCTCTGCTGGCGCGCGGGGAACCCGCCACGGCGATCTTTGCCGGGAACGATTCGACCGCGCACGGCGTCTACAGGGGCCTGCGAGACAGCGGTCTGAAGATCCCCGATGACATCAGCGTCGTTGGCTGCGACGATACCATCGGTTCCTGGCTCTATCCCGGGCTAACTACGATACGGGAGTTTCCCGAGCAGCTGGGCAAGCAGATGGTCGAGCTGATCCTCAACCGTATTGCCACACCCGGTCTCGAGCCTCAGCGCGTTACGATCCCGACTGAACTGATCAAGAGAGAGTCGTGCCGCCAGATCCTCAGCACTCAAGAGATAACGTGGGAAAAGGCTCTGCACGGCGTTGGAAGCCTATGAACCATACCCCTCGCGGCAGAACCTCCAAATTCCGCAACTCTACACTTCCTCCGGTACTGCGAACGGGGCCCGGTATCCTCGATCCCCGCCTCGCAGCAGGAGATTGGCTTCGTCATCGTTTTTGACCAGCTGGGTTTCCGAATCGAAGTTCAGCGTTCTTCCAAGCCGGTAGGAGGCATTTGCCAGGTGCGCCAATCCGGAGGAAAAATGACCCTCTTCGATAGGTGCTCTGAGATCTTCCCTCTTTCGGCTGGCGACGCAGTCAATGAAGTTCGCGAAATGGTTTTCCTTCCCCAAGGGTGCTGATGGCCCTGGCTGCTGCTCTTTTCCCAGCCAACTGCTGTAACCGGCAGCATTGTCGATAGCAAGATAGCCCTTAGATCCGTAGAAGACATTCCCGACGGAGTTGTAGCTCCCCTCCATCGGACCGAGGCCACCCTGCGCTGTTTCGCCTGAGGAGGTCAAAGCCTTACGCCGCTCCCCGATATCCGCCTCATGGTTGGTTATCCAGTGGCGAACCTCGAATTCGAGCATGGTGGGTTTCCCATTTGGGCGCTGGTATTCGAAGATGCAATTCAAAGTATTGGGGGTCTGCTGGTCGTCGTCGAACATGAAGTGGCCCCCGATCGCAGAGATCTTGTTGGGAAAGCCCAACCCTAATCCCCATCTGGCAATATCCAATTGATGAATGCCCTGGTTTCCGAGATCCCCATTGCCGTAATCCCAGAACCAGTGCCAGTTGTAGTGGAAGTGATTCTTGGTGAAGGGCAACAGAGGAGCCGGCCCGGTCCACAGGTCGTAATTCACTCCCGCGGGGACGGGCGATACAGGCGTGTGGCCAATCGTGTCTCTCCACTTAAAACAAAGGCCGCGGGACAGATAGACGTCTCCGAGAAGCGATTCCTGCTGCAGCTTTTTCACTGCATCCTGCATGGAGGCAAGCGAGCGGGACTGGGTTCCATGCTGCACAATGCGGTTGTATTTTGCCGTCGCACGCACCAACTGACGGCCCTCCCATAAGTTATGCGAGCACGGCTTCTCCACATACACATCCTTGCCGGCCTGCATTGCCCAGATGGCCATAAGAGCATGCCAGTGGTGGGGCGTGGCAATAGAGACGGCGTCGATCGATTTGTCATCGAGCAGCTTGCGCACATCGACGTAAGTCTTCGGTTGATGGCCCAGCTTGCGCACCTGAACCAAGCGCTGACTCATTACGTTGTCGTCGATATCGCAGAGTGCCGCGATATCGACGTTCGGCAGGGCTCCATAGGCCTGGATATGGTTTTCTCCCCGGCCCCGCAGTCCGATAATGGCCACGCGAACACGATCGTTTGCGCCCCGAACTCGTGCCGATGCATCCAGCGCACGAAGACGCCCGGGAACCGCCACCACAGCCGCCGCCTTTGCCCCATTCTTCAAAAACTCTCGTCTGCTGTCGTCCATATCGTCACCGTTCTTCTGTTTGGGATGAGCTACCCCGCTGCCCTTAGGGATGTGCAGCGTATTGCTTGTATTTCTCTGCAACCTGAGCCTCTTTGTAGTCGCCTTCATGAATCAGGACGCGGTAGTGGAAGAGAATCGATTTCCCTGGGGGAAGCGTATAGCTCCCGTCCTGCTTAGTGTCTGGGAGAAAATACTTGAGTCCGAAAGGATTCGCCGCCAGCAGTCCGTAACCACGGGCGTGCCAGTAGGTGGGATGGCGAAAGCTATCCGGATTGTCGAAGACCGCAACACCCAGTTTTTGACCATCGATGACGCCGTCCACGTCTACCCAGTTGGCCCGCTTACCCCAAACCTGCGATTCGCCTTTGCCGCCTTCCGAGTTCACCATCGTCCCCGAAGGCGTATCCAATTGCGGAGCGAGGCGAATAGCGAATGTACCCTCTTTCGTGTCTCCAAATTTGACCGGTGCCTTGCCGGCCCAAATCACAAACTTACAATCAATCACACGAGAATCTTTGTCGCCGCGGAAGGTATATTCCTGTGTCTCCTGAGCAAACGGCTTGTGATCGGGTCCTTCAAGATCGAACGTGGCCCGGATGGTACCCAAGGAGGCGCCGCCTTGCACTCTATCGAGCTTGCGGAACACCATGCGCCCGAACTGTTGTGGGTTTGAATGACCGTAATATTTCATGAAAGCTTCCTCCGTCCAGAAGGAATAGCCATCGACGTCGCCGTGGCCGAAGTACATGGCGCGCTGATGCGGCTCGAGGGACGGGTCATGCTCGTGCTCAGGGGGAATCTGATCGCCGATCGGTAATTCGCGGGTAACGATCACCCCCTTAGCGTCGCGCAAAGGCTGCAGATACGCTTTTGAGGTCTTTGGATCGAAGTTATAGATCGTGAATGGCTTTCCTCCGATCGCCACCTGGATGGAATTTCCCTGCTGCATCAAGCTCACTTCTTCTGCGCCTCCGCAGCTCGGAAGGCTCAGGAGCACGATCGCCGTAAGCACGAAAGGTAAGTGAAAACTTCTGGTTTGCACGGGCTCTATTCCTCGCAGTAGTTCGGGTTAAGATTGGATGGAGTAGGGATCTGGGAAGGCCTGGTCTAATGAGCTCTTGCCTTCCCGGCATCAGCCGCAGATTGCTTTTGCTGCTCCTGCAGGATGCGCCACATGTTCCCAGAGAAGATCTGCGCCTGCGCCTCAGGCGGCACTTCGCACGCGTCTAGCATGGCGTGATAACGCGCCAGGGAAGCGTCGAACTCTGCCAAATCTCCGCGGAATATGTCGGAGGCGAAGACGAGCTTTTCAAACGCACTTCCGCCGCCGGACGGGGTATGAGGGCTTACCAGCCCAGTCCACCAAAAGACCGAACGGAAGAAGCGATAGTCCTCTTTTTTCTTGATCAGAGTTGTTCCGGAGACGTCGAACAAGAGGTTTGGGTTCCAACGTCCGATTTCGGCGGCCTCAGCGTAGTCTGGATTGCCCAGATGCGCGCCGATGATAATCAATTGCGGCCAGTGCCGCGCAATCAGATCCAGACGGGTGATGCGCATCCGGTCAAAGCTGATATCCGCTGCTTGCTCCGGGTGCTGGCGAGCTACCGTCCCGGTGTGGAAGAGTAAAAGCATGTGGTACTTAGCCGCGCGATCGTAAATAGGCCAGTACACCCGGTCGTCATAGTTCTTCTTTGTGGAACTTATTTCGCCCAGCCCGCGAAAACCAGCCGTATGAAATCGGTCGATCTCCTGGAGAACATTCGGATCGTCCAGCTTAATATCTCCAAATCCTATCAACCGGTTTGAGTGTTCCGTGATGAACTTACTGGCTTCCGGAAGGGCTTTTGGAGTCGTCAGCAGAAATCCTAGACCATCGACCGCATTCAACTTGCTCAGCAGCAGTTCGAGCATCCCGGGCTCCCCGTCGAAATGCTCGTGTACATCGATGAGCTTGGGAGGGGGCGACTGCGCCAATACGGGGAAAACGGCAGCGAATATTGCTGAAGCGACTATCCATCCAAAAGGCTGTCTCATCCATTCCTTTCCTTGTTCGAGTCGCTGCCTTTTTCGGAGCAGAAAGCGAACAGACCGTTTGTAGTGACGGACCAGCTCGCGGGGGATGCTTGATGGAAATCTAATCTAGTGCATGCTTTACCTTGCGTCAAGAAATATTTCGCATATGCTGGAAACATATCCCACGCGAAATAGAATTGCAGCTTACTGGAAATGGCGCACGGCAGACTTGATAGGCCTAATGTAGTCTGACGTTCACAGGCCCGAAGACCTCTCCCATGGTTCATAGCAACGTGCGATTGCGTGCTTCACCACGCCGAAGACGTGCAGGTCCTCTCCGAGGTAGACGCAGATCGGCTGGAAGCGCAGGTTAGCAGGATCGAGCTAAACAGAGTCCGGGCCGCGGCGTAGCCGCTTAACCGTGGACTTACCATTGAGTGCGACCACAACCACACTCCGTTGACCGGCTTTGCCGTCCGGTCTACGACCAGGAAATCGCGGCCAGATGCGGCACCCTTCAACGAGTCGCCATCGACCCGCATAGGAAAGTCGCAGCCTTGTTCTAGATCAGGAACTCGGTCAGATCGAGCGGTGTCATAGCATAAGAAAGAGGTTCACCTGACGCGGTGTGCTGATCACCTGGCTCAGAGATGTGCTGCGGCCTGGAGCTTAGTTGGTTGTTTCCAAACGGAGGGCGCTCCAAGGAAGTACCAGATTGCGATACCCGTATCGCAGACAGCGCACCCAAAAGAGGAGAGCGGAATGAAAGGCAGGATAGGGTGGCCGTACAGATGATGCAAGATGTCCCAGCCGACATGGAGCATCCATCCGAGGCCCACAAAGCGGTAGTCAGTCAGCGCTCGAAATGCTAGCCAAATCTTGGCCTCCCCTTCGTTCTTCAAAACCAGTCGGGGTTCAACTTCTGGGACATCAAGACCGGCGATTACTTCGTCGAGTTGGAAGGTCAATACTACGGTTGGGATAATTCCACTCAAGGCGGGCGGTGGAAATGAACGGAAAGCCATGATCGAGAACTTCAAAAAGATCCTGGACGACTTCGATGCCGACGGAGACGGAAAACTTTCGCGGGACGAAGCGCCCGTGATGTTCCGGGATTCCTTCGACCGATACGATTCCGATCATGACGGCTTCATTACCATAGAGGACGCGCAGGCTTGGGATTAGATTGCGCCTCTGGCTTTCCTCAGAGCACGGTTCCGAGCCGTCGCCAGATGAACGAACACCAACCTGCAGGTTAACGCGCTAGGAGAATCGACAGGGTCCGCCCTTCTCAGGCTGGATGTTGTCGGCGGTCATTTCGTCCCTTTGGCAAGCATGAGGGCTCTACCTGGAACTGTCGTATCCTCAACTCGCTTTGCTGGAAAAGCCCGGGACCGGGCAGATAGCAGATGCAAGAGCGGAAGGAAGGCTGGACTGGAACGAGGAGCGAAGGTATTTTGCCCGATGGACATCTTCGATTTTGAGCAGTTCGGCGACGCACTCCGGCGAAGCCGGATAAGAGATGTTTCCACCCATTGCAGCACCTTCGGCTCCCAGACCTGCTACAGCGCAGATCTTGCCCCCAATCACTTTGACCCCGCCCAGAAGAGCAGGTTGTTACCCCACTGGCGGGTCTCGTGATGTGGGGCAATGAGAGCAAGGAGCTACGCGCAGATTCAAGATCCATAACCACATTGTCGGCAAAATATGGCTTCGCGTCACGCCGTGGACAGACGATCTCTCGGGAAGACACTAGGTTAACTATGCTCACGACATTACGCAAGCTAAAGGAAGAGGAAGTGACTCTACCGAAAATAAAATGTCGCGAATCTCTCGACCGAATCAGCGTGCGAAGGCATCATCATTCCGTAGATTACAAATACTTTAAGTATGACAATGCGACGTATGTCTCACTCATCGTTGAGCATTCGCCGAACCTTAGACTTTACGTTCAAATCCTTATGCCTTCCTTGTGTCTGAATCCCTAAGCTGTGACTAGCTGTGAGATGTCTGCTAAGCAGCAGGGACAAGAGAAAATGCAAGCTTCGTGGAAGGCTCTTATATTGGTTCCTCTACTAGCTTTGATCTCTGAGGTGTGCGAGGATCCGGCCATAAGAACTGATATTTCCCACATCGTTTTTTGGCACAGAGTGCTAATGTTCATCGTTGGAGTGGGCGATCTTGCGGTGTACGGTCACATTGTTCAGCTCCCGCCGCATGTCCTTTCTCGCTGGATGACCCTTTACGCCGCATGTTTTTTCTTATTGATTGTGAGCACAAGATACTTGGCACGGTGAGAAATACAGCAAACACTCCGCCGCTTCCATTCTCTTTTCATAACCCGACATCCTGCTCATCTCCACTGCTGATCGGATGTGGCTTCTTACGGACCCCTCCCCGACGCTAAAATGAGCTAGCAACCCTGACACTGTCGCATGTGGTGAGAGTTGGCCTACACCAGAAGCTCCGGATCTCCTTGAATTCGATACGATTGTTATGGCAGCAAGGAGGCCACAGTGATTGAGTTAGACGTCGTTGATGATCGTAGTATGCGGGTTCCTCCAGGACACATCGTGTGTACACAATATGTCCCGATATTCTCCGTTAGGCTCGCCTGTAGAGAGCGAATGGCTGTTGGTGACGTCGCATCGGCTTTTCAAAAGAGGCTTCAATTAGGTCACTACGAACCGTTTCCTTGCCCGATCGGTCATTGGGACGGAGATGAGTTCGTGATTGTAGATGGCAGGCATCAATGGGTTGCAAACGTAATGCTCGGCAAGAGTCATATTCTCGTCTCCTGGATCCAAGTCGGGACCGAGGAATCATCACTAAAGCAACTTTAGGAAGATCATCCCTTCGCTGAGCGTTGGCTTACGACAGCTTAATAAACCCGGCCCACGGAGAGCCTGACCATGCACGTGCAGTCCCTTCTGCTCGGGTTACTCTGCTTTATTGCTGTGTTCGCCGGCGCAGCGCGTCGAATGGGAATTCCGTATCCGATCATGCTCCTGATAGCAGGATTGCTGCTAAGTCTTGTGCCTGGGATACCTCATATTGGCTTGAGCCCAGACGTGGTATTTCTTGTTTTTCTTCCGCCACTCCTCTATTCAGCTGCCTGGACGCTTTCATGGCAAGAGTTTGTGAAGAACCTGATTAGCATCGGCTGGCTGGCCTTTGGATTGGTGGTCTTCACCGTTGGGACCGTCGCATATACAGCTGGACATTTCCTGCCCGGATTTGATTGGAAAGCGGGATTCTTGCTGGGAGCTGTTGTTGCCGCCACTGATCCGATCGCGGCGACTGCGACCGCGAGGCGGTTGGGTCTACCTCAAAACATCACCCATCTATTAGAGGCAGAAAGCCTGGTTAACGACGGCACAGGCCTTTTGGCACTACAGTTCGGGTTGGCGATTCTTGCACAGGGCAGGGCGCCTGGCATTGTTGAAGGAACTGGTCGCTTGCTTTATCTTGTCGGAGCAGGTGTGGGAGTCGGTGTAGTCATCGGGAGTATCGTCGCTTGGTTCGAGAAATGGGTAGATGACGGACCAGTAGAAATCATTATCAGTTTGCTGCTGCCCTACTTTACTTATCTGGCTGGAAACTCGATGCATGCTTCGGGTGTCCTCGCGGTGATTGCATGTGGCATGGTGATGAGCCGCCAAAGTGCTACGTTTCTCACGGGCTCGGTCCGATTGCAGCTCGATGCGGTTTGGGAAGCGTTGACCTTTGTGCTGAATGGGGTGGTTTTTGTTCTCATTGGCTTGCAACTGCCTTATGTACTCGCAGCGATTCATGGGACGCAACCGTGGAAGCTGGTCGCTTACGGCGCAGGTTTCAGTGGGTTCTTGATCACCTTACGTCTGTTGTGGGTGTTTGTCATCAGGTATGGACGGTATTGGTCTTCGGTGCGTCTGTCGGTAGACGGTGAGGCGCGGGCTCGCGTTCACAAGCCAAATGCGAAGGAGGTATTTCTCGTAGGATGGACCGGGTTACGCGGCGTGCTTTCGTTGACTGCGGCGGTAGCCCTTCCTGAGGCTCTCCCGAATGGGCAGCTCTTTCCGCAGCGCAGCATGATCGTCTATCTAGCCTTTAGTGTCATCTTGACTACGCTTGTTCTTCAGGGCCTGACATTACCCGCATTGATCCGCCTCCTAAGATTCGCTGACTCTGGCGACCAGAGCCGAGAAGAGGAAGAGACGAGACGAAGTATCCTCGTCAAGGCTTTGGAAGCTCTAGAGCGTAGCCGTGTTAAAGGCGGCCCCGAAGCCGTGGAAGTGTTTCAAGATCTTGAGGCACTCTACGAGAGTCGACTCGCATCGTTACCGAAGCGTAAGCCCGGCCGGAAGAACAAGACAGCTGAGGCCCTCTATCAACAGCGGAAGGCCGCTGCGCTCCAGGCCATCGGAGTAGAGAGGGAGGCACTAGCAGGGCTTCACTCCGACGGTTTCGCCAATGATGAAACTGTCAAATTGCTGCGGCGGGAATTAGATCTTGCGGAAAGCCGCGTGCATACCTCAGGGTCGCTACTTTGATTTGCGAGGTGCATCGGATTAAGAGACCTCCAGAGGCCTGCTGGCCTTGCGGCTACCTACCTTAAGTTTTGGTTTGGTCAAGGTCAACATTCAGTGAGTACGTTGACTCCGGGCTCTCCCGAGAAGGCCAAACGTCCGTCCTTCAGTGTCCTTGGCCACCAGCTCTCGCACAGATTGATCTGTCATCTGTCTGGAACGGGCCACGCGAGCCACCTTGTACTCGGCGGCAGCGGGGGTGATATGTGGATCAGAGATCAGACGCCGATGTTGTCACCAGGTCTACAGATACGTCCACGCCTTGCTGATCATTTGAGGCCGCCATCGCTTTCAGGAGCGACGAAGAGGTACCCAAGATAATTGACGGTTTTCAGATACACCGGATTCGCGGGGTCGTCTTCCAGTTTCTTCCGGAGCTGCATAACAAAGGTCCGTAGATATTCCCGCTCATTTCCGTACTCGGGCCCCCAAACGGCGCTTAAAAGCCGGGTGTGCTGGATCGGTCGCCCCGCGTGGCTCATCATGTGAGCCACCAAGTCAAATTCGGTCGGGGTCAGTCGAATCTCCTCACCACGTTTCTTGAGTGAGCGCTTGGCTGGATTCAGCTCAAAGACTCCCACGACAATCTCTTCCTCAACAGCTGTGACAGGACTGCGGCTTCTTCTTAGAACTGCTCTCATTCGGGCTGTGAGCTCACCAATCTGAAAGGGCTTTGTGATGAAATCGTCAGCCCCAGCGTCCAGCGCTTCAACCTTATCCTCCTGTCTGTCCCGGACAGTCACCACAAGAATGCACATTTGGGGGAACGCACTTCTGACACGACGACAGGCTTCCACACCCCCTATGCCCGGCATGTTGAGGTCCATCAAAACAACATCGTAGTCGAGTTCACGCAAGCGGAGAAGAGCTTCTTCTCCGACCGAAGCCTCACCAGTCCGAAAGCTAAGAGCTGATAGCGTTGTCTTCAGCCCTTGCCGGATGTGTGGGTCATCTTCTACAAGCAACACATTGATGTCCGCGTTATTCATGCTTCCCTTTTGAGTAGTACTGAATTGCGAATGTAAAGCGCGTTCGATCATCCAGACAATCGACTGCTACGTGGCCGCCATGTGCTTCAGCGGTTTTCTTCACAATAGAAAGGCCGAGCCCCGTCCCTGCGGGACGAGAAGCAACGTCAACTCCTCTGTAGAAGCGGTCGAAGATGCGGGTACGTTCCTCCGGTTTGATCGAATAGCCTGGCATTGAGGTGTTTTGAACGATTACTGTAGTCTCAGAGATGGTCTGGATCATCGTGATCTCAATCAAACTGCCGACTGCCGAATATCTTGCAGCATTGTCAATTAGCTGTTGAATTGCGAGTTCTATAAGGGGCCTGTCAAGCTGATCCTCATGAGGGTCCTCGGGCACCGAGATGGTGGTCCGATTTCTCGTCTCTTCATCTTGGTTATGCACTAGGGTGTAGAGCACGTCTGCCATGGAATCACTTTTGCGACGAAGGCGGATCTCCTTAGCTTCGAGAGCTGCCGTTTGAAGAAGACGAGTTGTCATATGATTCAGCATCGTCGCACGTTCATCGATGATCAACACAAGCTGGGCTTGCGCTGGGTTCAGATGATCGATCGCGAGAAGCCCCGAACTCGCCGTCTGAATTGCAGTTAGTGGGGTCTTGAAACCATGTGCAAGCCCATCGAGGACGACGGAGCGCAGCCGTTCCGCATCTCTCTGGATCTCTGCTCTATCTTCTCTGCGTAGAGCTTGCGCTCGTTCGTAAGTGATAGCGGCAAGTGATGCCACGGCATCAGCGGTCAAAGGATCAACTTTCCATCCCTTCATGCTGATGCTACCGATGGTTGTCTCGCCCTGGCGCAGGAGCCGGTTCGAAGTGCCGAGGAGGGGATCGTCATCGTCTCTACTGGTCGTGGGACCTCCGTCTGCTACCGGCACATCCTCATCAGCATGCTCGTAAGCGACAGAGAGGAACGGCTCTGGAGAAATCAAGACCTCTACTTGGTCGATCATGAAGATTTCTGCGATGAGTGTCTGCAGCTGTGCTGCAGCTGGCTGCCGCCGGTCGATCAGAAGGATAGCGCGGCTAAGCTCATAGAGCTTGATGGCCCGTCCTCGTTGGGCCTCGACTTGCGCGGCGTGCGACCGAACCTTTGATGAAAGGATGCTCACGAGGAGGGCGGTGGTCTCGAAGGTAAAGAGGGATACCCAATTCTGGGGATCGGCCACCGTAAACGTAAAGATGGGTGGGATAAACAGGAAGTTCAGGCAGAAAATGACCGAGAGAGAAACGAGGGTCGCCTGAATGAAGCCAAATCTCAACGCAACCAGCAGAACGAGAAGCATCTCGGCTGATCCTGCGGTTGAGAGATTTGTATGTAAAAAGTAGGCACCGCAAGCCACGGCGATGACGCAGCCGACCAGCAGCAATGTCGTCAGTACTCTCTGAGTAGCTTGTTTCACACCTCCCTGCGCAGAAGCGCTCGGTACACTGTTGATCCGGATCACGCAAACTATCCTTGACAGAACGACCGCAAAGCAATCCGACATCTGCCGTTCAACCGACGGCAGATGTGTAACCACAAGAGGTCTATGGCGAATGATAGCGTCAAACCCATAAGGAACTGATAAAGACGAATACCGGATCTGCGAGTGATCCAAATGTGCGCGAGCACGGAAGACAAAATGCTGTTCTCCAGATGCCTTCCTTATGCCTTTATCTGTCTACTGAATCAGGGAGTGTCTGTCTGACCCGAGAGCGAACGGCAGCTCTATCTAGCTAGGAGCCTAGCGTCACAAAAGAGAAGAGGAGCCGCACAGTGAAAATCTTTATCGTTGAAGATGATGGGAAGATCTCACGTCTGCCGAGATCACCCTTTCTAGGGTTGGCCACGGTGTCCGGGTAGCTTCTAATGGAACGGGTGGTCCGAGGAAGTCACGCAGTGGGTACCGGACCTGGTAGTCACTGACATCAACATGCCCGTTATAGACGGCATAGCGTTTTGTCGTTTTGTCCGACGGTTTTCGCAAGTTCCCATCGTCGCTATGTCGGCCAACATAGCGGCAGCTTTAATCGTTGGTGTTAGACGCAGGTGCGGATGACTATATGCAGAAGCCCTTCAGCATGCCAGAGCTGCTAGCGCGGATCCGCGGCTTAGAACGGCGATCCTCGATGGCTCGATAATGCATTCCACTAGCCGCAGTGCCATCGATTGCAGTTTGGAATTGTTCCCTTGAAATCTAACTGAAGGCTTTATGCCTTCCTGATGCGTATACACGTACTTTCACAAATGGCCGTAAGCAGCTGCAACACGGTTCAATGGAGTCGTTCAAATGTCATTTTTTGATGTATTGATCGGGAAACCGCTTGCCACTAGCGAGGAGCGGGGAGAACATATAGGTCCCATCTCGGGAATTCCCGTGTTCGGTCTCGATGCCCTGAGTTCAGCCGCATATGGACCCGAAGCTGCACTCACCCTTCTGATCCCTCTTGGGATCGCCGGAATCGCACACATCATTCCGATCAGCTTAGCCATCATTCTTCTGCTCACAATCGTCTTCTTCTCCTACCTGCAGACAATTGACGCCTATCCCAACGGCGGCGGAAGCTATACCGTGGCTTCCGAAAACCTCGGTGAGACGGCGGGTCTCTTGGCAGCTGCGGCACTTATGATCGACTACATTCTGAACTCGGCTGTCGGGATCTCCGCTGGTGTTGGCGCACTCGTGTCTGCTTTCCCCAGACTACAGCCTCATACACTGGCTCTCTGCCTCTCTATTCTGATCCTGTTGACGCTTATTAACATGCGGGGAGTCAAAGACACAGGCGCAGCGTTCCTCCTTCCGACTTATCTTTTCCTTGGCACACTCTTGCTTGTGCTCGGGGTAGGAGCGGTAAGAACGTTTCTGACGAATGGCCATCCGGTCGCTGTTGTGGCACCTCCATTACTAGCTGCGGGGACGTCACTTCTACCTTTCTGGCTTCTGCTGAAGGTATTTGCGAGCGGTTGCACGGCAATGACGGGTGTCGAGGCAGTCTCCAATGGCGTAAACGCCTTTCGGACACCAACGCAGAAAAATGCGAAACGCACGTTGACCATAATTATCATCCTGCTCGCCGTGTTTCTTGCCGGAATAGCGCTGCTTTGTCGAGCGTATGGAATTGGTGCCACTGATCCGACCGGCTTTGGTTACCAGAGCGTCCTCTCACAGCTCATCTCAGCCGTGATGGGCCGAGGTTGGTTCTACTACGTGTCCATTGCTTCGATTCTGGCTGTGTTGGCTCTCTCTGCCAACACATCTTACGCTGACTTTCCGCGTCTCACTCGCGCCATCGCCCAGAGGGACTACCTTCCGCACGTCTTCAAGATTCGCGGACGCCGTCTGTTGTATTCGCATGGAATCTACGCGCTCGTTGGTTTTACAGCCGCGCTCCTCATCATCTTCGGCGGAGTCACAGATCGGCTCATCCCCCTATTCGCAATTGGTGCATTCCTCGCATTTACTTTGTCCCAGGCCGGCATGGTCATGCATTGGAAGCGGCAAGGGGGAAGCGGTGCCAGATATCGGATGCTGATCAATGGTGTGGGTGCAGTCGCCACGGGCATCACCCTGATTGTCGTTCTGATTGCAAAGTTCACGGAAGGAGCCTGGATCACAGCAATCCTGATCCCTGCTTTGATTCTGCTTATGGCGGGAGTCAAAAAGCACTATGACCGGGTCGCCCGCGAAGTTGCCGTCGATTGTCCAATGCACGTTAACAATCTAGTTGAACCGCTTGTGATCGTTCCTCTTGATCGCTGGACACGGATTAGCGAAAAAGCACTTCGCTTCGCCATGAAGCTGAGCGACAAGGTTCAAGCTGTTCACGTCGACGCAGAGGAGCAATGCGAGGAGGTACAGCTGAATTGGCGGAAAAACGTGGAAGCTCCCCTCCTGAAAGCAGGAAGGGAGGTGCCCGAGCTTGTTTTGGTTGAATCCCCTTTCCGCTTCGTGATCATGCCCCTCGTTACCTACATTCTCAAAGTCGAGCAGGAGAATCCTGATCGGCAGATCGCGGTTCTCGTTCCTGAACTTGTCGTGAAGCATTTCTGGCAGACTCCTCTTCATAATCAGCGTGCTCAGTTGCTTAAGCTGCTCCTCTTAGTCCGAGGCAACAAGCGGATCATCGTTGTTAACATTCCTTGGTATCTCTAGCATGGAGCTAGACACGGAACGTACGTTTCCTGTGCGACATCTAATCGTCAAGCGGATACTTCAAGGAATTCAATTCATGGCTTCGAGTAGGTGTCTGCGATTCTTGACTATAGGTACCCGGCGTTCGGAAAGCGAATCTGCGGAGTGTTTGCACCAGCAGTGTTGGAGTTCGAATTCAGCGCAGATGATCATAGAGAGTGGATGGCTTCGTTTAGCATGCATGTTTCAGGAAATGGATCGCCAGAACGACAATTTCTATCGAGAGAGCCGAAGTCAATGCCCAGAGACCAACACAGCCGTGGTTCCCTTGGTTGCCTCGTCCCCTAGATCGTACGAAGGATTACTATGTCGATGTTTCACGAAGAAGAGAAATTTGGGAGTAGCTTGGAGGTCTTCCAGCTGATCTACTTGAAACGATCTTGCGGAGCCAATGCTTAGAGGGCATGCTGGAGGTTATCCTCCACAGCGGCGATGACACTCCCCCAATCGCCCGGCCGGGCTTGCCTAAATAGCTTCATTGACGGATACCAAGGGCTGTCTGATCGGTGTACCATCCAGCGCCAGTCGGCATTGTGTTTCAGCATGAGCCACGTAGGAATCCCTATGGCACCAGCTAGGTGAGCGGCCAGAGTGTCAATAGTGATCACAAGGTCCATTGTGGCAATCGCCCGCGCTAACGTGAGGACACCACCACGCTGTTTCGGCGCAATACGCAGAGCAGTGCCGTCTGCTTCAGCAGCAGCCTCTCCGCCTTGAAGATTCCACCACTGGACACGACTATCCTCAAGCAGAGGACGCAGTGAATGAAACGGAACCCAGCGGTAAGGGTCCCATTCACCACCGGCCCAAACTAAGCCGACCCGTTTTCTGCCGTGGGTGCAAGCCGCATTATCATGGCGACCAGCCCGTGCAGAGGACATATCGAGGTATCCCCGTTGGAGAGGAAGCTGATCAAGCGACGTTCTAAAGATATAGGGCAGTTCCATTATCTCGAGGGAGACGTGAGTCGGATTGACCTCGTCTCCGCCCGAGGGAATCAGGCTGCCGAAGTCATCCACGTCCCTGAAGTATGGCATGAGGGGTACCAAAGAAGAGGGCACTTGGTAGGCGACGGTGTGCGCGAATTCTCTGAGCAATGGCGCATAACGAAGCATCTGGACTGCATCTCCCAAACCGTGAAGAGATCGGACAATGACCTTTGCATCGTGAATGCAGCCATTGCTGAGCACGTGTGCCGAGGGCCAGCGCCGTTCGTGCGCATCATTAATGCGCCATGCTTCTTCAAAGGCGCCTGAAGACATTCGTTCCGCCCATCGTGCAAACATCAGCTCTTCTGTACCTGGGCCGTTCAGAGCTTTAGGGTGGGTCCTAAGAGCTGTCTGATGTGCGGTCCACGTCCTGTAAAAGCCAGCCGACTGGATAGCGATGTTTGGGTGTTCGTTCTCCATCTGCAAATCATTCCACTGGATGGCTAAGGAAGGCATGAAGAGCAAGGCTATATTTGGGAAAGGCTCAAGATATGCGTGTTGCTCCAAAGCGCGTATAGCATATTTTGTTCATTAAGAAAGAAGTTACGCCCGATAAGAAGGATCCCGTATAGTCGACTTCGTTGTCACGCCAACGGAAGCCGGTCCCAACGCAATTGTCGGCATCTGCGAAGTGTTTCGTGGCTCAAGATCCAGAAGAAAGTGGCAGTGCAAGAGTGCTCACACTAAGCGGCAATTCACCGCTAAAGTCGGAACTATCTTGAGGATTCCGCCCTTGGACTTGAGAAGTGGCTTCCCGCTGTATGGATCATTGTTTCCGCAAAGAACGGCGTCAGCTCCTGCGAGATGGCCCGCACTTTCGGAGTTACTCAAAAGACGGCATGGTTCATGCTTCACCGTATCCGGCTGGTACTCCAGAGCGGTCGCTTATCAAGGTGGGCGGTAACGGTGGCGAAGTGGAAGCGGATGAGACCTTTATTAGTGGCAAGGCTCGCAACATGCACCTCAGCGTTCGCCAGCGCCGGATCACCGGTACTGGCACTAAAGACAAGGTAGCTGTCATGGGCATCTTGGAATGTGGCGGTAAGGTGAAGACCATCCCTGTTCCCAGCCGTAAGAAGCCCGTCCTGCAAGCGAGATTCGCAAGCATGTTGAAGCTGGCGCGGCTCTCTACACCGATTTCCTCCTTTCCTACGAGGGCCTCGCTTCCGAGTACGCCCGTAAGGTTGTGGGAGAGTTGCCACTGTGAAGCCTGAGATTAGTAGGAGGTCCCTCGGTCGTGTCTCGATGGAGCACATCGGGCACGATCAGCCTTTCAAGTTGCTGGCTGGATGATCTCTCGGATAGACGCCCAGCCAGAAGGGCTCCTCTTGTATCGGAAATAGACAACTAAAGATCGTCCTTTGAAAACGAAGGGTTCACCGCCATGTTTGGGCGTTCCCGTAATCGCAAATGTGCTGGTCTCGATGGCGATATGACCTTGAAAGAAGAAAGTGTTATCTACATGACTCGTTGTAAATGTAAGCGAGAAGGCTCCTAAAAGTGCCCATGAGTCCACTTCTTACTGCAGCGCTGCCGATGATGTACGGGGCCATTGTGAGCGCTTTGATTACCTCTGGGTGATGGTAAAGCATGATCCAGTCGACATCACCTCGGGCGAAGGCGCACGGATGGCGTCCCCGGTTTGTTGAATTGCTTCTCTACCCTTCTCCGTCCCTTGATGGAGGCCTTGGCGGCCTTAAAGCCGGCGTGGCCGATCTCAACAAGATACTGCCCGGTCTGGAGCGACGGGAAGGTATAGATGCCGTCGGCGTTGGTGACCGAGTGCAGGACGAGGCCGGTGTCGGTGCGGGTGAGGGTTACGCTTGCGGCGGTGGAGATGGCGCCGGTGGTGTCGGTGACACGGCCCGCGATGGTGCCGGTTGCAGCCTGGGCGAGGAGGCGAGGCGAGACGGCAATGAAGAGTGCGAGCAGGAGGGAGACAAGGCGTGTGCTGCGCCGGAGGAGGGCGGCATCCGCATTGCGAGAGAGAATCTGCTGCATGGGTGACCTCGCAAGTCTGAGACTGGGGCGAACGCTTGATGCTGAACCGACTCTGAAAAGTTGTTTAGACGACTATACATCTAGACACAAGGATTGGGGAAGTTATGTTCATGCCTGGTCCGCGAAGAGCATGGACCTTGTGGGCTTCGGAGCTTACGGGCGTGTCGTGCGGGGCCTTAGCGGGAATCGCCGGCGGCGCGGGCTTCACTTATGTGGAGAATGACTTTGTGGGCATGGAGGTTCGCCTGCAGAGCCGCGACCGAGACACTTTGGACGGGGATGTGGTTGTGGATGGAGAGGCTGGCGGCGACGCCGGCGGCCTGGCCCATGATCATGTACTGAGGCTCCATGCGCAGGGATGAGTAGGCGATATGGGTGGCGGAGAAGCAGACGGGGACGATGAGGTTCTGGACGGTTGAGGCGGTGGGGAGGAGGGTGCGAAAGGCGATCTCGTAGGGCTGAACCGGAACCTGGACGTCACCTTCGTTGCTGACGGTGCCGTCGGGGCGGGCGACGCGCTGCACGTTGTGGGAGTCGCTGTTGTAGGAGCCCATGCCGATGGAGTCCGGCTTGGTGCGATCCGTCTGAAGGTCGGCCTGGTGCATGACGTAGGCTCCGCGCATCCGGATGGCCTCGCGGATATAGAGCTGGTTGGGCCAGTGGCCGGTATCGGGGAACTCGTCCATGGGCAGACCCCAGGAGTTCACTTCATCGCGCAGGCTGACCGGGACGGAAGGGTCGTGCGAGAGGAAGTAGAAGAAGCTCTGAGTGTAGTTGAGGGTGTCGTCCCGGATGAGTTGCTTCTGGGCGTAGGTAGCCTTGGGATACAGCCAGCTATGGCCGATGTAGTCTGTGGAGACAGGGCCGTTGTTGTTGAAATCCGCTTTGTCGTTGGGGATGAGGACGGGATTGGTGATGTCGTGCAGGGTGGGCGTGCGGCCGCGGTGCTCCGGAAATTCCTTAAGATAGCGGGCCAGCAGGGCAAAGCGTGTCGGGTCGTAACGGTCTGGTCTGGGCCAGGGGAGCTTGTCGGCGGGATTGCGGGTGAGGATAAGACGGAAGTTGTAGGCCTGAACCTTCTTATCGGCGGAACCTGGCCGGTCGAGTGGACCGGGGTCGATCCCCGGCAAGAGCTTGTGGCTGGCGTCGTAGGCGGAGAGGGGTCAGGTAAACTGATGGGCCGGTGTCTGGGCACGGACGCCGGCGAGGTCTTCGTTGAACTCGGAGACGCCCTCGCGGCCGACGACGTAGGGGACGCCGGCCTGCGCTAAGAGATCGCCTTCGTAGCTGCAGTCGATGAAGATCACGGCAGTCCACTGCTTGCCGTCGATGGTGGTGATGGACTGGATGCGATGGTCACCCGGAACGATGCCGTGGTGCTCCCTGATACGTTCGTGGAAGACGACTTCCACGCCGGCTTCGCGGAGCATCTGGCGGAAGATTTCTTCGTCGACGTGCGGCTCGGAGTGCCAGTCCGGCGTACTCTCCAGCTCGTACACGCCGTAGTGCGCCGCGGCCCTGAGATAGAACTCGCGAGCATAGCCGCCGATGATGTGGAAATTGCCGAGGTCGGTCGCGGAGTGGCCTCCGGTGACCATGCCGCCCAGGTGTGCGCCAGGTTCGAGGAGACGCACGTGGAGACTTTCGCGCGCGGCGGCGTAGGCGGTGATCACCCCGGACGCGGTGCCACCGTAGACGACGACGTCGGTAGCGTTGGCGCGGTGTTTCTGGGCGGATGCGAAAGGAGAGGCGGCGATGAGGGCTAGCGAGATCAACCGCTTCAGCATGGGTGCATGGTTTCGTTGGAAGAGAAGGCTCGTCACGGGAGTATTCCTCGGCAGGATAAGAAGACGGAGGCTGCCGCGCCTTGCACGCCGGCGAAGTGACCTGCGGCGGCACGGAGGATTACGGGCGGGCGTTTTCGGCCGAAGTGGAGGAGCGATTGTGTCTTCGACTGGAGCTCGTCGAGGAAGGTGGGCTGACCTTCAATGAGACCGCCGGAGACGATGATTGCTTCGGGGTCGAGGATGTTGAAGACGTTGGCAAGGCCTTCGGCGAGCGTGTGGGCGAGGGTGGTGTAGGCGGCGCGGGCTTTCGGATCGCCCGCGAGGGAGAGAGTGGCGATGTGGCGGGCCTGGGCTGGGGCGTCGCCTTCCAGGGCGGCTTCGGGGGCGCGGGTGCGGTACTCGTGGAGGAGTGCGGCGGTCGAAACATAGGCTTCCAGGCATCCGCGACGGCCGCAGTTGCAGGGTCGTCCGTGCATGCGGATGACGTGGTGGCCGATGGTGCCGGCAAAGCCGTGCCGACCGCGCTGGAGCCGGCCGTTGAGGATAAGGCCACCGCCGATGCCGGTGCCGATGGTGAGTGCCACGAAGTTGGTGAGGCCGCGGGCGGCGCCGTAATAGAGCTCAGAGAGTGCGGCGGCGTGCGCGTCGTTCTCGACGGAGACGGGCAGCGGTGTCTCCCGTGCCATGAAGGCGCGGAGGTCGAAGCCGGCCCAGCCGGGAAGATTCTCGGTGGCGGCGAAGACCGTGCCGTTGGCGGCGTCGATGGCGATGCCGATGCCGGTGAGCGAGAGGCCGCGCGCGTTGGCCGTGGCGAGGGTTTGCCGCGTGGCTTCGAGGAGGGAGCGGGCGATGACGTCGCGGCCGCCGGAGGCTTGCGTGGGGACGGTGATGGGGGCGAGGACCTCGCCTCGGCGCGTGACGATGGCCGCCTTAATGGATGTGCCTCCGATATCGAGCCCGATGGCATTGGCTTCCGGTGACGCCGCAGTCTCGATGGCCCGGATGAAGCTCGCGGTGATCGTGCCGGGGCGTGTAATGGCGGAGCCGACGACGACGCACCATGCTCCTGTGTTGAGGGCGCGGCGGGCCTCGTCGGGTGTGCCGATGTGGCCTTCGGCGACCACGGGGCGGCCAGTGGTGCGGGCGATGTCGGCGACGAGCTGCCAACTGAAGCCGGTGTTGCCGACGGTCTCTTCGGTGTAGCCGTTGAGGGTTGTGCCGATGAGGTCGCACCCTGCCAGCGCGCGGCGACCGCTTCGGGAAGGGTGGCGATGTCGGCCATGACCAGGACGTCGAGCTCTTGCTGGATCCGGGCCACGATCTCGCGCCAAGGCTCGCCATAGGGGTGCGTGCGGTCGGTGCAGTCCAGGGCGACGATGTCGGCTCCGGCGGAGGCGAGTGCGGCTGCATCGGCGAAGGTCGGGGTAATGCGGAGCTTGCCGCCGCGATAGCTTTTCTGGATTCCGATGATGGGAAGTGCGGTATCGAGCCGAATGGCGCGAATATCTTCGGGTGAGTTGAGCCGGAGACCTTTGGCACCGCCGAGCACGGCCGAGCGCGCGACGCGGCGCAGGGTCGCAGTGTCTTCCATGGGATCGTTGGGAGCGGCCTGGCAGGAGACGACAAGCTGGCCGCGAAGACTTTCAAGCGTTGTATGCATGGTTTCGATTCTCGTCTCGGATTGCCCCGGCTAATTTTGCCGACAGTTTTGTGGTTGCTTCATGTACGGTTGTATAGTGTACTGGACGTAAGCAGCCAATCTGTGGAATCTCGATGCCGTTCGCAGGTCGTGTGGGGGAGCCAACGTGGAAGGTGTGGTCGCTCTCGGTGCTCTGCTGGCCCTGTTATCGGGCGCCATGAACGGTTTGTTCACGCTGCCGATGCGCTTTCTTGGGCGGTGGTCGTGGGAGAACGTATGGAGCGTCTTCATCGCAGGCGCGTGTCTTCTTCTGCCTGTGGTGATCGTGACGGCGGCTCCGGGAAGCTGGGCGGTGCTGGCCCATGCTCCCGCCCATGCGGTGAGGATTGCACTTGCGACCGGGTTTGCGTGGGACTTTGGCGCGGGCATGTTCGGGCAGAGTGTGAGCGCAATTGGAATTGCGCTGGCGAATACGTTTGTGCTGGCGATCAGCTCGGCGCTTGGATCGCTGATACCAATGCTTCTGCTTACGCCAGAGAAGATCCATGAGCGGGCGGGAAGGGCGATCCTGTTGGGCATTGCGGTGGAGATCGTGGGAATTGCCCTGTGCGGGCGCGCGGGTATGATGCGGGAGCGAGCGTCGAATTCGCACTCGGCACAGCGTGGGGACCTGGTGGGGAAGGCACGGCCTTTGGCCGTGGCGCTTGTACTGGTGGTGGGGTCTGGGTTGTTGTCGGCGGTCTTCAACGTGGGGTTCGCGCTGGCGCATCCGATCGCGACGTATGGGCAACAGCAGGGGCTGAGTGAGTTTGCGAACACGAATCTGATCTGGATTCTGATGCTTGGCGGCGGTGCGGTATCGAACCTTGGGTTCTGCGGATATTTGTTGCTGAAGAACAGGAGCGCGCACAAGTTTACGCAGACAGGTGGAGCACGGTTGTATGGCTTTGGGCTGGTGATGGCTTTGCTGTGGGGGCGGGAGCATCTTTGTGTATGGCGCGGCGGCGCCAAAGCTTGGGGCGCTGGGGGTATCGATTGGATGGCCGCTGAGCCTGGCTACGGGACTTCTGGTGGCGAATATTGTGGGGCTAGTGCTGGGGGAGTGGAAAGGTACTGCTCGCGGTGCGCTGGGCTGGATGTTTTCAGGAATTGGTGTGTTGATGGTGGCCATCGTTATCTTGAGTAAAGCGAGCTAGCGGAGGTTACACGTTTGATTAAAAAACCGATCCAAGATGGCGGGAAGAACGATGGCGGGAAGAACGATGCGGAGGCGAAGAAGCGTGCGCCGGTGAGGACGTATGGGCGCGATCAGTTTGTGAGTCTGGATAAGAACAGCTTCGAGCCGTTGTACTTTCAGATGCAGACGCAGCTGGAGCACAAGATACGTTCGGGGCAGCTTGCGGTCCATGATCCTCTGCCCGGGGAGGCGGAGCTTTCGCGAATCTTCGGGGTGAGCCGGATGACCTCGCGGCAGGCACTCCAAGGATTGACGACGGATGGGTTCGCGTACCGCGAGCGGGGGCGTGGGACGTTCGTGTGCGCGGCCAAGGTGGAGAAGCATATAGCGCATCTGCTTGGATTCAGCGCGGAGATGCGTCTGCTTGGCTTGAAAGCGAGCACGAAGGTGCTGGCGAGGGCGACGGGACCAGCCTCGGCTCAGGTTGCAGCAAGTCTGCAGATCTCGGCGCAGTCGCCGGTAACGACGCTGCACAGGCTGCGACTGGCGAATGGTGAGCCGATTGCGATCGAGCAGGTGTGGGTTCCGACGACCCGGTTTCCGGGTATCGATGGGATCGACTTTTCGCGAACGTCGCTGTACGAGACGTTGAAGGACAGGTTCGGCGTAAAGATCGGCGCGGCGAATGAGACGATCGAGGCGCGGGGCGCGAGCAAGGACGAGGCGGGGCTGCTGGAGATTGCGCCGAAGTCGAGTCTGCTGGTGGTGTCGCGGACGCTGCTGGATGCGGAGGGGCGTCCGGTGGAGCTGGCGCACTCGCTCTACCGGGGCGACCGGTACCGGGCGGTTTTGACGATTCCGGCTACGGGGTCGGGTGTGCAGGAGAGTGTGAATCTTCCGCGAGATCGGGTGAAGGTAAGAAGGAGTACGCCGCTTGAGTGAGAACGTGGGGAGCGGTGGGGGTCGCGCCGCCGCTTTTTGCAGGCTGGGAGCGGGTGGCGTTTGGTCTGTTCGAACGCGTCTATCGAGAGGCCGCCGGACACGTCGCCGACAAGAGAACCTCTGACCTACTCGATGAGCTCAAGAAATATCCTGAGTGAAGGATATTCAGGTCGCATTCAAGAGTCAGGCTCCAGTCGCGCCCATCACCTTTGTTCGAGGCAGTGAAAGAACCTCGTTCTTCTCGATGATTTCCACGGTTGGTTTACCGCAGGACATCACGGCGCAGGAGCTTCGCATTGAGTGCATGTTCCCGGCAGAGTAGTAAAACCTGAAAATTACTAATTGATAGCGTGCCGCATTGCGCTCTACCAGTGACGAAGAATACCTGCGTCGCAGTTCCAGACGTCGTCCGGTACCAACTGGCAAGGAAAGTGAGAAAACCGGTCCAAGGTGCGATGCACTGCCTCTGCGAGAATGCGCAGACCATCGCGCATGGCTTTGCTGGACGTGCTACTTGCTGACGCGGCAGGACGCGTCGCACTTTGGTGGTTTCCGCGAACGGGTTTTGGAGCGAGATGGCCACCACTGCCGTGTATGTGCGGAGCTGCCGGAGGTGGAACGCTTGTGCGTCGGCCAGCCGCCCTCGGTGCATCACCGGGTGTTTGGCGTCTCGAAGCTGCACCTCATGATTTACACTGTGCGCGGCGCACCACGCGCAGGTAGGAAGATTGCAGGTTGCGGACAAGCGAATGTCACCCTTGCTTTTGGAACTCTGGCGTGAGCAGCATCCGCAAGGGCATGAGCAGGTCGCGCTCGATTTCACGGAGCACCAGCGTCGAGCTGAGGCCATCCTCTCTTCTACGATACGGAAGAAGAAAGTAGAAACGGCTGTTTCAGAGAGTACAAACTTCACAATGTATTAAGTAATCTTGGATGATGGTGCGCCCATCCCTTCGCCAAATTGCTGCTGTCTTCCTCCGATATGGCAACTGGACCTTCGGCGGTGGCAGCTCAACCATCACCGTGCTGCAAACGGAGCTGCTGGATCACCGCCGCTGGGTGAATAGGGAAGACTTCACTCTCTCGTTCGGGCTCGCACGGCTGACTCCGGGAACGAACCTGCTTTCGTTCGGAGCTGGCATCGGATGGTTGCTGCGCGGCTGGAGCGGAGCGCTCGCGGCGCTCCTGGCTGGCTCGATTCCATGCTCTCTCATTGCGCTGCTCGTCACTGCGCTCTATGAGACGTGGAGCCGGAACCGCTTCGTAGAAACCGGTCTGCGCGGTGCGCTGGCGGCGGCGATAGGCATGATGATTGCGACCGGCTGGACACTGGTACGTCCTTTCTGGAAAGGGATCTCCGTTCCCTGGCTCGTGCTGTTCACCGGAGGCGCCATGCTGCTGGCTCTGAAGTCGGTTTCTCCGATTCGAGTTCTTCTCCTGGCGGCGTGCGTCGGCTTGATCTGGCCGGAGAGGGAGGCGGCATGAACGCCTTCGTTCTCTTCTTCTATCTCTTGAAAGCAACCCTGACGACGTTTAGCGGACTGGCCTCCCTGCCGGTTCTGCGGCAAGACCTCGTGCTGAATTACCACGTCATCACCGATCATCAGCTCAACACCGCTATCGTCGTCACCCGCCCGACACCTGGCCCTGTTGGTCTGTATGTTGTGAGCGTAGGCTACTTTGCAGATGGCGTACCTGGCGCGGTCGCGGGCTGGCTGGCCATGATTACACCGGCCCTGCTCATCATTCCGCCAATTCATTTCGTCGGAAGACATGCCACACACCCACGCCTGCGCTCCATGCTTCAAGCGGTGGTGCTGGCCAGCGCCGGTCTTCTCTGGGTGTCGAGCATCCCCTTGGCGCGGGAGGCGGTGCATGATCCGCTCACGGTTTTCATCCTGCTTGTAAACGTCGTTCTTCTGGTCTTGCGCAAGCTCGATAGCTTTTGGATCCTTCTGGGGGCCTCGGCTCTGGAACTAAGCCGTCGCTTCAACTCGCCTGGTTGCAGGCATTTAGCTGTGCTGTGTTACACAAGATGTGTCCTTTACAAGCTCAGCGGTCCTCACCCCGTCCTCTCGATTCGAGCTGTTCTCATAAACCCTAGCTTGTAAGAACACCTGGATCGAGAAGGCGCTTGGCCTGAATCTCTTGTCTTGCGTTCTCGCAATGAGTTCTCGTTTGCTGTTTTGCCAGCATTTACCAAGGTGATGAGTTCTGAGAAGGAGGCGAAGCGGTGAACGGCGAACGGTCGTAAGGGCCTAAACGATGCGCGAGCCACAGGTTCACGGCAGCCAGGGAATAAGGATTCAGTTCACCTGTCTGAGAAAATCAAGCAGTACCGCGTCAGTTTCTGCGGCTGCTTCGCGTTGCGGCCAGTGACCAACTCCCGGGAGTTTAATATGACCAATCAGACCTGGAAGGGAACGTCGAAGATTCTCGGTCGTGGGCGAAGCAATTTGGTTCAAACCATCCGTCTCTCCGACGAGGAAGAATGACGGCTGTTCTACCCGCTTACCTTTGAACGGCGCCGCCAAGTCGAAGCCTAGCTGTATAGACCGATAGTAGTTCAAACCTCCACGGAAGCCTGTACGAAGAAAAATCGGCGACGGTATCCGCAATGTCCTGGGGATCGGCCCAGCCTGGCAGAAGATCTGGCGCTTTCCGGAACGGTTGATCTGGGTCGAAGGGACTCCATCGATCTTCAGGAGCAGGTGAACCTGACGATCAGTAGAGGCGTGAAGGATAGATGATGCACGCATCCGCATTCCTCATTAAACTCAGGCCGCATACGGTCGAACATATAAAGGTCAGTACGTCCGGCCGCGGCGAGATCCTGAGAAAACTCCTCTCCCCGCGAGGGAGAAATGGGACGCTAAGGCCGAACACGGCGTGGAAATGATCGGGCCGCATCATTGCTGCGTTCCACGCCACACTTGCACCAAAATCATGGCCGACAATAATGACAGACGGTAGATCAAGCGCGTCGAGGAGACCCACGAGATCACCCACCGTATGAAACGGCGTGTACCCTAAAGGATCTTCAGGTGCCGAACTCTCGCCGTAGCCGCGCATATCCATCGAGATAGCCCCGATATCCCGCCGCCGAAACAGCCTCCATCTGTCGCCGCCATCCCCGCCATGTATCCGGAAAACCGTGGCAGAACAACACAGGCGGACCTTCGCCTAGCTCAACGACGTGGAGCGTAATTCCATTAGACGAGATGTATGAGTGCTTCATAGCGCTTAACTGGGGTCATTGTCCCAAAGCCACTGACGCTCTCGTAGTGGCTGACCATCAAGATTTATCTGGTTGCCGCGAATACTTGCACGGCCATATCTGAAACGTCGTTTCTGCCTTGCGCGAGCATGGCATTGCAATCAAGAAGATATTGCGCACCTCTCCCATCGGGGATGGGAGCACGTCGACCGAAGGTACATGCTGACAATAGCGTCGCACTAGATTGCGCTTCAGGAATTCCGGACCGTGCGCATGAAGTGGGAGGCGAGCTCGAATGCTCCACCCAAGGCATGACATCTGTTGCAGCACGACTCGCATCATAAGCTTTAGAACTCTTGCCTTGTTTGTGCGAGCGCATGGCGAGTCTCTTCGATGAGCATCTTCTTCATCGCAAACTGCGCTATTGATGGATCGTTCCGCAGTCTACACACCAGATGTGTCAGGTGCGGATTTCACTCAGGAAATGGTTGAACCATGCAGGATGGCGAACGACGTCACGCGTTGCTTTTGGAACTCGACCAAGAGAATCTCGACGCGCTCGTCTGCTTTGCTCCTGAAGATGTTCTGCTGATCTCGGGATACTGGCCGGTCATGGCATCGAGCCTCGCTATGCTAGCCCGCGGAGGTGCGGTGCACGTTATCCTTCCGGAAGATGAGTTGGAGCTTGCGAAGGCAACTGCGGAGGCGGATTTCACTACCTACAAGCCGGAGACGCTAGACCGGATTGCCACTGTGACTGAAGCGCTCGAAGAGCCGGTCAGGCGGCTGGCTGAGCAAGTTCCGTTGGGTTCCGGCCACCTCGGTCTTCTGCTGAATGACACCGCACAGACACAGTCTTACCAGTCTGGGAATCACTTCCACAGCGCGATCGTTCCGCTGCTACGCAAAGTTTATCCGAACGTGTTACTGCTCGCTGCTGATTCGCTACTTAGGCGAATGAAATCCATCAAGACGCATACCGAGATTGGACAGATGCAGCATCTCTGCCAGCTCGCGAAGACAGGGTTTGATGCGGCGCAGCAGGCAATCGCACCCGGGCGGTGCGAAGATGACATCGCCGCCGACATCAACCGCGCCTACGCAGGCGTTGCGCACAACGGCTTTGAGCGCGGACATGGCTACTTCTTCTGCATGTCCGGCCCGAATTCCACTAAGGCGGCCGGTGCGTTCGCGCGCACGCGGCGGCGTGTTGTCGAAGCCGGCGACCTGGTGATGATCCACGCCAACACAGTTGGGGATGGCTTGTGGACAGACATCACGCGGACCTATACGGCCGGCGTAGCGGACGATCTTCAAGAACGCATGCGTGGGGCGATCGAGGAAGCTCGTAGTGCTGCGCTAGCAGCGATCCGCCCCGGCGCGCAAGCGAGTGCAGTAGACGCCGCCGCGCGTGAGGTTCTGACAGCGCATGGATTCGGTAAGGAGTTCAAACACGCGGTCGGTCACGGTGTAGGCTTCGCCGCCGCCGATCCGCGAGCGCTGCCGCGTCTGCACCCGAAATCGCCGGATGTCCTTGAAGCCGGCATGACTTTCAATATCGAACCAGCCATTTACATCGAAGGGAAGGGTGGCATGCGTCACTGTGACGTGGTCGCTTGTACGCAGAACGGAGCTGAGGTGCTAACCGACTTTAGCTGATGACGGAAGGGACTCATGAAGCAGCAGCAAACCATCACTGGCGGATCGGTCAGCTTCTACACGATCCCGACCGACGCGCCGGAGAGCGACGGCACCTTGTCTTGGGACAGCACCTCGATGGTACTGGTTCAGCTCGACTGCGGCAACGCTCACGCCCTCGGCTACACTTATGCCGATGGCGGTACAGCCGCTCTGGCGCACAAGTTGCTCCACTCCATCGTCCTCGGCTCCGACCCCATGCGCGTCGCCGAGACCCGGCAGAAGATGCTGCGCCAGGTTCGCAATCTCGGCGAGACTGGCATGGCGATGATGGCGGTCTCGGCAATCGACAATGCAATTTGGGATTTGCACGCTCGTCTGCTCGATGCAGCGCTGGTTAGCGTGTTAGGCCAAGTGCGCACCGAGATTCCGGTCTATGGAAGCGGTGGCTTCACGACGTACTCAGACAAGCAACTCACCGAGCAGCTCGGAGGATGGGCACAGCAGGGGTTCGCCAACGTGAAGATCAAGGTGGGTGCGCATCCTGAGCAGGACCCTGCCCGCGTCCGCATCGCACGGGAAGCAATCGGGGAGAGGACCAATCTTTTCGTCGACGCCAACGGAGCCTATACGATCACCCAGGCAATCGCGCTCGCACATACCTTCGCGGAGGTCGGAGTGCGCTGGTTTGAAGAGCCCGTGAGCTCCGATCATCTCATCGGCCTGAGTCAGGTCCGCCAACGTGCGCCGCTCACCATGGATATCGCCGCCGGCGAGTACGGCTATGCGGCCTGGTACTTTGAGCGCATGATCGAGGCCCAGGCGGTCACCGTACTACAGGCCGACTGCACTCGCTGTGGCGGCATCAGCGGCTTCATTGAAGCGGCCGCGCTCTGCTGGGCGCACAACATTCCGTTGTCTTCGCACTGCGGTCCCAGTATGCATCTGCACGTCTGCTGTTCCGTGCCGCGCGCTGTTCACATGGAGTTCTTTCACGATCACGTTCGTATCGAGCGGATGTTCTTTGACGGCTTCATCGAGCCGGTGCAGGGCTCGATGAAGCCCGATCTTTCGCGTCCCGGCATGGGCCTTATCTTCAAGCAACAGGATGCAGAAAAGTTCAAACAGTAGACGGCAAACGAAACCATCACGAGCGCGCCTCCCAGTGTGCTCCAACCCGCAGGGAAGAGGAGTAAACGATGTCAAAGCAGGTATCGGATTTGATCGTAGAGCGGCTGATTGAATGGGGTGTAGACACAATCTTTGGCTTCCCCGGCGATGGTGTCGACGGCTTCTTTGAAGCACTTCGTACGCATCAGGACAAGCTGAAGTTTGTGCAGGTGCGGCATGAAGAAGCAGCGGCGTTTGCTGCGGTGGGGTATGCCAAATACACGGGGCGCATCGGGGTCTGCTGCGCGACCTCGGGCCCGGGCGGAGTCCATCTGCTGAACGGTCTTTACGACGCAAAGTGCGACCAGCAACCCGTCCTTGCCATCACGGGGCACACCTTCCATGACCTGATTGGCATGGACTATCAGCAAGATGTCGATCTCGACAAGCTCTACATGGACGTTTCGGTGTTCAATCAGCGCGTCATGGGTCCGGCGCATGCGGTTAACTGCGTCGACATGGCCATTCGTTCGTCGTACGGCATGCGCGGCGTCAGTCACATCTGCATCCCGAAGGACATTCAGGAGTGGCCAGTTTCGGATTCGATGCGCAGCAGCGGCAATGTCAAAGGGCACAGCGGCGACTGGGCGCATCCCTCTACCGCTAAGCCTGCCGATGCGCTGTTGCGCAAGGCGGCGGAGGTTATCAACGACGGATCCAAGGTTGCCATTATGGTGGGGCGCGGCGCTCTGGGGGCGAGAGAAGAGGTGGCGCAGCTTGCAGAGACGGTCGGCGGACCCGTCGTGAAAGCTCTGCTTGGCAAGGCCGTGCTTCCCGACCGTAGCCCCTATACGACGGGTGGACTGGGGCTGCTCGGCACAGCGCCATCCGTTGATGCCATGGAAGAGTGTGACACCCTCATCATGATCGGAACCAGCTATCCGTATATGGAGTTTCTGCCCAAACCGGGACAGGCCAAGTGTGTGCAGATTGAACTGGATCCGACGCGTATCGGGCTGCGGCATCAGACCGACGCCGCACTAGTGGGTGATTCAAAGACGATCCTCCAGGCGCTGCTGCCGCTGCTGAAGCGCAAGAAAAACAGCTTCCTCAAGAAGTCGCAGGAACGGATGAAGAGCTGGAACGATCTGATGGAAGAGCGCGGCACCCGCAAGGACATGCCGATGAAGCCGCAGGTCGTCACGTACACGCTGAACAAGCTCCTGAAGGACGACGCCATCGTTTCATCAGACTCCGGCACCATCGCCACCTGGACTGCACGCTATGTCGAGATGCGCGGCACGATGCAGTTCTCGCTCTCTGGTTTACTGGCGACGATGGCGAACGGACTCCCCTATTCGGTTGGCGCGGCCATCGCGTACCCCGGAAGGCAGGTGGTGTGCGTAGTAGGGGATGGCGGTTTGACGATGCTTATGTGCGAGCTTGCCACCCTGGTCAAGTACAAGCTGCGTGTCTGCGTCGTCGTTATCAAGAATGACGTCCTGGGCCAGATCAAATGGGAGCAGATGATTCTTGAGGGGAACCCGGAGTTTGGCGTCGAGCTGCAGCCGATCGAGTTCGCGAAAGCCGCTGAAGCCTTTGGCCTGCGCGGGTACACGATCAACCGGCCGGAAGAGGCCGAGGGTGTATTGAAGGCAGCGCTCGACCACGATGGACCGACTTTGGTGCAGGCAGTCGTCGACCCAAACGAGCCGCCCATGCCAGGCAAGATCACAACCGAGCAGGCATACAAGTTCGTCAAGTCGCTTGCGCGCGGGCAGAAGGATGCGATGAAGATCATCAAAGATGTCGGCGAAGACAAGATACGTGAGGTGATCTAGACCATGGCCGAGTCCAACACACTCTCGCCCAGCCGCCCCGAGCAGGATCTAGAGATCGTGCGCAACGCAATCCGGGAGGGGCGCTTTCAACGCAGCCTCTCCCTGCTCACTGCCGTGACCAGCGTAATCAGCGGGCTGGAAGTTGCCTACGAACACTATCGCGGCAGCTATAGCAACCGCGTGATGTATACGCCGGTGATTCTCAGCCTGGTGCTGGCTTGCGCGGGGTTCGCGGGCTTCTTCAGCCGCCGCGCCGCGCGCACCTTCCTTCGCCTCGCCGCCTGGATCACGCTCCTCGACGCCTGCGTCGGTTTCGGCTTTCACATTCGCGGCATCTTCCGCAAACCGGGTGGGTGGCGTTTACCGATGACGAACATGATCATGGGTCCGCCGATCTTCGCGCCGCTGCTGTTCGGCACCAGCGCATATCTGGGTGTGATCGCTTCTTATCTCCAACGTGAGGACGCCAGGACCATCGAAGGAGGCGATCAGAGAGGCACCACTGATCGTTGGCTTGCCCGCATCTTCCCCGGCCGCGCTGGACGCGAACTCATCTCGCGCGAGCAGGACATCCGCGAAGGCAAGTTCCAGCGGCAAGTCGCTATCGTTACTGGCGTCAGCGCTTTGCTAAGCGGGTTTGAGGCTTTCTACTCGCACTATAAGAACAACTTTCGCTACTTCGCCCAGTGGACGCCGATCCTCATCTCGCCGCTGCTGGCGGGAACTGCATTCGCTTCGACGAAGAACCGCAAGCTGGCCACGACCGCGCTGCCTGCCATGTCCATCGTTGCCGCGGCGGACTCTGCGATCGGGTTCTTCTATCACGCGCGCGGCGTGCTGCGCCGTCCCGGTGGGTCGAAGCGTCTGCTTTACAACATCTTGTACGGGCCGCCGATCTTTGCGCCATTGCTGTTTGGCGCAGCGGGAATGCTGGGCCTGCTGGCGAGCCTGTTGCGCCGCCGCAGAGAGTGACGAAAGATGCAGTCATTGGCTCAGCCTGCAATCTACGAAACATTCAGCAAAGGAGAAAGCTGCATGCATCCCAACGAATCGGCTGATACCGCTCTGCTGCCGCGCGACCCCGCTACTGGCGAGCCTTTGCCGCAGACACAGCATCCGGGCTACTACCCTGGCTACTATATCCTTTCGCAGCAGAAGTTCTGGGATGAAGCGACTCGTAATCTCATCCTGATGCGGGTCGAACAGCCACCTCCGATCCGCTACTTTACACCTGAGCAGGCGACCTTCTGGAGAGCTGTCTTTGACCATCTCCTACCGCAGCATGACCGTACTCCCGACAGGCTCATTCCGCTGGTCGAACCATTGGATGAACGGCTCTATCAGAACAGAACGATCGGGTACCGCTACGCGTCCATGCCAAAGGATCGCGAAGCCTTCGCGTTGGGCGAGCAAGCGATCGATGCAGAGGCTCAGCATCGCTTTGGCGGCAACTTCATCTATCTGCCGCAGCAGCAGCAAGACCTAGTGCTCAAAGCTCTGCACGACCAGAAATGCGAAGCAGCGCCAGAGATATGGGCAAAGATGTCGATTGCGCGCTTCTGGCAGATGTTGATGCAGGACGCGCTTGAAGCCTACTACGCGCATCCGTGGTCATGGGATGAGATCGGCTTCGGCGGGCCCGCGTATCCGCGCGCGTATACGCGGCTGGAACGCGGCGAACCGGAACCGTGGGAGGTTGAGGAGCAGCGCTACGCCTGGGTTGCACCAACTTACGCATTGTCAGATGAAGCGGAGTCGACTCACGAGCAGCACACTGAAGTGATGCAGAACGGATAGCGCTCGCCGGATCGAGCCTGCATTGCGGAGAGACGAGGACAAGTGGAAAAACCCATCTTAGGATCATTCGAAACACCACCATCGACGCCGCAAATGCTTGGCGCATTGCAGAAGATCCATCTCCCGATGCGGCGCTTCAAGGGAAACGAAGAGGTGGATTATGTCATCGTCGGCTGCGGCTCAGCAGGAGGCGTGCTGTTGCAGCGCCTTGCGCGCGCCGGCTTCAACGTCGTCTCGCTTGAGGCTGGGCCCTTCTGGGACACCGAGCGCGACTGGGTCTCGGATGAATCGGGCTCGCACGACCTTTATTGGGAAGACCCCCGCGTAACAGGCGGCAAGAATCCTCTCGCACTCGGCGCCAACAACTGCGGCAAAGGCGTTGGCGGAGGGTCCGTCCACTGGGCCGCATTCACACCACGCCTGCATCCTTCGGACTTTAAGGTCCGTACCCTTGATGGCGTCGGGGTAGACTGGCCAATCGACTACAGCATCATCCAGCCTTACTACGAGCAGCTCGAATTGGAGATGCCCGTCGCGGGTCCAGCGTACTACCCCTGGGGCCACCCGCACGGCTACGCGTACGGTCCTCATCCCATGGGAGGTGTAGGCAACGCATTGATCAAAGGCTGCACCGCGCTCGATATCCGGGTGTCGATCGGTGGACCTGTGGCTATCCTGTCAGGATCGCATGGCGATCGCCCACACTGTATTTACCGCGGCTTCTGCATTCAGGGCTGCAAGGTGGGGGCGAAGGCCAGCACGCTGGTCACGCACGTTCCGGACGCGGTGAAGAGTGGGGCCGAGATTCGTGACCACTGCATGGTCTCGCGTGTTGAACTGGGCAAGAACAACCGCGTCACCGGCGTCCACTACTTCGATCGTCATGGCGATGCGCACTTTCAGAGGGCCAAGGCGGTCATCATCGCTGGCTACTCGATCGAAACGCCGCGTCTGCTGCTGAACTCCGCCTGCCCAGCTTACGAAAATGGACTGGCTAACTCCAGCGATACCGTAGGCCGCTACCTGATGGCGCAGGCCGGCAATGTCGTCCTCGGCCGCTTCGATCAACCCGTCCGCATGTACAAAGCACCGCCCGCCCATGCGCTCACCGAAGAGTTTTACGAGACAAATCCCAAGAACGACTTCGCGCGCGGCTTCGCCATCCAGACCGTCGGTCCGCTGCCGATCGCCTTCGGCAAACAGATGCTCGCCAGCAAGAAAGCATGGGGCTGGGGGATGCGGCGCGAGATGATGGACTACAACCATTGGGCTTCCTTCGGACTGCTGGGTGAAATTCTCCCCTGGGCCGACAATCGCGTCACCCTCGCCGAGGAAAAAGATCGCTTTGGACTCCCGGTGGCCAACGTCAACTTCGATCTGCACGACAACGATCACAAACTGATCAAGGCCGCCAAGAACAAAACGATGGAGGTGATGCACGCGGCCGGTGCCACCGAAGTTGTGCAGGAGGCACGCTACGCGCATCTAGTGGGCGCGGCGCGGATGGGCTCGGACCCACGCACGTCGGTCGTCGACAAATTCGGCCGAACCCATGACATCGCCAACCTCTTCATCTGCGACGGGTCCATCCTGCCCACGCAGGGATCGGCTAACCCTGGCCTCACGATTCAATCGCTCGCTGCGCGTACCGCCGACTACCTCATCTCGCAGGGGGACACTGTATTCACCAGTGACAAGCGCGACATGACCGAACCTCCGCTGCGCGCACAACTTGCGCCCCCTGGCACGTACGGACACGGCGTTCCGCGCCTCAAATGAGTTCATCCGAAAGCACATAACCAGTCCAAGGAACGAGCGGCTCTCGTTCAGAATCGAGCCATTCGGGAAAGATCAACGGTCGTCGTCATCACCGGATCCTCTGGTTCCTGTCTTCATCTGATTGCTGTTTTGCTTTCGTCTATGGAGTATGCGTGGAGACGAGCGGTTGCAGGATGGGATGTTCAGCTTGTGACGTTGGAACAGTTGAGGCGAAACACCTTAGCACCTTGACCCGCGCTGCAGGCGTAGCGAAAACGACCGTTTGCTGGACAGATAGCAAATGGCTCAACGGAAGCCATTTTTCGTATCAAAATTGTTCGACAACTCGTCCTGAAATCATTGTCCGGATACCGGTGAGCGCTCGAGGCCAACCAGTAAGTCCGCTCCCTAAGCTAAACTTGCGTAATATTCCCTTTCTTGAGGTGCCCCTCTTTGTCCGCGACACCTTAGCCGGGGCGGTCAGTTCGGTCGGAAGGTGGGGTAACGCTCTGGCTCACGAAGTCTAATCTGAGAGTCGGAGCCGACATCTGCGTTTGGTGTAGTGACCCCAACCTGTGCCACCAACAGCTGAACAGCCGTAACTTGGATCGCTTTGTTCGGGGGTGGAGTGTCACCCTCAACCCGATGCGTAGCAGCGTGGTCTTCCATCACGCCTACTATGACGCCTGTGGTCCAGCGTTCACCAAATACCTCGATGCGCAGGCGTACATCATCCCCTCGTGGCATATCACTCATCCAGGCTCGGCACCGCTCGAACGTCTCTAGGTGCCTGGCCCGCTGTTCAACGCCGTGACGTTTTCGTTACGGAGATGTTGCTCGCCAACAGTCTTTTCAACGCACGGTGGGAGAAGCAACTGCAGAGTACTCAAGGTCAAATCCGCGACTTTTAGCTGTCGACAAAGCACAAGAGCGCTTTTTCAGCGTGGGCTCATCGAGAAATTCCGTCGCTCCGTTCGAGTTCTGAGTGGATTGCCGGCAACTCGGAAGTCGGACAAACAAGAACGAACCGCAAGCGCGCTGGCCTTCGGGGGTGATGCCGCTTTCAAGTTCATGCGGCCTATCGTGCTCGCTATACATGCAGTTTGTATTTGATCGTTGCAGGGGTGGATCATTCTCTGCTTGGGCGCAACGGAGTGCGGATAGAGTTTGCGTCTGTGCTATCAAATAGCTGGAGGAGCTGCTTCTGAAGAAGCAGAGGCGTCCGCTTGTTCTTTGTTACTGGTTACCGTTGCGGCCGTGGCGCTCACGCCGGTCTGCGTCCCGCTGCTTCTCCGCACTCTCGATATCTCCCTGTACCCTCAGAAGTTTTTTCTGGATTTCATCCTCAGAGAGAGTATGGCCGCGGGGAGCGGTTGCGGTCTGGCTGCCGTCGGCGCCGATAGCGATGTGTGTGCCGTCGCGGCCTTTATATACCTTGCTGCCGTCCGCGCCCTGGGTGAAATGAGTGCCGTCGCGTCCTACGAAGACTTTGCTGCCATCCGCGCCTTCGGTGAGTTGCGTTCCGTCTTTGCTTTTATAGACGCTGCTCCCATCTGCATTTGCGGTGATCTTGAGACCATCCTTGCCAACGATGACGCTGCTGCCGTCGGAGCCGGAGATGATCCGAACGCCGTCTTTCCCCACGTAGACGCTGCTGCCGTCATCCCCGGTGATTGAGATCGGCGCCGGCGCATGCGGCGGAGCCGGAGGAGTAGGTGGCAGCGGCGCGATCGAGGCTCTCTTAATTGATACGTCTCCCTGGCTGGTGTCGATACGAATCATGGAACCGCCTTTGCCGACGGTCCCGCCCAATGTCTTGCGGCTGTCGGCGTCCTGAGTAGGAAGAGAGAAGTCATTCGTGATGTCGCCGTCGGTGGTCACGGCGTTCACGATGAAATTTGCATGGTCCGGAACCGTAAGGTTTACTGATCCATGGCGATTCTGTACGGTGACATTGCCGAGCGGGGGAGCGCTGGTCAGATCGACTGAGCCGTTTCTATTGGTGACGGAGAGTTCTCCCGACATGCGTTCGAGGGAGACGTTTCGATTGCTCGTCGTCAGCACGACCGGACCGCCCGCCTGATCGGCGGAGATATTGCCGGAGCTGACATCCATCTCACCGTCGAGACGAGCGAGCTGGAAGTCGGTGCGGCTCGTGTGAAATTTGAGGGGACTCGCGACGTGCTCGAGATGGGTGGTGCCGTAGAAGTCGCCGGACAGGTTTACCGGTCCACTGATATCGGAGATGGTCACGTCCTTGGCATGTCCTTCGAGCGAGACCATTCCTGTGATGCTGTGCGCGGAGAAGGACGATCCGCTACTGTTGACGCGCGCGAGGACGGGTCCTGCGATCGCGGAGAGATTAACGTCGCCATGATTGGCCGTAACCGTGAGCGGCGCCTTGAGCGAGTCAATGTGAACGTCGCCGTGGTTCGTATTTACAGTGACGGCCGTCGTGGGAGGAATGGTGATCGTGAGATCTGCACTCGCGCCGCTTAGCGTTGGCAGAGTCATCGAAAGCAGCTTCCCGGTGGTGACGATTTGCGGTGTCAGACTGCGCGCTTTATGCTCTGCATCGGTGTCGGACCGGGAGTAGACCTGCTTGTGGATGGAGACATGAACCTGGTTGTCGCTGCTGCTTCCCGTGATGGTGACATCGCCGTGAGGGTTGTCGATCGTCAGCGCGCCCCCCGCAGCAAGGACCTGCATGAGACTCTGATCGCTCTCATGTTTGTCGCCGAGGAACTCTTCAATATTGTCCGGGTTGATCGAGAATCCACGGGCGAAGTAGTCACGTCCACTGTGAATCCCATTAAATAAGATACCGGTGACCGCAAGTAAGATAACAAGTAGAACGACACCGCCGCCGATGCTGCGACGCAGGTAGGGCTGCTGCGTCGAGCGGGGCCGAACCTGGTCGACACCCCATTCGATCAGAAGGACAACACCGGCAACGACCAGCAGAAGCGGCCACCAGTGACCATACCACTCCCAGAGGCGCTCGTTGCGCAGATGACCTGTCTGAATCAGCAGGAAGACGACTCCCACCAGGACGACGATGACCGGACCGAGAATAGAGCTTCGGCGTGTTCCGCGCATCTGGTAGCGATATTGATCACGCTGGGCGCGGGCCTGATCGCGCAGGATACGACGCTGGTATTTCCAGTCTTTCGAGGAGGGGGGATAGGGGGGAGGATAGCCAGCCATAGCTATCTCCTTTCTTCTTCGTGCGGAGTGGCCGGCGTGATCGACATGCTGGACACAGGAGCCGATTGCGGGCCTGCTGCAGGCCCGGACCCGGGACCAGGATAGCTGTAAGGGATCGATGCTGAGGAGTTATAGACGGAGCGCTCAAAGAAGGTCATCAGGCCGGCGACGATGATGAAGAGTGGCCAGCTTCGTCCCCAGGAGAGGATGTCGAAGCTATCGAGTAAGAAGAGCACACCGACGAGGATGACCCACACTGCTCCCCGCAGAGCGCGAAAGAGGCGTATGCGGTAACCGGAGGTGCCATCGTCGGCCAGACTGGGCCCGGAGTTCGTCATTTTACGGAAGAAGATCCAAACTCCCGTTGCGATGAGGAAGAAGGGGATCAGGCGTTGGAGGGGGAAGCGCAGAAAGAATCCAGAGCTTCCAAAAAAGAAGAGCAGGCCAAGCGCAATCAGCCAAATGGCTCCCACAGGAAAGCGGTTCTGCGATGCGGCAAACGTGGGGTCAACTCCTGACAGCGGGTCGTTGAAGGGAGGAGCCGGCGGCGCACCGTAACCATAGCTGTCGGTGGGCGCACCCCAGCCTGCTGGAGGTGCGGACGGGGCCGGGTCGGCGACGAAGGGAGCAGTGTATGGGGTTCCCTTGGAAGACATCGGCGGCACGGGTGAACTGGCGGCCCACGACTTACCGAACCCAAATCGTTCACCGATATCATTCAAACCGAAGGGGTTGGGGAGCGGTAAGCCGTCGCGGCGGGAGCGAGCGGTGTGGTGCGCTTCAATCACCTGGTAAAAAACCCAGCCAGCAACGAGAAGACCGAAGACCCCGTTTGAATCGGCGAGACTTACCAGGACAGCGAAGACGATCAGATGGACGATACCCTTTGCGTACTGGCCGTTGTACATGGCGCCAACGCCGGGTATCAACCCAAGCAAGGCCGCGATGACAGGATTGGGCACGCCGGACATCGCTGGTGTGACCGGCGCATAGCTCGAGCCTCCGGCGTAGCCATAGGCTGTGCCCGTGGAGGCCGTTGCTGTGTCGGCCGCAGCAAGACGGGCGGCGAGGCAGGGTTCGCAGAAGACAGCACTGCCGATGGTCCGGGTGCATTCGCCGCAAAGCGGCTTGCCGCAGCTCTGACAAAAGGAGACACGTTCGCGATCGGGATGGTTGGCGCAGTTCATACGGGTTTCCCTTCGTTCAGGGTATGGCTGGTGCTGGCTATGGCAGATGAAAGGTAGACAGGACGCTGCGGTAGGGAGGCCGGAGTGTCAGGAAGCTGAAGTGCGGCAAGGCTTGGAGGCTCGAGTGGATGGGCCGGCGCTACTCTCTGTCGGCGGCTGGTTCCAGAGCCGGGACGCGGACGGGGCTGCTTCGGATGCGGCTCGCCACTCTTCGGTCCCGTCTTTGAATCGTCGGCAGGCTTTGTCTCGGAGGAGTTCGGACCGTTCGAGGAATCTGGCGAGATGGGAGCGACGTCGCCTTCACTCGAACGCTGGAGGTCGCGAACCCGCGACTCCAGTTCGTAGACCACGCGCAGATTGTCATAGTACCGGACGACGTGTGCGTTGGCCTGGTAAAAGCTGCGTCGCAGGCTTGAGGGTCTCAAATCACTGGCGCGCAGGTCCGTCAGCCGGACCCCGGTAAGGTTGAGTGTCAGCCCGATCGAGAAGAAGGCCATTGCGGCGGTCATGGCCAGTCGGGGCTGCAGCATCGTCTGGCCGATGGACTTTGAAGTCAGGAACCAGGAAGTCAGGGGCTTCGAGGTCAGGGATCTGGAACTAAACGACCTGGTCTGGAGTGCGGTGGCAACGCGACTGTGGAAGGGTAGCACCTTTGTGATCCGGGCGGGTAAGAGGCTGGTTGCGGGAAGCGGAAGCGTGAGGCCGTCCGCAGTCGCTACGGGAGACATTGAAAGCTGTCCCGGTCCCGGAGTGTATACGTGGTTGCTGGTCTGGCCGCTGGTCTGGCCGCTGGTCTGGGCCAGAATGCGCTCCAGCAAAGCAAGTGGGGGTTCTGGACGTTGAGTTCCCAGCAACTCCAGCCACGCCGCACCGCGCTGTGCGTCGCCCAGCATCGTGCTGCAGCTGGTACAGCCTGCCATGTGGCAATCGAACTGCGCCTGCTCCTCAGGGGAGAGCGTACCATCCAAGGCGTCGGCAAGCATGGCCTCGCATTGTGCGCAATCCCGCGATCCTCCCGTGTTTGCGGGCTTTGTGCTGCCGAATTGATGAAGGTCCTGATTGAACTTTCCCACGTTACATCACCTGTCCTTCTATACGTTGCAAGAGCCGTGCCAGTTCCCCGCGGCCGCGGCTGATGCGGCTTTTGACGGTTCCCTCCGGGATGCGCAGAACCTGGGCAATCTCCTTGTAATCCATATCTTCGAGGTCCCGCAGAATGACCGCTTCGCGAAGCTCCGGCGAGAGCTGTGCCAGTGCCTGTTGGATGCGCACCTTCAACTCAAGCCCTGCGACGTGGTGCTCCTGCGAGGGGCGCGGATCGGTAAGGCGGTCGGCCATTGTCGGGCCATCCTCCTCACCGTTGAAGCTGGCATCGATGGAGTCGGTTGCGCGGTCCAGACGGGTTCGGCGGAAGTGATCGACGAGCAAGTTCCGCGTCAACGTCGTGATCCATGTCTGGAAGCTACCTTTTGTGGTATCGAAGCTGGGGAGATTCTTGTACACCTTCAGGAAAACGTCCTGGGTTAGGTCTTCCGCGTCTGTTCCGCACCCGGTAAATCGATAGCAGATGGAATAGATGCGTCGATGCTGCGCGGCCACCAACTGCTGCCATGCCTGCTGCTCTCCTGCCATGCACTGGCGCAGCAGCTTCATGGTTGCAAGCTGTGTCGCCTCGTATGCGGTATCCTCAGAGGGAGTTCGCACCACCTTTGCCTCATGACCTCTCGTACTTCGGGGTGGCTGAAGTGTATCGCGCGTGACCGCGTGCGGACGCTCCTGTTCGCGAGGAGGAACCTGCGAACGAATAGGCGGCAGAGTGCAAGCTTCCGTTCCTGTCGACAGGATCGCCATGTGCAGAACGCCCATGCATACTGATACGCAGGGGCGTTCTGGATGGTTCAACGGCTTGCGCAGGCAGGAGCGACTCAGGGGGTAGGAGCGGAGATAACGCCGCAGGCAATGCGGTTGCCGGCGTTCCCGGCCGGGTCCGACTTCATATCGTCTGCCTTCTCATGCACCATAATGGAATGACCGATGACGGAGTTGGGTGAAGCTGGATCGAGCGAGAGGTAGTCTACTTTGAAGGCCGACTGTGCCGTATGCGCTTCCCCGACCATCACATTCCGCGGCAAATCGCCTGCATGGTGTCCCATCGGATTCAGGGTGCCGTGCTGCTTGCTCTCCGGATTGAAATGGCCACCAGCAGATTTGTAATCCGGAGCGTCGCATGCCGCATTCTGATGAATGTGAACAGCGTGTTCTCCCGCAGGTAGATTCTTCAGGTTCAGCTTGATCGTGAGACTGCCTTTTCGGCCATCTTGAAAGGTTGCAGTGCCTGCATCTTGACCTGTTGAGGTTTTCAAGGGAACGATGACATCCGTATGGGCCTTGGCAAAGGCGGGGGCTGCAAGCAAAAACAAACCAACAGTCACGATGGAAGCGCGCATACGAAATCTCCTCGATTGCAGGTGTATGGACAGCATAACCCGGCTATGGTGTCCGGATAGGTCTTGATTCAGGGGTCCGATGGAAGACAACTTTCCTTGGTCCGCTATCAGCCTAGTGAGGCTCGCTGGTCCACCATGTTAGACCAGAAAGGTAGCTGGTTCTGGTGCAAGCCCGATACAGCAAACTGGAGAGCAGCGTATCCGGGTATAAACCAGATACGCTGCTCGAGTAAGATGCTCGCTTCAAAATCAGCAAGCTAAATAAACTAATTTACGGGGGAAAGGACGGCATAAAGGTTTGCGGTGCCTACAAGCACGCCCGGTTGAGCGACCTGATCTTTGAAGTAGGCATTGAGCGCACTGGCTGTGGCGGGGGCGAGATACAGGGTGGAATTGTTCTCCTGTAAGACACCGGATTGGGTCTTGAGCGGGAGCGTCGCACCTGGAGCGCCCTGGAGCGTAAACAAGGGCAGGCGAACGCCGAAGTGATCATTGAGGATAAACAGCGCAGTGACAACGGGGGCCGCTGGGCTGGTCGAATCGATGATGAAGTTCTGGATGCGAATGACGACGCCATCGCCTGCGTTGACGAGCAATCCGCCTTTATGCTCGACCTCGCCGGCACCGGTCTGGAGATCCAGTGCGCCGCCAGTCGCTTCTACGGTGAACATGTTGTTGATGAGAGGGTTGGCGTTGAGGTCAGTGATCACGGCACCCTGAAAAGAGGAGGCGAATGCAGCGTTCAATTGAATGGTGGTGCGGCCATACACGATGGACGGAGTCTGTGCATGCAGGAAGGAGGCGGTGCATGCCAAGCTCATCACAATAGCGGCTTTGCTGAAAAGATGTTTCATGAATTTTCCTCGTCATGATCGCACAAAGCGCTCATGCTGTTATCAGTTCAAAAGGTCGAGTGGTGAAGACGCAGTTCGGAACATCTGGTCTCGATTCGGTCTGCGGGTCTGGAAAATACGCTTCCCGGGTGGTATGCGCCCGGGACCTCTGCTGGGCATTTATAGCATGCTTTATGCCAGGTCGTTCATTAAAAAGGGAGAAAGAGACTAATGACGGGATGAGTATGAGCCGATACTTTAGGATGCTTCGCTCGAGACGTCTCTTTATGAACTGCAGGCGGGGTCAGGACGGGGTGAGTATTTCTACGATTTTTTCAACGATCACGGCGGTTCCGTAGGCAAGCACCTCGGTGACGCCGGTCATGATCTCTGTGGCATCGTAGCGAACGGCGACTACGGCGTTGGCGCCGAGTTGCGATGCGTGAAGCATCATCATGGCGAAGGAGTCCTGCCGGGTCCTCTCGCAGAGCTGGGTATAGAGCGTGATGTCTCCGCCGACAAGCGTCTGGAGACGTGCGCCGATGGTCGCGAAGACGTTGCGGGAGCGAACGACAATGCCGCGAACCACACCGAGATTGCTGACGATGCGATAGCCGGGAAGCTCGAACGCGGTGGTGGCAAAGGCCGGGTTGAGCGAGAGCTGTGGCGGCGGATAGGTTTCGGTCGACATGAGGGTCTCCGGAGGTGCAGCTAGGAGGTACGTGAGAGGCTGGCGAGGAGTTCCGTGACGGCACCTCTGTCGATTGTGTATGCAGCCAGCGCCAGCCCCTCCGAGAGATCGGGGACGAGGTCGGCGGCGGCCAGGACCGCAGCCGTATTGAGCAGAACGATGTCGCGTCGAGGGCTGTGCTCGCCTGCGAAGATCGATCGCAGGATTGCGGCGTTCGCGGATGCGTCTCCGCCACGAAGGGCTGCGATGGGGGCACGTTCGAGTCCGAACTCCTCCGGGGTGATCGTGCGCAGGGTGATGGCGCTACCGCGGATCTCGCCGATCTGGCTCGGGCCGCTGATGGATAGCTCGTCCAGGCCTCCTGGTACATCGGTCGCTCCGTGGACGACGAAGGAGTGGCGAGTGCCGAGCAAGGCCATTGCTTCGGCGGCGAGCAGTACGAGATGCGGAGCGTAGACGCCCATGACCTGGGCGCGTGCTCCGGCTGGATTCGAGAGCGGGCCAACGATATGGAAGGTGGTCCGGATGCCGAGGGCCCGGCGGACGGGCATGACGGCTTTCATCGCCGGGTGCAGGGTCTGCGCGTGCAGGAACGCAAAACGGTGCTGGCGCAGGGCGGCGACGCCTTCGGCGGGCGAGAGCGCAACGGGGATGCCGAGCGCTTCAAGGACATCAGCCGAACCGCATTGCGAGGTGACGGCGCGGTTGCCGTGCTTCGCGACCATGATGTTGGCGCCGGCGGTCACGTTGACCCTGGTAGTCGGTTTAGCTCCGGCTGTCGCACCAGCGGCTGCGGCCACCAAGGCGGCGGCGGTCGAGATGTTGAAAGTTCCGCTGAGATCAGCGCCGGTGCCGCAGGTGTCGACGAGCAGGTTGCGTTCGGCTTCTTCGAGGGGAAAGGATGTCGCAGCGGCGCGCATGGCGTCGACGAAGCCGGCGATCTCGGCAGGTGTCTCGCCGCGGGTCGCGAGGGCGGCGAGCAGGGCGGCGAGTTCGAGGTCGGTCGCCTGGCCTTCGAGGATGAGATGGAGCAGGTGTGCTGCTTCGGTACGGGTGAGGGTCTCGCGGCGTTCGATGATCTGTCTGAGCTGGGGGTGAATCGACATGAGGACGAGGGTAGCAGGTGGGCAATTCAAGCGGACGGACGTGTTTGAGGTAAGTGCTGTCCTCGCCGGACGGGCTCACTCCGCGTGAGGCAGTCACTTCGTGGCGCGTATACCGCTTTGCGTGGTACTCCCGCTGGTCGCAAACAATCGTTCTTGCCCGACCAGCGGGAGGCCCTCGAGGATCATCCTGCCAGGACCGGTACACACGTCACGAAGTGACCGCGCCCGCGCAGGGCGTCTTTACGGTGTGAGACTTTGGGGTGTGAGCGGTAAACGCGCAGATGTGCGAACTCAGCGTTGCAGGCCCTTGTTTGCGTCCTCTACTATTACCGTGCTGGCTGGAGTGCGCGAGACGACCTATGAAAATTCACGAGTACCAAGCAAAAGAGATCCTTCGGCGATATGGCGTACCTGTACCGAACGGCGAGATGGCGACGACGCTCGAACAGGCAGACACGGCGGCGAAGACGTTGTTTTCGGCCGGAAACGTGGCTGTTGTGGTCAAGGCCCAGATCCATGCCGGCGGGCGCGGTAAAGGCGGCGGCGTCAAGGTGGTCAAGTCGCTCGACGATGCGGCGGCTGCATCGAAGGCGATCCTAGGGATGCAGCTGGTGACGCACCAGACCGGCCCAGTGGGACAAAAGGTGCAGCGGCTGCTGATCGAAGAGGGTTCCGCGATCGCACGCGAACTTTATCTTGGACTGGTGCTGGACAGGGCGTCCGCCAAGGTCGTCTTTATGGCATCGCAGTCGGGCGGCATGGAGATCGAGGAGGTTGCGCACGCGACTCCAGAGCTGATCTACAAGGAGTACATCGAGCCGGCGGTTGGCTTCCAGCCCTACCAGGCGCGCAGGCTGGCGTTCCAGCTGGGCTTGAAACCCGCGCAGATCAATGATGCGGTCAAGTTCATGACGGGCCTCTACCGGGCGTTTGTCGAAACGGATTCGACCCTGATGGAGATTAATCCGTTCATCACGACGAAGGACGATAAGCTGCTGGCGCTCGACTGCAAGATCAACTTCGACGACAACGCAATGTTCCGGCACAAGGATCTAAAGGAGCTGCGCGATCTGGCGGAGGAGGATCCGCTGGAGGTCGAGGCCTCGAAGTTTGCGCTGAACTATATCAAGCTGGACGGAACGATTGCGTGCATGGTGAACGGCGCCGGCCTCGCGATGGCGACGATGGACATCATCCAGTATGCGGGCGGCTCTGCGGCGAATTTTCTGGATGTCGGCGGTGGAGCGAACCAGGAGCAGATCGAAAATGCGTTCGGGATTCTGCTGAGCGATCCGAATGTGAAGGCGATTTTCATTAACATCTTCGGCGGGATTCTGCGGGTGGATGTGCTGGCGCAGGGCGTCGTTGCCGCTGCAACGAAGCTGAAGGTGAAGGTGCCGATCATCCTGCGGCTTGAGGGAACGAACGTGGAAGAGGGGCGGAAGATTCTGGCTGATTCAGGGCTCAACTTTCAGGTGGGGAGCACGATGAAGGAAGCGGCTGATATGGCTGTGGCAGCGGCTTACACCGCTTGAAACACATAGCAGCTATTTGAGAGGAGAATGGTTTTGGCTTCAAAATTCCAGACATACGGACCTTATGAATTAGTTAGAAGCTTAGGTGAAGTTAAGGCTGCGAGCCTTGAGAAGTTGTGGAGTCAGGCGGCTGTAGATGACAAACAGCTAAGTGCTGCCATCGGAGTTTACATAATAGCGATGAAATCTAATACAGCTAACTACGTACCATGGTATGTAGGGAAGACCGATAAAGGTTTCTCCAGCCGGTTCAAACAGCATATTAGATATCGAAAAAGTTTTGGCGATATAGGCAGAGTACCCGGAAACGATCCTTTTCACATATTTCTCATTCCGCGCATGACCCCATCAAGTGAAGAGTTCAGGAAGAAGACCGCTCCTGGCGAACACGTCAAGTCAATTGATCGATTGGAGTTCATGCTGATTGCGTCATGCATTGCGGTCAATCCACATCTGTTGAATCGCAGCAATAAAGTATTTCATCTTGGACTGTCTGTTCCTGGATATGTCAATGATGTAAAGCCTACGCGCAACAAATCTGCAAAGCGTCTAGCCAAAATGCTACGTGTACAGTAGGTCCGAAAAGAAGATACGGGTAGTTAGGAGTCGCAAATGGCAGTTCTGGTTGATAAAAATACGCGGTTGATTGTGCAGGGAATCACGGGGCGTGAAGGGCTGTTTCATGCTCAGGGTTGTCGGGACTACGGGACCAATGTAGTGGGGGGTGTGACGCCGGGCAAGGGTGGCCAGACGGTGGACGGGTTTCCCGTGTTCAATACCGTCGAAGAGGCGGTGAAGGAGACGGGGGCGAATGCGACGGTGATCTTTGTACCGCCACCGTTTGCCGCAGATGGGATTCTGGAGGCTGCGGCCTCCGAGATCCCACTGGTGATTTGCATCACGGAGGGAATTCCTACGCTCGATATGGTAAGGGTGTGGGAGGTTGTGAAGCGTTCGAAGTCACGGTTGATCGGGCCTAACTGTCCGGGGGTGATCTCGCCGGGCAAAGCGAAGGTCGGGATCATGCCGGGGCGGATCCACAAGGAGGGCTCGGTAGGGATCGTGTCGCGATCGGGGACGTTGACGTATGAGGCGGTCTATCAGCTCACCACGCGCGGAATCGGCCAGTCGACGGCGATTGGGATTGGGGGCGATCCGATCATCGGGACGAATCATATCGATGCGCTGCGGCTGCTGAACGACGATCCGGAGACCGAGGCGATCATCATGATCGGCGAGATCGGCGGCTCGGCGGAAGAAGGTGCGGCGCTGTTTATCAAGGAGCATGTGAAGAAGCCGGTGGTCGGGTTTATCGCCGGGCAGACGGCCCCTCCGGGACGGCGGATGGGTCACGCGGGGGCAATCATCTCGGGCGGCGAGGGGACGGCCGAGGAGAAGATGAAGGCGATGACAGCGGCTGGAATTCATGTGGTGAAGTCGCCGGCGGAGATCGGGGAGACCATGGCGCGGGTGCTGGGCAAGGCTTAGCGCAGCGAACAACGCGACGATTTCATTTTGCTCCGGCTATCGTTTCTGCTGGCGGTAGAAGAGGCCAGCAGCAAGAAAAAAAAGTGCAACGGTGAGGGCGAGCCGGGCATGGAGCCATGCGTGGTAGTGCAGGTTCACACCCGCGTCGAAGAGCCACGCGGCACACCCGATGAACCAGATCCAGGCCGTTGCTTTCATTGCTTCGATTGGACGCTGGCTCGGTTGGTGTAGATAGCTGCAAGGTCGCTGCTCCGAAGAAGAAGCGGGGTGCTTTACACTGGCAGTGCAGGCGAACCTCAAGGAGATTCACGTTGTCACAGCGCACCTTCAGCATCATCAAGCCGGACGCGGTTCGCAAGGGCCATACCGCCGCCATTCTCGCGGAGATTGAAAAGGCGGGTTTCAAGATTGTTTCAATCAAACGGCTTTCCATATCCAAGGCGCAAGCCGAGGGCTTTTATCACGTTCATGCCGCGCGTCCATTCTTCGGAGAACTGAACGCGTTCATGAGCTCCGGACCGATCTTCCCGATGGTGCTCGAGAAGGAGAATGCGATTGCGGATTTTCGCAAGCTGATGGGCGCGACCAATCCGGCTCAGGCGGACGAGGGGACCATTCGCAAGCAGTTTGCGGCATCGATCGGAGAGAATGCGATCCATGGCTCCGATGCAGACGACACGGCTGCATTTGAGATCGGATACTTCTTCGCCGGGCTTGAACTTCAATAGCTTTCAGCTTCAGGTGAGGAGCGACGGCAGGGGCGATGCTCCTGCCGTCGCTGCGTCTGGCTCACTTTTTATCAATGAAGAGCTTCAGGTCGATGGCATCGCCCATCATCTTGTAGCCGGCGTCTTTGGGGTGAAGGTGGTCGCCGGAATCGGCTGCGGAGTTCAAGACGGCGGGATGAGCAGGGTCCTGGGTCGCTTTTTCGAAGTCGATCACGCCGTCGAGATCTTTACTGGTGCGGATCCATTGATTGACGGCCTGGCGCATGGCCTCGCCAGCGGGTGATGCGTAACCGGCTCCGATATACGGCGTGAGGGTTGCACCGATGACCTTGATCCCGTGGATATGCGCCCGGGTGGTGAGTTGATCGAGGCCGGCGATAAGATCCTCCGCAGTGACGATGTCTCGTGGATGATTGGGGTTCTGCGCTGCGCCGATATCGTTGATGCCTTCGAGGAAAATGAGATATCGGACACCGGCCTGGGCGAGGACATCGTGGTCGAAGCGGGCCAGGGCATTAGGCCCGGTTCCGTCATGGAGCACGCGATTGCCCCCAATGCCTTCGTTGAGCACGCCGAGGTGGGCAGTCTTTCCGTTATCGTGAAGGCGATGTGCGAGGATGTCGGGCCAGCGAGCGTTCGCGTCGCGCGTGCTGTGGGCGCCGTCGGTGATGCTGTCGCCAAACGCGACGACCGACGCCGAGTCGGGGCTGACGAGAACATCGACTCCTTTGAGGAACGGCCAGGAGTGGATCTCCTTTGGCTGCGTCAGCGTACGCGCGCCTACGACGTTGCCGGCGGCCGTGTAGCTGGTCTGGTCGGCGAAGCTGTGAAGCGTGACTTGGCTGATCGGCTGATTTGGGATGAAGAGACTTACGGCCAGGTCGGCGAAGGGTGGAAGCTTCAGGCCTGCCGGGTCGCTGACGACCGTGCCACCGGCGGGGATGGTGACCGAAGGATTGCCGCTGAAGGTGAGTACGTTCGCGGTGCCGAGGCTGATGTCGCCCTGCCCCGCGCTGAGCGCGAGATGCGCGGCAGCGATCGTGAGCGGCTCCGTGCCGAACTCGTTGGTGAGGACGATACGGACGAGCGAACCGCCGAGTGAGACATGGACGATCTCGCGATAGGTAAGGTCGGCGTTTCCGATCGCTCCGTCCTTGTTCTTGTCGGCTATAGGCGACGCCGCCCAGGTGCCGACCCAGTGATCCGGTTTGGCCTTCGCAGCAGCGAGGGCGGCAGGCGTCATGCTGGACAGGCAAAGCATAAGGAGTGCAGGGAGCAGGTTGCGGGATGGATGATGCATTGCGACCTCGGAACTTGATGTGCAGGACCGGCTTACGGGACCTGTTTACAGACTTGGGCTCACAACCTTGGCCTGCGAAACAGGGCTCATGAGATGTGCCGTATGTCATTCGCCACCATCTTACCTCCGTTTCGCAATGACTCCCTGCTTCACGTATAGTGGGCGGTGTTCAGGACGAGCTTCCTTGCTTGATCCGGAATCGAGATTCTCAGGTTCGGTAAAGTTCAGAAGGGAATTTACGGACGATGAAGCTGGCACGGGTTATTCTGCTTGTCATGACAACTGCACTTGCTGCACAAGGCGCTGTAACCAAGGCCGCGTTTGGAACCACACCGGACGGCACGCCCGTCGAGCTCTACACCATCAAGAGCGCCGGCCTTGAAGCCGATATCATGACCTACGGCGCGCGGATCGTCTCCTTGAAGACAGCGGACCGTGACGGCAAGATGGCGGACATCGTGCTCAGATATAAGGATCTGGCGGGATACTTTGGCGAAAAGAACACGTACTTCGGAGCGATTGTGGGGCGGTATGGCAATCGCATCGCCCACGGCAAGTTCTCGCTGGACGGTCATGCCTATACGCTGCCGCTGAACGATCACGGGATGAATACGCTGCACGGCGGTACAGTCGGCTTCGATTCACTCGTGTGGAAAGGGCACGAGATCCCGGGTGGTGTCGAGATGACGCTGGTCAGCAAGGATGGCGATCAGGGCTTTCCCGGAACGCTGACGGCGCATGTGCGCTATACGGTGCATGGCAGCGCGTTGCGGATCGACTATAGTGCGACGACGGACAAGGACACGGTCGTGAACCTGACCAACCACTCCTACTTCAATCTATCGGGCGAGGGCCAGGGAACGATCTTCGGCGAAATGATGGAGCTCTTCTCGGACAAATACACGCCGACCGATGCGGGACTGATTCCCACGGGTGAGCTGGCGCCGGTGGCGGGAACGCCATTCGACTTCAACAAGCCGACTGCAATCGGGGCGCGGATCAACGACCCGAACGAGCAGCTTAAGATGGCCGGCGGTTACGACCACAACTGGGTGCTGCGCGGCGCGAACGGCGTCGAGAAAAAGGCGGCGCGCGTCTACGATCCCGCAAGCGGGCGGGTGTTGACGGTCACGACGACGCAGCCTGGGGTGCAGTTCTACACCGGTAACTTCCTGGACGGGTCGAAGACAGGCAAGAGCGGAACGGCGTATCAGAAGAACTTCGCCTTCTGCCTGGAGACACAGCACTTCCCGGACTCGCCCAATCATCCCGCCTTCCCGACTACAGAGTTGAAGCCGGGGCAGACGTTGCACAGCATGACTACGTTTACGTTTTCGGTACAGAAGTAGCTGGATGAACAAGGTCGTCGCCTCTGCGGATGCTGCCGTTGCCGATATCTCGAGTGGCGCAACCCTGATGCTGGGCGGATTCGGCCTGTGCGGGATCCCCGAGAACCTGATTGCGGCCCTGGTGCGGCGCGGCATCAAGGGGCTGCATACGATCAGTAACAATATGGGCGTGGACGGCTTCGGCATGGGGCTGATGCTCGAAGCAGGCATGATTGCGTCGCACATGGGCAGTTACGTTGGCGAGAACAAGCGCCTGGAGAAGCTGGTTCTGTGCGGGGAGCTTGCGTTGACGCTGGTTCCGCAAGGAACACTGGCGGAGCGGATACGAGCCGGAGGAGCTGGGATCCCTGCCTTCTACGTGCCGACAGGATTGGGAACGGTCGTCGCAGACGGGAAAGAGGTGCGGCGCTTCGGCGACCGCGAGTATGTCCTCGAGCAGGCTCTGAAGGCGGACTTTTCCCTGGTGAAGGCCTGGAAGGGCGATCGGCACGGAAATCTGGTCTATCGAAAGACGGCGCGGAACTTCAATGCGGTGATAGCGACGGCAGCGGCGATTACGATCGCCGAGGTGGAGGAGCTGGTCGAACTCGGAGAGCTGGAGCCGGACGAGATCGTGACGCAGGGAATTTATGTGGACCGCGTACTTGTCGGAGCGGCGTACCGGAAGCCAATCGAATCGGAGTTTATCCGGTCGTACGCTGCATCGGACGGTAGCGCATGAACGGCCGGATCATAAGTAGCGGGATCATGAACGGTAAGGAGCGGATTGCGCGCCGGATCGCAATGGAGCTTCGGGACGGATTTTACGTCAATCTGGGCATCGGTCTGCCGACCTTGATTGCGGGCTTTGTTCCAGCTGGGATCGAGGTCATCTTCCAGTCGGAGAACGGGATGCTGGGCGTGGGCGCGCCGCCGGTGGCAGGAATGGCCGATCCGGACCTGATCAACGCCGGCAAGCAGCCGGTGACGGAGCTTGCGGGCTCTTCGTTTTTTGGGAGCGACGAGTCGTTCGCGATGATCCGTGGCGGTCACATGGACATGAGCGTGCTGGGCGCGATGCAGGTGGACGCGAAGGGCGATCTCGCCAACTGGACGATTCCGGGCAAGATGGTCAAAGGCATGGGCGGCGCGATGGACCTTGTGGCGGGTGCGCGACGCGTGATTGTGGCGATGGAGCATACGGCTAAGGACGGGTCGCCCAAGATCCTGAACGAATGCACGCTGCCGCTGACCGGGCTGGGCGTGGTGAGCGATATTGTGACGGAGCTTGGATGGATCCGGGTGACACCTGAGGGCTTGCTGCTGACGGAGATCGCCGATGGAGTCTCGGTGGCGGAGGTGGTGGAGCGGACGGGCGCGCCGCTGCGGGTGGCGTCTGAGCTGCGGGTGTTCTGAGAGTCTGTCTAAAAACTAGACCTACACGCTACGCGGGCGGCGGTCACTTCCTGACATGCGATCGCTTTGCCTGGTGCTCCCGTCGGTCGCAAGCAATCCTTCTGCCGACCAGCGGAAGGGCCCAAGCAGCCCATTCTGCCAAGACCGGTATACATGTCACGAAGTGACCGGCGCCACGCGCAGTGGGCTCGTCCGCCAGGACTGCCTTGCGAGTTCTTTACAGGTTCTGAGTGGGGAAGTTTTGAGTAGTTATAGGTATAGGTGAACGGACACTGCACCGGCAAAACGCGATGCGGGGGGTCTTCGCCGCAACGGCAAGTGCGCCGCCTCAGATTGGGATTCCGGAAGACCTCATGTGGGGCGAGGGAAGGCGATAGAACGTGGTCAGGAGAGCCATTTGAGGGCGCGGATGATGCCCATGGAGGCGGGTCTGGAGTGGGCGGAGACGTTGGTGCGGTTGTGGATGGCGCGGCGGTTTTCGGCATAGTAGCGATAGGCGCGGACCATCATCTCTTCGTTGGTGAGGGTGGGGGTCCAGCCTAGCTTGGCGCGGATGCGGGCGGTGGAGAAGACAAAGCTCTCGGCAATCATCTGGTAGTGATAAGGACCGAGCGGGGAGAGTTTGAGCCGGTGGGCGAGCTGCATGGCGGCCAAGGTGGGAGCTTTGGGGAGGGAGGCCACGCGGGAGCGGCTGTTGGCGGCGCGGATGACAGCCTCGTATACCTCTTTGAGGGACACTACGTGGTCCGAGCCGATGTGGAAGAGGTCCGAGCCTTTGTAGTCGAGTGCCTGAAGGCAGGCGGTAGCAAGGTCCTGCGCGTAGATGAACTGGTAGCGATTGCTGCCATCTCCCACGACCCATACCTTTTTGCCATCATCGATGAACTCAAAAAGGATGGCGAGCAGGCCGAGGCGGCCGCTGTCGATGATAGTGGGGCAGCGGAGCGTGATGATGTCCAGATCCTGCGTGTACTCGGCGAGAATCTCCTCTCCCGCTAATTTGGAACGGCCGTAGAGTTCGATGGGGCTGGGCGGCTCGTCTTCGGTGACGTCGTGGCCGAGGTTCGAGGCCCAGAGACAGTTCGAGGAGATGAAAAGGAACTTGCGTACGCCAGCTGCACGCGCGGCTTCGGCAAGGTTGCGGGTGCCATCGACGTTCGAGGTCCAGAGCAGGTTGTCATCAATAGCATCGTGAGCGAGTTGGGCGGCGCAGTGAGCGATGGCATCGAAGTGATGCTCCGTAAGGATCTTCCGGAGGAGCGCGGGATTGCGGATGTCGCCCTGGATGCTGGTGAGGTGGGGATGAGTGTCTGTGTCGGCTACCAGATCGATGTTGGTGCAGGCGTAGTCTTCGGCAAGGAGACGCCGTTTGAGGATGCCGCCGAAGAAGCCGGAGCCGCCGGTGATGAGGATTTCTTTCATACCGCATTAAAGGTACAGGGATGTGGGATGGGGCACGACTAAGTGCAACCGTGCCTGACACAGACAATGCCGACAGCACCGCACCGGGATTACGGCTGAGGATGACTTTCAGGTTGCCAGGACCAGGTGCGGCTTCGATCCGCCGATTGAAAGAGAAAGACGGCGAGGATGGCGATCAACGGCTCAAGCGGATGGCGGAAGCGGGCTTGAACGGTGATGACGTAGTAAATGAGCGGCAGGGAGGCGAAGGCGCCGGCGAAGAGCCACGCTCCCGGGACCTTGCGATGCACCGCGAGAGCCAGCCCCAGGAGACCGCTCAGGCTTGTAAAGGCGAAGAATACTTCGCGGGAGAGTTCGTTGAGGAAGCTCTTTTCTACGGGGTGCGGGACGCTGCTCCAGAAGAAGTAGATCCGCTTCAGGATGTGGTGTGCAAAGACGGTCTTGTTTGCGAGCAGGATGGCTTTGCCGCGTTCGCCCTGCTGCCTGCTGTAGGCCAGTTCGCCGAGACGTCTGTATCGCTGAAAGTCGGGCGAGGTCTCCGCGAGAGGAAGCGTTGCCATCCACGGAAAACCTTTATTTTCCGGCAGTGTCGATTCATAGAGCTCTGCACCGAAGTTGGCGCGCATGGGAACGAAGGCGTGAAAGACCCTCCAGTTGCGGACAATCCAGGGCGCGATGCACAGGATGCAGAGCAGAGCGGCAGTCGAGAGATGGATGATCAGGCGCGAGACGATACTGCGCCGGTTCACGCCCGGCGTGCGCCAATCTCCCCAGACCATCCAAAGGGTGCAGAACGGCAGGAAGAGGAGCAGAGAGCTGTTCGACAGCGCGATCAAGCCCCAGAGCAGGCCAAAGACGGCCCACGAAGGTGCCTGCTTCCACTGCGTCGTTGGGTCATCAAGCGAGTCTGGGGATCCCCCGATCTGGCGCACACGCAATGCAATCACGATGACCCAGGCGAAGAGAAAGGTAGACACGCTCATATCCCATATCCAGCGAACGGCGTACTGCATCGCCCCGGGATAGAGCGCCCAGAGCCAGCCCGACCAGAGCGCGATGCTTCTTCCGTTCGCGAATCGTCGATAACAGCGCGCCGCAATCTCGTAGACAGCAAGTGCTGTAGCTGCGGAGAAGATGCTGTTGATCGTGAGAATGACCCAGGCGGAACGGGCGGTGTAGACGCCGAAGAGCTTGAAGACGCCAGCGAGCAGCAGGGGGTAGAGCGGCGGCGTCCAGGCGGTGGGCCCGGAGTGGCCGTTGAAGGGGTCGGCGTATCCGTACCCGGTAGCGAGTGCGCGGGCGATGCGGCCCATCTCCCAGCCGAACTGGAAGTGATCCTGCAGAAGACGGACGCGATAGGTATGCGCGAGGGAGATGTAGAGAACGCGGACGAGGAGGCCGGCCCAGAAGATAATCCATGGAGCCCGAAAAGGTGAGCCTTCCTGCCTGGTCCTGGATAGGAGCCTGAATAAGGTTTGGGCGTTCATCTGGCTAGAGGCGGCCCTCGCGTCTCTGCGCGATGACGAGGCCGCGCGGGGTGGGTAGAAAGACGCAGGAGAGGAGACCGTCGGCTTCCAGGGCGTGGGCGGCGTCGCGGACAGTCTTGAGGTGGGAGCTGGCGTCGTGCAGGAGGATAAGGCCGTAAGGCGAGATCTGGGGGAGGAAGCGCTTGACCTCTGCCGCGCGGATGGGCATGTCGGAGTCGGAGAAGAAGAGGTCGATGGTGCCTGCGACGTGCATGTCAAGCGAGGACTCGTTGCGGAGCTCGATCCAGTCTGCGAGGCCGGAGAGAGCAATCTTCTTTTGGGCCGCGGTGAAGACGATGGGGTCAAACTCACAGGAGATTATCTTGCCAAAGCCGTTAGCCTTGAGGCCTTCGGCGATCCAAAGAGTGCTGACGCCGAGGAAGGAACCGGTTTCGACGACGAGCTGGGGCTTGACGGTGGTGACGAGCGTCCGGAGAAACTCGAGGACCTCGGCCTCGGCGGTCATGGAGTCATACATGTGCCATCGTTCGGGGTGGGGGCACTCGGGGGTGGGGCGGTGATACTCGGGCTGGAGAGCACCGGCGGCGCGCTCTGCCTGGAGCATAATCTTGTGCTCCTGCTTGAGTTTTTTGGAGAAAAGAGGCATTGGTATGATTTTATGCGGGAATGCTCGTTTCGGAGATGGACAGCGCGGAAGCAACTCGCGGAGGATCATGGCAGATATCCCCACTTCGCTTCAATGAATCATTCATGGTCCTTGCGGGCTTCGTGTCGCTGATGCCGGAGACGATGTGGTTGTATCTGGCGAGGTATGTTTGCGTGCTCTGCCGCGAGGATCTGTTCGAACGAATGAGCGTAGGTAGCGTTGAGGATCGACGAGCGTTAGATCAGTTGACTCTTCTACGCAGTCTCGAAGGAGATAGGTGTGCCCCGCGCCGTAAAGCATCAAGATGCGTTCGTCAGGCGAATCAATGAGTCGCGTCAGCTGCGCAAACATTTCGAGGTTACGCAGATGCCAGCTTGCGACTACCTTAGCTCCGGCAAAGTCGGTGTTCGCCCCAATGCGTGCCAGCAGCATATAGGGGGCGTTCAACTTCTTGATCGTCTCGTCGCTGTTGTTGAACCGATACATGTCAAGGATCGTTCCGTGCGCCTGCAAGAGAACGGAAGCACGATTGAGGCTCTCACTTAGGGCATCGGCTGCACTAAGCAGGTTACCTTCCTGATGTGCTTTTGCTGAGGCGATCAGGCTTTCATAGTCGAAGTCTGTACGGGCACTGGTCAGATAGATGCGCGGCATGCCAAGCAACTTTGCAAGCCGAAATCCGATCTGGTAGTTCTCGCTTGGCGGCAAGATAAATTTGCCAGACAAGAATTGCTGGTAGTTCTGTTCGAGGTAGCTTGTGCCGGAGGTCTCCTCCAACACGATCTTCGTAGGCTGAAAGCGCTTGAGATGCTCGACCAGATCGAGTATTTCGGCTTGCCGCTTGGGTGTCGTAGGGTCATCGACGTCGAAACTGTGTACGTTCGCCTTTGAGATAAAGTGATAGGCGCCGACGATCATGACCTGTGCCTTCCCCGCAGCAGAGATCGCACCGACTCCTACGCTCGACGACGAGGAGCTTACGGAGAGGGACTGTGAGGAGAGAATGCGGTCCCCCGCTTTCTGTGCCGTTGCTGACAGACACAGTGACCATGCAAGTGCAGCTGCAAGGAGGGCGTTTTGCTGATCCATTGATGATCATACGAAGAAGAGGGTGTCCTCGTTCCAATCACAGCAGTGTACAAACCGATCGCAAGGCGGCTTGAAACCTGCGTTCCGGAGCCTAGCCTGATGCTATGGAATCTACCTATCGACCCGTGGACGAGGCGGCTTGGTCCAGGTCCAGGTTGAGTTCGAGAACGTTGACGCGGGGTTCGCCGAGAAAGCCGAGCTGGCGGCCTTCGGTGTGCTTTGCGACAAGCTGGCGAACCGCGGCTTCGTTCAGATTGCGTTCGCGGGCGACGCGGGCGACCTGGAAGTCCGCAGCGGCGGGGGTAATGTGGGGATCGAGACCGGAGGCGGAGGCAGTAACGAGATCGATGGGGACGTTGACACTGGGATGGTCAACCTGCGTGGTTGCAGTATCGCCGGCGACACGGTCGATCAGCTTGTTATTGGTGGGGGCGTAGTTGGATCCGCTGGAGTTTGCGGCGTCGTAGCCGTTGCCCGCGGCGGAGGGACGCGAATGGAAGTAATTGGGAGCGGAGAAGGGTTGACCGATGATGCGAGAGCCGGCGAGTTGCCCATTTCGCTGAAGAAGCTGACCGTTAGCCTTATCACGGAAGAGGATCTGGGCGACCCCGGTAACCAGGAACGGGTAGCCGATGCCGAAGATGATGGTCGTAATGACGGTGTAGAGGAGGGCGGTGATGAGGTTGCGGCGCATTCTGATTCCTTTACCCAACTTACGTTTGTTGCCGGTCGGGGCTACTACCATTTCGTTCTGTGTTTCCTTCGTGGAGCAAGAGCCTCACGAAGGGTCAATCTCGAATCCAACATCTACCGCTCGACTGAAACTCTCATACGAATTCTGAACTACGCCAGGTGGATGGCGGTGATGAGCACATCGATGATCTTGATGCCTAAGAACGGTGCAATCAGCCCGCCGACGCCGTAGATGAGGAGGTTGCGGCGAAGAAGAGCTTCGGCAGACATGGCTTTATACCCGACTCCTCGAAGTGCCAGTGGAATGAGACCGACGATGATGAGGGCGTTGAAGATGACAGCGGAGAGGATGGCCGACTCCGGCGTCTTAAGATGCATGATGTTGAGCGCCGAGAGGACGGGGAAGGTGGCGGCGAACATGGCGGGAATGATAGCGAAGTACTTGGCCACATCGTTGGCGATCGAGAAGGTGGTAAGCGCGCCACGGGTCATGAGGAGTTGCTTGCCGATTTCGACAATCTCGATGAGCTTCGTAGGATTGCTGTCGAGGTCAACCATGTTGCCGGCCTCTTTCGCGGCCTGTGTGCCGGAGTTCATGGCCACGCCTACGTCTGCCTGGGCCAGCGCCGGTGCGTCGTTGGTGCCGTCGCCGGTCATGGCGACCAGCTTACCCTCGGCCTGCTCGCGGCGGATCAGGTCCATCTTGTCCTTGGGTTTGGCTTCGGCGAGGAAGTCGTCGACGCCGGCTTCGCGCGCGATGGCGGCAGCGGTCAGCGGATTGTCACCGGTGATCATGATGGTCTTGATCCCCATGGCGCGGAGCTGGGCGAAGCGCTCTTTCATGCCGCCCTTGACGATATCCTTCAAGTGAATGACACCGAGAGCCTGGCGGTTTTCCGCGACGACGAGCGGTGTCCCGCCGCTGCGGGCAACAGTTTCGACGGCGGCGCGGACCTCTTCCGGCATGGAGCCGCCGTTCTCCTTGAGAAAGGCAGCGATGGCATCGGTCGATCCCTTGCGGATGATACGAGCAGGACCGCCCTGGCTATTGGCGGCGATGTTGACGCCGGACATGCGAGTAGTGGCAGAGAAGGGGACGAATTCTGCCTGAAGGTCGGCGATGTCGCGACCGCGAAGCCCGTACATCTCTTTCGCGAGGACAACGATGCTCCTTCCTTCTGGAGTTTCGTCGGGGAGAGACGACAGTTGCGCGGCGTCGGCAAGTTGATCCTTGCTGATGCCAGGGGCGGGGATGAACTCGGCAGCCTGACGATTGCCGAGGGTGATGGTTCCCGTCTTATCGAGCAGCAGGGTGTTGACGTCGCCGGCGGCTTCGACGGCGCGGCCGGACATGGCGAGGACGTTGTATTGAACGAGGCGGTCCATGCCTGCTATGCCGATGGCTGACAACAAGCCGCCGATTGTGGTCGGGATGAGGCAGACGAGCAGCGAGATGAGGACAAAGACGGTCTGGGGCGCGGTCGAATAGATGGCGATCGGCTGCAGGGTAACGACGGCCAGCAGAAAGATGATGGTGAGGCCGGCTAAGAGGATGTTAAGTGCGATCTCGTTTGGCGTCTTCTGGCGCTCGGCACCTTCGACGAGGGCGATCATGCGATCGAGGAAGGTCTCGCCAGGGTTCGAGGTAATGCGGACCTTGATCCGGTCGGACAGCACGCGCGTGCCGCCGGTAACGGCAGAGCGATCGCCACCGGCCTCGCGAATGACCGGGGCGGACTCGCCGGTGATCGCCGATTCGTCGACAGACGCCACGCCCTCGATGACCTCGCCGTCGCCAGGGATCATGTTGCCTGCGACTACAAGGCAGATGTCACCGGAACGGAGGTCGGCGCTTGGAGCCTCTTCGGTGGTGCCGTCTGCCTTGATGCGAACGGCAGTCGTCTCGGACTTGGCGCGTCGGAGGGCGTCGGCCTGAGCTTTGCCACGGCCTTCGGCCATCGCCTCTGCAAAATTTGCAAACAGCACGGTGAACCAGAGCCAAAGGGTGATCTGGAGATCGAAGCGCAGGGTGTGGTGGCCGGCAATGACGTTGCGGAAGACATAGATAGTCGTAATGAGGCTGCCAACCTCGACCACGAACATGACGGGGTTCTTCATCATGGTCTTCGGGTTGAGTTTGAGGAAGGCCTCGCCGAGAGCGCGGGTGACGATCTTTGAATCGAAGAGGGAGCGCTTGTTTGCGTTTGCCATAGGAGGGACCTTGCTTGGGAAACCTTGCTTAATAAACCTTGCCGGCTTGCAGGAGGAGGTGCTCGAGGATGGGACCGAGTGCGAGCGCCGGGAAGAAGGTAAGCGCGCCCACGATGATAATGGTGCCAATCAGAAGAACGGTGAAGAGGGGCGTATGCACCGGAAAGGTTCCAGGTGACGGCGGCACGAGTTTCTTCTGGGCCAGACTGCCGGCGACAGCGAGCATCGGGACAATCATGAGGAACCGTCCAATGAGCATGGCCGCGGTGAGCGACAGGTTATACCAGTGCGTGTTGGCGCTAATGCCAGCAAAGGCAGACCCGTTGTTCCCGGTCGCCGAGGTGTAGGCGTACAAGATCTGTGAGAGGCCATGCGGGCCGGCGTTCGAGATCGAACTCAGGCCAAGGTTCGGCATCATCAGAGCGACGGCGGAAAAACCGAGAATCGAGAGCGGGAAGATGAGGATGTAGAGCATGGCCATCTTGACGTCAAACGATTCGATCTTCTTTCCCAGATACTCCGGCGTTCTCCCCACCATGAGGCCGGCGATGAAGACGGCGAGAATGACGAAGATCAACATGCCGTAAAGCCCGGAGCCGACGCCCCCGAAGATCACCTCGCCCAGCATGATGTTGACGAGTGGAACGATGCCGCCGAGAGGCATGAAGGAGTCATGCATGGAGTTCACGGCACCACAGCTTGCATCGGTCGTGACGGTCGCGAAGAGGGCGGAGTTGGCGACTCCGAAGCGGACTTCCTTGCCTTCCATGTTGCCACCGGCCTGGGTTGAGGACGCCTGTTGGTCGATTCCCAAACCCCGGGCGTGCATGGCGGCAGAGTGCAGCAGGGGATTCGGCTGGGCCTCGGCATAATAGGCAACGAAGACGCCAACGAAGAAGAGGGCGGACATGGCGGCGAAGACGGCCCAGCCGTGCGCGGGCGCCTTCGTGATTCGGCCCAGCGTAACGGTAAGGCCGGCGGGGATGAGGAAGATCGAGAACATCTGCAGTAGGTTCGAGAGCGGCGTGGGATTTTCGAAGGGGTGCGCGCTGTTCGTATTGAAGAAGCCACCTCCATTCGTGCCGAGCATCTTGATGGCCTCCTGGGAGGCTACCGGACCCTGCGCAATGGACTGCGTGGTGACAGTCTGGGTGGTGGATTTTCCATCTGTACCGGTTGTCGTTACGATTTGGGGCTGGAGGAGCGTGGCCTGATCATAGGAGCGGAAGTTCTGTACGACACCCTGTGAGACAAGCAGGAGCGCATAGATCAGGCAGCCGGGAAGCAGAATCCAAAGAGAGGCGCGCGTCGTATCGACCCAGAAGTTGCCGAGTGTCTTCGATTCGCGGCGGGCGATGCCGCGGATAAAGGCGACAGCCAGCGCGATGCCGACGGCTGCCGAGAAGAAATTGTGATACGCCAGCGTGAGCATCTGGGTGAGATAGCTCATCGTCGCTTCGGGCACGTAGGACTGCCAGTTGGTGTTGGTGGTGAACGAGGCGGCCGTGTTCAACGCAAGATCGGCGGGAACACCCGGCAAGTGCTGGGGATTGAGCGGAAGGATGTGCTGTAAACGCTCAATAGCATATGTGACCAACAAGGTTACAAGGCTGAAGAGGAGCATGGCGACCGCGTATTCGGTCCAGTGCATCTCGTGCGTCTCATCTATCCCGGTGAGCTTATAGAGCAGGCGCTCTATGGGCCGGAAGACCATATCGGCGGGTGTACGTTCACGCTCGAAGACCTTAGCCATGTAGATGCCCATAGGCCTTGCAGAAACCAGCACGAGGGCGAAGAAGAAGAAGATCTGAAACCAGCCGTTGGCGGTCATGGTGAAGGGTTCCTGTTAGAACTTTTCTGGCTGCAGAAGCGCGTAGACGAGATAGATGAAGAGAGCGACGATGACGAGGCCGAGCAGAAGAAGCTCCATGGCTATGTGCTCTCCTTCGTTCGAAGCCGCTGACATCCTCCGGTATAAGCAATGGCGATGAGGAAGAAAAAGACGCTTGCTGCGATGCAACCGATATCGGCCATGGTGAGGATCCTTCCTGCTGCTATGCGTAAACGACCGCAGCTTCTGCGGACTCGCTCACACTAGCAAGTATCCTCTGGAGCTCATCAATAAAGCATAAAGGTCCTATAGAGAATCCGTAACGGTTGGTGGTCAAAGGATGAGCACCGGTAACAGCTAGGAACGGCGGGACCACCGCCTGTAGCTGCGCCTTGACCCTGGATGGCAGAGTCCTGGTGGAGAAGACGCTAATGATTGATGAAGCGATTAGGGGAAGTTACCTGTGGGTATATAGGGAGGCTTTAGTGTCAACGCCGGTTTCTCCAAGGAAAACGGTCCTGCACAATCTATCCCACTCCACAGCAGCAGGTAATTTGCTTTAGATCGAGAGTGAACGAGGCTTCGATCCGGCGAAGGCGTAAAGCGCAACGAAGACGTATCCAAGCATGGGTACGAGATAGGCCAAGGCGATGCTCCCTGTCTTCTCCGAGATCAGTCCCATGATTGGCGTTAGAATGGCTCCGCCAACGATTGCCATGACGAGCAGGGAGCCGGCGATCTTGGTGTTGGCTCCCAGGCCCTTTAGACCAAGAGCGAATATGGTGGGGAACATGACGGACATGAAGAGGCTCGTGCCGAAGAGGCACCACAAGCCGGCCCACCCTGGGTGGGCGGTAGCCACAAGTAGAAGCGCGATGTTGACGAGGGCATAGAAGCCCATCAGGCGCGAAGCGCGGACGAACTTCATCAGATATGCGGAGAGAAAGCGGCCTACTCCAAAGGCTGCTAGCGTTCCGATCAGGAAGTAGCCGGCGACTTTTTCGGGCTGGTGGGTGTAGTCCTGCACGTATTGAATGAAGTAGCTCCAGGTGCCGACCTGCGCGCCGACGTAAAGGAACTGGGTGACAACTGCAAAGATGAAGTGTCGCTGGCGTAACAGATCGCTGATGTGCGTATGGTCACCCGCGTCGCCCTCGTGTTCGCTCAGGATGACGGGGAACCTTGTTCGCCAGATGATTGCTGCGAGGACCAGCGCAGCCAGGCCGAGCACGATATAGGGAGCGACGACACGGAGGGTCTCGGCCTGAAGATACGTAGCATAGCTTCCAGCCGCTACACGCGCTGCCACCTGAGATGACGAGAGCTCAACGCCGGAGAAGATGAAGATCGTTCCTATGCCCGCGCCGGTGATGGCGCCAATGGGATTGAAGGCTTGCGAAAAGTTCAGCCGCCGCTCGGAGCTTTCGGGCGCGCCGATCTGAGCGATGAAGGGATTCGAGGCGGTCTCGAGGAAAGCCAGGCCGCTTGCCATGACAAAGAGGGCGAGCAGGAAGAACCAATACCGCCCTACGATTGCGGCGGGCCAGAAGAGAAACGTTCCAGCGGCGAAGAGCAGGAGGCCGGTGAGGATTCCGGCCTTGTAGCCGGCGCGGCGCATCAGCAGCGCAGCTGGAATTGCGAGCAGGAAGTAGCCCATGTAAAAGGCGGATTGAACCAGTCCTCCTTCAAACCGCGTCAAGGAGAACGACTTCATGAACTGGCGGATGAGGATATCATTCAGGTTGTTCGGGATAGCCCAGAGAAAGAAGAGTGATGTCACGAGAAAGAACGGCGTCAGATTGCCGATCGGGAGTAGCGGCTGCGGTTCGCCCGATGCTGTTGCTGCCGAGAGATCGTTTTGTGGGGCGATCAACATAGGTCAGATCCTTGTCACGACAATCTCAATTGATTTGAACCATGATCTTCGTGAATCGCTGGGGTGTGTCGCTCCATTCACGGAGCAGGCGCGCTGCATCCTCGATTGGAACGATCGCGCTGATTGTATCTTCCACGGGGAAACGCTTCGCCTCGAGCATGCGGATCACCTCGCGAAAATCCTCGGGAAGTGCGTTGCGGCTGCCGAGAATGTCCAGTTCTTTCTGGACGAAGAGACGCGTCTCGTAGGCGACGGGTTCCTTGGCATAGCCGATGTAAACGACGCGGCCGGTGAAGGCGACCTCCTCGACCGCCGCGCGGAAGGTTTGCGGCAAGCCGATCGCCTCGATCATCACCTGTGGACCCTGGCCGTTGGTGATTTCAGCAAGTCGGGTATGGAGATCTTCGCGTGCGGTATGGATCGTGTGTTTCGCGCCGGCGCGGCAGGCGACCTCGAGCTTCACGTCGTCCATGTCGATCGCGATCGTCTCCGCACCGCGAAAGGCGGAGGCCGCAATGGCTCCAAGACCTACGCCGCCGCAGCCGAATACGGCGACCGTATCCCTTGCAGTGACGCGTCCGCGTGCGACTGCGTGGAAACCTACAGTAAGGGGTTCGACCAGGCAGAGTTCTTTGAGGGTAAGCTTCGCTGGATAGATTTTTTCTCGCGGGACACTGATGAATTCGGTCATGGCGCCGTCGCGCTGGACGCCCATCGTCTCGTTACGCTGGCACGCGTTGACGCGGCCCTGAATACAGGCAGGGCAGGCGCCGCAGCTGGTGTAGGGGGACAGGGTTACTGCCGTCCCCGCGGCCAGATCACCCGTGGTGTCGACTACTTCGGCCGCAACTTCGTGGCCAAGAACACGGGGAAAGACGACCATCGGGTTACGTCCGCAAAAGGTGTTAAGGTCGGTTCCGCACATGCCGACCAACCGGACTCGGAGAAGGATCTCTCCGTTGCGCGCTCCGGATTGTGGCACATCCACTAGACCGCCGACCCCGGCGCTTTCTACGCGAAATGTCTTCATTGGTGCTTCCCTTATCTCCGCAGCGCCGCGACACATTTCAAAGTTCTCGATAACTATACAGAGATTCAGAATTCGAAGAGAACGGTATCTCTTAGACGAATCCAGCCTTGCCAGCACTCAACAGATGAAAGCGTTTCTCGAAACGATACAACCGCAAGACCGTGTACTCGTCATTGGCGACACCTGGCAGCATTAAGGCGTCGAGGCCGGCAAGCCCTTTCAGCAGATGCAGGACGGAGGAATGTGGACCTCGCGGCTTGATCAGATCATGCGGCAGAAAGACCCGGAGCTGCTTATAGCCGTCGAACTTCTTGCAAGAAATGAGATCGCCACTAGCGTCAAATGCTTGCCGCTCAGAACCGCGTAACGGAGATATTGAATCCGCAAGAGCGCATCGCTGCTATCGCGAAGGACTATGCCGCAAAGCCGGAGAACACCATCATCGTGTCACCCGACAATCGTAGCCGCCAGCAGATCAACCAGGCCGTCCTGGTGGAGTTACAAAACACGAGAGCCGTCGCTGCTGATAACCAGAAATTCGAGACGTTGACGCCTCGTTCAGACATTACGGAGCCGACCGGACTTGGGCGGTACGCTACCAGCCGGGGAATGTCGTCCAGTACACGACCGGCAGCAAAGACCTCGGAATCGAGCGCGGCAGTTCCGCCACCGTGCTTTCCCACAAACGCCCGCGAGAACACCGTCACAGTCCAGCGCGGTGACGGCCAGACAGTCACCTACGATTCGGCAAGGCTCCGTGGCGTCAACGTCTTCCACGTCACGGAGCGCGAGTTCGCCACAGGGGACGGGCTCCAATTCACCGCACCGGCTAAGCAGCTCGGCATTGTCCGTCGAGACCTTGGCACCATCACAAAGCTCGACTTAAAACCAGATCACTGTTCGACTAGACGGCAAGGAGGAATGGACGGTAACTTTCTACCTCTAGGAGCAGGTCGGTGATCTTGATGTGCGGAAGCAGGGCGTATGCTCGGCGCATCAGCACGCTCGCCTTGATGAGATCCGACCGCCGTGGAAATGACGATAAACCGGCCCCAGGCCGACTTCCGCCCGTTCCGCTATCTAATGGACGGGCGCGTCGGCGCCTAATTCTCGAAAGACCTCAGCAGCCGCCTTCAGGAGCGAATCCATCTTGCGCTGCGCATCCGCCCGCATGCGACGAGGCTCGGCACCATCGGGGTTCTGCTCGTCGGCTGGCTTTGCGACTGACTTTTCATAGGACGGCATTTGCAAAAGGAACTATGTTCCGCTTATGATAAGGAACACGGTTCCGGTTCAGGCAAAATAAGTGTATCGGACGCCAGCCCGCACCGTAAAGTCAGAAATGGAGATTCACATGTCAGCTAAAGTTTGGTTCATTACGGGCACTTCCAAGGGCTTCGGACGCGTTTGGGCCGATGCCGCACTCAACCGTGGCGACAAGGTCGCAGCGACAGCTCGCACGTTGGAAAGCATCGCCGATCTCAAGGAGAAATATGGCGCAAACGTACTGACACTAGAGCTCGATGTGACCCGGGCCGATCAGGTGAAGACGGCCGTGGCACAAGCTCACGCTCACTTCGGGAGGCTTGACGTTGTTCTTAATAATGTAGGCTATCCCCTTATTGGCACGATTGAAGAAGCCAGCGCGGAGGATGTTCGAGCCCTCTATGAGACCAACATCATCGGCACGCTTTCCGTCATTCAGGCGGCGCTGCCGTTGCTGCGAGAACAAGGAAAGGGTCACATTCTTGGTGTTTCGAGCACCCTTGGTCACGTAACCATGCCATTGATCGGCTACTATTGCTCCTCAAAGTGGGCTTTCGAGGCGATCCATGAGAGCCTGGCTATGGAGGTGAAACCTTTCGGAATCAAGGTGACGATCGTTGAACCGGGTGCCTATGCCACTGAATTCGGAAGCCCATCGTCCTCGAAGTTTGCCGCGGGACTCGAAATCTACGCAGACCTGAAAGCACACGTCTTCGAGGGCATGAAGAGCATGGAACGAGGTGATCCGAAGGCTACGCCGGACGCCATGTTCAAGCTTGTCGACGCGGAGAACCCGCCGCTACGCTTGTTTCTCGGTAGCCACAACCTGCCTTCAATCCGTGCAGCCTATGCTGACCGGTTGACAACATGGGAAGCATGGCAGTCCGTGGCCGACTCAGCGCAGGGTACGTCAAAGGGATGAAGCCTGGACGAGTCAATCCCGACCAACCGCTCCAGTGGAAGCTTGGTAGGGATCAATCCTAAGATACGTGCTTGATGGAAGTTGGCTGCGCTCAGCCCCGGGGCACTAGCGTACTATTTGTGACGTTTGGTGTAGTGACCCGTTAGAACGACACCTGTTTATACAGGTATCCGGCTACTTGGCCAGAACTCGCCCAGCAGAACCTCGTCCGCTGCGCCGTCATGCGCCTCCAGCAGCTCCGCCCTAACCCGCTGCGAGAGTGTCAGCTTCCGCGCTCGGGCCTACAAGGCAGAGAACTCCTCCTCGCTGACTTCGTGTTCACCGGTTTTGTACGGAGGGCAACTTCAGAGAGTACCGCCGGAACTGGTTTTCAGGGCGAAGGCCGCACGATGTTTCTTTGTCGCTGGAAGGACAACAGGGGGCCGGAGGCGGGTTAAGGGATTGATTCTTAGGTGGTTCCCCTACAGCAACGTGCGCTCGACTCTAGCGTAACGCCAACATAGACATTTTTGTCTATAGTCGCCTGTTTTCTTATGGTTCTCGCACAGCAACCCAAGGTTGCTCCACAGCTCCCATTCTGGGGTGACGTGTCACTATCCAGTCGATGCGAAGCAGCGTGCCTTTCTTCTCTGCTGGCACGGTTCTCGATTGGAAGGCGCAGACGCAGCAAGGCCGCCCCAGAAGGACGGCCTGCCGATGCTCCGAAGCGATGTTCTACTGCAACGAACTGACCGTCCCGGCTGAGGTATCGCGGATAGAGATGTCGATTCCGCCCACTTGATCGCCTGGAAGTCCACTGACGCAGGTTGCTTGTATGTGATCTCAAGATGCGTAGGAGTCAGCCAGTTCAGCTTCATGTCTACCCCTGTGGCATCCTGCGAGAGCTGCAAGACCTCGATCTTGTCCTGTCGGCCTTTGACCTGTCTCAGAGTCACGGTGGACAGGATGCCCGCCGTACCGGGACCGCCATACTGATTTGTGTGAGCGGCGGCAACCCACCGCCCATCCGGAGAGTTCGATTCCGTAGACCAGATCGTTGCTGCATTCCATCCGGCGCAAGTGCTGCATTGTCTACCGCTGTAGTGGTGCCCGCTGTCCAGGTGGGGAAGCGGTCAGCCGTTGAGAAAAAGGAAGGAAGTTCGTGACCGTCGATCCGATCGTGCCGGAATCCTCTACCTTCATGCCCCAGAAGGAGACGGTCTGTCCGCTCTTAAATGTACCGGCACCCCGACCTGGAATAACAGAACGTTATGCCCCGGCTGAAACTTACCGCTCAGTTGAAATTGTTGCCAGGCGCCGGTTACGGTCACGGATTTCCAAGCAGCGCTATCCGTTCCAACATCTCCCAGTTCTCTGAAATAGATGTTCAACGTTTGGGTTCCGGCGGTCGAACGCAACCAGATCGATGCGGTCATAGTCTCCCCGGCGTACAAGGAAGCGTTCTCAACCTGATCCCAAAGAAAGGAGTCACCTGACCCGCTGTTGGCAATGAAGGTGGAGGCCGTTGCCGTGCCATCGGGCGCGATTGCTCCCCCTGTGACATCAGCTGCTGCAAAGACCCATCCTGCAGTACCCGGCACATCTGGATTCATAAGGACGTTTGAGTCATCCGGGTTTGTCCAGATCGGAGTCGCTCCGCCTGGAACCGCCTGTCGCACTACTTCCAGAAGCCGTTGAAAATGGCGATGTATCCAGACCTTCCGCCGAGCCAATCACATCCTGTGCGCTCGTCAGTCGATTCAGGTTGTCATACCCGAACTGACGCTGTACGCCAGTCAATATATCCGCAGTCATCTGAAGATTACTATTCGCGGTCCATCCGTACCGCTTGCCCCAGAGGAGCTGATTGGAGGTACCGTAAGCAAGCAGACCCAGATGCTGACGACCATCGTACGCTGCAGCCACAGCGATTCCGTTACCCATCGTTGCATTGATGAGATGGCCTGGCGGATCGTATTCTGCCGCCTGGTTGCTGGTGAGATAGGACGTCGAGTGGCCATTCCCATTCCAACTCGCATAGTTAACAGAAGACAGTCTTCCGGCATCATCAAAGCCTTGCGTGATTGTGCGTCCATCCGGATAGGTGAGCGACTTCATGTTGCCGGCTGCATCATACTGAGCGTTCACCGAGATCGAGTATGAGCAAATTGAAGGAACACAGAACGTCTCGTTCGTGATGCACCCCATTGGATCATAGGAGATGCCGGATGCAGCGTTGATGTCATTCGAGGCATGCACAAGACGACCTACAGCATTTGGATAATTCGCGTATCGTACGTGTACTCGTGATGCAACGATCCGTCCGATGCCGTCTTCGAGGTTATACGATTCAAGCTGTCGTAGCCTAAGCTTAAAGCGATATTCCGAGCGTCTGTTTTGATCTTCAGGTTGCCGTTGCTGTCGTAGGTGTAATTGATCGTGTCGCTCTCTGGAGTGGACGAAGAGGTCAATCGCGAGAGACTGTCGTAGACAAAGGTGCGGAGTTGCGAAGTCTCACCGGAAATCCCTAACTGATTGGCCGTATGACATTATTAAGACCGTCGTAGCTGTACTTGGTTTGCAGTCCACCGGGTTCAACAACCGTGATTAAGCGACCGAAGGCATCACTCGTCCGCGTCCAGGAGTGGCCAACCTGATCTGTTGAGGTGACGGTATTGCCGGTATAGGATCATGAGGCTGTACTGCCGTCCGAATTGGTTTGAAGCTTCGGACGGTCCAGGCCGTCGTAAGCCGCCATACAGGTACTACCGTCGGTCGAAGACGATGTTTGTGTAGTGAGGATTGGTGACGCAAGAGGGTCTGCCATTGGCATCGTAGGTTGTTTCGTGGTGATCGGGCTTCAAGCCGATAGAGCCAACCGTCAAACTGGTGTCGATCCCGCTTTACCTGCGCAAGGGACGGCACGGCGCCGTGCACGAAGAGGCGGCGCAGGTACGGATCACCTCGTTTGCGGATGCCGAGCAGCCTCGCCTTTCCGCCCGTCGAATGCTGCCTTGGAACAAGCCCGAGCCAGGCGGCCAGATCGCAGCTTTTCGTAAGCCATTCATTCTATTGGAGCACCGAATGGGATTTGAACCCATGAATACTGGTTTTGCAGACCAGCGCGTTAGCCACTTCGCCATCGGTGCTTCTGGTGTGATCTTATCGGAGTCTGCGGCTGACCTGCATCGAGTCATCGCGTAAGGTCCGCTGCAGTCTCTAACTTATTTTACCGGCAGTGCCAAGGCATGCTCTGAAGATAGCAGCTGTGTACGTTCGGCTCGGCGTCTGCGGCGTTCGTGCGCTGCGGTGTCCGCGACGTTGCTGGAGACGACCATGAACGAAGTGCCACTTATTCAAGCTACTGTGCAGTTTCTGTTGAATGCAGTGACCGTACGCATTGCAAGGAGTCAAATGCCACCCCAGAATGCGGGAATCCGTGCAGGCCGGGTAGGATTCATACTGGCAGGTGCAGCTCTGTCTCCTGTGTCATTTCAATCAGCGCTCCGAGGTACATTTCATGTCAGATCAGGAACTTCGCAGCTTCGACTTCGCCCAGGTCGATGTGTTCGCGGAACGCGCACTTGAGGGCAATGCGCTCGCCATCTTCACCGACGCCAGCGATCTCTCCACCAACGAAATGCAGGCGATCGCTCGCGAAACCAATTTGTGTGAGACCACCTTCGTGCTTCCGCGCGATGCGGCCGCAGAACACGAACGCGGCGTGCAGGTCCGCATCTTCACGGTACAGGAAGAGCTTCTCTTTGCCGGTCATCCCACGCTTGGCACGGCGAGCTGGCTCTACTGGAACCATCCTGTGTACCAGGGGACGGACCAGATCACCCTGGATCTTCGCGTCGGGCCGATTACGGTTCGCTTTCGGCCATCGGAGGCCGGCAAGCCGGGGATCTTCGGGACCATGCAGCAGAAGGATTCCACGTTCGGCGCGTTCCATGAGGCTGAGCCTGTCGCGGCCGCGCTCGGCCTCTCTGTCAGCGATCTAGACCCTGCTCTGCCGATTCAGACTGTCTCGACCGGCATGCCCTTCTGCATCGTGCCGCTGCGGTCGATGCAGGTCGCCTCGCGGCTGAAGATTCCGTACGGCAGGGCACAGGCCTACCTCGACGCGAGTGATGCAAAGTTCTTTCACTGCATCACCCGGGCTCCCGCCACGACAGGAGCGGACTGGCATGCGCGTATGCAGTTCTACAGCGGCGAAGATCCAGCCACCGGCTCGGCCTCGGGCTGTGCGATTGCGTATCTGGTGCGGCACGGTCTTGCTGAGAGCGGCTGGCCTGTCATCATCGAACAGGGGATCGAGATGCTTCGTCCCAGCCGGATCCATGTGCAGGCGACGCTGTCGGGCGATGTGGTCTCAGAAGTGTTCGTCGGCGGCCGCACCATTCCGGTTGCAACAGGACGTCTTTTCATTCCGTGATGCACTCGATTTCAACAGAGCGCCTTCTCGAATCGTCAATGTTTGCGCACCCTTGTAAGGACGCGGTGGATGAGCAATCCCCAATCCGAATGGCTTTCGCCTCATCTTCGTCATTGCGAAGGTGGTTCGGTCTTCGTACTGTTGGGAAGCGTTGACGAGGACGGTGGCGAAAATCACCGGACTCGGAGATGAAATGCTTTCGCCTGTTTTTCTAAAAACTTGAGTTGAGAGAAGCTCGGCTGCCACGCAGTCGCGTCTCCCCCAGCGCCCGCTTGCTGTCTGCTCACGCAGGTCGATGAACCGTTTTTCGTTCGAATTGTCCTGCTCCGCAGCACCAGCTTTCTTGCGTTGCGAACGAGCCGCCGGCAACCTGTGCTGGCAGAGCCTCTCTCGAACCCGCGGTTCGGCGCTGGATCTATTCCATCGCGAAATCCGGGGGCACTGCACCGCATGGAGCAGATAGGAGAGCCTTGCTCTTTCGTCGTGGCTCGTTGTGCGCAGTCGCCCCCGTGCGCTCTGGAACTCTCCGGCCGCGCCGCGGGTCTACCATTGCAACTCCCGGAAGGGAGCGTCTGCCAATCAGCAGCGCTTCCGGACGGCCTATCCGCCAGGACGCGCCGCGACGGCGCTGTCCCGGCAGAAGCGAGATCGCATGCGCCCCAAGAAGATCATCCTCTGCGTCGACGATAACGAACAGGTACTCTCCGTCCGTACGTTTCTCCTCGAGACCCGCGGCTATCGCGTGCTGTCCGTGCTCTCCGCGCACAAAGCCCTTGAGCACATTCAGCAGGCTGCGCCCGGAACGATCGATCTGCTCCTTTGCGATCTGATCATGCCCCAGATGGATGGGAACGAGCTGGTTCGACGAGCCAAGCAACTTCACCCCAGTCTTCCGGCGATGATCATCTCGGGGACGGTCAACGCCGCGGATCGTGCAGTCTGTGCGGATGTGTTCCTGCCCAAGGGTGCATGTTCTCCGGCTGAGATGATGGAACGCATTCGGATTCTTGTTGCTCGCAAGCGCGGTCCCAAGAAGGGAATGGCGGCGCAAGCTGGCGCGGCGATGACGGCTGTCATGGCTTCGTAGAGTAGGCGAGAGGGAGCGGAAAGAGACGTAGTATAGGGCATCTTCGACTCGGCTTCTGCCTTCTCTTCCCTCTTTCCTTTCTGTTTACGCCTCTACCAGCCCGTAGTGCCGTTGCCATTGCTGTTTTAGTCGAACCCATACAGCTTCTATCTGGTCGCGCGAGATCGCGGGATCCGGCTCACGCGCAAAGCGCGCTGCCTCGACCTTTGCGAGTTCGAGGAGCACTCGATCCCGTAGTAGATTCGCGACACGAAACTCGGGCAGGCCTGCCTGGCGTGTGCCGAAGAATTCGCCGGGCCCCCTCTGTTGAAGATCGAGCTCCGCGAGTTCGAAGCCGTTCTGAGTGCGGAGCATCGCATCGAGCCGCACCTCAGCCTGCTCGGAGACGGTGCTACCAGTCATCAGGATGCAGAAGCTCTTCGACGCACCTCGGCCCACGCGACCGCGCAACTGGTGCATCTGGGCCATGCCGAAACGCTCGGCATGTTCGATCACCATAACCGACGCATTCGGTACGTCGACGCCAACCTCGATGACGGTCGTTGCGATCAGGACGTCGATATAGCCTCGCTTGAACCGATTCATTGTGACTTCCTTGTCATCCGCGCTCAAACGGCCATGCAACAGCCCCAGTCGTAGGCCGGCCAGCGCTCCGTTGCGCAGCTCTTCATACATCTCTGTAGCGGCCCGTAGAGCTCTTTTGGGTGCGAACAGCTTTGGAGCTGTGGACCGTTTGCCAGCCGTACCCAGCTTCGGAGTCTTACCTTTCCGCATGGAGGGCAGCGCGGTCGCGGGAGCAAGATTCTTTGTCCCACCTGAAGCTTCCTCCATACCTACATCGTGCGGGAAGTCCAACTCCGGCTGATCATCCTTCGCACCTTCAATCACGGGATAGACGAGGTAGGCCTGCCGTCCCAGGGCAACCTGTTTGCGGACGAAGGCCCAGACTTCTTCGGCCCGCGCCTCGCTCGTTCGGCGGGTTACGATCGGGGTTCGACCTGGAGGCAGTTCGTCGATCACGCTGGCATCGAGATCGCCGTAGAGCGTCAGCGCCAGAGTTCGCGGGATGGGCGTAGCGGTCATCACCAGCACGTCCGGATCGAGGGCGCCTGGCTTCTTCATCAGCTTGAACCGCTGCTGCACGCCGAACCGGTGCTGTTCGTCGACGATGACGAGGCCAAGATTTTCGAAGTCGACTTTATCCTCGATAAGGGCGTGGGTGCCGATCGCGAGATCCGTCTCGCCTCGGAAGATGCGACCGCGCGCCTCGCGTTTCGCCGTCTGGTCAAGCGAGCCGGTCAGCAGCGTGACGCGGTACGGTTTGCCGGTCCGCGGTGACAGTACGTCACCCAGCAGCTTGCGGGCGGATATGTAGTGCTGGGTTGCAAGGATCTCCGTCGGCGCCATCAGTGCAGCCTGGTAGCCGTTTTCGATTGCAACCAGAGCGGCTTGCATGGCTACGATCGTCTTACCGGAGCCGACATCCCCTTGCAGGAGTCGGCGCATGGGCTGGGGTCGCCGCATATCCTCGACGATCTCGCCCAGGACGCGCTTCTGCGCCGCGGTCGGATGAAACGGCAGCACCTGCTTGATCGCCTGCCGCACCCGCACGTCGGTCACGAAGGCTGTGCCTTGGCGCTCGCGCATTCTGCGCCGCTTCAGTTCAAGACCAAGCTCCAGGTAGAAGAGCTCTTCGAAGATCAGCCTGTAATGGCTTGGTGTGGCAGCCGACATGAGTTCTGCCAGCGGCGTGCCCGCTTCGGGAAAATGGATCGAGCGTAGAGCGTCCATTCTGCCGGGCAGCTTCAGCCGTTGCCGCATCGCGTCGGGCAGGGTCTCGGAGGCGGCAACGTTGCTTTCGGTCAACTCTTCGAAGACGCTCCACATCACTCGTCGCGTCCACTTCGACGTGAGCTTCGCGCCCCATGGTGTGGTTCCGCCGAGCGATTCATAGATAGGCACGATACGGCCCATCTCGAGCATTGCAAACTCCGCGTCAGGACCGGTCGCTCCCGGTGCGGGCAGGATCTCGAACTGCGGCTGAATCATCTTGAAACGGCCGGCCGAAGAACGTGAGCTTTCGAGTTTGCCGTAGAGCGCTACCATTTGCCCCACCTTGAAGCGGTCTTTCAGGTACGTTCCGTTGAACCACATGCACTTCAGCGAACTCAAACCCTGGCCCACGGTCAGCTCGAAGAGCGGGCCGCCTCGGGTCGAGAGCAGGACCGATCCGCGCACCTCGCCGATCACGGAGGACAGCGTCCCAGCTTGAAGGGCGCTCATCGGCACGGGATTCAACCGGTCTTCGTAGCGGAAGGGCAGATGATACAGCAGGTCCTCGACGGTCTCGACACCGCGTTTGGTCAGTCCCTCGGCGATGCGCTCGCCCACGCGCTTCACAAACTTGATCGGTGTTGATAACTCCAGCACAGTTGCGATGCTACCAAGCCGCACCGAATCGCTTCGCCGTGCCGGCTCCTGCCCCTGCTAAACTTCACTCAACATCCCATGCCCATCGTAGAACTCGAACATGTTCGTAAGGCGTACGACACCAAGGTTGCCGTCGCTGACCTCAGCTTCAAGATCGAACCGGGTACCATGTTCGGTTTGCTTGGGCCGAATGGCTCAGGAAAGACGTCGACCATCCGCATGATGATCGGCATTACGGTGCCTGATGCAGGCAAGGTCTCCCTCTTCGAAAGACCGTTTACCCGCGATGTGCTGAAGCGCGTTGGGTATCTGCCTGAGGAGCGCGGGCTGTACAAGAAGATGAACGTCATGGACCAGCTCGTGTTTCTCGGCCAGCTTCATGGACTCGATCAGACGGTGGCCAGCAAGCGCGCCCATGCATGGTGCGAGCGGCTCCAGATTACCGAGGCTATCTCCAAGAAGACGGAGGAGCTGTCGAAGGGGATGCAGCAGAAGATCCAGTTCATCGCGACGTTGCTGCACGAACCCGAGCTGATCATCATGGACGAACCGTTCAGCGGTCTGGACCCGGTGAACGCGACGCTGCTGATCGACACCCTGATCGAGCTTCGCGATGCCGGACGGTCCATCCTGTTCTCGACACATCGCATGGACCAGGTGGAGAAGATGTGCGACGCGATTGCCCTGATCCATCGCAGCCGGTTGATTCTGTCAGGCTCCATGCGCGAGATCAAGGCGCAGTATCCGCGCAACCGTGTCCAGATCAACTACACCGGCGACAATGCCTTCCTGCATCATCCGTCGATCGAGGAGTTCAAGGACTACCGCGGTCATGCAGAGATCAAGCTGCGGGCGAAAGCAGGGACAGCAGGCGCTGAGCCGGACGCACAGCCGCTGCTTGCCGAGGCGATCGCTCGCGGAACGCGCATCTCCCGTTTCGAGGTTTCGGAGCCTACGCTCGAAGAGATCTTCATTGAAAAAGTTGGCGGGACCGCCGGGACTATCGGGATTACCGAAGAAGATGTGGTCATGGGGAGCAAGGGCGATGCATAAAGTCTGGCTGATCGCAAAGCGCGAGTACATTGAACGTGTTCGCACCAAGTCGTTCCTAGTGATGACGGTGATGATTCCGCTGCTGATGGGAGCCGGTATCATCGGAGGCGCGGTCCTGAACGGCAGGACACAATCCAACTCGCACATCGCCGTCGTCTCCAAGGACCTGCAGGTTGCCACCGATCTGCAGAATGAGCTGGAGCATGGCAAACGCAGCAAGATGGTGGTGGACATCATCTCGCCGCCAGCGGCTGATACTCGCCGGGTACTCGACGGCGAGCTTGCCGACAAGCAGCTTGATGGATACCTGTGGATCACGCCGAGTACAGCGTCCCGCATCCGGCCCAGCTTCGCTTGGACGCCGAAGGCCAAGGCCGACATCATCACGAAAGATACGATCGGCCGAGCGCTGCGTACGGTACTTACCCGCGAAAGCCTGACCCATCAGGGCATGGGGGCGGCGGATGTGGATGCGCTGATGCAGCCGATCGACCTCGACAGCTCGCAGGCGGGCAAGAACGACGAGTCCACGAGCGCGTTCTACAGCGCCTATGCGCTTTTTTTCCTGATGTACTTCGTCATCATGTTGTATGGGATGAACGTCGCACGTTCGATCATCGAAGAGAAGACGTCGCGGGTCTTTGAGGTGCTGCTGGCCACGATTCGGCCGGAGGAGATGATGGCCGGCAAGGTGATTGGAGTCGGCTCCGTAGGGCTGACGCAGATCGGCATATGGCTGCTGACGGCGGTCCTTCTCACCAGTACATCGCTCGTCGCCCGCTTTACGGGTTCCGATACGCACGTTCCCCTGACTGCAATGCAGGTCATCTTCTTTATCGTGTATTTCCTTCTCGGCTATCTGCTTTACTCCGCCGTCGCGGCGGCGCTCGGGGCGATGACCAACTCCGAACAGGAGCTCCAGCAGCTCAACTTATTCTTGGCGATGCCGCTGGCGCTATGTCTCTTCTCGCTCGGTGTCGTCATCCCCAATCCCGATGGAGTAGCGGCGACGGTGATCTCGTTCATTCCATTCTGCACGCCGCTGATCATGTACATGCGGATCTCGATGGGTCATCCCTCCGGGCTGCAGATCGCCGCTTCGATCGGTCTCATGCTGGTCACGATCTATGCCATCCTCTGGGTTGCGAGCCGCATCTACAGGGTGGGTATTTTGATGTACGGCAAGAAGCCGAGCCTGCCAGAGATCCTGCGCTGGCTGAAGTACAGCTAGGAAAGATGCAATGAGAACTTCACGAGACCGGTCTTGTCCGCTCAAGCATCCTGAGAGCTCGTTCCTTACATCCACTCAAGAGTGCTTTCAAGGAGAATGAATGAGCGAACTGACGAAGAAGCTGGAAGACGAAGTAGAACCGAAGCCGCATGGGCCGCATGATCCCCACGAAATCAACCCGAAGCTGGCCTCCGACATTCACTACTGGGCGCAGGAGTTTGGCGTGACTGGGCAGTTGCTGCACGAGGCGATTCGAGTGCACGGCACACATGTCGAGAAGGTCCGCGCTGCGCTGGCACACCATCGTGTCAGCCTTACATAAGTGCTGAAGGCCTGACAAGAATGGCGTGTGACAGTCAAGTAGCTGCTATATGCCTACGGACTTTGAAAACAGAAATTTAGGAGTCGATGACATGTCCACTTCACTCGTGAGTAAAGACCCGCTTGCTAGACTAGCCGAACGACTGTCCGCAATCTCCCCGGAGACGGAACGCGCTATGCAGGCGTCGATCGCAGGAACGGTGCATAGGTTAGGCGGCAACAAGCTTCGACATGTTTTGCATGGCGACTGGCTCCATGAACCGTTGCACGTCGTGCTGACCGATGTCCCCATTGGCGCGTGGACGGCAACGGTAGCCTTCGATGCAATTGCCTCTCTGTCTGGCGACTCCAGCACGACGAAGTCCATGAACAAGGCCGCCGATGCGACGTTGGTTCTCGGCCTGATCGGCGCTATGGGAGCGGCAGTGACCGGCCTGAATGACTGGTCCGAGATTCAGAAACCAGCGGCGCGGAAGATCGGGCTGGTTCATGGGGCGCTGAACATCGTTGCTACAGCGCTATTCGCCGGCTCCTCCATCGCGCGTGCGCAGTCTAACCGGGCGACGGGACGATCACTTGCAGCTCTAGGATATTTGTTCGTTTCGGTTTCGGCACATCTTGGCGGGAACCTTGTGTACGAGCATGGAATCGGGGTCACTGCCGGCCAAAAAGCAGATGACGTCACGGGGTCGATGCATCAGGCGTGATGCGAACAAATCCTTGCAGTAGGTAAACTGGACACGTGCCCTACACGGTCAGCCAGCGGCTTGCTTTAGCGGTTCTCCCTCGCTGCGCAGCCCTCCTGATTGGTCTCATTGGGATGACGCTTCGGTATGAGGATCGTACGGATCCGGGTGTTACGCCTGGTGATCGAATTCCACCACCGGGCGTCTTTGCCTTCTGGCATCAATCTCTTTTCGCGTGCGCCTATCGCTTTCGACGACTGGATGTAGCAATTCTCGTGAGTCGCAGCTTTGATGGCGAACTAATCGCTCGGACCGTCGAACTGTTCGGCTTCACCCCCATTCGGGGGTCCAGCTCGCGCGGAGGTTCGACCGGTCTGCGCAGGATGGAGCGAGCGTATCGTAGCGGGCAGATCTGTGCCATCACCGCAGATGGTCCTAGGGGCCCCGCCATGGTTGCCAAACCCGGCACAGCCCAACTTGCTACGCTCGCCGGTGCACCTGTAAGAGTCTTTTACGTGCTTCCGGTGCGAGCATGGGAGCTTCGATCCTGGGATCGCTTTCTGATTCCGAAACCCTTCTCACGTGTCCTGATCACATGGCCAGCTCCTGTCCCGGCCTGTCACGTCACACCCGCGGCCGTGCAGGCGGCGCTTGACCGCGCGGTGGCCATGGCAAGCAGCTAAAGCCGTCTTAGAACTTGTCTAGAAACTCGAAAAAGCAGTCCTGCCGGACGGGCTCACTGCGCGTGACGCGGTCACTTCGTGACGTGTGATCGCGTTGCGTGGTGCTCCCACTGGCCGCAAGCGAACGCTTGTGCCGACCAGCGGGAGGCCCAACGGGTTCATCGCTGCTAAGACCGGTATACACGTCACGAAGTGACCGCTGCCCGCGTCGGGCGTACGTCCACTTTTTAGACAGCTTCTAACACCAACAGTAAGATCACCCATGAATGCGTGTCTCCGACTTTCAGTTCGAGCTGCCCGAGGACTTGATCGCCCAGTCACCGCCCAGCATCCGGGGAAGCAGCCGTATGCTTGCGCTGAATCGCCAGACAGGGGCCTATCGCGACGATGCTTTTGCCAATCTCGCAGACCACCTCAGCGACGGCGACCTGCTCATTCTGAATGACAGCCGCGTGATCCCGGCGCGCCTCTTTGCTATACGCGCTGGCTTACATACACAGCCAGGATCGCCTAATCCGGCTGGACGGATTGAAGTGCTGCTTACGCAGCAGCTTTCTGCGCAGACGTGGACGGCACTCGTCCGGCCGAGCCGGAAGGTCCAGCCGGGAGAGACGCTCTCCTTCGCGGATCCGGCGGACCTCGAAAAACCGGCGCTCACCGCCGAGGTACTTACCGCTGGCGCGTTTGGCGAACGGACGCTCCGCTTCGAAGCCGTGCCTGATTTTTTCGCTATCCTCGATCGCATCGGCCACATCCCGCTGCCACCCTACATTCGCCGGGACGACTCCCAGGAAGATCGGTCCCGCTATCAGACAGTCTTTGCGGATATGCCCGGATCCGCCGCCGCCCCCACCGCAGGCCTTCACTTCACCCCGGAGATGCTCCATCAGCTTCGAGTGAAGGGCGTTCAGGTCGAGACGATTACGCTTCATGTGGGTCTCGGCACCTTCCAGCCTGTACGCGTTGAGCAGGTTGCCGACATTCGCCTTCACGCCGAGCGCTATACGCTGTCCGCCTCGACATCGCGTGCGCTCAATGCGGCCATGGCAGAGGGCCGAAGGGTGATCGCCGCTGGAACGACAACTACCCGTACCCTGGAACACTGTGCCCGGATCTTCCCTGGCGAGTTCGAGGCCCACACGGGCGAGACGAGTATCTTTATCTCTCCCGGCGATGAGTTTCACGTGGTTCAGGGGCTGCTTACAAACTTCCACCTTCCACAATCGACCCTGCTGATGCTGGTAAGCGCGTTTGCGGGAAGGGAGAACGTCCTGGCGGCGTACGCCCATGCTGTTACCCAGCGCTACCGCTTCTTCAGCTACGGCGATTGCATGCTTCTACTCTGAACGAAGCCCGTTCCGCAGCTTTGCACCTAATCGAGAATCAGAGGTCCTCGACATCGTCTCTCCTCGAGCGACCGCGCTCGCATACTTCACCCAATGCATGGCGACATGAGAACCTGTCCAAAAACTTGCAAGGCAGTCCTGCCAGACGGGCTCGCTGCGCGTGACGCGGTCACTTCGTGACGGGTAATGGCTTTGCATGGTGCTCCCGTTGGTCGCAAACAATCTTTTTGCCGACCATCGGGCGGCCCGAAGAAGCTCATTCCTGCCACGACCGGTATACACGTCACGAAGTGACCGCCGCCCGCGCAGGGCGTCGGTCCAGTTTCTGAGAAGCGCTCTGACAACCTGCTTTGCTCCATCCGTTCTACCATCAGAAGAACATGGCTACTTCAGCTCAGACCGACAAGCTCCCGATCTATTTGCTCGACAGCATGGCGTTCATCTTCCGTGCGTACCACGCGATGCAGCGGCAGCGGCCGATGTCGACGCGCACCGGCATCCCCACCGCCGCGACGTATGTCTTCGTCAACATGATCAACAAGTTGCGCCGCGACTTTGCGCCCACGTACCTTGCGGCGGTCTATGACCTGTCTGGCCCTGTGTTTCGCAATGAGCGCGCGCTCGAGATGAAGGCGGTCAAGAAGTTCAACATCAAGACGCAGCAGTTCGACGAGATCGACTATGGAGGATACAAGGCGAACCGGGCCGAGATGCCGCCCGATCTCGCACAGCAGCTGCCGTACATCCGCCGGGCGCTCGACGCGTTCAGGATTCCCATCCTGAGCTATGAGGGATTCGAGGCGGACGACGTGATCGGGACGCTGTCCTGTAAACTCTCGGCGCTGGGACACACGGTCTTTGTCGTCTCCTCGGATAAGGACATGATGCAGCTTGTGAACGATCGGGTTCGCATCCTGAATCCGATGAAGGACAACCTTATTCTGGACGCGGCTGGAGTGGAGGAGGCGCTCGGGGTTCCGCCGGAGCGGGTCGTCGATGTCATGGCGCTTCGGGGCGATTCGATCGACAACATTCCCGGCGCGCCTGGGATCGGCGACAAGGGATCCATTGAACTGATCCGGCAGTTCGGGACGGTCGAGGCGGCGCTCGACCGGGCGGCAGAGGTCAAGAAGAAGACGTATCGAGAGTCGCTCGAGAACAATCGGGAGAACATCCTGCTCTCGAAGGAGCTGGTCACGATCCACACCGGTGTCCCAATCGACTTCGAAATTGAAGCAATGCGGACACAGCCACTCGACAACGCGGCGTGCCGTGAGCTGTTCTCAGAGCTTGAGTTTACGACGCTGTTGAAGGAGTTGGCTCCGGCCGTCGACACGACGCCAATTACGTTCAATCTGACGCCCGGGCAGATGGAGTTGGATGCACTGCTTGCCGACGCACGAATAAGGGGCGCGGATGGCGCAATCAAAGGCTTGACACTTGCCGTCTTTGAGGATGCGCTGGCTCTTGCGGGAGAGGTTCGTGCCGATCCTGCTCTTTCCGAAGAAGAGACTGAGCCTGAGCCAGTGGCTGCTGGAAATCTATCTCTTTTTGGAGCACTGCCAGAGCCGCCAGAGCCGGATCTGGCAGTCGTGGTTCCATCGATTTTGCAGATTGGGCTTTCAGCATCAGACGGATCGGCCATGGTGGTGGCGCTCGATGCGCCCGGTCTTCGCGAAGCTCTCGAGGATGCGACCCTCCCAAAGCACGTGCACGATATAAAAGCGATTCTTCGGGCGCTCGAACCGCACGGCGTCACGCTTGGCGGAGTTCGCGACGATGTCATGCTGTACAGCTATCTGGTGAATCCGACTCACGGCTCGCATACACTGGCCGACGTAACGGCTCGCTTCACCTATCGCGCGTTGACGCCGGTGACGAAGACGCCGACGCCTGAGGAGATTCGGAACTTGCTGCCCGAGGCGGCGAATGCGACGCAGCGGCTGGCCCTCAGCCTTCGCGAGCAGGTCGCGTCAGCGGGACTCAAACAGCTCTACGAGACGATGGATCTACCGCTTGTATCGGTACTGCTGCGCATGGAACAGGCTGGCGTTCGGGTCGATCCGGCGATCTTGAATGCAATGTCCAGCCGTTTGGCTGTTGATATGGACACGCTCGCCGAGCGAATTTACGCCGACTCAGGTCACCGGTTTAATATCAATTCGCCAAAGCAGCTGGGCGAGGTTCTGTTCAACAAGATGCTTCTGCCCAAACCGATGAAGTACGGGAAGGGAAAGGTGATCTCGACCGCACAGGATGTGCTCGAGGAACTGGCCGCGCACCATCACGTTCCGGCGCTGGTGCTCGAGTACCGTCAACTTGCAAAGCTGAAATCGAACTATCTGGATTCGCTGCCGCTGCTCGCCGATACAGAGGGGCGCGTGCATACGAGCTTCAACCAGGTGGGTACAGCTACGGGCCGTCTTTCGAGCACGAATCCCAATCTACAGAATATTCCGACGCGCACGGCTCTCGGGCGGGAGATTCGCGCCGCGTTTATCGCCGCACCCGGCAACCTGTTGATGTCGGCGGACTATTCGCAGATCGAGCTGCGGCTGATGGCGCATTTTTCGCAGGATCCACTGCTGCTCGATGCCTATCGCACGGGCAAGGACATCCACACGCTGACCGCGGCGGAGGTCTTCGGCGTAGATCCTGCCACGATGTCCAAGGAGACGCGAGCACGGGCGAAGGCGGTCAACTTCGGGATCGTGTACGGGATCAGCCCCTTTGGACTGGCGGCGCAGCTGGGCATCGATCAGAAGGTTGCGAAGACCTACATCGAGACGTACTTCGATCGGTACAGGGGAGTGCGGCGTTTTATCGACGAGACGCTCGATACGGTCCGCCGGGATCAGGCAGTCAGGACGCACTTCGGGCGAGTTCGTCCTATTCCTGACATTCAGTCTCGCAACCCGAATATGCGCGGCTTTGCGGAGCGGACCGCTGTCAATACACCGTTGCAGGGTACGGCTGCTGACTTGATAAAGCTGGCCATGATCCGCGTTGACGACGCGATCACGCAGCGTGGCTTCAAGTCCAGAATGACGCTCCAGGTGCACGACGAGTTGCTCTTCGACGTGGTGCCAGAGGAGGCCGAAGCCATGCAGACCCTTGTGAAACATGAGATGGAGCATGTAGCTGAGTTTTCAATTCCGATCGTCGCCGATGTAGGACTTGGGGATAACTGGCGGGATATCAAGTAGCGCAGAGACAGCCAGGGCGTCGGTACCGCTGTCGCGTCCCAGGGATTTATATGCGTGTTCCCCTGATAGACTTATACTTCAGGCGGCAGAGTGGAGCATGCCTCGTGCGGCGGAGCCGACGAGTACGTTGACGCATCAATAAAAGGACAACCCAGACACCGTGGATCAACAGACGAAAGCCGCCCTCAAGCAGAACGACCAATTTATTACGACAACGCAACACGGCATCGCATGGGCCAGTGAGAATCGCAAGTCCGTGATTGTCACGACAGGTGTCATGTTGCTCCTCATTCTGGTCCTTGTGCTCAGTGCTGTGATCTACAACAAACGCTCCGACGCTGCTTCGGTTGCGTTTGGTGCGGCAATGCAGGCGTATCAGACACCACTCGCCGCGCAAGGCCAGCAGGTGCCACCTGGGGTGAAGACGTACGCTTCAGTTGCTGAACGTGCCAAGGCCGCAAACAGCCTCTTTATGGCCTGCGCCGACACGTACAGCATGACGACCGACGGTAAGGTCTGCCGTTACTTCGGTGGACTGACCTACATCGAGCAGAATCAGAACGGGGCCGCCGAAACAGCATTGAAGCAGGTAGCGAGCGGATGGAATCGCGATCTGGGCGCGCTGGCCAATCTGTCGCTTGCACAACTGTATCGTCAGACCAGCCGCGATCCGCAGGCCATCGATGTGTACAACCAGCTTGCGAACAAGCCGACGACCACAGTACCTGCCGGCCTGGCAAAGCTGCAGCTTGCGGAACTCTACAACTCTCAGGGTAAGACCGAAGACGCAAAGAAGATCTATGCACAGTTGAAGGACAAGGACGCCAAGGGCGCGGCCGGTCTGATTGCTGCGCAGAAGCTGAATCCCAGCCCTGCAGGCACTCGGAAGCAGTAACTGACGGGTTTAGCCACCTAAGGCTGCCTTTGACCAGGGTCTTCGCCATTCGGTTACACCTGGTTTTTGCTTCGCATAGCCGCCGCTGTGTGACTGTCTCCGTGCGGTGTCAAGCTTTTTCTTTCACCGGACGCTGTTGACTGATGACAAGCCACACAAAATAATAAAGTTACACTTCTGAGAAGGTTTCAGAGAGATGGCACATTCCTATGCACGATCTCCTATAATAGAAGTAGGGGTTCGCGAAGTTACTCCGCCGACTTGAATTTGGGTCAGTCGTTGCGTTATCTCTTTTGTTTTGAATATTTTAGCGATAAAGTCTTTATTATGAATATTTTGCAGCACAGGCCTGATCTATCTGTGGCAAATAAAGAACTTAAGATCAGCCTAAAAATTTAATTCAGTATCTAAATCTACTTAGGCAATCTCTGACTGGGTCGGTGTCTTGGCTCGGTTCAGGCAAGACACCGACTGCAAATCTTCGACGGTTAGATCACGACCGAAGCCGTGATCTATGCCGCTCAGGGAGGACAGTGCGCGGATATGGGATCCGGGGATCTGCCCTAATGGCTGTAGTCGTCCTCGTGAGGCAGAGCGGGAATGGACTGATCGATCACCTGCTTCGCCTCTGCCCGACCCTCTGGAGACGATCGCAAAGCCGCAACCCGGCGCCACTGGTCATTCTCGCGGGGCACAGCGATCCACGGCGGCATTGAAAAGCCGAGATGGTACGCCAGCGCCAGCGCGTTTGGTTCATACATCTCACGAAGCTGGCCCAGGCGGACAATCGAGTTGTCGTCTCCGCAAAGCTGTAGGTTGGTGTTCCCCAGCACACTGCAGAGTTTACGAAATTCATTGGCAGGGAGACGGTCCATCTTTGATTCGCGGATCTGGCGCACGCGTTCGTCCAACTTGAATATGTGACCGAGATCGACGAGTGCGTGACGCGCTATGGCGAAGGTCAGTTGCGCTTGCCGGGCCGGTATGCCTTGAACGGATGCGATGAGCATGGCACAGGTGTCGAGAATGGCGACCAATGCGGATAGCCAACTCTGGTTGTCGTGCTGGGAACGGTAGTAACAGAGGAGCGGGTAGGAGACGTGAGACTCGAGCAACTCTGCCGCCCAGCGCTCCCACTCAGCTAGAAGCTCGATCAACGCCTCTTGTCCGCCGTCGACACCATGCCGGGCCAGCAACTCTGCCGCCGTCGGCGGCGATCCGGCCCGCGCGTCGAGTAAGGCGACACTGACTTCACGCCGTGAAAACGTACCGTAGAGGACAGGCAGATATCCAACGACAAGGGCGACGAAGCCGAGCCCTACGCCTGATTCAAAGATGATCACACCCCGGGCAGCCGCCATCTTGGGGACGACATCCCCCAATCCCAGCGTAAAGAGTGTTGTTCCGCTCACATAGAGATCGGTCCAGATTTCGAATCTCATGCCAGCACGCTGAGTCATCTGATTCGCAAACGGGGTTTTCAGGGCGAAATAGACCAGCCCAAAGCCCACAATGAGAAGCACCGCCCACAGCAGGAGTAAGAGCAGTAGCGACAGCGGACCATAGATGCTGTACACCTGCTCGCGAGTTCGTTCGTCTTTGAGGCGGCGGGTGAAAAAGGACCACGGCCCCCAGGTCGCGCGGTAAAAGATACGTGTAATGCGCAAGCGTCCGGTAGGCCGGCGAGGCAGAATGATCGTTTGGAATGCATCCAGACCAACACCGGCGCAGAGCAGGACGCCGATGATCATGGCCAGACTACGCACGGCTACCTCGCTCATGGATCAGAATCATTGTTTCTCGTTCACTCACCTTACCAAAAACGCAGTATCTCTTGTGTTGCATTGTCCTTAGGTACCTTTGCGGAGCGATCTCACGATTTAAACCGATTTCGGACCAAGGATTGTTCCACAGGTGCTATGGTTTTCTTAGAATCGTTCTCTTAGAGTTAAGGGTCTAACCATTGTCTCGCTTGCCTGTACTTGAAGGCCTCTGCCGTTGCCGAAACACACCGGAGAACCTCAGGAGCTACCATGCAGCGTATCCTTGTGGTGGACGACGAACGAATGATTGCCGATACGCTGACCCTTATCTTCAGAAAGCATGGCTTTGATGCGAGGGCTACGTACTCCGCGGATGAAGCTCTGGCGTGTGCTCATGAGTTTCTGCCGGAACTGCTGCTGTGTGACATTACGATGCCGGGACGGGACGGCCTGGAATTGATGCAGGACATGAGCAAGGAACTTCCAAACTGCCGCATTCTGGTTCTCACCGGCTGCTATTCCAACCTCAAGCGAGTTGTCGAGCAGAGCAGCCGGATGCCGCGACAAGCAGGCATTCTGACGAAGCCCTGCCAGCCTTCCGAACTGCTCCGCGAGGCGGGAGCGATGCTCGCGCGAGCGTGACCGGATATGGACAATCTGGGCAGAACGCTCGTGGTTGTGGGCTTGCTTGCAGTCCTCGCGGGAGTTGTGACGCTACTCGCCGCACGATGGAATCTCCCGGTAGGCAGACTGCCTGGTGACCTATCCTGGCGCGGTCGCAATTGGACGATATCGTTTCCGCTAGTCACGTGTCTTGTGATCAGCGTTGTTCTAAGTGTTCTTCTTTGGATCGTCAACCATCTCCGGCGCTAGAGCATTGAGTGCATGCGTCATGATGCGGGACGCCAGACACTCTGCCGACCAAAAGTAGGTAGCGTTCTCCCTGCGAGATAAGGCGGACTTGAGTTTGAAGGTGACGGGGCAAGGGCGAACTGGAGGTGCGTGTCGTACTACGCTTCTTATCCCTCTCAAAACGTACTACTTTGCCCGGTTGCCAATGATCTGGAATGGGGTATCGCATTACACGCAACTTGTGTTGGAACGATAGATCTCAGAAGGGGATGTCGTCGTCTGTGATGCCGGTGTCGGCGTAGTCTGGCTGGCCGGTTGGCGAGCGCTGATCTGGTCGCTGATCGTAGCTCGCGGTGTTGGATTTCGTGTAGCCGCCAGCGCTGGAGGCTCCGTCGGACTTTCCGCCGAGCAGGGTCAGCTCGTTGCACAGGATTTCGGTCTTGTACTTCTTTTCGCCGCTAGTCTTGTCATCCCAGGAGCGGGTCTGGATCTTGCCTTCGACAAGGATCTGGCTGCCTTTCTTTACGTAATCGCGGACGATCTCCGCAGTGCGCTGAAAACAGACGATATTGTGCCACTCCGTCTTGTCGGTCCACTGGCCATCCTGGCCTTTAGCGCGATCAGCGGTTGCGAGCGAGAAGCTGGCGACGTTCATGCCGCCGGCCGTTGTGCGGATTTCGGGGTCTTTGCCGACGTTGCCGAGGAGGAAGACTTTGTTGACGCCCTTTGCCATGTGAGGTGCTCCAGTCGATGCAGATTAGCAGGGTTGAGGATAGCAGATTGGACATGAATCGGATGGGAAACAGGGCCGTGCCGCACTAACGGCGGCGGAGTTCGCCCAGGTATTTCGTAACACCGAGGAAAAGGGTCAGTGTGCCGGTCGGTAGGCAGCCCATGGCGATCATCAAGGCGAGCCAGCCGGAGTTGGTGTGAGGCCCCTGTTTACTGACTCCACCAAAGACGAAGAGCATCAAGAGGGCAGAGAGCGCGCCGGTGCCGAAGATATAAAAGCCGGTACGGAGAAGCTGGCGAGTATCTGCTTGCATGGACGGTCGAGAACTTTCTGGGGGAATTTGCTCGTTGAGCGTTCGAGTGGATCGTAGCGGCAATGCGGCAATCTAGTGAATGCTCGCCTGCATGGCGTAGACGACAACACCCGTGATGGAGACGTAGAGCCAGATGGGAAAGGTGTAGCGGGCGAGACGCTTGTGCGCGGGAAATCGTCTGGTGAGCGAGAGAAAAAAAGTAATCAGGATGAGCGGAAGTGCCAGCACGGAGCACAGGATGTGGGTTGCGAGCAGTTTCCAATAGAAGGGCCACCACGCGCTTAGACGATTGAAGTGAGTCTCACCGTGAAGGGTGAAGTTGAGCAGATAGGAGACCAGGAAGATCGACGAGAAGAAGAAGGCCGTGAACATTGCGGCACGGTGCGCCTTGATATTGCGGCTGCGAATGAAGAGGAAGCCGGTGATGAGGGCGACAGTTGAGAGCGCATTGAGCAGTGCATTCAGCAGGGGAAGCGAGCGAAGATGGGTTCCGCCGACGTCGGAGGGTGCATGGAAGTAGACGAGATAGCAGATCAGCGCGCTGGCGAGAGCGCTGACGATAAGGATGATCGCGATGATGGACGGCGGCGTGCGGAGTGTGGCGGCTGGCAGATCCGTCGGGGCGAGAGTGTTTTCCATTTAGAAGAGCAGGCGTCCTTTCGCGTCGAGCATGATGGCGGCGAGCAGCAGCGGAAGGTAAAGGACTGAGACGCGGAGCAGCGTGCGCGCGTACTGGCGGGACTGTGCGGACTCCGGATCGCGCAGGATCCGGGCAAAGCGGATGGTCGACCAGAGATATCCAAGACCGAGTAGCATAGCGGCGACGCCGTAGGCAGGACCAGCGATTCCCAGGCTGACCGGCCAGAGGCTTACGGGAATCATGAGGGCGGCGTAGAAGAGCGACTGGATGACGGTCGAGCGTGCGGCGTAGGCTGTGCTGGGCAGCGTGGACGTGAGGCGGATGCCGGCGCGCGCGTAGTCCTCGCGATACATCCAGCCGATGGCCATGAAGTGTGGAAACTGCCAGACGAAGAGAATGCTGAAGAGCGCAATGGCTGGCCACTCGATGATGCCACGTGCAGCGGTCCAGCCGATCAGTGGCGGCAGCGCTCCGGGGAAGGCGCCGATGAAGGTGTTGACGGTCGTGACGCGCTTGAGCGGCGTGTAGATGGCGACATAGCCGATGGCCGTCAGCAGGGTTAGCGTTCCGGTCAGCGGATTCGTTGTGTAGGCGAGATAGAGCGAGCCGAGGAAGACTGCAGCGAAGCCGAGCATCAGGCCATGGGCAAAGCCAATACGTTCGGAGGCCATGGGCCGGCCTGCTGTGCGATGCATCCGCGCATCCGACTTGCGTTCGAGTGCCTGGTTAAGCGCGCTCGAGCCGCAGGTGACGATGGCGATTCCGATGAGGGCCTGGACCAGACCGGCGTGGAAGGGACTGATACCACTGCGCAGACTTCCGAGATAGAAGCCTGCTCCGGCGGTGATGACGACCATGGTGGAGACACGTACCTTGAAGAGAGTCGCGTAGTCGGCGAGCAGCGAGGGCGTGATCTGCGCGGGCGAGAGAATCTGATCGGAGGTCGCGGAGACAGTCACATGATTAGGATAACGCGTTCGATTCGAGCGAAGCATGGTGCTCGCTACAGCATGGGCGGTATGGGCGGCAGTTGTGGATACGGCTTCAGGTGGGCCGCACTCATGGGAGTTGGATGGCGCGGCCAATCATCAGCAGTACCGGCGCGGGGCCGATGGATGCGGTGGGAAGACCGGCGAGGGTGGTGGGGCAGATGTGCTGCCCGGGCGTAGTCGCCTTACTGACGGCGACGCAGGGGGTCTCGGGCGGAATGCCGGAGGCGATGAGATTGGCCGAGAGGGCGGCGAAGTCTCGTCCCGGCATGTAAATGACGAGGGTCGCATCGTCGGGAAAAGCACCACTCCAGCTCGCAGAGAGAGCGATCTTCCCAGCGGCGTGATGGGCGGTGGCGAGGATGAGCTTGGAGGCGCTGGTGCGATCGGTCAGCGGGGTCTGGAGGGTAGCGGCTACGGCGAAGGCGGCGGAGATGCCGGGCACGATCTCGAAGGGGATGCCGGCGGCACGGAGCGCTTCGATCTCCTCGCCGGCGCGGCCGAAGACGAGTGGGTCGCCGGACTTCAAGCGGACGACGGAGCTGCCGGCATGGCCATCTCGGGTGCTGGCGTGCTCGAGCATGAGTGCGTGGATGCTGGCCTGGGTGATGCGCGGCTGCCCGCAGCGCTTGCCGACGGGGATGATTGCGGCAGTGGGGCTGACGAGGGCGAGGACTTCGTCCGAGACGAGGTCGTCGGGGAGGATGACGTTGGCCGTGCGGAGGAGATCAGCGGCGCGGAGGGTGAGCAGGTTAGGATCGCCGGGGCCGGCGCCGACGAGATAGACGTGGCCGGGTTCGGCCCCCGCGTTCACTGCCCGGCTTTCTTTACAGGCGGCTGCCCAGGAGGCATCGGGTTTGTCTTCGCGTGTTCGCGGGCGAGGAGGCGGGAGGGACAGCCGTCGTAGCCGCAGACTTCGCGGGTGGCGAGTTGGTGGAGGAGAGTCTTGCGCTGCTCGTTGAGCGGCTCCATCTGGGTGACCTCGCGGCGGAGATTGCCGAGGTCGGTGAGCCAGTCGCCGGTATCGTGGGGAAGGGCGGCGTTGATCTCCTTGCGGAGCCGCTGGGCGAGCGCAGGGCTGGCACCGGCGGTCGAGATGGCGATCTGGAGATCGCCGCGGCGGACGACCGAGGGAAAGTAATAGTCGCAGAAGGGCGGGTCGTCGACGGCGTTGCAGAGGATGTTTGCGGCCTGGGCCTCGAGGTAGACGGCGCGGTTGACGGCGGCGATGTTGGTAGCGGTGACGACGAGGAAGAAGGCCGGTTTTGGATCCTGGACGTCGCCGGGGTGGAACTCGCGCTCCAGCCACTCGATCTCGCCGGCGGCGGCGAGGTCGGTGATGCGGGGGCTGGCGTGGGGGGCGATGACGGTGACGTCTCCGTTAGCGGCGCGGAGGGACTCGATCTTCGACTCGGCGAGATTGCCGGCGCCGATGACGAGGCAGGGCCGAGCGGTCAGCTTGAGGAAGATGGGGAAAAGGTCCATGCTGATTCGATGATACGGGTCGGCCTTCGGAAGCTGAAGGCTGCCTGGCGTTGAGGGTGCAGGCCGGTTAAGGAAACTTCCGCTGTTCCCTCTCATTTACCCGAACGCTAAAGTATTCGTTTTGTGCAACTTACGACAGTGTGGGGCGCTAAAGTATTCATTCGAGGTACTTTAGAGGTAAGTCTACAATCGATTGCACTTAGACTGTCATGAGCGGGTTGCGGTGACCAACCAGAGCCCTGATGCTGTGGTAGGGGTGGGGTCTTTGGAGCTTTGCTTTTTCGCTCTATTTCTAGTGTAGCGGGTTGGGTGGAACTGGTGTGCCGCTTATCTTTTAGGGGGAAACCCTCGTGGCTATTGGAGTTTCGCGAGTTTTGGGTGGCTTGGGGGCTTGACATGCGATTTTGCTGAGGATTTTCTGCGCGAATAGTTTTGGGGTGAAACGCGATAGGACCGTTGTTAGAACTAACGATCTAAGGGCTGATCTGATCCATTCAATGAGTGCTTTGGCCTGTTAGTGACAGTTGAGCATTCGTTAGATTGGTCAATACGAGCCGACTTCGCTGAGCCGACTAACGCTGCGGTGTCCCGATCGTAAAGTCCAGGCCTGATCCGATGGTCGTTGGACTCAAGTCATTGCCGCTTGCTTCGTCTCACATAATCCTGGTCGGTGTCTTCGCCAAACGAAGTTTGATCCCCGAAGGATCGGTGAGCTCATAGCCGTCGCCATTTTCGACGGCGGTCGGGTTCGCCGCGAGTGCAGCCTGGAGACGCTCAGGAGTATCAAAGCGCATTTCGAAGTGACGCATCCGAGCCGAACCTGCGGGCGATGGTGGAGCACCGAGCCCTTGCCAGGTATTGATCGCAATGCGGTGCTTGAAGGCACCTCCAGCACCGAGATCCGCGACCTGCATCGGTGGCCACCATCTCGCCGTTTCCATGCCGAGGCTCTTGTAAAACTCGTTCGCTTTCATAAGGTCCGCAACATACAGATGAAGGTGTCCGACCTTCGTCCCCCTCGCCGCAGGCTCCTTTTCGGAACCAATTTGATAGGCTCGGAAAACTGTTTCCAGATCCAGTGCAAAGGCCCCAGGCCGTTCGCTTCCATCAGCACCGATGAAGATAAGTCGATTACCAGCACCGGGCTTGACACCGCTAAATCGTTCCGGCGTCTCCAGGGTGAACTCGATGTTGATGCCGTCCGGATCATCCAGATAGATAGATTTCGAAAAGGTGTGGTCGGTCGGAGACATGGGATACCGCAGGTCGATAAAGCGCTTGAGCATTCGAGCGAAGTCTCTCTCATTCGGCGCGTGGATGGCGACATGATAGAGGCCGCTGTGTCCCTGCAGGTACGGTGTTCGCGCGCCGCCATGCAGCACAAGGAGTGTCTCGTCCGTCGTGCCGACCTCGATGCTGCCACAGTGACTCGCGCGCCGTTCAAAACCGGCAAGCTCCTGCCAAAACCGGGCCGTCCGTTCCGGGTCTCTGACCTCGAGATGAACTGGACCAAAAGTGATGTAATCCTGGTTTACCACATCGTCTCCTTGCTTCACCTACTGCGCTGAAAGGCTCACCGGCCCCGAGATGCACCTCACGGACTCGGTGAGCTTGAGTGGGCCTAATTGGCGTGCGTCTGGACTGCCTGAATATGAGGGGCCAGGAACTCGTTCCGGTCCTTGCCCTGGCGGAGCGCCATGGTTCCGCCGGCGGTCAGGAACTTGGCGTCCTTGACGCCGAGAAAGCCAAAAACAGACTTCAGATACGGCTCGACGTGATTGAAAGAGGCCATCTGCGTCCCAGCGTCGTACATCCCGCCGGTCGCAACGATGAACGTTACCTTCTTTCCAGTGAGCAGGCCCTGCGGCTTGCCGTCGACATAGGCAAAGGCCTTTCCCGCACGGCAGACCTGATCGATCCAGAGCTTGAGTACGGCCGAAATTCCAAAGTTGTGCATGGGAACACCAATAACCCACTCGTCAGCTTCCTGAAGTTCCCTGAGGAATGTGTCGGAGAGGGACAGGAGGTGCTTCTGCTCTTCCGTATGCGAGGCCTCCGGTGTAAACGCGGCAGCAACCCATGCGGCTGTCAGGGGTGGGATCGCGATCGCATTCAGGTCGCGATCGATGATCGTCCCGTCCGGGTGTGCCGTCTTCCATTGGGCAACGAAGGTGGCAGTCAGTTCTCGAGAGACTGACATGCCATAGAGGGGGCTGGAGTCGATATGAAGCAGCTTGGGCACGGAGTTCTCCTGGGTAACGGGTGGCTATTAGTAGACAACTGTCTATTGCTATTAGTATACAGATGTCCATCTTCTCTCAGCGCTTCAAAAAAGCTATGCTAGAGGAATGCCGGCATTGTCAGTTCAACTCGAGGTTGCGGATCACACAGATCGCCGCGCACTTCGTAGCCGCAAGGCGTTGATGGATGCTTTGGCCAAGCTGCTCCAAAAGAATGATTTCGATGACATCTCGATCAAGGAGATCTCGGACGGGGCGGACTTGACCAGAGCGACTTTCTATCTGCATTACCCGGACAAAGCCGCACTGCTGCAAGCGATGACCACCGTTCGTTTCAGCGAAATGCTGAAGAAGCGCGGGATCACGTCGCCAGAGTGCGCTGGCGGCCTCAAAGCGATCGCTCTCGGTGTCTGCGAGTACCTCGGCAAAGTCCTCGACTGCCAAAGCTCCAGCAAAATACCGCTTGAACGCTCTGTCATTCCCGTCATCGAGGGAATCTTTCGCGAGGGCGCGGAGGAACTCCAGCTTGCGCCTGGGGTTGACCCGGACACCTATGCAACGACGCTCGCATGGGCAATCTATGGTGCCGCAAGCAGTTGGGCTAAGACGCCGAACCGCAAGCCAGCGGAGCAGATGGCGCAGGTGATCGAGGCCCTTGTGAACCCGCTCCTGCAGACCGTTGCGTGAAATCGATAGAGTTAAGAAGTTGTCGTGAGACCTCAGGGAAGCACGGTTTTAGCGAGTGTTCCTAACGAGAACGCACTTTTCTCGATCCAAGAATTCAAATTTCTCCCCGCTCGAAGAGTGCGAAATCGCCGATGCACTCATCAACACAGGATCGATGACGAAATGTCGGCTCAGCGGAAGTTGTGAGAGATAATGAAGCGCTCGACTTTATGAATAGACACTTTTAGCACTGAAACCGTAGCTTGATCAGGCGTCGACGGCGTGGTGGCCTCCGGCGGGGGCCAGGTCGCGTTCGACGGGGGCGATGATGGTGCCGGCCAGCTGGTTGCGGAGGGTGTCGTCGTCGGTGCGGCTGAAGTAGGCGCGGAGGTCTTCCTCGGGCTGGCGTTCGGCGAGGTAGCCCCTGAGGAGCCGGGCTATAGCGTCCGGCACGTCTTCAGCGGCGGCGCGGTAGCCGAGCGGGCGGGCGGTGCGGGCGTATTTGCCGACAGCGCCGCCGACGCAGAAGTAGAAGGCATCGACCGAGACACCGTTCTGCTTGATCTTCTTGCCTTCGAGGCCGATATCGGCGATCCAGTGCTGGCCGCAGGAGTTGGTGCAGCCGGTGACGTGGAGCTTGATCTGCTGGTCGAAGCCGGGGAGGCGGTCCTCCATCTCGGAGACGAGCCATTTGGAGAAGGCTTTGGTTTCGGCGATGGCGAGCTTGCAGAACTCGGTGCCGGTGCAGGCGATGGCACCGCGCCAGAAGGGGGAGACGTCGACGTTGAGGCCGATGGAGTTGAGTTCGATGACGAGCTCGGCGGTCTTTGCGTTCGGCACGTTGACGATGAGGATGTTCTGCATGATGGTGGTGCGGAGTTTGCCGGAGCCGAAGCGGTCGGCGAGGTCGGCGAGCTGTTCGAGCTGCTCGCCCGACAGGCGGCCGCGGAGGACGGAGGCACCGACGGCGCTGAGCTCCGGCTGTCGCTGGCGGGTGATGCCGATGTGATCGCGGTAGACGTCGTCGGGTATGTTTTCTTCGGGGAGGGTAGCGGATTGGAGGGTGTCGACCCGACCGTTCGCCAGAGGCGTGAAGAGTGGGGCACCCGGCGCCTGCGGGGCTGTTTTAGCTGGATCGAGGGGGTAGCCGAGCTTTTCCTCCAGGGCGGCGAGGAAGGATTCGGCGGTCCAGCCGTGACGCATGAAGAGGTACTTGAGGCGGGCGCGGGTGCGGTTTTCACGGAGCTCCTGCTGTTCGCGGAAGATCTCGGCGGTGGCATGGACGACGGCGAGGGCCTGATCCTGGCGGATGAAGGCGGGGATGCGGACGGCAAGGTGCGGCTCGGCGGAGAGGCCGCCGCCGACGCGCAGGGTGTAACCGACCTCTTCGGCTCCGTCCACGGTGCGTTTGATGGCGGTGAGGGCAACGTCGTTGATCTCCGGGTAGGAGCACCAGAGGGGGCAGCCGGTGACGGAGATTTTGAACTTGCGGGGGAGATTGTAGAAGGCCGGGTTGGCGGTGAGGTGGTGCGCGACTTCGACGGCGAGGGGACTGGCGTCGAGCAGTTCATGCCCGTCGATACCGGCGAGGGGGCAGCCGGTGACGTTGCGGACGACGTCGCCGCAGGCTCCTTTGGGGGAGAGACCGATTGCGGTGAGGGCGTCGACGACCTCGACCAGCGATTCGAGGGTAAGCCAGTGGAGCTGGATGTTCTGGCGGGTGGTGATGTCGGCGAGGTTGCGGGCGTGTTTGCGGGTGATGCCACCGATGACGCGGAGCTGGTGCGCGGTCAACATACCGTTGGGGAGGCCGATGCGCATCATGAAAAACTCGGTGGCTTTGCCTTCGCCGCCGACACCGCCCGTTGCGCCGATGCCGTCACCCTGAGTGTAGATGCCCCACCATTTGAAGTAGAGGCCAGTCCACTCGGGCAGCACGGCCGCGCGGCCTTCACGGGCGAAGGCGCGCACCTCGTCCCATGCCTCCCAGGGATTCTTTGCGAGTTTGAGACGCTCGGACTTCTGGGCTTTCGATTCTTTGATCGGGGTCGGCTGCGAAGATGTGGAAGGCTCGGGCATGGATTCTGATCCTCAGGTTCGGAATTCTTAAATAGAAAAGCCCACCTGGAGAAGTGGGCGGCTGGTGACTTGCAATTCGCGACCTAGGATGTGTCTACGAATCAGTGCAAGAGCAACAGCGCGCGGCGAGGCGACAACACATACAACAGCTCACGGCGCAGTGGTTGCTTGCGGAAATCATCAGTTCTGAGAATATCCAGTTGGACGGGGTGCGTCAAGGCGCGTCAACATCGAGTGAGACAAGTTAGAAGAACAGCCGTAGATTTCTGGCAGAGGCATATTGTGGTTGTTTTGCAGCATCTCAGTCGGGATGGCATCGCCAATTGATCCCGTTGAGAAGAGGCGTAAAGGCCCGAGTCCTTTGCTGTTCTACATCATGCTGGGGATTATCGTCGGCGGAGTTCTGATCTTTCTGGTGCTGAGCCGGTCGCATAGTGGCGGCGTGCCAGCAAGACGACGGCGACCCCTTCTTCGCAACACTGATTATTGCGAGTTCTCCTAGTCGGCCTCGGCGAGCGAAAACTGGTGGCGGACGTCGGAGCCGCGCACCCAGAAGATGACATCCTCGGCGATATTAGTGGCGTGGTCGGCGGAGCGCTCGAGGTTGCGCGAGATGATGATTGCGTTGAGGCTCTGTTCGCTGACGTGGGGATGCTGCTGCATGACGGTGAGCAGTTCGTCCTGGACGGAGCGATTCATAGCATCCACCTCCTCGTCGAGTTCGAGGACGTGCTCGGCAAGTCTGGCATCGGCTTCGAGCAGGGACTGGATGGCGCAACGGATCATGACCCCGACCTTTTCACCCATGGTGGAGATGTCGATAGGGAGAGCGATATGGGGCCGGTCGCGCAGCAGTTCAGCGCGGAGGGCGATGTTGCTGGCCTGGTCGCCGATGCGCTCGAGGTCGCCGTTGATTTTAATGACGGAGAGGATGAAGCGAAGATCGATCGCCATGGGCTGTTCTTTGGCGAGCAGGTCGTAGGCCATCTCGTCGACGGTGCGCTCGGCGGTGTTGATCGCCTCTTCGATCTCACGGACGTGCTTGCAGAGGCCCATGTCACTGTTGAGGTAGGCCTCGAGCGAGAACTCGAGCGCTTGCTGGGACAGCGCGGCCATGGCGAGGAGCTTGTCTTTAAGCGCGGCAAGCTGTTGATGAAAATGAATGCGGGGCACGGCATCTCCTCTTCATCTCTATTGTGACGCAGTTTGCGGCGGAAACGTGTGAATGGGTGATGACAGAGGTTCTCCAGGGTACAGGAGCTGTTTTCGGTAAGGCAGCACGCGCATCATTCACCCGATGCCTAGCGTCAGGAGAGGTGCTCCAAAACGGGAGGTGGGTTTCGAACATTCTTAGGGGATTCGTGCCGCGTCGAACCCGGGTTCTTCAATGGCGCTTCGCTCAGGGTGCAAGTTTTCCGGGCTGGGCGATGGGCGGGGACTGCGTGGCGTGTTGGACGAGACCCAGGGTGCGGGCGGCGGCGGTAGCTACCTGGCCGCGCAGGGTGCTGATGGGCGCGCCACCGCCGCGAGGGTGGATAGCATTCGCGAGCAGGATGACGTAGGTGTTGCTGGCAGGGTCCATCCAGAGGCTGGTGCCGGTGAAGCCGGTGTGGCCGAAGGAGCCTGGCTTTCCGGGTTCCGCGATGGGAAAGACTTCGCCGCGCAGGCGGGAGTAGGCGGTGTTGATGTCCCAGCCGAAGCCGCGGGTAGCGACACCCTTGGTGGTCTGGCCGTCCGGAGTGAAGATTGTGGCGATGGCCTCAGCGGTGGCGGGCTGCTCGGGCTGGGTCATGAGCCGGAGGGTGGATTGCTTGAGGGGAAAGGGGCCGGTGTTGCGGGTGAGCCTGGTGAGGAGGGCCTGGGCGAAGAGGCTGACGTCGGCTGCGGTCGAGAAGACGCCGGCGTGGCCGGCGACGCCGCCCATGCGGCGGGTGGTGGGGTCGTGGACGGTGCCGCGGAGGAGGTGGTCGAAATCGGGGTTGGTGGCGGTGGTGCCTTCGTCGTCGTGGGCGGTGGGAGCGGTTTGGGGATCGAGACTGAACGGGCTCCAGGTGTCGGGGCGACAGGCTACGAGGATGCGGCCGCGGGGAGCAGGGCCGGGTTCGATCGCGGAGCCATGGTCGATGCGGGGGCCGCAGGTCCGGTCGAAGGAGTGATAGGCGGCGGAGGTCATGCCGAGCGGCATGAAGATGTGTTGCTGGGCGTACTCGTCAAGGCGTTGACCGCTGAGTTTTTCTACGACGGCCCCGAGGATGATGAAGTTGATGTCGGAGTACACGAAGTGTGTGCCTGGTTCGGTTACAAGGGGTGAGGCCAGTGCGCGGCGGATGCCTTCGGCTTTATCGGGAGCGGCGAGGCCCCATGGATCTTTAATGCTGATGTCGGGCGGAAGGCCGGAGTAGTGGGTTAAAAGCTCGCGGATGGTTACATTCTCTTTTCCGTTCGCGGCGAAGTCGGGAAGATACCTGGCTACCGGAGCGTCGAAGGCAAGTTTTCCCTGTTCGTAGAGTTGCATGATGGCGGTGGCGGTGCTGAGACACTTCGAGAGGGAGGCCATGTCGAAGATGGTGTCTTCGGTCATGGGCTCGGCTTCCAGTTGGCCAGTGACACCGGGTTCGCCGGCGAGCTTGCGGAGGCCGTAGGCCTGCTTGAAGACGACTTTGTCTTCGTGGCCGATGAGGACCACGGCTCCGGGAAGTTTTTTCTCGGTGATGGCTTCGTTGAGGAGAGTTGAGATGGGGGTGAAGTCGGGGGTTTGTGCTGGAGTGGTTGACGGCGCAACCAATGCAGGTCCTTCGACTGCGGCTGCGCCTCCGCTCAGGATGACAGTTTGTAGGTTGGATTGGGGAGGTCTGGCAACGGCAAGGGCAAATGCAGGTCCTTCGGCTGCGGCTGCGCCTGCGCTCAGGATGACAGGTTGTGTGGTGGAATGCGGAGGTCTGGCAATGGCAAGGGCAAATGCAGGTCCTTCGACTGCGCTTAGGATGACAGTTTTGGGGGTGGATTGCGGAGTGGATTGGCCGATGGTGGTTGTGGTGAGCGCAAGGAGGGCGGCCGCGGCGACGATTGCTTTCGAGGTGGGCCGCTTGCGGACGATGAGGCTGGCGAAGGTGCCGGTGGCAAAGGTCACGATAGCTCCGAGAAAGACGTACCAGGTGAAGGCAACGTGGGGGATGGTGAGGGGGCCGAGGGGGAGGGGCGCGGGGTGCAGCCACAGGATGAGATTGAACGCAAAGCCGACGATCATCCCGCAGATTGCTCCTGTCTGGGTGGCATAGTGCGTGAGGGTGCCGAGGAGGAAGACGCCGAGCAGGGCACCGTAGGCGACAGATGCGATTGACAGGCCGATTTCGACGACGTGCCCTTTGCCTCCGGCGTGAACGCTGTAGACGGCGACGGCGAAGAGGACGAGGGCCCACAAGACGGTCGAGGAGCGGGAGATCAAAAGGCGTTCGCGGTCGTCGGCTCCGGGGCGCCAGTGCATGTAGAAGTCGACGACGGTGGTGGAGGAGAGGGAGTTGAGGGCGGCGGAGAGGTTCGACATCGCGGCGGCAAGGATGGCGGCGACCAGCAGGCCGGCGATCCCGATGGGCATCTCGGCAACGATGAAGGTCGGGAAGATGCGATCGGGGCTGATTCCGCCGATGCTGCCGGCGCCGAAGGTTTGCGGGTGCAGGTTGTAGAAGACATAGAGGCCGGCGCCGATCAGCAGGAAGAGGGTGAACTGGACGAGGATGACCACGCCGGAAGAGAGTAAGGCCAGGCGCGATTCCTGCAGGTTGCGGGCGGCGAGCATGCGCTGGACCATCAACTGATCCGTGCCGTGGCTGGCCATGGTGAGAAAGGTTCCGCCGAGCAGACCTGCCCAGAAGGTATAGTTCTGGGTGAGATTAAGGGCGAAGTGGAAGAGATGGAACTTGCCGGCGGCTCCGGCTACGGCGTGGATCTGTGCCCAGCCGCCGGGGACGTGCGAGCCGAGGGTGAAGATCGCGACCAGGGTTCCGCCGATGTAGATGGCCATCTGGACGACGTCGGTCCAGATCACGGCGGTCAGGCCTCCCTCAAAGGTGTAGAGCAGGGTGAGGGCGGAGATGATGCCGATCGAAAGCACGTCGCGGGTCCCGATCGCGATGCCGACGACTATACTGACCGCGAAGACGCGGACGCCTTCTGCTGCGGCGCGGGTCAGGAGAAAGAGTCCGGCGGTGACTTTGTGCAGGGTGGTGCCAAAGCGCTGGGCAATCAGCTGATATGCCGTTAACATGCGGCCTTCGAAGTAGCGCGGCAGGAAGATGACGGCTACAACGACACGGCCGATCAGGTAGCCGAAGACGATTTGGAGGAAGCCGAAGTCGCCTCCGAAGGCAATCCCAGGGATGGAGATGATGGTGAGTGTGCTGGTCTCGGCCGATACGATCGAAAGGGAGATAGCCCACCAGGGGACGGTGTTACCGGCGAGGAAGTAGGTGCGGAGGGACTTGTCCTTACTTTCCTTGCTGCGGGCGCTGCGGGCGCTGCCTGATTGCCGGAAGCGTAGCCCGAAGAGGGTGATGCCGAGTAGATAGACAACGATCAGGACGACGTCGAAGGTGTGAAGGCGGGGCGGAATCGTCAATACGGTGTCTCCGGCGGTGGCTGGTTGAGGGTAATGATAGCGGGTGGGGGGGCTGGTTCAGGACGGCGAAGTTTTGGCGAGTTTGAGGAAGAGGCAATGCGGACCCTCGGCTGCGGCTACGCCCTCGCTCAGGATGACAAGTAAGCGGTTGCGGAGGGCGCGAGCAAGCAAGGTGTAGAAGCAACCGCACTGGTGCACTCACGCTTGCGTTGCTCCGATGCGGTAGACTCAACCGGTATGGCGGAAGGCGACAAGACGGAGACTTTTGCCAGCCTTTATCTCGGCAGCAGGCGAGGTTCTGCCGGAAAGCCGGCGAGGCGAGCGCAGCAGGGTGATCTCTTCGGGCAGACGACAGAATCTTCGCGAGTAAAGAAGGCAAGGTCTCAACCTCTCAGGGAAGAGAGCGCTGTTCAGCTGCCTGCTTCTTCGTTTCTAGCGTACGAGTCTGAGAAGTCTCCAGAAGCCGCCTCGAACCCTCTGCAGCGGCGGGTCTGGACTGTTCGAGAGCTGGTAAGCGAGATCCGGCGACAGGTAGAGAAGAGCCATCTATCGGTCTGGGTTGAAGGGGAGATCTCAAATTGCCGGCCGGCCGCATCGGGACATATCTACTTCACGCTGAAGGATGGCGAAGCACAGCTCCCCGTGGTGCTGTTTCGGCAGCAGGCGCAGCTTCTTCCCGTTCGTCCAAAGGATGGAGATGCGGTGGAGGTGCGCGGCCGTATCTCGATCTATGAGTCGCGCGGACAACTCCAGCTGATCGCGGAGACGCTCGAGTTGCGAGGCGTCGGAGCCCTGGAACTGGCGTTCAAGCGGCTCAAGGCGCGTCTCCTTGCCGAAGGGCTGTTTGCCGAAGATCAGAAACGGCCGCTCCCGGCGTTTCCGAAGTGCATCGGAATTGTGACCTCGCCTGCCGGGGCAGTTATTCGTGACATCGTTCATGTAGTTCGGCGGCGTCATGCGCGGCTCAACCTGCTGGTCTATCCGGCCGTCATGCAAGGGCCATCGTGCGCCAGGTCCGTGGCTGCGGGCATTCGCTGGTTCAACCGGAACCCCGATCGTGTCGATCTAATCGTTCTCGCGCGCGGCGGCGGATCGATCGAGGATCTCGCCGGCTTCAATGACGAGGCGCTCGCTCGCGCCATTGCCGCCTCCGATCTGCCGGTTGTTTCGGCTATTGGGCATGAGACGGATTTTACGATTGCGGACTTTGTGGCTGATCTCCGTGCACCCACGCCATCGGCGGCCGCCGAACTCGTGACTGCGGCACAGCACCGGATCGAGGAGCGTGTGGGCGCGCTTGAAAGACGGGTGCACCGGGCGGTCCGCTATCAGTGGATGCATGCCCGCCAGCGCTATTCGCGGCTCTCTGCCGAAGCGGTGCTCACGCGTCTGCGGGATGCGGTGAGCCGGCGCGACCAGCGCATTGATGAATTGAGACTGCGATTGGATTTTGCTGTGCAGCGCCGGGTGCGGACACCAGGACAGCGGCTTGCGGTGCTGGCGGACAGGCTGCGCGATCAGGATCCTACGCAGCGTTTGCTCTCCGCGAACCGCCGCTTGCAGCTAGTGCTTCAGGCATTCAGGCGTTTGAAGGGAACGGTGGTTTCCACGCGATCCACTCGACTGGACCATGCTGCCGCGCGCTTGAATGCGCTCTCGCCCCTTGCGGTGCTCCATCGGGGTTATGCGCTTGTGTACCTTGAAGGAGGTGCTGGAAACGGGGTTCTCCTCCGTAGCGCTGCCGATGCACAGCCAGGGCAGCAGGTGCGCGCCCGTTTCGCTACAGGCAGTCTAATTGCGACTGTAAAGGACACTCTGGCATGAAGAAGCTCTTTGGTACTGACGGGATTCGCGCCGTCGCCGGCCAGGCTCCACTCGATCCCGCGACCGTGTACGCCACCGGCCTTGCGCTCGCCCATCATCTTGGGGTGTCAACCCGCGTCCTGCTCGGCCAGGACACGCGCGAGTCGAGCGACTGGATTGCGGCTGCGCTGACCGCCGGTCTAGCGGCGGGCGGTGCAAGCGTTGAGAGCGCGGGCGTCATAACAACTCCCGCTGTGGCTTTTCTTACTGCTGTACGCGGCTTCGGCGCGGGCGTGGTCATCTCGGCCTCGCACAATCCGTGGCAGGATAACGGCATTAAGCTCTTTGGACCGGATGGTTACAAACTGCCTGATGCGACCGAGCTTGCGATTGAAGATGAGATTTTTCGCAAGCTCGCCAGCTCGGGCGTGATGCAACAGGGAAGCGCGCGGCCTGCGGTGAACGATGCCGACCGCACGGAGTATGTGCGCTTTCTTCTCGCCGCAGTTCCAGGCCTTTCGCTCGATGACAAACGCATCGTCATTGATTGCGCGAATGGTGCGGCCTCCGCCGTCGCTCCACAGCTTTTTGCCGGGCTCGGCGGCGAGGCGATCATCACTCATGCCAGCCCCACCGGCCGTAACATCAACGAGGCCTGCGGCGCCTTGCATCCCGACATCGTGGCCGCGGAGGTGAGGCTTCACAAGGCAGACCTGGGCATCACCCTCGATGGTGATGCGGATCGCGCCTTATTCGCGGATGAGAACGGCACCGTAGTGAACGGGGATGCGGTGCTGCTGCTCGCAGCGCGCGATCTCCAGGCGCGCGGTCTTCTGGCTAGCAACACCGTTGTTGCGACCACCATGTCCAACATGGGTCTCGAAGCAGCGCTCAAGCGATCCGGAATTTCGATGCTGCGCGCTCCAGTAGGCGACAAATACGTGCTGGAGCAAATGCTTGCGACAGGCGCATCGCTCGGCGGCGAACAGTCCGGACACATCATCTTTGCGGGCCGTTCCACTACGGGCGACGGTTTGTTGACCGCGTTGTTGCTGCTGGACATTCTGCATCGCACCGGAATGTCCCTGGCGGAGTTGACTGCCGATCTGAAGACTTTTCCGCAGGTGATCGTCAACGTAAGAGTTCGAGAGAAGCGGCCACTCGATCGGATTACTACCGTAGCCGCTTCACTTGCCGCGGCCGAGAGTGCGCTGGCAGATTCCGGGCGAGTTGTAATCCGCTACTCCGGAACTGAGGCCCTGGCGCGAGTGATGATCGAAGCAGAGTCTGAGACGCTGATGCGCTACCATGCAGACGCTATCGCGAGCGCAATCCAAGCGGAGATCGGGATCTGAACATAGAGATAGATTTCAGGACTAGAACTCTGCATACTGCGGTTCCAGTTCTTTCTCTGCATCAAGACGGCCTATTTCCTGGACACGTGTAGCAAACGACTCCTCAGCGATAAGAGCGGAGGCACAGGCGACATAAGGAATCAGTTCACCGAAGATGCGGGTCTCGATCAGGATCCCGTAGACGAACATGAAAGCAAACCATACGGGAAGCACCCAAAGCCACGCTTTCAACTCCGCATCGCGCAGGTGCTTGCGACAGATGACGACAATCGGGAAGAGATAGCAGCAGGCTCCCAGCATCTGGGGCCAGGCGCGCGGTGACACGAGGAATCCAAGGTTCTGGGGGATTCGCGGGTAGAACTCCGAAGGATTGTGCGCGAAGATATGCCGGACGGCAACCTGCCAGATCAGCCAGTAGAGGGATAACGGCAGGATCACCGCAAGTAATCTAGGGGAGCGCAGGCGCCTCCAGTCGATGGTGCCTCGAGAGGTGACCATCTCCGATATGGCATAGATAGGAAGGAGGAGCAGAGTTGTTTCCCGGTTCAGGGTGGCGACGAGGAAGAGCGCGACAAATACCCAGAGCGGCTTACGAGCATAGATGATCCAGAGCGCAATCGAAAAAAAGGCAAGGCTTGGCAAATCGTAGATGAAGCGGAAGTTCTGAATCGTGTGCAGCAGGTAGGTTGCGACGCAAAGCACCAGGACCATGGGATAGATCAGGGGAGTTACGAGGTGCCATCGCGATGCGCGTTCGTAGATCTTTGTGGCGACAACGCCAGCCGTGACAACGCAAGCGAAGTCCACGACTGCCTGCACGAGGACCTCGGGCTCCATCGAGCGGGGGAACCAGTAGATGCTCGTGTGCATCCAGGAAGAAATCTGCGCAATCCAACCTTGATTGTGAGCCCACTGCATTAAGGGCATCATGAGCAGCCGACCCTGAAAGGGCATTCGCTCCCTGCCTTGCTCATAGGCGATGGTGGAGACGTAAGGCCGGACCTGCCAGAGATAGCACCATATCAACTGAACGGTTGCAAGAAGATACAGGCAGGCTGCGCCCACGCGCACGTATCGACCGGTCTGCCTGGGGCTTCGCATGGACTAATTGGATGCAGACTGCGAGGTTTCGTTATCGACGTTCTTCGGGTCGTGTTGTACACGGTGAAACAGACCAGAAGAACTGGCACTTAGGCAGTGCCTCGGGTCGACCCGGTCGCGTAACCGCAGATCTTCTTGCCGCTTGCCTCCTCGTTCGATAAGCTGAAGTCTATGTATGAAGACTTCACGGTAACCGATCATTGGACCCAGGAATCCCTTCGTGTGATGTGGAAGGGGACCGTAGTCGCCATCGCCACCCGTCACGCCGATGCCACCGATATTCGCTTCTCAGTAAATGGCCGCCCCGTGTGGATTGCCATGCCGAATCTTGCCTGGGTGGAGCAGAAGCGCCGCAACGGGAAGGTGATCACCGACTATCTTGCCGCGCAGACTGCGGGACGTTATCTTAAAACCGCGATCGAGTCAGGCTACGACAACGGGCGCGAGATGTACACGATGACGGTCGAGGAGGTTCTCGATCATGCGGCGCACGTGGTCAACGAGGCCGGTAACATTGCAAACCTCCCCAGCCTGCCTGTGATCAATGAAAATATCGAGCCGGAGATTGAGTTAGGCCGGCTGCCGGCCGATAATCAAGGCGCTGTGACTCCTCCCAATCACATGATTCTTTAGTAATAGAGATCGGCCGGGGTGTTCTCCGCAGGCTCACTGGTCGAGCGCACCGGGTTAAAAGCTCTGCAGAGCTTTGCCCGATCAAGCGGATCGACAATTCCGCGATGCGTAACGTCACCAAGGACGCGATCTTCGACGATATGCTGCCAATTGGGGATGGTTACCTAAAGTCGGAAACAGGGTTCCACGGCTTCCGTGTTGCCATGGAAAGCTGGTTTCGCCAAGAGCTATCTTAAAGCAAAAGACCGCCTCTAAGCAAAAGACCGCCTCCGGATTACGGAAGCGGCCCGTCCATTTGAGGGCTAGCTCTTCAGCGTGGCCATATCGATGACAAAACGATACTTGACGTCGCCTTTGACTACACGCTCATAGGCTTCAGCGAGGTTCTGCACCGAGGTCTGCTCGATGTCGGAGACGATGTTCCTTTCGGCGCAGTAGTCGAGCATCTCCTGCGTCTCTTTCATTCCGCCAATCATTGAGCCGGAGAGAGAGCGACGATTCGTTACCAGCGAAAACGCTCCGACAGGCAGGGGAACCTCTGGCAGGCCGACGAGACAGAGTGTGCCGTTCAGGCGAAGCAGGTCGAGGTAGGCATTCAGGTCGTGGGGGGCGGAGACGCAGTCGAGTATGAAGTCGAAGCTGCCGGCGTGCTTTGCCATCTGAGCAGCATCTTTGGTGATGACAACCTCATCCGCGCCGAGCTTCTTCGCGTCTTCGATCTTGCTCTCGGATGTAGTGAACTGGACGACGTGCGCGCCAAAGGAGTGTGCGAACTTCAGTCCCATGTGCCCTAGACCACCCAGGCCGACGACCCCGACCTTCTTCCCTGGTCCTGCGCCCCAGTGCCGCAATGGCGAGTAGGTCGTGATGCCCGCACAGAGCAGGGGAGCAACGGCGGCGAGGTCGAGCTTCGGCGAGATGGTGTAGACGTAGTGCTCCGGCGCGACGATGTTGTTGGCATAGCCGCCGTAGGTGATCTCGCCCGCGTAGGTCTTCGCGTTATAGGTTCCCACCATACCCTTCGTGCAATATGGCTCGGCACCGGCCCTGCAGTTATCGCACACCATGCAGGTCTCGACGGTGACGCCGACGCCGGCCAGATCGCCGACTTTGAATTTCGTGACCTCGTTGCCAACGGCCACGACCTTGCCGACGATCTCGTGGCCGGGAACCATGGGGTACATGGAGCCACCCCACTCGTCTTTGACCTGGTGTATATCCGAGTGGCAGATGCCGCAGTAGGCGATTTCGACGACGACATCCTTGGAACCGGGGTCGCGGCGCTCGAAGTTGAAGGGGACGAGCGGGGAAGTTTTATCGTGGGCGGCGTATCCGTGCGATTTCATGAAGTCTCCTGTATCAGTAGGCATTTAGGATGGGCACTGCGTCCAGGTGGATGCGGGTCAAGGAAATATTCATTCAGCTCATCTTATTCGTCATAGTGGAGCAGGCTGAGGACGTCATACTCCTGGAATTTGGCACGCCCTTTGAGGAAGTCGAGTTCGATCGCAAATCCCAGCCCTGCGATCTCTCCGCCGAGCTGGCGAACGAGTTGCACGGTTGCCTGCATGGTGCCGCCAGTGGCGAGCAGGTCGTCGACGATAACGACACGCTGGCCGGGTTGGATCGCGTCGAGATGAATTTCGAGAGCGTCGGTGCCGTACTCGAGATCGTAACTGACGCGGGCGGTCTTGGCGGGCAGCTTCTTCGGCTTGCGGACAGGGACGAAGCCGGCATTCAGCCGGTAGGCGAGTGCCGGGCCGAAGATGAAGCCGCGGGCTTCAATGCCGAGGACGAGATCAATGTCCTTCCCGATGTAATACGCTGCGAAGGCATCGATGAGCTGCGCGAATCCTGTCCTGTCCTTCAGCAGCGTTGTAATGTCGTAGAACAGGATTCCCTCTTTGGGGAAGTCAGGCACCGTCCGGACCAGCTCCTTCAACGGCTCACAATTGATCAGACTCATCTACCAGGCTCCTTCTATCTCAAACGACGCAAGGGCCGCGCCTTCATTTTCTTCCAACTCATGCTCTTCAACTGCATCGACCCGACTGCCGCGTGAACCTTTGCGCAAGGCTGCTCGTAGTTCGTCAAGTTCGTTCGGGCTGCCTGCGGCGAGAACTTCCACGTGACCATCGGTGGTGTTGCGCACCCAGCCGCGCAGGCCTATATCAGCTGCCTCGCGGTGAACGTACCAGCGAAAGCCCACACCTTGGACTCGGCCTTTGACGAGGAAGTGGTGCACCATGATCTAGGCGCGGCTCAGGTACGAGCCTTCGGCGGTGTCGACGCGAATCTTCTCGCCTTCGTTGATGAATGGGGGTACCTGAACGACGAGGCCGGTCTCGGTCTTGGCTGGCTTGGTGACGGAGGATGCAGTCGCGGATTTGATGCCCGGCTCGGTCTCGACGACGATCATCTCGATGGCGGTCGGCAGTTCGATACCGACGGCTTTGCCATCGTGGAAGCTGACGCTGATGGAGAGATTCGGAATGAGGTACTGCACCGCATCGCCCAGCGTCTCGTACTTCAGCATCGTCTGCTCGAAGCTCTCGTCCATAAAGTAGTAGTCGTCGCCATCGTTGTACAGGAACTCCATCTTTACTTCGTCGACGACGACGCGATCGATCGGGTCAGGAGACCGGAAGCGTTCGACGAACATCGCGCCAGTACGCACATTCCGCAGCTTGGCCTGGATGAAGGCACGTAGGTTGCCCGGTGTCCTGTGCTCCACCGAGAAGACGAGGTGAAGGTCATTATTGTGCTTGATAATCATGCCCGGGCGCATCTGCGTTGCGGGAATCGACATAGGTTAACCCCTAATCTGCTGATTTCTTGCTGCCTATGAGTGAAGTTCGAAGACGTCCCACCGCGTGTTGCGGATATGTCTCCAACCGAATGATTGTAGCGTGTGCTTCGTAGACGCAGACAGGACAGTCCTAGCTCCTGCCGAACAGCCGCTTGAAGAAGCGGCCGACACGATGGGTGAGCCCGGGTGCAGGTCCAGGTCCGGATGCATTCGGTTTGGCCACGGCCGCCGAATTCCTTGTGGAGCTTGCAGGCGCCACAGGCATTCCCGAGATCGTGCCGCCGGTATCGCCAGCGAATCCTAGCGTGGTCGACACCTGCACGTGCGTCTGGCCGGGCGGAACCTGCGGAACCGGTGGTGCGGGAGCGAGATCCTGGCTGACCGCGGTAGGGAAGGGATGCTGCTCGGCGGCTTGGATACCTGCACCCTTTTCAGATCTTCTTGGAGCCAGGAGAGCGTCTGCAAGCGACATGCCGGGCTCTGGCGCTGAAACGGGACAGCCACATGGCGAACTCTCGTTATCAACGACCTCCTTCAAGCTTCCATGTTCGAAAAGCACGTGCTGTCCGGGTCGCAGCTCGTAAGACGCTTCGCCGAATTGGTCGGTGATGCCCAGCGAGGGAGCGCCCGCGCCCTTGTTCTCGACGCAGGTGTCGCCGTTGTTCGTCACGCGCATGCGCAAGTCAAGGGGGCCGCCATTGTGCACGGAAAGCCGCAGATCAGGGGTCATGACGATATCGTTCGCCAAGGCGCGGGTCTGGACTTCGATGGCTCAGCGATCGAGAGCGAGCAGCAGGGGACGCGCTCCTGCTCCCTGAGCCTGCATGAGGTGGAGTCCGCTGGTCGAGCACACCCGCACGACACCACCCCGGCCGAGCGCAACCTCGGCGGTATGGTCCTTTGCAATGACGGTGCTGCGTCCTACCAGGACTGCGCGCCCATTCGTCACTGAAAGGTCACCCGACACAGTGGCGTCCTGCATTGCTACTGTGCCGATTGTCTGGGGACTTGAAGTGTCTTGCGTTGCCGGGGAACTTGGAACAGTTTGCGCCTGCAGCAGACCACAGCCCATCGCGACGATCCAAGCTGCCCGCAACATTCTCACCATACCAGCCTACATCTTCAGGTTCATGAAGTTTTGAATGATCTGCTTGCCGTGTGTCGTCAAGACGCTTTCGGGGTGGAACTGGACGCCTTCGATGGGCAGTTGCCGGTGGCGGAGTGCCATAATGATTTCACCGGTTTCGCCATCGTTCGTCCGGGCTGAGATCTCCAATTCTTCTGGAAAGTCACGATCCTCGACGATCAATGAATGATAGCGGGTGCAGATCATCGCCGATGGAAGGCCGGCGAAGATAGTCCGTCCGTCATGCTCCACGGAGCTGGTTTTGCCGTGCATCAGCTTCGGTGCGCGGACGACGTTGCCGCCGAAGGCAGCGCCGATCGACTGATGGCCAAGGCAGACGCCGAGAATGGGAACCTTGCGCCCGCCGCTCCTGCCCAGGGCGGCGAAGTGGCGGATGAGGTCGATGCTGATTCCCGCATCCTGCGGTGTGCAAGGCCCGGGTGAAATTAGGATGCGGTCGGGGTGTAATGCCTCCACTTCGTCTGTCGTGAGGTCATCGTTGCGGCGGATGACCATCTCGGCGCCGAGTTCACCTAGATACTGTACGAGGTTGTAGGTGAAGGAGTCGTAGTTGTCGAGGACGAAGATCATGGCTGCCATGATCTTACGCCGTATGTCTCCTCCAGATCGTGCAGGCAACACGCGCCCGCGGCGGCCCCTCTTACCTGTCAGGTGACACTTATGTTCTTTACGTCGAAGCGCTGGAAACATTTCGCAGTCATGGCTCTAATAGGAGATGGTGTCATGGCAGTCGTCCGGCCGCAGCACGATGCGCTTGCCTGGAAGCGCGGTCCAAGGATCTGGCGAGATCTTATGGAAAGACTTCACGACCGTCCGGAACTGACCCGCTTGATCGGAATTGGGCAGATCGCCGGAGGGATCTGGTGGGCGCTGCAGCAGGAGAAGGCAGATGACTGAGTCTGTCTGCAACAATGACTTGAGAGCAGGAGCTTGATCTGGGTATGGCTATAACCTTATAGGTGAAGCTGCGTCGGATACAGTGAGGGCCGCAATGGCGGCGAGGCAGGACAATGTTTGATTCCGATGTAAGCCGGGACATGCAGTCGAGAAAGATCACACGGCGTATGTTTCTTGCGAGCGGGGCGACCGTCGGACTTGGCTTTGCTGTGCTGTCACGCTACTCATCGACTGTCGAGGCAAGCGGAGCGGTGCATGGCACGCCTGGTGAGGTCACGATCGTCAACTTCTCGGACAACGGAACGAACCTAGGAAGCGAGACCGTTGCAAAGGTAGTGAAGACGGATGGCGCATGGCGTCAGAAGCTGGGCGCCAACTCTTTCGGAATCGCGCGGCAGGCGGACACAGAGATGCCGTACTCGGGTGTGAGTTGGAAGGAGCATGGCCGGGGGATCTTCCGGTGTATCTGCTGTGATACGGCGCTTTTCAACTCGCAGACAAAGTTCGAGTCTGGGACCGGGTGGCCGAGCTTCTGGGCGCCGATAGCGCAAGAGAATGTGCTTCAAAGACTGATGCTTCGCTGGGCATGGAGCGAACTGAGGTCAGATGCGTGCGATGCGAGGGACACCTTGGGCACGTCTTCCATGATGGGCCGGAGCCTTCCGGGTTGCGCTACTGCATGAACTCGGCATCGATGCGTTTTGTGAAAGCGTGATTCTTCGTAGCTTTGAGCTCTGGCTTTGATCCGTAGACTGATCCGTCGATTCATTATGCTTGTCGTGCACGTTCAATGGCCTTCACGACTGCTTGAGCCTTGTTACCGCACTCCTCGAACTCTTTCTGTGGAATCGAGTCGGCAACGATTCCGGCGCCCGCCTGAATGTGGCCTTGCTTGTCGTTCATAAAGAGAGTGCGAATGGCGATGCACGAGTCGAGATTTCCGCTGAAGTCGGCATAGAAGATACTGCCGCCGTAGACACCTCGGCGTGCCGGCTCCATCTCTTCGATGATCTCCATGGCGCGAATCTTTGGCGCGCCACTCAGCGTTCCCGCAGGGAAGCAGGCTTTGAAGGCGTCGATAGCCTGCAACTCCGGCTTCAGCGTCCCTTCAAGCGCGCTCACAAGGTGCATCACGTGACTATACCGCTCGACAAACATCAGGTCCTTCACCTTCACGGAGCCAAATTCACTCACCCGCCCGACGTCGTTGCGGCCAAGGTCGACGAGCATGATGTGTTCGGCGACCTCTTTTTCATCTGCTCGCAGATCGGCTTCCATGGCCCGGTCGGAGGCTTCATCGGGTCCGCGTGGCCGCGTGCCGGCGATCGGCCGATATTCGATGTCCCGTCCATGAACCCGCACCAGAAGCTCCGGCGAGGAGCCGACAATATGGCCGACGCTCTTCTTTCCCGGCTTATTTCTCAATGCGAAGTCCAGACCGAAGCGCAGGAAGTACATATACGGTGAAGGATTGACGATGCGCAATGCCCGATACACATCGAATGCATCGACGCCCGGAACACAATCGAACCGCTGCGAGAGGACGCACTGGAATACATCACCCGAGCTGATGTACTCCTTGGTTCGCGCGACTGCCTTCAGAAACGCCGCCTTCGAGGTCCGTGCCGTAAGTTTCAAACCGCCTGTTACCGTGCGACGTTTCGGCTTTGGAAGATTCTGGGCGAGCCGCCTCTCGAGCCGGTCCAGCCGCCTGATGGCTCGCTCATAGGCACCCTTCCGATTCTGTCGTTTCAAGTCTGCGGTCACTATGAGATGAATTTCTTTTTTGACATGGTCAAACGCCAGAACTTGATCGAAGAACATCAAGCAGGCGTCAGGAACACGGAGTTCATCCTTTGCCTTGGTCGGCAGCTTTTCGATCTGCCGGACGACGTCATAGGAGAAGAAGCCCACAGCTCCTGCGGTAAACGGCGGAAGTCCTGCGAACCGCGCTGGAGTGTGGCCGCCAAGGGCCTCCTTCAACTCTTGAAATATGTCGCCTGTGAAGGTCCGGCGCTTTCCGGCTATCTCGACCATGATCTGAGTACCGCGCGAGACCATCTTCTTATAGGGCTGGATGCCGATAAAGGTGTAGCGGCCCACATGTTCCCCACCCTCGACAGATTCGAGCAGAAAGGCTTCCGGCTCCTCGGCGGCGATACGCAGAAAGGCGGAGACCGGGGTTTCGAGGTCCGCCGTTACGATGCGGGAGACGGGCACAAGTGTATGAACACGGCTAAGCGTATCGAAGTCACGGGCGGACGGGATGGCAGTGGAGGCCTTCGGCATCACCCTATTATCGTCGTGCGTTGCCTTCACGCATGTTTCACAACCCAGTATCGACTTTGGAGCGACACTTTTCGTTGTGGATTGCCGCTTGCCTGTCGTCTTCGCCGCAGCCTATACTCCTCAAGTTTGGGCGCATATCGGTCCACCCAAGCTGTATGCTCCTCGCAACGAGGACATGCGACATGGCCGTAGAAACGCTGATACCAGCAGTATTACAAAAGGACCCGAACACCATGGCAACACTCACCTCCCCCTTACCCTCCACGCTGACGCTTGAGCAGGAGACCAATCCCTGGGAAGCCCAGGCGGCCCGATTTGACTATGCAGCGAAGAAGCTGAACCTCGATCAAGGTATCTGGAAGGTACTTCGGTATCCGACCCGCGAGATTATCGTCCACATTCCCGTCGGCATGGATGATGGGTCCATCGAAGTCTTCACCGGCTACCGCGTGCAGCACTCCGTAGCCCGGGGCCCGGGCAAGGGCGGTATTCGCTACTCGCCGGACGTTTCGCTGGATGAGGTCCGCGCGCTCGCGAGTTGGATGACATGGAAGTGCGCGGTCGTCAACATTCCGTTTGGAGGAGCCAAAGGAGGGGTCATCTGCGACCCCAAGAAGATGTCCCAAGGCGAGTTGGAGCGCATGACGCGCCGGTATACGGCCGAACTGATCGAGTTCATCGGGCCGGAGAAGGACGTTCCCGCTCCGGATATGGGTACCGACGAACAGACCATGGCCTGGATTATGGACACCTACTCCATGCACATGCGCCAGACGGTCACTTCGGTGGTTACGGGAAAGCCGGTGAATATCGGCGGCTCGCGGGGACGTCGTGAGGCAACCGGGCGCGGGCTCTCCGTCGTCTGTGACCAAGCCCTCCGCTATCTTGGAATGCCGGTAGAGGGTTGCCGCGTTGTTGTCCAGGGCTTTGGGAACGTAGGCTCGAACGCCGCAAAGATTCTGCACGATAAGGGCTACACGATCATCGGCATCGCGGAGTACGACGGGGGACTCTACAACGCCGATGGAATTGCTATAGACGAGCTGATCGAGCATCGCCGGATGGCAGGCACGATCAACGGTTTCCGAGGTGCGGTGGCTGCCGATAGGCATGAACTGCTCACCCGAGCCTGCGAGATCCTGATCCCCGCGGCGACAGAGAACGTCATTACGAGCCAGAACGCCGCCGACCTGAACTGCCGTATCCTCTGCGAGGGCGCCAATGGACCGACTACGATTGTTGCGGATGAGATTCTCGGCGAAAAAGGGGTTTTCATCATCCCGGACATCCTCGCCAACGCCGGCGGCGTCACCACCAGTTATTTTGAGTGGGTCCAGGACCGTATGGGCTACTTCTGGACCGAGGCTGAGGTCAACCAGCGTCTCGATAGCATCATGATTCAGAGCTTCATCGATGTGATCCGCTACGCTGAGTCCCACGATGTCAATAACCGCATTGCCGCGTACATGCTGGCCATCGATCGTGTAGCCTACACGACGAAACAGCGCGGTATCTACGCATAGATCATGCGATCGGCTGCTTCTGACCTCTGAGAATTCTCTCAAGGCGATGTCTCGATGGGAGGTTTGAGGAAGTCCGCCGCTTAGCGTTTGTCTTGAGGGATGACTGATCCATGCCACAAGCCAAGCAGAATGACTGCGGCGTGCGCTGCTGAGGAAGGCCGTTTCCAAACAGGGGTGGTCACTTTCGGGTCTACCAACTCTGGTTCCCATGAGCAGGCTGTCACGATCCTGAAGTAAATCGGTGCGCTCCTTGAACAGTGAGGTGGCCATTGTGTCAGAATGACAGCATCTGCCGTGTCACCAGGTTTCCGGCTCGGCACCCGGTCTTCGCGCAAATGAATCTGCCCAATTCCATTACGATGAGCCGCATCGCCAGCGTGCCCCTTCTCATCTGGGTGCTCTCGCCTGCCTTTCCGTGGCATGGAACTCACGGGATTCACGGAGAGCAGGAGATCGCAGCATCGATCCTCTTTATTATCGCCAGCATCACGGATGGCCTTGATGGATATTTCGCGCGCCGCCGTGGACAGGTCACCACGATGGGAATGCTGCTTGACCCTCTTGCCGACAAACTGATGGTCTCGGCCGCGTTTATCATCCTGGTTGCCTATACCCCACACATTGTTCCTCCGTGGATTGCGGTCGTCGTCATTGGCCGTGAATTCCTAGTCTCCGGACTTCGCTCTATTGCCTCGGCTGAAGGTTTCACTATTCAAGCCAGCGACATAGGCAAGCTTAAGACCGTCATCCAGATCGTATCTGTCGTCGCGGCGATACTGGCGCATCGCTGGGAGTACTGGAATTGGTTCGGCTTCATCATTGGCGTTCATTTTATTGCGGTTACCGCGATCTACTGGATGATCGTCGTCTCCATCATCTCTGCAATCGACTACTTTGTCGGTTTCTGGAAGAAGATCGACCATGCGTCGAATACTCACCGCAAACGCCGGAACTCTGTCCTCAGCCGGCGCAACCAGAAGTCGAGTCCAGCCCGCCCCGAGCAGCCGTCCAGCATCTCGTAGCGGGGCGGCCCGGACTCGACGCTGTCCCCCATCTGGGTTCCGCATCTCGTCCGGTCACCCGTCGTCGCTGTCCCAGAGATCGTGATCTTCGGAAAATTGATTGTGAAACGTTTTGAGCTGTCGTGGCACTATCGGGTTATGTCGAGAGTGCGACGTCTCGTCCCCTCAATGACGAACAGGTAACGTTCTCTCAGTCGGGCCCCTTGATTTTGCTGTCGCATCGAGCCTTGTGCCGCCAGCGGACCCTCCGTGGGGGCTGGAGTGGTTGCTCTCATGATTCCGAGCATTCCTGGAGAACATCATGTCCGATTCGATCCTTGCTCTCATCCTTACCGTTGTCGTGATCACCGCTTTATTTGCATGGGTACCACTGCTGTTGTGCACCGATACACTGATGCGCCGTTGCTTCCGTCCTTCTAAAGTTGAGAAGATGGAACCTACTCTGGAGGAAGCGAGTCCTAAGCTCACGGGCGATCTCGTAGAAGTGGACTCGAAGGAGATCCTCTATCCGATGTCTTAGACCTCTGCTATTCAAGAGGTTACGAGAGGATCGGTACTCCGCCGATGCCTTGAGCGATCCTGGCTGCCCACTCAGCGGGCCCAGTCTGGTGCACGGATGAACCGTGTGTATCGACCGCCACCGTCACCGGCATGTCGATCACTTCAAACTCGTAGATGGCTTCCATGCCGAGATCTTCGAAGGCCAGGATCTTCGCGCTTTTGATCGCCTTTGAAACCAGGTATGCAGCGCCGCCGATCGCGATTAGGTAGACAGCCTCGAATTCGCGGATAGCATCGATTGCTATTGCTCCGCGCTCCGCCTTGCCAATCATCCCCAGCAGGCCAGTGGCTTCCAGCATCTGCCGTGTAAATTTATCCATTCGCGTCGCCGTAGTCGGCCCGGCCGGACCGACGGCCTCATCGCGCACTGCAGCGACTGGACCCACGTAGTAAATAAACCGGCCCTTGAAGTCTACGGGCAGCTTTTCTCCACGATTCAACATATCGGTCATTCGCTTGTGGGCCGCGTCCCGCCCGGTCAGCAGCTTTCCTGACAGCAGGATCACTTCGCCTGGCTTCCAGGTCTTCACGTCCTCGTGCGTGACCGTGTCGAGATTTACACGGCGTGCTGAATGCGTATCCATCGTCAGTTTTGGCCAGGCATCGAGAGTTGGCGGCGCGACCATGACCGGGCCAGTTCCGTCCAGTTTGAAATGCAGATGGCGCGTCGCCGCGCAGTTCGGAATCATCGCCACGGGCAGATTGGCAGCGTGGGTTGGGAAATCCATGATCTTTACATCGAGCACGGTCGTGAGACCGCCGAGACCCTGCGCGCCGAGGCCCAACTGGTTGACTTTTGTGTACAGCTCGATCCGCAGCTCCTCAATCTTCGACTTCGGGCCCCGCGCGAGAAGGTCCTGCATGTCGATGGGGTCCATCAGCGATTCTTTCGCCATCACCATCGCCTTCTCTGCCGTCCCGCCGATGCCGATCCCGAGCATTCCCGGTGGGCACCATCCCGCTCCCATTCCCGGTAAAGTCTTCAGGACCCATTCAACCACCGAATCCGAGGGATTGAGCATCGCGAAGCGGCTCTTTGCCTCGCTGCCGCCGCCCTTGGCAGCGACCGTGACGTCGACGTCTCCGCCGGAGACCAAAGAGACGACGACCATTGCCGGGGTGTTGTCGCCCGTGTTCTTGCGCGTAAAAGCCGGATCCGCCAGAATGCTGGGTCGCAATATATTGTCGCTGTCGTTCCAGGCTCTCCTCACACCTCGATCGACCATCTCCTGCATGGTCATCATGCCCGTGGAACCGGGCTCCCAGCGCGTCTCCATCCCGACCTTTACAAATGCCGTCACAATGCCGGTGTCCTGGCAGATAGGCCGGTGGCCCTCCGCGCACATGCGGCTGTTGATCAGGATCTGTGCCATGGCATCTTTAGCAGCATGACTCTGCTCCATCTCGTAGGCGCGTGCCAGACTGGTGATGTAGTCGGCCGGATGGTAGAAGCTGATGTACTGCAGCGCATCCGCTACACTCTGTACGAAGTCATCCTGTCGGATCGTCGCCATGTCGGTCTCTCTTGACTCTCTTGAACAATTCTAGTCATATCCGCCCATCGGCGCTCCATCGCGAGAGTGTCATGAGTGCAAGAAAAAGGGTTCGGCGCTTGGCCAAACCCTTCTCCTCCCAGAACTGCTCTGGCTAGTGAATCCGCCCGAAACGATAGACAACGCCAATGTTGATGCCAAAGCTGTTCTGTACCGTTCCACCAAAGGTCGTGCCCACATACGTCGGGCTGACACGGCCGGCAAGATTGGGAAAGAGGTTATAGTCGAAGTTTGCACCGACTGCGAACGCCGCGCGCGCATTCGACGATGGCCAGAGACCAAGATTGACATCGGGAATGCCTTTCGATCCGCCCCCGAATTTGCCCAGAGCTGTGCCGCCCTCGGCGTAGACACTGACCGCTTGCTTTTGAGTCGTGTAGACACGATACGACGGGCCGGCCATGAAGGTGTACTCCGAAATCTGCGGATTCGGAATGTTGTAAATGGTATTGCCGATCTTTGCGTATCCGTATGCTCCACGAATATCGCCGACGATGCCCAGCTTCGGATTGAGGAGATAGGTTCCGTTCAACCAGAAAGTGACTTCATTGTTCTTTTGTAAATTGGGACCAGAGCGCCACCGTAGATAACCGCCCCCACCGCCAATCTCCCAGCGATGGCTATAGGTGTCCTCGATCGTTCGCTGGATGCGAGCCTTACGGTTCGCACTCGACTCACGCCGTGGTCTGCGAGTCTGTGCTTCGGCCGTTCCTGCTAGTGCTGCCACCGAGATCAGCAGCAGCAAACCTGCGATCCAACCCTTCGCTTTCACGTTCCAAACAGACATCAACGATTTCCCCTGCGCAGACCATAATATTACTGTGTGATCCTGATGACTCACTATCGGCTGATCCAGAACTATCGGACAGTTCGCATCCATGTTCTTATTAGAACATCGCTTCCGGTCTTCGTGGCGGCGTCCCTTCAAGGAGCCCTCTTCGCATGGCGAAAAGTACACGCGGCAACAGCGGTTCAGGTAAATTTGTCTTCGGCTTTTTGCTCGGCATCATCACAGTCGCCGCTGCTGGTTTTTTCTATTTGCAGTTTGGAGCGCTTCCGGTTGCAACCGCTGACACGCCTTTTTTTATGGAAAAGCGCATTGTGAGCTTCCCGTTGAATGCTCGCATTGATCGTGAGAAGAAGATGCCGCCCTTTGGAACGAGCGAGGATGTCTTTGAAGCGGGTGCGCACATTTACAAAAAGGAATGCTCCAGCTGCCATGGCACTGCAAGCCGCGAGGTAGCGTACGCACAGTATATGTTTCCTGCTGCGCCTCAGCTTTGGGAGAAGCATGGCAATAAGGGCGTTGTTGGCGTGAGCGATGACGAACCCAGCGAGACGTACTGGAAGGTCGCTAACGGGATCCGTCTTAGCGGTATGCCCGCGTACGACCATCTCCTCTCCCCGACACAGATGTGGCAGGTCAGCCTCTTACTTGCGAATGCCGACAAGGAACTTCCATCTCCCGTCACACGAATCCTCAATGCGCCGTAACAGGGAAGCTGTAACGAAGGGCTCCTCGGACGACCCCGACGAAGGCCGTACATTGGAAGACTGCGCCGCATCTACTGGAAGATATAGCCGATTCCCGTCACAAATTGAAAGCTGTTCTTCTGGAAGCCGAATGGCGGGTTGTTGATGAAGCTGTCCGACGCTCCGAAGTTGACCGTGAGGCGCTTGTATGCCGGGAGGGAAAGATTGATTGTTCCCGTCGCTGAGTATGCGTTCGGATTATTCCAGGCGGGCAGAATGCTGGCTGATTCGGTCAGCAAGAGCTTAGCCGGGAGCGTGCGCCGATAGGCCTCCGCAAATGTTGATCCGATCAGGTTTTGGTTCTGATTTGTCGTGGTGGTCTGAAACTGCTGCTTCTCGTAGTGAACATCAACCTTCAGATCGAGTTGCTGCCTGGGCTGCTGGACCGGTGTCCAGCCGAAACCCGCACCGTATACTTGCTGGAGATCCAGTCCCTGCGCATAGTTATGATCGAGTGTCAGATCGCCCAATGCGTAGAAGCGGGGATGGATGTATTCGTCGCGCTCAAAGTCGGCGTGAAAGATATGGGTCTTCGCCACACTATCGGGAACGTTGATCGCCGGTCGGGGCACCACGGGCTGGGTCAGCTTTCCGTAGGTCTCGCTTACGTCGAGCGTCGTCCGATTGCGCGGAGGCAAATAGGGAACAGTCGGAATCGTCCGCACTAGGTTCAGTCCGAGATTGAAGGTCCTCCCATAGTTGGTGGATTGCACATCGCTGGCAGCAGCGCTGAGCGCGCCCGTCCATCCACTCCAGAAGGCTGCATTCGTGAGCTGCTTCTCGTATGTGTGCTGGTCAATGATATAGGCGACGTCCCCCTCAGGAACCGATGAACTCATGCCGGCCGGACTGTCGACCTTCACCGCCCCATCGGAATAGGCGATCGTCCCCGGGTGCACGCTGTCATGCGTCACCGGAATGTCTTTTTTCAGGACAGCAAAGGAACCGTGAGAACGCAGTTCCTTGACTTTATCCAGAGAGATGGTGATCTCCCCAGCCATATCGCTCTTAAATACGATACTGTCACCGGTCCCGCGTTCGAGTGTTCCCGTCAATTGATCGCCGTTTTTGAATACGACGATATCGGGATCCGGCTTCGCGGGCTGGTCCTGCGCCAAGGCCGTGCATAGCGCAACCCATGATATCGCCCCGGCTATGAAAACCCGGCGAAACACTTTCCCAGGACACCTGGGTACACTGTAGGCACTCATATATCTCTAAAGTAGCGCAGCTCGGTCAGAGAGCAAAGAGCATACTTTAGGAGATATGCGGCATACGGCGCATTCTGCCGTTCGAATAATCACGAAAGTTCTGCGCCTAGTTGGCATGTCGAGTCCTGAAGATCACGTGACAAGAGACGAGCTAGCGTGTATCCACCTTTTGCGAGGGGTGCCGTCTCCCTGTAGACCTTAAAGGCTATTCAGGGATCCGCGATCCAGAAGACGTTCGCCTCAGAGGCTCGCGTGCCTGGTTATCCTGCCCCGGGGCGCCTCGACGCAGGCATGCAAGTTGTTCCTCACATAAGACACAATGCGGCACGGCTTGCAAAGTATGTATTGCCAATCGTCACAAATTAGGCATAGTATCCGTCTCGCACTCGGTACAGTGCGTTTCGTGCGTACGTGCCAGGGGCTTCAGCTTTGTTGTAGACGTTTCCAAACACTTTTAGTCACGAACAATCACCTGCAGGGGCGATAAGACCTCGCAGCGCTTTGGAGCGAAAATTATGGCATGGTACGCATACTGTATTGCAGAACGCGAAGCTTTCCCGGAGCTCAGCCGGCATCGCCGTCCGATGCCCCTCGCCGGAGTACAGGGGATCTTCGGCAACCAGACATTTCTGTTTCCCGCCAGCGACCTAGCGGTTATCGTCTCAGAGCACAGCCCCGAAGAAGCCGCACAGATGGATCAGCAGGCAGCGAAAGACCACGCCCGTGTCATCGCTGACTGTTTCAAGCACTCTACCGTGCTGCCTTTCCGCTTCAATACGACGTTTGCGGACGATGATGCTCTGCGTCGCTCTGTCCGATCCAACCAGCGTCACTTTCTGGCAAATGTGGAACGGCTACGCGGTAAGGCCGAAATGCACCTCAAGGTTCTTGTAGACGACACCTGCCCGGGCAACTCCGCCCGTGATATGACCGTTGGCCAACAGTATCTGACCAGCCTGCGCGAGAGCGCAAGCCGCCAACGGGAGCGGCAATCGAAGGCACGTGCACTTTCCGTACAGATGCATCGCATGTTTCTGCCGCTTGCCGAGGAGATTACCTGCAAACGAATGGAATCGGGAAAGATGCTCCTGGATATCGCTCATTTAATCGATAACAAAACGATCGAGCGGTACCAAAGCAAATATTCGTCTGCCACGCAACAGTTGAAGGAGTGCCGAATGCAACTTTCAGGGCCATGGCCACCGTATCATTTTGTGCACCGGTCAACTCCACAACATCAACATAATGCCTAGGTGCCATCTTTCTGGGCTTGATCATCATGGTTGAAAATTCCTGCAAGCCCCGTCTTCACTGTTTCAACTAGGAGGAGACGGCTCACAGGCAGTATCTGTCTCGACAAGGAATCCAGACACTCTTTCTCGTAGAGATCGGCATCGCACCGGTAGAATAGGAGGTGTGTACGCAGAACTTGCGTTGCAGCCATGTTGATATCGCACGGAGAAAGCCTCATGATGTGTTCTAAGTCTGTAGCTACTGGATCTCTTGTTCCTGCCCTTTTATTTGCAAGCTGCTTCTTTTCACTCGGAATATCTTCCGTCGCACAGGAGCCTAACCCGACTTCGAGCGCTCAGACCGGGCATGAAGCGAATGACATCACGAAGCAAAACGGAGTGTATCTCTACCGCGTCAAGGTAGTACAGCGCGACCTCGATGCAGTGAACTACCTCCACCGGAGCGGCTCGACACGAATCGGCTTCCAAGGCACGACACTCTTGCCAGGAGCGAAGGGCGAAGCGAAGGTGACCAGCGAGCGCGGCGGCATCACCATCGACGCCGAGTTTAAGGGTTTAACACCCGCAAATGGTTTTGGTCCCGAATATCTGACCTATGTTTTATGGGCGATTACCCCGGATGGGCGACCAAACAATCTCGGCGAAGTCCTTCCGGCGGGAACGAAGAATAACATCCATGTCACAACGGCCCTGCAGTCATTTGGATTAATTGTGACGGCTGAACCGTACTTCTCAGTCACCCAGCCCAGTGACGTTGTAGTTCTACAAAATGTCATTCTCAATGACCGGACGAGCGGCGTTCTTGAAAAAGTGAATGCTCATTACACACTGCTTGCGCGCGGTGCGTACGCTCAGACGGAGGGTTCGAAGTCTGTGAGCGACCCGATTACGCGTAACGAGCGCTCGCCGCTCGAGTTGTATCAGGCACAGAATGCGATCCGGATCGCCCAGGCCGCCGGCGCGGACAAATATTCAGCAGACATTATGCAGGAGGCGAACCAAGATCTGCGGAATGCGATGGACATAGACCGCAACAAAAAAGGCGATCGCAAGATGGAGATCACCTTTGCGCGACAGGCAGTCCAGCGCGCCGAAGATGCTCGCATCAGCACGTTGCGAAAGCAAGCGGATGAGCGTCAACGCAATGCGGAGATGGCCAAGCAGCAGGCCCAGTCGGATGCGCAGCAGTCGCAACTGGAGGCCGAACGTGCGGTGACCGCAAAGGCCCAGGCTGATGCGGCGCGAGCCCAGGCTGACGCCGAGCGTGCTCGTGCCGAAGCTCAGGCCGCTGAAGCCCAAGCAAACGCGGCGCGCGCGACCAAGAGCGCCGATGATGCTAATGCGATTCGTGAAAAGCTTCGCGGACAGTTAAACAGCGTTCTCGCGACGAGTGAGACAGCACGGGGTCTCATTGTTAACATGTCGGATGTTTTGTTTGACACAGGAAAGTACACCCTCAAGACAGATACCAAAGTGAGTCTTGCCAAAGTCGCAGGAATTCTGCAGGCGTATCCGGGCTTGAAGCTACAGGTTGAGGGATACACGGACATTACGGGCGGCGATGCCTTCAATCAAAAGTTATCTGAGAACCGTGCTGGTGCGGTGCGCGACTTCCTGGTCTCTCAAGGCGTCTCGATGAACAACATTTCTGCGACTGGATACGGCAAGGCTAATCCAGTTGCGGATAACGGTACAGCAACCGGCCGGGCGGCCAATCGCCGCGTCAACCTGGTGGTCTCAGGAGATGCAATCGGTGTCCGCGAGAGCGCGCCTGATGCCACCGGCGTCTCCGCGCCTCCGCCACAGTAGGGTACAACACAGCAGAGATGCTGAATGAAGCAAATCACCGCAGGTGACTGTTCTAGAGGATTATGAAAACCCTTGCTGGCAAGGTTGTATTCATCACCGGAGCAAGCTCTGGCATTGGGGCTGCGACAGCGAAAGCGTTCGCCGCAACAGGGGCTCGCGTGTTGCTCTGTGCTCGACGGATCGACAGCCTGATAGAGTTGCATCCTCAACTCATGAGTGCCGGCGCGGCTGGAGTCTATGAGTTTGCACTCGATGTTTCAGATCGAAGCTCCGTGGCATCTACATTAGCTGCACTACCCGAAGCATGGTCGTCGGTCGACATCCTGGTGAATAATGCCGGGCTCAGCCGCGGCTTGAGCAAGGTGTATGAAGACGATCCTGATAACTGGGAGGAGATGATCGACACCAATGTGAAAGGCCTGCTGTATGTCACACGGGCGATCGTACCGGGAATGGTCGAGCGAAAGCGGGGACACGTGGTCAGCATAGGTTCGACCGCTGGTTATCTCACTTATGCGAACGGAGCGGTATACTGTGCGACCAAGGCTGCTGAAAAGGCGATCAGCGAAGGCCTGAAGATCGATCTCATGGGAACGCCTGTACGCGTGACTTCGGTGGATCCAGGCATGGTGGAGACCGACTTCAGCAAAGTTCGTTTCCGCGGCGATACTGAAAGAGCGGCCAAGGTCTACCAGAACATCACGCCGCTACAAGCGGAAGATGTCGCTGAAGCTATTGTCTGGGCAGCTTCACGGCCGGCACACGTCAACATTCAAAACATCCTGCTGACATCCGTCGACCAGGCGAACTCCAACGTCTTCAACCGACGGCCATAGTCAACAGGTACGTGAAAAATCGCGTTCTAAAGCTGCTTTAGAGATGAATGGACCAGCCTAGCTCTGAAAGTTTCTCTTCGATATCAGCAAGCGCGTTCGTTAGTGCTGTTCGGCGGTGCGGGCTTGACGTCCGTTCCGACAGGACGCGCTCCCGCTGTAACTCGAGTTCCTGACGCTGTCTGGCTTGCGCCGCCTGGCTCACGTCCATGCCTCTGGCAACTACGGGTTTTGACTCCGCTGCCTGGCTCTGCTGCTCCTCGACGGATTTGCTCTCCCAGCCCTTTGACATGGAATGATCTTACGCTGACACTCTGCGCCAGGACCAACATTTTATATGTCCCGTAGAGATCTGCTGCGTAAGCTCTTCCAGTAGGCTGACCACGACTCGTTCGGTCACCTCAGTCCCTAGGAGGATTATTGACGTCGTGAGAAAGCGTACTCGGGCGATGCCTATAATCAAGCCATCGAGGGGGAAATACAGACGCGGTGATTGTCGAGATAACAGGCTTACAGAAGGTGTATCAGGGCAAGCAGCGGGTTGTGGCGGTCGATGGCATCGACCTGAGCGTCAGGCCCGGCGAGATCTTTGGTCTGCTGGGGCCAAATGGCGCAGGCAAAACGACGACGATCAGCATCTGCACGACGCGTGCACTGCCTACGTCGGGACGTGTGTCTATCGCAGGAGTCGATGTGGTTGCGAATCCCTCCCTGGCTCGGACGCACATCGGTGTGGTGCCTCAGTACAACACGCTTGATCGAGCCTGCACCATCTTCGAGAACATCAATTTCCACTGCATCTACTTTGGGTATTCCCGGATGGAAGCGAAGCTGAGAACCGATGGATTGCTGGGGCAGTTCCATCTGAGCGAACGCGCGGGAGCCTATCCCTCGCAGCTTTCGGGAGGATTAGCCCAGCGGGTGCAGATCGCGCGTGCGATTGCTCATCGGCCGAAGGTGCTCTTCCTCGATGAGCCGAGCGCCGGGCTCGATCCCCAGAGCCGCATCGCAATGTGGGATGCTGTACGTGGGTTGCGTGATGAGGGAATTACAGTCGTGCTGACCACGCACTATATGGAAGAGGCCGACGAACTATGCGATCGCGTGGCGATTATTGATCATGGAAAGATTCTCGTTGAGGACACCCCGACCGCGCTCAAAGCGTCCATAGGGGCGCAGAAGATCTATCACCTTGAACTCGGTTCACAGAAGGACCTTTCTCCGCTGGTAAGACATCTTGAGCAGTTGCCGGGCGTCACCGGGGTTGAAATCAAGCCGAACGGCGTCGCCGTCTATGCGCATGGCGCGGACGGGCTACTGGTAGAGATGGTGCTTGTAGCAGGACCGTACGGCCTGGGAGATTTGACCATTACTGAAACAAGCCTGGAAACAGTCTTCATTCGTCTTACAGGCCGCGATCTGCGGGAGTAGAGAGAGGGGTCACGATCCTGAGCACAATCACTGCACCAACGGCAGCATCGAAGTCCGTCCAGTACACGCGGGCATTCGTAGGGCTTTTTCTGCGCGATCTGTATGTGCTTCGGCGAGAGTTGTTTCCGTTCGCAATTCGCGTATGTATGAACCCGCTGCTCTTTCTCTTTGTGTTTACCTATGTCATTCCACATCTTAGCGGTCCGGCTGCTTCAGCAAATCCGACAGCTTCTATGGCCGGCGGAACGATGGGCGGCGGCGTGGCCTTCAGCACCGTGCTGCTACCCGGCTTGATGGCAGTGGCAATCATGTTCAGCGGGATAGCCGCGGTAGCGTTGCCGCTGGCGCAGGATTTCGGGATCACACGCGAGATCGACGATCGTGTGATGTGCCCACTGCCTGTGGCCTTCGTCGCGATCGAGAAAATTGTCTTCTCCGCCATGCAGGGCATCATAGCCGCCGGCATTGTCTTTCCCCTTGCCTACTATGTTCCTTCAACCCACGCCGATACGCATGTCTCAAGCTGGTTGTTTCTTGCGGTTGTCCTTACTCTTTCCACCCTGACAGCGGGAGCGCTCGGAATGACAATCGGAACGGCAGTGAAGCCGCAGCAGATCGGGTTGATCTTCGGCGTGGTTGTGATCCCGATTACGTTTCTCGGGTGCGTCTACTATCCTTGGGCTGCGCTGACACACATTCGCTGGTTGCAGTTCGGCGTGCTTGTAAACCCGATCGTCTATATGAGCGAAGGTCTGCGGGCCGCATTGACGCCTAGCCTGCCCCATATGAATCCGATACTGATCGTAGTGATGCTGACGGCATTCCTGGTCCTGCTGACGTGGCTTGGGATCCGCGGTTTCTTGCGACGCGTTATCGGGTGAAGACGTTGGCCGTAACGCTCTTGCTTACACTGTTTGCTGGGCAGGCGTATCCGGTAGTGAACGTTAATTCCCTGACCGTTATAGCGCGCCGATGTTCATGAGCGAGAGGATCTGGAATGTTCGCGGGTTTGAAGTAAGGCTGCAGACGTGTTTATGGAACGACCGCCATGATAGCGCTCGTCTGCTCTCCATCTACGCGGGCTGAGGGATGGCGGCTAGTTTTATGCTGAGATCATCGGCGATGAGCTGGCCGTGGAACCGGCCGTTCTCGATGAAGATCTCATTCGTGCGTTCGCCGGCAACGATCACACCAGCAAGGTAGACGCCTGGAACGTTGCTCTCGAGCGTCGCTGGATCGCAGACCGGGCATCGGTCGTTTGCTTCGTCGAGCTGAACGCCAAGGCGCTCGATGAAGCTGAAGTCGGGATGGTAGCCCGTAAGCGCGAAGACGAAATCATTAGGAACGGTCTTCTCGCCTTCGGGTGTATGAAGCGTGACTGTGTCCTCGGCAATGCTCTCGACGGTGCTCTTGAAGTAGGCCGTGATCTCGCCGTTTTTCACGCGATTGTTAATGTCAGGCAGGATCCAGTATTTGACGTGACGATGCATCTCCGCGCCGCGATGGACAAGCGTGACCCGCGCGCCGTGGCGCCAGAGGTCGAGCGCCGCGATGGCCGCTGAGTTCTTTCCGCCGATCACCAGGACGTTCAGGTCGTAGAAGGGGTGCGGCTCGTGATAATAGTGCTTTACCTTGCTGAGATCTTCGCCGGGAATGCCGAGGTAATTTGGTAGGTCATAGTAGCCGGTGGCGACGACCAGCTTGCGGGTACGATGTTCGATGCTTCTGCCAAAGCGATCTATCGCATGAACTACAAAGCGACCGTCACTGCCCGCGACCGTGCTCACGGTTTCATACTGGCGAATGTCGAGGGCATAGTGCTCGGCGACCTTGCGATAGTACTCGAGCGCCTCGTTGCGGTTCGGTTTCTGGTTGGGGCTGGAGAAGGGCATGTCGCCGATCTCGAGCAGCTCCGGAGTGGTGAAGAAGGTCATATGCGCCGGATAGTGGAAGAGCGAGTTGCAGAGACAGCCTTTATCGACGAGAACGACCGAAAAGCCGGCACGCTGAGCGTCAATGGCGCAGGCCAGACCAGTCGGTCCTGCACCGATCACAAGCACGTCGTGAACGTCTGAATGGTATCGGTCGGCCATGTTCTCTATTTTACTAGAGGTGATTGACGGGAACGGCGAGATTCAGTGCAAGCTGCACACCGAAGGCAGTAGAGTTAAGGCCGATGGGATCGGACGGGAACAACATTCAGCCAGCGAGTGCGGAGGATGTGACGGAACTTCGGAGGCGCGTCAACCGGCTTGAGCGCGAACTGGTCGAATTGCGGCAGCACAGCTTCGCTGCCAGATCCGATCCAAGTTCACCTCCTCCTCTCGTCGCGATGACTGATGCTCCGGCACTTCCTTCTGCAGTGCCTCTTTCGCCAAAGACTTCGCTTGAAGATCGTATCGGCTCCCAGCTGTTTAATCGGATCGGCATCATCGCGCTGATGATTGGAATGACGTGGTTCCTCAAGTATGCAATTGACAGCCACTGGATAGGACCGGCGGCCCGCATCGTGATTGGATTCATCGCCGGAGTTGGCGTCATTGTCGCTTCGGAGCGATTCCGCCAGCAAGGGATGAGAGTCTTTTCCTATTCACTGAAGGCCCTGGGCAGCGGAATACTCTATCTCTCGCTATGGGCTGCATTTCAGCTCTACCACCTGATTCCACCGTCGATGGCGTTCGCCGCCATGCTGCTGGTTACAGCCTGGAATGGGTACATGGCGTGGTCGCAAGATGCGGAGTTGCTTGGAGCATATGCGCTGATCGGCGGCTTTGCCACACCGGCGCTGCTCTCTACAGGCATCGACAATGAGTTGTTTCTATTCAGCTATCTATTTGTCATTGATCTTGCTGCCGTCGCCTTAGTTCGGCTGAAGCCCTGGCCTCGGCTGGTTCTGGCAGCGTTTCTGCCGACGGTGGGATATTACACGGGCTGGTACTTCGGGGTGCCCGTTCCGCAACATCCTTTTGCGCTGACGGTCATCTTCATCAGCCTCTTCTTTACTCTCTTTGCGAGTGTCAGCATAAACGTTTCGCCGGGAAGCGCTGCGGACACTTCTTCCGACCGCCTCAACGCGCTTCCAGACGTGCTTCTCCCTCTGGCGAACGCTGCGTTTACCTTTGCCGCGCTCTATCTACTGCTGCATGACGAGCGATTGACTGACTGGCCTCCATGGCTTGCGGTTCTGCTTGCGGCTCTTTATTTGGGGCTGATGAGGATCAGCCGTTCGACCACTGCTGCCGCGGTCCATCTTTCGCTGGCCGTCACCTTTCTCACCCTTGCCATTCCGCTTAAAGCCTCGGGCCGGCCCATCGCAGCCGGCTGGCTGGTGGAAGGCGTGGCACTCCTGTGGGCTGCGGCGCGGTTGTCCAGCGCGAGTGTTGCAAGTCAAGTACGCGGCGTGCTGCGATGGCTCGCGTGCGGTGCGCTGGCGCTCGGATTTCTAGCTGTTGTCTCGATGCCTGTGTGGTGCTCCGAACCGACACCGGCTTTCGCCTTTATCAATTGGCGGTTCGGAACAAGTCTGATTGGGATAGCGGCCTTTGGCTGCGCCGTCTGGATCGCGTTCGATCAGCATCACAAACGCGAAGCCTCGCTGATCTCACCGCTTTCATCGCCGACGTGGCTTGAGATCGCCGCGGTTTCTGTAGTTTTGTTCAACCTGGTCTTCCTCTGGGCGGTGGTCGAAGAGATCGACACATTCTGGCGCGCGACTGCGGGAAACGCCGACGCGATCCTCCAGAGGGATCTTGCTGTCTCCGGTTTTCTGATGCTCTACGGGGCGGTGCTGCTTGCAGCGGGTTTCTGGAAGCGAAGCGCGTTCATCCGTTGGCAGGCGTTGATTCTGCTGGTGTTTACCATTGGAAAGACATTCCTGTATGACGTCAGCAGCCTCAGCCAGGGTTATCGTGTTGTCAGCTTCCTGGGGCTCGGCGCGTTGCTGCTGGCGGTCAGCTTTGCCTACCAGAAGGACTGGCTTGGCCTGCATGAATCTGCTCCGGCGAGTGCGCGGGCTGCCGGCATGGCCGAGGAGAAGCGATGAAGGCTCTCCTGCTGACCCTGCTGCTCTGGCAGGCTGCGGACAGCGTGCAGAGTCCCGATGCGAACCAACATAATCTTCGCTATGAACGGGCTGTTGTAGTACCTGCGGCAGCTTCCAACTCAGAAGATAGAGGAGATGCGCACGCCTGCGCTACGCTCGACGCGCTGGTGTATACGCACGCTGCGCCGTCGCTGAAAGACCTGCGGCTCTTTCAGGACGCTCGGGAAGTCCCCTATGCGATTACGTTGAGCGAGGCTGCGGAGTTCGATAGCGAACCTGCGAAGGTCGTCAATCTAGGGGTGCACGGAAGACAAATCACCTTCGATCTAGTGATGCCCGCGCGTCCGTATACGGATGTTCAACTGGACCTGGATGCGCATGACTTTATCGCGTCGGCTGATGTCTCCGGGACGAACCGCGCAGGCGAACCGCCGACGCGGTTGGGGTCGTTTACGCTGTTCGATCTAACGGCGCAGCAACTTTCGCGCAACACCATCTTGCACCTGCAGGAGTCGAACTTTCGTTCGCTGCACGTTACGCTGAGCATGTCACCGGCACAGGGGGCGGAACCGCTGCTCGAGACACCATCGATCGTAAAAGGAGCGACGGTTCCACCAAGCCGCGAGGCTCAGACGATCTACACGGACGTGGCTGAGACAACCGCGAGCACGCAGCGTGGACGACAGACGATAGCCAGCTTCCGCCTGCCTGCGCATCTTCCGGTCGAACGAATTTCGTTTGTTTTTGCACCGGCGTTTACCGGAAACTTCAGCCGGAGTGTCAAGGTTACGGACCGTCCCCTGGAGGCTGCCAACTCCGCGAAGGAGACGTTGACAGGCACTATCCTGCGTGTCTGGACAAATCAATCAGGACGCGAGATTCGGCAGGAGCAGATGACCGTGCCCGCGACGCTGGGAGCCAATCTGCAAACGGACGCTGCTGTTGAGGTGCTCATCGAGAACGGCAACGACAAACCCCTTCCGGTCGCGTCGGTTCACCTCGAGATGCGGCAGCGGAGGCTCTGCTTCGCTGCTCCGCCAAAACCAGAGTTGACGCTCTTCTACGGCGACGCCGCCCTCGATGCTCCGTCGTATGACTATGCCCGGCTCTATCCGCAATCGGGCCGCGTGCTTACGGCGAAGCTCGCGGCCGAGCAGCAGAATCCTGACTACATCCCGCGGCCGAAACCCTTGCGTTCTCTCTCGGAGCGGCATCCAGAGCTGCTCTGGATCGTGCTGCTGGCGGTCATCTGCGTGCTTGCAGTCGTGGCACTGCACTCGGCGAAGAAGATGCCGCGATAAGTTTACGAAGAAGGCGCGCCAGGGTTGTGACTGTGTATTCGGAGATGGAGAGAAACCTTTGTCATCTTGTTTACCGGATCACCTCATCCACCTCAGCGATCCAGCTTGGAGACTTGAGAATCTCGCGGGGTTTGGATCCATCGGCCGGACCGACCAGGCCATCGTTATACATCATGTCGATGAGGTGGGCGGCGCGTCCATAGCCAATTCGCAGACGGCGCTGGAGCAGGGACGTACTTGCCTTGCCGAATTCGAAGACGAGCCGTACGGCGTCGTCATACAGGGCGTCGTCCTGCTCGCCGTTTGAACCTCCATCACCCTCGTTGCCGGTAGCGTCTTCCTTAGGACCTTCAAGGAAGCCGTGCACGTACTCGGCCTCACCTTGCGCCTTCCAGAAGGCTGTCACGGCGGAGATCTCTTTCTCAGTGACAAAGGGTGCGTGGACGCGCTGGACACGGCTGGTTCCAGGCGGAAGATAAAGCATGTCCCCGCGGCCCAGCAGACTCTCCGCACCATTGCTATCGATGATCGTGCGAGAGTCTACTTTGGTCGCGAGCCGGAAGCTCATCCGAGTCGGAACGTTCGCCTTGATGAGGCCCGTAATCACATCGACCGAAGGACGCTGCGTTGCGAGTACCAGATGGATGCCGACTGCCCTGGCCATCTGGGCGAGACGCGTGATTGATTCTTCCACATTCGAGCGGTCGAGCATCATCAGGTCCGCGAGTTCGTCGATGATGATAATAATGTAGGGCAGCGGCTCCTGGCTCACGTCTTCGAAGAGGTATTCGCTGCCGTGATCGAAGAGTTTATTGAACTGATCGATGTTGCGCACGTGATTGGCCGCAAGCAGTTTCAGGCGGCGCTCCATCTCGCGCACCGCATTTCTAAGCGCGTTCGCAGCGAGTTTGGCTTCGGTGATGATCGGCGTGAAGAGATGCGGAATACCCTCGTACATCCCGAGTTCGACCCGCTTGGGATCAACGAGAATCATGCGAACCTGTTCCGGTGTGCTCTTGAAGAGGACGCTCATGATCATGGCGTTGATTGCGACGGACTTGCCTGAGCCGGTCGATCCGGCGATCAGGACGTGCGGCATGGAGGCGAGATCGGCGGTAACGATGCGGCCGTTTATATCCTTTCCGAGCGCAATGGCCAGCTTGCTCTTGCTCTGCGCGAAGGACTCGCACTCGACGACATCACGAAGCCAGATGGTCTCGCGCTCAGCATTAGGAACCTGGATACCGACAGTAGACTTCCCGGCCATGCGTTCGATGAGGATCGACTCGGCGGCCATCGCGAGGCAAAGGTCATCGGCGAGGCTGGTGATGCGAGCAACTTTGACGCCAGCCTCGGGCTTGAACTCGAACGTCGTGACAACGGGGCCAGGGTTGATCTGGGTGACTTGACCGTCGACGCCGAACTCGGCGCACTTTTCGACGAGGATGCGAGCCTCTTCGCGGAGCGCATCCTCGCGGACGATCGCCTGCTCCTCGCTGCGATAGAGCAGGGATGAGGGTGGCAGCTTGTAGCCGCGAACACTCTTAGGAACGATCGTGACCGGATGCATGTCCGCATCGGCTCGCTTGCCGAAGGATATACCTGCTAGTTTCGACTGTGGCAGCGCCGTAGAAGGGTGCAATGACCCTTCGACGGTGCGCGGCGGCGCCTCCGTAGCTGCGGTGCGGGCTGGGATCCGCTCAGGAAAATTTATGCGGCCGTCTTCGCTGGAATTCGACGAGGATTTGGTATCCCCGTCCCGTACCGGTGCCGCGGCTTTGGCGAGGGCGTCGGCAAAGGGTGCGGCTGCGGCGCTTGCTGTGCTGTACGGAGTCATGGGAGGAGCATCGACCAGTGTCCGGGGAATCGCCTGCCAGACGGTTGCGGGAGGTGCCTCCTTGGGGAGCGCTTCATCGTGAGAGACAGCTGGAGCTTCGGTACGGTTCTTTCGGCCCCACCACCCGAATAAGCCGCCCAGAAGACTTGTGCTTCCAGTGTTGGGAGCGCGTGGAGCCGTTGCCTCATCTCCGGCTAGCCGCGATTGAACAGCCTGCTTTTCGCGAGCGCGGCGCGCCTGGTCCTCCATTCGCTCGCGCTTGCTTTCGAAGACGTTCATCTGTTCTACAGTGTTGTGGCGAGTGCGTGTGGCACGCCATCTCAGCCACCGGTCCTGCATTGCTTGGGCGAACGCGAACCGAACTGTAGCCCACTCCCGCGCGGTGCTGAAGGTGAACGTCGTTGCGAGATAAAGCGAGACCGCAACCATGAGCGCAAGAACGATGCAGGCTCCAGGAAGGTTCAGAAAATGAACGAGGCCGTCGGCAAGCAGGCGCCCGGTCGCTCCTTCAATCGGCAGGGCGTGACGCCAGAGCATGTGCCTGGAGGTCAGGTCGGGCAGCACTCCAATTGCAGCGGGACCAAAAACGACCCACATTCCGAGGCCGATGCTGCGGGCAACAACGGACCCGGCCGGCTGCGATCGTAGCCAGCAGTACCCGATCCGGCCAAGGACGATAGGCAGAAAAAAGGCGGCCACTCCGATCAACTGCAGAAGCGCATCCGCAAGGTATGCGCCGATGATTCCGGTCCAATTGTGCGCTGGCCGGCCGGAAGCGTATCCGCCAACCGTGTTCAGCGACGGGTCGGTCGGAGTGTAGGTGGCCAGTGCGAGCAAAAGGAGGGTTGCGCTCACAATGACGATCAGTCCGAGGATCTCGTTCAGGCGCCGATTGCGCGTCGGTGTGGCGACAATTCTCAGGGTCTTCATGGAATACGCGATGCCTCGCTCGCCTCCGGTCCACGGCTTGTGTGCACCGGAGAGGCACCTGCGAGGCCGACACCAGAGCACTTTTGATTATCTGTCAATCGTTCCAGCAAAGGGGGAGCATGGCAAACGCAGAATCAGGATACAAACTCCCATACAAACCCAGCAGTCCAAGATCGCATCTACCCAAACAATAGTGCCATTCTTCTTGGAAGCATCGGGCGGCATTATGACGTGACAGGCAGGGGAGCGGGATTTTCGCGATTTCTCTCGCTTGCTGTCGGCGGAGGAGAATCGCGTACAGCCGACAGACCCCGTCTGTCACACACAACCCTACAACCAGAAAGACCGAGGGCTTTATGCCAACAGATCAAAGTAAGAATGCAGAAATGGAAAAGAATATACGCTCTCTGATCAACACTCTTCAGGATAGCCAAAAAGGCTTCGCAGACATTGGAGACCAGATGAAGGATGAGACGCTAAAACGATATTTCCTCGCCGAATCGTTGAAGCGCGCCAACTTCCGGGGAGAACTCGAGAACGAGCTGCATCGTCACGGAATCGCAGATGTCCATGAGACGGGTACCACCGCCGGTGCAGTCCATCGCGTCTGGGGCGACCTGAAAGTGAAGCTTGGAGGCGGCGATCATACGTTGCTTGAAACCGCGGAACAAGGCGAGGACGTTGCTAAGAAGGCCTACGCAGATGCTCTCAGCCATGAACTGCCCCTCCCGCTCCACCAGATGCTCAGCGAGCAGCAGGCGCATGTCCTTACGTCGCACGATTATGTAAAGAGCCATCGTGACGCCCTGGCTGGAAAGTAAGTTCAGTGGAAGAAGAAAAGAGGTGACCGGTTTCGACGGTCACCTCTTTGCTTTGCCCGCAGAGGGTTCTCTATCTGGAGCTCAGATGATCGGTCGTTCGCTACTCGCCGTCCTGTTTATCGTTGCGGGAATTCTGCACTTCGTCATACCGCAGGTTTATTTGAAGATCATGCCGCCCTACCTGCCCTGGCATTCAGCACTGCTTTCCATCAGCGGAGCGGCTGAGATTCTTGGGGGACTTGGGTTGCTGGCTCCTATGCTGATTGTGCGTCATGCGGCGGCCTGGGGGTTGGTGGCCCTTCTCGTTTCGGTTCTGCCGGCCAACATCTACATGGCTACAGAGCATCTCCCACTCCCGGGAATCATGGGGCAGAGCTGGGCGCAATGGTTACGGATTCCGCTACAAATCCCGCTCATCTATTGGGCATGGTCGTATACCCGCGGATAGAAGGAGCCGCAACATCCTGTAGCGATTAGAGTAGACGACGCTCTAAAAGGGTCTAAGCAATGGCCAGCATTCCCTCAGCGACTGAGCCGCGTAGCCATTATTAGACTTACGGCGGGACTGAAGTCCTGCCCTTTCACGGCAGCAACTTGTTCAGAGATTCTCTAAAAGCCTGCAGTGTGCAGGTAGAACACAAACCCGGCCGCCACGATGCAGTAGATTCCAAAGAGATACCATCGGCCCGACTCGAGCCAGCTGCTCAGCCACTTCAAGGCAACCAGGCCGGCGAGGAAGGCGAAGATCATTCCAAGCAAGCTGATCAGGAACGCCGCATGCAGGTCGACTGAGCCCGTTGGCGATGCATGGGTTGCTTTGACGAGACGGAGTACTTCGCGGATCACTACAGGAGGTGTCAGCACGACAGCAAGGGCGAAGCTGAAACGCTCTGCACGCTCCTTGCTGGCACCGGTCAACATACCAGTCGAGATCGTCGCACCGGAGCGTGAGAAGCCGCGAAAGGGCAGGCAGAGCCCCTGGATGAAGCCGATCCAGCCCGCCTGCCGCATGGTAACGCCATCGCCGGCCACAGCCTTTAAAGCGCCCATGCGCCGCCGTTCCACTAGGCCCGCGATCAGAATCAGCACGCCTGCGGCAAACAGCGCTGGAGCGATCAGTTCCAAATGACTGAAGAGGTCCTCGATCTCAGCATTTGGAGCACCTTTGAACGCCGTCTTTTCGATCACCTTTTTGATCACTTCACCAACGATGCCAGTAAGCAGCGTAGCCCAGATGACCCGGATGGCAAAGCGTTTGAAGGAGTCGGCATTCTTGAAGTAGGTGAAGCGCCACTGCTTCCAGAAGTAGGCGATGACCGCGAACATGGTGCCGGTGTGGAGCATGACCAGAAGCAGCGTCATCCGGGGCGACGAAGGGTCGAGTCCCATGAGCTTTTCCGCAACCACGACATGGGCGGAGCTCGAGATGGGCAGGAGTTCGGCAAGACCTTGCACAATGGCAAGCACAATTACTTGGAGAATCGGCATGGCTCTATCCTACAAGCGCTGATGTGTGAATCCGATGAAGGATTCGCCCTCAGTCACGATCCGTTCCGTAGGTGGCGATCCCCTGGGCGACACGGAATGCAAGGCTTGTGCCGCGGGCCGCGTAGTCGGATGCAGGGAATTTTGCCCGCAGCTGCTCGGCGAGCGATTGCGTTCTCGCTGCCGCCGCGTCGGACCGCTTCCTATTGTCCTCGACGGTGTACATGGTGACAAGAACGCCCTGGCGATAGGCGGCGTGGTAGAGCGCTTCAGCGGCTTTGGGGCTGTCCGGAAACTGCTGCGCATACTTTTCGTAGAGGCCGGACTCCATCTCCGGGCACTTCGGCAGACCCTGCCAATCGCCGCACAATTTGTTGTCGATCAGATCGAAGGCGGCCAGCGCGGCGAACTTCGATCCCGGATAGGTTTTGATGATCTTCTTCATCTCGCCATCGTAGAGCGCCGGGCGCAACGACGCGTCCTGTTCCCTGGCGGAAGGCAGGGTGCTGACGTCGCGCTTCTCCACCTGCCAGCGCACATCGGCCGAGCGCCAGGCAGCTTCACCTGCCAGCGAAGAATCTGGAAAATAGTCGCTAACGCGGCGATAGAGCAGATGCGCCTGAGCCGCAGCTGCCTTGGGAGCATGAGGTTCGGAGGCCTGCTCTTCGAGGGTTGCCGCGGCACCGTAGAGGATCGCGTCGCCTCCCTTCGTTGTCGGTCCTACGATCCCCTTGTCATGGATCCAGCCGGATGCAGGAGTTACATTTTCGGCATCGGAATCGCCGAAGTCGGTCTTATCGGCGTCGTCCGCCTTCTCTTCGACGTCGGTGTTCGCGAAGACCCGCACCCAGGGACCGCTACGCTCGACGACGACAACTTCATGGCCGGGCGTTACAAGCGAGACTTTCTGCGCGTCGGCATCGGGCGAGATATAGACGTTTGCCTCATGCAACACGGTCGCTCGGGCAGCGCGGTCATAGCCCGCGGCTTTCTCCTGCTTGCTCCTCTGTGCCAGACCAGCCGAGGACGCGGCAAGCAGAACGATCGCACAGCAAAAAAGAGGTTTGCGCAAGGGTTTGCTGCATAGTGGTCCGCATACTTTTATTAGACGCGAATAGCCCTCTAACGATGAAGCAGTCGTGATATGGCGGCATCCATGGACAGCGTTCATACCGTGGCCATTTCAGATTCGAGCTGCCGCTGGAGCGCGGGCTCGAGATTGCCTCCGCTCAAAACCACGGCCATCTTTCGAACCTTGGGCAGTTCATGGGCGTGGAAGAGAGCCGCAGCCAGCGTGACGGCACCACTTGGTTCAGGGATGAGCTTCGTTACGGTCAGCAGGATGCGCATGGCAGCGAGGATCTCGTCTTCACTCACCGTTACGATCCCATCGACATACTGGAGGACATGCTCGAAGTTGAGCGCGCCGAGACTCTGGGTGCGGAGACCATCGCCGATGGTGCGCGTCGTCTTCGATGCAGGCCACTCCACCAGGGTCCGGGTCTCGAAGCTCTCTTTCGCATCGGCGGCCAGCTCCGGCTCGGCACCCCAGACCTGCGTTCCAGGCGCGGCAAGCTTCACCGCCGTGGCGATCCCGCTCAGCAGGCCGCCTCCGCTGACTGGAGAGAGGACCAGATCGACCCCGGGGAGTTGTTCCACGATCTCAAGCCCACAGGTCGCCTGACCCGCGATGATATCCGGATGGTCATAGGGCGGAATCATGGCATAGCCGAACTCCTCCGCCAGCTCCTCCGCCTTGAGTCTGCGTTCGGACGAGGCAGGCCCGACGAAGACAATCTCTGCTCCCAACGCTGCGGTCGCTCGCTTCTTGCTTTCAGCGGCGTTGTCCGGCATCACGATCACGGCTTTTGCGCCCAGCGCGCGTGCGGCATACGCGACACCCTGCGCATGGTTGCCGCTCGAATATGTGATGACTCCACGTTTGAGGGCCTCGGGTGACAGCTGTGAGACCATGTTGTACGCGCCACGCAGTTTAAAGCTGCCAATCGGTTGTTCGCTCTCGGCTTTGATGTAGAGGTCGAACTCCGGCTCGGCGATCTTCGCCATACGGAGACGGGCTCGCTCGACGCGGTAGAGCGGCGTCCTGACCGCAACGCCGGCAATTCGCCGCTGTGCCGCTCGTATCTCGTCCAAGGTCACCAGATCACCCATGGCCGTCTCCTCATGTGTGCCACTGTTTTCGCCGAATATTTTTTGCAAAAAAGTCTAAAATCTTCAAAACAGATGACTTAGGTCTGGATCGGCATAGAACCCTGCACCGAGATGCGGGCTGGCTTGTGAATCTGCATTCGAGGTTAGACCTGCGTTCAAAGTTATCAGTCCGCTCATTCTTTGCGGCTGCCTCTGCCGCCTACTTTTTTACAAAAGGTCCAAAATATTCAAAATAGGGGACTTAGGTCTGGACCTGGAAGATGTATCTGGGGTTTCTGAACATACAACAGCAAAGGAGATTCAGGTCCTTCGACTCCGCAGATCACGATAGAACTGTGATCTGCTCCGCTCAGGATGACAGATTTGATGGCAAAACGACAATGACAGTTTTGTAGCTGGAATACAGCAACTATGACTTGACTACAGGGAAGGTCTGATCAAGTGGCAGCATTCTCGTAGCGGCTAAGCTGTGTTTCGATTGTTGAACTTACGGCGGGACTGAAGTCCCGTCCCTTCAAAAGCAGCGACTTGTTATGAGGTCCCCAGGCCTAAACCTGAGTACAGTTCAAAATACACGCTCCGAGCATGAAAAAGCCCGGCTAGTACCGGGCTTCATACTTAATTGTAGCGTGCGTGTCAAGAGCGACATTTAGTGTTTTGCTTGCAGAAGAGCGAACGATAGAGCTAAAGCTACGATCCGGGTCAGATTTCGAGGATTACGGGCATGATCAAGGGTCTTCGGCTGGTGCTCTTCTGGATGTAGCGCTTGAGATCGTTGCGGATCTTCTCCTTGATGACGCCGTAGTCCTTCTTCTCTTCCGGGCTGGAGGAATCGAGCGTTCGCAGCACGACCTGCCGGGCCTCGGCGATCATGCCCTCGTCGCCGACGGCCATGCCCCGCATGACGATCTCAGGGGTGTTCTCGACTTTGCCGGTCTGCTTGTTGATCGCGATGATGGGAAGCACGATCCCGTCTTCACTGAGGTGTTTCCGATCGCGGATGACGAGATCCTGCACCACATCGGTCGAGGCGCCGCCGGAGTCGATGCAGACCCGGCCTACGGTGACCTTCCCGTTCTTGACGGCGGAACTTTTATCCATCTCAAGGACGTCGCCATCTTCGAGCAGGATCGTTTTTTCAACGAAGCCCATGTTGGCAGCCAGTTCCGCGTGGCGCTTAAGGTGGCGGTAATCGCCGTGGATGGGAACAAAGAACTTCGGGCGCACGAGGTTGATCATCAATCGCAGCTCTTCCTGGCTTCCATGGCCGCTGACGTGGATCAGGCCGGCTGTCCCGTCGTCATGGATGACCTTCGCATCGCGACGTTCGAGATGGTCGATCATCCGGTAGATGGACTTTTCGTTGCCAGGGATTACGCGCGAACTCAAGAGGACGGTGTCGCCCGCATCGATGTGCGCGAACTTGTGATTATTGACCGCAGCCCGGCTGAGCGCGCTCATCGGCTCGCCCTGCGTGCCGGTGATCATGACACAGACCTTGTTCGAGGGCATGTCGCGAATCTGGCCGGGGTTGATCATCAGGCCCGCCGGCAAGTCGAGATAGCCGAGGTCCTGCGCGATCTCGGTTGAATTATCGAGCGACCGCCCGATGATGGCGACCTTGCGGCCATGAGCCTGCGCCAGCTCCAGCGCAACGCGGATGCGATGAATCGAGGAGGAGAAGCAGCTGAAGAACAGCTTCTTCCTGGTCTGTGCGAAGATCTCATCGAGACGTGGCCGGACTGCCCGCTCACTCGGCGTGTATCCAAGCCGGTCGACGTTGGTGGAGTCCTGCAGCAGCGCAAGGACGCCCTGCTTGCCCAGCTCGGCGAAGGCATGCAGATCGAAGGGCTTACCATCCGGAGGCGAAAGGTCGACCTTGAAGTCGCCTGTGTGCAGCACAACGCCAACTGGGGTGTGGATGGCGAGCGCAACGCAATCGACAAGCGAGTGCGTGACGTGGATGGGCATGATGGAAAACGGCCCCAGCGTGAAGCGGCGGCCCGGGATCATCTCGATCAATTCAGCATTGTCGAGGAGGCGGTGCTCTTCGAGCTTGCCCTCGACATAGGCGAGTGTAAACTCTGTCCCGTACACCGGGACATTCAATTCAGACAAGATCCACGGGAGGCCGCCGATGTGGTCTTCGTGACCGTGCGTCAATACAATGGCTTTGACTTTAGACCGGTTTTCGGTGAGGTAGCTGATATCGGGAACGACAATGTCGACGCCGAGCAGCTCTTCTTCGGGAAACATCAGACCAGCGTCGATAACAATAATGTCGTCTTGCCAACGGAGCGCCATGCAGTTCATACCGAACTCGCCCAGGCCTCCAAGCGGAATCATGCGTAATTTATCTTGAGCCATCGACTTCTAACTCTAACAGTTCCACTGGTATCCCGCGTTCCCATCAAAAGCGCAGCCGCGAGGTAAAGATAGCGGAGTGGTTGTAGGTGGTGAAGTGGGTCAGGGCGATCTGCTCGCCGATCCCGAGGGTGAGGACCAGCCGCCCTGGTCCACCACGCGTCAGCGGCAGGCGACTGACGATGACTCCCGGAGTGATGAACGTCTGCTCTCGTCCGTCGTTCCTGCTGCCCAGGAAGAAATTTGCGTTGAGTTCAGTCTCCACCCAGACAAATCGGCTGGCTCGAAGCTGGATGGCATTGTTCCAAATGACCTGGTGTCCGAGATTCCTCACATTCGAGACGGGCAGCGATCCCCCGGCGGAGGTGATAAGTGCAAATCTGCCGAATCCCTTGCCCAGCTCCAGTGTCGGCGTAAGGACAGCACAGCAGCTTCCATTTCCACTCTTGCCCGTCGGTATGCTGGCTGCAAACAGCGCCGTGAGGATCGCGTTGCGGTGTTCCTCGCTGCTCCCGTAGATGCGGTATTTCATCCGAAACGCAACATCGCCAAAGCCATCCTCCACGCGACGATCTGTGTGGGTCACAAATGGTGGCGGACTGAGCCGGAGTTCGATATGCCGGCTAGGAACGAACTGCAGCCCCTGTGTATTGCCATAGCTCCAGGTCGACTGACCTCCGGCTGTGCTTTGATGGACGAAATCGGTGCGAAAACCCTGCTCCAGGCGCGGAGCTGTGGTTATGAGCGGCGTGGCCCAATGCGGCTGTTCCAATTGCGTCGCTGCGAGTCGCGCCTGGTAGCGATCCATCCAGCCGTGCTGGGCGTGCGCGCTGACCGAGGCCAGGAGGAAGAGGGTGCCTCCAAGAACATGCTTGAAAGCTTGCAGGGCAGTCCTGCCGGACGAGCGCCCTACGCGGGCTGCGGTCACTTCGTGACGGGTAATGGCTTTGCGTGGTGCTCCCGTCGGTCGCAAACAAGATTCGTGCCGACCATCGGTCGGTCCGAGGAAGCTCATTCCTGACACGACCGGTATACGCGTCACGAAGTGACCGCCGCGAACCGGGTCCCCACAAACAGGTCTTCGTTTGTGGGGTGGCCACGCGCAGGGCGTCCGTCCAGTCTCTGGACAGGTTGTCGTCGGAATCATCGAAGCAGATCTTCAAGCGCCAGCGAGAGCTCCGTCTTTTCGTCGCGATACTTCACGATGATCGGGGTGGCGACGCTGAGGCCCCACTCCGCGCCCTTGCCGGTCGTGATGGCGCGGGAACCAGGAACGACGACCGCCCCTTCCGGAATGACCAGCGGCATCTCCGCCGTCGCCCGATACATCTCTCCCCTGGCTACGTCATACACCGGCGTGCCCCGCGTCAGGATGGTTCCTGCGGCCAGCACGGCGCGGCGGCGCACAATGGTCCCTTCATATACACCCGTGTTGCCGCCGATCAGGCAGTCGTCCTCGATGATGACAGGGGATGCGTTGACCGGCTCGAGCACACCGCCGATCTGCGCGGCGGCGCTTAGATGGACGCGTTTGCCGATCTGGGCGCAGCTGCCGACGAGCGCATGCGAGTCGACCATCGAGCCCTCGTCGACATACGCGCCGGTGTTGATGTACATCGGCGGCGCGCAGATGACACCCCTGGCGACGAACGCCCCCCTGCGGACGGCCGAACCTCCCATGACGACGCGCACCCCGTCCGCTGCTGCGAAACGACGCGCTGGAAAGGTACTTTTGTCGACGAAGGAAAGACCGTCCTTCGCCCCCATCTCCACCAAAGCTCCCAGCCGGAACCCGAGCAAGATTCCCCGCTTCACCCAGGTATTGACGCGCCAGCCGAGCGGCAGGGAAGCGTCCGGCTCTGCAGCGCGCAAGGTTCCAGCTTCCAACTCTGCACGCAGCGCGAAGAACGCTGCCTCTGCCTCTGCATCCCCGACCGCCGCCGCTCCCCGGGCAAACCAATGCTCGATCGTCGCTTCCAACGTTCCGTCCAAAGTCACACCTGTCCTTACTCTTGCAGAAAGACTTCACTGTTGCAGAAACATTTTAGAAAACTCTGACTCAAGTTTCTTCCTTGAACAGAGACATTCCCGAAGAACCTGTCGAAAAGCTCCACGTACGCCCTGCGCGGGCAGCGGTTACTTCGTGACGCGTATACCGGTCGTGGCAGGGATGAGCCCCTTGGGCCCTCCCGCTGGTCGGCGCGAACGGCCGAGCGCAGTGGGCTCGTCCGGCAGGACTGCGTTGCGGCGTGGCTGAAGCCACGCCCCTTCAAAAGCAGGACTTACTCGAGCTTCCTTGACTCAACTTCAATACATGCGCATGTCCACGCTTGCCGACGGGACGCCTACCAGCAGACCGAGCTCGCCTACCAGCCGCTCCAGTCTGCGCCGCGTCTCCTCCGACACCGGGACCATAGGCAGCCGGAGCACGTCGTCTCCTTTGCCGATCATCGCGAGCACGGCCTTCACAGGCGCCGGGCTCGCCTCCCAGAAGTGCGCCTGCATCAGCCGGAAGAACTGCCGGTTGAGCTTGCGCGCGGTTGCGTAGTCGTCCTCGAGCGCAGCCCGCACCATGGATGCCATTTCATGCGGGATCACGTTTGAAGCTACCGAGATCAGCCCGACACCTCCGAGGGCGAGCACCGGCAATGCCAGGCTGTCATCGCCCGCGAAGATCCTGAAGCTGCGTGGCGCGGTGGTCAGCAGATCGGTGATCTGGCTTAGATTCCCGCTCGATTCTTTAATCCCGAAGACGTTCTTGATCTCTGCGAGGCGCAGTACGGTTGCGGGTTCGAGATTGGCGCCGGTCCGGGAGGGAATGTTGTAGAGCAGCACCGGGAGTTCGGTGGATTCGGCGATGGCCTTGAAGTGCTGATACTGGCCCTCCTGGCTGGGCCGGTTGTAGTACGGATTGGCGGTCAGGATGCCTGAAAGCCCCGTGATGCCGGCCAGCTTTCGTGCCCGCCTCACGGCCTCGTGAGTGGCGTTGTGGGTACAACCCGCGATTACCGGAACACGTCCGGCGGCCGAGCCCACAACAGTCTCAATGACGCGCAGCCATTCGGCTTCGGTCAGGGTCGAGGCTTCGCCTGTCGTGCCGCAGGGAATGAGGAAATCGATCTCCCGCTCTATCTGCCAGTCGACCAGGCTGTGCAGCGCAGGTTCGTCGATGCTGCCGTCTCGCCGGAAGGGGGTCACCAGCGCCGTTCCGCATCCCATCAGGTCCATAATGATTGCAAGTTTACCCCCTTACCTCCTCGATGCGAATCTCACTCACGGGAAGAATTGTTTATTGGGCCGCGTCTCTCGTGCGAAGTCTTCATGTATCTGGCGTGGCGCATCCCATGCAGAAACAAACGCGGTATTCTTGCTTCCAATGAAAGTTCTTGTGATCGACATCGGCGGGACGAATATTAAAGTTGCCGCAACGGATATGCTCGTTCCGGTCAAGATTCCATCCGGCCCGGCGCTTACCGCACGACAGATGGTCGATGATGTGCACGCGGCCACGAAGGGATGGGAGTACGACTGCATCTCGATTGGCTATCCGGGTCCGGTTAATCACGACGCGCCAAAGGCCGAGCCGCACAACCTGGGCCACGGCTGGACAGACTTCAACTACCGGCAGGCGCTCGGAAAGCCGTACCGCTTCATCAACGATGCGGCGATGCAGGCGCTTGGCGGGTACAAGGGTGGACGCATGCTCTTCCTCGGCACCGGCACGGGCCTCGGCTCGGCCATGATCTTCGACGGCATCGTCGTTCCGCTCGAGCTGGCGCATCTCCCGTACAAGAAGGGCTGCACGTATGAGGAATACATCGGCCTGGCCGGGCTCGAGCGTCGAGGCAAGAAGCGTTGGCGCAAGTCGGTGCTCGACGTCATGGAGCGTCTCCAGGCGGCGATGGTCTGCGATTACGTGCTGCTGGGCGGAGGCAATGCCAAGCTGATGGGCGACCTGCCGTCGGGAGTGATCATGGGAGCGAACAGCAACGCGATTGAAGGCGGCCTCAAGCTCTGGGACACGCCCGTTCCCGCGGCGACCTCATCGAAGATCGCAAAGCGCTGAACGTAGACTGAAAGAGGATGCATCATGGCCAATCGATATGGCGAGGCGGCACTATTAACTGCTCGCGCTGAAGCAGAGTACCGCAGCCATCCTAATCGTCCTGGTCATCCAGGCGATCGGTGGAGCGAGATGATCAAGAGTCTGTATCCGACAAGCCCCAGTGCACAGCGGAAGAGCGGGCCACGACAAGCCTTCCTCAGTCTTTGCGAGGCAGGCCTGGTGAAGGGGATTCCAGCAGGTCAATATGCTCCCTCAAATAAGGACAAGGGATATGCCATGCGCGCTGTCTCCCTGCTGGAGGCCGGAACGCATATGACCGTTCATGGCCTGTGGGCGGAAGTAACCGACGGCGAGGAGATTCCGCATGCTGGCCAGATGGATGTCGTGCTCGCGCTCTGGAAAAATAACCTGATCGTTCGCAGGAGGTAATTGATGGGTGTTCCTGAATCGAAGCCGGAGTCAATCGCTCTACGCTCACAAGGGATAGATGACCGGGGCAGGTCAATAGCATCACCTCTGCGGTAAGATTAGGGCCATGGTGAACCACCACAGGGTTTTCGGGATAGAGCAGATTCGCATTGGCTGCTTCAAGTCCTACTTTGGCAAGGCTGCCTTGCTTGCTGGCGTTGTGACGATGTTTGCGGCCACCGGAGGCTGCAAAACCGCCCCTGCTCCAGCCTCGGAGGCACTTGCAACGAGTGCAGTTTCAGCGCAGGACCCGGCTAGCCCGGCTGCTGCACCCTTTACAAGGAAGCATATCTACTCTGAGATTACCGACCCGCGCGCGGATATAGCCGCAGCGTTCAAGCAGGCGAAGCGGGAGCACAAACGTGTCCTCCTCGACTTTGGCGGCGACTGGTGCGGCGATTGCCAGGTGCTTGATATCTACTTTCATCAAAGCCCTAACCAGGAACTTATCCAGAAGAATTATGTTCTGGTAGACGTCTTCATTGGGCAGATGGACAAGAACCTGGAAGTGGCCTCGAAGTATGGCGTGCCCATCCAGAGGGGTGTCCCCGCGCTCGCCGTCATCGATGCGAACGGGAAGGTGCTCTACTCGCAGGCGACTGGCGAATTCAGCAACATGCGCCGCATGGATGCCCAGTCCGTGACCGACTTCCTGACCAAGTGGAAGGCTTAGAGCATTTCTCCTGCTGTGCGCCGGATGACGTATGCGAGTGTCGTTTTTCTTGGGAAAGAATGACATCGGGACCCCTTGTTTCGGGATACATCTACAGGAGAAATGCTCTAGGCCGAAGAGTCGCAAGCACTTCGCAATCACTTCATTTTGGAGGTGCCGATCTTGAATGACGCGCCGTCCAGGGTACCGCGGCGATCCCATGATTTCCAACGGATCCTGCCGCACACGCTCGGTAGTATTCTGGTCCGGGCGGTTGCCCGTGCCCTGGATCATGACTGCGTCAACATCGCACAGTCTGCAGCGTACTCGGCGATGGTGGCGCTCTTCCCGGCATTGATCGTTGCTGCGGCTGCTGTGTCATGGTTGCCGGACAGTACGCCGCTTCGACTCCAGCTGGCAAGCTTCTTCAACCGAATCCTGCCCACGGATGTAAGCCCGATTCTCCAAAGTTACTTCGACACCACGCCGCACAGCAGCCACTCCGCTCGTGCGCTGACCCTCGGCATCTTGGTCAGCCTCAGCGGAGCTTCCGGTGTGATCGCTACATTGATGGAAGGGATACGCCGGGCGTATCAACTACCGGAAGACTGCTGGACCTTCTGGCAACGCAGGCTGCGCGCGCTCTTGCTGGTTCCACTGTCGCTGGTGCCGCTGGCCGCTGCCAGCCTGCTCGTCGTCTTCGGCCACCTGCTGACGATGTGGCTTGCGATGCACGTGATGGAGTCGATCCGCACCGCTGTCTTCATCGTCGCGTTTGTGATCCGCTGGGGAGTTGCGCTCGCTGGCAGCGTCGGCCTGATTGCACTGCTATACCACATGGGAACGCCCAAGCGGCAATCCTGGCTGAGCGTACTTCCCGGTGCCGTCGTCGCTACCGGGTTATGGTTTCTAACCACGCTGGTCTTTGGCTGGTATGTCACACGCTTCGCCAATTACGGCCAGGTCTATGGATCGCTTGGCGCCGGGATTGCGCTGCTCTTCTGGCTCTACATTATTTGTCTCAGTGTGCTCTGCGGGGCGGAGTTCAATGTGCAGTTCCACCTCCGCTTCGATCCGGAGTCTCCTTTATTCAAAGGGTAGGGCTCCCCGCAGGTCGCAGTTGACGAATAGAATAGCTTTCGAGAGCACAACTTCAATGGTCAGACCAGTAGCCGCTCAGGCCGCGCTGGTTGGAAAGAGTTCGGAATCCCTACATGACTCCTGCTATGCCGCACCTCGAAGGGAAGCCTGCTGCCGTGTCCGCTACGCCTGCTCCTGAATCTGTTTCGCTCCTTATGCCCAAGACCGTTCCCAGGAGCGAGTCATTCGCCGCGCCGGAACAGGTTCGCCGGGCCAAGATCGTCGCTACGCTGGGACCGTCCTGCAGCACCGAGCCTGTATTCCGCGAGCTCGTACGAGCCGGGCTTGATGTCGCCCGCTTGAACTTTTCGCACGGCACGCATGAGCAGAAGGCGGAGTTGATCCGCATGGTGCGCAAGGTAGCGCGCGAAGAGGGCAAGCCGATCTGTATCCTTGCCGACCTGCAAGGCCCTAAGATCCGAACCGGAAAGCTTGAGGGTCACAAGCCTGTTCTTTTGATTGCGGGCAACCGTCTGAGGATTACGCCGCGTGAGATCGCAGGGACTGCGGCGCTGGTGGGAACGACCTTCACGACGCTCGCCGAGAATCTTGAGCCGGGCTCACGCATCCTGCTTTCGGATGGGCTGATTGAGCTGCGGGTCGACGCGGTCGAAGGTGGCGATGTGATCTGCGAGATCATCAACGGCGGCATGCTGGGCGAAAACAAGGGCATCAATCTTCCTGGCATTGCTGTCAACGTACCCTCGCTGACCGAAAAGGATGAGGAAGACCTGATCTTCGCGATCGGAGAGATGGTTGATACGATCGCCGTCTCCTTCGTTCGCACCGCGGCGGATGTTCGTCACGTCAAGAACCGTCTCGCGGCTCTCAACTCCGATGCGTGGGTGATCGCAAAGCTCGAGAAGCCGCAAGCGATCGAGCATCTCGATTCGATTCTCGAAGTGGCCGATGGCATCATGGTCGCTCGCGGTGATCTCGGTGTCGAGGTGCCGCCGGAGAAGGTGCCGGCCATCCAGAAACACATCATCCGGCGTGCAGCGGAGTTCCGCAAGCCGGTGATCACGGCGACGCAGATGCTGGAATCGATGATTGAAAACCCTCGGCCCACACGCGCCGAAGTCTCGGATGTGGCGAACGCGATCCACGACGGTTCGGATTCTGTGATGCTTTCGGCTGAGACCGCTGCTGGGAAGTATCCCGTCCAGTCGGTCGCTATGATGTCTAAGATTGTCGTCGAGACCGAGTATCAGATGCGGATCGATCCACCGCTCAGCTTTCCGCGTCCGCGCAGTCCACGCCTGTCCGTGGCCGAAACGATCTGTGAGTGCATGGCGCATGCTGCAGATGATCTGGATGTTGCAGCGATCGCCATCTTCACGGAGACCGGCGGCACGGCGCGACTGCTCTCGAAGTACCGGCCCGCGCCGCCCATCTATGCGCTCTCGCCGTTTGAGAAGGTCATCAATCGGGCCATGCTGCTCTGGGGAACCTATCCTATTCTTTGCGACCGTTTCGAGGACACGGACATGCTCGTCAGCATGGCCGAGGAGATTCTCGAGCGTCTCGGCTACGTGCGCCAAAGCCAGGTGCTTGGCATTGTTGCGGGGACGCGCACACGGTCCGGTGCCACCAACTTCATGCGGCTCCATATGGTGGGCGACCGCGATGCCGAAGTCGGCAAGACCAAAGAAGCAAAAAGCGAAAAGGTGTAGCCGGTAGGCACATGTCAACGAACGGCACGCGCCTCTCTCGTGACCTGTTCTCCTCCCTTCCCCTCAACTCTGTCCGCCTGAGCGAAGTCGAGGACCGTAGAATCACAGTATGGCCCTTACCCCGGAAGACCGCGCCCGCAGAATTAGAGTCATTATCTTCGACGTTGACGGCGTCCTTACCGACGGCCAGATCTTCGTGATCCCTGGTCCCGACGGTCACGGCATCGAGGCCAAGGGCTTCGCTGCCCATGATGGCCTTGGCATCTCGCTTGCCCGGCTCGGCGGTCTTCGCGTAGGCATTATCACCAAGCGCCAGTCGCAGACCGTGGCGATCCGCGCCAAGGACCTGAAGCTTGAATTCATCTACCAGGGTCAGAGCCATAAACTTGCCGCTATGAACGAGATCGTCGCCAAGGCAGGGATCACGGTTGACGAGTTGGCCTACGTGGGTGATGACATCGTCGATCTTCCCATCCTCCGCGTCTGTGGCCTCGCTGTTGCAAGCGCCAATGCTCGTGAACAGGTCAAAGTAGCCTGCCATTACACGACGCCGCACGCAGGCGGAGAAGGCGCTGGTCGCGATGCGATCGACTTCATCCTCAAGGCGCAGGGCTCGCTCGAGCGCGTCATCGAACAATATCTCGAAGCCGATAACTCCGCCGCCGCTTCCTCGGACGTAGGTGCTGGAAATATGTAGGATGCTGGAGCCTGCAGGCAAAGAAAAGGCGAAGCGACGGATTACAATTAAACCATGCAGATTCCCTCCGAGCTAGCCTGGGCTCACCCTGTTACGGCGGAGTGGTTCGTCCGCAAGTTCGGGACGCCGACGGAGCCCCAGACCCATGGCTGGCCGAGCATCCTGGCGGGCGAGACAACGCTGATCTCGGCTCCGACCGGCTTCGGCAAGACCCTCGCGGCCTTTCTGGTCTGCATCGACAAGCTGCTCCGGCAGTCTATCGAAGGATCGCTGAATCCCTGCACGCAGGTCGTCTATGTCTCCCCGCTTAAGGCGCTCTCGAATGACATTCAGAAGAATCTCGAGGGCCCCTTGGCTGAGATTCAGCAGCTCGCTCTTGAACGAGGCTATCTGTCGACCGGGATCCGTACTGGCGTCCGCACGGGCGACACGCTGCCCAAGGAGCGCGCGGCGATGCTCAAACATCCGCCGCACATCCTTGTGACCACCCCGGAATCGCTTTACATCCTGCTGACCGCAGGCAAGTCGCGCGAGCATCTGCGCCGCGTTCAGACGGTCATCGTCGACGAGATCCACGCCATCGCCGACGACAAGCGCGGCGCACATCTGGCGCTCTCGCTCGAACGTCTCGAAGCACACGTCTGTGGCGAAAACAGGCTCTGTCCGGGAGCGTTCCTGAGTGGCCTGGCAGCACCACCGCAGCGCATCGGCCTCTCCGCGACCCAGAACCCGATCGAGCTGGTCGCCAGCTTTCTGACCGGGGTTCATCCGTCGCGCAGGCCCGCAACGGTCGTCCAGGTGGGCCAGCGGCGTGAACTGGATATCGCGATCGAAGTTCCCAGCGACGAGCTTGGCTCCGTCACGAGCAACGGCATGTGGGAGGAGATCTTCGACAAGCTCGCAGGCCACGCCCAGAATCACCGGTCCACGCTCGTATTTGTGAATACGCGGCGTCTCGTCGAAAAGATCTCCTTCGCCCTTGCCGAGCGTCTCGGACTGGAGCATGTTGCTGCTCATCATGGATCGCTCTCGCGCACGTTGCGACTCGATGCGGAGCAGCGGCTCAAGCGCGGCGAGATCAAAATTCTGGTTGCAACCGCCTCGCTCGAACTCGGCATCGACATCGGCGATATCGACCTTGTCTGCCAGATCGCGAGTACCCGCGCCGTCGCTGTTGCGATGCAGCGTGTGGGCCGTGCGGGCCACTGGCGTGGCGCCATCCCTAAAGGACGCCTCTTTGCAACTACTCGCGACGATCTGCTCGAACAGGCGGCCCTGGTGCGCAAGATGCGTGCGGGCGAGCTCGACCGGCTGGAGATTCCGCCGCAGCCAATGGATATTCTGATGCAGCAGGTTGTCGCCTGCTGCGGTGCGGAGTCCTGGGAGCAGGAGGCTCTCTATAACGTTCTCCGGCGGGCGTACGCCTACCGCGATCTCACCCGCGAGCACTTTGACGAGCTGGTTGCGCTGCTCAGCAACGGTATTGAATCGAGTCGCGGCTGCTACGGTGCATACCTGCTGCACGATGGCATTCAAGGCCAGCTTCATCCGCGTCGCGGCGCCCGCATGATCTCGATCTCGAACGGCGGTGCGATCCCTGATACGGCATTGTTCAACGTCATTCTGCAACCCGACGGCATACAGATTGCCACGCTCGACGAGCACTTTGCCGTCGATTCGAGTGCCGGCGACGTCATCCTGCTCGGCAACACGAGCTGGCGCATCCAGCGCGTCGAAGCCGCGGGGCGTGTGCTGGTCGAGGACGCTCACGGCGCGCCGCCAAGCCTGCCGTTCTGGGAGGGCGAAGCGCCGCAGCGGACTGCGGTGCTGTGTGATGGCGTCGGCGAACTCCGGGAGCAGATCTCCGCGCTGACGCCCACTGTTTCGCCTGGCTTCATCTCCGCATCGCAGCCTGAAGTCGCTGCCGCCATCGCCCGGTTGATGGCCGTCTGCGGTGTCTGTCCGGCAGGAGCGCAGCAGCTTATTGCGTACATCGTGACTGGACGCGCCGTGCTTGGTGCTGTCCCTTCGAAGACGACGATCATCGCGGAGCGCTTCTTTGACGAGGGTGGCGGGATGCAGTTGATTCTCCACGCGCCGTTTGGCGGACGCATCAACAAGGCGTGGGGGCTGGCGCTGCGAAAGCGCTTCTGCCGCGGTTTCAACTTCGAACTGCAGGCTGCGGCAACGGACAACGGCATCAACATCTCGCTCGCCGAGCAGCACAGCTTTCCGCTCGCCGACGTCTTTCACTTTCTGACTGAACACACTGCGAAGGAGCTGCTCGAACAAGCGGCCATCGCCTCCCCGATCTTCAAGACGCGATGGCGCTGGGCAGCGGGCCGAAGCCTGCAGCTACTGCGGTTTTCGAAAGGTAAACGGATTGCTCCGCAGATCCAGCGCACCCGATCCGAAGACCTTATGGCCAGTGTCTTTCCGCAGGCAGCGGCATGCTTCGAGACGATCGTTGGCGACATCCAGATTCCCGATCATCCGCTCGTCCGCGAGGTGATGCAGGATGTCCTCCAGGAGGCCATGGATCTCGAAGGCCTGGTGGAAGTCCTCAGGGGCATTCGGGACGGGAGCATTCGCTGTCTTGCCGTCGATACGCCGGTTCCATCGCAATTTGCGCATGAACTGCTGAACGCGAACCCCTACGCGTATCTCGACGAGGCTGGACTGGAAGAGCGCCGCGCGCGTGCCGTGTCCACGCGGCAGACACTCCCGGACAGTGTGCTGCAAGGAGCAGGCAAACTGGACCGGAACGCCATCGACACCATCCGGCGCGAGTGCTGGCCCGACCTCCGCGATGAGCACGAACTCCACGATCTCCTGCTAGGGCTGGTTGCGCTGCCAGTCCCGGCAATTGATCTCGCCGCAGGCCCTGCGAACGACACGCGGCACTGGCCCGAGTTTTATGACCGGCTCACCCGATCCGGCCGCGTCCAGACGATCGATTGCGGCGGAAAGTTATGTTGGGTAGCGACAGAACGCATTCCGCTTACCGCCGCCCTTTGGGGCGGATCGAAGGATGTATCCATGGCTGTCACACATGCAGATGCGATGCGGCAGTGTGTTCGAGGATGGTTACAGATTCTGGGTCCGGTCACGGCTGAAGGCTTCGCACGGCGGCTCGTGCTGGATCCCGCCGCTGTGTTTCAGGCGTTTCTTGCGATGGAGATGCAGGGGCTCCTGTTGCGCGGGAGCTTTGAGCATTCTGCGACAACGCAGGATCATGAGATCGAGTGGTGTGAACGTCGCATTCTGCAGCGCATTCACCGCCTGACGCTCGGCACGCGGCGCTTGCAGGTCGAGGCGGTCACACCGGCGGCCTATATGCGATGGCTGCTGGGATGGCAGCACCTGGCGCTGCAAACGCAACTTAGTGGAGAGGAAGGGGTTCTCGAAGCGCTCTCGCAGCTCGAGGGATTCGAGGCTCCGGCGGTCGAGTGGGAGCGGACGCTGCTTCCCGCCCGTGTCGCTGATTACGATCCACGATGGCTCGATCAGCTTTGCCTCTCAGGTGCGGTGGGTTGGGGGCGCGTCTCGCCGCATCCCGCCTGGTCTGCGGGGGATGGCGCTGCGCCGCGCCGTGTGATCCCGACGAACGCCGCGCCGATCACGTTCTACATGCGGGAAACGGCCGACTGGCTGCCGCACGCGCTGGCGCTCCTGTGTGTCGACGAGACCAAGCTGCAGCAGGCGCTCAGTGCCGGAGCGCTCGAGGTTCGCACACTTCTCCAGCAGCGCGGAGCCTGCTTTTCAAACGATATACAGCGCATCCTGAACCTCACGCGCGCCGAGACGCAGCATGCGCTGTGGGAGCTCGCTACAGCAGGGCTCGCCTCCGCGGATGGGTTCGATCAACTCCGCGCGATGATGGATCCGCGCCGCAAGCCAACAACGACGGTAGCTGAGAAGAAAGCCCGCAGCACCGCAGGCCGCTGGTCGCTCTTCAATGCGGAGCTCCACGCAGCCTCGACGGCGATCGAGCGCGCGCGCCGTACGGATGCAGCCCTTGAATCCGCTGCCCGGATGTTGCTTTCGCGCTATGGCGTGCTCTTCCGCGACCTGCTCGTCCGGGAATCGAATGCGCCGAAGTGGCGCGATCTCCTGGGGATCCTTCGTCGGCTTGAAGCTCGCGGCGAGGTGCGTGGCGGCCGCTTCATCTCCGGTTTTGGTGGAGAGCAGTTTGCGCTTCCCCACGCGGTAGACAGTCTTCGCGCGGGTCGTCATCGTGAGTCGCCGGAGATCCTTATCGTCGCGGCTGCGGATCCGATGAATCTGGCCGGAATCGTTGTGCCTGGTGAACGCATCAGCGCACTTCCCGGGAGGCAGGTACGCTTCCAAAATGGAGCCGTGTTTAGTGAGGAGTGCGCTCCAACGCTGGCGCGCCTAGTCCCCGTTAAGAGAGACCCGTTGAAGGACATCCTGGCAGGCGTTCTGCCGCCTCCTGCCGCGTTACCGCTAAGATTGTTTTAGATGCCGAACGGGAAACAACCCGCCAAAGATGGAGAGGTAGCGCAGGAGCAAGCTCCCACCGGCGAACTCGCCCCGGAGGAGTTTTATTACGAGGGGCCGTATCTCGTCTTTACCGCGGCCTATCACCTGAAGCGTGGATACTGCTGCAACTCGGACTGTCGCCACTGTCCGTACCGCGAATAAGGTCAGTGGGCTGCAAGGACAGCATCGGTTCTTGCGGCAGCGGTGGTAACGACCGGTTGCTGCCCTTGATGCATCGCCTTCGCGGTGAGCACAAGGAAGGCGACCCGCGGATCCGTTCTGTACTTCGAAAGGTCCGGATCCGCTTTCATATGGCCGACGATGTCGAATCCATTTTCACTTGCCATGGCGAGCGAGTGCAACATTTCCTCAATCTGTCCGCGTTGCGCATAAAGCTTTGCCATCTCGAAGGAAAAGCGCGCCCGATCTTCCACGGAGAGAATGTGCGCCGCGATGCCAGAGCCGCTGGTGTGCTGCAGGACAAGTGGATCAAGCTTCAGCGCCTCGTCCGTCTCGCGACGTGCTCTCTTGTAATCTTTTATCTCGAAGTAAGCCGTGCCGAGGTTCGCATGGAAGACTGCGATCGACTTGTCGGCCTTAACAGCCTTCTTGTAGCCGCTGATCGCGGTGCTGTACGCGCTACGCAGGTATTCCGTCGCTGCGAGATTGTTCCACCCTTCCGCGTTGCGCCGATCCATCTTGACCACCTGGCGAAAGTACATGTTCGCGAGGTCGACGTTGCGGAGTTCCAACTCAATCAGGCCGAGTTTATTCATCAGGGCCACAGGATTGCCGCCGCGTTTTAGGGCATAGTTGTAGAAATCCAGCGCATCCTCCGGGAAGCGCCGGATTCTGAGCAGGTCGGCCTGCTCCTCGAGCGCTTTGGGTGAGGCGGTAGCGGGATCGGCCAGATGGACTTCCACATTATGCCACTGTGGGTCATCATGCCGGCGATCTCTCGAGGCCTGACCGCCGTGTGGCGCTTGCGCTGCAAGCAGGGAGGAGAAGAGGCAAAGGCTGAGAGCCAGGTTGAGCGTGGGAAGACTTGGTTTCAGAGGGCACATAGCGGCAACTCCGGATCGACCGGCCATCATGATGCTCCGTCCAGACGCTGCTGTCAAATGCTCTGTTCAAGGCGTCGGTGTAGACCCGGAGGGAGATGCCGGTTGGAGCACGGAAGTAGCTGGCGGAGGAGCCTGGGCGGCGACCCGCACGGCCACGCGAGGAAAGCTGAAGCTGCCCCCCGCATCATCGATCACATTGATTTGACAGAGGTAAGCGCCGGGTTTGAGCTGCATCAGCGGGACATCGAACTGGAAGGCAATTGCCCCGCGCTCGGGAGTATTGATCGTCGTAGCCTCCACTAACGGGGTCTCGTAGACCTTGGTCCCGCTGCTCAGAAATTCGATGCTGGTGAGCACCCGCACGGGTCCGTTATCACGCCGGGTGAGGCCGGGCGCGGCGGCAGGCAGTGCCGCTGCTTTCTGCTTTGCGGGATCGTAGACCTCATACAAGAAGTACAGGTGCTGATCCTGACGGAAGACATGGGGCACATTTGGAATCCATTCCACGCCATCGCGGATCAGAGGATTAAGCGGCTTCTTTGCCGGGTTCGGAGAACGCTGGCTCGCAAGCACAATGGAACTCAACTTCAGCGGGCTCTTGCGCAAGTCGGGAACCTGCAGGTCGGTCTCGAAGCTGCCCATCGCCCCTGTCTGATTCTCCCGGACGGCGAACTTCAGATGGTATTTGCCAGGGGCAAGCGTGAAGCCGGTCGAGTATTGGATGTTCTTGCGCCGCACCTGCTGGGCCGGGTCGAGTTCGAGCTTGACTGTATCGCGGACGTTGCCGACGGGAATGTTTTCCGCGTTCTTCACCTGTCCGATCACATCGAGCGTCGCCTTGTCGCGATCGCCATTCTGCACGAACGGAATCTGCGAGCCCGGCACGATCAGCGATACGGGAACGAAGAACCTGTTGCTTTCGAGACGGAAGTAGAGAGCCTGCAGGTAGACGGCGACGTCGGTGACCGGCAGATCGCTGCGCAGCTGCTCGGTAAGCTGGAGTTCACGGTCTTCGGTCTTCGCGTGCTGGAAGTCTGCGGGCGCGTAATATCCAGGGCGGTAGTCGAGCCTTACGTCATTACGGTTCAGCTTGACGGTGAGGTGGCGATAGCTTCCATCGCGGGCGGTGTTGGTGGAGTGAAAGCCGAGAATGTAGTACGCCTCGGTGTCGCGCTGAATCTGCTGAAACGCGGGAGCGAAGTCGTTGGAGTCGAAGAAGGCCTTACCGCCGGTGTCGGACGAAAGCGTGCCGAGCACCTCCTGCGAGCCGAAGTTCGCGTCCAGTTGACTCTGCATCGCGCCGCCCGAGTAGGCCGCTGTGCCGCGCAGGCTGCCGGTTGAGGCGTTGCCGACGGGCGGCAAAGCTTCGAGACCGCGCGAGTCCACGCTGTAGATAGCCATGTTCGCTTTAACCGCTTCATTCGTGGCTGCGCGCATGCTGGCCTGGTTCTCAATCCCTTGTCTCGCCAAGCCACCGCTGAAGTAGAGGAGGCTTTTGCGCTGATCTACGCGCTCGAGCGACTTGGCGATGGAACGGATGGCATAGAGCTCGCGGTCCGTGTTCAAGCTGTTGTACTCGCTATCGTCCGCGGTGAAGGAAGAACTGTTGTCCGCCGTCCCACCGGAGTTGCCGCCTTGATTGCCATTGGCAAGGCCGGTGCCTTCCGTCCCGTTGTACTTGCCTACTCCAAGAAGCAGCCTGGCTTTGTCGGCGGTGAAGTCCTGGTCCATACTGAGGCCGGTCGACATGCTGACCAGCGCAACCAGATCGGCGGGCTGCATCTTTTTATTTATGTAGTTCTGGGCGGCTTCGACAGCGCGGTCGACATCCTCCGGCTGCATGCTGCTGAGATCGAAGAACATGACGATCAAACGATGGTCGCGGAGCGCACCCGAGTTCGCTGCGAGGTGTGGATCGAGCAGGTCTGCAATCGTCGCTTTCCCGCTCACTGTGGCGTTCTCATGCAGGACCGCGGCATCGTCCACATTCTGGTAGTCGAAGCTTGCGATCTGCTGGGGTTTGCTGTTTTCAAGGATCGTGAAATCACTTGCCTTCAGCCCTTGCACCACCGCACCGGTTTTCTTGTCACGCACAACAACGTTGGTGAGGACGATGTCGGTCTGAACCTTCAGGGTGAAGGGTGGGGCGTTTTGCTGCTGCGCCGTTGCGGGTAGCGTAGTCGCGAGAAGCACGGCGAGCAGCGCCGCGAGGGGACGTCGTTTCGATCGCATAATTGCCCGCATTCTGCTGCTCTTCATCGTTCACCTTTTCTGATGATAGGTCCTGCCGGACGGGCGCTCTGCGCGGGCGGCGGTCACTTCGTGACGTGTATACCGGTCGTGGTGGTACAAGCTTCTTGCGTCCTCCCGCTGGTCGGCACAGACGATCGCTTGCGACCAGCGGGAGCACCTCGCAAGCGATTCGTGCGGCAGGGACCATGCCCTAGAACCGGTACCGCGCGCTGACGCTGATGTTCCGCTGCGCCGCGGTCGAGGTGACCTGGCCGAAGGTGGGCGAGTTCAGCGTGGCATCGATACCGGAGTACTGCACCGTGTTGAAGACGTTGTTCGCCGTCACCCGCGCCTCGAAGGAGCGCGTATCCCCGAGGTCGACCGTTCGCGAAAGGGACGTGTCGATGCCAACGATTCCGGGACCTTCGATCGACCCGCGCGAAGCCGTTCCGAAGCCGTTCGCGGGCGCGGCGAAGGCTGCCGGATTGAACCATTGCCGGATCCGGCCCGCGCCAGAAATGGGGGCGGCAAAGTTACGGTCGGGGCGCAGCGTGTTGTTGCTCCCCGTATTGGTCTCGGCGATCGTGGCGAGATAGCGCGGCGTGTAGTAAGTCCCGGTCGCGAAGGTGTAGTCGCCTGAGACTGAGAAGCCGTCGAGCGCCTTCGCCCAGAATCCATCCTTGCTGAAGAAGGCGCGGTTAGGACCGAAGGGAAGTTCCATCACCCAGTTCCCCGTAACCTTGTGCCGCACATCGAAGCTGCTGTTGCCCTCCTCCGCATTGAGATCGAAGTCGTTCTGCGCCGGCACGGACGCACCGCCGCCGATCGAAGAGGCGTTGTCGATCGAGTGGCCATAGAGATAGGTGGCCTGGAGGGAGATGCCTTTCTGGAGCCGTTTCCGCACATTCACGCTCAACGATTCGAAGCGCGAGTAGCCCAGCGAATCCTCATAGTTGAAGGGCTGGGCCGAGGTGTTGAGCAGGCCGATAGCCGTCCGGTTAGGAGCGCGCACGATGTCCAGTGCGCCGCCCTTCGCGCCATTGAAGCCGATGTTCGTCACGATGCCGAGCGGAAAGGTCTTCTGCAGATCGAGGTTCCAGATCTGCACGTGGCCCAGACGGTAGTTCGGGTTGACCGCGTAGTTGTTCTGGACAGGAGCGGTCGAGCAGTTGAATGCATTCGCGAGCGTGAATATCCCGCAGCCCTGCTGGTTGACGATGTTTGTCTGGGTCACGGCGAACGGCGGCTGGAAGGCGAGTTGACGAGCGAAGCTGGCATACTGCCCGGTGTTGAAGTTGATACCGTAACCGCCACGTAAGACGGTGTTTTTCAGATGTCTGACACGATAGGCAAAACCGAAGCGCGGCGAATACAGACTCTTATCCGGATTGACCAACGATCGCTGGAATCGAAGACCGCCGCTGAAAGGCCCGCTTTGGCCGGGCAGTACGGCCGCCACCTGGGTGAAGTCGGCGTTGTGGTCGAGATTGACCAGCCGGTTGTACTTCTCGACATACGGCGCGAAATACTCGTAACGAACGCCGAAGTTCAGCGTCAGGCCGGCGAGTGCGCGCCAGTCGTCCTGGGCATACCAGTCGAAGACGTTAGCCCGCAGATAGGTCTTCTGCAGTCCGGCCTGGACGGCAGACTGCTGCGGCAGCCCGAGTAGAAAATCCGCGAAGCCCGCGCCGCTGGGCTGCTGGGCGGTTGTCCCCCGCGAGGGGGCCGCAGCTGCGGGACTCTGTGTCGCGTATCCGGTAAACGTGAATGCTCCAAGCACATTAGACGCGCCAAGACTGTCCGCATGGACGCGCCGGATATCCCCGCCAAAGCGCATGTTGTGTTTCTTATGATTCCAGCTGACGAAGTCGCTGAAGGAGATCGTCTGATTGATGGATTCGCTTGGCGGGGTCTCATTCAGGCTGGTAAAGCCGGCAAAGGTCAGCGTCGGCACGCCGTAGTTGAAGGGGTTGCCCTGGATCACCGCGCCGCCGACAACAATCCCGGCCTCGATCGCAGGATTGACGGCGCCGTGCGTCAGGTAGTTGCGCGTGACCGCATGCGATCGGTTCCAGTTGATGGAAGCGTTGTTCGTGAATCGCCCATAGCCAACGGTGTAGCCTGCCGTTACTCCGTACCCGTCTGATACGGTGGCTCCGCCAAGCGGAAGAAAGATGTTCCGGCTGTCGCTGGCTGCATGGGAGTAGCTGCCGTTGAAGTTGATGTTCTGGCGCAGCGTCTTCGATGCATTGGCTGCCTGCTGCCTGCCAAAACCACCAAAGCCCGTCGCGTTCTGCCCGAAGTTCCGCACGAACCGAAGTGCGGCCTGCGTGGCATTCGATCCGGCCGTCGTGATGGTCTGGTAGTTATATCCCTGGGTCCCGACCAGCGGGATATTCGGCGCTGGATAGTACTTCAAGAGCGCGAGTGCCTGGGCCGAGAGCCGCGGTGTCGGAATCACGTTGTTCTGAAACTGCTGCCTGGTCTTCGGGTCGAAGAGGGGTACGGCCGCGGCTGCGCCGTTTACCCCCTGGGTGAGCTGCGAGAAGTCTCCGCTCCGTTCAGCCAGCGTAGGCACGGTACCGTAGAAATTTTGCGGATTGATGTTCCGCTGCCCGGTCACGTTGAAGAAGATGAACTGCTTCGAACTGGCTTTGACCAGGCCCGGGATCGATGGCGATCCGGTAAACGTCACGCCAAATCGATTGGAGCTGTACGACGGCTTGATCTCGGGTGCGCCTGTCAGAGAATATGTATTTGCATTCAGCGCTCCATTGCCGCCCTGGTAGAAGATCGCTCCATGAGGCTGCGTCGGATTGAATCCCCGAAAGCCTCCGCCTCCGCCGCGACCACCACCACCCCGTCCCCCAAAGCCGCCGCCAAGGCCGCCCATCATCCCGCCCAGCATGCCCGCAACGGTGCCCGCCATGTCTCCTGCCGCGCCACCCTGACGCTGTGCCTGCGCGATGGCGTCCTGGACTCGCTGGCGGATCTCATCCTCGCTGAAATTTGCCAAGCCATTGGTCTGGCCCATTTGTCCGCTCACCGCCACGGAATCGGTTGCAAGCGCACCGTCGCCAGTGCCTATGCCGGAGACGATGGGCATCTGCGTCCCTGCGTTGGTACCAGCCGCACTTGCGTCCGCCAGGCTGGCATCGCCAGCAGTCACGTTGAGCGATTGCAAGCCACGTGCGACCAGGCCTGCAACTGAACCCGCAGCTCCCGGCTTGGCCGCCTGCTGCGAGGCCGCCACACGGGACGCCAGCTGCAGGGCGAAGTCCGCCACTTGCTCCGGCTTGCCGCCGTTCTGACTGGCGGAGTTCAGCAGGACCTCCGCTGTTTCACTGGCGAAGGCTGCCAGTTCCGCTTTGAGAACGTAGCGACCATTGCGTGGAATCAACATCGCGAAGGCGCCTGCGATGTCGGTGGTTGTGGCGTACTTCTTTCCTGTGAGCGTGTTGGTTGCGGTGATGCTCACACCGGGAAGCGGAACCATTCCGGATTTTGCGGTTCCACGGATCATTCCGCCCTGCGCCGTAGTCACGGTCAGGGTAGCAGGCGAGGGTGAGGCGGGAGCGGAGGCAGGGGGTGCGGGCGTTTCGATCTGGGCGAAGCAATTCATGCTTAGCGGACCCAGTGCGAACGCCGCCAGGACAAGCAAGACCATCCAGCGCTCACTGACGCTCTTTCCCTCGTTGCTCGCTCCCACTGCATTCCTCGTCCTGAAGATCACTTCGGCTCCGCAAGGGTGGGTGGAGCGCCCACGCCGACGCTTCCATCAGGGTGGCGCCGGCGCTGCCGTGCCGCGGGATCCATTATCGCAAGCTCGGTCGGCACGAAGATGCCGTTCTTCAGTTCGCCTTTTCCTGCGACGGTGTCGCCGGCCTTGATGTCGAGCAGGGTAATACTCTCCCCGGCGTTAGCGCTTGATCGAGGACCGCTATTGGGTACGGTTCCGCTTCCGTCTATCATGGCCTGCAGCGGTCTTCCTCCCTTGCGGAAAGAGGTGCTCTCATCGACCGCGATGATCTGGCTGACGCCGTCCGGACGCTGGATGGTAAGCCGCAGCTCATCGATTGCCGTGACCTTGCCGGCGATGTAGACCTTGCCCAGACCGTCACGCATCTGCTTGACCTGATCGGCACTGATGATCATCAGGAAAAGGGCATGAACGGTTCGGGTGGGAGCATCGAGAACGCCCATGGCACCGACGCTGTCACCCACCCGGACCTCCGTGATCCGGACCGGCTGCCGGTCCTTCACGATGCGCGTATTGCTGCTTACTGCGACCTGGTAGCTGGCCCCTTTATCGGTCTTGATTGCCAGGTGATCGCCGGTCATCGAGATCGAGATCGAGATCACGGCACCGCGCACCATCTGCCCGCCTGCAAGTCCAGCAGTCTCCGGAGACTCCTCCTCCTGAGCCGCTATTCTGCCGCCCCCGAGAAGAGCGAAGCCCGCAGACAAAATGCAGAGCAGCACGCACCATGTACTCAGTTGTCGACCCGGCCGTCGTCTCATCCGCTTCCGCCTCGATGCACCTCTGTGCTGGTTTCCATACAGACGCTTTTCCGGATGGAAAGACGCTACGCTATGGTAAATCGCTGTGCTTCCCCATCCTCACGAACGTCATCCGGAGTGATCGCACAGCCGAAGGAGCGGCGTCCTGCTGCTCGCCTGCGATACACTCCCGCAATGCACGACGTTTCAAGATCACCTCATGTAGAGGGCCATTTCCAGTCTACCGATGTCGTCCGGGATGTCGTGATCGGTCTCTCTGACGGCCTCACCGTCCCGTTTGCGTTGGCGGCAGGCCTCTCCGGCGTAGTGGCCTCGGCGCACATTGTGGTGCTGGCGGGACTGGCGGAGATTGCTGCCGGCTCGATTGCCATGGGATTGGGCGGCTATCTTGCCGCGCGCGGCGACGCGGAGCATTATGTCTCGGAGCGTTTGCGTGAGGAGCGTGAGGTCATCGACCGGACTCACGATGAGGAAGAAGAGATCTACGAGATCTTCGAGGAGTATGCGGTTGATCGGGTGAGCGCAACACTGGTGCTCGAAGCGCTCAAGAAAAACCCGCAGAAATGGGTCGATTTCATGATGCGTTTTGAACTGGGGCTGGAGCAGCCGGCCTCGAACCGTGCTCACCGCTCGGCGCTTACGATTGCGTTCTCCTATATTGCGGGAGGTATGGTTCCGCTGCTGCCGTACATGTTTGTTCGCGACGCAACGCAGTCGCTGCGCCTGTCGGTCGTCATCACTCTCTTCGCGTTAGGGCTGTTTGGGGCACTCAAGGGCAAGCTGGTCGGAACCGGGTGGCTCCGCAGCGCTATCCAGACCGTTACGATTGGCGGCGCGGCGGCTGCAGCGGCCTACCTGCTGGCGCGTCTGCTCAACGCTAACCATGTTTAGGAATACCTGGAAAAATTCCGGTGTTTTCGAAGGGGCGGGACTTCCGTTCGCCACAAATCAACTACGATATAGTGCGTCTCGAGCCCTGGAACATGCGCGCCGCTCAAGGAGGCCTTCCTGACGTTACCCTTGAGTGCCGTCCTTTACGCATCTTTGAGGCAGCCAACGTCGTATACCGAGCATCGCAACACACCAGAGTTCCGAACCCGAGAAGACCTATGCAGACCACATCGACGCAGATTCCGCCGAAGACGACATTGAGCTCCGCACCCCCTGCCACGCTCCTGGCCCGTTTCCAGGCAGTCCGCCAAGCCACCATGCGTCTCTGCGCGCCGCTCTCGCCTGAGGACCTGATGGTGCAGTCCTCGCCCGATGCGAGCCCAGTCAAGTGGCACCTGGCCCATACGAGCTGGTTCTTCGAGACCTTCGTGTTACGGGAGTTCCTTCCGGGATATACGGCGTTTCACCCAGACTTTCACTGGCTCTTCAACAGCTACTACAACTCGCTGGGTGAGATGCCGGAGAAGAAGCTGCGAGCGTCTTTTTCGCGCCCTCCGCTGGAGAGCATTCTTGCGTATAGAACACATGTCGACACTGCCATCGCCCGTCTGCTTGCAACCACTCCGGAAGACGATGCGGCGCGAAGGATCGCTCTTGGCCTTGAGCATGAGCAGCAGCACCAGGAGTTGATCGCCACTGACATCAAGCACGCGCTGTTCACCAATCCACTGCATCCGGCATACCAGGGAAGAGATACTTCGCTCGCGTCCGAGATTATCGCTCCCCCGCAGGATTGGGTGGCTTTTTCTCCCGAACTCACGCAGATTGGAATCACCCCCGACCCGGCCTCGCTCGACAGCTTTGCCTTCGACAACGAGACGCCACGCCATACCACCTACATTGCGCCGTTTCAACTCGCGACGCGCCCAGTGACCTGCGCCGAATACCTCGCCTTCATCGATGACAATGGATACACACGGCCGGAGCTCTGGCTCGCCGAGGGATGGACGACCATGCGCACCGAGGGTTGGCAGGCGCCGTTCTACTGGCGTCGTGATCAAGCGACGAACTCCGGCTGGTCGATCTTTACCCTGGCAGGATTCGAGCCGCTTGACGCGCTTAGCGAAACGCCGGTCTGTCATCTCAGCTTCTTTGAAGCTGATGCCTATGCCCGGTGGGCTGCATGCCGGCTTCCTACGGAGTTCGAATGGGAGTTTGCGGCAACGCAACAAGCGAGTACACCTTCTCAGGGAAACTTCGTCGAGTCAGCGCAGCTCCACCCCACTCCGGCGCGTTCTGAAGCCGGGTTGCAGCAGCTCTTCGGGGATGTCTGGGAGTGGACGCAATCGGGCTACACCGGTTATCCCGGCTACCATCCGTTGCCCGGAGCGCTCGGCGAGTATAACGGCAAGTTCATGTCCAGCCAAATTGTCCTTCGGGGAGGATCCTGCGTGACCCCGGCTACCCATATTCGGTCGACGTATCGAAACTTCTTTGGTCCTGCAACACGGTGGCAGTTCTCCGGAGTGCGTCTGGCCAAGGATGCGGCTCGGTAGTGGGTTCATGTATCTTCCAGTGTGGCTCGATGTCTCATGATTGCTGGAAATGTATCAAGATTGAAGTTCAAACAAGGGAATTCCTGAATGTCGTCTCTCGCGATTGCACCTGAAGTAACTTCTCCCGTAGCCCGTGAAGCCGTCCAGGGATTGACCGCAGAGCCCAAGACGCTGACGCCCTGGCTCTTCTACGATGAGTCAGGATCGCAGCTCTTCGAGCTGATCACCGCTCTTCCGGAGTATTACCTCACGCGGACCGAACGAAGCATTCTGGCCGCGCACGCCGACGAGATGCTTGCACAGGCTGCGGGAGATGCGCGGCATCTGACGCTGGTCGAGCTAGGAGCGGGAACGGCCACCAAGACGGGCATTCTGCTGGCAGCCGCTGTTCGCCGCCAGCGCTCTGTAATCTACCAGCCGGTCGATGTTTCCGAGACAGCGTTGGAGGAGGCCCGCGACAACATTGAGGCAAATATCCCTGGCGTCACTGTGCTTCCGCAGGTGGCAGACTACACGGTCGAGCCCCTCAAGCTGCAGCGGCCTCCGCAAACCCGGACGCTTGCGCTCTATATTGGCTCCAGCATCGGCAACTTTGCACCTGAGGATGCCCATGACGTCTTGCGTAACCTGCGAACGCAGCTCCAGCCGGGCGACAGCCTGCTGCTGGGCACCGATCTCTCGAAAGACGAGCCAACGCTGCTGGCCGCTTACAACGATGTTTCGGGAACAACCGCTGCCTTCAATCGCAATGTCCTTACCCGCCTCAACCGCGAGTTGGGCGCGGATTTTCGTGTCGATTGCTTCGCGCACAAAGCAGTCTGGAATGTTCGCGAGTCGCGGATCGAAATGCATCTGGAATCGATGGTCACGCAGCGCGTGCATCTTCCCGCAAACGCAGGCTGCCCCGCGACCACCATCGCGTTTGCGGCGGGCGAGACCATTCACACCGAGAACAGTTACAAATTCACGGCTACCGCGATCAGCTCGCTGCTGCTGGGTGCCGGGTTCACGCCTGTAAAGACATGGCATGACCCGCATGACCTATTCGCGGTGACTCTCGCCCTCGCCGACTGATCTCGCTCGCTGATAGTCGCCGCTTTTACCGCCGCTCTTGTGAAGCAGAACGATCTCACGGATGCGGATTCCTTTATCCAGCGCCTTCGTCATGTCGTATACCGTTAGTGCGGCAACGGACGCGGCCACCATGGCTTCCATCTCGACGCCGGTTCCTGCAGTTGTGGCTGCGGTCGCTTCGATCGCCACTCCTCCCTCGACGACCGTAGCCCGCACGTCGATGAAGTCGAGCGCCAGCGGGTGGCACATGGGAATAAGCGCCGCCGTCTGCTTCGCTGCCTGGATTCCGGCAAAACGGGCGATTTCCAGCGGATTGCCCTTGGGATTCGCTGGAAGCGCTTTCAACACCGCTGCGGACAGCTCAACGAAAGCTGCCGCGGTTGCCTCCCGCCGGCTCGCTGCCTTGCCACTCACGTCGACCATGTGTGCCTGGCCCGCTTCGTCATAGTGCGAGAGGCCTTCAGTGTCATGGTGCGGGAGGCCTTCACTCATCCGGCCTGAGGGTTTTTCGGTCATTGTCAAAGGCTATCGCAACAGGATGCGGATCACCTCGCCGTTGTGAAATTCCTCTTGATCGGCAGGCAGTAACGCATAGCAGTTAGCGCGGGCGTTCGCAGCGAGGTCGCCTGATCCCTGCCATCCGACCAGCTTGACGTCAACTCCCGTCAGGCGTGCAGGAAGCAGGCGGGTAAGGCCCAGTTTTCCCGGAAGATCTTCGGCCAGCGTTCCTTGGACGAACCGCAGCCCCGCAGCCTCAGCCCCGCACAGCGCCCGGATCATCGGCTCGACAAATACATGGAAGGTGACCTCGGTCGAGACTGGGTTACCGGGAAGACCGAAGAAGAACTGAGGGGGAAACTCACCCGTGGCAGGGAGCCGCCCAAAGACGACAGGTCTGCCCGGCTGCATCTTTACCCCGGTAAAGAAGAACTCCGCGCCAAGCGAATGGAGCACCTCTTCGACGAGATCGTATTTGCCCATCGAGACGCCGCCGGAGAGGATAAGCAGCCCAGCGCCACGTCCAGCTGCGATACTCGCCCGAACAGCTTCAGAATGGTCGCGTGCAATCGACATACGGACCGCCGTGCCACCGGCAGCGGCTACAAGCGCAGCGAGCGCATAGCTGTTCGAATTGCGAATCTGTTGCGGACCAGGCGCCTGGTCCAGTTCGACCAACTCGTCTCCTGTTGCTATGACGGCAACCTGTGGCTTGCGAAAGGCAGAGAGCCGCGCCCGTCCGCAGGCAGCCGCAAGTGCGATTTCTGCGGCCGTAATGAGCGTTCCTTTTCGAAGTACTACGTCGCCGACGTGCGCCTCGCTGCCCCGGGGAACGATGTTCTCCCCGGCTCGAAGCGCAAGGCCTGCGGTGGCGTGGATGACCCCGGCTACTTCTTCCACGTGCTCGACCATGACGACCGCGTCCGCACCAGGGGGAACCGGCGCACCCGTCATGATCTCGATCGCGGACCCTGCCGCGAGCGGGGGGCCCGTCCACACGTCTCCGGCGCGAACCTGTCCGGTGACCTGCAACTTCCGTCCAGAGGCCAGATCCTCTGCACGGACCGTAAATCCATCGCGAGTCGACCGATCAAAGGGAGGCTGATCCCGGTCAGCCGCTACATCCGCTCCGAGGATACGGCCGGCCGACAGCAGCAGATCCACTTCTTCGCACTCGGGCGCAATGACTCCGGCCGCATGGCCCATCAGGAGTGCGAACGCTTGATCGAAGCCGAGTACATTCTGATCCATACTGTCTCCGTGATGTCCTTACCGCAAAAAACCCCGAGCGTCTGTGCCCGGGGCCTTGAGGTTGCGATGTGAAACTACTTCTTTCCGGCCTTGTACGTCGACCGGACCTTGGCCCCGATACCAGTCAGGATATCCCGTACCTCCTGCGCGTGAGGACCGTCCGGAGCAATCTCCAGGTATTGCTGGTACGCCTCCTCGCATCCCGGGGGAGCGGTGATCTTCTGCGTCTTCGAATCAACCGACGCCTTTCCGATCAGCGCCTGGCCCTTGATGTAGTATGCATCGGCGCGCTTCGGATCGGCGGTGATCGCTTTATCCGCAGCGGCACCGGCATCGTCTGTCTTCCCTGCGTTGTAGAGCGTCGCCGCTTCGTTGAAGTAGTACATGCCGGCGTTGGCGGGAAGGGCTTTAGCGGCGGTATCGTAGGCGTCGGCGGCGTTCTTTCCGTCACCCATCTTGCCGTAGGCCTGGCCCATCTGGTTTTCGGCAGCCGCTGCCGTTTCCGGGCTCGGCTTCTTCGAGGCGGCGTTCAACTCGACTGCTTTTTTATAGGAGGTGATCGCATCATTGAACTTCGTCGCGACATCCGGGTCGGTGGCCGGCTTACCAGCTGCTTTGGCGGCCTTCAAGGCAGTATCAGCCGATCCAAGCTGGGAATCTCCAAGCGTCAGCCACAGAATGCCCTCGTCGGGCTTTGTCGTTGTCGCCTGCTTCATGGACGTGATGGCAGAATCATAGTTGCCCGCCTTATTATCGGCCCGGGCCTGGGTCAGCAGGCCGTTGAGATTCGCGATCTTCGAATTGGCCTGAACCGCGTCGGCGTTCTTCTTCTTGTACTCCTCCAGCGTCTTCTTCTCTTCGGGAGACATCTTGTCGAGATACTCCTTGCGTGTCATGTCGAAGTCGACCAGTTTGTCCTCGCCGGCCTTAAAGACCACGCTATCGACAAAATCCAGGCTCTTGTCCGCCTGAAACACGATCGCGACATAGTTATCCGGCTTGATTCCGGTCCCCTTGTAGTTGCCAGTCGCATCGATCGGAAACGTGTATGTGAACTTGCGATCCTTGGCTGCCGATGAGCGATCCGTCGTCAGCTTTACATCGCCGCTGGCAAGGGGCTGGCCGATGGGGTTGGTCACATGCCCATGGATGCTGCCGGCGGCCGCATCCTGTGCCATGGACCGTGTTGGGTGCGCCAGTGTGATCACCACAAAAAGAGCTCCCGCTAGCGAGCTTCCAATGTTCCATCCAAATCGCTTCATGCTGATCGTCTCCCGGCGTCGATGTGCGAACGCTCCTGTTAGCTTACTCATGCTGATGGATGAACTTCTCAAAAAACATTTGATGCATGGATCCCTGGACGAAACGCATGATGTGGCTGTCAGACCGTCATGTACGAGATGGGATCCACCATGCCTGCCTGTCGAAACGCCCGGAGCCGCAGAACACAACTTTCGCATCGGCCGCAAGCAACGCTCTCGCTCGTATAGCATGACCAACTTACATGGAAGGGTGCACCGAGTTCAACTCCCAGTGTGACGATCTCACTCTTCCGGAGGTGGATGAGTGGCGTCGCGATCCGGATATCTCCCTCTCGGGTGCCTTCCTCGATGAGGCGATTGAACGCTTCATAGTATGCGGGCCGGCAGTCGGGATAACCCGAGCTGTCCTGCTCAACGGCACCGATAAAGATGGTCCGCGCCCCCAGGACCTCCGCCCAGCTTACGGCCGCCGAAAGAAAATGAGCGTTGCGGAAAGGAACGTACGTGACCGGGACCTTTGCCCCGATTGTCTCCTCAGCGGGGGATGCAGCTGGAACATCAATCGTGAGATCGGTGAGGGCGGAACCACCAATGCGGCGAAAGAGTTCCAGCTTCAAATGCAGGATCTCCCGTACAGCGACCAGCCGGGCGATCTCCTGTGCCGACTGAAGTTCGCGCGCTTCGGTCCGCTGCCCGTAGCTGAAGTGAATGGCAAAGGTGTCGAAGTCGCGGGCCGCAAGCGCTGCACAGACGCAAGAGTCCATGCCGCCGGATAAACAGACAATCGCCTTTGGGCGCCCGGGGATAGGGGACAGCCCTGCCGGTTCAGGCATCGAACCCTCGGGGAGACGTTCCCAGCTGTTCTTCAGAGATCTCCAGCAGTTCGAGAGCCGCTTCCTGATCCTTACTCCGCACCTGCAGGCGAGAGCGAAACGCCAGCGCCAGCATATTGTTGGCGTTTTCGCCCTGGAGGAAGCACTCGATTCCGGCAGACTCGAGCATCCCCTTCGCGATCTGGGCTGCCGTTGGCTCCAGAAACTTGCCGATGGTTACAAACTGATCTGAGTTCCTAATTGGCGATGTCATCAGGAATCCTATTTTAGCTCCATCGATTGCAGGTGAAACGTGATCGTTCCCCAGAAGAGTCGCGCGCGGATCTGGACCGGGATATGTCGCGCATCGTCGGTGTACCAGATCCATATATTGCCGCGATTTTTGACTATGCCCTCCTCCGCCGTGGGTTGGACGCGAATGGTCTGGAAGGTCCCGGCGGGCGTCTTGATCTCTTCCTTGCCCTCCACTTTCATGATTACAGTGACCGTCCGCATGGAATCCGCCAGCGGAAATTTAATGCTCTGGCCGACGGTCATCCGTTCGGAAGCCGCATAAAAGATGGCCGAGAGCGAATCGGTGACGCAGGCCGGAATCGAGGCGGTCTGCTGCTTGGACGTTCCTTTCACCAGGTTCTTCTCAAGCTGGGTCTGCTTGCCCGTCGCATAGTTAAAGGAGAGATCGCTTGTTACCTTCCGTGGACCCTCCTGCAGCTGCTTGCTGAAACCCGCCGAGCAGCCGGTCGTCGTGTCGAACGCGGACTGGAAGCGATCGATCACCGGAAACAGCATGTTGACTCCTCCCAGTGAGTCTGCGGTCGCGGTGATCTTTTCATGCTTCCCCTGCTGGTCGATATGAAAGACCGCGGTTCCTGCCGTAAACACGCGCCAGTCCACTGTGAAGGTAAGCGTCTGGTGAGCGGGAAAGGCGTACCCGGGTAGGGGCGGCTCAAGGGTGGGGATGGGCTCCCGTACCTGGGGCGTGTGGACAGGTTGCGTGTGGACAGCTTGCCCGTGCAGACGAGAGCCGGCCGGCAGCAGAAGCATCGCGACGAAAAGGAAGATTCCGGTACGGTTCAAATCGGTACGTTTCAACTTAAACAGGCTCACAGACGGTCTTGGAGGTATCAGCGCGTCAAGGTAAAGAAGATCAGTCGAATCGCTAGCGCCGCGTAGATGGCGATGACGCCCGTGCCGCAATTGTACTCGCGGTGCTGGCGGTAGAAGATGAAGGAGAACCGGCCTCGCTCGGCTTCGGTAGGCGCGGGCGTTACCCTCGGCAGCAGCCGCGGCACCCTGGCCGCGTAGGTGTCGAAGCCGGAGAAGTGCTCACGCAGATACTCCTCTTCAGACCGGATGGTCGGCAGATAAATTAGTGCAAACAGGATGGCGAGCGTGACCAGGATGATCCAGCTCCTCGCCGCCGCTGCAAAGCCGAAGGCGATCAGGATCGAGCCGAGATACAGCGGATTTCGAGTATAGGCATACGGTCCGGTGGTCGTGACCTCTGCATTCTTGCGCACATATCCGGCGGCATAGGCGCGCAGCCAGACCCCAGGAATGACCAGAAGGAGACTCCAGAGCATCGAATGCCACGTTGGTCGCGCCAACCAGAGAAAGACGGCGGCGAAGACGAAGCCAGACGGAACGCGAATCCGCCGTGCAATCCTCTGCCATGCAGACCGCTGCAATGCTGTTGGTTCGCTCACCTGTCTCCTTGGATGATGGTCTCCAGACTGTGTGGCGTTGCCTGCATCGCATGGAGCGCGGCAGCTGTGACCTCCTCCACTGTAATCTGCGAAAGCCCCTTTTCCGGGACAGAATGCCGGCGATGATCTTGGCGGCTGGAGCTATGGCGGATTACATCTTTACGCATCCCGTAGGGTCCGGTCCGGTCCGGATCAGTGGGACCGTATAAGGCGACCAGGGGGCGCTGGAGTGCCGCTGCAAGATGCAGCGGACCTGTATCGCCGGCGATGATCAGGCTCGTCCGCCGCAGGAGCACGATCAGTTGAGCCAAACTGCAGACAACCGGCAACGCGCGGCCTCCGCTGGCCTTCACGACGGCAGCAGCGACCAGATCATTCTGGTCCGCTGCATTGATGAGAGGTGTATAGCCAGCCTTGGCGAGCGCGGCAGCGACAGCCCCGTACCGCTCGACCGGCCATCGCTTCGCGCCCCAGCCGGCGGTTGGCGCAAGCATCACAAACCGACCGGCTGGATTTCCGGGAAGCAACGTGCCAAGTTGCTCATCACACCAGCGCTCCGCACTCGGATCTGCAGGCAGGGGAACCGGCGCCGCCACCAGAGGCTCGCCAACCGCACCGCCCAGAAGCTCACAGCCTCGATCGATCACATGCGCTGCTCGTGTCTCGATGCGCACCTGGTACAGCCATCGAGCCAGACCTTCGCGAGGTGCGGCCGGTCCGGCAAATACTCCCGCGCGGGCGAAGCGGCCGACCACCGCCGACCGGAGCAGGCCTTGCATATCGACACACAGCTCATACTGCTCCACCTGCAACTCCCGCCGCAGATGCATGATCTCCCGGAACGTGGTCACGGAAAACGGACGCTGATTCCACTCCCGGGTCGGCACCTCATGGACGTGATCGACAAGCGGCGGTTTCGAGGCGGGGCAGCTCTCCGCCTGAAGCAGAGCGCGCCATCGTGGCTCGATTGCCCAGCCTATCTGCCATTCCGGATGTCGCAGCCGAAGCGCAGCGACCGCAGGCATCGCATGCAGCACATCGCCCATCGCACCGGTACGAACGATCAGCAGGCGAAACGGACGATTCGCCGGCAACGGGTCCGACCTCCGGATTGCGGGGCCCGTCGTCTTCAAGCCCGTGGGTAGAGTACCCGTCGTTGGAGTAGCGCCAGACAAGTTTTCATCTTCTCACGCTCCTCGACGTTCTTGAGCTGCCCCAATCCGGGTCAGGACGGCGTGTTCGTCCAGAAACGCGACCTTCAGCTCCGCGATGATCAGCGGCCCGATCGCTTGAAGCTGTGCCCGCATCGTTGCCGGTAGCTTGACCGCATCCTTCTCTGTTGTGATGAAGCCTCCCGCCCCGGTCCTGCGTCCCACTGCGAGAAGTCGACGCATGTCATGCTCCCGGTAGGCGTGATGATCGCGGAAGACGACTGAATCCGCCAAGTCCAGGCCCTCCGTTCGCAGCATGGCAAAGAAGCTCTTCGGGCGGGCGATGCCGCAGAAGGCCACCGGACGTTCTATCGCCCCCATGTCGCAGGCCTCAGGCAGGTGCAGTTCGCGGCGGATGATCCATAGTGGCGTGGCAGACGACGTAAATTTCACGACGACGGGCCGGAGCCCTGCCTCTTCCTCTGTGCGCAGGACGAGTACGTCAGCACGCCGCAGGCGGTTCAACGGTTCGCGCAGATTGCCCGCCGGCAGCAGGCAGTCCTGGACATCCTGCTGGGTCACTAAGACGACATCCAGATCCCGCGCCAGCCGCCGGTGCTGGAAGCCGTCGTCCAGAAGGTGGACGAGTTTATTTTCTCCGCGTATTTCTTTCTCCGCCAGCAATCCCGCAGCATGGCGGTCGGCGCTCACATACACCGGCGCACTGGTCTGCCGCGCCAGCAGGAGCGGCTCATCGCCATAGCGCTCCGGTATGCCTGCGGGATCAACCCGCTCCACAGCCTTCGAGCCGCGCCCGTAGCCGCGGCTCAACACATCGACGGCATATCCATGGCGCATCAACAGCGTAGCGATCGCCTGCACAACCGGAGTCTTGCCCGCTCCGCCCGCCGACAAACTTCCCACACTGACGACGGAAGACGCCAGCCGCCTCTGGCCCGCACTGCTGCGCTCGAGGAGAAGCTGCTCCAGCCTCAGTGCCGCCGCATACACCGGCACCAAGGGCAGTAGCAGAGGCCGCCGCACCCTCATCGCAGCAACCTCATCAATTCCTCCACCACGCGCCTCGTAGCTCCCGCCCTGGACGTAAACACCCGCCGTCCCCGATCCCCCAGCGCTCGCGCCTCCGCCGGGTCTCGCAGCAGCTTCGCCAGCGTCGGCCCAAGCTCCTCGGCCGAGACGATCCGGATCGCCTCCTCAGCGCGCATCGCCTCTACAATCTCGCGGAAGTTTTCATACGATCGTCCCATCACCACCGGGACGCCGAACTGCGCGGGCTCCAGGGGGTTATGTCCACCTAGCGGAACCAGGCTGCCTCCGATAAACACTACATCCGCCAGCGCACAGGCGGTCGCCAGATCTCCAATCGTATCCAGCAGCACCATGCCGCCGGGCGGAATCGCTTCGGGCCGAGCCACGAATCCACTCGCCCGTATGACGGGACGCTTCGTCTCTCGAAGCAGCGTATCCACCGCTGCGAAGCGCGCGGGGTGCCGCGGAGCCACGATCAACACAGCCTGCGGAAGAGCTGCGGCAATCTCACGCCAGGCCGCCAGCAGCAGCGTCTCCTCACCCTCAAGCGTGCTCCCGCAGAGCAGAACGCGAACATTTGCAGGGAGGTGATAGCGCAGAAGCTGTACCACGGCAGTATCTTTTTCCGCCTGCACGTCATATTTCAAATTTCCGGTCATCTGGACACGCTCTGGCCGGACTCCGATCCGCAGCAACCGTTCCGCCGTCTCCTCGCTCTGCGCCAGGAACATCGAAATCTGTTCCAGCAGCGGCCGCCACAGCCGTCGAAGCCGCAGGTACCGCGGGAACGATCGATCCGAGATGCGCGCATTCACCACCGCCATCGGCACCCCGGCCCGCGCGCATTCCTGGATCATGTTCGGCCAAAGCTCGCTCTCCATCAGGACCACGAGCCGCGGCCGCAGCACGCGAAGAGTGCGCTTCATCAGGAACGCGAAGTCCAACGGAAGATAAAACACCGGCATTTCGGGAAAGCGCCTTTGCGCCAGCTCCTGCCCTGTCTCCGTCGTTGTCGAAACCGCGACCACCACACCGGGGAGCGCGAGCTTCAACTCCTCGATGAGCCGGGTTGCAGCCAGCACCTCGCCCACCGAGACGGCGTGCAGCCAGATCACCTCGCGTTCTGCAACCGCAGCACGCAACCTGTCCGGCAGCCGTCCCAGGCGTCCCGCCAGCCCCGCACGATACCGTCCTCCTGTCAGCATTCGCACCAGCCAGTATGGAGCGCCAAGCACCAGCACGGCTGTCAGAAGCGCGCTATACACCATCATTCTGAGAATCAGAGCGTCGCCTCTCCTGCGGTGCCATGGGCTGCGTTCCCGCGAGGCTGCTTTACCTTGGGGCACAGCAACGATCATAATCAGCAAAGGTCATCCTCAACGAGGATCATCATCAACGAGGCCACGCCCCTGTACCGACCTCATCGTTACCCGCCTTGTTCGCGAAGATGCAGCGGGCTCGCCGCACTAGCCTGCCTCGCCTTCGGTCTCCTGCGCCCTGCCGCCGCAGCCGATCGCAAACCGCCTCCCGTCAAACCCGCGACCCAGTATGCCGCCTTTGAGACCCACGCGACCGAACACGTCACCATCGCCGCCGAACCCTGCGACGAACCGAAGAACTGCAGCTTCTTTCGCCTCGAATACGTCCAGCACGGCTTCATTCCGGTCCGCGTCACCATTACCAACGACGGCGACACTCCGCTCTCGCTCGACGACGCCCGCTTCCAGTTCATCTCCGCCAATAACGATAAGATCCCTGCCGCCACCGATGAGGAGATCAACCGCCGCCTCTTCTCGACCAAGAGCGCCATGGGGACGAGGATTCCCATGATCCCGATCACTATCCACCATGCTCCCGTTGACAAAAAAGTTACCCAGGACGACACCGACTTCGGCTTTAACGGCACCGTCGTCAGCCCGCACACCACCCTCGCCGGCTATCTCTTCTACGACGTCCGGGGTCTTGACGATCCTGCCCTCAAGCACGCCGAACTTTACGTCAAGATGATTCATTCAGCTGACCACAAGCAGGAGCTCTTCGCCTTTACGATTCCCTTCGATACGTGGCTTGCAGCTAACCCGTCCGCACCGTCGAACACCTCCAGAAAGTAGTGCATGACCGAACCCAGTCTCACCATCCGTCCCGCGACCCCGGCCGACGTCCCCGAGATCCTCGCCTTCATCCGCGAACTCGCCGATTATGAGCGCGAGCCTAGCGCCGTCCTCGCGACCGAGGCCGACCTCCTCCGCGATGGCTTCGGCCCCACCAAGCGCTTCAATTGCCTCATCGCCGAATGGGAGGCCGAGACCGCCGGCTTCGCCCTCTACCTCCGTAACTATTCCACCTGGCGCGGCCGCTCGGGAATCCATGTTGAAGACCTCTTCGTCCGCCCGGCATTCCGGAATAAGGGGATTGGCAAGGCGCTCCTCACCCGTATCGCCGCAATTGCTCTCGGCGAGGGCTGCCAGCGCCTTCAGTGGGATGTACTCGAATGGAACACTTCCGCCATCGGCTTTTACGAACAGATGGGCGCGACGATGCTCACGGAGTGGCGCATCATGCGCGTTGCCGACGACGCGCTCCTTTCTCTAGCCTCCACCATGCCCGTCGAACGAAGGTGAATGTAGGTTTGTTGCGAGATGATGGCCACGCAGCTCGCATGGAACTGTGACATACATATAACATGTGGGACTGCCCCGATGCGCTCATCACGAGAGATAAGAGTAGCTATGGCTGATCATCCATAATGGCGAAACATGCGTTATCCAGATGCACAGTGCCCATAGTTCGGGCGCTCTCTACCGTAAGCTAGATGGGGATGGGAATGAAGAAGATCAAGATCATCGGCGGCGGTCTCGCCGGTCCCGAAGCGGCTCTGCAGGCCGCCGCCATGGGCTGTGACGTAGACCTGTACGAGATGCGCCCTGGTCGCTCGACCGAGGCCCACCAGACCTCGGACTTCGCCGAACTTGTCTGCTCCAACTCCCTCAAGTCCGAGTCCGAAAACACCGCTCCGTGGCTGCTCAAGCAGGAGATGCGTCGGGCTGGTTCGTTTCTCATCGAGGACGCCGACGCCACCGCCGTCCCCGCCGGCCACGCCCTTGCTGTCGATCGCGAGCTCTTCTCCGCCCGCGTCGCAGCTCGCATAGCAGCCCAGCCCCGCATCACTGTTCACCGCGAAGAGGTGACCACGCTCCAGGAGAACGACCCAGACATCCTTAACATTCTTGCCAGCGGTCCCCTCACCAGTTCCGCTCTTGCCGCCGAACTGGAGCGTCTCACAGGCTCTGACCACCTTGCATTCTACGACTCCATCAGCCCCATCGTCGACGCCTCCACCATCGACATGGACAAGGTCTACTTCGCCGCCCGCTACGACAAAGGCACCGCCGACTACATCAATTGCCCGTTCACCAAAGAAGAGTACAACCGCTTCCTCGACGCCCTCACCACCGCCCAGAATGTTGAATCCAAACCCTGGGAACAGATCCCCACAGCGGACAGTCTGTCCTCTATCGGAGGAGCAGAAGATCCAGCTTTCTCTCAAACCAGCCTACAAGGCTGCCATCCTGACCCTGAGCGAAGCCGAGCGGGGCAAGCGGAGTCGGAGGACCTGCGCTCAGTCGCTGCCATGGGACCCGATCCACCCTCCAAACTTCAATATTTCGAAGGCTGCCTTCCTATCGAAGAGACTGCTCGGCGCGGCCGCGACACCCTCCGCTTCGGCCCGATGAAGCCCGTCGGCCTTACCGATCCGAAGACAGGAAGGTGGCCGTATGCCTGCGTGCAACTTCGCCAGGAGAACCTCCGCGCCGACAGCTACAATCTCGTTGGATTCCAGAACCACCTGAAGTACGCAGAGCAGAAGCGAGTTCTCCGCCTTATCCCCGGCCTCGAGAACGCCACCTTTCTTCGCTACGGCCAGATCCATCGCAACACCTACATCCATGCTCCGTCGCTGCTTACCGAAACGCTCCAACTAAAGGCACATCCACGCATCCTGATTGCGGGACAGCTCTCCGGGGTCGAGGGCTACACAGAATCGATCGCAAGCGGTATGCTGGCCGGACGGTATGCCGCTCTGCTCGCCCGCTGCCAGACCCCCATTCCCGCGCCAAGAGCCAGCGCCAACGGCTCGCTCACGCACTACATCACCCACGCCGAGACGAAGAAGTTCCAACCCGCCAACATTACCTTCGACCTCCTCCCACCGCTCGAAGAAGACCTTCGCAAGAAGATCCGCGATAAGAAGGAGCGCCATAAACTGCAGTGCGACCGCGCGCTTGCTGCCTGGCAGCAGTGGCTCGACGCGGCATTGTGATTCCTTATGGCCATCATCCACATCTCGGAAGCCGAAGCAGTCAAGGACTGCCGGTTGTTACTCTAAATCTGCGTCACTTCTGGCTGATTCGCGGCCTCGAATCACACCATTTTGAAGGAAGTTGGCAGACCTCAACCCGCTTACCACGCCATTTTTCCTTCAGCGTCGCTCGCCGGGTGTATACCAAGGGGCCTCAACATCTAATTCGTCTTCTTTTTGTTTCGTGCCTTGATCTTGAACCAGATCGGACTGCCGATGAAGCCAAAGTTCTCCCGGATCTGGTTGCCCAGAAAACGCTCGAACGAGAAGTGCATCTTGACGTCCTTATCCGTAAATAGCACAAAGGTCGGTGGAGCCACCGCAGCCTGCGTCATGTAATAGATCCGGACTCGCTTGTTCATCGGGACGGAAGCTTTCTGGAAGTCAACTTTCTCGAGGAACTTGTTCATCTGGCCGGTGGTCACGCGCTTGCGGCGTTCGCGTGAGACCAGCTCGACTTTCTTAAACACCGACTCGATGTTCTTGCCATCCGCCGCCGAGATAAAGAGCAGCGGTGCATAGTCGAGATACTTGAGCGCGTCACGAACGTTCTGCTCATAGATCTTCTGGTCTGCCGGCGGCTTGCAGTTGAAGAGCAGCATGCCGTCCGGTCCGGTCTTCGTCATCAGGTCCCACTTGTTGATCACGATGACGACACTACGGCCGCTCTCATGCGCATAGCCGCCAATATTCGCGTCGAGCGCGGCAACACCTTCGGTCGCGTCGATAATAAGCAGACTGACGTCTGCCGCCTCTAGGTGCTTGCGCGCCATGATAACCGATAGCTTTTCGGCCATTAGCTTCGTCTTGCCCTTGCGCCGGATGCCTGCCGTGTCGACGAACCGGAAGGCGTGGCCGCCGCGTTCGACGACCTCATCGACCGCATCGCGCGTCGTTCCGGCGATGGGCGAGACAATGGCGCGGTTCGTCCCGGTGAGCACATTCAGCAGCGTGCTTTTGCCGACATTCGGACGGCCGATAATTGCCACCTTCGTCTCCTTGCTGTCGTACTCGCCGTGCGAACGCAACCTGCGCACCCGCACCGGCGCGTCTAAGATTGCCGCCCCGATCGGCATCGACGCGGCCGGCGGTGAACCGGGCGGCAACAAACCTTCGGGCGCCGAAAAATCGGGGCCGTCTTCGTCTTCTTCGATCTCGTCGCCCGGCGAGAGCATAACCGCATCCGGTTCGTCCGCCTTCTGCGCCTCTGGGAGCACGGCGAAGACCTCGTCCAGCAAATCGCCGATGCCGCTGCCGTGCTCCGCCGAGATCGGAAGCACATTACGGAAGCCGAGCCGGCGGAAGTTCTCCGCCTGCACCTGCATGGCTTCAGTATCCATCTTGTTGACGGCCAGAAAGACCGGTTTGCCGCCGCGCAGCAGCAGCCGCGCCAGCTCCATGTCGGGCGATGCCAGCTCGGTACGGCCATCGACGACCATGACGATCGCGTTGGCTTCGTCGAGCGCCACCTGTGCCTGCCGGAAGATCTCGGTCGGGATCAGCGCCTCATCATCCGGGACGACACCGCCCGTATCGACGATCCGCGCGTCTTGCCCTTGCCATTCAATCTCGCCGTAGATGCGGTCGCGTGTGATGCCCGGCTCGTCGCCAACGATGGACCGCCGGGAGCCGGTCAGCCGGTTGAACAGCGTGGACTTACCGACGTTCGGCCGTCCACAGACGGCAATCAGCGGCAGCAGTGCCGCATGCTCGCTCTCCGTCTCGGTGGCCATCTGTGAGGCCAGCAACTCAATGTCGCGCCAGTCTTCCTCGTGGCCGCCCATGTTGGCCGAGGTCGGGGTCTGCCGCCCGACGATCCCGTCTTTGGGACGCACGGTCGCCGTCTTTGCAGGCGCAGACCGCTTTGCCGTCTTCTTCGGTGCGGCTGCATCGGTGCGGATCGTCTTGCGCTTCTCGTTATCCGGCGAGCGTTTGGGTAGCTTCGATAGCTTGTCTGCTACCGCCCGCCTGGTCGAGAGCACTTTGCGCTTGCGCGGGTCGACAGCGCCTGTCGTGGGTGTCGACTTCGGCGCACGCCCCTTCTTCGGCCGCGTCGCCGCCGTTCGGTGCTTCTTGCCCAGTCGTTTTCTGTCGTCACGTTGCGCCACGGTGAATGTCCGGCTTTCTCCCACGCACCCGTTCAGGCGGCAAGGCTCATCTTCAGCTATGCCATCTATTATAGGAATTGGAGCGGTGCTGTGCCGCGCGAACGCCTGGTCAAGCCTGAAATTGAGCACCTCAGCCCCCATCTCGATCACGCCGGCTTCGCCAGAGTCGCTGCCGAACCTGCACGACTTCTTCGCGCCTGGAGGTGTGCTCTCGCGCTCTTCGCTCGCCTTCGAACATCGCAAAGGGCAGTATGAGATGGCGCGCGCCATCGAGAAGGCTTTTGCCGACAAGCGCCACCTGATCGTCGAAGCCGGCACCGGAACCGGAAAGACGCTCGCGTACCTGTTGCCCGCGCTACGCCTCGCCCGCGAGCGGCAGCAGCGCATCATTATCTCGACGGGCACGAAGAATCTCCAGGAACAGCTTTACTTCAAGGACATTCCCTTTCTCGAATCGCTGCTCGGGCCGCTGAAGGTCTGCTACATGAAGGGCCGCAGCAACTATCTCTGCAAGCACAAGCTCTACGCACTGCGAGCGAGTCCGATTCTGAGGGGGCTCGAAGACATCTCTCAGTTCCACGCCATCTCCGCCTGGGAGAAGACGACCGCGACCGGCGACCGCGCAGAGATCGATGAACTTCCGGAGCATTCGCCGCTGTGGCAGAAGCTGGACGCCCGCACCGAGGCCTGCCTGGGCCAGACCTGTCCGGACTGGGAGAACTGCTTCGTCACCACGATGCGGCGCAAGGCGCTCGAATCGGACATCGTGATCGTGAACCATCATCTCTTCTTCGCCGACCTCAGCATCAAGCAGCAGGCCGGGAACGCGTCTGATGCAGGCATTTTGCCTGAGGCGGGTGCGGTGATCTTCGATGAGGCGCATGAGCTTGAGGAGATCGCGTCCGACTACTTCGGTATCGGCCTCAGCACGCAGCGCTTCGAGGAGCTAATCCGCGACGTAGACCTGATCTTGAAGGCGAAGCAGGCGTCGACCAGCGCCATCGAAAGCGCCTGTGCGATACTCCGCGACCGCGCGCGCATGTTCTTCGCAGCGTTACCCAACGAAGGCTTCGGGTTCGGATCCGGAGGGGGCCGCATGCCGTTCGAGAACCGCGAAGGCTTCCTCGAAGAGAGCGGCGATACCTACACCGGCGCGCTGCATGCCCTGACCCGTCTCGAAGGTGAACTCGATCACCTCAAGAACGTCGACGAGGCTTCCGGGCTTCGCAAACGCGCCGCCGATATTCGCGCGCATCTCGCCTTCCTACTCGAATCGCCCGATCGCAATACGGTCTTCTGGATTGAACGCCGGGCCGTAGGCGGCGTCCGCAGTCTCGCGCGTGGACCGGCGCAAGCTGCGTATCATACGCACCTCCAGGCCACGCCGATCGATGTTTCGGAGCTGCTGCACACGTCGCTCTTCGACGCCTATACGAGTGTCATTCTCACCTCCGCAACGCTCACCGTCTCGGGCGGCTTCGAGCACATCCGCAACCGGCTTGGCCTAGTCTCCACGCGCGAGCTCGTCGTTCCATCGCACTTCGATTATCAGAGGCAAGCGCTGTTTTACATGCCGGCCAATATGCCCGACCCGCGCGAGCCGGACTTCCAGGACAAAGCGACCGAGCGCATCCGGCGTGTGCTCGAGATCACCAAGGGCCGCGCTTTTTGCCTCTTCACCAGTTACAAGCAGATGCGTGAGGTCCACGACCGTCTGCTCGCTGAACTGCCGTATCCCTTACTGCTGCACGGGACGGCGCCGCGAAATATCCTGCTGCAACAGTTTCGCGACACGCCCAATGCCGTCCTCTTCGGGACGTCCAGCTTCTGGCAGGGAGTTGATGTCCAGGGCGAACAGCTCTCGTGCGTCATCATCGACCGGCTGCCGTTCGCCGTACCGTCCGACCCGGTGGTGAAGGCGCGTATGGAAGCCATCGAAGCGCTTGGCGGAAAACCCTTCTTCGACTATCAGGTTCCGAATGCAGTCATCACCTTGAAGCAGGGCTTTGGCCGGCTCATCCGTTCGCTCAATGATCGCGGCGTGCTCATGCTGCTTGATCCGCGCATCCAGCGCCAGCGTTACGGCCGCATCTTCCTCGAATCTCTGCCGCCCTACCGACTTACCCGGGAGATCGCCGACGTCGAGGCCTTCTTCAGTCAGCTGAGGACCGGCTCCAGATGTGAGGCCGATGCGCTACCATGGTCGGCGGAGCATGCATGACTCAGATCTCGACTCGCCGATCGTTTGTTTCAGTCTCTCTCGCCGCCGCAACGGTGGCCTCACTGCGCCTTCGGGCTGAAAGCCCTGGAAAGCGCGATCTTGTCTACATGGGATCGACGGCGCATGGTGCCGGGGATGGGATCCATGTTGCCCGATGGCTGGCCGCATCGGGAACGCTCTCTGATTTGCGCGTGGCGTTTGAGGCAGCCTCACCGAGCTTTCTCGTGATGACCCGGCGGCCTGGACCACGGTTTCTGCTCGCGGGATACCAGGCAGAGCCCAAGGTCGGCGGGCTTAGCTCGTTTCGCGTGGAGGCTTCGGGCGAGCTTCATCTGGTGAATACGATCCACACGACGAACGCGGATTTCGTGCATCTCGCTCTCGACCACACCGACCGGTGCTTGATCGCGCCGAATTATGGCAGCGGTGAGGTGGTTTCCTGCCAGATTGGGCCCGATGGCCACCTGAGCGAGTTTGTCTCAAAGTTTCAACTGTCAGGGCATGGCCCTATCGCCTCTCGCCAGAAGGGCCCGCATGCACATGGCGTGGCGGTCTCGCCAGACAATCGCTTCGTGCTGATTAACGATCTGGGCACGGATCGCATCATGATCTATAAACTCAGCGTGGCGACGGCTGAGCTTACACCGAACGATCCGCCCTATTTTACTGCAGCGTCCGGTTCCGGACCACGCCACCTGACGTTTCACCCGAACGGCCACTGGGCGTACAGCATCAACGAGTTGGATTCAACGATCACCCAGTTTCACTGGGAGGCGAGGACTGGCGTGCTGAGTGTGGTCGCCCACGTTCCTACGATGCTGCCGGGGGGAGATGTGGCGAATAACCGTGCCGGTGAAGTGGTGATCGACGCGAGCGGCCGCTTCCTGTACGCCTGCAATCGGGGCGCGGTCGAGGAGCTGCTGACGTATGCTATCGGTTCGGATGGGCACCTGACCCTGCGTCAACGCATATCAGTTGAAGGCAAAGAGGCGCGGCACTTTGCGATTTCTCCAAACGGTAGATACCTCCTGGTTGCGATGCAGTTCGGGAATGAGGTCAGAATCTACTCGCGCAATGGCAAGACCGGTGTTTTGACGGCGACCGATGCGCGGTATCCGGTGGCAGGGGCGTCGTGTGTCGTGTTCGGGTAAGCGCGACCAGGGTTGAGGCGCGAAGGGTCGCCGGCTGCGCCGTAGAATGAGAGACAGCCTTATGGGACGCAACCTCTTCATACTCGCCGGCACGCTGATCCTCTTTGCGCTGGTCTCGTGTGGCATTGCGTACACCAACATCGCACAGCAGCCCGGTTCGCCTGGGGACGTCTCACTCTGGCGCACGATGGGCCTTGGTCTTTTCGTCGTCGGGCTGGTGGTGATGCTGGCCGCTGTTCTTTCGTCCCTGTTTGAACAGGCGGAACGGCGAGCGGACCAGGCGCGGCGCGATCGTCGTCAGCAGTAGCCATTCGGGAACTTGCGACGCGCAAACGATACAATTAACAGGTACGAGATTGAAGTGCGCTAGAGCCGCGACCTGCCTGATCCACGTGTATAGATGCGCGGTACCTGGATGCGCGACGACTGAAGGGACCAAAGTGTCATGTTTGAAGTCACCGTTGAAGCTGGTTTCTCCTCCGGCCATTATCTCCGCAACTATCGGGGTAAGTGCGAGAACCCCCACGGCCACAACTACAAGGTCTATGTGACGCTGATCGGGGAAGAGCTCGATGAAGCGGGAATGCTGCTGGACTTCAAGCTCCTGAAGCAGGTGATGCGGCCGACGGTCGAGTACCTTGATCACTTTATGATCAACGACCTCAAGCCATTCGATGAGGAGATCAATCCAAGTGCTGAGAATCTTGCCCGCTACTTCTACCAGCAGACCAGCGGCCAACTTCAGGAGATGACCGAGGGCCGGGTTCGCGTGAAGGACTGCACTCTCTACGAGACCGACACCAGCTTCGCCCGCTACTACGAGTGACCCGTCGTGCATCTGATTGAACTCTACAAATCCGTCCAGGGTGAATCGAGCTTCGCCGGTCTGCCGTGCATTTTCGTCCGTCTCGCTGGATGCAATCTGCGCTGTGCCTGGTGCGACTCAGAGTACACCTTCACCGGCGGCAAGCCGTTTACCGAGGACGAGATCGTTCGCCAGATCGAGGCGCTTACTCCCTGCAGTCTGATTGAATTTACGGGTGGCGAACCGATGCTGCAGGCGCGTGAGTTGCTTCCGCTCATGAACCGTCTGCTCACGGACGGCTACACCGTGATGATCGAGACGAGTGGGGAGCGCCCGCTGGTGGACGTTCCCAGGGCGGTCCACAAGATCGTGGACGTCAAATGTCCTGGTGCTGGCTCCGCCGCAAACAGCTTTCGCATGGAGAACCTCGATGCGTTGACGAAAAACGATGAGGTAAAGTTCGTCCTCGCCAGCCGCGAAGACTACGAGTTCGCACGCGCCTTCATCCTCGAACACGATCTCAACACCAAGGCTGGCGGTGTGCTTCTTAGCCCTGCTTTCGTGAAGACTCCTTCTCCGCAGCGCACTGCAGATAACATGGCGCTTAACCCTCGCCTCATTGTCGAATGGATGATGGTCGACGGACTGGACGCGCGCCTCTCGCTCCAGATCCACAAGTTCATCTGGGAACCCATGAAGAAGGGTGTCTAGAGTATCTCTCCTGTTGCTGTGAACTGGATGGCGGATACAAGTGTCGGTTCTTGGAAAGGCCGAGTTTATCTCTGCAGTCGCTATACACCTCCAGGAGAGCTGCTCTAGTCTTCCGCAACACCTGAGAGTGGCTCATGCTGATAGCCTGTTCGCGACTTCGCTGGCCAGCTCTTCACGAATTCGCTCAATCGATCTAAAGCCACTGGGAACTCGTGTCCGGTGGCGGCGAAGCCAAGTCGAAAATGGGACGGAACATTGAAACAATCTCCCGGGGCGAGCAGAATTCCTTGTTCAGCTGCAGCCTGGCAGAGAGGTCTGGCGTTTTCTCCGTTCACCAGCCAGGGAAACGCCGTCATTCCACCTTGAGGGCGAATCCACCCCAGCGTTTCGCGATGCCCAGCCATGAATTGATCCAGGTGCTCCAGGTTTTTGCTTGCGGTTTCCTGGGTCTTCCTGAGAATCACATCGCGCCTGCGCATCGCGATTTCGGCAAGTATCTCTCCTGCCGAAGTGTTCGAGATCGAAAAATAGGCGCGGGCATTCCAGTAGCGCTCCCGGCGTTTTCGGTCGTGTTCAATCATCCATCCTGTACGAATCCCGGGTAAAGAGAAAGCTTTCGAAAAATCGTGGATCACCGTCGCTTGCGATAGTCGCGACGCCGATTGTGTTGCTCGTCCGTGATAAATCGGGTGATATACCTCGTCACTCACGAACTGAATCCCACGCTCCGAGGTGAACTCGTGCAACCTCTCCATCTCCGCGTCGCTGATCGTCGCGCCGGTCGGATTATGCGGGCTGTTCACGAGGATCAGGTTCGTTCTTCCATCCGCGAGCTTCATGATCTCTTCCACGTCGATGCGGAAGTTGTTCTCTTTGCGTATCGAGTAAAAGCGGGTCTCTAGACCTAAGGACTCGGGCAGCGCAGAAAAAGTTGTGAATCCGGGCCGTGGCAGTATCACGTTCGCTCCAGGCTCGGCCGCCAGCCACATCAGGACGAGCAGCGCCTCCGAGGCGCCAGCCACAATCTGCACGCAATCCGCACTCACATTGTACATTTCCGCAATCGCTTCACGTAGCCCGTTGGACCCTGCCGGACGGCTGTAGACCAACTCGTGGCCGAGGAACCGCTGTCGCTCTTCCTGACCTGCGAGGTTCAGTAGCCCATTCACGGTCCAACGCGGTCCCGTGCTTGCAGCCAAGTCAAATTGAATGTCATGCTCGTAGTTGTCCAGCCACATATCAAGCAGGAAAGGCTTCAGTTGCATGTCGCACCTCGAAAAATAGATTCAATAGAACGAATCTCTCAATGATGACCTGCTTATTGTAGAAAACAGTGGGGTGACAACAACCCCATCGTTCCTCCTGGTCAGAAGGCTGACCAAGAGGAGCGGCCGTCGACATCGTAGCACCGCCGCCTGCACTGGAATCGATCAACGTTCTTCCCAGACGTTAGGACGGGCTAGGCTGCAACTGTTACGCTCAAGCGACGAGGAGCGGACGTGGACAGCAAGAAGCTGAGAGATCCGGGCTATGCGGACGACACCATCTTTATCTCGATCGCCTCGTATCGTGATTCGCAGCTGGTTCCGACTATCGGGGACTGCATTGCCAAGGCGCACTACCCGGAACGGCTTCGTTTCGGCATCTGCTGGCAGCATGGACCGGAAGAAGGCCAGCTTCCTGATTCTGGTCTTCAGGACGAGCGGTTTCAGGTACTCGACGTGGATTGGCGGGACAGCAGAGGAGCCTGCTGGGCGCGGGCCGAGATCATGAAGCTGTGGCAGGGTGAAGACTGGTATCTTCAGGTGGATTCTCACTGCCGGTTTGCGAGCGGCTGGGATGAGACGCTGATCAGGACCATGCATCAGACACGATGCGCGAAACCTATTCTGAGTACCTATCCGCCTCCATTTATTCCTTCAGACAACGAGATACTCGTCGGCGAACCGCTGCTGATGGCGTTCCAGGGATTCACGCCGGAAGGCATTCCGTACATGAAGCCGCTGGCAATTCCGGGTTGGCAGAGCCGAACCGCACCCGTGCGCGCGCGGTTTCTGGCAGCCGGCTTTCTCTTCGCTCCCGGGGTGTTCGTTGAGGAGGTAGCGTACGACCCGGAGCTGTATTTCATCGGCGAAGAAGCCACACTGACGCTGCGTGCTTTTACGAGCGGGTATGACCTTTTTCACCCGTGCGAGGCGATTGTCTGGCATGACTACATCCGCGCGTACGCCATGAGGCACTGGGACGATCACACGACGGCAAACCAGGTTAGCCGGGAGTGGGGAGAGCTTGACCTGCTCAGCAAGGACAGGATCAAGCGGCTGCTCTCCGGGCAGCCTTTAGAGAGCTACGGTCTGGGTTCGGTGCGAACGCTCGAAGAGTATGAAGCATACGCCGGGCTGAGTTTCAGGCTGCGTAAAGGTCAGAACTATACGCTTCGTTCTGAAGAGCCGCCCAACCCGGAAGCCTCGCCGGGATGGGCTTCGGAGATCTATCCATGGATGGTTCGGATCACGATCGAGGCAGTAGACCTCGCGCCCGGATCGCTCGAGGATCCCGCCTTCTGGCTCGTCGCCGTGCAGGATGAAGACGGCATTGAGATCTATCGGAGGGACTTCCCCGGGACGGAGCTCGAAACCCTTACAGCCGACGTACCCAGGATCGTCCTGATCTGCGAATTTGAGTCAGGGATCATTCCCGTGACGTGGACGGTCTGGCCCGTGAGTCGCTCTCGTGGGTGGCTGCAACGCATCAAGGGAGCTCTTGCGCAGGAGGACTACACGATCGTTCTTACCGAAGACGACGAGTAATTCTTTGGTGTAGATCTACTCTCCGGCGTAGGCCCGGTCTTTCCAACTGACGGCACCGCCCATGATTTTTCGAATCAGGGCATACCACTGCACGGCGAGCAAGAGCAGGATTCCTATTGGATGCAGCGCCGCGCCGCGCCAGTCCTGCCGAAACCGTCGCACCGCAAGGACTCTCGGCAGCCACGCCCCGATGATTGCCGCAACGACGCAAGCCACCACAAATCCCGATGCATGATGGTTGATCGACCAAAGGGCAAGGAGAAAGGGAAGTACCTGCCCGAGGAGCAGAAGCAGGGAGATCGGAACGATGCGTGCCGGAGCGGCTAGTCCTTCTGTCGCATTCTTTGCGAGACCGAGCCAGACCTGGCGGGCGTTCGTGTACATACGACATTGCGCGAGCGATGTGAGATCGGCAAGATCGGTCCTGTAACCGTGAGTGCGGAGGAGCCTCGGCAGTAACAGACCATCGTGCATGGTTGCCTTGATCGCCGCGTGCCCTCCGCTCGCGTCGTACGCCTCGCGCGTGACCATCAAAAACTGGCCGCATCCGGCCGCAAAGGAAGGATCGGTCCCTTTGCGCATCTGCGCGAGGGGCAGAAAACCCAGCAGAACAAAGTGGATCAGCGGCAGCAGCAGCCACTCCATCCAGGTCTTTGTGATCTGCTGTGGAAACCCACTCACGAGAGCCGCATTCTCACAGACCAGGAAGGCCGCCATGTGTGCCAGGGCGTTCGGCTCCAAGCGCACATCCGCATCGACGAAACACAGCAGCGGATACTTCGCGGTGTGCGCCAAGGCCCAGCAGGCATGCTGCTTTCCGTTCCAGCCCACGGGGAGACCAGGCGCATGCTCGAGGCGGACACGAGGATTGGTTGCCGCACTGGCCGCAACGATTGCAGCGGTCGTATCGCTTGAGCAATCATCCATGACAACGATTTCGAATTCGATTCTACGACTGGTCAATATGGAGGCGAGTGCTGCTCCAATGGAGAGCGCTTCATTGCGAGCAGGGATGAGCACGGAGACCGCAGGCAGTGGAAGCGGAGTCACAGCAGCAGGCGAACGGTACCGTGGGAGATTGATGCAGAAAAGCACTGCCGGCGAGAGCGCGCACAGCATGGCAGCAAGTGCGAGTGCAAGGAGCATTATTTATGACTTTCTTGCAAGGGTTCCTGCGTTCCTGCGGCAGTATGGTCCGGTTGATAGGGACGGCGCTGCACGAATGCCTTGATGCGTTGCCCTATCGCGTAAAAGCCGCCGGTGCCCATCGTGCCCCCTATCAACGTTTCGAAGCGGATGGGATTACGCTCGAATGCAAGATCCTTCAATTCATCCATCGTCGTTTCCAGCGCTGTTACAAGCCTCTTCTGGATCGACTCGGTACTCAGGTCCGCCTCAGAGATGCGCACCGGGCTGCCGAAGTGCAGGAGGGTCTCCGGAAGCCGTTCATTCCAAAACGTGTATTCGATGGCGAGCGGAAGCACGGTACAGCCTCCACGTCGCTGTGTGACTCGGCGCGCCAGAGCCGCGAGTCCGGGCTTGAAGTCGAGTGGCCGCTGACGTGTGTCGACGAACTGTCCTTGTGGCGTAATCCAGAGGACACCGCCACTGTGCAGAATGGACTCGCCCATGCGCAGGAACTGTGCCGCACCACGCTGCGTTTTCATCTCGACCGGGAAGATTCCAATGCGCTTCAGGATCGCATATCGCTGTAGCGAGATCGCATCCATCGGAGCGAAGTGCTTCCGCCTCCGCATCAGACGATCCGCGAGCAGAACGGAGACCATCGGATCCCACCATGAGCTATGATTCGCATAGACAATCAACGGGCTTCCGTCGCTTACAAACCGTTCCACATGGCTGATACGGACAGCGTGGAAGTGACGCCGAAAGTACCCTCGAACGATCTGCCGGAAAAAGCCGAGTGTCGGCACGGAGATTGCTGGGGGAGCCATGCAGTCAGCCTATCTCAAGCTCGCGCTGTCTGGTCGAGCGTGTTCGCGGCGATCCACCCGGACATCATCACCATCGGCATACCAGGTCCAGGATGCGCGGAGCCGCCGGCGAGATATAGGCCGTCCATCTCCTTCGACTTGTTGCCTGGTTTAAAGGCGCCCTGAAATCTGCCGTGGCTGGAGATTCCGTAGATAGCGCCGTTGAGGACGCGATATCGGTCGTGGATGTCTTGAGGGGTGAGCGCGGATTCGAAGACGATACGGTTCTCTATGTCCGTGAGACCCGCAGTTCGCTTCAGCTTGTCCAGGATGACCTGCCGGTACGCCGGAAACATCTTCTTCCAGTCGTGATGCTCTCGCAGGTAGGGGGTATGCACCAGCACATAGAGAGCTTCGCCGCCCTCGGGAGCGCTCGTTGGATCGGTGGCTGCCGTTGCGGCCAGGTAGCAGGTCGGATCTGGCGCGGGCTCCCCTTTATCGTAGATTGCGTGGAACTCCTCATGCGGGTCTCGCGAGAAGACGAAGTCGTGATGGGCGAGGTGCTCGTACCGTTTATTCAACCCGAGATAGAGCACAACGCCGCTGCAGGCAGGCTCATAGTTGCGCTTGCCGTCGAAGTGCCGCGCGGCGGCTCCACCTATCAACTCGCGATGGGTTCTGACCGCATCCGAGTTCGAGACGACTGCATCGAAGGAGTGTGCGATCCCTTTTGTCGTCACCAGTCCAGTCACCTTGCTGGCCGCCCGTTGTCCATGAGCAGGAGCGTTGGTCATAATTTTTGCAACATCCGTCTGGGTATGAAATACAACGCCCAGTTCTGTCGCCAGTTTGACGAGTCCTTCCGGAATAGCCCTTGTTCCACCTATCGGATACCAGATGCCTTCGCTCATCTGCATATTCCCGATCGCGCAAAGAATTGCGGGTGAAGCATCCGGCGATGAGCCGACATACTGCACGAAGTGATCCAGCATCTGTGCCGTATTCGCATCGGGGATGTGCTCGCGGATTACCTGGGCTACCGATTTGCCCAGGCGCATCCGCATCACGTCCTTCAACACCTTGAGGTCGAAGGCTCCGCCGATGTCCATCGTGTCCTTCATGGATTCCACCGAACGCCAGAAGAAGAAACGATCTGAGATCGAGTGAAGCTGCTTCGAGGTCTCGAGCAGCTTGAGATAACCGGCGCCCATCTTCGGCCAGATCGCTTCGAGCGATGCCGCCATCTCGTGCGGATCGTCTTTAAGGTCAAGCACGCTCTTGTCTTCGAAGAAGCAGCGCCACTGCGGATCAAGACGGACCATGGGGATGTAATCTTCCATGGTGCGGCCCGCCTCCGCGAAGACCTTCCGCAGCATGGACGGTTGAATGAGAATGGTCGGACCCATGTCAAAACGAAAGCCCTGCGCACGCAGTTGCGCTGCCTTACCACCGAGCCATTCGTTCTTTTCAAAGACCGTCACCGCATGACCACGCGCGGCCAGGGTACATGCGGCGGTCAGTCCTGCCAGCCCCGAGCCGATGATGCCGACCTTCAAGCCCCTAGAGCCATTCTGCTCTGTTCCATTACCGTTTGCTCCGATGCCTGCCATGGTGCTCCTCATCCTTTGCGAGCCAGCTTTCTGCCCGCTCCTGCAATCTGCTTGAAGCCGCGCCATCGCACAGTCCATCCATTCGCGTGGGTGGCAGCGATGACGCCGTCGAAGATCTCCGCGTGTGCGGCGGTTGTAGCTTCATAGTGGCGGGTACTTCGCCCTCGCCGCACTGCGATGGTTTTAATCGCCGTCATCTCCAGCAACCCTTCGGTGCCGCGAGTAACGCCAAATCCGCTCTGCCGCCTGCCACCAAACGGAACTCGCGGATCTGCTGTCGGGACGATGATGTCATTGATCATTATGCTTCCAGCTGTGATCTTCGTGGACAAGCGTCGTGCCTCGGCTTCATCCCCAAAGATTGCTGCTGTCAACGCAAACGGACAAATCTCCTGCGCGGCGAGCACCCCGACGTCTCCATCAACGTCGATAACGGAGAGTACCGGAGCGAAGATATCGGCCTGGGCCACGTTCATCGTGGACTGCACATTTGTAACTACAATCGGACGAATCGCTTCGGCATGGGCGCTTCCATGAACATGCGCACCGCCCCGCGCTGCCTCGTCCAATAAACGCCGTAACTGCAGCAGTACATTCTCGGGAATGAGAACGGGGTTTACGATAGCAAGCGCGTCCAACAAGTCTGCAAGGAACGTGTCTCTACGAGCAGGCGTGGCATCCACAAGCAGAATGCGGCGAGGAGCCATGCAGGTGGCTGATCCATTGAGCCGCATCCCGAAGACCAGCGCCTGAACTACCCGCGATATGTCTGCCGAAGGCAGTACAACGATTGCATCGCACCCGGAGAGTTCCATCACGCACGGGGTAAGGGTCTCTGCCATCTCGCGCATGAGTACCCGGCCGACGAGGGCAGAACCGGTGAAAAATACTTTATCCGCACCCTGCTGCATCGCTTTCTGGCCTGCATCGACGCTCTCCTCCGTGATCCGTAAAAGATCGTGCGCTAGCCCTGCCTTGAACATCGCCTGGGCAAATAAGTCCGCGATCGGCCGTCCGCCGCGACCTGGCTTCCAGGTGACGGCATTGCCGGCTGCAAGTGCCTGCAAAACCTGCACTCCGGGAAGGAACAGAGGGTAATTTGCAGGGCCGATGACCAGCACGCGGCCGAGCGGCACTCGATGTATCTCACTCTGCACGCCAGCCAGCCAGAAAGGAAGGCCGCGTCGACCAAGCCGTCGAGGGGCCAGGATCGATTCAGCTTTCCTTTCAAGAAAACGGCACGCTGCGAGCAGTGGAAGAATCTCGGCGACACGCGTATCTGCGGGCGTTCGCGCCAACTCGGGAGAGACTGCTCCCGCGAACGCAGCACTCATATTGGCGATCTCATGCCGCGCCGCCCGCAGGATCTTCAGCCGACTACTCACGGAATTCGTTGCCCAATCGAGTTCGGCTGTGAATACCATGTCTGCAGGATGCGGGGAGCGCGTCGGCATCTGCACAGAAGTATCAGTGAGAACTGCAGATCTCATGACTAGGAAGCCACTCCAACTAACTCATCTCGTGTGAGTGCGTCGGTCACGCCCGCATCCCACTGAGGTTTGATCTTCAAGTCATCGAGTAACAACTTCGATGTAATCCGGGCTGACTCGAAGATGACTGGTAGACCGCTACCCGGGTGCGTTCCTCCACCTACCAGGTACATCTGATTGACGTCTTCGAAGCGGTTATGGGGACGCAGATGCAGCATCTGATCAAGCGAGTGAGCCATACTGAACGTTGCACCCTTATATAAATCGAATTCGCTCTTCCATCCCTCGGGGGTAATCACTTTCTCGGTGCGGATGCGTCGCTCGATGTCGGTAATCCCGATCTTCTCCAGTTGTTTGAGCGCTAGGGCACGATATCGAGGTGTCTCCTTTGCCCAATCTACATTCGACGACTCATGCGTGACTGGCAGCAGAACGTAGAGTGTGCTTTGCCCATGAGGAGCCAGAGTCGAATCGGTCACGCTTGCATTTTGAACATAGAACGAAGGGTTGTCTGAGAGCTGATGCAGTTCTTCGATGTCCTGTAGATTTTGACGATAATTGTCCGCGAGGTAAATCGTATGGTGCGAGACATCATCGTAGCGTCCATCAATTCCCAGATACATCATGAACGTCGAGCATGAGAATCTCTTCTTTGCGAGCTTCTCGTCGGTCCATTTGTTCCGTAGATGATTTGGAACCATACGCTTCATCGCGCCTGCGAAGTCGGCGTTGACGATCACCGCATCCGCTGGCAGGCTGTGATTCAACGTCTTGACGCCAATCGCCTTACCCTTCTCCACCAGAACCCGCTCAACCGGTTCGTTTAATAGGATCTCGACGCCCATTTCGCGGGCGATCCGTGCCATCACTTTTGTGACCGCGCCACATCCGCCTGTCGGGTGGAAGACACCATGCTCGTACTCAAGAAACGAGAGAATGGAAAACAGACTAGGACACCGGAACGGCGACATGCCCAGGTACTTGGATTGAAAGCTGAACCCGAGTCGAATGCGCTCATCTTTGAAGTGGGTCTGCAGGTCCGTATCCAGCGAACGCCACGGTGCAAGCAGCGGCAGAAGCCTTAACATGCCCGGTGTCGCGAGATCTCTCCAACTTTCAAATGGTGATTGAAGAAAAGGAAGAAACTTCTCCAGCTTTGTCCGGTTGTGCATCAAGAATTTATGAAAACGGACGGCGTCCTCGGGTGAGATAGCAGCGATCGCTCTTTCCATCCTCTCGACATCGGGGGTGGCCAGCAACTCACCGCCAGCGCCAAAGACCAGGCGATATTGCGGGTCCAACCGGGTCATCGGAACTTCGCGATCGAGGTCATATCCGGAGGCCGCGAAGATCTCCTTGAGGACACGAGGATAGAGAAAGAATGTTGGCCCAATGTCAAACTTGTAGCCATCCTGGTCCAAGGTCGAAGTCCTTCCTCCAACCTGATCTCGCTTTTCCACAATCGTGACCTTCACGCCGGATTTGGCAAGCAACATAGCCGCTGCGAGACCTCCAGGTCCTGCACCGACTATCACTGTCCTACGAGATTGGTTCTTCATCGAAGCCCTGCACCTCTTGCGGTATCCTCTGTGGATTGCCTGCCCACCCACTTTCTATTCTGATGAAAAATAAAGCGAGGATGAACGCCGTCCTGCATCTCCGTTCGTGCTGTAAAGAAACTGTCTGCCGCACGTTTATGAGATTGAACTAGCACGAAGGTCCTGATCGTGTGATTCAACCAACAGCTCGTGGTGGTGAACGTGCGCAGCTACAGGAACTTCCGGATATTTTTGCGAACTGTCTCAGTGACCAGACCGAAGATCACATGCGTACTCATTTCGCTGGTGCGCTCCCTTGTTGTCTGTTCTTCGGGTTTCGCCGATAGCTCCTTGGCCGGCACTGCCGTTCCATGTGTTAGCGCAGCGAGCGCCAAGCCGAAGCTTGCGCCATCTTTCGCGGTTGCGGCCGGATAGTACTCCGCCAGCACCCCGTAGGCACCTCCAGCGATTGCTCCGAACGCCCAGGGAATTGTCTCTGTGGCTGCCGTCCTGCCGGGTAATAAGTGGCCAGCAAGTTTGTCTGCAAGTACCGCTGGCGGTTCGGGTTCACCAGGAATCCTGGGGGGATAGACCTTCTCGGAAAGCGACTTTGCCGCGGTTGCCACAACCCCGCCGATCAACCCCGCCAGCAAACCCTTTGCCAGCGAACGCTCCTGCAACTTTCCTTCCAGCTTCGTGTCGCTCATCGCACCGTCCTAATTCCGACTAGGATGCAACGGAGTTCGGCCAAGGTGCCAGCAGTAATGAAGTGAGTCGACGTGTGCTACGGATTGTGTCGTCGCGTGTTCTGTCGCTGAGTTTAGAAGATGCCAGCAAGACTGCTTCAAACGAATCGAAGATATCAGCAATATTGAGCCTGCCGCTTCGACTGCGGGCGTGTGGCTTTCAATATTGAGAGTGCTTAGCGGAGGCCAAGACCGCCTTCGTTCCACTCATACACCACGACCCCGAGATCGCTCAACATCTGCACCGCGACTTCCATGTTGCGGCGTACCTGGGGTCTGGCATCGGCGGGAATGTTGTGTGCTTCTTCGACTGCGACGACGCGGCCATACGGCCAGTCGTCCGGGGGAACTGCATTGAGGGCTATCGGAAGATCGCTGACGCGAATGTTCAGATTCTGCCGCCGTGCGCCAACTGGTCGCAGCAGACCTCCTTCACCCACCCCACTGGTGTTGGCATCAGCAGTCAGAACGTGGAGAGTCAACATTCCACCTTGTACCGTGATGTAGGGGTTATCCCAGCCTGTAAGGCTCCTTACGGCCATATACCGCGACTTTGTAGGCGGCGGGATCAATTCCAATTGCTGGCGTGCCTCACGCGTTTGCTGCTGGTCATGTGCGGTGATCGATCGCGTAGCAACAGAGACGGGAGCCGCACTTCGGTTGCAGCCCGCACAGGCCGTCCACATCAAGATCGAAACCAAAAAGGAGGGGAGAACGCATCGTAATTTCCGCACATGTGAAGCATACCAAGTGAAGGAAGATCTGCAAGCCAGCGATTCCGCTCGCGGTGGAACGATCAGCTATGCGTCCAGACAGGAGACCGCTTCTCCAGAAACGCTGCTGTACCCTCTTCCTTGTCATCGGTCCCACACAGCCTGCCGAAGATCTCCGCTTCAATGTCGAGCGCCTCATCCAGATCGACATGGCTGCCACGTCGAACTGCTTCCAGACAGGCGGTGATCGCGAGGGGAGCGCCGGTAAGGATCGTGCGTGCCAGTTCTTCACCGCGCACCAGCAGGTGGGTCGCCGGAACAACCTCATCGACCAGGCCTATCCGCAGCGCCTCGACCGCTTCAATGATCGCGCCGGTAATCAGCAGCTTGAGCGCCGCTGCCTGACCGATCAATCGTGGTAGCCGCTGGGTTCCACCGTACCCGGGGATCAGCCCCAACTTGACCTCCGGCTGACCCAGCTTTGCTGTTTCGCTGGCAATGCGCAGGGTACACGCCAAGGCCAGTTCACAGCCGCCCCCCAGGGCAAAACCGTTCAGAAGCGCGATGACCGGCTTGCCGCAGGTCTCGATCAGCCGAAAGACCGCCTGGCCGCGCCGAGCGTTCCGTTCGCCACTTGCTGCAGTGGTGGCTATGAGTTCGTTGATGTCCGCACCTGCTGCAAACGCCTTCTCTCCCGCGCCCGTCAGCAGGATCACACGCACTGCCGCGTTCGCCGTTAGCGTGGTAAACAGCGCCTCCAGCTCGTCGAAGACCTGTGCATTCAATGCATGCAGAACCTTCGGGCGATTCAGTGTGACCGTCGCTACTTCATGGTCGATAACGCAGAACAATGTCTCATAGCTCATGTGATCTTCTCCGAAGGTCTCGACCTAGACGATACAAGACCTTGAGAAACAGGTCCCAGCGAACACCGGGCCAGACGCTACAATCAAACCTATGATTAGAGGAATCACGCTCGTCCACGCTCTTGCCTCCGCCGACCTTGAAAGCCCGGAGATGGATGCGCTGAAAGAGCTCTTCGAGGCGCTTGGCTTCGAGCCGGGCAGAGGATGGAAGGACGATCAGGGAAGTGGTGCGGCGTTTCTCGCGCCGATCGGAAATGTTGAGCTGGTCACGGGCCGCGCCCCCGCAGTTCCGCCGTTGCTGATCGAGGTTACGCAGCTGGATCATGTCTATACACTCGTCGCGCAATGGATGCTCACGGGGCGTCACACGGAAGCGCGCACGGAGCAGGGCACGGCGGAGATTGCGGCGCTTCTCTCCGCGCCCGAGCTGACCCATTGGAACTCACGCCTGTTCACCGCCCAGCTGACGTCGCAGTTGCGGGTCGGCTTCTGGCAATCTGAAAACCCCTTACATGGCAGGCCGGTTGCGATCGAGGGTGACCTCAGCGCAAACGGTATGCGCTTCGCCGTCGTCTCGACTCGCTGGAACACGGTTATCACCGACCGCCTGCTTCAGGGGTCGCTCGATGCCTTGCATCGCAGCGGCGCGGCAAAGCAAGACGTTGAAATTGTCCGTGTTCCGGGCGCATGGGAGATCCCGAGCGCCGCCCGCACGCTTGCAGAGACGAAACGGTTCGACGCCATCATCACCCTTGGTTGTCTGCTCCGGGGCGAGACTGCGCATTATGAGGCAATTTATACCGAGGTAGCGAGAGGTATCGGTCAGTCGCAGCAGGAGACCGGGATCCCGCACGCATTTGGTGTACTCACCTGCGAGACGCTCGAGCAGGCGCTTGATCGCGCCGGGCTGAAGGCCGGCAACAAGGGGTTTGAAGCGGCTGTCGCGGCAATCGAAATGGTATCGATAAAAAAGAAGCTGGCGGTGAACCAGTAATGGGAACCCGTCGTAAATCCCGCGAACTGACGATGCAGATGCTCTTTCAAGGCGACCTCGGAAAGCAGACGCCGGATGAGGTTCGTAAGCTTTTCTGGCCCTCACGCGACGACGTCGATGCCGAGACACGCGGCTTTGCCGAGGATCTTTACCGCGTCGCCACCTCGCGAATTCTGGAGATCGACGGTATTATCGAACAGCATTCGCAGAACTGGCGCATCGAGCGAATGCCCGTGGTCGACCGAAACCTGCTCCGCGCCGCCATAGCCGAGATGCTGGGCTATCCCAACACACCATCGCCGATCATCATCAACGAGAGCCTCGAGATTGCGCGTCGCTATGCCGCTCCCGAGTCGATCCACTTCCTCAACGGCGTACTCGATGCGATCGCGCGCGAAATCTTGAAAAAGCGTTTTGCCTGACTACGATCTCGTCAGCTTTTCGAAGCCTCCTTCATCAAGGGAGGACTTCGAACCTGTCTTCTAACTTTTCCCAAACGCCTTGCACGGGCGGCGGTTACTCCGAGTTTTTAGACAATTCTTAAAATCTAATGACTAGCTGTTGACAGTCACCTTGGAGCAAATGACCTGTAGCTATGAAGTGGAAACAGGGTACAGAGCCGTTTTCCTCGAGAGAAAACGGTGTCACCAAGAAGCCTCCCTCTGCCATTCACAGATAAGTTGCCTTAGGTGATCTTGCGCGGCTTCTGAACTAACAGGTTTGGTACCGCAACGCCGCCATTAATTCCCGGCAGATTCGGCGCGATCGTCCTTGAATCTGTGAGGGACGCGGCGGTTGCGCCCCGAGTGATCAGATGAACGAGATTGTCCCCGGAGGTCCCAGCATAAAAAGTGAGATTGTCCGTGCTCCAGACTCCCGCAACCGGTGCTGTTGCAGCGCCGGAGAGCGGGATATTTGTCAGCACGCCGGGTGTTGCTGTTCCGGTTGAGCTAGGCACATATTGGGGTAACACTCCCCCTGTCCCCGTATACGTTACGAGTGCGACGGATGAATCCGATGCTGGAAATACGCCAGTGATTGCAGAAGGAGCGGTACCTGCCAGAGGAGTCGTTGTAAACGGCGTAGCACCTCCGCCTGCGGGGAATTGAAGTCCGGCACCGGATGTGGGGCAAGGGCCTGTGGGAAGCCTTACCTGGAGGTCGCTCAGCAGCCTGGTCGAAGCAGATGCGCCCAGCACATGCTTACCGTCATTCGTCGCCGCGATGCGATCGGTGGCTGTAGCGACTGTGTCCGCCAAGGGATTGAAGACATTCGCCACGGTGGTCTGGCCGTTTGTGGTGGTGGTCGTGCTTGCGGGGCAGTAGCCGACCGCGGTTGTCTGGGCGCCAGCAAAGTACGCTCCCACGCTCGGCACCGTCACTGCGACATCCAGCGGAAAGTTTCCGTTTGCAGCAGGCGCCGTCGGTGGCGTGATGTTGTTCCAGCCCGTATAGATCGAGTAGACCAGCAGCTGATCGACACCGGTAGCGGGATCCGCCGCGGTGATGTAGACGGTCTGCGAGTCGGGTGTGTACTGGGCATGAGTCCCGACACCGCCGTACTGTGTAGCCACACCGGGCGCGGTCGCCGTCCCTCCGGTCGTTGTAGCCGCAGCACCCGCGAACTCAAGGTAGATCAGCTTCCGAACAGGATCGGAGATGACCACCGTCGAATTATCCGGTGAGACGGCAAGCACTGTTCCCGGTACCGTGACATCCTCTCGCGTTATGCCATCGGTCGTCGCACTCACGACCATCAGCTCGGTCGAACTGCCCATGTAGATGGAAGTCCCGTCTTCGCTGATCACCATGGAATTGGGGACATAAGGAAGTTGGACCGCCGTGCCCAGCGTCGCCGTCGTGAAGTCGACCGGAACGAGGTAGCGCGACTGTGTGCTAGCCAGGTACAGCAGGGTGCTGTTCGAGCCAGGAGTGGTCACGCCGATCGGATTTGAGGTTACCGGCTTGCCATTGCCGAATAATCCAATCTGGTTGAATGGGGAGGGATTGCAGGTCGGTGGCTGACAGATTGCCGTAATCGAAGCTCCGCCGGGAAAAGTCGGCGTGACGATCCCGTTGGCGGCTGCTGGAATGGTGGTTGGCGTCGTTGAAACGTACTCAAGCGCCAGGCCTGTCAAGGTGACATTATTCTGATCAAGTACGGTTGCGACCAGCGGCTGCGCGAAGTTCTGGTTCACGGTGATGTTGGTCGAGCTGTTGTTGGGGACAGTCAACTTGATGCTGGCCGGAGGACATGTCGAGAAGAAGCCAGCCGAGCTGCCGGCGTTCGCGACGCTCGCTGTAATCACGGTCGAGCCTGGCTGCTGTGCAGTGGCGACGCCGTTCTGATCGATTGAAACGATCCCTGGCGTCTGTGCCGCGAAGGTCAGATGGCCCGCCTGGCAGCTAACGTTAGAGAGCGACCCAGTCGTCTTTCCGGTAGCGGTATTGTAGGTGCCCGATCCTGCAAACACGCGCGCGACGAGTTGCCCTGTTGCTCCTTGCGAGATGCAGGAGTTGCCGGAGTACGCAGGGGCCGTGATCGTATTATTTGCTGCGAGTGGGCAGCAGTTGGTCGTCTGATCGGCCGTTGGCTCTGCTGAGCACGGTGCTGTCTGGGTCCCCAGCACCACGCTGGTCACGACCGGATGCGTATAGACAGGAATCGGATTGCTCGTGACGCCATTTGCTTCGGCGGTCAGATACGTTACCGAGTGATTGGGATCTTGATTTGCCGGCGGAGTGCAGACGGTATAGTCCGGAATCACATTCAGCTTGCGATTCCACGTACCCGCACACAACGCGCCCGTCGCCGGGTTCACATCGACGATGGAAAGGTCCCGTGATCCATAGGTATAGGCGCTCACGCTGACGGACGTACCTTTGCAATCCGTACCCACCGGTGCGCTCAACTGGCCAATCTGTCCGTAGTTCAGCGAAACGCCGTAGATGACCGGCTGAAGCACGATGTTGTTGAGTTGCCCTACCGCGACGCCGGCGTCACCGCTGCTTGCATTACAAAAGACGACCGGGTTCTTCTTCCCGCAACCAGAGATCGAGATGCCAAATGGAACCGAAACTAGTACCAGAACGAATAACGTAACGAACCGACGCATTAAACCTCCCCGCCTCACCTGAACACCAGCCAGACGGTCCTACCGCAGACGCTGAACTTCCTTAGACGTCAGTGTAGAAGCTGGCCCATCGGGAAGCAAATGCGCTCTCTGCTCGTTCCGACTCAGAGATTCGGGATGCACACCGTTCCTGAGTCGCTTGAAGCGCTGACCTACGGGTCCGCCTGCCTTCATGACTACTGGTCGGGCATCTCCGTCTGAAACCAGTTCAGCGCCCGCTCCAACACGTCAGCCCGATGCACCGGATCGCGAAAGCCGTGCCCCTCATTGGGATACACCACCAGTTGCGTCTTGACGCCTTCTGCTCGCAGCGCGTGCCAGAACTCGTAACTCTGCGGGGCAGGGCACTCCCCATCCCTGTCCCCGACCACGACCAGCGTTGGGGTCTTCACCTGCTTGATGTACTCGATTGCGGAGCTTTTGGCGTACACTGCGGGATCGTCATAGACGCTCTTCCCAAAGAAAGGCGTCATCCACTGATCGATCGAGTTCTCGCCGTAATAGCTCTTCCAATCGCTGATTCCCGCGCCTGCAACCGCCGCCTTGAAGCGCGTCGTCTGCGTCACGCCGAACATGGTCATGAAGCCGCCATAGCTCCAGCCGGTCAGGCCTTCGCGGCTCTTGTCGATCGGCAGCCGCTTTTCGAGCACATCCATACCCGTAAGGATGTCGCGGAGATCACCGTAGCCGAAGTCCTTGATGTTAGCCTGGGTAAACTTTTCGCCCTGCCCATAGCTGCCCCGCGGATTCGGCATGAAGACGAAGTAGCCGAGCGCCGAGAAGGGCACGCCACCATATCCGGCAGCCGGCCACCGTGGCTGAGCCGCGGACGATGGACCGCCGTGCACATCGACCAGCAGCGGGTACTTCTTGACGGCATCATAGTTGGTCGGATAGAGCAGCCACCCCTGCACCTTGAAGCCGTCGTTCATCCACTCGATGTTCTCGGTCTTGCCCCACAGAGGCTTTGCGCCGTCGTTCAGATGCGATATCTGTTTCAGATTATCCAGGTCGCCGGCCCAGACTTCAGGCGCATGCTCGAACGAACTTCGGATAAAGGCGACACTCCGGGCCGACCGGGAGACAGAAATGCTCATGGCCATCGTTCCAGAACCAATATATTCGGGGAACGTTGCGCCAATACCCGCGATATCTTCGCCTGTTTCAAGATCGAGAACAGCGATACGACTGCTGCCGCCAATATGCTCCGCAAGTCCAATCTTCGTGCCGTCAATCCAACTGATGAATGCCGGCGAAGCTGTTCTGCCAGGAGTTACATTCTTAGGTTCTCCTCCCGTAGCAGGCATGACGTAGACATCTCCACCTGTAGATCCCTGATCGCTCATTAAACCGCCGATAAAGGCAATCTGCGATCCGTCCGGCGACCACCGCGGCACAGCAATCTGTAACTCATGGAGCGATCCAGCGATCGTCTTCGTGTTGAGAATTGACCTGGCCCCCCCTCCTTGAAGCGTGGACGAAGAGAGTGGTTCGGTATAAAGCTGCGCGATCCACCAGGTGTTTTCTCCCGGCGGATTTGCAGCCACGAAGGCGAGTTTTGCCGAATCGGGTGCCCAGTCAAACTCGTAGACGTGCAGACTGGCGGGAGTGACTTGGGAAAACGCTCCACTTGCGACCTCGACCGCGGCTACGCGCTGGACCTCTACGCCATCCTCCCCAATGACGCCCGCTGGCGGCTTCATCGCATCCAGAGCACCGGCGCTGCGGGTTGCGTTCTCGACAAAAAGGAGGGCGATCGCCTTTCCATCCGGGGACCAGGCAGGCGCCTCGATCGAACCCTTTACATGCGTCAATTGCCTGACGGCTCCGGTGGCCTTGGACCAGAGAAAGATCTGCGGTTGTCCCTGTGGTTGTCCTGCGAGTTCCGTCTTTCCCGTGCAATTCGATACAAACGCCAGCACGTCCCCGCCTGGCGACCAGGTTGGCAGTGTGCTCCCGCACTTTTCGATTGAACCCTTCTCCCCCGTTCCGATCGTCCTGTCCTTTGTCGGATCGGGCTCGTTGACCATCGAGAGGTGAAGGACACTGCCATCCTGCGATTGCGCGGTCCAGGCGACGCTCACCCCATCCGGAGATATCGCCGCTTGCAGCGGGCGTTGCGTCTTCCCGATTGCCTCCAGCAACGCTGTCACGCGAGCATCTTTCGGCGTACTCGCAGCAGCCTGAGCCCTTACGAGACCTGCAGGCAAGATGGCTAGGAACAGCGCGAAGGCGAACCGGCGTGGCGGCCAGGAACTGTTGCGAACGATGCAAAAAGTCATGCCGAAAGCCTAGCATGCAGGCTATAAAGCGGCTACTTCTACCATCGCACCAGCAGTTCAGTCCTCTTTCGACGATTTGATAGAAGGAGATTGACGGAAGGGGAGCGACTTGCTATTGTTAGAAGGTTCCGCGAGCATTCGGAATGCGTCGTAGAGTCACTAGCGGCGTCAGGGTAAAGTCATTCCCGGCCAGGCATTGGATGTTATTTGCTTGCGCTATACTGGATACAGAGATTTACCGTGTGGCGGAAACTATCAGTCGATGTTCCTTGATAGTTGAAGCTTACGGCCTATCGCAATCGTGCCCGTGACACCCTCCTCCTGGTTGGGCTATACGGGCCGGGACAGCGAAACGGAGCCGGCTTTCCCATGATCTTCAACTTCATTGGAGAAACGCTTGGTCACCGTCGACTGTTTTCGTCTGGTCTATGAAGTACAGACGCGAAGCAGGATACTTCTTCGCACGAGACGCTTCAGCGCTCTCACTTTTTTGCGTGTACGTCACGCAGGCGAAATGAATCTATCTTTCGCGCCTTGAATCTCAGGGTGTTTCTGTTTGTGTCGTATGTTAAGGAGCTTCAGTGCCTACGTTCCATCAGCTTGTCAAGCAGGGCCGCACGCCCACTCGGTATAAGACTGCCAGCCCAGCGCTTCAGGGCTCGCCCCAGCGTCGTGGCGTCTGCACTCGCGTCTATACCCAGACACCGAAGAAGCCGAACTCGGCACTCCGCAAAGTAGCCCGCGTCCGCCTGACCAATGGAATCGAGGTCACGACCTACATTCCTGGCATTGGCCACAACCTGCAGGAGCACTCCATCGTTCTGATTCGTGGCGGCCGTGTCAAGGACCTGCCGGGCGTCCGCTATCACGTGGTCCGTGGAACGCTCGATTCGGTTGGAGTCGCGAACCGCAAGCAGAGCCGCTCCAAGTATGGAGCCAAGCGCCCGAAGGTCCAGGCTAAGTAGTTCAGGTGAAAATGTATTTTGTTTACTTTTTATAAGTTCAGGCCTTGAGAAGTCGACGGTCCTGAAGGAAGACGAGAAGAGCAATGCCGAGAAAAGGTTACATCGCGAAGCGTGAAGTTGCACCGGATCCGGTGTACAGTTCGACCCTGGTCACGAAGTTTGTCAACTCGATGATGTGGGGCGGTAAGAAGTCGACCGCACAAGGCATCTTCTACACGGCTATGACTAACCTGGAGCAGAAGGGTGGCGACGAGGCTCTCAAGCTCTTCAAGAAAGCCATTGAGAACTGCAAGCCACTCCTCGAGGTTAAAAGTCGGCGGGTCGGCGGTGCTAATTACCAAGTACCAATCGAAGTGCTCCCGGAACGCCGGACGTCGCTTGCAATCCGCTGGCTTGTCACTTACGGCCGCGCTCGCGGTGAGAAGGGCATGGTCGAGAAGTTGACTGCCGAACTGCTCGATGCCGCCAATGGCCGTGGCGCCGCAATGAAGAAGAAGGAAGACGTACACCGCATGGCCGAAGCGAACAAGGCATTTGCTCACTACCGGTGGTAAGGAAAGATTGTTCTAGAAAGCCCTTTGAGTTTTGCTGGCGTTTCAACGCTTTTTTACGGCGGGTATCCACTCGCAGATGAGAGATCGACCGTGGCACGCACTACACCTCTAAATCGTTGCCGGAACATCGGGATCATGGCGCACATTGATGCCGGTAAGACAACGACGACCGAGCGCATTCTCTTCTATACGGGCATTACGCACCGTATTGGTGAAGTGCACGAAGGGACTGCGACCATGGACTGGATGGAGCAGGAGCAGGAGCGCGGTATTACTATCACTTCAGCCGCGACTACCTGCACCTGGAAAAATATCCGTGTCAATATCATTGATACTCCGGGGCACGTCGATTTCACTGCTGAAGTAGAGCGATCGCTCCGCGTGCTCGACGGCGCTGTAGCGTGTTTTGACGCGGTAGCCGGGGTTCAGCCCCAGTCGGAGACGGTCTGGCGTCAAGCGGACAAGTACAAGGTTCCGCGTATCTGCTTTATCAACAAAATGGATAAGGCCGGTGCGGATGCGGTCTATGCGACAAAGACGATCGTCGATCGCCTGGGTGCCCGGGCGATCCCGATTAACATCGCAGTCGGCGCAGAGGCCAAGTTCGCGGGAGTTGTGGACCTAGTCACGATGAAAGCGATTCTCTGGCACGACGAGACGATGGGTGCCGAGTATTCCATTGAGACGATTCCGGCAGACCTGCTCGAGAAGGCGAAGGAAGCTCGTCACGTCCTGATCGAAGCCGTTGCTGATAGTGACGATGAGGTTCTAAATCTCTTCCTTGAGGGTGAGGAACCAAGTGAAGCGCAGCTCAAGGCTGGCATTCGCAAGGCAACGATCGCTATGAACATCTTTCCTGTTCTCTGCGGGTCGTCTTTCAAGAACAAGGGTGTGCAGACGTTGCTCGATGCGGTCGTCGATTACCTGCCGAGTCCGCTTGATATCCCGCCGATGATTGGCCACAATCCGGACAATATGGAGCAGGAGATCGTGCGGAAGGCTGACGATGCAGAACCGTTCTCTGCGCTCGGATTCAAGATTATGACGGATCCGTTCGTCGGTCAACTCATCTTCATCCGAGTCTATTCCGGGCAATTGAAAACGGGGGATTCGGTTCTCAACCCCCGCACCGGCAAGACTGAGCGTATTGGCCGCCTGTTGAAGATGCACGCAAACAAGCGCGAAGAGATCACCGAGATTCTTGCCGGCGATATCTGTGCCGCGGTCGGGCTGAAGAACCTGATCACCGGTGACACCATCTGCACCGATAGACACCCCGTTGTCCTTGAATCCATTGACTTCCCGAAGCCCGTCATCGAGGTCGCGGTCGAGCCGAAAACGAAGGCTGACCAGGAGAAGATGGGCATGGCCCTCGCCAAACTGGCGCAGGAAGATCCGACCTTCAATGTCCGTACGGATATCGACTCCGGTCAGACCATTATTGCCGGAATGGGTGAACTTCATTTGGAGATCATTGTTGATCGCATGATGCGTGAATACAAGGTCGAGGCAAACGTCGGCAAACCACAGGTCAACTACCGCGAGACCATTCGTTCCAACTCCGACGCTGAAGGCAAGTACATCCGTCAGACTGGCGGTTCGGGCAACTACGGCCACTGCAAGATTCGCATCAGTCCGAATGAGCCAGGCAAAGGATACGAGTTCACCAACGATACCAAGGGCGGCGCAATTCCCAAGGAGTACGTCAAGCCGATCGATCAAGGGATCCAGGATGCAATGCAGCGCGGCATTCTCGCTGGCTATGAGATGGTCGACATCAAGGTCTCGCTCTACGACGGTAGCTACCACGATGTCGACTCGAACGAAATGGCATTCAAGATCGCCGGTTCGATGGCCTTCAAAGAGGCAGCCCGAAAGGCGAAACCGGTGCTTCTCGAGCCGATTATGTCGGTCGAAGTGACCGTTCCCGAAGAGTACATGGGAACGATCATCGGTGATCTCAACAGCCGTCGCGGCCGCATTGAAGGTATGGAGATGGTTGGCAGCACGCAGGCGATCCAGGCGTCGGTTCCGCTAAGCACCATGTTTGGGTATGCCACCCACATGCGGTCCTCGACTCAGGGCAGAGCCAACTACTCGATGCAGTTCAAGCAGTATGAAGAGGCGCCCCGTTCGGTTTCGGAAGAGATCATCGCCAAGGTGCAGGGCAAAGACAGTAAGTAAATCGTTCCTTCAATACTCAGATTTAGAACTTCAGACACACGGAGAGCATTATGGGCAAGGAAAAGTTTGACCGGTCGAAGCCGCATGTAAATATTGGGACGATTGGGCACATTGATCATGGCAAGACGACGCTGACGGCGGCGATCACGAAGGTCTTGTCGAAGCACAACCCGAAGAACACGTTCCGGTCGTTTGACACGATTGACAACGCGCCTGAGGAACGGGAGCGTGGCATCACGATTGCGACAAGCCATGTGGAGTACGAGACGCCGAACCGGCACTACGCGCATGTGGACTGCCCGGGCCACGCGGACTACATCAAGAACATGATCACGGGCGCGGCGCAGATGGACGGCGCGATTCTGGTGGTAGCGGCGACCGACGGTCCGATGCCGCAGACCAAAGAGCATGTGCTGCTCGCCCGCCAGGTGGGCGTGCCGTACATTGTCGTGTTTCTGAACAAGTGCGATGCGGTCGAGGATGAAGAACTGATCGAACTGGTCGAGATGGAGGTCCGCGAGCTGTTGTCGAAGTACGACTATCCGGGCGACGATACGCCGATCATCCGCGGCTCTGCTCTGGGGGCGCTGAATGGCGAGGCGCAGTGGGAGGCCAAGATCGACGAACTGATGGACTCGGTCGACAAGTTCATCCCGCAGCCGGAGCGCGCGATTGACCAGCCCTTCCTGATGCCGATTGAAGACATCTTCTCGATCTCGGGTCGGGGGACGGTGGTGACGGGCCGTATCGAGCGGGGCAAGATCAAGGTGGGCGAGCCGTGCGAGATCGTCGGCTTCCGGGACACCCGGCAGACGGTATGCACGGGCGTCGAGATGTTCAAGAAGCAGCTGGATGAGGGGCTGGCGGGCGACAACGCGGGGCTTCTGTTGCGCGGCATCGCGAAGGAGGATGTGGAGCGCGGGATGGTGCTGGCGAAGCCGGGCTCGATCAAGCCGCACACGACGTTCAAGGGCGAGATCTACGTGCTGAGCAAGGAAGAGGGTGGGCGGCATACGCCGTTCTTCAACGGCTACCGGCCGCAGTTCTACTTCCGGACGACGGACGTGACCGGGTCGGCGAAGCTGCCGGAGGGCACAGAGATGGTGATGCCGGGTGACAACACACAGCTCGAGATCACGCTGCATACGCCGGTCGCGATGGAGAAGGGCCTGCGCTTCGCCATCCGCGAAGGCGGCCGGACCGTCGGCGCTGGAACCATCTCCGAGATCCTCAAGTAAAGCAGGGCCGCCGGAACAGGCCTAGTTAGGATTAACGAGGGCTGCTGGTACGTGGAGAAAATCATGGCCGGCAGCCACTCCAAACGATCTTTGTAAACGGAAAGAGTTACATCATGACTGGCCAGAGAATTAGAATTCGTCTGAAGGCATATGACTACCGCGTCCTCGATACTTCCACCGGAGAGATCGTGGAGACTGCGAAACGTACAGGTGCCCAGGTAGCTGGTCCCATTCCGCTGCCAACGATGAAGAATAAATATTGCGTTCTTCGCTCGCCCCACGTCGATAAGAAGTCACGTGAGGCCTTCGAGATTCGCACCCATAAGCGGCTGATCGACATCATCGACCCGACTCAGCAGACGGTTGACGCCCTCATGAAACTTGATCTGCCTGCAGGTGTCGACGTTGAGATCAAGACGGTTCAGAAGTAGTTGTAGCGATTGGAAAGAAACAGGATTGAAAGCAGGACCGGCAGTGCCTTGAGGGCATGATGAGGAAAGGAAATTACGATGTCTGTGGTAGGAATTCTCGGTAAGAAAATAGGTATGACCCAGCTGTTCGATGATCGCGGCGACGTTCATCCAGTAACCGTGCTCAAGGCTGGCCCCTGTGTCATCACGCAACTCAAGACGCTTGCGAACGATGGTTACGTTGCAGCCCAGATCGGCTATGTTGATTTCATTAAGGCATCCAAGATCAATAAGGCAATGACGGGCCACTTCGCAAAGGCAAACACGCCGCCCGTCCGCATGATCAAGGAAGTAGCGATGGAGGCGGTAAAGCCGGTTGATGGCGAGGAGGCACCTGCTGTAAAAGCAGGAGATCGGATCCTGGTCGATATCTTCAACGATGAGAAGTTTGTCGATGTAATCGGGACGTCCAAGGGACGTGGCTTTGCCGGTGTCATTCGCCGCCATGGTTTTGGTGGCGGTCCCAAGTCGCACGGTCACATGTTCCAGGTACAGGGCTCGATCGGCGCATCGTCGTTCCCGTCCCGTGTATTTCCTGGTCAGCGTATGCCCGGCCACATGGGGCATGCGCAGATCACGGTGCGCAACCTCCGCATCCGCGGCATCGATCTTGAAGAGAATCTTCTCATGGTCGAGGGGGCCGTTCCAGGTCCTCGTGATGGGTATATTTTGATCTCAAAGGCAAAGGCGCCACCGCGTGAGCGGCGTGGATTTGCCGGAGCCACGACACTCGATCCGCTGAAGGCGTCGAAGAAGGCCGCTCCCGCAAAGAAGAAGTAACGTACTGATTGAATGTGTCGGTGATCCATTACAGTTTTGGCCTGCCGCATCGATGGCCGGCGCGAAGAGAGAAGAACGATGGCAAACATCAATGTAGTGAATCTCGGTGGAGACAAGGTAAGTGAGTTTGAACTCGTCGACGAACTCTTTTCCGCTGAGATCAATGACGGTCTCCTGTGGGAGTCCGTGAAGCATTACCGTGCGGCTCTCCGCCAGGGAACGGCTGCGACCAAGACACGCAAGAACGTCTCTGGTGCGGGCAAGAAGCTCTGGAAGCAGAAGGGGACTGGCCGTGCTCGTGTCGGTTCGATCCGAACACCGCTTTGGCGTGGTGGCGGTACGGTTCACGGACCTCAGCCCCGCAGCTACGAGTATGCCTTTCCACAGAAGAAGCTTATGGGCGCCCTTCGCTCTGCGCTCGCGGCCAAGATTGCTGATGGCAAGTTCACAGTTGTGGATTCGCTCGTTGCTGCCGAGGCGAAGACCAGACTCTATCGCACAGCGATCACCAGGCTCAATGCGGGTAAGACCACTCTCCTGGTTGAGTCGAGTCGCAAGTTCGACGAGAAGCTTTTTCTTGGTTCGCGCAACTTGCAAGGCGTTGAACTCGTGCTTAGCTCTGAGGTTCATCCGTACGACTTGCTCCGTTATGAGCACGCCATCTTCTCCGTCGACGCTCTTGAAGCGTTGCAGGAAACACTCAAGAAGTCCCTCTCCAAGCGCAAGCATGTTGAGAAGGAGGTTGCATAATGCCGACTCTTTACACCGTTATTCGGCGTCCTCTCATTACTGAGAAAGGCATGACTGTCAAAGAGACTCAGAACACGCTGGTCTTCGAGGTCGCTTTGAAGGCTACAAAGACCGAAGTCAAGCAAGCGGTTGAGACACTCTTCAAGATCAAGGTAGAGGCCGTCCGCACCGCAACGGTCGAAGGCAAGGAGCGACGCCGGGGGAAGTTCTCCGGTTACCGCCCAGACTGGAAGAAAGCGTACGTTCGCCTGAAGCAGGGCGAGAAGATGCCGGAATACCTCAACAGCTTGTAAGTCGAGTTGTGAATCAGGAACTGTCAACTCTTAGCTCTCAGCCAGAACACAGAGCGGCAAGAGTGAGTAGCTGAATGAAACAAAGAAGTTTGAACTAGCCGGGTTTTTGCCAAGAGCTAGAAGCTAACGCTAGGAGCTAAGTCGATGCCGATCAAATCATTCCGACCGATTACACCAAGCCTTCGCTTCGCGACCAAGCTGGTCAACAGCGATCTTACTACCGACACACCTCATAAGCCGTTGCTGTCAGTCAAGCCCCGCACCGGCGGCCGCAACAACGCCGGCGGCATGACTATCCGCCACCAGGGTGGCGGCCACAAGCAGAAGCTTCGGCTGATTGATTTCAAGCGCGACAAGTATGGTATCCCGGGGACGGTTGCAACGGTTGAGTATGATCCGAATCGCAGTTCCCGCATCGCCTTGATCCACTATGTGGATGGGGAGAAGCGGTACATTATCCAGCCTATCGGCCTCAAGATCGGGCAATCTATCATGAGCGGCCCGGAAGCTGATATTCTCGTAGGGAACGCTTTGCCTTTGAAGAACATTCCATCCGGTACGACGGTTCACAACATTGAATTGCGTCCTGGCAAGGGTGCTCAGATGGCTCGTTCCGCCGGCGCACAGGTTCAGTTGATTGCGAAAGAAGGCGACTACGCTCTTCTTAAGCTGCCCTCGGGCGAGACCCGCAAGGTTTTAGTCGAGTGCATGGCCACCATCGGCCAGGTTGGTAATACGGACCATGAAAATGTCACCATCGGCAAGGCTGGCCGCAACCGCTGGAAGGGTATTCGGCCTGCAAATCGCGGAGTTTCGATGAATCCTGTCGATCACCCGCATGGTGGTGGTGAAGGTAAGACATCAGGCGGTCGCCATCCAGTTACTCCTTGGGGTCAACCGACTCGTGGATATAAGACCCGTAACAATAAACGCACGGATGTATTTATCGTTAGCCGCAGAAGTAAGTAGTGCGTTTCGCGTCAAAGTGGACAGATGTGCTTCTTCTCACGTGACGCACCAGGTAACCGGCACTTAGCAAGACCAAGTCTCGCAACTGAGAGATTCGTCTCATTCAGCAGGCATCAAGGAATACGGAGTTTCTATCATGGCACGTTCCGCAAAGAAGGGTCCCTTCATCGATGACCACCTCATGAAGAAGATCGACGTAATGAATCAGGCAGGCGACAAGAAGGTTCTGCGCACTTGGTCACGCCGATCCACGATTCACCCGGACTTCGTCGGGCATACGATCGCGGTGCACAATGGCCGCAAGTTTATTCCGGTGTATGTGACGGAAAATATGGTCGGCCACAAGCTTGGCGAATTTTCCGCAACGCGCACGTTCAAGGGTCATTCTGCGCGCGCCTCTGAAAGCTCAGCGAAGCCCAAGTAGTCAGCACCGCTTCACCGTACGACTCGCCTGTCGGCGTATCCGTCAGTTTGAAAGAAGCAGCTTATGTCGAAGATTGTTTTGGAAAAAGTTCGAGAGTTCCGCGCAGAAGCTAAATTCCAGCGCACCAGCCCGCAGAAAGCGAAGCTTGTGCTGGACATGATCAAGGGCCTTCGCGTTGAACAGGCGATCAATACGATTCATTTCAGCACGAAGCGGATGGCCCCCGTGATTGAGAAGGTGTTGCGCTCTGCAATCCAGAACGCCACATATGTTTCACAGGAGCAGGGTCTTGATGTGGACGTGGATAACCTTTACGTCCGCACCGCGATTGCAAATGAGGGACCTCGTATGAAGCGGATCCGGCCTGCCCCGATGGGACGTGCCTTCCGCTACCAGCGGAGACTGGCACACATTGTCGTCACAGTTGCCGAGAAGAAGTCAGCAGGGGCGAGTAACGGATCATCGTTGGACGCTTCGACTACACCCGGTGCGAAGAAGGCAGGGAAGAGAACGGCGACGAAAGCTTCTTCAAAGAAGGTTCCCGTCAAGAAGTCTGCTGCAAAAAAGATTGCTGCTGCGAAGCAGGCCGCAAAGTAAGCAGTTTTTTTGTAAACTTAAAGTTTTGCGATATCGCCCTGTCGGCTCAACCGGCGCGTGGCGTGAGTAAAGGGAAGCTATGGGACAGAAAGTCCATCCGTATGGGTTTCGCCTCGGCATCAATAAGCCGTGGAAGTCGCGTTGGTTTGTAGAGCGCGGCTACGACAAGCTGCTCGTCGAAGATGTTAAGCTTAAGGCCGAGCTCCGCGAGAAGCTTAAAGCCGCCGGTGTCAGTTCGGTCGAGGTAGAGCGTCCGGGTAATAAGTTGCGCCTTATCATTCGAACTGCCCGCCCCGGGATCATCATCGGGCGTAAGGGCGCGGAGATCGACAAGCTCAAGGCCGACATCCAAAAACGGACTAGCCGTGAAGTCTTCATCGACATTCTCGAAGTTAACAAGCCGGAACTCGATGCGCAACTCGTAGCCGAGAACATCGCTCTTCAGTTGGAGAAGCGGGTCAGCTTCCGCCGCGCCATGCGCAAGTCGGTCGACTCCGCCCTTCGCTTTGGCTGCAAAGGGATTAAGGTTCGCGTCTCCGGTCGTTTAAACGGAAACGAGATCGCCCGCTCCGAGTGGTACCTCCAGGGTCGTCTGCCACTGCATACTCTGCGTGCCGACATCGATTATGGTTTTGCCGAGGCGCACACCACCTACGGCATTATCGGGGTCAAGACCTGGGTCTACCGTGGTGACATTTATGAGCAGAAGAAGCGTCGCGACCAGGGCGTCGTTGCATCCGGCACCTTCGCGTCCTAAGCGCAAAGGCTGCTACGAGTCTTCGCTTGTAGCTGGCCGGTTGAAGTGTCCAAGAATTTTGATTGAGCCAGATCCGGCCAAAAGCTAGAAGCTAAGAGCTAGGGGTTTTTATGTTGATGCCAAAGAAGGTCAAGTATCGCAAGCAGCAACGTGGCCGCATGTGCGGCAAAGCGTGGCGCGGCTCCGATCTCTCGTTCGGCGACTTCGGCCTGAAGGTCGTTGAATGTGGCTACATTACCGACCGCCAGATCGAAGCCAGCCGCATCGCCATGACGCGCTTCATCAAGCGTGGTGGTAAGGTGTGGCTCCGGATATTTCCCGACAAGCCGATCACAAAGAAACCGGCCGAGACCCGTATGGGTAAGGGCAAGGGCGCCCCGGACCATTGGGTGGCGGTCGTTCGCCCTGGCAAAATTCTGTTCGAGATGGAAGGTGTCACCCCTGAGCTTGCCCGCGAGGCCATGCGTCTCGCTGCCCACAAGCTCCCTCTCAAGACCAGCTTCGTGATGCGTCATGATGTCAAGGTCGCGGTTGCGGCCAAGTAGTTACTCTCCAGGTTTCGGCAGTAAGGAAGCAGTAAGGGAAGAAGAGCAATGGAATTCGAAAAAATTCATAACCTCAACGACGACGAACTAAAGGTGGAGCAGGCCAAGGCTGGTGAGCAACTCTTCCGCATCCGCTTTCAGAAGAGCCTTGGCAACACCGAAGGTATCAAGAAGCTGCGGAGCCTCAAGCTCGACATAGCACGCATCCAGACGGTTGCCCGTCAGCGCAGCCTCGCTGTCGAGTTGGCAGCCGCGCCGAAGAAGGTGAATACCGCCCCGGCACCCAGCCAGCGCACTGCCCGCAAGAAAGCGAAGAAGGTCTAACATATGTCGGAACAAAACATCACCAGCACAGTTCCAACGGCGACAAACGCTCAACCGGCAACGCGCCGCAACGAAAAGGTCGGCTTGGTCGTCTCGACCAAGATGCAGAAGACCATTGTCGTCGAGATCGAGATGCGGAAGGCGCACCCGAAGTACAAGCGCGTCATGAAATCGAACAAGAAGTTCTACGCGCACGACGAGCAGAACTCCGCCCGCGTGGGCGACGTGGTTCGGATCCGCGAGACTCGCCCGCTCTCGAAGCTCAAGCGCTGGTCGCTTGAAGAAATTGTGCGACGCTCCTCACTTGCGGCGCTCGCCGATGCAAAGGCTCCGGCTGCTGTTGAAGCGAAGTAGCACGGCAGGTGTTGGAGGAGTTGGTCATTCCGGCCATAGGGTATAGCCCAGGCCGCTGTAGTGCAAGGAGATCACCATGTCTGTACAGATGAGAACGATGCTCGACGTAGCCGATAACTCCGGCGCCCGCAAGCTCCAGGTTATTCTGCCACTGGGCGGCGGTCTCGGTAAGAAGGCGGGTCTCGGCGATGTTGTCACCGCCGCGGTCAAAGAAGCCTCACCCGATGGAACCGTGAAAAAAGGAAAGGTGGTCAAGGCCGTGATCGTACGCACGCACAAAGAGTATCGCCGTCGTGATGGCACGTACATCCGTTTTGACCAGAATGCTGCCGTTGTGATCAATGACGCGAACGAGCCTGTTGGGACGCGTGTATTTGGTCCTGTGGCTCGCGAACTGCGGGAGAAGAAGTTTCTGAAGATTGTCTCGCTTGCTCCGGAAGTTATTTAGTTTTAGCAACCGATCTTCAGTTGGCATCAACTGGACACTGATAACTCACAGTAGCGGATCCGGCTCCGCGAGGTAAATCTGATTGCCGAGATCTGGAGATTTCACCATGGCAGCAAGCAAGATCAAGATCAAACGAAATGATGTGGTCGCCGTCATTGCCGGTAAGGATAAGGGCAAGCAGGGCCGCGTTCTCCGCATCATAGCTGCGAGGGAGCGTCTTCTGGTTGAGGGCGTCATGATGATCAAGAAGCACGTAAAGCCGAACCCGCAGAAGAATATACAGGGTGGCATCGCCGAGCAGGAGGCCACCATTCACATCTCGAATGTCATGCTGGTCGACGGTGAGGGGAACAAGACACGCCTCGGAACCCGCATGGAAGGCGCTAAGAAGGTTCGTTTCTCGAAGACCTCCGGAAACGTAATTCTGGAAAAGAAAAAGAAGTAGGCTCCACCCTTCTCTCTACACCCTGTTCCTATGGTTCACCCCACGCATCGGTCTACGGGCATCATGCCAAATCCGGAAATCGTGGAGAAAGCGAAGATCAACATGGCAGCACGCCTCAAAGAGAAATACCACGCTGAAATCAAACAGGCACTCTCGAAAGAGCTCGGGATCACCAATGTAATGGCGGTTCCCCGGATCGAGAAGATCGTCATCAACATGGGATTGGGTGAAGCTACCCAGAACGTCAAGATCATGGACCCTTTGGTTGCCGACCTCGCCGCGATCGCGGGCCAGAAGCCGGTCACGACGAAAGCCAAGAAGTCGATCGCCGCCTTCAAGGTTCGGGAAGGTATGCCGATTGGAGCGATGGTCACGCTTCGCGGCGAGACCATGTACGAGTTCCTTGATCGCCTGATCTCGATTGCTTTGCCCCGTGTCCGCGACTTCCGCGGCGTGTCCTCGAAGAGCTTCGATGGCCGCGGCAATTACACACTTGGCCTGCGAGACCAGCTCATCTTCGCCGAGATCGATTACGCGAAAGTCGACAAGCTCAAGGGAATGAACGTCACCATCGTGACCACCGCGAAAGACGATAACGGGGCCCGCGCCCTGCTGAAGGGGTTCGGCATGCCCTTTCGCGTCGGAGCCTAGAATCATCAAATCCATCTGCAGTAGATAAAGAGAGTAGACACACATGGCAACCACCGCAAAACGCGTCAAAGATGCACGCAAGCCGAAGTTTAAATCTCGCCAGCACAATCGCTGCCAGATCTGCGGGCGCCCCCGCGCTTTCTTACGCAAGTTTGGGGTCTGTCGGCTTTGCTTCCGTGGACTTGCTCTCAAAGGTGAGATCCCAGGCGTAGTCAAATCCAGCTGGTAGTACTATAGACAGATCAACCTGTGCACATCCGCTTGCACATGCCTCTCCAGAGACCTCGTCCACTGATTCACGTGAGCGTAGCGGTCTGGAAGCCTAGTAGCAAACATTCCCGCTGGTTCTTGCGAGAGAGACTCGTGAGCGAACGGGGAATGAAGGAGAATGAATGAACCTCACCGATCCAGTAGCAGACTTCCTGACCCGCATCCGCAACTCCATCCGTGCCCGCCATCAGAAGCTCGATGCGCCGGCTTCCAAACTTAAAAGCGAGATCGCCCGCATCCTCAAAGAGGAGGGTTACATCGCTAACTACAAGCCCACGGAAGAGAACGGCATGAAGGTGATTCGCGTGTACTTGAAGTACGGTCCGAACAACGAGGCTGTTATCCGTGATCTCAAACGCGTATCGCGTCCCGGTTGCCGCGTGTATCTCGGTCGGGACGAGATCCGACGTGTTCAGGGAGGTCTTGGCATCTCCATCATGACCACTCCAAAAGGCGTCATGACTGGTCGTCAGGCACGCCGTGAGGGTGTAGGCGGCGAGATCCTCTGTGAAGTCTGGTAGTCCGATCTGCCCGGGCTAGGAGCCTGAGCGGCAGTACGTCAGTAAGTTTGAGCGGTTCGTCCGCTGGCTGCAGTGGAACAGGTAACAATCTGCGACTCGCAAGCCCACGAAAGTAGATTCAATGTCTCGTATTGGTAAGAAGCCGATCGTCCTCCCCGTTGGTGTCAAATACACTGTCAGTGAAAACGGGAGCACCGTCCTCGTCGAAGGTCCAAAGGGTAAAGTCACGGCCATGCTTCCCGGAGGCATTACGCTGGTCGAGAAAGATGGCCACCTCCTCGCTGAGCGCAAGGAAGATAAACAGGCTGCTTTTCACGGTCTGGCCCGTGCCCTTGTCTACAACGCAGTCACTGGTGTCACAACCGGCTGGACTAAGGATCTCGACATTGTCGGCATTGGATATCGCGTGGAACTCAAGGGCAAGAACATGGTTGTCTTCACCCTTGGCTACTCGCACCCGATTGAGTTCCCCCTGCCTACAGGCATCGAGGTCACGATTGACCCGAAGCAGACTCACGTCACGATCGCCGGTATCGATCGCCAGAAAGTTGGCCAGGTAGCCGCCGATATGCGGTCGCTCCGGAAGCCGGATCCATACAAGAACAAGGGTGTTCGGTATACCGGTGAGAAGCTCAAGAAGAAGGTCGGAAAGACCGGCGCCAAATAAGCAGGGTGTAGGGAATAGAGTTGCCAAGAAGACCAGCTTTCTACACCTTACGCCCTGTACCCTGTATCACCCGAACGTCACCAGCACTCTGGCGACGCCACTAGGAAGGAACAAGCTATGATCAATCCTCGCCAACGCAACGTTATCCGCCAGCGCGTCCACACGCGTATTCGCGAAAAGATGTCCGGCACCGCTCAGCGCCCGCGCCTGAATGTCTATCGTTCGTTGAACCACATCTACACGCAGCTAATTGATGACCTTAACGGCGTAACGATCGCGTCCGCTTCCTCATTCGGTAAGAAGTCCGAGGAGAAGGTCTACGGCGGAAACATCGCCGCCGCCCGGGCTGTTGGCAAAATCATCGCTGAACGTGCGCGGGAAATGGGCATCAAGAAAGTGGTCTTCGATCGTGGTGGCTATCTCTATCATGGCCGCGTCAAGGCTCTTGCCGATGCCGCACGCGAAGCCGGACTCGACTTCTAACCTTTCGCAGAATCACAGGTTGAGGGCGCCCGATGTGGCACCCAGAAAGTGGTACAGAGCACTATGGCAATTCTCAAGAAGAAGCTCGACGCGAACCGTCTCAACCTGAAGGACGAGGTTGTCTCTATCAATCGCGTCACCAAGGTTGTTAAAGGTGGTAAGAACATGTCCTTCGCCGCGCTGGTCGTCATCGGCGATCCTGCGGAGGGTGTGGTCGGGTACGGCTCAGGAAAAGCCAAAGAGGTTCCCCAGGCGATTCGGAAGGGAATCGAAGCGGCCAAGAAGAATCTATTCAAGATTAATCTTACTGCAACCACCATTCCCCATCAGGTGCTCGGCCACTTCGGTGCAGGCCAGGTCATGCTGAAGCCCGCTCCGGAGGGTACCGGCATCATTGCGGGTAAGACGGTTCGCGCCGTCATGACCTCCGCCGGTGTCCAGAACGTTTTGACAAAGTCCCTCGGCTCAGCAAATCCCCACAATGTTATCAAGGCTACCTTCGACGCTCTTACCCAGCTTCGAAATAAAGCCGAAGTTGCCGCCCTGCGCGGCAAGGCCGAGGATGAGCTCTAGGCTCATTCTGCTTCATACATTTTATAGGAGCTTTACATCATGGCTGATAGCAACGCAACCGCCAAAATAAGGCTGCAGTACTTCCGGTCCAAGATCTGCACCCCCGTTAAGCATAAGCTCGTCATCAAGGGACTTGGTTTTACCCGGCTAAACCAGATCGTCGAGCGTGAAGATTCACCATCCATCCGGGGCATGGTCGCCAAGGTTCCGCACTTGGTCCGCGTCGTCGGCTAATGAGCAACTGTAAGCATTGGCCGCTCGCGTCCAGCTTCAACCGCCACAGCATACGCTGAGGCCAACTACATGCGAGTCGGAAGCAGCTTAAAGCAAAGAGCTTCGAGCCAGAAGCCAACAGCTACGAGCCACACCACCGGCGTTAAGCGAGGAATCTAAATGGCAATTCGTAACCTTTCCAACCTCCGTGCCCCCAAGAAGGCAAATGAAAACAAGAAACGCGTAGGCCGCGGCATGGGCTCCGGTATGGGCAAGACTTCGACGCGCGGTCATAAGGGGCAGGGCTCCCGCTCGGGCTCGTCGCTGATGCGCGGCTTCGAGGGCGGCCAGATGCCTCTCCATCGTCGTCTTCCAAAGCGCGGCTTTACCAACATCTTTCGTGTGGAGTACCAGGTGCTCGGCCTGGACCGCATCGCCGAGATTGTCGCCGCCATGCCGGGGACCGAATTCACCCTTGAGAACATCATCTCGCTTGGCCTGCTCCGCAAGAAAGGTGCGCTGATCAAGATCCTGAATAATGGCGAAATTACCGTCGCTGTGACTGTTCACGGCCATAAATTCTCGGCTACGGCGAAGGCGGCCATCGAGAAGGCGGGTGGCCAGGCCATCCTCATCGGTTAATCCTGCATAATGATGGCGAGGGCCTCGCGTCCTCCATCCTGTCTTCAGTGTCTTCAGGTGAACGAGACAATGTTTCAATCCGAGGTTCAAGGCTTAGATGTTCGATAAATTAGCCAATATCTTCCGTATCCCCGACCTGCGCAAACGCGTATTGTTCACGCTTGGCCTACTCGCCATCTATCGTATCGGTGCTCACATTCCCACTCCGGGGATCAATGCGGACATGTTGGCCCAGTTCTTCAATCAGAACTCAGGCTCTGCGATGGGTCTCGTAGACCTCTTCTCGGGGGGCAACCTTCGCAAGCTGACTGTCTTCGCTCTGGGAATCATGCCGTACATCACGGCTTCCATCATCTTTCAACTGCTCACCGTGATCTATGAGCCGCTGGCGAAGCTGCAGAAGGAGGGGGAACTCGGCCGACGCAAGATCACCCAGTGGACTCGCTATGTCACGATTTTTCTAGGAATCGTGCAGTCTTCGGCAATCGCTCTTTCGCTGATAGGTACAGCAACCGGCTCGTCGATGGTCACGATAAGCCACGTGCTGTTTGTTCCCCTCTGCGTTCTGACTCTCACTGCCGGAACCGCCTTCATCATGTGGCTGGGTGAGCAGATCACCGAGCGCGGCATAGGCAATGGCATGTCTCTCCTTATCTTTACGGGCATCGTGGTCGGTCTGCCGCGTGGTATTGAGGAGCTTTATACGAAGGCTCGGGACGGGGTCTGGGGGGCCTTTACGCCAATCGCCGTTGTCATCCTGATCGCCGGCATGATCGCTGTCGTCGCCTTCATCGTCTTTGTAGAACGCTCCGAGCGTCGCATCCCAGTGCAATATGCGAAGCGGATCGTCGGCCGGAAGATGATGGGCGGTCAGTCGACGCATCTTCCGCTGAAGGTGAACTCCGGCGGAGTGATGCCCGTGATCTTCGCCAGCTCCATTCTCTCGGCTCCTCTCCTGCTTGCTGGGATTCCGTTTTTCGGCTCACCGCTGCGCGATACCAAGTTTTTCGGGCCAATCCTGCGGGGAATCGCTCCGGGAGAGCCATGGTATGTGCTGCTCTACATGGCCGCCATCGTATTCTTTGCCTATTTCTACATCTCCATCGTCTTTCGCCCAGATGACATTGCCGATAATATGCGCAAGTACGGCGGCTTCATTCCTGGCATCCGCCCCGGTCGCCGCACGTCGGACTTTATCAACGACGTGCTGACCCGCATCACGCTAGTGGGTGCGGTCTACCTGGTTATCATCTCCCTAGTACCCATGTTCCTCATGAGCGGAATTCACTTCAACCATCTCCCTCTGATTGGATCGGTCTTTGATCACTTTCCGACCTGGGTTACGAATGGTCTCGGCGTGAACTTTTACTTTGGCGGAACGTCTCTCCTTATCGTAGTCGGTGTCGCCATGGATACAGTGCAACAGATCGAATCACAGCTGATCATGCGTCACTACGACGGATTCTCTCCAAAATCGGGTCGTATCCGCGGCCGCCGCAGCTGGTAGGAAAGTAGCTCCCTCGCAGACTTCAATGGTGACTCCCGCAATTCGCTCGCAACCGGCTCCGGCAGACGCTGTCTTCCTGCCTGGGCCGGTGCTCCTTCTGGGAGCTCCCGGCGTAGGTAAGGGCACGCAAGCCCAGATTCTAATGTTGGGGTTCAATGTCCCTCAGGTATCGACCGGCGATCTGCTTCGAAACCATCGTGCCCGCCACACCAAGCTTGGGATGCTCGCCGAGGATTTCATGAGCCAGGGTCAGCTCGTTCCCGACGATCTCGTCAATGAGATGGTTGCCGACCGGCTCACACACCCAGACGCCCAGCGCGGCTACATTCTTGATGGTTTTCCGCGAACGCTTCCCCAGGCAGACTGGCTCGACCGGCATCTTGCGAGTGGCGGAGTGCACGACTCAATCCTTCCAGTCGTCGCACTCAGTATTACGGTAGAGTACGACCACTTGCTTCACCGGATCACGGGTCGTCGTACCTGCCCAGTCTGCAAGAGCATCTACAACGTCTTCTCCAATCCTCCTACCGTCAGCGGCGTGTGCGATATTGAGGGTGCAACCCTCATCCAGCGCACCGACGATTCGGAGGAGGTGTTTGCGGAACGCATGAAGACCTTTGACCTGCAAACCGCGCCGGTGGTGAGTCACTATCGTGCACAGGGCCGTTTCGAAGAGATCGACGGCGATCATCCCGTCGATCAAGTCGCCGCCGCGATCACTGCTGCGCTCAGACGTCTGCGCCAGCAGGAGAGAGGGGCTTAGGGATGGCAATTCTTATCAAAACTCCCCAAGAGATAGAGAAGATGCGCCGCTCCGGAATAGCTCTCCGAGCGGTTCACGATGCGCTCGCTCCCTTGGTCGCGCCCGGGGCCACAACGATGGACCTGGAGAAAGTCGCGGTTGGCAGGATTGCGGAGCTCGGCGGCGTCGCAGCCTTCAAGGGTTATCACGGATTTCCTGCCGCTCTCTGCACCTCCGTCAACCAGGAGGTTGTCCATGGCATGCCTAACTCCAAACGCGTCCTCAGGGATGGCGACATCGTCTCGATCGACTGCGGAGTCATCCTCGAAGGCTTCTATTCGGACGCCGCGGTGACCTACGCGGTCGGCTCTGCCACGCCGATCACGCGCAAACTTCTCGACGTCACACTCGCGTCTTTGGAAGCCGCTATCCTCGAGTGCCAGGTCGGTGGCCGCCTCGGCGACATCGGCGCCACGGTTCAAGAGATGTGCGAAGCAGCCGGATTTGGTGTAGTTCGCGAGTTTGTCGGCCATGGCATTGGCCGAGCGATGCACGAGGACCCGCAGATTCCCAACATTGGCACCCGCGGGAAAGGCCCACGTCTGAAGGCTGGCATGGTGCTCGCAATCGAGCCCATGATCAATGCTGGAGGGCCCGAAGTGAAAGTTCTTCCCGACGGCTGGACCGCGGTCACCCTCGACGGGAGCTATAGCGCACACTTCGAGCACACCGTCGCGCTCACCAAGAACGGTCCATTCGTACTTACTCGGTAGCAAAGTTGATTGCGCGCTTCTAAAAATTAGAAAAACACGCTACTATAAATGATGCTGTGTGCGGGAATGCACAGTACTCGGAAAAGGGCTTGCCCCAACCTCCAAAGGAGATCGTTTGTCGAAGGAAGATGCAATTGAAGTCATGGCAGTCGTCGTCGAAACGCTGCCAAACGCAATGTTCAAGGTCGAGCTTGAGAACAAGCATCAGGCACTCGCTCATGTCTCCGGCCGCATGCGCAAGAACTTCATTCGTATCCTCCCCGGCGACCGCGTTGCGATTGAGCTCAGCCCGTATGATCTTAATCGTGGCCGCATCGTATATCGCTACAAATAGACGAGAGCAGCCCCTGACTATGAGGTTCTAGCTCTTAGCTTTATGCTGAAAATAAAGCATATCGCAGCCTGTCCGCTTGCCTCTCACTAACGGCTATGCGTGCAGAGCTAACGGTTGCTTGAGGAGTTCCATGAAGGTTCGTGCATCCGTAAAGAAGATCTGTGACAAGTGCAAGGTTATTCACCGCCGTGGCGTAGTGCGTGTCATTTGCGAGAACGCAAAACACAAGCAACGCCAGGGCTAGTCCCGGCCTCGCAGATGCGAGCGCCACCTGTATCAACCGGTCCCATCGAGCTAGTTAGCCGAAGTTAAGGCTTGCGTCGAACTCGGCGGATCCACCGCAAATCATTCACCCATTCCTGGGACGAGTTCGCAGGAAATGACCGAAAAGGAAATCCATGGCCCGTATTGCTGGAGTTGATGTCCCTAATAACAAACAGGCGCGCATCGGACTCACTTATATTTTTGGGATTGGCGACTCGCGCGCTGCCAAGATTCTCACGAAGGCCGATGTCGATCCGGTCGCGAAGGTCGGCACGCTCGATGAGGATGCGTTGAATCGCATCCGTCAGGTCATCGAGGCCGAAGGCCAGATTGAAGGCGATCTCCGCAAGGATATCTCGCTCAATATCAAGCGCCTTATCGAAATTCAGTCCTATCGTGGTCTCCGTCACCGCCGCAGCCTTCCGGTCCGCGGTCAGCGCACCCACACCAATGCCCGCACCCGTAAGGGCCCGCGCAAGGGAACCGTTGCCGGCAAGAAGAAAGTGACTAAATAAATGGCGAAGACTCAGAATCAGCAAAAGACAGGCAAGGCCGCGGGCAAGGGTAAGAAGTTCAAGAAACGCGAGCGGAAGAACGTTCCGTTTGGTCTCGTCTACATTCAAGCTACATTCAACAACACCATTGTCACCATCACCGACCAGACCGGCAACACGCTCTCCTGGAAGTCCTCCGGTTCGCTCGGCTTTCGCGGGTCCCGCAAAGGAACTCCGTTTGCCGCGCAGCAGGCTGCCGTCGGTGCAGCCAACGCAGCCCGCGACCACGGTCTTCGCTCAGTTGACGTGCGCGTCTCCGGGCCTGGCTCCGGCCGCGAGTCCGCGATCCGCGCTCTTGCCACAACGGGCATTGAAGTCCGGAGCATTCGCGACGTCACGCCGATGCCACACAACGGTTGCCGCCCTCCCAAGCGCCGGCGCGTCTGATCTCCTTTGGGAGGTAGGATGGGTTTCTACACCCTCACCCTGTTCCCTCCACTCTTCATCTTGGATCGGGACCCGAAGCGCCTGTGGCGTGTAAACCGATCGTCACCTGAACCAAAGGAGTTCCCATGGCACGTTACACAGGACCCGTCTGCCGCCTTTGCCGGCGCGACGGCACTAAGCTTTTCCTCAAGGGAGCGAAGTGTTTCACCGAGAAATGCCCGGTCGAGAAGCGCAACTTTCCGCCCGGCCAGCATGGCCAGTCCAAGAAGGTAAAGAAAGTCGTCGGTTACGGTCTTCAGCTTCGTGAAAAGCAGAAAGCGAAGCGCATCTATTTCACACTTGAGACCCAGTTTCGCGCCTACTACCAGAAGGCCGCGAATAAAACCGGTGTCACCGGCGAACTGCTGCTCCAGCAGCTTGAGACCCGTCTCGACAACGTTGCCTACCGTCTCGGTTTTGCAATGAGCCGGCGCCAGGCCCGCCAGGTCGTTCGTCATGGGCATCTTATGGTCAACGGCCGCAAGGTCAACATCCCCTCCTTCCAGTGCAAGGTCGGGGACGAGATCGCCATTCGCGAGGGCTCGAAGGCTCTGGTTCTTCTCGAGGAGTCAAAGAACTTCGCCGCTGGTCAGCGATCCGTGACCTGGATCGATATCAATCGCGACAACCTCTCCGGCAAGATTGTCGCCCTGCCCAGGCGTGAGGACATCAGCTTGCCCGTTAATGAGCAGCTGATCGTTGAGCTGTATAGCAAGTAAAGGTTAGTCATTCCGCAGTGTGGCGCAGGGAGCTGTTCCTCCGCCGCGCCATGCTAACAGGTTTCCAGTACCTAGTCCCTCGTCCCTGCACTTCCACAATTCAATTCGTAACCGAACCCCCCCGCCATCTCGCAGAATGCATCGCGAGTGAGCCGGACAAGGAGAAACACATGCTTTGGAGAGGTTTTCAAAAGCCCAAACGTCTCGCAGTCGACACCGAAACACTCACCGACAAATATGGCAAGTTCTCTGCGCAGCCCTATGAGCGCGGTTTCGGTACGACCATCGGCAACGCACTCCGCCGGACTTTACTCTCGTCCATCGAGGGTGCGGCAGTCACCGCGGTCCGAATTGAAGGCGTGCTCCACGAGTTCCAATCCATTGCTGGGATCGTTGAAGACGCGACCGACATTATTCTCAACCTGAAGCAAATCCCCTTCAAACTCGCAGGCGACGGCCCCAAGGCTCTCTACCTGCACTCCGACGCGGCTGGCGTTATCACCTCCGGCATGATTGAGGCAGACGGCGACGTCGAGATCCTCGATAAAAATGTCTATATCTGCACCGTCTCAGAGGGTGGCAAGATTGACATGGAGATGCGCCTCAAGCGCGGTCGTGGTTACATCTCGGCAGACAAGAACTTTGATGGCGATCTCGGCCTCGGCTTCATTCCTGTCGACTCCGTTCACTCGCCCGTTCGCAAAGTTAATTATCTTGTTGAGGCTGCTCGTCTCGGTCAGATCACCGACTTCGACAAGCTCACAATCGAGATCTGGACCAACGGGACGGTTCTGCCTGCTGATGCGCTTGGCCTCTCCGCCAAACTCCTCAAAGATCACATGACCATCTTCATCAACTTCGAAGAGGAGATGGAGGCCGGACACGATGGCCTGCACGATGGGCCCGCGATCCGCAACGAAAATCTTAACCGCTCGGTCGAAGAGCTCGAGCTCTCCGTTCGCAGCTATAACTGTCTCAAGAACGCCAACATCGCGACTATCGGCGAACTTATCCAGAAGACCGAAGCCGAGATGCTCAAGACCAAGAACTTCGGTCGCAAGTCGCTTAACGAGATCAAGGAGATCCTGGCGCAGATGGGCCTCTCCCTCGGAATGAAGATCGACGAGAACGGCAACCCGCAGCCTGGACCTACCTCCGTTCTGCCCGCCGCCACCCTCGCCGCCTCCTTCGGCAACTTCGACGACGATGATGAGGACGAAGACGATGACGAAGACTTCGAACTCCCGTCCAACGAGCCGGAAAACTTCTAAGACAAACGGAACGGTGACGCTTTGTTTACCGTTCCGTGCTTCACCTGATGCACGCGCTCGGATCCTGATCCGTGCCATTTATGTAACTAGCCGACTTACGGCTTAGCCGAGTCGAAGGAGATCACCGCCATGCGTCACCGCAATGCAGGATTCAAACTAGGACGAAATACCAGCCATCGCCGTGCCATGCTGCGGAATCTGGTCACCTCCATCATCCTGATGGATCGCGTAGAAACCACCATCACGAAGTGCAAGGCGACACGTCCCATCGTCGATAAGATGATCACCCTTGGGAAGCGCGGTACTGTGCACGCCCGCCGTCAGGCGCTCTCATATCTCATGACCCCCGAGTCCGTCGACCGCCTCTTCAGTGTGGTAGCGCCTCGTTACTCGAGCCGCCCCGGTGGTTACAGCCGCATTACGCGCCTGGGAGCCCGCAAGGGCGACGCTGCAGAAATGGCGTTCATCGAACTTCTTGGCGCTGAACACGAGCTCAATGAAAAGGCTCAGAAGCGCGAAGAGGCTCGTTCCAAAAAGCGGGAGGAATTCCAGAAGCAGATGGACGAGCAGAATCCCGGCGAAGCCCCTGACCCGAACGCCGAGCCATAGCCAAGCGTTGCTGTTGTTCCAACAACGAGGCGCGCCGATCTGGCGCGCCTTATTTAATGCAAGAGGAGCGGGGATTGAAGTGTGCAGCGTGTGGATCGCTCGTTCTAATTCAACGGTGAATTCGAGGTGCCTCGTTATCATAGGGCGCTTCAGCGCTTGACCAGCCACATCAGCCAACCCGCCGCGATCGTTCCACCGACAAATAAAACAAAACAAAACGCACCAAACCGAAGCATCTTGTTCAGCTCGGACCGCTGCGTGATGCCGAACACGATCGACGCGAAGAGTGAGAAGAGCACCATGGCACTGAAGTGAGAGAGCGTCATGATCGCTTCCTCCCCGTTGCAAGTGAGTGTGCGTCGACCGCACAAATCAGATTCAGCAGCCCGGCGACGACGATGAACTTGCTTCCGTAGTCGGCCACCGCGGTCTGGACCGAAGCTGCGCCGAGATCCATGGCTCGGGCGATGAAGTACAGCAACCCTGTCCCAAGATCGCCGGCAAAGTTGAGAATATCCAGCAGCTCCGACGTATTAGGGACGTAAACCTTACCCTGCAGCCCTAATCCGATGCTAAACATTGCCACGACCGAGACAAGTAGCAAAGCGCCCCGGCCCCACTTCCGTAATAAAAAATGACCTGCTCCCGGAACTAGCCATCCCGCAAAAAGAACCAAGATCGGTGCCACAGGAGACTGGCCCTGTACCCGCGTTACAACCTGTGCGTTCGTCACCATGTATTTATCGATAATACCAGTTGCATGGAAACGACTGCATTCACTGGTCGTCGGTGGTCATCGTCCCTTGTCGATCGACGAGCATCGTTCGTCAATCCCGCCACATGCAGGCCTAGCCACGCCTCTTGATCTGGGAGGTGTAGCTTCGCAGATCATCCACCACTGGAACTGCGGCGAGTAACAAAAGAACTCCAGCCAGCGGCAGTACAAAAGGAAAGCCAAAATGTTTAAATCCGAATGCACCAGTGACCCCGCCTACGAAGAATAAGGCGATGAGCGACGTCAGTAGTTGTAGTTTACCTAATTCCACAAGCATTAAGAGTGGCGCGCCGGCGAGCATGGAGTAGAGCATGCGGCCGAGCTTGATACCCACATCGGTCACCATGCCGGTCAAATGCGTCGTTCGAATGACGGCCCCCGAGATCTTCGTCACAATCGCATTCTGAAGGCCCATGCTGAAGCACAAGAGGGTAACGATGCCCAGGCTGCCGCGTCCCTCTGACACTCTACCAGTCATACCGAAGATGAGCAGGAGGATCGCTTCTAGGACAAGCGGCAACGCATACTCGCTCTCGAGGTTGCGTCGGCGCGCCCACAGGACCATCGCGGCGGTAGAAACGGCTCCGAGCAGAAACGCCAACACCGCAGCGGCTCCAGTGAGGACCAGTGGAAGGCTTCCAAGCGCCAGATTATCCGCCATGGCGGAGACGATTCCCGACAGATGCGAGGTATATTGCCGCATTGCCAGAAATCCTCCGGCGTTCACTGCTCCGGCGACAAAGGCCAGGTAACGCGCGAGCTGCCGATTGGCATGCTGCGTCCGCTCTCGTCCGGTGAGCCGACGAAGATAGGGGAGCGGCATGCCTCTTCATCATCGCAGGTCTGGTCCCTGACACATCTCGCACGATGCAACCTTCCAGATTCGCACCAGCTCCGCTAGACTCGCACCAGCTCCGACTGAATACGGCCCGTGACTTCGGCCCGTCCTGGCCGCGTTATCATGTTGATCTCGCTACGCACGCCAAACTCTCCAGCGAAGTAGATCCCAGGCTCGACCGAAAAGCAGGTGTTAGGGAGCAGCAATCGTTCGTCATGAGTCTCCAGGTTATCGAGATGCGCCCCGTTGCCGTGAAGGTCCGTCGCGATATTATGTCCGGTCCGATGGGTGAACCATTCGCCAAGGCCCGCATCGCGGATCACCGCACGTGCCGCATCATCCGCCTGCCACCCTGCTATGTCCGTTCCTGTTGCATATGCCTGCTGTACGACGCGAACCGCCGCATCCCGGGCATCACGCACTGTCTCAAAGACACGCTGCTCCCGTTCTAGAGGCTCCCGGTCTATGACTCCATTCCAGGTGATGTCGTAGAAGCACGACCCCCTCTGGTCCAGCCTCGCCCAGATGTCGATCAGCACAAAATCGCCTTGTCGAATCGCGCATGACCTTTCGGTGGAGGGCTCATAGTGCGAGTCCGCGCTATGAGCCCCACAGCTCACGTTCGGCCCATGTTCCCAGACAAGACCCTCGCGTTGCATGGCCCGCTGCAGGTACTCCACCATGGCGAACTCGTCCGTACCCGCTCCGCGAACCCGCGTCCCGATTTCGATCCACGCCGCCGCCAGAATGCGATCGATCTTCTCCTGGGCGGCATAGTGAGTGGCAATCTGCGTCTCGCTCAACACAGCTTCGAACTGGCTCACAAGGTCGGCGGAGCTGACAATCTCCTTGCCCATCTCTCGCAACAGCTCGACCGTCCCCGCGTCCACCAGCGAAATAGCCATAATCGCGTTGCGCGGGGAGTATTGCATCGCCAGCCGCGTGCAGCCATCGAGCATCTTCGCCAGCCCAGCCTCGAGTTCCTGCCAGGATGAGTACTCCGTCTTACCGCCCGGCAACGTATCGAGCCTGCCGCTCTCGATCCGATGCACCAGCTTTTGCGGCTCACCCGCTGCGGGAACCAGGTAAAACCATCGCCGTGTGACATGCAGGTTCTCGTCGAGCCCAAGAATCCTGTAGGCCAGCGGATCGCGATGGTGATGGTCGTAGAAGAGCCAGCCATCCAGATGCTGGTCCTGCAACGCTGCTTGGATTTCGACGAGATTCATAGAACTTCCTGGGGCCATCAGTGGTCTTTGATCAAGAGGAAGGGCGTACCTCACGTGAGAAGTACGCCCTTCAGTCAGAGTGTGATCAGCTCTACACGTCGGTAGTTAGAACACAAGGGTCCAGCCAAGTCCGGAAACCGGAAATTTGCTGATCATACAGAGGCGGTTGGAGCGGCGGCTTCAGCTGCTGCTGCGGCTGCCACCCGTTCCTTCTCCGCTTTCTCGGCCTTGCGGGCCACGATCGAGTTTTCACCCAGCTCCGCGGCCATCTTCTCCGTCGTGAACGCTTCGATAACGTCGGCCGCTCGAATGTCTTTGAATCCCGCCAGATCGATACCGCACTCCACGCCCTGCCGCACTTCGGATACATCGTCTTTGAAGCGCTTCAACGATCCGATCTTCCCCTTCCAGACCTCTTCACCGCCTCTCAAAACACGGACCTGCGAGTCGCGCTTGAGCAGCCCATCCGTTACGCGGCAACCCGCGATCTGTCCGACCTTCGTGATTTTGAAGACATTGAGCACCTCGGCACGGCCAGCATAGTTCTCCTTGAAGACAGGCTCGAGTAGACCGTACATCGCTTTGGTGATCTCGTCCTGGAGGTCGTAGATGATCGAGTGCAGACGAATCTCCACGTTCTCCCGCTCAGCCACTTCAGCCGACTTGCGATCCGGCCGCACGTTGAAGCCGATGATCACGCCATTCGAAGCTGAAGCGAGCAGCACATCGGATTCCGTAATGGCGCCGACGCCCGAGTGCAGCACGCGAACCCGAACCTTCTCGGTAGACATCCTCTGCAGTGAATCGGCCAGCACCTCGACCGAACCCTGCACGTCGCCTTTCAGGATCAGGTTCAGATCCTTCATACCGGCCTGCTTGATCTGCTCCGCCAGTCCTTCAAGTGAAACGCGCGAGCTCTTCGCCAACTGTGCTTCGCGCTCCTTCATCTTGCGGTACTGCGCGATGCCCTTGGCCTTATCGCGATCCGCCATCACAAGGAACGTGTCGCCCGCATCCGGCATTCCCTCAAGCCCGAGAATTTCAACCGGCGTCGATGGGCCGGCCTCTGTGATCGGGCGTCCGCGATCGTCGAACATGGCGCGGATCTTGCCGAACGTATTGCCAACGATGTAACTGTCGCCGAGTTTCAACGTTCCGTTCTGCACCAGGATGCTCGCCACCGCACCGCGACCGCGATCCAGCTTCGCTTCAATGACTGTGCCAACCGCAGGCCGATCTGGCTGCGCCTTCAGCGAACCAAGATCCGCAACCAGGCAGATCATTTCTTCAAGCAAATCGAGACCGAGATGCTTCTTCGCCGAGACTTCGACAAACTCGGTCTCTCCCCCCTGATTCGAAGGCTGCAGACCGCGTGTCGCCAACTGCTGGATCACCTTCGAAGGATTCGCGTCCGGCTTGTCAATCTTATTGACCGCCACGATGATCGGCACCTTGGCAGCTTTCGCATGATCGATCGCCTCAAGCGTCTGTGGCATCACGCCATCATCCGCCGCGACGACCACCACCACGATGTCCGTGATCTTCGCTCCACGCGCGCGCATACGCGTAAACGCCTCGTGACCCGGCGTGTCGAGGAATACGATCTCACGTCCGAAGGCAGGCGAGTCCGGCTTGGTGATCCGGACCTTGTAAGCGCCGATGTGCTGCGTGATCCCGCCAGCTTCACCTGCGGCAACCTCGGTCGAGCGGATTGCGTCAAGCAGGGAAGTCTTACCATGGTCGACGTGACCCATGACCGTGACCACGGGCGAACGCGTGATCTCGACCATCCCGGTCGTGTCTTCAAGGAAACCCTCGATGGCCTCATTTTCCAGCTGCTCTTCGACGCTGATGATCTGCGCATCTGCGCCGAACTGCCGCGCCACATCCTTCACCAGTTCGCCCTCGAGCGACTGATTCACGGTGACGAACACGCCACGCATCAGCAGGCTTGCAATGAGATCCTTACCGCGAACATCCAGCTTCTCAGCAAGATCCTTAACGCTGATGCCCTCCGTAACCGTAATGGTGCGGGTTATCGGCACCGGCTCGCGCGAGATCTGTGAACCGCCAAAGCGCGGTGGCGGCTGAAAGCCCTTCATCGGGCCTTCCTTCGACTTCTCGTACCGCTGCCCACCGCGCCGTTGGCCGGGTCGTGCCGCTGGCCGCATCCCGCTCGGGTTCTCTCCCGGTCCAGGCGCTACGCCGGGCGCTCCACCGGGGCGGGCGCCGAATCCGGGTCGTGCTCCAAACGCAGGGCGTGGTGCTCCCGGCGCAAAGCCAGGACGGCCCGGAACTCCACCGGGGCCGCTCGGGCCACCGGGCCCACCCGGAAAGGTGCGAGTCGGATGCATCGGCCGTCGTGCGCCCGGTGCCATGCCCGGTGCACCCGGGCGGAACTGAGCGCCACCCGGACCTGTGGCGCCTTGTCCAGCTGGTCCTGTTTGCCCTGGCCGCGGTCGTTCAAAGATGGGACGATTGCGCTGAACTGAGCTTGGCGCGACCGGGGGAGCCGTATAGATTGGCCTCGGGCCAGTCTGCGGCATGATGACGCGGCGCGGTGCGGGGCTCGGAACCGAGGGAGCGATTGGCGCTGATTCAACCGGAGCAGGAGGTGCTGCGGCTTCAACCGGAGGCGTGGGCGCGGCAACTTCGGCATTCGGAACGCTGGGTGCTGCTACGGGCGCGGGCGGGACAACCGCAGCGGCAGGCGCGGGCGCAGCGACGGCTGCGACTACCGGACGCGGAGCAGGTGCCGCAACAACGCCAGTACGAGTAGCGACGGCAACCTGTGGTGGCGCCGCTATGATGGGCGGTCTGGCAATCACCGGACCGACCGGCGGTTTGCTCGCGATTGCCGGGGCCGGCGGGGGAGCAACGATATTCGCATGCTGACGCGGTAGAGGCACTATCCTGCGCGGTGCGGGAGGCGTGTTTTGGTTCGGTGTAACGGGGCTAGGTGCGGCACTCGCGACCACGCTAGGTGCGGCGCTCACAGCCGGTGCAACAGGACGGCTGACAGTGGCTGCACTTGAAGCTGCACTCGGAGCAGCAGCCGGGGACGCCACAACAGCACGCGGCGGAACCGCTCGGACGCCCGCCGCCTCTGCCTGCTTGCGCTCCAGGATGGCCTTCATGGCATCGCCCGGCTTCGAGATATTCGAAAGATCGAACTTCGGCTTCTGTTCGGCCGTCTGCCTCGCTGGAGCTGTCCCTCGACTCTTGCCGCTGAAGTGCTCGCGAACTCTCTCGGCCTCGTCAGCTTCGATCGAACTGGAGTGGGTCTTCCCGGTCACGCCAATTGCTTCAAGCGCATCCAGAATAGGCCTGCTCTTTACTTCCAGTTCACGTGCCAGATCGTTAATTCGAACTTTGCTCATCCGTCCCTTTTCGCTTCCCTGCGCCCTATTAGCTGCTCATATCAGCCTCATCGAGGTAGGAATCGTCACAGCATTTATTATTACTGAAATCGCGGACTTCGCGAACCATGTAATGTTTCATTGCGTGGCCGCTGCCGCTAGCCACGATCATGTCCGTCGGTGTCGATCCCCTCATCGGAGATCTCCTGGCTTTCATTGACAAGACTGTCGACCGTGTCGTTGTCCAGTTCGATCGCCTCCTCGCGGGCATCGGCGTCGCTGAAGGCGTCACTCGCAGACTCAGTCTCTTCCGCGTCGATGATGTCTTCAGTGGAAAGGTCTCGTACTTCTTCCGCCGAACCTGTTCCCGCCTCTTCAGCCAGAATCTCTTCCGGCATCTGTTCAAGTGACTGCTTTTCCATAGAACTCTCCCCTGTCGACTTAGATTCTTCAGTGTCCGTAGACTTTGCTTCTTCAGCGTTTGTGGTCTTTGCTTCTCCGGCACTCTCAGACTTTAGTCCTTCAGTGTTCTCAAGGAGAGCGGAGCCTTCGCCGGGAGTTCGTTCCACGGCTTCAAAGTACTCCCGCACGGCGACCGAGATCTTCTCGACCGTCTTCTCCCCAATTCCCGGAACCTCTTCCAACTGCTCCGGCGTCATGTCCGCGAGCTCTTCGACCGTCGTAATTCCAGCGGCAATCAACTTTTCGAGAATGGCTTCGCCCAGTGCGCTGATCTGCTCGACCGGCGTTGTCGGTCCGCCCGACATGGCCTGCATCTGCTGCTCGACCTCTTGGCGCTTCTCCTCTTCACTCTTAATGTCGATCTTCCACTGCAGCAGCTTCGCCGCGAGCCGGACATTCTGCCCCTTCTTGCCGATCGCGAGCGAAAGCTGCGTATCGTCGACAATCACTTCGATCTGTTTATCCGCCAGGTCGACGATTGAGACACGGCTCACCTTTGCCGGCTGCAGCGCCTTCTCTGCAAAGGTCGTGATCTCTTCTGAAAACTCGATGATGTCGATCTTCTCGCCGCGCAACTCGCGGATAATTGACTGCACACGCATGCCCTTCATCCCGACGCACGCGCCAACCGGATCAACGTCCTTATCACGGCTCATCACGGCGATCTTCGTCCGCTCGCCGGCCTCACGCGCAATGGCACGAATCGACACCGTCCCGTCGTAGATCTCCGGCACTTCGCTCTGGAAGAGGTTTTGCACCAGTGCCGGAGCGGCGCGCGACACAATCACCTGCGGGCCTTTGGCGGCACGATCGACGCGCAGCATAACAACGCGAACCCGCTCGCCGACGGAAAACTGTTCCAGCCGCGACTGTTCGCGCTTGGGCATGCGCGCCTCGGCTTTGCCTAGGTCAAAGATCACATCCATCGGCTCAAGACGCTTGACCGTCGCGGTCAGCACCTCGCCCGCGCGATGGTTGTACTCGTTGAAGACAGTATCGCGTTCGGCTTCACGAACCTTTTGGAAGATGACCTGCTTTGCCATCTGCGCGGCAATGCGGCCCAAGGGTGTCGTGTCCTTGTAGAACCGCAGTTCGCCGCCAATTTCGACCTCGGGAGCCAACTCGCGCGCCTTCTCGAGCGAAATCTGGTTGACCTCATCCTCGACCTGCTCTGGCGTTTCAACTACGGTCTTGTACACATAGGCCCGGATCTCGCCGCTTTCGCGGTCCATCTCGGCGCGCATATTCTCCTGCGTCTTGTAGTACTTGCGCGTAGCTAACGCAATTGCGTCTTCAACAGCACCTACAACAATCTCGGGTTCAATGCCCTTCTCACGACTCAACGACTCTATCGACTGGTACAGAACACTTGCCATTGCTTCACTCATCCTTCATTGTCATCTGCCAGCTTTGGTTAGCTAGTCCCTAATCTTGAGGCCTTAGCCCCTGCTTCTTTAGGTCTCAATCTCTATATCTCGGCGATTAAATTTGCTTTTTCAACATTTGCCAAGGGTATAGTGACACTTTGTTCCGGCATCGATTTCTTTGCCTTACCCTTTTGTTTGATCGCCGCAAGGTCAAGTGTCAGAGCGTCTTCGGCAAACGTTGTTAGCCGGCCCTGCCACTGCCGATTATTGTTCACCGGCGTAAAGGTCTGCAGCTTGATGAGACTTCCCGTGAACCGGGTAAACTCTTCAGGCTTCGACAGCTTCCGTTCGAGACCGGGAGACGAGACCTCGAGCGTGTACTCAGCCCCTGGAATCAGGTCTTCTACATCAAGCACCGTTCCAAAATCCCGTGCAAAGTTCGCGCAGTCTTCGTGGGTCACACCGGAAAGCATTTCGACCGGAACTCCCTTCGGGAGGTCCGACACCTCCCCAGTTGCTGCCAACTCCGCCAGCTTGGCTCTCTCTACTGCATCCTTTTCCAGATAAATGCGCAGCGTGCGAAACTTGACCCCGCCCTGGAACTCGACATCTACGAGGTTCAAGTGGTGCGAAGCTGCAACCCGCTCGGCCACTGCCCGAATTTCTTCTATCTGGAGCGACATAAACCTGGTTTCTTGTGCTGCCATTGGAATTGGTGTTTAGAGCAAATAAAAAGTGGGCATCGGCCCACTTATCTCTTCCGCCAATCCCGGTTTACTCACGGTGTCTTTACTTTGACGGAATAAGCTTGCTTACAGCAACGATGATACATCGAGTATCTACTGAATTCAATGGCCTGTCTCGCTTGCGTACCATTGGCGTTTCCGCGTCATCTCGTCGCCACTCGCGCCATGCTCCTGGGATTTGCTCTCCATCCCCGGCAACCCTACAATCGGTAAACCTGCACTTGCAGAAGTGTGAAGCGCAGAGTTACACCTATGATCAACCTCCCGCTTTTCGAAGCACTGACCTTTGACGATGTTCTCCTCGTTCCCGCATACAGCGATGTTGTCCCCGCCCAGGTAAGCACCCAGACGCAGATCACCCGCGGCATCACACTCAGTACACCGCTGATGTCCGCTGCCATGGATACGGTTACGGAGTCACGCCTCGCCATCGCCATGGCCCAGCAGGGAGGCCTCGGTGTCGTCCATCGCAATCTGACCATCGAGCAGCAGGCCGGCGAGATTGACAAGGTGAAGCGCTCTGAAAGCGGAATGATCGTCGATCCGGTGACGATCTCGCCCGAGCAGCCCATCGCGGACGCGCTCGAAGTAATGCGGCGTTACAAGATCTCCGGCGTTCCCGTGACGAAAAATAAGAAGCTCGTCGGCATTCTCACCAACCGTGACCTCCGCTTCGTCTCCCGCACCGACCTGTCGATCGATTCCGTGATGACGAAGGAAAACCTCATCACCGTTGCTGTCGGAACCACGCTGCAGGAGGCCGAGCAGATCCTCCACAAACATCGTGTCGAGAAGCTGCTGGTCGTCAACGATGAGTACGAACTCAAGGGCCTCATCACCGTCAAGGACATCCAGAAAAAGCTGAAGTATCCCAACGCCTCTAAGGATTCGCAGGGCCGCCTTCGTGTTGCTGCTGCCATCGGAGCCACGGGTGACTTCCTCGAACGCGCCGCCGAGCTCGTCGCCATGCGCGTCGACGCCCTCGCCATCGACTCCGCCCATGGTCACTCATCTCGTGTTCTCGAAGCTGTGCGCGAGTGTAAAGCCCGGTTTCCCCAGGTCGATCTGTTCGCCGGCAACGTCGCCACGTACGAGGGCACCATGGCACTCATCGACGCCGGTGCGGACGCTGTCAAAGTCGGCATCGGGCCGGGAAGCATCTGCACGACCCGCATGGTTACAGGCGCCGGCATGCCCCAGATCACCGCCATCTCCGAGGCCTATCGAGCCGCCAGTCAGCGCGGGATCCCGATCATTGCAGACGGGGGCATCAAATACTCCGGTGACGTGACAAAAGCTATTGCCGCCGGGGCCAGCGTGGTCATGCTGGGTTCGCTCTTTGCGGGCGTCGACGAGAGCCCCGGCGAGACGATCCTCTACCAGGGCCGGTCGTTCAAGGCATATCGCGGAATGGGCTCGCTTTCAGCAATGGCACAGGGCTCTGGCGAACGATACTTTCAGAGCAACGATGACATGACCGAGGCCGCGAGCGGCGAACGCCCATCCCTCACCGCCCGCGAGAGCAGTTCAGGCAATCGTTTGTCAAAGTTTGTACCCGAAGGAATCGAAGGCCGTGTCCCGCACCGTGGCCCGCTCGAAGCCATGGTCTATCAGCTCGTCGGAGGCCTTCGCTCCGGCATGGGATACCTCGGCTGCGAGACCATCGCCGATCTGCAGACCAAATCCCGCTTCATCCGTATCTCGAACGCTGGCCTCCGCGAGAGCCACGTCCACGATGTCATCATCACCCGTGAAGCGCCAAACTATCACGTCGAGTAAGCTTGGACTGTTCCTGTACGGAGAGAGAGATTTACCTCAGGACGTTCCACGTGGAGCGTTACTCAACAACGTGCGTGTTCCACGTCAAACGGGCTTCAATCGGCTTTCTATGGATGAGTTTGGTAGTGGATAGCGGCCGTGTACGCCTGCATAGAGAACCGATTCAGATCAAGCTGCATTGCCTAATCGTTCGGGTTTATTCCTCCGGTAGCGCGCCCCCTAACGCCTACAGAGCCGGTTTTGTCTTGTCAAATACCGTTGCGTCGAAGCGGTGCCGCGTCACAAACCCCATTTCATCATAGAGGCGCATTGCCTGCGAATTTGCTTCCGTAACGGTTAATGTGACGGCCTCGAATCCTGCGCTGGCTAGATTCGCTTCGCAATGACACATCAGCAGTCTTGCCAGGCCATGCCCCCGGTAGGCTGGAGCGACACAGAGCTGGGTCACATGCGCGACCCTGTCCCCTACATCGGAGCAGAGCACAACTCCCACGAGAGCCCGTGTGCTTGTGTCCCGAAGTACCCAGGAGGCATGGGCGGCAAAGACGCCACATCCCGGAAAGCGAACGATATTGTGCAGGAAGCGCAGCGAACCATGGAGCGATCGATACTGATCGTTGACGAGCGCGTCGATGTGACCGGCATAGGAGAGGTGAATCAGCTCGGCTGCATGGTGATAGTCGTCCGCCGACCACGCTGCCAGCTCGATCTCCTGCGGAAAGACCTGTCCTACACCCCGCGGGTGCTGGCCTTTGTGCAGTTCCAACTCTAGGAATCTTCTGGGAAACAGCACGAATCCGGCTGCCCGGAACGCCTCATCAATCTCGCCTGCGTCGTAGAGCAGGAGCTGCGACTCGATCCGCTCGATATTTGGGGAGTGCAGCAGCAGATCCAGAAGATGCTGAAGCAGGTTTCTGGAGGTCGCAAGCGAGATGGTGGCATTCTCATTGAGGGCATACGCGTCCCCTACGACTGCCTTGTGCCCCTCGTAGACACAGAACGTGAAACCGCGGATGCGCCCCCGGTCGAGTGCAACGAATCCTGGAAGCACGCGCGAATCGAGATACTGCAGCAGTAACTCCGTGGAACTCTCGTAGTTCCAGCGCAGCCGCTCTTTCCACACCTTCGCCTCGTGTTCCAGCAGCGGTCGAAGTTGCCGGGCGGAGAAGTGCCGGAGGTCTAGGATTTCGAGTTGAGTCGCTACGGTCATGGTGCCTGTATTTCTCATCCTCGTGTCTCGTTGTACACGATCGAGCTTATCGCAGCCTAGACCGGCTGAACGCCATCTGCGTCATGGGAGGGATTCAGAGCGCCACCTCAACCAATCTCCTCTCGAACACCCTTTTCCTGCTATGCGCCGAGGAGGTATTCGCGGTCATAGTCGTCGGGAGCAGCACTAAGACTCCAGACTCCAGGTTCCGCTTACGGGTTTCGCTTATGGAAGAACGGCTCTATCGTGCGTATACCCGGTAGACTTCGAGGCCCTGCGATTCGTATAGGAAAAGGGGCTCATAGACACGTCCGGCCAACCATTGCTGCAGTTCCGCAGAGTTATTGGCTGGGGCCACCAAAAGATGTTCGCCTTCAGGAACGCCATCGGCGTTGTAGTGCACCAGCCGTTCGTTGCGGTAGAACGCCAGGCCATAATCCATATCGCGTTTAACCTCGAGAACGGCCAGAACTTCTTCTCTCGGCGCCTGTGCCTTTATCTGCTTTGCGAGCGGACGTGCGGAGTAGCTTAGGTCTAAATCCCTGCCGTGGAAGCCAAGCAGAAAGACGAGCATCGCCACAATGGGCAGCAGCGTTGCGTTCCGTACCTGCGCGATGCCGCCGCGCCGAATAATCAGCACCACGCCGCCGCCCATGAGAATGGCGGACGCAGCAGCAATAACCAGCCAGCGGGTGGAGGGAACCAGCGTTTCGAACTTCAGGTGTTGTGGGGCGAGCACGAGCACGAAGACCAGCAGGGCGCAGAGCGCACCGTGCGTCCATAAAAGCCACTGAGCGAGACCCTGGCGCCGGATCCGGTTCAAGTAGTCGCCCGTGAGAATGGCAAGGGGCGGAAGCGAAGGCAGAATATACCCGGGAAGTTTCGATCCGGAGAACGAGAAGAACAGGATCGGGAACAGGGTCCAGAGGACAAGAAACTCGGGGAAGGCGTCCCCTGCGCGGGTATGGCCGAGGTAGCGCTGCGGGTTCCGCCGCGCCTTCCATTCGGCGACGGAGACCTGAACAGCATCCACCAGCGCACGCAGGGAGAGCACGGTCCAGGGCATCATCGCAAGCAGCAGAACGGCAGCGTAGTACCAGAAGGGCTGGTGGTGCTGATAGCGATTTGTCGCGAAGCGTTCGAGATTGTGTTCGAGAAAGAATGACCGGTAGAACGTAGGATTCCGCTTCTGGACGGCGATGTACCAGGGAAGAACCATGGCGAGATAAAGAATAACGCCGGGAAGCCAGATTGTGCGCCGGAGGACTGCCCATTCGCGGCGCAGCCCTGCAAAGAGCAGGATAATCACGAGCGCAAGAAATGGCGCGACAGGTCCCTTCGCCAGAGTCGCGGCGGCGCCGAAGAAGTACAGATCGAAGAGCCAGAACTTCTTTCCGGTCTCATACCAGGCATACCAGCCCAGCATTCCGATGCAAAAGGGGGCGGCGAGCTGCATGTCGGTGGAAGCGCCTCGCGAGAAGCTCACCATACCTACACAGGAAGCGGTGATCAGAGCTGCATCGAGGTGGCCTCCAGGCCGAAACCGGCGCAGGTGAAGAAAGACAAGCAGGATTAGAAAGAATGCACCGGAGGAGGAGGGCAGCCGCGCCGACCAATCGGAGATCCCGAACTCCTTAAAGAAGCTCATCGCCCGCCAGTAGTAGAGAGCCGGTTTCTCGAGCCAAGGCCTTCCGTACAAGATCGGGGTGACCGTACCGCCCGCCAGGCAATGAAGCGAATCTTCGATGTCCACAGGGTGAAGACTGTGCGGCATCACTTTGGCATGGACTTCATGACAGGCTGTCGAGTGTGCTTCGAGCATCTCCCTGGCAATCTGGGCATATCTGGGCTCATCGGCTCCGACCAGACCGAGCTGATCTCCTCCAAAGAGAGGGACAAGCCCGTAGAGCAGCAGAAAGAGGGTGACCACGACGAGGATCGCAAATTCCCTGGATGCGATCGTCGCAGAGTTCGCAAGCAGCTTGCGGACCTTGTCGCGGATCCATGAGGAGACGATGCGGCTTCTCTGAGCGCCTGAGTGAGCGGAGGACGAGTTGTCAGTCACAATCACGGTCTCTGGGTGATCTCGAGCTAACAAAATTCATTTCGAAGCTGTTTGAGGATGCGGTCAGTGGCCGAGGCGAGCGGGCCCTCGATGGTGCCCCCACTAGCCGTACGATGGCCACCTCCCCCGAGCTGTTCGGCAACACGAGACACGTCCACATTACCTTTACTACGAATACTCAGGCGAAAGCGATTGGCAGCGGGGAGTTCACGGAGAAAGAAAGCAGACTCGACCCCGGCGATGCTGATGAGATGATTGACGACGCCTTCACAATCCTCCGGAACCGCACGGGTTCGATGCATATCCTGCTGGGTTACCCAGCTCCAGGCAATTCCCCTCTCACACTCCAGGTTCGACAAGGCCGCGCCCAGGAGCTTGATCTTGCTGAGAGGCGAGGTGAAGAGGACGTCCCGCGCGATCTGGCTGGGGCTCGCTCCCTTCAAAGCCAGGGCGTAGGCCAGGGCGAACGTCTCGGCCGATGTCCCTGGATAGGTGAAGGATCCGGTATCGGAGAGGACGGCCGTGTACAGGCAGGTCGCCATGGACGGGGTGATCTCTACCTGGGCGGCCACGGCGATGCGATGCACCATCTCCGCTACTGCGCAGGCGTGCTCGTCGATCCAGTTGAAAGCGCCGTAGAGACGTCCGCTCGCGTGGTGGTCGATGTTGATGAGAAAGCGTTCTTCCAAACCCAGCAAACCGGTGCGGTCGATGCTATCGCACTCGAGCACAATGACAGCGCTCTCAGATTCCCCGGCATGCGAGGCCTGACGAATACGCGTGACGTTGGGGAGCGTCCCATAGATATCGGGAACGGGATCGACAAAGACAATATCGGATGTGTAGCCGAGCTGATCAAGGATCTCGGCAAGTGCAAGAGCCGAACCTACAGCGTCTCCATCGGGACGTGCGTGAGCTGTGATAACAAAGGATTTGTGGGTGTGCAATGTTTGGAGAAGATTGGCGATCGCGTCTGCGTGCGTCATAGTTTCGCGAAGGTCTCCATTGTAGAGGCGGCTGCATCCAGGCGCTTCTTGTCGCGCTTGCGCATGCGACCAAGCAACTCGTCCATCCGGCCAGTCATTTTTTCGGAGCGGTCGATGGCAAAGGTAAGCTCCGGGATGTGACGGACGCCCATACGATCACGGAGTTGTGATCGGATGTACCCACGCGCGGTCATCAGACCGGCGAGTGTCTCAGCTTCTTCCGCTGCATCGCCATGCACGGCAACAAAGACGCGAGCAGCCTTTCCGCCAGTCGCGAGGACGACCTCGGTGACGTAGCTGGGTGCAATGCGCGGATCGGAGAGTTCGCCTTCGAGCATCGCTCCAATCTCCTCTGAGAAGGTGCTGGCGACACGGTTTCTATGATAGGTTCTTGCTCTTGGTTCAGGCATAGTGGTCAAAAAAGATCAACGCTCTAGCATAACAAACATCGTCTCAGGATAATCCCGGGTTGCCTTTCGCGCTGAACTATTCCTGCGAGGTCAGCCCAGCTTTATGATACGAAACGCGGCGGCATCTGCTTCTACTCTGGCATACATTCGGCGTAGGAATCCGTTACTTCGGCTCCCAGCGTTGTAAGGATTCGATAGGCCGCCGCATCAATCTGCTCGAGTTGTCCGGTAAGATAGCTGGTTGAACCCGAGATACAGGCGATCCCCAGGGTCGCCCGATTCCAGACCAGCCCCTCATCTAACTCTGCAATGGAGAGATTGAAGCCATGGCGAAGCTTGTCTTTCAGGGAGCGAACGACCTGGCGGCGGTCTTTGAGCGACTGCGCGGACGGGATGCTGACCTCGATGACCAGTTTTCCGATCGGCATGGGAAGGAGGCGCGAAGTAAACGCGGTGGCGCTAGTGGATACGCAAAAGTGTGACTCCGTGAGCGGGGATGGTCGAGGCAAACTTTGCTCCGTCCACGGGCACCGCCTGATGCGTCCACAGGTCGCGGGCAGAGCGACTTTTCCCGGCCAGGCCGCCAGGCAGGGAGGTCCACTCGAAGCCTGCTACCGTGGGCTGCTCGCCACGGTTGAAGATGCCGATGATGATCGAGCCGTCCTGCATGGGGCGCCAGAGGGTCTCGACCGTACCAGGCTGGCCACTACCACCGGCCAGGATCTGTGTTGGCTTGGCTGCGGGATCCTGATCGACTGCGATAACCTCCTTGTTCATGAGAATGGACTTCGTTTCATCGCTCATGGTGCGAAGATCGTTACCCGCGATCAGTGGTGCGGAGAGCATGGACCAGAGGCTCATGTGAGTACGGTATTCATCGGCATTCATGCCGCCGTTGCCGATCTCGAGCATGTCCGGGTCGTTCCAGCGGCCGGGGCGGGTGTACGAGGCGATAGCGAGTTGACTGAAGCCGATCTTGTCCATGGACTTCCACTTGTCCTCGATGTCACCGGTCGTGCGCCAGAGGTTGCCGCTTGTCTTCGCGCCCCACTTCCAGGGATCGAAGTCGCCGTACTGGCAGAGACTGTAGACGATGGGACGCTTGGTCCGCTCGAGCGCTTCACCCATCTTCTGATAGAGGCCCCGTTCGGTGGCTTCCGACAACGAGTAGACGGCACGCGCGCCACAGAGGTCGTACTTGAGGTAGTCGATGCCCCAGGCGGCGTAGGTCTTCGCGTCCTGGTCCTCATGGCCGAAGCTGCCTTCGTAGATGGCACAGGTCTTCGGTCCAGGGGAGGAGTAGATGCCAATCTTAAGGCCCTTGGAGTGGACGTAATCAGCCAGTGCCTTCATGTTCGGGAACTTCTCATTCATCGTGATGTTGCCGGCAGCATCACGCCCGAGCTGCCAGGTATCGTCGATGTTGATGTAGAGATAGCCAAGCTTGTCCATGCCGGTCGAGACCATGGCGTCGGCCATGGAGCGGATGTCGGCATCGGTGATCCTGCCGGCAAACTTGTTCCAGCTGTTCCAACCCATGGGCGGGGTGCGGACGAGGCCGTTATCGGGCAGGTCGCGCGGCGCCGGCAGCGGCAGCGGGGCGGGAGGCATGGCAGCTTCTCGGGTGGATCGCTCGGCGTCTCCCTTTGTGGATTGGCCGGCATGGTTCCGGCTCTCGATCGAGAGCTTGCCACCCTCGAAGGTGCCGTCGAAGACCATGGGCGGTCGAGTGCCTCCTCCGCCGATGGGAATCGGTACGGTCGATAGATGAATAGCGGAGCCGGTGAGAGTTCCCTGCATCGGGATGCCCTGCGGAGTTCTGCCAAAGATCCTGCCGGTGAGCGCCTGGCCGTGCTGCTGGAGTTCGAAGAAGGTCTCACGATAGGTGCCGTCGCCTACGGGCACGCGGAGGTCCCAGTAGCCGGTAAGGTCATTCTGGTTTGACTGGGCGCTTGTCTGGGTGCTTGTCTGGGCGTGGATCGCAGGAGCGGCGCTCAGGAGCACTGCGGAGAGGACTGCGCTGGAAAGCGATTTCCATGAGCTGTGGTTGCCGAATCGCATGCGAGAGTGCCTTTCGGATCAGGAGATGGCGGGCGGCGCGGTTCACAAATCACGAATTTATGCTCTGCCCGAGCATCTGAAATGTAAACGACTGCAAGGGCATACGCAAGTCGCATGAGGGCACGCGCAAGCGTATGAGGAAGATGGAGATGTTCTTAAGAAGATGGTCGGAATGGAGAGATTCGAACTCTCGACCCCCTGCTCCCGAAGCAGGTGCGCTACCAGGCTGCGCTACATTCCGATGTGGGCTGGATGAGTGCCAACAGAAAGCCGTTCCTTGAAGGGCTCCATCGCTCGGGAAGCTCAAACACCCGAGAGTTGGCCTGCTAAATTGCTGCGCCTACTTAGAAAGTCTAGCAGAGATTCTGGCCTGGAGTAGCTGGAATCTCCCTGCAAAGGAGGCGCGCGTATACTACCTATATGAGTCCGCTCACAAAGCGCGCTTGTTGTTGCCAGGCTGCCTGTTGTCAGGCCATGCCGGCGCAGTTCTGTCGACGCTAGAGTTTTCCTGGCTCTCGTTTCCTTCCTAAGATCGCACGTATAAAAAGCATTCCATTCGGTGGCTGCCGGATGCTGTGGAGACCCCCCCAACCATGACACCAGTGGCACATTTGATCGACTCAATGATCCCCACAGTGATTCACGAAGTGATCCACGAGCCAGGAGATTCGACCGCAGCACAGCCGGCCCGGCTGAATCATCTGCAGGCGCTCGAGGCAGAGAGCATCGCAATCCTGCGGGAGGCGGTGGCGGAGTTCCAGCGACCGGTCATGCTGTATTCGATCGGCAAGGACTCGTCGGTGATGCTGAGGCTAGCGCAGAAGGCGTTCTATCCTGGAAAGATCCCGTTTCCGCTGCTGCATGTGGATACCAGCTACAAGTTTCCGGAGATGATCTCGTTCCGGGATGAGTACACGAAGGCAATCGGGGCGGACCTGATCGTGCATCGCAATGAAGCGGCGATTGCGTCGGGCGCGAACCCGTACACGCTGGGAACGCAGAACTGCTGCGGCCTGCTGAAGACGCGCAGCCTGCTGGATGCGCTGGCGGAGGGCGGCTTCGACGCGGCGTTCGGAGGAGCGCGGCGCGATGAGGAGAAGAGCCGGGCGAAAGAGCGCGTGTACAGCTTTCGCGATACAGCCGGGCAGTGGGACCCGAAGAATCAGCGGCCGGAGCTTTGGAGTCTATACAACTCGCGTTTGCGGAAAGGCGAGAGCATCCGCGTGTTTCCGCTCTCGAACTGGACGGAGCTGGACATCTGGCTGTACCTCTATGCGGAGAAGATTCCGATCGTGCCCTTGTACTTCGCGAGGGAGCGGGAGCTGGTGATGCGGGGGGGCGCGATGACGCTGGTGCATCCGGGGATGAAGCTGCTGCCGGGGGAGACGGTCGAGCGGGTGAAGGTTCGGATGCGTTCGCTTGGGTGCCTGCCGTGTACGGGAGCGATGCGGAGCGAAGCGGATACGCTGCCGAAGATTATTGAAGAGCTGATGACCTTCCGGCGCAGCGAGCGTGAGAACCGGGCAATCGATCACGACGAAGAGGGTTCGATGGAAGTAAAGAAGCGGGAGGGCTACTTTTAGATGAGTACGCAGACCGTGAACTCCGAAGCTGAGGTCCAAACTGGAACGCACTTCGATACGTTCCTTGAAGCGCATCTTGAACAGGAAATGCTGCGCTTCACGACGGCGGGCAGCGTGGACGATGGGAAGAGTACGCTGATCGGCCGGCTGCTGCATGACACCAAGAGCGTCTACGAGGACCAGCTTGCGGCAGTGAAGCAGAGCCGGGTGAACCGGGCATCGGGCGGCCATGTCGACTTTTCGCTGTTGACGGACGGTCTGAAGGCCGAGCGCGAACAGGGCATCACGATCGATGTGGCGTATCGCTACTTTTCGACGGCCCGGCGCAAGTTCATCATCGCCGATACGCCGGGGCATGAGCAATACACGCGCAATATGGCGACGGGCGCATCGACGGCTGATGTGGCGATTGTGTTGATCGATGCGAAAGCATTTCTGAAGCAGGGAGGTCTGCTGCCGCAGTCGAGGCGGCATACCTATATCGCTGCGTTGCTGGGGATCCCGCATGTCGTCGCCGCGGTTAACAAGATGGATCTGGCAGGATACTCGCAGGCGAGCTTCGAAGCCATTAGGCGCGAGTTTTACGCGCTTACACAGCAGCTTGGGCTGCGAAGTGTGGACACCATTCCGGTGAGCGCATTAGAGGGCGACAACGTGGTGACGCCTAGCGCGGCGATGCCATGGTATGCAGGTCCAACGCTGCTCGAATATCTGGAGACGGTGCCGCTGCGGGTGCGCGAGGTAGCAGGGCCGATGCGGTTTCCAGTGCAGCTGGTGCTGCGGCCGGATGCGAGCTTTCGCGGCTTTGCAGGGCAGGTGGCGCGAGGTGTCCTGCACGCCGGCGATCGTGTGATGGCACTGCCCTCGCGCCGGGAGACCACGGTGCGCCGCATCATGACGTATGACGGTCCACTCCATGCCGCTGCTTTTCCGCAGAGCGTCACGGTCGAGTTGGACGATGAGATCGATCTAAGCCGGGGCGAGATGCTGGTGGCGGCGGGACCGGCGAGCAGCCTGCCGCAGATAAGTACAAACTTTCGCGCGATGGTGGTGTGGATGCATGAGGAGCCGCTCGCAGTCGGGCATACCTATCTTGCGAAGCATACGACGCGAACGGTCCGGGTAACAGTGCGAGCAATCCGGTACAAGGTGGACGTGGGTTCGCTTGCGGAGCTGCCCGCCAGTGTGCTCGAGATGAACGAGATCGCGGAGGTGGAGTTCGAGAGCAACCTGCCGCTGTTCTTCGATCGGTACAGCTACAACCGCATGATGGGATCGGTGATCCTGATCGACCCGGTGACGAACGCCACGGTGGGAGCGGCGATGCTGACCGGCGTTGCTGAGGTGTCTTCCGCTTCGATAGCAGAGAAGAGATATCCGGCTTTGGTGATGCTACCGGGGCGTCCGGAGTCGGCGGAGCGGTTGAAGCAGGGGCTGGTTGCGGGTGGCGAGCGGGCTGTCGTGATCGACGATGCCTTAATTCCCGCCGAGGCGTTGACGGGCGTTGTGCGCGCGCTGCAACTGGCGGGTGTGACAGCGATTACAGCGCGGACCCTTGAGGCGGAGACGATAGCTCAAATTACGGAATTCGTGCCGGAGGGTCCAATGCACATCGAGGAATCAGAGGAGCAGGCGGTCTTGAGTTCGTTCGAGGTGTTTTGATGCGTGTGATGGAATCCAGTACAGATTACGAGAACCTGGCTGCAGACGCTCTCGTCGCGCAGGTGGTGGGTGATGCAGCCGGGGAGACGGTCTGCCTGACCAGTAGCTTCCAGACGGAAGATATGGTGGTCCTGCACCTGTTACGCTGCTATCTGCCAGATGTTCCGGTGATCTTCCTTGAGACCGGATATCACTTCCAAGAGCTGCTGGCCTACCGCGACCGCATGACGGCGGAGTGGGGATTGAACCTGGTCAATGCAATGCCCGTGACGACGCTTCGAGAGCATGAGGCACAGTTCGGTCTGCTGCATATGGTGCAGCCGACGGAGTGCTGCCGGATCCGGAAGGTCGAGCCGTTGATGCGTTCGCTTGAGTCGTACGCGTGGTGGTTTACCGGGTTGCGCCGGGAGCAGTCGCCTACGCGTGCGGGCCTCAGAAAAGTCGAGGATCATCGCACACCAACGGGCAAGCAGATGAAGAAGGTCAGTGTGCTGGCAGATTGGACCTGGGCCGAGGTGACGGCATACGCGGATATGCATCAAATTCCTCAACTGGAGCTTTATGCACGAGGTTATACGAGCATTGGATGCGAGCCCTGCACCGCTGTTCCTGAAGCGGGCGCGGATGCCCGTAGCGGACGCTGGGGCGGAAAAAAGCTGGAGTGTGGTATCCACACATTTTCAGAGAAGGCCTAAGAGAATCAGCAAACAGAGCTCAGGGTCAGCGAAACGATGATGGAACGGCGGCAGATCGTAGCGTTATGGCGGCGGAGCACGGCTTCCGTGCTGGTGACGCTGGTGCGCGTGGAGGGGTCTTCGTACCGGCGCGCAGGTGCGCGGTTGCTGATTGCAGCGAATGGTGAGTACGCGGGGACGATCAGCGGTGGATGTCTGGAAGCTGAGGTCGTTCGCAAGGCGGCATGGATGGTTCGGGAGGGCGCGGTTCTGGAGCGCTACTCAACGCTCTTTGACGATACGGCAGAGATCCCTTTCGGGCTGGGGTGCGGCGGCACGGTTGACCTCTTGATGGAGCCTGCGGGCACAGCGGAGTGCCGGGCCTTATTTGTTGCCATGGAGGCTTCACTGCGGGGTGAGGATGCAACGGTCGTCACCTGGCTGCCGGGCTCAGGAAAGCCGCTTGAACGTGTGGTGCTTGGGTCGGCCGGTGCCGTAACGTTCGGGAGCGAGGGGCTGACTGGGAAGCGACTTGCATGCGCACCTGGATTGCAGGCAGGACAGGAGTATACCGGGCGGTTCGTCGAGGAACTACGCGCGCCACAGCGTTTACTTGTGCTTGGGGCGGGTGATGATGCGAAGCCGCTGGTGAGCATAGCCGGGGTGTTGGGATGGAGCGTCACGGTGGCCGATGGGCGGGCGCAGCTGGCGCGGAAGGAGCGTTTCCCTGAGGCGAAGGTTGTGCTCTCGTCCACTGGGGATCTGGATGTCCGCGCGGAGGATGCGGTGGTGCTGATGACGCACAGCTACGAGCAGGACAGAGGTTTACTTACCCGTATGCTGCCGCTCGTGCCGCGCTACCTCGGGTTGCTGGGCGCACGACACCGGAGCAGTCTGCTGGTGAGTGAAGCGGCGGCCATGCTGGGCTGGAGTGTGGCGGCATGTTGTGCGCGGATCTATGCTCCAGTAGGTCTGGATCTCGGCGGCGATGGGCCGGAGGCGATTGCGCTAGCCGTAATCGCAGAGGCGCAGGCCTGCTGCATGAGCAGGCTCGGCGCGTCGCGGCGATTGAGCGCGGAGGATGTGGCCGAGCAGATCGCCAGGGGCGGGGCGAGCCGATACTTGCAGGTGCAGTGCGCGATGGACGGCACTCCTTAGTGGACGTAACCCTGCAAGGGGTGACGGCGGCAGTCGTGCTGGCTGCCGGAGCATCCACACGGCTCGGCTTTCCCAAGCAGCTTGTGACGCTCGGCGGTGAGACGCTGCTGGACCGCGCGGTCCGGGTCGCGTTAGAAGCAGGATGTGTGCCGGTGGTGGTCCTGGGCTCGTCCGCGGCGCTGATCCGGGAGCGGTGCGCGTTCGCGAACGTTCGTGTGGTTGTCAATTATGCCTGGGCTTCGGGGATGGGATCTTCAATCCGGTGCGGCGTCGAGGCGCTGATAGATGCCGCTGCGGGTTGCGTAGTAATGACCTGCGATATGCCCGCGGTGACGCCATCCCATCTGCGGGCGCTGATTGACACTAAGACTGTAACCGCATCCGGCTATGCGGGAAGGCGAGGCGTGCCGGCCTATTTCCCTGCGAGCGCATTCCAAGAGCTGATGGAATTGTCTGGCGATAGGGGAGCGCGAGGCTTACTGCAGCATGCGCCGGTGATGGAATTGCCAGGTGGGGAGTTCGATGTGGACACGGAAGCGGAGTGGGCGCGCGTGCGTGCCTCATTCAGTTAGGACCCGCCTGTCAGCGAGGGCTGTAGTTGCCGAGTACACCGAAGCCGATAAGAACGAAACCGAGGAAGAAGAAGACGCCGCGGCACATCCACTGTGGGTCGTCGGAGGAGGGGGCGGCCTGCATGGTGGTAGGAGTCCTGCGGAAGATGCCAATCAGCATGGCAATGACGCCCAGGGTGAGGGGGATATCTCTGAGAAGAGTGATATGCATCGGAGTGTCTCCTCGCGGTGACATGTACAACACGCAGCATTCTAACGCCGGGAAAGCCTGTTTGTAACGAGAGTCTGGCTGTCGGGCGCTAGAGCAAATTACCTGTTGCTATGGAGTGGAAGCATAGTGCAGAGCCGTTTCCTCTGGAAAAGCGGCGTCAACCAACAAGCCTCCCTCTACATACACAGATAATTTGCGCGAGTGGTCCTCAGATCCGGTCGATGCAGGTCACGCATGCGATGCAGCCGATCCACTGATCCGATGGTCTATAGAACAGGAATGAGCCGCAGGACAGGAAAACGATGAGCCTGCAATCAGTTCGCTGGTGATACCTGGATGGCAAACCCGCCTGTGCAAACGGCATCCTACCCCGCAGAGTCATGACATTGAGTTACGCACATACGCGTGTCGCTCCATGATTTACAGATCGGGTTCATCCGACTTTGCTCGTCATGAGGCGCTGCGGCGCGACCGAAAGAACTTACAAGGGGAACTTATATGAAACTGTTTTCGGCAAACATTCAGGACCTCCGGAACCTCTATATCTCTAGCCTGAAGAAAGCTCTCGATATGGAGCAGAAAATCACGAAAGCCTTGCCCGACCTGATCGAGAGATCGACCGACACAGAACTGGCCTCAGCCTTCCGCAATCATCTGGAGGAGACGAAGGGTCACGTGAGCAAGGTGGAAGGCCTGCTCCGGAGCAATACCGGCGACACGAGCGCGGAGACCTGCAAGGTGATCGACGGTCTGACGACGGAGGCCGCCGACACCATCAAGGACGTGACCGATCCCGCCATCCGCGACGTTGCGCTGATCGGCGCGGGACAGCAGGTGGAGCATCACGAGATCGCCGTCTACGGTACGCTGCGGCGCTGGGCGGAGTTGCTTGGATTGTCGAACGATGCACAGGTGCTGCAGATGATCGAAGCGGAAGAGGGTAACGCCGATCAGATGCTCTCCTCGATCGCAAAGCGCGTCAACGTACAAGCCGCGTAAAACGCACCCAGTCTCTATGGTGGGCTGTCAATCTCCGATTGGCAGCCCATTTCTTTGCCTAGAGCATTTTCCTGTTTGTGTGTCACCAGAGCCACAACCGTCCTCGCCGGTTCTTTCCAGAAAAACGGTACTCACAGGCCCTCTCCAGTTCACAGCAACAGGAGAAATGCTCTAGGCATGCGGCAACAATTCATCAGGCGCTCACACGAGCATGTAGTGATCAGGAGCAGTCTTGCACTACGCCTGCAAGGCGCAATGTGACTCACTCTCCAGGAGATTCAAGATGACTGCGACCAAAATGACTGCGACCAAAATGACTGCGACCAAGATGACTACGATTTCAATGCGACAAGGACTTGCGATCTCCGCAGCCCTGATGTTTACGGTGGCTCCGGCATTGGGCCAGAGCACAACTCCCGTGGCGGAAAAGGGCTACACCCTGAGTGTCTTTGCGAAGGGCGTAGCCGGCAAGTATACGAAGCCCGATTCGATTGCCGTGTTTGAGAACCATGTTTACATCGCCTACGGCAACGGCAATGATCCGGCGGGTGCGGATGGTAAGTCGAACATGGTGATCGAGTACACGCGCGAGGGCCGTCCGGTCTACAGCTTTTCAGTCAAGGGGCACAATGATGGATTGAAGGTGAATCCGTACACGAACAAGCTGTGGGTCATGCAGAATGAAGATGCAAATCCGAGCCTGGTGATCTTCGATCCCGAGACCCGGGAGCGCAAGCAGTACACCTTCGCCCAGGCACCGTCAGCAGGGGGCGGTTATGACGACATCGTGTTTCGAAATGGCAAGACGTATCTCAGCGCCTCGAACCCGGCGCATGATCCGAATACCAGCGCATCGATCGTCGAGGCCAGGCTGGAGGGCAGCCAGGTGATCGTGACGCCGGTCTTCAATGGCAACTCCTCTGCTACGAACGTCTTGACCGGTCTGCCCGTGAAGCTCAACCTGCAGGATCCTGACTCGATGACGGTATCGCCGGGTGGCGATCTGGTGCTCGACAGCCAGGGTGATTCCGAGCTGGTTGTGGTGCGCAAGCCGGGAACGAAGCAGCAGAGCGCGCTGCAGATTCCGCTGAGCTCACCCTTTGGCCTGCCGCAGGTGGACGATACGCTCTTTACACCATCGAGCGACGGGTTCCTGCTGGTGACGGATACGGGCGCGAACACCACGTACAAGATCACAAAGGCGACCTTCGCTCCGGGTGTCGCTTACTCGGCGGGTGTTGCGGGGACGACGACGGCGGCTGGATTTGTAGGCCGGCTGGATCTGGAGTTCGGCCAGCTTACGCCGATTGTGAGTGGGATGAACTCCCCGCACGGTCTGGCATTCGTGAAGACGAACAACGATGATGACTCACTCCGCGAACAGTTAAAGGACGCGTGCCAGGTGTTCTTTCCAAATCAGTAAGGATGGATGAGCATAGCTGGAGAGAATAAGGGTCGCCTGCGAGCGGCCCTTGTTCGTGGGACCTTATTCGTGGATGAGGACGCTATGACTTGCTTGCCGCTTGAGCGCCGAAATAGTAGCCGATTGCCGCTCCGACCAGGGCGACAAGGGGACCGAAGATGAGAGCCAGCAGGTCGTGGAGCTCTCTGCTCCGGTCCGGATGAATCCAGAGCAGGATGAAGGACGCGATGATGGTCGCTGCCATAATGCCGATCAGGATCAGCGCGACCGCGCTGCGGACGCTCTCCCGAGCCTTCATAGGATCGTAGGGCACGGCGAGATAGGCGGCTGATGGCGCAACCGACAGCGCGGGAGCGAAGCCCTCGTCAAGATCGATCATGACCTCGTTCTCCATTAGAAGATGAGGAGCTCTCGAAGGCTGTTGTTTTTGTCCTTAATGAGGATTTTGCCGCCCTCGCTCTTGGTGTCGTGAAGAAACTTATCGATAGCTACGGATCGGCGTACGACTTCGGCCATCGACACGCCTGTTGTCGTGGCAAGGTCGCGAAGAATATCGATACTCTCCTGGGGTAAGTTCATCGTGGTTTTGACCATCGTCATTTGGCTTCTCGCTACGCGGTGGCCCGCAGTATCGCCATCGTACCGCAGTTTCAGGGTGAATAGAAGGAGCTGCGGCTAGATCAGACGACAGACCTTCCTAGCGTGATCGACACGCTTCACCGTGTTGATCTGCCGGACGCCTTCTTTGCTGCTGCCGGACCTCCGCCAAGTACCGCGATGAGTTTAGTTCCGATCGGTGACCCGAGGCCGGTGCAGGCGTCCCAGCCGGGGCCGGCGCTGTAGGTGCCATTGTTGCCGGAGACGATATCGCGGAAGGCGGGCTTCGCCTTGGCGGCATAGATCACGGGCTGGAGGAAACCTGCGGGAATCTTGTTCTGGGCGTTGCTGAGGGCGATAAGGCCTGCCCAGAGGGGGGCAACGGCGCTTGTGCCGCCAATGACAATCGTCTGGCCATCGACGCGGATCGTGTAGCCGGTCGCCGGGTCGGCATCACCGCTCACGTCAGGAACGCCGCGGCCGGCGAAGCTGCCTGCGAGGGGCACGCCGGCGTTGGCCTGCCAGGCAGGCAGTGCGAAGACGGTGCTGACGCCCCCTCCCGTAGCCCCTTCCTTGTTGACGATTTCGTTCCAGACCACCTCATCGGAGATGGTGGAGCCAGAGCCGGTGAGCCTGGTGCCACCGCAGGCGAGGACGTGCGGACTGGAGGCTGGGAAGTCGACGTTGTCGCCGGTGCCCCCGTCCGAGGAGCCGTTATCCCCACAGGCCACCGTGATGGTGATGCCGAGAGCCGCGGCTTCCTGGCAGGCACTGTCGAGCGTGGTGAGAGATTGCCGGGTCCAGCTGGATTCGGGTCCGCCCCAACTGATCGAGATCACGCTCGGCTTGTTCGTGGTGTCGTGGACAGCGCCGGCGATGGCGTCGATGAAACCCTGGTCAGTATTGGGGGCAAAGTAAACGACAATCTTGGCGCCGACGGCGATGGAGGCGGCAACCTCAATGTCGAGCATCACTTCGCCGTCGGCTCCGCTCGCGGTCGAGGGTGAATTTTTCCCGCCATCGATGGAGACGGCAGTCACCGTAGGGGCTGTCTGGCCGAGCGTCTTGAAGTAGGCGGTCAGATCTGCGGTCCGATAGCCCCCTCCAAGCTCGATGATGCCGATCGTCTGGCCGGTAGCAGTCGCTCCGGCAGGGAACTGATAGAGTTGCCCGACCTCGACTGGAGTGTAGGAGGTGTTCGATGCTGCGGCATTAGGGCGAATGATGGCGTCGGGCGAAGAAGGCTTGGCGATCCGAAAGTGAGGCTGCGCCTGGGGACGATTATCGAGGCCAAGCACGGCTATGACAGCGTCGGCGAGCTGTGCCGGAACGTAGATGGCGCCTTCTCGGACGCGATAGCTGCCGCCATCAAATGTGACCTGCTGAAGTTCGACACCGAAGGCCTTCTGCATGGCCGTGACTGTCCCACTCAGCTTGACGGTGCGACGTCCGGTCTGAGGCGTATCCGGTTCCACCGTGAGGCCGTACTGCTGGGCAAAGGCAGAGACGAGCTTCACATCGGCTTTATCCGCACCATGCATCTTCGCGTATTCGGCGCGCGTGAGACGCACCTTGCCGAGAGTTCTCGGATTGAGGGGCGTCTTGGGCTTGACGACGACGGAGACGGTGAGCTTGCCGGTAGCGGGAGTGACTGTGGCATTCGCAACGCTGAAGGGAGCCCGTTCACTGCCTGGAAGCGCCATGCGCTCTTGTGTGGCGAAAGCGGGTGTGGTTTTCCTGGGGGCCATGATGTTCCTTGTGGTTGAAGTGGGGTGGGGACCCGGACGGCACAACGAGGCGCTGTCCTCAAGGTGATGATAGTAGCTCGCGGCGTGTCAGACGCAGGAGAATAGGACGAGACTTTCGGTAGCGTCGGTTAGTGTCATTCGGGTTAGACGTACATATCAATTTGCGAGTCTCATCGCATGAAGAAGGTATACACGGAGGCTGAAGACGATGACAGACAGAAGGGCAGAGACGGTCAAGCTGAAAGAGACGATCGATGCGCATCATCACCTCTGGCGGTATACGCCAGAGGAGTATGACTGGATCGACGACTCGATGCCAGCGCTTCGCCGGGATTTTCTGGCAGCGGATCTGATACGCGAGCTGGCTTTGGCGGAGGTCGATGGTACGGTTGTGGTGCAGGCGCGGCAGACCCTCGAAGAGACGCGCTGGCTACTTGATCAGGCGGAGTATTGCGAGGCAATCCGGGGTGTCGTCGGCTGGGCGCCGATAGCCGGTGAAGAGTTCCCCGAGGTGATGGAGGAGTTTGAGGACAGGCCAAAGCTGAAAGGATTGCGACATGTCATCCAGGGGGAGAGGGACGAGAACTACATTTTGCGAGAGGACTTCAACTCTGGGATTCGCTGCCTCCTGGGAAGCGAACTGGTGTACGACATCCTGATCCTGGCGCGGCACGTCCCCCAGACGATCGAGTTTGTCGATGCGCATCCGGAACAGGTGTTCGTGCTCGATCATGCTGCCAAGCCGATGATTCACGCAGGAACTCTGGAGCCCTGGGCGGCGCAGATGATGGAGCTTGGGAGGCGGGAGAACGTGTGGTGCAAGCTCTCCGGACTGGTGACAGAGGCGGACTGGGCGTCGTGGGACGATGCCGCGTTGCGACCGTTTATGGACGTGGCCGTTCAGGCGTTCGGGCCATCGCGGTTGATGGTGGGCTCGGACTGGCCGGTGTGCCTGGTGGCAAGTGAGTATGGACGCTGGTTCGATACGCTACGCCGATACTTCGCCGAATATAGCGAAGTGGAACGGAACGCAGTCTTTGGAGGAAACGCGATGAGGGTGTACGGATTATAAGAACGGGTGTAGGGATAGAGAGCAATCGCATTTGTCTAAGCCCTACACCCCTGTTCCCTACACCCTGTCTAAAAGTGGCGCAGGGGTTCGGGAACTTTTTGGACGGTGGTAGGACTTGCGGCGGCGACTGGCTCGGGTTTGCCGTCGACGGTACGTTCGAGCGAGCGGCTGACGATGTCGCGGGAACCGAGGCCGACGGCGAGTGAGAGGGTCAGCACGATGCCGCCGAAGAGAATGCCGAAGGCTAGTTCGACGATGGCTCCGCCGATCTGCAGGTGGTCGAGCACCATGGCGGCGGTGAGCACAAGGACGAGCCATTTGACGCCTAGCGAGAGGAAGCGCGCGTACTGGAGTTGTGCGTTGACGGCGCCGATGAGGATCGAGCGGGCGAGAAAGCGGGCGACGATATTGCCGAGAAACAGGAGCAGGATGGCGCCGACGGCATGGGTGAAGAAGGGCAGGAAGGAGAAGCTGAGCGCAGATCCCGTGGCGTAGGAGGCGTCGAAGGCGGAGACACCGATGACCAGGCCGAGCAGAACGCACCCCCAGAAGGCGACGCGTCCGACGAGAGCGGTGGGGCTGTGCGAGGGTGACCAGTCGGCAACGCCGGTGGTCTGGCTCCGGGCGAAGCGGTCGTCGAACTTGAGGCTGGTCAGAAGGCGGCGCAAGCCCCAACTCAACAGAATCCCAATGCCGGTCAGTACAGCAAGGGCGATAAAGAGCGCGAGTAGACCGGGAAGGATGCTGACGAGCAGCGAAACGACGCGATAGACGGATTGCTGGAGTGCATCCGCCATGTGGCTCCAGACCGATGAGTTATCCACATAGGTGGGCTGCTGATACACGGGCTGGAGGCTCTGGTCCGGCTGGGGCAGTTTCTGCTGGAGAAGAAGAGCGAGTGAGTGACCCATAGGGAAGCTCCTTGATCCGAAATCGTACTGAATTTACTGATGCGTGTCTGTTTCTGAACTTCTGAACTTCTGAGTAGATCGGCTACTAACTTCTGAAATAGATCAGGGATTGAAGCGATCCGGCCAGCGCCACCGGGAGACGAGATAAGGTTTATCGGCTTCAAAGGCAACTGCCTGCTGCTCAACGTGCGCCTCCGGGCTGGTGCCGTTGTTCGCAAGCACAATATGGGAGGCGACCCAGGCGAGGTAGAGCGGCGTAAGTGCGCCCAGCAAGTGGCCCCGGTTGATGGTGCGCAGCCGATAGGCAAGGATGAAGTCGTAGACGATGCGGGTCCAGAGCGCATCCGGCATCCGGAACTCTGTGGCCGCCAGAAGAGAGAGCTTCTTGAGGCCAAGGAGGGAGTTGGGCGGAAGGACGAGCGACCAGATCTCATGCAGGTTGGTGTATGCCAGCCGAAAGGAATCCAGCATGGGCTGAACGTCGGGCATGGCTTCCTGCAAAGGATGTGGAGCAAGATGTCTCGGCGACTGGTTCCCACGCGCTCGCTGCCAGTAACTTGCTTTGAGTTCAATATCAGTGAAGAGCGAGCCGGCAATCTGGGCGAGCAGCGAGTTGAGGTCAGGGGAGTTGGGCTGAGGCAGCGTGCGCTGTCCGACTGCGACCTCGGTCAACGTGTAATTCGCGGCTGCTGCCTCAGCGATGGGCCAGATCAGAGCGTCGTTCTGATTGGCGGCGGTGAACTTCTGTGCGGCGATGGCGAGGCGTTCCGCCATACGGAGCGACAGGCCAAGGTCGATGGCCAGCGGATAGCGGGGACGCGTGCCGTAGAGGGCGCGAGTTACAGGGTAGAGCATTGCCGAGTTGACGAGACCTTCGCGTGGACCGATCTCGTAGCAGGCCAAGGCAAGGTCGACACGATTCGCAGCTTCTGCGAGTTCGCGAATTGCGTCCGGGCGTAACGATTGAGCATTAACGCCCAGCATCAGGCAGCTCGTTGCGTGGTGCTCCTTCGCCAGCCGGAATGTATTCAGATAGTCCGCCGCGGTAAGCACCCAGGCACTTCCAGACGGCGCGGCGGGCATGTAGGGGATCAGCTGGATCGAGGAACTGGTCTTCTGGAGTGGTCCGATTCCTTCGCCCAATGCCGCGTCTGGCGAAGCAACGAGCGTGGTCTGGCCGGGAAATGCAAGGGCCAGATTGGCAAGCATCGTGGCGAGCGCATCATGCGTCAGCGTAGTGAGGCTCACAAGCAGGCCTGGCAAGGTGCCCGGTCTGCCGCTGACGGACGCTGGGGGAGAGGCTGCGGCGGAGGTGGATTCGAGATTGACCATCGGGACTCTCTTGTTTCTGGATGTGGCGGCTCATCGGGACATCGTGAAACTTACTTTGGCAGTGCAAGAATCCCCGCAAGTGGAATGCGAACCCAGGCGGGACGATTATTCAGCTCATACAACAACTCATAGAGTGACTTCTCCAGCAGGTACGCATTGAGCAGCAGTTGCGCCTCGCGCGGCTGTGGGATGAGATGCGGATCGGCGCTGATGGTGAGTTTATAGGCGCGGAGGAACTCTGTCGCGACCGCATTTTGCCAGAGCCGCATCCACGGCTCGATCGCTCGCGCAGCCTCCGGACGACGCTGGGAAAACTGTTCGAGACCTGCATAGGCCGCATAGCTGAACGATCGCAGCATTCCAGCGACGTCCTTCAGCGGAGATTGCTTGGCACGCCGCTCGGCGAGGGGCCGAGCCGGTTCGCCTTCGAAGTCGAGGATGACGTAGTCGGCCTTGGCGCGTAGCACCTGGCCAAGGTGATAGTCGCCGTGGATGCGGATCCGCCGACCGGCCTCGGCGGGGGATGCGGAGGCGATGGCCTGGGCGCGGGCAAAGAGTTCAATGCGCTGGCTGAGCAGGAGAGCGGCGCTGTCGGCGGTGAGATCAGACAGTTGGGACATGCCGCGCTTGACCGCCTCAAGAGTTTGGGTGATCTGGGTTTCGATTCGGCCGGCGTCGGCGGTGAGATCCGCGGAGCTGAAAGGCTCGGCTTTGAAGGCTGGATCGTTTGTAGGCGTAGCCAGTGCAAGATGCATCTCCGCGGTGCGCCGGCCGAGTAGGGCGGCCGCGTCGAGATAGAGGCCGGCGTGTTCATGAGCCAGGGCGGGGGTTGCCGAATCTGTGAGAAAAGTGGGCGGAGTGCCGAGGTCCTCAGGCACGGGACAGGTGTCGCAACTATCGTAGTAGCGGCTGAGTTCATCGAGGGTCCATTGCCAGCCGTCGCCTTCGTTTTGAACGAGGCCCTGGACCATCGCAAGCGTGGTCGGCTCGCCGTTGGTGGCATCCAGTGTAACGTCCCCGAGAAAGGGAGCGATGCGGGGAAAGTGCGCGATTTCGGTGAGAAAGCGACCAATCTCCGTGTCGGGATTTTCGCCGGGCTGCAGGCGGCGGAAGAGCTTCATGATCAACTGCTTGCCATACAGGAGCGAGGTGTTCGACTGCTCTGCTGATCCGGTCCGTGCGGGCAGCGTGCCGACGCCGCGGAGGGCGGCAAAGGCAGAACTTTTATACCCGTAAAGAACGCCATTGGCAGCTTCGCCGAGAGGGATAGAGACGTTAGTTTCGATGAGCGAAAGAAGGGTCTGGCGAAAGTCTTCGTTGTGCACGGCGTCGTGGAGAATCGCCGGTCCCTTTGAGGTGTTCAGGGTGGCGAGAACGGATGCGGGAGAGTGGGCGAGAAGCTCTTCCGCTTCCAGGCCCGTAGCATAGGCGAGCGGGAGCTGATAGGTATCCTGCGCGCCGTTTGTATAAGTCAGTTGAAGGAAGAACAGCGCGGTGCCGAGCGGTCTGGCTGGTGAGATGCTCGCCCAATTGAGGACGCGGACGCTCTCGATAGAGCGCGACTTTGCACCAAACCAGCGCTGATTTGGCAGATAGGTGGGCAGTGCCTCCTGAAGGAGCCTGAGGCCGGGGCCGGAGAGGAGACTTGACCAACCCTTGGTGAGCAGATCGAGGGCAACGCCATCTTCAGTAAAGTCCGCGATCGGAATGGAGATTGGAATCTCTAGTGGCGCGGGCGCGGGTTGAAGCTCGAGCCACAGAAAGGAGTAGGGCGCGATGGTAAGCGGGTACGGCTGCGTCGTGATTGGCGGGAAGGAGACGTATCCGAGCATCTCAACCGGAACCATGCCGGCGAACTCGCCCAGATCGAGCGAGACGGGTTGGGCAAAGCGCGAGAGATTGGCAACGCAGAGGACGGTTTCGCTGTTGGAGTACGGACTCGGCGAAGTGGCTGCGGTTTCCGTCGACGAGGATGCGTTCGGGTCGTAGCGCCGCACGTAGGCGAGGATCTTGCGGTTCTCGGGGCTTAGGAATTCGAGCGTGCCGCGGCCGAAGACCTGGAAGAGCTTGCGGAGCGCAATCATGTTCCGGGTCCAGTGCAGCAGCGAGGACTGATCAGACTGCTGGGCTTCGACATTGATGGCCTGGTAGCCCCAGATAGGATCCATGATGACAGGAAAGTACAGCTTGGCGGGAACGGCCTTCGAGAAGCCTGCGTTGCGATCGGAGTTCCACTGCATGGGGGTGCGAACGCCGTTGCGGTCGCCAAGGTAGATGTTGTCGCCCATCCCGATCTCGTCGCCATAGTAGAGGATGGGGGTTCCGGGAAAGCTGAGCAGAAGCGAATTGAGCAGCTCGATGCGGCGGCGATTGTTGTCGACCAGCGGCGCGAGACGACGGCGGATACCGACGTTGATCCTCATGCGCGGATCGGCCGAGTAGGCGAGGTACATGTAATCGCGCTCATCGTCGGTCACCATCTCGAGCGTGAGCTCATCGTGATTGCGAAGGAAGAGGCCCCATTGGCAGTTGTCCGGAATGGCCGGCGTCTGGGCCATGATGTCGGTGATCGGCAGGCGATCTTCCTGGCGCAGTGCCATGTAGATGCGCGGCATTAACGGGAAGTGGAAGGCCATATGGCACTCATCGCCGTCGCCGAAGTAGGGGCGGACATCGGTGGGCCACTGATTGGCTTCGGCAAGGATGAGCCGGTTCTCGTAGTCCTCGTCAATGGCGGCGCGGATCTTCTTGATGGCGATGTGGGTCTCGGGGAGATTCTCGCAGTTGGTGCCGTCGCGCTCGACCAGATAGGGGATCGCGTCCATGCGCAGGGCATCGACGCCCATGTCGAGCCAGAAGCGCATGGCCTTAAGCACCTCTTCGATTACAGCCGGATTATCGAAGTTGAGGTCAGGCTGATGGGAGAAGAAGCGATGCCAGTAGAACTGCTTTGCGGTGTCGTCCCACGTCCAGTTGGACTTCTCGGTATCGGTGAAGATGATGCGGGCGTCTTTGTAGAGGTCGATGGTGTCGGACCAGACATAAAAGTCCCGGACGGGTGATCCGAGAGGCGCAACACGGGCCGCCTGGAACCACGGGTGCTGATCGCTGGTGTGATTGATGACCAGTTCGATCATGACCTGCATGTTGCGAAGATGCGCTTCGTTGAGGAACTGCTGAAAGTCAGCGATAGTGCCATAGCTGGGATTGACGTCCGTATAGTCGGCGATATCGTAGCCGTCATCGCGAAGGGGCGATGGAAAGAATGGGAGCACCCACAAACACGTGACGCCGAGGTCCTGGAGGTAATCGAGTTTCGAGATGAGTCCCTGGAAGTCGCCAATACCATCGCCATTCGAATCCATGAAGGCACGAACGTGAATCTCGTAGATGATGGCGTCTTTGTACCAGAGAGGATCGGGGGCACTGCCGGCTTTCTTCACGCGGGGGACTCACTTTTCGGGATTGTACTGTTCGAGTTAGCTGCGTTCTGGCGGGTAATGCGGAAGATGTGGGCTGGCATGACGTCCGGTCGAAGTGCAACATAGTTGCTACGGCCGTTCCATTGGTAGTGCGTTCCAGTGAGGAGATCCTCGACATCGAAGGGCTGGTCGTGTCCGACATGCAGATGCTTCAGGTCGAGCTCAATCCATCCCGTTTGCTCCTGCGCGGGGTCGAGGTTGATGGCGACGAGAATGATGTTGTCGTTTCCTCTCTTTGAAGAAGACTTGCTGTAACAAAGGATCTGCGAGTTATCTACAGGATGGAAGTGGAGTGAGAGATCACTATGGAGGGCGGGGTTCTCACGGCGAATTTGATTGACGCGCGTGATCAACGGTGCAAGGCTCTGCACGTTTGACCGGTCCCATTCACGGAGTTGGTACTTCTCGCTATCGAGATACTCTTCGCTGCCGGGCTTGGCTGGACGACCCTCGAAGAGCTCAAAGGCGGGACCATAGATACCGTAGTTCGCTCCGAGTGTCGCGGCGAGGATGAGACGCTGCATGAACACCGGACGACCACCGGCCTGGAGCGAGGCGTGAAGAATGTCTGGGGTGTTGGGCCAGATGTTTGGATGGAAAAAGTCGCTGACGGGCGGCTTGGTGATCTCTTCGAAGTAAAGCTGTAATTCAGCCTTGCTGGTGCGCCAAGTGAAATATGTGTACGACTGGGTAAACCCGGCCTTGGCGAGCGCATACATGACGTGCGGGCGGGTGAAGGCCTCGGCGAGGAAGATAACGTCAGGATGATCTTTGTGAATCTCTGCGATGCACCACTCCCAGAAGGGAAGAGCTTTGGTGTGAGGATTATCGACGCGGAAGACCTTGACACCGTGCCGGATCCAGAAGGTGAAGACGGAGTACAACTCTTCCCATAGGCCTCGCCAGTCGGCTGATTCGAAGTTGAGCGGATAGATATCCTGGTATTTTTTTGGGGGATTTTCAGCGTACTGGATGCTGCCATCCGGGCGGGTGATGAACCAGTCTGGATGCTCTTTGACCCAGGGGTGGTCGGGCGAGCACTGGAAGGCGATATCGAGTGCCAACTCCATATTATGCTTGTCGGCGCCTGTGACCAGATGTTTGAAGTCGGCCATGGTGCCGAGGTCCGCAAGAATTGACTTGTGGCCACCCTCGGCCGCGCCGATAGCCCACGGGCTGCCGTGATCACCCGGCTGTGCCGTGACACTGTTGTTGGGGCCTTTCCGGTAGGCTGTGCCGATGGGATGGATAGGCGGCATATATAGAATATCGAAGCCCATCGCGGCGATCTCCGGCAGGCGAGCGGCTACGTCGTTGAGCGTGCCATGACGGATCGCGTGCGCGTCGCCATCAGCTGAGGCCGGCGTTGCGGAACGAGGAAACAGTTCATACCATGTGGAGTAGCGGGCACGCTCGCGATCAACCCAGATGGTCAAGTCGCGATCATACCTGGTTGCCAAGCTCAGGTCAGGATAGCGACTCGCAAGATCTTTCATATCCTCCGTGATCGGGTCCTCGTAGATGGCGGCATTCTGGTCGGCCATCCAGCGGAGCGAGGTAACGGCTTCCTGAAGATGGCTAACGTCCCGGCCTTTGGCACGAGCGGCAGTCTGCTCGAGCAGGATCGCTCCAGACCGGAGCGCGAGCGGAATATCCTGCGATTGCGCAGATTCACTCGGCTGACCCGGGTTCGGCTGCGCCGCAAGCCGCTTCTTGAGGTCGGCGCACCAGGTGTCAAAGTGATCGATCCAGGCTTGGATCGTGTAGTGCCACATGCCGAGGTGGTCCGCGACGAAGCTGCTCGACCAGAGATCGTTACTGAGCGGCACAAGGGCTGTGGAGCGCCATCGCCGCTCACCTCCTTTCCGATAAAGGAGGCGGCCAGCGACGTGATCGTGACCATCACCGAATGCAGCGCAGGTGATCGTTATCGAATCTCCAAAAATTCGCTTGACTGGATAACGTCCGCAATCAATCTGCGGTTCGACCCCTTCAATAAAGATGCGCTTGCGACCCTCTACAGGCTTCATTCGTGGGCTCTCACAATCTGTTCCAAGCTGCGGGATTTGAGATGTTCAGCAGAATCTCTATTGAGAAACTGCATCGTATTCACCATATGCATCGTATCGTGCATACGTTTGTTCTCACAGTAAAGATGCCGTCATAGTGGTTCGCGGTTGCTGACTTCCGCGGCTCAATCGAGTGTTCTGATGGTGCGGTTAGAAGAGGAAAGGTGAGGATTTGTGGCTGAACGAGGAAAGAGGAAAGCTGGGCCGTTGCACGGCTCGCGGATCGAGGACTATGCGCTCATCGGCGATTGCAGGACGGGCGCACTGGTATCGCTGCACGGGTCGATCGACTGGCTGTGCTGGCCTAATTTCTCGTCTGATGCGTGTTTTGCCGCACTTTTGGGATCGCGCGATCACGGTCACTGGCAGGTTGTTCCAGCGGGCAAACTGAAGTCGTGCAGGCGCCGGTATCTGCCGCACACGATGGTGCTCGAGACAACATTCGAGACGAAAGATGGTGAAGTGCTGCTCACGGATTTCATGCCGCCGCGAACCGAGACCGCGAGCAGCGATGTCCATTCCAGCATTGTGCGCATCATTACTGGCGTGCGGGGCAAGGTACGGATGCAGATGGACCTGGCCATCCGCTTCGACTATGGCCGAACGGTCCCATGGGTGACGAAAGCCGACCATGAACTACGGGCGGTGGCCGGGCCGGATATGGTGGTGCTGCGAGCGAAGAGTGCTGACGTGAAGAAGCTTCCGCTTGAGGGCGAAGGATTGTCAACAGTGAGCGAGTTTACGGTGCGCGCCGGCGATACGGTCACGTTCACATTGACACACACGTCCTCGATCGATCAAGTTCCCGAAGAGATCGATACGAAAGACGCCCTCTTAATTACGAGAGGATATTGGGAGGAGTGGGCGCGACGGAACAACTATAGTGGTGAGTACGCTGAGCCTGTCGGCCGTTCCCTGATGACGCTGAAGGCGCTGACATACCAGCAAACAGGCGGGGTTGTGGCGGCACTCACGACTTCGTTGCCGGAGAAGATTGGCGGCGAACGCAACTGGGATTATCGCTTCTGCTGGTTGCGGGACACGGCATTCACGTTGCTGGTCCTGATACGGGCGGGCTACACAGAGGAGGCCATCGCGTGGCGGAAGTGGTTATTGCGCGCGGTGGCGGGTTCACCCGATCAGATTCAAACGATTTACGGGATCGATGGCGAGCGGCAGTTGCCGGAGTGGACTGCCGACTGGCTGCCGGGGTACGAGGATTCGAGGCCGGTACGTATCGGCAACGAGGCGGTAAACCAGTTTCAACTGGATGTATTCGGGGAGGTTGTAGCAGCACTGTCCAAGACCCCCGAGGCGGCGGACGATCTTCGTATCTCGGCAAGCGCACTGCAGACGGCAATCGTCAATCACCTATGCAATGTCTGGCCGCAGCCGGACGAGGGAATCTGGGAGGTGCGTGGACCCCGGCAGCACTTCACGCACTCGAAGGTGATGGCGTGGGTTGCGCTCGATCGCGCAATCAAACAGTATGAACGCTACGACAGCAAGTCGGTAGATTTGAAGCGCTGGAAGAAGAATCGAGCAATGATTCACAAGGAAGTTTGTGAAAAGGGATTTAACAAAAAGCTAAACAGCTTTACGCAGTCGTACGGATCGAAGGATCTGGATGCGTCCTGCCTGCGAATCATACTGGTTGGGTTTTTGCCGCCGGATGATCCCCGAATTCTGGGGACTGTGAACGCGATCGAGAAACAGCTAACTAAAGACGGTTTCGTAATGCGGTACGACACGAAGATGTCACATGACGGTCTCCCCAGCGGAGAAGGCGCCTTCCTAGCGTGCAGCTTCTGGATGGTGAACAATCTATGGCTGATTGGGCGCAAAGACGACGCGCGGAATTTGTTTCGGCGGCTCATTGCGTTGCGGAACGACGTTGGCCTTCTCTCCGAGGAGTTCGACCCAGTCGGAAAGCGCATGTTGGGAAACTTCCCGCAGGCTCTCTCGCACATAGCGCTCGTTCATGCCGCATTTACACTCTCGGGAGAGTGGGTTCCTGAGAACTGGCACGCGAATAAAGACGATCTAGCCTGAGTGCAACCCGAGGTACAAAGGCCCTCTCTAACGGCGAAGCAATAGCTTTGGCGCACTTTGCCGTGGTGTACTGGATACCTCTGTCCCTATTCCCAATTTCAAGCTCAATACTGATCGGCGCTGATGACGAAATTACGAACTCCAAGCTCGACCTACCGGCTGCAACTGCACAAGAGTTTTACATTCGATGATGCCGGGAACATAGCCCTGTATCTCCGCGATCTGGGTATCTCGCACGTGTACTGTTCCCCCTATCTTCAGGCATCTCCGGGCAGCATGCACGGATATGACGTGGTCGATCATCAGCGCGTCAACGATGAACTCGGTGGGAGAGCGGCGCACGGCCGTTTCTGCCGGACGCTTGGAGAGCTTGGCCTGGGGCAGGTGTTGGATATCGTGCCGAACCATATGTCACTGGGCCGCGAAAATCGTTACTGGTGGGATGTGCTCGAGAATGGCACGTCGAGTCAGTATGCATCGTTCTTTGACATCGATTGGCAGCCGCAGGAAGAACGCCTGCGGGATAAGGTTCTGGTGCCTGTCCTTGCGGACCAGTACGGCCGGGTGTTGCAGGCGGGCGGAATCAAGGTGGTGCAGCATGGCAACGTCTTTCTGGTGGAGGCGGCGAATCAGTCGCTGCCGATCTCACCGCGATCCTTGCCGGTTCTTCTGGCACGTGCAGCGGAGTATGCGAAGTCCGATACGCTGAGCTTTTTAGCGGCGTCGTTTGGGCGCCTGCCGGAGCCAGAGATTTGGGATCGATGGAAGATCCTGGCGCGCCATCGCGACAAGATGGTTCTCTTGACACTGCTGGATCGACTCTGCTCGGAAGAGCCTGGAACCTGTGAGGCGATTGATCGTTCGGTCACAGAGCTAAATGGGAATCTCGACGGTCTGGATGATTTCCTGAATCAGCAGAACTATCGGTTGGCCTACTGGAAGACCGCCGACCAGCAGCTTGGATATCGTCGCTTCTTCGATGTGAACACGCTGATCGGCTTGCGCGTGGAGCAGGAGCACGTCTTCGAGGAGACGCATGCATTGATTCTGGACTGGCTGGCACGCGGTGTGCTCGACGGGGTGCGCGTGGATCACCCGGATGGCTTGCGCGATCCGCTCCAGTACTTTCGAAGACTGCGTGCGGCTTCACCTGAAGCGTGGATCGTCGGTGAGAAGATTCTCGAGCCGGGAGAGTTTCTTCCGGAGAGCTGGCCCATCGAGGGAACCAGCGGCTATGACTTCCTCAACGTTGTAAATGCCGTGCTGATGAGGCCGGAGGGGCTTGTCGAGCTGACCACCATCTACGGCGACTTTTCGAAGGAACCGACCGACTTTCCTGCCATTGCGCATGAGAAGAAGATCAATGTGACGCAGGAGGCTCTTGGGAGCGATGTCAATCGGCTGACTTCGATCTTTGTCGAGATCTGCGAGGACAACCGTAATGAGCGCGACTACACCCGGGCGGAGATGCGGCGGGCAATTCGTGAGGTCGCGGCGTGTTTCAAAGTTTATCGCACCTATGTCGTTCCCGAGCGGACAGAGATCACGGGTGAAGATCGAGCTCACATCGCGAACGCTACGGAGTGCGCGAAGCAGAAGCGTCAGGATATCGATGGCGGGCTGTTCGACTTTCTTCGCGATGTGCTGACGATGGAGGTAAAAGGCAAGCGGGAGACGGAGTTCCTGCTGCGCTTCCAGCAGTTCACCAGTCCGGTGATGGCAAAGGGTGTCGAGGACACGGCGTTCTACTGCTATAACCGGCTGACGGGATTGAACGAGGTCGGCAGCGATCCTGGGCAGAACGGGTTGAGTGTGGAGGAGTTCCACGCCTATTGCGCGAAGATGCAGGCGACGCATCCTTTGACGATGACGACGCTCTCCACGCATGACACCAAGCGGAGCGACGATATGCGAGCGCGGCTTGCAGTCCTGTCGGAGATTCCTGGCAAGTTCGGGGCGGCGGCGCAGCGATGGTCGCGGTTGAACAGCGCGTTTCGCACCAATCATCTGCCGGACAGGAATACGGAGTACTTCTACTATCAGACACTTATCGGCGCCTGGCCGCTCACGGTGGACCGCGCCAAGGCATACATGCAGAAGGCGACGCGCGAGGCGAAGCAGCAGACCTCGTGGGTTGCGAATAATAAAGAGTTCGAAGACGCACTAAACGGCTTCATTGAAGCGACTTTTGGATCGCCGGAGTTTATCGAGAAGCTGGACGAGTTTGTCAAACGTGTCCAAGGTGCGGGGCGAAGTAACTCACTGGCACAGACACTGCTGAAATACACGGTTCCTGGTGTGCCGGATCTGTACCAGGGCAGCGAACTCTGGGATCTGAGTCTGGTCGATCCGGACAATCGCCGTCCTGTGGACTACGATCTGCGTCGCCGCTACCTCAACGAGTTGGATGAACTCTCAATTCCCGAGGGCGCTCAAAAAGCGATGCAGGGCATGGACGAGGGCATCCCAAAGTTGTGGACAATTCATCGCGCGTTGCAGCTACGGCGAGAACGGCCGGAGTGGTTAAGCGCGGACACTGCCTACACGCCGCTCCCGGTGGAAGGGAGAGCGGCCCAGCACGCCATCGCCTATCTGCGTGGGAACTCGGTGATAACCGTGGTTCCCCGGCTGAAGCTGACACTTAATGGGAACTGGCAAAGGACGATGGTTACGCTGCCGGATGGGCGGTGGACGAATCGCCTCACAGGCACCGTGATCGAAGGCGGCCAGGTTCCGGTGGAACAGCTTCTTAAGGAATTTCCGGTAGCGCTTTTGACGCGAGAGGAAGAAAACAATGCATGAGTTTCAGGTGTGGGCACCAAAGGCACAAAAGGTTTCGGTCAAGGTAGCAGACGCGGTTCACTCGATGAGCGGACCGGACGCTCGCGGCTATTGGAGTACGTCCGTAGAGGGTGCCGACTACGGTGCGGACTATGGTTTCCTACTCGATGACGATGGCATGCCATACCCCGACCCGCGCAGCCCGTGGCAGCCGCATGGCGTAAACGGTGCCTCCCGGCTCTATAACCAGAGTGCGTTTGCATGGCACGATGCGCGTTGGCAGGGTCCTCCGTTAACCGGCGCCGTGATCTACGAGATGCACATTGGAACCTTTACGGTAGAAGGGACCTTCGACTCAACGATCGAACGACTGGACTACCTGGTTGAACTCGGGATCACGCACGTGGAGATCATGCCCATTGCTGCGTTTCCGGGAGATCACGGCTGGGGTTATGACGGGGTGTCGCTCTATGCGGTCCGGGATAGTTACGGAGGCCCGGATGGACTGAAGCGCCTGGTCGACGCGTGTCATGTGCGCGGCTTGGCGGTGTTGCTCGATGTCGTCTACAACCACTTCGGTCCAGTGGGAAACTATACCAGTAAGTTTGGGCCATACACCACGGATAGACATCACACTCCCTGGGGAAGTGCGATGAACTTTGAAGCGGAGGGTAGCGATGAGGTGCGACGCTACTTTATCGACAACGCCCTGATGTGGATGCGCGATTATCACATGGACGGCCTGCGTCTCGATGCGGTCCATGAGTTTGTCGACCGCTCGGCGATTCACTTCATGGAGCAGCTTTCGTCCGAGGTGGATGTGATGTCGGCACGCTTGGAGCGGAGGCTGGTGCTGATCGCGGAGAGTGATTTGAACGATCCACGGATCGTGACCCCACGCGAGGCCCGCGGCTATGGCATGGATGCGCAATGGAGTGACGATTTCCATCATGCGTTGTTCACACTGCTGCATGTGGAAGAGGGAAAAGGCTACTACGACGATTTCGGAAGCCTCGCGGATCTCGCAAAATCCTTGACCCGGACATTCGTCTATGACGGGACATATTCAAGCTATCGCGGGCGAAGTCATGGCCGGCCGGTAGGCGAACTTTCCGCTCACCACTTTATTGGATTTATCCAAAACCACGATCAGGTGGGCAATCGCGCGACTGGCGACCGGTTGGAGCATATCGTCGGCATGGATCTGGCCAGGGTAGCGGCTGGCATCGTTCTAACAGCACCCTTTATCCCAATGCTGTTTCAGGGGGAGGAGTACGCCGCGTCGACGCCGTTCCAATATTTCGCCGATCATGAAGATCCCGAGATGGCGAAGTTGGTTTCAGCTGGACGAAAGCGGGAGTTTGCGGCATTTGGCTGGAACGCTGAGGAGATCCCCGACCCAGAGAAGCAAGAGACATTTGAACGCTCCAAGCTGAACTGGAACGAGATCCATGAAGGTGAGCATGGCGAGATGCTGGAGTGGGTGCGCTCGCTGATTCATCTGCGCAGGAGTTCGGTTTCTCTGAATGATGGTGATACCGGTCATGTGAATGTTCAGTTCGATGAGGAGAAACGCTGGCTTGTTATGATCCGCGGCTCCGTGCGGGTGCTCGTGAATCTCGGGATCGAAACGGTTGAGCTGCAGAATCCTGATGGACTGCCGGTCCGCTTGTCGTCTCGGACTGGAATCGCGGTGACACCTGCCGGCGTTACGCTCCCACCAAACAGCCTGGTTGTGCTTTCCCGATGAGAGTCATTAGAGCAACGCTGCCGTCGCGGGTCTGATACTCAGATCGAAGACCAGCGCTCTCACCAGGGAAGCTGCGTTGAGATCCTCCAAGTCGACGTAGCGAACGGAGGCGTGAGATGGTTGCTGCCGCGTTTCATGCTGTGACAAGGGATCGCAGAAACTTTCCTTCAATTGAATCGTCTCCTCTTCAGCAAGCCAATTCCTGAAGGGATGCACACAATGAGGATGACATGACGACGAAGCAACATTCCTATTTCTTTGGACTCATTGTCGTCGCAGTCAGCCTGTCTCCTGTGTTTCTGAATTTGATGTGCGGCCCCGATTCTTTCGCGCAGGCGTCTGCAGCCGTGTCTGCAGCCCGGCAGGTGGGGACCGTCAAAAATATCTCCGGTACGGGTCTGACGATAGCAACGGATGCTGGGCAGACTTTTACGGTGAGTGTTGCGAGTGGCGCGCGCATTCTGCAACTAACTCCCGGCAGTACCGACCTTAAGACGGCACAGGCGATTGCACTGGCCGACATTGAAGTCGGAGACCGGGTGTTGGTAACAGGCCGCGCAGGTGACGCTGCCGACTCGATCAGCGCATCGCGAGTCATCCTGATGAAGTCCAGCGACATTACGCAGAAGCACACAACCGAGCAGGCGGACTGGCAAAAGCGCGGCATGGGCGGCATCGTGAACGTGGTCGACCCTGTAGCGGGGACATTGACCCTCTCCTCCGGTGCGAAAAAGGTGCAGGTGCAGACGGCAGTCAAGACCATCTTCCGGCGCTATGCAAGGGACTCAATCAAGTTCGAAGATGCAAAACCAGGAACACTTGCACAGATCCACGCAGGCGATCAGGTCGAAGTTCGTGGAGCGAAGTCGGACGATGGCATGTCTCTCCAGGCGGAAGAGGTCGTGAGCGGCTCCTTCCGGAATCTCTCCGGGACGCTGGCTACCGTCAACCCAGCCGCGGGTACAGTCACGTTAAAGGATTTAGCCACTAAGAAGGTGATGACCGTCATCGTTACGGGGAACTCCGACCTACGCAAGCTGCCGCTTGAAGTTGCGGCGCGGTTCGCGGCAAGAGAGCGAAGCGGTTCGGGAGGCAGGCCGACGAGCGCGGAGGAAGTAGGTGCACCCAGGGCTCCCACTACAAGTACGAGCGCTGAATCTGGAACCGGCGCTGCCGTCAGCGGAGAGCAAAGCGGACGTTCGGCCGGGCTGAATCTATCGAAGATGCTCGCGCATCTCCCAAGCGCGACACTCACCGATCTGCATCCGGGCGATGCCGTGATGATCGTCGCGTCGGATTCAAATGCGGAGTCGCAACCGGGCAGCGAAAGGATCACCGCGGTTACGCTGCTCTCGGGTGTTGAACCAATTCTGGCTGCGGCTCCATCCGGATCGGGGGCGATGACGTTATCGCCGTGGAACGTGGGCGGCGGAGCACCGGAGGGCGGCGGTACTCCATAGGAGTACGGCTGCCGGTCCAACCGGATTGTCTAAAGATCAGTGTTTAACTGTCAGGGTTCCTACTGTCAGGGGTTCTTGAGGAGTACGGATGTCGTTTCGCTTGGGTCTTAAGTTTGTTCTGTTGCTTGTACTCGGGGCAACCGCGTTCGCAGCCTTCGCGCAGCAGCAAGGGAGCACGGTGCGGGGCATTGTAGCCGATCCGGATAACGCGGTGATCCCGGGAGCAACGGTGACCCTCACTCCCGTCTTCGGAAAAGCAATCACCGCGCAGTCTCAGAGCGATGGCAGTTATGCAGTCAGGAACGTCGCTCCGGGAACGTACTCTGTGACGGTAACGATCTCGGGATTTGCTACTTTCGTGAAGCAAGGGTTAAAGATCGCTGCCGGACAGGCGGTGACACTCGACGCAAAGATGGCAATTCAAGAGCAGGACCAGGTGGTGCAAGTGACTGCCCAGACTAACGCGCTCAGTGTAGACCAGGACAGCAACGCAAGCTCCACGACTATCAAAGGCAAGGACCTCGACGCGCTCTCCGATGATCCAGATGAGCTTTCGTCGGAGCTGACGGCGCTGGCAGGGCCTGCTGCCGGACCAAATGGCGGCCAGATTTATGTCGATGGCTTTACAGGCGGCCAGCTTCCGCCAAAGTCCTCAATTCGCGAGATCCGCGTTAACCAGAACCCATTTTCAGCACAGTTCGATCGGCTTGGGTATGGCCGTGTCGAGGTCTTCACGAAGCCAGGCACGGACAAGGTTCACGGCTCGGCACAGCTTAACGGCAACGACTCTTCTTTCAATACCGGCAACCCGCTGCTGAACGTAATGAACACGCAGCAGCCGCCGTATCACACCATCCTGTTCTTCGGAAACATGACGGGTCCGATTTCATCTTTCGCGTCGTTCAGCGTAGGCGGATCGTATCGCCAGATTCAGGACAATGCAATCGTGAACGGGTCTGTTCTTGCGCCCGCAGGTGATCCGACAAACATCTGTCAGCCAGGTGATGCCACGTGCGTTCTGGCTCCCTACCAGGCGGCTGTACCTATCCCACAGACGCGCTATGACATCAGTCCTCGTCTCGACCTGGCGCTGGGCGAGAAGAATACGCTGACGGTTCGATATCAACATGAGCAGAACAGTCGCACGAACAATGGGGTTGGCAGCTTTGTGACGGCTTCCGCGGGAAACAATACGAGCACCGCAGAGAATACGTTGCAGATGAGCGATACGCAGATCTTCAACGCGCATGTCATCAACGAAACTCGTTTCGAGTTCCAGCAAGATACGAGTTCGCAGACCGCGTTGAGCACGGCGCCGAACCTTGCCGTCCAAGGCAATTTCACCACGGGTGGATCGTCTTCGGGCAGCTCACAAGACAAAGAAAACCATTATGAAGTACAGAACTACACCTCCATTCAGCTCAAGAAGAATTTCATTCGTGCCGGCGCACGATTGAGGATCACCAGCGATAGCAACACTACGACCGCCGGCACGAATGGCAGCTTCACCTACGCCGGTCTCGACGCTTACAAGGCAAACACTCCCAGCCAGTTCACCATCACCAGGATCAACAGCGGGACCAGCGCAACCTCGGTTGATCTCGGTCTCTACGCCGAGGACGACTGGAAGCCGCGTCCAAACCTCACACTGAGCTATGGCTTCCGCTACGAAGTGCAGAACTTCTTGTCGGAGCACCACGACTTTGCGCCGCGTCTCTCGTTTGCGTATGGCCTGGGAAGCACGAAGGGAACACCGAAGACAGTTCTACGCGGCGGGTTCGGGATCTTCTACGACCGCTTCATGCTCACCAATCAAATCACTACCGTTCAGCAGAACGGGATTAATCAGATCCACTCCACCGCCGTCTTTAGCACTCCACCAGCGCTGACCTGCTCGCCAACCACGGTGAACAACTGTTTAGCTTCGGTGGCCGCGTTTGGCAACACGACCTACACGGCGAGCCCGAATCTGCGGAGTCCTTATACGCTGCAGTTCGCGATCGGCGCTGACCAGCAACTCTTCAAGGGGGCAACTGTTTCAGTGAACTACCTGAACGCGCGGGGTGTGCACCAGTTCATCAGCCAGAATGTGAACGCGCCTCTAACGCCTGCTGATCCAGGAGCGAATGGCACTGGCGCGGTTCGCTACCAGTTTCAGTCGGAGGGCGTTTTCCGGCAGAATCAGATCATCGTCAACTTCAACCTGCGCAACAGCAAACGCTATTCGCTCTTCGGCTACTATGCCTTGAACTTCGCAAAGTCCGATACGGCAGGCGCGACCTCCTTTGCTTCTGTCCCGTACAACATTGGGGCGGACTATGGCCGTGCGACCTTCGACACGCGAAACCGACTTTTTCTGGGCGGTTCCGGCTATGCGAAGTACCACATCACCTTGAGTCCGTTCATTCTCGCCTTCTCGGGGACTCCGTACAATATCACGACGGGCAGCGATGTAAATGGAGACAGCATCTTCAACGACCGGCCCACATTCGCGGATGGGAACTCGGCACAGTGCACAGTGGCGAGCAACTTTGTGATACCGGTACACGGCTCAGCCTATACACCAATTCCGATCAACTACTGCACCGGACCTGCTCTGTTCTCGACAAACCTGAGAGTGGCGAAGACCTTCGGCTTCGGTGCCTCGACCGGACCAGCGGGCGGTTCTGGCGGTCCAGGCGGCCCAGGCGGCCCGGGCCCTAGTGGCCCTGGCGGGCGCGGCGGTCCCGGCGGTCGTGGCGGACTCGGCGGATTTGGAGGAGGCGCGAGTACGGGGAAGCGCTACAATCTCGCGTTCGGTGCACAGTTCCAGAACCTCTTCAACTTCAAGGATCTGGGAGCGCCGATCGGCAATCTCAGGTCGAGGCAGTTCGGCACTTCGACCCAGCTTGCGGGTAATCCGTTTACCAGCAGCTCGGCAGTGCAACGCATTCAGCTCTATGCGTCGTTCACCTTCTAGACTGCCAAGCAACTTGGCAATGCCACTTGCGTTACTGTGAAGATTTACTTCGGCATTCAGGCAATAACGACAGTCTTTGCGTGCATAAACTCGCGCATGCCCGCAGAGGAGAGTTCACGGCCATAGCCGGAGCGTTTGGTCCCGCCAAAGGGCAGCCGCGAATCGCTGGCGACCATGAGATTCACGAACACCATGCCCGCCTGCAACTCGCTTACGAACCGCTGCTGTTCTGTCTCATTGGCGGTCCACACCGAAGCTCCCAGACCAAAGGGAGTATCGTTGGCCCGTTCAATCGCCTCATCAACATCACGCACCTTATAGAGCAGGGCAACTGGACCGAAAAACTCCTCGCGGTACACAGCTGCCGTGCGTGGCAGATCGACCAGCACCGTCGGTTCAAAGTAGAAGCCGTGACCCACCATGCGTTCGCCTCCAGTAAGGGCACGGGCTCCGGCAAGGACGGCAGTACGCACTTGCTCTTCAAGCCGCTCGCGAATACGGGAGGTTGCGAGCGGGCCGACATCGGTATCGGCGCGCATCGGATCGCCCACACGCATCGCTTCCATGCCTTCTACAAAACGTCTCTCGAACTGCTCGTACACTTCCTCGGCGACAAAAAATCGTTTTGCCGCAATACAGGATTGCCCGTTGTTCACGCAGCGGGCACGCCCCGCGATCTCTACGGCCTGATTGATATCAGCCGACGCCATCACGATAAAGGGATCGCTGCCGCCCAGTTCAAGCACGGATTTCTTAATGAGCTTTCCAGCGAGTGCCGCTACCGAACTTCCAGCAGCCTCGCTTCCAGTAAGAGTAACTGCGGCGACACGCACATCTTCGAGTACGGATGCAGTCTGTTCCACCTCGATCAACAGGGATTGAAAGACTCCTCGCGGAAAGCCGGCGCGTCGAACCAGCGACTCGATCGCGAGGGCACATTGAGGAACATTGGGTGCATGTTTCAACAGGCCGGCATTTCCCGCCATCAACGCCGGAACGAGAAAGCGGAACGCCTGCCAGAAGGGGAAGTTCCACGGCATGATCGCGAGCACAACACCCATCGGCTCCCAGCGGACGAAGCTTTGGCTGTTCTCGGTTGCAACTGCCATTGGAGCAAGCATCTCGGCAGCATGTCCCGCATAGTACCGGCAGCAGGAGGCGCACTTCAAAGCTTCCTGCCGGGCTGCCCCGATCGGCTTTCCCATCTCAAGCGTCATGAGCCTCGCGAGATCCTCCACCTCCTCTTCGAGAAGCGCGGCCAGCTTTCGCATCCACAGTGAGCGGTGCTCCAGTGGGACCTGTTTATACGCATAGAAGGACTCAGTAGCCAACGCGATCTTCTGCTCGAGGACCTCGGCAGTGGGTGGTTCAAAGCTGCGGATCAGCTTTCCATTTGCGGGATTGATCGATTCTAGTGCCACTCTGTACTCCATGCCAGCGTCTTCAAGGTGCGACCCGGTGAGGGCCGAAGTCCTCTGTGCCATAATCTGTTTATCTCCATACAGTATTCGCAACACACTCTACATGCGAGAAGGAACGGCGAAATGCAGGGCGATCCCCTCTTCATGCAGCAGGCTATATCGCTCGCGACAGAGAATGTCGTCTCGGGCCGGGGCGGACCGTTCGGTGCTGTGATTGTCCGTGACGGAAAGGTGGTCGCGACCGGTGCCAACCTCGTTACTGCGACGAACGATTCGACCGCACACGCGGAGGTTGTGGCGATTCGCAACGCCTGCACCGCGCTTGCGTCCTTCCAGTTAGCCGGCTGTACCATCTATACCAGTTGCGAGCCCTGCCCGATGTGCCTTGGAGCGATCTACTGGGCACACCTCGATGCCATCTATTTCGGCAACACGGCCGCGGACGCTGCGAACGCGGGCTTTGCCGATGAGGATCTCTATCGAGAGTTGACGCGGCCCCATGCGCAGCGCCAGATATCCATCGTCAATCTCCTCCGCGACGAAGCGGCATCGAGCTTCGCGGCGTGGAAGGCACACGAACCTCGCATCGAGTACTAAAACGCCGCATCGAGTATCGACAGGATCGAAGATTGACCATGCCTACTAAGAAACCCACCAAGAAAGCAAAAGCCATTCACCCGAACCGCACGGCGGTCGCAGCTCCGACCGTCAAGGTGGCCCTGATTGGCTTCGGAACGGTCGGCAGTTCCGTCGCGCGCGTTCTCGCCGCGCAGAAGTTTCCCGGCATCCAGCTCACCCACATCTTCAATCGCAACGTCGAGCGTAAACGCAGCTCCGCGGCGGCAAAGACGGTTCCCGCATCCGTGCTCTGGACTGAATCGATAGATGAGGTCCTCTCTTCCGATGTCTCGATTCTCATTGAACTCATGGGCGGCCTCACTCCCGCTGAGGGCTGGGTGCGTAAGGCGCTTACGGCTGGCAGGTCGGTGGTTACGGCGAACAAGCAGCTCATCGCCTATCGCGGCGCCTCTCTTGCCCGGCTGGCCGCGCGCCACAACGTGCAGCTTGTCTATGGGGCAGCGGTCGCTGGTGGCGTGCCTGTGATTCCCGGCATGCTGCAGGGTCTGTGCGGCGATCAGATTACCCGTCTCAGCGGCATCGTGAACGGCACCTGCAACTACATCCTCAGCAGGATGGAAGCTGGCGCTGTCTATGCCAGCGTTCTCGCGGATGCGCAACATGCAGGGTACGCCGAGACCGATCCCTCCGCGGATGTAGACGGCTACGATGCGCGCGCCAAACTCTGCATCCTCTCCCGCCTTGCCATGCACGCCGAGCTCGACCCTGACAGTGTTTCCACGCAGACCATCTCCACAGTGCAGGCCATCGATTTTGCGTATGCGAAGGAGCTGAACTGCACCATCCGCCAGGTCTCTCGCGCCGAGCTCGAAGGGAAGACAATGCATGCCCGTGTCGCTCCTATGCTCGTGCCGCTCACGTCGCCCATGGCCTGGTCGCATGGAACACAGAATATGGTAGTGGCGAGCGGCCGCTTTGGCGGAGATACCGTCTTCTCCGGGCACGGTGCGGGGGGCGATCCCACAGCCGTCGCCGTCGTCTCCGACCTGCTCGCTGTAGCGCAGGGCTGCACAGTCGTTCAGCTTCCTGTCCGTAAGCGCACCGTCGTGAGTGATTTTGTTGCCCCTCACTATCTGCGTTTTGTGGTCGATGACAAGCCTGGAATCGTCTCTGCCATCTCCGGCGCGCTCGCGAAGGTGGGAGCGAACATCGACTCGCTGCTGCAACGCCCTGGCTATCCCAAGCACCGCCTGCCCTTTGTTGTCACGACCGAGCCCTGCCTCACCTCAACCATTGAGCGGGCCGTGCGCTCGATCGCCAACATGGATTGCATGCTGGAGCCGCCGCTCTGCCTGCAGATGCTGGTCGCCGATGACAATGCCGATGATGTAGAAAACACCGCAGGCGAATAGCTGCCCTTCTCCGCCACTTGCCTCGGCGATGGAGAAAGGGTCGTATGACCAGGCGAAAAAATGCGACGCACCCGGATGTGAGCGCCGCATTGAACCGACGTTGTTCTAGTATTTCGCCATCGTCGGATCGATCTTGTCTGCCCAGGCCAGAATTCCACCCGTCAGGTTTGTGACGTTAGTAAAGCCAGCCTGCTTGAGGATGGTTGCCGCTTTCTGGCTACGCGCACCGGAGCGACAATGCACAACGATCTCGCGATCCTTCTCTGCGGATAATTCACCCACTCTCCGCTCGAGATCGCCGACAGGAATCAGCGGAGCTCCAAGGTTCGCGATCGGATATTCATGCGGTTCGCGGACGTCCAGAATGTAGACATCGTCCTTCGCATCCAGCTTGCGCTTGAGAGCTTCGACAGAGATCTGAGGGATCCCCTCGACCATCGCCTGATCTGCGACTGCTTTATCGTGCGCAACTTCGAGCGGTCCATGATCACTCGGCGGTATCACCCCGCAAAACTGGTCATAGTCGATCAATTCAGTCACGGTCGGATTCGGACCGCACACCGGGCACTCCGGGCTCTTCCGCAGCTTGAGCGTACGAAAGTTCATTCCAAGCGTGTCGATAAGCAGCAGACGTCCAATCAGCGGCTCTCCGATGCCGACGATTAGCTTGATCACCTCTGTTGCCTGGATCACTCCCACCAGGCCAGGCAAAATGCCGAGCACGCCTCCTTCGGCGCATGACGGCACCAGTCCCGGCGGCGGCGGCTCGGGATAGAGGCAGCGATAGCAAGGTCCCTCTTTCGTTGCAAACACGCTGGCCTGGCCCTCGAAGCGAAAGATCGAGCCGTACACGTTCGGCTTCTGCAGCAGCACACAGGCATCGTTCACCAGATACCGTGTTTGAAAATTGTCGGTTCCGTCCGCGATGATGTCGAAGTCTTTAAAGATCTCAAGCGCGTTGGCGCTGGTCAGCATCGTGTTGTATTTGACAACCTTCAGCTTCGGGTTCAATCCATTCAACATGATCTCAGCCGAGTCGACCTTCAGCATGCCGACTGTGCTGGTCGAATGGATGATCTGCCGCTGCAGGTTGCTGTCATCTACAGTGTCGAAGTCGACTAGGCCCAGCGTGCCGACGCCCGCTGCAGCGAGATAGAGGGCAAGCGGAGAACCCAAGCCGCCCGTTCCCACGCAGAGCACCTTTGCCGCCTTCAACTTCTGCTGGCCTTCCATGCCGATTTCAGGAAGGATCAGATGTCGCGAATACCGTGAGATTTCGTCGTTGGTCAGCTTCGGAAGCTGTGTCTCTGTGGCGACTTCGGGGGCGCTTACCATAACATATGTCCTTCGTTCAGTTGGTGCATTGAAATGTGCTTCGATACGTTACAGAACCGGACTGACGGGGCTACTGATGTGTGCCACCCGCAATAGATGGAATGATCGTCAGTTCATCGGCATCCGATACAGGCGTCTCTTCTTTCGCGGGGAGGTAACGGATATCGTCATCGTTCAAATACAAATTGACGAAGGAGCGCAACTTTCCTTCGGGAGTAAACAAATGCTGTCGCATGGCCGTATGCTCCGTCACTAGCTGCTCGAGCGATGCGCTTACTGTATCGCCAGAGGCAGTGATCGTTTCACTGCCGCCGGTATACGCGCGCAGTGGTGTGGGAATGTGGATCTTCATGCCAGTCCTCTTTCGTCTTCTTTTGCTGCCATATCGATCTGGATGCTTTCATCCTCGAAGAGCTTGTCGTCTTCACTTGTGCCGGTGAGGAGAAAGGAATTCGTAAGTACGGCATCGCCCTTCTCGATACTGGTGATGACATACGAGCAGCCGAGCCAGTGTGCTTCGGCGATATCGGTTTGCGACCAGTGCGCCGGATGATCCGGGTGGGAGTGGTAGAAGCCGACGATGTCGAGTTCCAGGCTACGTGCCTGTCGCTGGATCTTCACAAGCTCCTGCGGAGCGATGTTGTAACGGTTATGCGCAGAGTCTGTTCGCGTGTTTCCCGCCGGTACGATCTGATGAACGTGGTTTCCTGCTCCGCGTTCATGCTTGCCGAGCAGAACACCACAGCATTCATCGGGATACGTCTCCTTCCCGTGAGCCCGCAGCGCCTCGTATTCAGCGTAGTGAATCCGCAGCACCGTTACTCCTCCTGCCAGAATCGTTCGCTCATATACTTCTCGGCCGAGTCGCAGAGGATCGTCACGATCACCGCGTTGCGCCCGTCCGCCGCGGCTCTCTCTCCTACCTGTAACGCAGCCGCTACTGCAGCGGCCGCTGACACCCCGACCAGAACCCCTTCGCTGCGCGCCAGGTGCTTTGCCATCTTATATGCGGTCTCGGTGGCCATCTCGATATTGGCATCGGCCAGCAGCGGATCGTAGATCTTCGGCACGATCGCCGTGGCCATATGCTTCAGTCCTTCCAGGCCATTGAAGGGCGAGTCGGGCTGCATGGAGATGCAACGAATACCCGCATTCAACTCACGCAACCGCCGCGTCGTTCCCATGAACGTTCCACTAGTGCCCATGGCGGCGACGAAGTGGGTAATCTGCCCGTCGGTCTGCTCCCAGATCTCGTTGGCAGTGGTGCGGTAGTGCGCCTTCCAGTTCTCGTCATTCGAATATTGGTCCGCATAGAAGTAGCGATCCGGCTCCGTAGCGGCAAGTTCACGCGCCTTGCGAATGGCACCATCCGAGCCCTCGGCGGGGTTGGTCCAGATCACGTGGGCACCGTACGCGGAGAGATATTTCTTGCGTTCCGGCGATACATTTGATGGCATGCAGAGCGTTACCGGAAAGCCGAGCGCGGCTCCGAGCATGGCGTACGCGATGCCTGTGTTACCGCTCGTTGCATCCAGCAGACCACGGCCGTTCCCCAGCAGGCCACGTCGCTGCGCGTCTCGCACGATTGCCGACGCTGCCCGATCTTTTACGGATCCGCCTGGATTCGCCCACTCGGCCTTTCCCAGTATCTCGATCCCTGGAAGATGCGCGGTCAGCCGCTCCAGCCGAACGAGCGGAGTCTTGCCGATGCGTTCCAGAATGCCAGTCCCAAGCGCTTTTGCGGTAGCAATCATGCGTCTCAACTCACTTTCTGAACATCCCTTGCAAACCTGTTTGATGGGGGGAGAGCGGATGTGCGACAGTTAACATCGAGTCTAACTTATGGCAAAGAAGACACCGCACCGCAGCTTCAACGACGTACTTTCCATGCTCGGCACTCAACGGTTTGATGTCGCTCCGGCACAGGAGGGTGCAAAGCGTACGCCGGGTGCCTTCCAGGTGAGAAAGCATGGCTGCGCCGCCGAGATCGCCGATGCAGGTGATGGCACGGTCCTTCTTCTGGCACGCCCGGGCTACATTCTCGGTGGTGAGATTTCGCGTCTTCTGGATCGTGGGTACCAGAAATTCCTCAAGACCAGTCGTTTGGAGGTTCCAGCCACTGCCGACCACCTCCGCGCCATTCATGAGTTCAGCCAGGAGCTGAACGAGGCTACTGGCGCCACCAGCCTCTATAACGAGTCTCTGGGCACGACCAGCGATCGCTATGTCTACGATCGTGTCAAGGGCAGGGATTAGGCCTTCTAGCGTAGTCGATTCTGCTCGCGCTGCAACTCTCGGTACGCTACGCTCTTTCCGATCCCACGTTCCCGCGCCACCCGCTTCAGCGCATCCATCTCGCCCAGCCCTTCAGCCTTCATCACCACTGCTACCTGTGTCGCAATACTCAGGGTCTGTGTCTCCGCGGTCTCGGCGGCCATGGGAGCCAGCAGAAGCACGATCTCCCCTCGCACACTGGCCCGTGCCGCCAGAATCTGGCGCAGCTCAGATGCCGGCCCACGCAGAAACTCTTCGTGAAGCTTCGTCAGTTCGCGCGCAATCACGACGTGCTGTGCCGGCCCAAAGGTCGCCGCCACATCCGACAGCGTATCGAGAATACGATGGGGAGCTTCATAGAAGATCTGGGTTTCGCTGTTACGCGGAAGTGCATCGAGTGCTGTCCGCCGTGCTCCTTCCTTGGAAGGAAGAAAACCGTGGAAGGTCCACTTTTCGGTGAACAGACCGCTCGCGACCAGAGCAGAGAGTGCGGCGTTCGCCCCTGGAATGGGAAAGACGGGAATGCCCGCATCGATCGCCGCTGCCGCGATCTGGCCGCCGGGATCGGCGATCCCCGGCGTGCCCGCATCGCTTACGATCGCGATACGCGCACCCGCTTTCAGTTCCGCCGCCAGTTCCTCAGCACGAGCAGCCTCATTGTGCATGTGATAACTCACCGTCGGTGTACGGATACCGAAGTGGTGCAGCAGTTTCTGGGTCTGGCGTGTGTCTTCGCAGGCGATACGATCGACGCCCCGCAGCACTCGCAGCGCTCGTAGCGTGATGTCTTCGAGGTTCCCGATCGGGGTTGCGACCAGATAAAGTCCGGACGCTAGCGGCTTGTCTGCTCCGGTGTCCAACGCGTTCCTCTCTATTCAGGAGGCTGGAATTTGCGGCTTTGATTCAGCATCCCCATCGAGTGGGCGAGGTTTTGGGGCGTGATGATTCCCACGACGCGCTCGCCTTCCATCACGGGCAGCAACTGTGCGCCGCGACCGGCCATCACCTGCCGCAGTGTCTTCACCAGGGAATCGTCGGGATGTGCGGTCTGGAAGGATTTCGTCATCACTCCCTGCACATAGCCGTTGCCATCGGCCTGCAAAGCATCAAGAATGCTCTGACGCGAGACCGCACCCACCATGCTGACGCCGCGCACCACGGGAAATACATCCTGCAGGGTGTGCACGGCCCGGTCGAGCGCGTCTTCAAGCGTGTCCGAAGCCGAGAGTGTGCTGAACTCCGTCAGCATCACGTCGCGCATCTTCACCGCGTCGTTATCGCTCTGCAGCAGCACGCCCGCATCTTCCATGTGCGCCCCGATCAGCACGAATGCGCCGATCATCGTCATCCAGATGTTGTTGTAGAAGAAGCCGCCCAGCATCAGCGCAAAGGCAATGATCTGGCCCAGCCCAGCAGCTGCGCGAATTCCCTTAAGACCAGCCTGCGCTCCACGCTGCGACTTGATAAACTCGCCGCGAAAGACACGCCCGCCATCGAGCGGCAAGGCCGGGAGCAGGTTTACCACACCGAGCAGAAGATTCACCCAAATCAGCGCGCGCAGCAGATGCGCCGGCGTCACCCAGGGGCGCTCGATGAGGTTGATCGAGGGCGCAATCGTCACCACCATGGCGCCCACCGCGAGGCCGAAGAGGATGTTCGCCGTCGGCCCGATCAGGGCCATCCGTCGCTGCATCTCGACCGTCGCTGCGCGCTCCGTGGCTTCCGTGCCGGCGTAGGTCATCAAGCCGCCAGTCGGCAGCAGCAGCATGCCCCGCAGCTTCAAGCCCCACCACACCGCACCGAACGCTCGCGCGATCTCACGTACGGCCACAGCCAGTAGCAGCAGCAGCCAGAGCGCCAGTCCGCGGCCTCCAGTCGCTCCCATCGCCGAAGCGTAGCTCACCGACAGCCCCAGCAGAATGAGGAAGAACGTGTGGATCCGGACATCCACGCCGAAGAGTCTGCCGATCGGGAAAGACCACCCACGCATACCTTCCATTGTATGCGTCCCGAGGATTAGAGCTTGGTGCTCTCACCTGTCTACGGCTTCATCGTCGCGGCGCGGGGTCCCTGATGAGTGCTTCTTAGTCGTTGGCAGTGTAGGGTAAGGGTGCTCTCCTTCATGCCCGAGCTGCTCTCGTTTTGCTCCCGTCCCGGTACGATACGAAAATGCGCGTTATCGCCGGAACCTTCCGCTCCCGAATCCTCACTGCTCCCAAAGGCACGGAAACCCGCCCCACCAGCGACCGCCTGCGTGAGACCGTTTTCAATATCCTGGCACCGCGGCTGGAGGGTTCCCGCTTCCTCGATCTCTACGCCGGCACCGGAGCGGTCGGTATCGAGGCTATCAGCCGAGGCGCGGCCCATGTCTGGTTCAGCGAAAATGCCGAGGCTGCCATTGCCTCACTTCGGGCAAACCTGGCGGCACTGAAGATCACCAAGGGTTACACACTCGAGGATCGCGGCACCGGTGCTCTGCTCCAAAGGTTTGGGAAGCTTGGGTCCGCGAAGCTTGAGGCAATGATCGATCTCGTCTACCTCGACCCACCCTACGAGGCCGAAGCCGAGTACGAGGGCACCCTCAGTTTCCTCGGCCGCACCCGCGGCCGCACCGGCCTTACTCCCGATGTCCTGGTGATCGCCGAGCACTCCAGCAAAGCCACGTTGTCCGCCCGCTATGGTGCCCTTCATCAGACCCGCACCAAAAAACAAGGCGACGCCGCTATCAGCTTTTACGCTTTTCGTGTCGCGGCTGACCCTGAGATTAAGGAGCCGGTGTAGGATTCCCGGTAGAAGTTGAAGGAGGGATGATGCACAAGCGCGCGTCCGCTTCGTTTCTTACACACAAAGTGCCTGGCACTCACGTAACTCTGAATCCCCCACCCACATGCTTCCCGGTCCCCAGGTCAACCCGGAACTCCACCTCTTGATCAGTCCGCATCTCCCACCCGAATCCAATTACCGCATCGTTAAGAATCTCCGTCACTCGCACGCCCTCCCAACTCAGCTTGGTGGTCGTCCAGGCAAGGCCATCAGCGCCCCAGGCCACCATGGAATGGAATCCCACGAAGAGCAGAAGCTTCTGCGCCTCCAGAACGAGAATCGAAACCACAGGCTGCAACGCGATCTGCGTACACCGCTGCGGCACGAGCGTGTCGACGATGTAGGCATATCCGCCTGCAACGGCGCACATCTCGTCTGCACTTGGACAGGCGTACATCCCCGTCGGCAGGGACGCGCTGGTAAATCCGAGCGCACATGTTGCAAGAAAGCTGCCTCCAGACTTCGGCCTGACCGAGAGCAGCAGCGCCCCCCGCGCCATCGCATCCTCTTCCCCGGTAATCTGCATCGGATAGACAAACTGCCGGGCGGGTGCGATCATCGGCGGCGCGGCAAGCACCTCCGCCGTCCAACTCTGTTGGAATGCGGTCTGCCCGTACGCCATCAGGCGGACCCTCCAATCCCTTCAAGTGCCTGCTCCATGTCTTCCATCAGATCCTCGACCGCCTCGCAGCCTGCGCTCATGCGGATCAAGCCTTCAGGCACCGCGTCCGAGCCCCAGCGTGCGCGCCGCTCCGCCGTCGTCGTTACTCCGCCAAAGCTGGTGGCCTCTGTAACCAACCGCGCCCTTCTCAGAAACATCTGCGCCGCAGCTTTATCGCGCAGCGTAAAGCAGAGCACGGCGCCAAAGTGCTTCATCTGTGCCGCTGCGATTGCGTGGCCTGGATGCGTCTTTAGCCCCGGATAGAGTACGTTCTGCACCTCTCGCTGGGCCGCCAGGAACTCTGCCAGCCGGAGCGCATTGTGTGCCGACCGTTCCAGTCGCAGCGGCAGTGTGGCGAGCGACCGCAGCGCAAGCCATGCCTCCATCGGCCCTACGATCCCACCTGTCAACGTCCGCCACTGGTCCAGCTTCGCCCTCCACTCCGGGTCCCGCACGGCGACGTGGCCGATCATTAGGTCGCTGTGGCCGGTCATCGATTTGGCATCGGACGCAACGGAAAAATCGGCACCGAGCGCCAGCGGCTTCTGGCCCAGCGCGGTAGCCGTCGTGTTGTCGACCGCGACCAGAACGCCCGCCTCATGCGCCCGCTTGCACTGCGCGGCAATATCGCAGATCTCCAGATTCGGGTTACTCGGCGATTCCAACCACAGCAGCTTGGCTCCGTCCAGCAGCTTTGCTTCGTCCAGCGACGCAGTCTGTGCGCCCCCCGCCGACGGAGCCAGTCGTAACTCGATCCCCATGTGGACGAAGTAGTCCTTGAGGAGCATACGCGCGGTGAAATATGCATGAGGTGCCAGCACCACCACATCGCCCGGACGCAGCACCGCACCAAAGACCGCCGCACATGCCGCCATCCCCGAGGCGAAGACCAGTGCATTCGCCCTGTAGCCGGGCCCCGATTCCATCTGACCAATCGCATCCTCGAGTGCTGTCCAGGTTGGATTGTGCGATCTGGCATAGCTGTAGAGCGTCTCTGATTGGTCGCCCGGAGTATGGAAGGGACCGGCAAAGACCGGCCCGGTGTGCAATGGCTCGCCCGCAACGGTCCGGCTCAGCGTGGATCGAATAATCTTGGTCGCATCGCGCATACGCTATCCTCGCAAGTCTATCTTCGCAGGTGGGCTTCGCTTTTGAAATGCTCCCAGCCTCCCGGGCGCAGAGCCTCTCGCTGTCCACCATCCGCGCGAACGAGGGTAACGCCGGCGTGGGCGCGGGTGATTCGGCCGATTAGCGTAATAGCGACCGTGCCGATGCGTCGCGGTATCGATGCGGATTGAGGAGCCGTAAATAGCAATTCGTAGTCCTCGCCTCCATGAAGCGCCGCCAAACGGGCTTCGGCGAGGCCAAGCTTCGCCGCAAGTGGATGGAGAGGTAACATAGCTTCTTCGATCTCTGCACCTACGCCCGACTCGCTGCACAGATGCGCCAGGTCGGTCGAAAGGCCGTCACTAATGTCGATGCAGCTCGACGCCAGACCCTTCTTCAGCAGCAGCGCTCCCACAGCTATGCGGGGCTCGGGAAACAGTTGCGGGTGCTCTCCCGGGGGTGCAGACTTGACCTTCCGTATCCTCCCGGCCTGCATGCGGCCAAGCTCCGCCGTCGCTCCTCCCAGGCTGCCCGTCACATAAAGCAGATCGCCCACACGGGCACCGGAGCGGCGAAGGGCGCGTCCAGCAGGTGCAGCGCCCACCAGAACGATGTCAGCAAGTAGGAACGGAGAGGGAGACTGAGCCGTGTCGCCCCCAGCAAGGGGAACGGCATATCGGTCCCCTAAAGCGTGCAAGCCGTCGAAAAAACGGCTGACCCAGTTATCTCGGAGGTTCAGGGGTACAGCTAACGATAAGAAGGCCGCCAGAGGTGTCGCTCCCATAGCCGCAAGGTCGCTCAGTCCTCGCGCCAGGCAGCGGTGCCCCACGGATTCGGGCGAATGCCAGTCGCGCCGGAAGTGGCGACCTTCCAGTGTAAAGTCAGTCGTGACCATCACTTCGCATCCGGCCGGAGGCCGCAGGATCGCACAATCGTCCCCTATGCCAAGGCTCAAGCATCGGCTTCGACGACGTGCCGAGCCGTGTCGAATGCGCTTGATCAGGGCAAGCTCACCCCTTCCATTCATCCGCTTTCTGTCTGGATTGTTCATTCTCGGAGGAGCATACAGGGAAGGAGTCGTGGTTGCGTCGACAGCGCGATTTTGTTAAGCTTAGTCTGATTCCGGATGCATATCTGCATGGGAAATGACGATGCTAAATCTCATTCATCTAGAATGAACGCTCTCTCCGCCACATCGCGGATTCTGGGCGAAAGGTCATAGCTTGAGTCTTACGAAGCGCCACTATCTTCTATTTGTTACGCGGGATACTGACGGAAGCCTGCATAAGGTTCCTGTGCCGATCTACTACGCTTACGTCTTCGTGGCTGTGGCAGCGATCGGCCTGTTCAGCATTGCCGGGTTGGCGGGTTCCTACTCACGGATGCTCATCAAAACTGCGCGTTTCAATGACCTGCGTCGCGATCATGATTCCCTGCGCAAAGATTACGCATCCCTCCAGAGACAGGAACACGAAAAAGACGTTCAGGCTGCGTCGCTCGGTTCACTTGCGAGCGAAGTGTCTGCCCTTTATGGGTTGACAGCCAGCAAACTTACCCTTCCCATGGCGCACCTCACCTCTCGTCAGAAGGGAAAGAGAGTAGATGCCCTTGCCAATGCTCCACTCTCTCCTGGAAGCACGGCCAGTTTTACAGATGAAAGCTACTTCAAGTCAGTCGATGCCTTTTACGCGCTGCGGAACTCCGCAATGAACGGCATGGCAACACGGGGCGGCTCTGGAACGTTTGGCGCAGCCACCGGCCTGAGAGGTATTTCGGGCTTCAATGATCTTGACTTGAACTTCAACGGTCCGTCCATCTGGCCAGTCATGGGGCCGATTACGAGCAGCTTCGGGCAGCGCGAAGATCCCGTCCTCGGTAATGGTGAAGGCGAATTCCATAAGGGGATCGACATAGGCGCTCCGAACGGCACGCCTATTCTCGCTACCGCCAACGGGGTCATCCATTCTGCCGAGATGGTCAATGGCTACGGTCGCGAGGTCGTCATCGATCACGGCCACGGTGTCGAAACGTTGTTCGGCCACATGTCCGGGTTCGCCGTCATGGCGGGCCAGACAGTGACGCGTGGACAGGTGATCGGGTATGTCGGTCACAGCGGCAGGACTACAGGGGCACATTTGCACTACGAAGTGCGCATCCGGAATATGCCTGTAAACCCCCATAAGTACATGCGCACAACGCTGGCCGGGGTTGCGAGCGAAGGAACAAAAGGGTAGCGTTACTCACCTTGCAGAACGGGAAGAGTCCGCTTCATGATCGAGAAGCGGGCTCTCTTACCATGGCTGCTTTACTGCTCGTGAGCGAGGCTCTTGCCATCGGGTCCGACCTGGATCTCGCACTTTTTCGTTCCCTTCAGTGTGGATGCCTCATAGGCAACCAGCTTATCTTTCTTGGTCAGCGATTCCACCTTGACGATCTTCGCGCCGACGGCTTTCGCCGTGAGCGCACTTTGAACGCCCTGCGGAAGTGAGTCAAAGGCGACCTCCTCTTCCACTTCGTTCAGTGTGCCGTCTGCATCGATACCGATGTCCTTGGTGTGGCCGTTGACGATCATCTCAGCCTCGTACACCTTCTTGCCGTGTTCGCGCTCGGTTGAGAAGCCTTTGATTGTTGCGCCTTGCGACTGCTGCTGAACGGTATGCTCCACCGCGGGTGGCAGGGCGGAGCGGTCCAGCTTCTTCTCCTGTGCGACTGCGCATAGAGGAAGCGTAAGGATTGTAGTTGCGAGGATGTGAGTACGGAGTTTCATGATGTTCTCCTGGAGCGTGAAGTACCGCTTGAGAGAAGCATCGCAGAACGCGATTAATCCTGACTGAATCCAGACTGAAGTAAAGCTGAAGGTATCCTTTACCAACAAATGTTCTCAAGACAAAGAATCCCGGCCAGTAAAGAATAGCCGGGATCCCTACTCGATGCCGAATAGCAACCTACTCGCCCTTTGCTGTCGCTCCTGCCCCCGTGTAGCTCACGTGCCACACGATCCGCGAACCATCATCCGTAACAAACAATGAGCCGTCTTTTGCGACCGTAACGCCTACCGGGCGCCCCCAGACCTTGCCGTCTGAGGTCACAAAGCCGGTGAGGAAATCCTCGTAGGCACCTGTCGCCTTACCATTGCGCATCGGAATGCGGATGACCTCGTAGCCTGCCCGAGGAGCGCGATTCCAACTCCCATGTTCGGCGGCAAAGCCGTCGCCATCAAAACTCGAAGGGAACTGATGACCGGTATAGAACGTGAGTTGCAGCGACGCGAAGTGCGGCTGCAGGATGACATCCGGCGTAAGTACTTTCTCTTTCAGTTCGGGATGCTTGCCCACAAGTCGCGGATCCTGATGCCCCCCCATGTACCACCAGGGCCAGCCATAGAAGCCACCCTCCTCGACATGCGTGATGTAGTCCGGAACGAGATTGTTGCCAAGTCGATCGCGCTCGTTCGTCGAGCACCAGAGCTGGCCGGTAGTGGGATTGACTGCCTCGCCCACGCAGTTGCGAATGCCGTACGCGTACACCTTCGCAAACTTGCCCTCAGGCGAGTACTCGAGCACGTCAGCCCGATGAAATTCGCTGGGGTGCGTATCTGGATCATCCACGTTCGAGGCAGACCCAACCGAAATGAACATCCGTTGGCCGTCCTTCGAGAAGGCTACGTCGCGCGTCCAGTGACCGCCACCACGAAGTTGCGCGTATCCAGGAAGCACTGGCACGATGGTCTCTGGACCCGCCGTGGCTTTCAGGTCGCCGGATTTATAGGGAAAGCGCACAACGGATGTTGTATTCGCCACATACACCCATTTTGGGTTATCCCCGAGCGGATAGAAGGCAATACCGAACGGATGATCAAGCCCGCTCGCAAATGTCTCGCTGGTAGCCACTTTCCCGTCCGAACCGACACCCCGCAGGATCCTGATGGCTCCGGCCTTGCTATCGGCGAGAAACAGATCGCCATTAGGAGCTGTGCGGATCAGACGTGGCTCGGTAAAGCCGTCGGCATACATCTCGACCTTGAAGCCCGCGGGAGCCTGAGGCATGGCTCCATCAGGTCGGGGAACCGTGTCGGCCCCATTATCGACCGACTGATCTTCCATTGGCTCCGGCAGATCGGCGACGATAATCTTGCGGCTGACACCCGGATGCTCCTGGGAGTAGTCGGTGAAGGCCGCCTTGCCGGTGATCGTCTTCGAGGTCTGTGCACGTGCAGTCGGCAGAACAAAAAGAGTGAATAGGACGGTCGCGAATAACGTCGGAAGCGGCAGAAAACGGTATTGAGGCGTCATGGTGTAGTCTCCCTACGAAGTTCGTCTAGTGAGATGCGAGTGGCGAATCCATTGATGCCTGCTTGTCAGGCGTCGTAAGCTCCCGTAACAGCTCTGTAGGAATGTCCGCCGTGAGCACGGTGCGGTCCTTCTTCTGATCGAGCTTAAGGGTGTCGATCATCTTTCTGATCGCAGCATCGGTGTGCGAAGCCGGTTGAATCTGCTGAACCGAGCGAAAGATGTTCAAGATCGACACCAGCGCCCCAGCCGATTGCGTGGCCTCTGCTTCCGTGGCGGAGATCATCTCGACGCGCAACCGGATGCTGCCGAGGTAGCGCAGGCTTGCGACAAAGGTGGTGTCCTCAGGGAGCGGCAGGCGCAGACCGAAGAGCGTGATTGCTCCCTGTTCAGAGAAGGGAAGACCGACATGCCCGATCGCCCAGGCGCTCGACAGGACCGGCACGTCGCTGTAGCGGGCTGAAAGCAGCGACGCGCCGGCAAAGGGCGACGCAGCGGCCCGGTGCCGGTCGAGCATGGCATGGATCTGCTCCGCGGTCGGCATGTTGCTGGCAGCGATCGTATCGTAGCCGAGTTGGGTCACACGCAGTTGCCGGCTGCCTGGACCTTTGATTTCGCCGACTGGAATGGTAAAGATGTCATGTCCCGCATAGCTCTCCTTCGCTCTCGCAATACCAGAAAGATAGTGGGCGAGCCGTCCGCCGTCGAAGCGACCCTCAAAGACCTCGGAGTAGGCCACAGCACCGTTCGGTCCATTCGGATCATCTCTCCGGTGTAGCGCAAAGGCGACGGCATCGATGTCGCGCTCGGGAATGATCCCGGTAGCGTCGATGAACTGCTGGAAATCCGGACTGCGATGAACGGTTGTCCTGTCGAAATGGGTCGCGGTACGCAGCAATGTAATATTCATGTAGACGAGAGCGTCGCACTCTGGTAGCAAGCGCGCCACCTCCGGCGGTGCGGCCTTACGCAGAAGAATAGCTACAGGAATGGCGGCGAGGAGCGCGAGTGCCAGAAGAATGGAATAGCGAGTGCGTTGTCGCATTAATTTCTACTGTACGCTCGCAGGTATCCAGCTCTTCGCGCTGCCTTTGAAGCTCTACAACTGGAGGTCCGAGTTCTGCCACTAGTAGGTGCAAGGGCATTGAGCGAGTCGGGAGCATGTGGTACATTCGATACGTGCAATGCACTCTGCGCGGAGACGGTGGCATGTTTGCAACCGGGTCGGCAGAGAGGCGAGTTTGAGGCTGTTTGGGCTGGCGTAGCTCAGCTGGTAGAGCTCCTGATTTGTAATCAGGCGGTCGGGGGTTCAAGTCCCTTCGCCAGCTCCAGTTCTATCGCGGCAGAAGAGCTTGAGCCTTCACGAGCACGACGGATTCGGTTGTACTGCTTGCCGTTCTGGTATGCAGACTGCTGTCATTCCATCAAGAGAATTGAAGTCGCACGTGTCGCGGGCGCAGGAACGCGTGTGAAGCTTGAGGGAAGCAAAGGTCCTAGCTGGAAACGGTTTGCAGGATGTGCACAGGTGGCCGAGCGGTTAATGGCAGCAGACTGTAAATCTGCCACTCTACGAGTTACGGAGGTTCGAATCCTCCCCTGTGCACCACGTATTTGCTGTATCAGTTCTGAAATTGAAGTTAATTCCGCAGACTGAAGTTGAAGACTGGTGAATGTTTTGGATTTCCACCCTGCCGGCACCGGACGCATGCTTGTTGCGCTGGCCACCATGGGTGTTCTGGCTAGCGCCGCCTGGTTCACAATGGACGCCGGGAGATATCGCTCGCTCTCTCTAATTTTGTTAGGGTTTTTTGCCTTCCGCGTTCTTCTTGGCCGTATGCGCTCGCGGTAGGATTTTGATAGTCTTGTCAGGTTGATCGAAATACGCTGGCGTAGCTCAGTGGTAGAGCACTCCCTTGGTAAGGGAGAGGTCGAGAGTTCAAGCCTCTCCGTCAGCTCCATAGTTCGCGATGAAAGAAGTGCGGGAGTAACTCAGTGGTAGAGTCACAGCCTTCCAAGCTGTTGGTCGCGGGTCCGATTCCCGTCTCCCGCTCCACCATTTCGTAAGCAGCGACTGCTGTAATTCCGTGGGAGAATTGGCGTTGAGCACGATGTATGAGCAGGCTGTCCTTTCAGTAGAAGATCCCCGTCCATTTGGCATCGTGCATGGAGCCGTCGAGTCTTCGTTCTCCTCAAACCAGGTTAGCGCTTTCCTGCGATCGCTTGAGCGTGCAGGCTTGCGCATCCGCGACTTCGAGGCTGTTCTACGAAGAAAGATGCTTGGTGAACCGGCCGTCACAGGGTATGAAAGTCTCGGTAATGCCGATCAAGGCCAGATTCGCGAATTTTATCTCGCCAGTCTTGAGCAGGTCGATCCTGCGCTGAGACAGAAGTTCTTCAAGCTCTACGCGTATTACTAAATCACAAGCCTGGAAGTCCGGGCCAGTAGCAAAGAAGGGTTGACATGAATCGCAGAGACTACGGCGCCTTGATTGAATCTCGTCTACGGGAGGAGCTTCCGCGCCTTCGCGACGAATTTGGCAGGAACGTCGTTCAGAGCTGCGTGATTGACAATCTCCTTCCCGAGGATGAGGTACTTAGAATCTATGCTGCTTTCCCTGACAAAAGCACCATGATGCTCAGGAAAAGTCTTCGTGAAAACAAGTATGTCGCTGCTCAGATGGATCAGTACAATCCTTTCCTCGAGGAGATTATCTACGCGTTTCAGGAGCCTGGTGTAGTCAAGGTAGTCGAAGAGATCACGGGTATCCAGAACATGATTCCCGATACGAATCTTTACGCGGGCGGTATTAGTCTTATGGCCAAGGATAATTTCCTGAATCCGCATCTTGATAACTCGCATGACAAAGATCGGGCCACGTATCGCGTCTTGAATCTGCTTTACTACGTAACACCCGCCTGGAGCCATGAAAACGGCGGCAACCTGGAGCTTTGGGACAATGGCCCCAAGGGTTCCCAGCGGGAGATCACAAGCCATTTCAATCGTCTTGCACTGATGGCAACGCATCAGAGATCGTGGCATTCAGTAAGCCAGGTGAATGTCGACCGGTCGCGCTGCTGTGTTTCAAATTACTACTTCTCCGAAAAGCCGCTTGAAGACCACGAATATTTTCATGTCACGTCGTTCCGTGGGCGTCCGGAACAACCGATTCGCGACATCGTGCTTCAGGGCGATGTCGCTCTTCGCCAGGGAATCCGTAAGGTCTTTAAAAAGGGTATCGTCGAGAACCCCCATGTCTATCGGAAGCACGAAGACGAGCATGAATTACCCGAAAACAGCAATGATTCCACTAGCAAATAGCCTCTAACAACTAAGCTTTACGCGACTCTAAGGTGAAGCGAAACACCTAGAAATTCAGGAGGAGAGCATTATGGGCAAGGAAAAGTTTGACCGGTCGAAGCCGCATGTAAATATTGGGACGATTGGGCACATTGATCATGGCAAGACGACGCTGACGGCGGCGATCACGAAGGTCTTGTCGAAGCACAACCCGAAGAACACGTTCCGGTCGTTTGACACGATTGACAACGCGCCTGAGGAACGGGAGCGTGGCATCACGATTGCGACAAGCCATGTGGAGTACGAGACGCCGAACCGGCACTACGCGCATGTGGACTGCCCGGGCCACGCGGACTACATCAAGAACATGATCACGGGCGCGGCGCAGATGGACGGCGCGATTCTGGTGGTAGCGGCGACCGACGGTCCGATGCCGCAGACCAAAGAGCATGTGCTGCTCGCCCGCCAGGTGGGCGTGCCGTACATTGTCGTGTTTCTGAACAAGTGCGATGCGGTCGAGGATGAAGAACTGATCGAACTGGTCGAGATGGAGGTCCGCGAGCTGTTGTCGAAGTACGACTATCCGGGCGACGATACGCCGATCATCCGCGGCTCTGCTCTGGGGGCGCTGAATGGCGAGGCGCAGTGGGAGGCCAAGATCGACGAACTGATGGACTCGGTCGACAAGTTCATCCCGCAGCCGGAGCGCGCGATTGACCAGCCCTTCCTGATGCCGATTGAAGACATCTTCTCGATCTCGGGTCGGGGGACGGTGGTGACGGGCCGTATCGAGCGGGGCAAGATCAAGGTGGGCGAGCCGTGCGAGATCGTCGGCTTCCGGGACACCCGGCAGACGGTATGCACGGGCGTCGAGATGTTCAAGAAGCAGCTGGATGAGGGGCTGGCGGGCGACAACGCGGGGCTTCTGTTGCGCGGCATCGCGAAGGAGGATGTGGAGCGCGGGATGGTGCTGGCGAAGCCGGGCTCGATCAAGCCGCACACGACGTTCAAGGGCGAGATCTACGTGCTGAGCAAGGAAGAGGGTGGGCGGCATACGCCGTTCTTCAACGGCTACCGGCCGCAGTTCTACTTCCGGACGACGGACGTGACCGGGTCGGCGAAGCTGCCGGAGGGCACAGAGATGGTGATGCCGGGTGACAACACACAGCTCGAGATCACGCTGCATACGCCGGTCGCGATGGAGAAGGGCCTGCGCTTCGCCATCCGCGAAGGCGGCCGGACCGTCGGCGCTGGAACCATCTCCGAGATCCTCAAGTAAAGCAGGGCCGCCGGAACAGGCTGACTCTTCCCGGCGGCTGTACGATAGATCCCAGGGATGGCATCAAGGTTTTGCGGAGATGCATGATGACCCGCGAAATCGGATAGGATAGAGAAATGCGAGAAATTATCACATTGCAATGCCCCGAGTGCAAAAACAGAAATTACTCGACGACGAAGAACAAGAAGACGACCACCGGCCGCCTGGAGTTTTCGAAGTTCTGTAATACCTGCCGCAAGCACACGGATCACAAAGAGACGAAGTAACGGCCACCGGCTTGGGGGAGAGGATTTGGATCCTCTCCCCCATCGACGGGGGAGTAAGCTCAACGGTTAAACTGTCGGTCTCCAAAACCGAACTTCTCGGTTCGAATCCGAGCTCCCCCGCCAGTCTTTTTCGGCAGTACCCGGGCAGAAATACAATTAGAGAGTTGAAGTAGTAGAAATTAAGTGGCAAGAAGGTTTGAGGCGGTACTATGGCCAAGGCAATTGCAGTGGCGGATGAGCAGCATACCGGGATGCAGCGTTTCAAGGCCCAGCCTGAGAAGCTGATGTCTTTCTTGAGAGATGTACGCAGTGAGATGCGTAAGGTCGTATGGCCATCGCGTGACGAAGTTCAATCCACCACGATTATCGTGCTGATCACGGTCTTCATCTTTGCGGCATACTTTGAATTAGTAGATCTGATTGCCAATCGCACGTTGGACCGTCTCCTTGTTTACCTGGCGAAACACTAGGCTGGCCAGTCACGAGCACGTCGGCAGAACCAGTTCAACTTGGCTTCAGGCAGCAGCAGAAGGGCAAGAGTTCTCATGAAGAAGGCACAACAAGGCACAACCATGGCGGCAGAAGAGCAAAACCCGGAAGAGCTGAATCCCGAGGGAGAGCAGCCTAGCGAGACGCTTGCCCCGCCGGTCAATGAAAATTTCAAGTGGTATATCATCCACGCCTATTCCGGATTTGAGCGGAAGGTCCGCGAGTCACTCGAGAGCCGTATCACAGCGTTTGGCCTTCAGAACCGCATCGGCCGCATAATGATTCCCACTGAGCCGGTCACCGAACTCCGTAACGGTAAAAAGTACACCATCGAGCGCGTCTTCCTCCCGGGCTACGTCCTCGTGGAGATGGAACTCGATAACGACCTCTGGCATGTCATCAAGAACACTCCCCGCGTCACTGGCTTTCTCGGTACCGGCGACAATCCGGTTGCGCTCTCCGAGCAGGAAGTCAGCTCCATCCTCTTTCGCTCCGACTCATCGAAGGACAAGCCTTCGATGAAGGTCAAGTTCGTCAAAGGGGAGCAGGTCAGGATTAACGAGGGTGCCTTCGCTAACTTCAACGGTGCAGTTGACGACGTGAATGAGGATAAGCAGACTCTGAAGGTTATGGTCAGCATCTTCGGCCGTCCCACACCCGTGGAACTGACCTTCTCTGAAGTCGAGAAGATCGAGGAATAACCTCCTGCGACGCAGGATAAGCGTTTCAGAATCACACATACAGCAGCAGACTTCATGGTATCCACCAAAGGTCTGGCAGCTAGAAGCATATAGAGGATGTACAGAATGGCACCGAAGAAAATAACTGGATACGTCAAGCTTCAGATCATGGCTGGCAAAGCCACACCTGCGCCTCCCGTTGGTCCCGCACTTGGTCAGGCGCAGGTCAACATCATGGAGTTCTGCAAACAGTTCAACGAACGCACCAAGGCGCCCGATATGGCTGGGCTTACCATCCCGGTCGTCATCACCGTATATGGGGATCGCACCTTCTCCTTCGTGACCAAGACTCCCCCTGCCGCTGTCCTTCTCCTGAAGGCAGCCGGAATTCCCAAAGGATCGGGCACACCGAATAAAGAGAAGCTCGGCAAGGTGACGGAAAAGCAGGTCATTGAAATCGCCACTCAGAAGATGCCCGACCTGAACTCGACGACTGTCGATGCCGCCGCAAAGAGCATACGCGGCACTGCCCGCTCCATGGGTATTGAAGTCGTGGCCTGATGCGGCTCAGCATGCGCCCGGCGGAGCGCTCCAAGTGCTTCGCCTCTCGCTGCCGTAACTCTGGAAGACCGCTCCTTGAAGGCGTGTCCTGAAGACGCTTGTCCCTGGGACTTACTCTCCGCAGGCTACGTGCATCTACTAGCACTTCATCGCCTCCGAGGGAAGTTACAACACTGCTCACGCGAAGAGCCGTTGCTGTGCTGGCCTAATCCTCACCGAAGCAGCTTTACGTTTTCCCAGGTCGCGCGTCAGCAACGCATCGCTCGATCGCTCCCTCAAGCCATGCCGCCGGCAGGCATCCGCCACCATCACAGCTAGTTGCTGCCGGTAAGGCCGGGCAGCAAAATCTGCTGTCGCAAAACGCTCCTTATAGAGCGGGATCAGGGCAGGAAAGTGCTCCTCAATAAAACGGAGATAGGTCGGTCGCGAGCAGGCCTTCAGGAAGAGCGGCTGGGCTGCAAAAAAGCTGGCTTCCACGGACGTCGCCAGACGCGCCATACGGTCCAGCGCATCCGCCGTATCAGTGAGCCCTGGCAGGAGTGGAGAGCACAGTACACCCGTCGTGATCCCAGCCTCTCGCAGCTTCCGCACCGCAGCAAAGCGAAGATCCGGCCGCGTCGCGCGTGGCTCCAGCAGGCGCGCCAAGCCTACATCCTCCGTGGTAATGGTTAGGTGAACGACCAGCGTATTACGCTCGGCAATCACCGCCAGTAGATCGATGTCGCGCTCGATCAGCGCTGATTTCGTTACGATTCCAAGCCGATACCCCGCTCGCCGCGCAAAGACCTCAAGCAGACTCCGCGTTACTCTCGCGTGACGTTCAATCGGTTGGTAGGGATCGGTCGCTGTTCCTAGCGCAATCTCGTCTGCTGGATCGATCTTCCGCAACTCCTGTTCGAGCAGCCATGCTGCATTTTTCTTGATGAAAATCACCTTCTCGAAGGCGTCTGGATCTCGAAAGTCTGTCTGATCCGAAGCGGCCTCGACACCGTCTTTCGGAACCAGAAACTCATGCGTATACCGCGCGTAACAATACCGGCAGCCGAACTCGCATCCCCTGTACGGGTTAATGCTGTAGGCGAGTGAGAGTTGCCGCTTCGACACGGATTTGTTCAGTATGCTCCGTACCTGCATCTGCTTGAACTCAACCAGGTGCCCTTCTCTGGCGTGACTGGCCTCTGCGGCCATGCGTGCGAGGCCAGCAATCTGGGGTTGGAGGATAAGAAAGAGGGAAGATGTCATATTCGCTTTTTATTCGCTCTCTGTGTTACGCTATCGCTTATCGATCAACCCGTCAAGCGTTCTTTGAGTACAATTCCCATATGAACCTCTCCTTGACGGGAGTGCCGCTTCCGCTGCGCTTCACGCCCGACACGCCCATGAGCGACGACGAGCTCATTCGCTTCTCCACCGCGAACGAAGCGCTGCGTGTGGAGCGCGATGCCAACGGAGAGATTCTCGTGATGACGCCTGCAGGCAGCAAAACCAGCAAGATGAACATGCGGATCGCACGGCTACTCGATGAGTGGGCTGAGGCCGATGGCCGGGGCTTCACCTTCGATTCGAACGGTGGTTTTACCCTACCCGACGGATCGATGCGAGCGGCTGACGCAGCATGGGTAGAGATGGGACGATGGGAGTCGCTAAGTACGGAAGACCAGGCCCGCTATGCTCCCCTTTGCCCCGACTTCATCATCGAACTTCGCTCCCAGAGTGACCGGCTTGCAGATCTCCAGTTGAAGATGGATCTGTGGATCGCCAACGGCGTACAGCTTGCATGGCTCATTGATCCTGTTGAGCAGGCCGTCTCCATATACCGTCCTGATCAACCACCGGAACTCCTCAGATCTCCCACCACGGTTTATGGAGAAGGCATTCTCACCGGCTTCGCTATGCACATGGCAAGGGTTTGGGGCTAAGTACACTCAGTCGATATTAACGTTGAACGTTTGGTACACCTGGCCTATGAACGGGATTCACTTGCGGTTCAGGCCCAGTCTTGACGCCCACATCATCTTCCGGCATACTTCTAAGAGTGCCTCAACTCCCGTTGAAGTGAGCCGATACCACGCCCAGAGGCAGTACTACTGAGGGGTGGGAGACAAGGAACAATGACACAGAAAATATCTAAGAATTTGACAAAGGCCCGCGCGCTCGTTGAGCCTCGTCCCTACGCTCTAGCAGACGCCGTTCCACTTCTCCAAAAAGCTAAATACGCGAAGTTCGACGAGACAGTCGATCTCACAATGCGTCTCGGTGTCGACCCAAAGCATGCCGACCAGATGGTTCGTGGCACGGTCGTTCTACCGCACGGCCTAGGCAAATCCAAAGTTGTCGCCGTCATCGCGTCTGGTGACAAGATAAAGGATGCGGAGACCGCAGGTGCCGAGTTCTTTGGCGGCGAAGAGTTGGTCGAGAGAATCCAAAAGGAAGGCTGGACCGCCTTTGATGCTCTGATTGCCACGCCCGACATGATGAAGTCCGTGGGCCGTCTCGGCAAGGTTCTCGGACCCCGGGGTTTGATGCCAAATCCGAAGACTGGCACGGTAACTACCGATGTTGCCGCAGCAGTTCGGGAGATCAAGGCTGGCAAAGTCGAGTTTCGCACGGACAAGACCGCCTTGGTCCACGTTCCGGTAGGCAAATTATCGTTCGACCCCCAGAAGTTGGTGGAGAACGCAATTACAGTCATCTCCAGCGTCGTGAAGGCAAAGCCGTCGGCCGCGAAGGGTAAGTACATCAAGGGCATCACGCTCAGCTCTACGATGGGTCCCGGAATTCAGCTTGATGGCGCTATCGCCGAAGCCGCAGGCAGGGCCTAGCTCGAAGTTCAACCTGCAAGTCTGTTTCTTGTGAGGACTTCTTGTGGCCGCGTAAGCAAGGGGTGGAGCTCCGAAAGTGAAAAGGATTCAATTATGGCACTCAGCAGGGCATTAAAGGCGCTGAAGGTGGAACGGCTCGCAGGCGAACTCGAGCACTCCACTTCCGCAATCATAGGGACATTTTCCGGTCTGACAGCGTCGAAGGACTTCGAACTGCGTAAAGCGGTTCGAGGCGCAGGCGGCAGCTATCATGTCGTCAAGAACAAACTCGCAGGGCGCGCAGCGCAAGGTTCAAAGATTGAAGCAGTGCTCCAGGATCTCAAGGGGGTCTCCTCGGTCGCGTATACCTCAGGCGATCCCGTGGCCCTCGCCAAGGCTCTCTCTACCTGGGTGAAGGATAACGCCGAGTTCACTTTCAAGTTGGGCATCGTCGACGGCACGGTGATTACCGTTGAAGAGATCAAGGCGCTGGCAACCCTTCCGGGTAAGGAAGAGCTGTTCTCGAAACTTCTTTTCCTGATCAATTCACCCGCACAGCGACTGGCCACGGTCCTTAACGCAACAGGGCGTGATCTTGCGGTCGTCATCAATCAGGCTGTCGAGAAAGATAAATTTGCTATTCCGGTTGCTGTATCAGACGCGGAACCCACAAAGGCCGCGACTCCCGAGACTCCTGCTGCGACAGTGCCTGAGACTCCTGCGGAGGTGATGCCTGAGGTGTCTATGGTAACCGTATCTGAGCAAGCAGTAGCCGAAGCCCAGAGTTCCGATGCGGCTGCAACGACTGAGACATCGCCAAGCGAGCCGACGGAGAGCTCTGTCTCTGACGGACACTTAGTCGCCGAAGCGCACGCAGTTGAGGCACCCGCAGTCAACGCAGATACGATTCAGCCCGAGAATGGGACAGCATCGCAAGCGGGTGAAGCAGCAACGACCGACCCAGCTGAGGGTTAGCGCAAGTTTCGCCTCACTTTTCGGGTGCGCTGGTCTGGGCGCAACGGAAACTCGGAGAGTGTGAGCAGCCGAAGCGGCGGTATGGCTTCGGATACGTACTCGGCACTAGATAATTCAGATCTACATTGGAGAAAGAACATGGCGGACATTCAGCAGTTGGAAGATCAGATCGTTAGCCTGAGCCTTTTGGAAGCATCGGCTCTGGTCAAGAAGCTCGAAGAGCGGCTCGGCGTTTCAGCAGCAGCAGCTGCAGCGGCTCCAGCAGCAGGTGGCGGCGCAGCAGCAGCGGCCCCGGTTGAAGAAAAAACCGAGTTCACCGTCATCCTTAAAGATGCTGGCGCAAATAAGATTAGCACCATCAAGGCGGTACGGGAAGTAACGGCACTTGGCTTGAAAGAAGCAAAGGATCTCGTCGACGGCGCTCCCAAGCCTTTGAAGGAGAATATCTCGAAGGATGATGCCGCAGCGATAGCTAAGAAGTTTGAAGGGATTGCGACAGTCGAAATTAAATGACCTGCAACTCGCTTGCCATTCGGGGCGGAACGCGTTATCCTCCTTACTAGAGAGACTTGTTCCGTCCGAATATTGTTACTTGCTAGGGCCCGGCGGAAGGTCTCAAGACAATACATCTGTGGTACCCGGCTCATCCTATCCTGATAGGCTACGGAGCCGGCCACTTACGTTTCGGGCGGCGGATACGTAGAGTGCAATCTGCTTCAGCGAGCGGCAGCAAACCTTGGGGCAGGGCGAGCCTCACAGGCGGCATCTATTCATCTATCAGACCAGAACCAGTGCACAAATCGAATTTTGCGCTCGAGAGACTCGGTGTCTCTTTGAGCGCTTTGTCATGTCTATCAGGATGTGCTCCGGTCTCTGCGTAAACGTGAGCCATGCAGGCGCCTTGCGATGTTTATAACACTTAGCACTGCTAGCGAAAAGAAATCTAAGAGTTTTAGAGACATCGTTCCAATATGACATTATGCGTGGCGAACAGGCTGCATCGAGGGCTGCCGGTTCCAACAGCACCACACGCATCCAGAACCAAACTCGGAACGCTGTATTCCAGCCTTCCACCTCACGAGTGCAACCAGCCTTCTGATGCGGGCAGGTTGTTTCGGGAGGCCTCGAAGCGAGTATTCAGGAGAGAGCATGTCCAGCGAAATGCGCGCGATCCGCAGCCGTCTTGATTTTTCCAAGATTCCTACATCCATTCAGATTCCGAACCTTATCGAGGTGCAGCGCCGCAGCTACGAGCGCTTCCTGCAGATGGACAAGCTCCCCCAGGAACGCGAAGACAACGGTCTTCAGTCGGTTTTTACCTCCGTCTTCCCCATCACCGACTTCCGCAATGTCTCCGAGCTTGAGTTCGTCGACTTCTCGATCGGCAATTGGGAGTGCAAGTGCGGCTACCTCAAGGGTCTGAACCACCTGCGCACGGCCTGCACCAACTGCGGTCACATGGTCATCACCGACCCCTTTCACCCGGGAGACGTGCTGTGTAACTTCTGTGGCACCTACAACAAGAACACCCCCGACTTCTGCACCAAGTGCGGCGATCCCGTGGGACTGCAACTCAAGTATGACCAGGGCGAGTGCGAAGAGCGTGGGATGACCTACTCCGCTCCCTTAAAGGTTACGATCCGCCTCAAGATCTACGATAAGGATCCCGAGACCGGCGTCAAGAGCCTCCGCGACATGAAGGAGCAGGAGGTCTTTTTCGGCGACATCCCATTGATGAGCCAGAACGGCACCTTCATCGTCAACGGGACCGAGCGCGTTATCGTATCGCAGCTCCATCGCTCGCCCGGCGTCTTCTTCGAGACGGCGGCGAATCGTACCTACTTCCTGGGCAAGATCATCCCATACCGCGGCAGCTGGGTCGAGTTCGAGTACGACCAGAAGAACACCCTCTACGTCCGCATTGACCGCAAGCGCAAGTTCCTCGGTACCATCTTCCTGCGCGCCCTCGGCCTGCGTACAGATGAAGAGATCCTCAAGACCTTTTACACCGTCGACACCATTCAGGTGAAAGACGCTAAGCTCCACTGGGCAGTAGGAGAAGATGGCAAGCTTACTAATCTTCAGGGGACCCGTCCCGCTGTAGCTGTCAACGCCAAAGGCGAAGAGGTCGCCGTAGCGACGCGCAAGATCTCGGCGCATACGCTGAAGTCGCTCCGCGCCGCAAAGGTTGAGACCGTCGAGGTAGAAACCAGCGAGTTCGATGGCGCCATGACCGCTGCCGACGTCGTTGATCTCACGACTGGCGAACTGTTGTACGAGGCAAATCAAGAGCTCACCGCCGATAAGCTGCACAAGATTATTCAGTCCGGCGTCACTAGCTTCGAGGTCTTCTTCCCGGAGCGCGACGATGTCGGCAATATCATTACCAACACGCTCCGCCGTGACTCCGTGCGCAAGCCCGAAGAGGCGCTGATCGAGATCTACCGCAAGCTCCGTCCCGGCGACCCACCGACGCTTGACACGGCGACTGCGCTCTTCGAAGGCATGTTCTTCGATCCGCGCAAGTACGACTTCTCGCGGGTCGGCCGTCTAAAGTTCAACATCAAGCTCTACGAGAACCAGGATCCCAGCGGCCTCGACAAGCGCACCCTGACCCCTGAAGACTTCTATGGCACCATCCGCTATCTGCTCAAGCTGCGCAAGAACATTGGCTCGGTCGATGACATTGATCACCTTGGCAACCGCCGCGTTCGCGCTGTCGGCGAGTTGATGGAGAATCAGTTCCGCATCGGCCTCGTCCGGATGGAGCGGGCCATCAAGGAGAAGATGTCCGTCTACCAGGAGATGTCGACGGCCATGCCGCATGACCTCATCAACGCGAAGCCAGTAATGGCTGCGATTCGTGAGTTCTTCGGCTCCTCGCAGCTTTCGCAGTTCATGGACCAGACCAACCCGTTGTCGGAGATCACGCACAAGCGGCGCCTCTCCGCCCTTGGGCCCGGTGGCCTCTCCCGCGAGCGCGCCGGCTTTGAAGTGCGCGACGTGCACCCCACGCACTACGGCCGTATCTGTCCGATCGAGACGCCGGAAGGACCGAACATCGGTCTCATCTCGTCGCTGTCGTGCTTTGCACGCATCAATGAATACGGCTTCATCGAGTCGCCGTATCGACGTGTCAAGGATGGCCGTGCGCTTGACTACGTCTCCGTGACTAATGCTGGCGAGTCTGGCCTGCGCCAGGGCGATTACCTTGAAGCCACCGACGCGCAGAAGCAGAACGAGCAGCTGAAGAAGGATCGTAAGCGCACCATGGATCTTGAGCCCTTCAGCTTCTATCTCTCGGCATGGGAGGAAGACCGCCACACGATTGCACAGGCAAACGTCGAGTTCGACGAGCACCTCAACATTGTGCAGGACATCGTCGATGCGCGCCGGCAGGGAAACTTCGTCCTCGTCAACAAGGCCGATGTGGACTACGTCGACGTCAGCCCGAAGCAGTTGGTCTCGGTTGCCGCCTCGCTCGTTCCGTTCCTCGAGCACGACGATGCTAACCGTGCGCTGATGGGCGCGAACATGCAGCGGCAATCCGTTCCGCTACTGGTCGCAGAGGCTCCCTTCGTCGGTACCGGCATGGAGGGCGTCACCGCCCGCGACTCGGGTGCCGTTATCCTCGCCAAGCGCAACGGCATCATTGATTCCGTCGACTCCGAGCGCATCATCGTGCGCGTTGAAGGCGAGCATCATCCCACGCAGCTCTCGCGTGAGGTCGGCTCGGATATCTATCAGCTCACGAAGTTCAAGCGTTCGAACCAGAACACCTGCATCAACCAGAAGCCGATCGTCCGCAAGGGCGATCGCGTAGTCAAAGGCCAGGTCATTGCCGACGGTCCATGCACGGAGCAGGGCGAGCTCGGCCTTGGCCGCAACGTTCTGGTCGCCTTCATGCCATGGCGCGGCTATAACTTCGAGGATGCCATCCTGATCTCCGAAAAGCTGGTTCGCGACGACTACTACACCTCGATCCACATCGAGGAGTTCGAGATCGAAGCGCGTGACACCAAGCTGGGGCCGGAAGAGATTACGCGCGATATCCCCAACGTCTCCGAGCACGCATTGCGTGACCTCGACGACTCGGGCATTATCCGCATCGGCGCCAAGATCGGCCACAACGACATCCTCGTCGGCAAAGTAACTCCCAAGGGCGAGACCCAGTTGACGCCTGAAGAGAAACTGCTTCGCGCCATCTTTGGCGAGAAGGCCGGCGACGTTCGCGATGCGAGCCTGACGTGTCCCCCGGGCATCGAAGGTACAGTGGTCGACGTTCGGATCTTCAGCCGCAAGGGTCAGGAGAAGGACGATCGCGCCAAGCAGATCGAACAGGAGATGGTCGAGAAGCTCGAGCGCAATCTCGCCGATGAGATCCGTATTCTCACCGACGAACGCTTGAAGCGTCTCGAAGCGATTCTCGGCGCCAAAGAAGTCCTGGCGGACCTGCATGACGAGCGGACGAACAAGAAGCTCCTGAACAAAGGCGACGTGCTCGACCGCGATACCATCGAGCTCATCAGCACCCGTAACCTCAAGCGCATCCGCTACGCTGACAAGGATCCCCGCGTCAACGAGCAGATCGATGAGATCGAGGAGATGACTTCGCGCCAGATCGACGTGCTGCGCAAGATCACCAACGAGAAGATCAGTAAAATGCAGAAGGGCGACGAGCTCTCGCCCGGCGTTATCAAGATGGTCAAGGTCTACATCGCCATGAAGCGCAAGCTTTCTGTTGGTGACAAAATGGCTGGCCGGCATGGTAACAAGGGTGTCATCGCGCGGATCCTTCCAGAGGAAGACATGCCGTACCTTCCCGATGGAACGCCCGTCGAGATCGTCCTCAACCCGCTGGGCGTTCCCTCGCGTATGAACGTCGGTCAGATCCTCGAAACGCATCTCGGCTGGGCAGCGCACGAACTCGGCAAGCAGATTGCCGAGGCCGTCGCCGCCATGGAGTCGGCCAACGAGGTTCGTGAGCTCTTCAAGGCACGCTTTGCCGGAACCGCCGCTCTCACCCAGCTGCTTGACCTCGACGACGAGCAGACCATGCGCGTCGCTGCGGGCATGAAGCGCGGCATCTGGTTCGGCACCGCGGTCTTCGACGGTGCGCGCGAGACCGAGATCAAGGCGCTTCTCAAGGCCGCCGGTCTCCCGAGCTCGGGCAAGACGCAGCTCTACGATGGCATGCTCGGCGATCCGTTCGAGCAGCCCGCCACCGTCGGCTACATCTACATGCTCAAGCTGTCGCACCTTGTCGACGACAAGATTCACGCACGCTCGATCGGACCGTACTCGCTCATCACCCAGCAGCCGCTGGGTGGCAAGGCGCAGTTCGGCGGACAGCGCTTCGGCGAGATGGAGGTCTGGGCTCTCGAAGCCTACGGCGCCGCCTACATCCTGCAGGAGCTCCTGACCGCCAAGTCCGACGACGTCTTCGGCCGCACCAAGATCTACGAGGCCATCGTCAAGGGCGAGGCCGCGATCGAACCCGGTGTGCCGGAGTCGTTCAACGTGCTCATCCGCGAACTGCAATCGCTCTGCCTTGACGTCGAACTCATCAAGCTGGCCGACCAGAAGAAGACAGCGCTGCCAGCCATCGCCGCAGCCGATTAGCACCACCGCTTTACCCCAGGCACGGTTCTCCTGAGCGAGGCTCACGCTCAGCGTTCAGGAGACCGGCCACCGGGGACGGGCAAAAAATAGAAGCAGGCGGTGGCCTACCCTCCATCGCCCGGCAGAAGTAAGCAGCAGCAACCAGCAGCTTGGCTTGAACATGAAGCCTGAAGCTGCACCGGAGACTCGAAACTATGTTCCGCTCCAGCCCCTTTGAACTGACCGGCCCCATCGCCGACTTCGACGCCATCAAGATCCAGCTCGCCAGCCCCGAGAAGATCCGCAGCTGGTCGCATGGCGAAGTCACCAAGCCCGAGACCATCAACTACCGAACGTTCAAGCCCGAACGCGACGGGCTGTTCTGCGCCCGCATCTTTGGCCCCATCACCGACTGGGAGTGCCTCTGTGGCAAGTACAAGCGCATGAAGCACCGCGGTGTCATCTGCGACAAGTGCGGCGTCGAAGTTACGCTCTCGAAGGTCCGCCGCGAGCGCCTCGGCCACATTGAGCTCGCCTCGCCCTGCTCGCACGTCTGGTTCTTCAAGGGCCTGCCCAGCCGCATCGGTCACCTGCTCGACATCAGCCTGCGTGAACTCGAGGCTGTCTTGTACTTTGAGTCGTACGTCGTCGTCGATCCAGGCGACGCGCCCGTCAAGGAGCGCGAGGTCATCAAGGACGAGACCCGCTTCCGCGAGCTCGACGCCCAGTACCGCCCCTCCGGCTTCAAGGCCATGATGGGTGCCGAGGCCATCAAGGAGCTCCTCAAGCGCGTCGAGATCATCGAGCTCTCCGTCGAACTCCGCGAGCGCATGAAGACCGAGACCTCGCTCCAGAAGAAGCTCAAATACTCCAAGCGCCTCAAAATCGTCGAGGCCTTCCGCAAGTCCGACAACCTGCCGCAGTGGATGATTCTCGACGTGATCCCCGTGATCCCGCCCGAACTTCGTCCGCTCGTTCCGCTTGACGGCGGCCGCTTCGCCACGTCCGACCTCAACGACCTGTACCGTCGCGTCATCAACCGTAACAACCGCCTCAAGAAGCTGATGGACCTGCACGCACCCGAGGTTATCGTCCGCAACGAAAAGCGCATGCTGCAGGAAGCTGTCGATGCGCTCTTCGACAACGGCCGCCGCGGCCGCGTGCTGCGTGGCGCAAACAACCGTCCGCTTAAGTCGCTCTCGGACACACTCAAGGGCAAGCAGGGCCGCTTCCGTCAGAACCTGCTTGGTAAGCGCGTCGACTACTCTGGCCGCTCCGTAATCGTTGTTGGCCCCGAGCTGAAGCTCCACCAGTGCGGTCTCCCCAAGAAGATGGCGCTCGAGCTCTTCAAGCCCTTCATCTATCACCGGCTCGAGCAGACCGGCCACTGCACCACCATCAAGCAGGCTAAAGAGATGGTCGAAATGCAGGAGCCCATCGTCTGGGACATCCTCGAAGAGGTCATCAAGGATCACCCGGTCCTGCTTAACCGCGCCCCGACGCTCCACCGTCTCGGGATCCAGGCCTTCGAGCCCGTGCTCGTAGAAGGTAAGGCGATCAAGATCCATCCGCTCGTCTGCACCGCCTTCAACGCGGACTTCGACGGCGACCAGATGGCCGTCCACATCCCGCTCTCGCCCGAGGCCCAGATCGAAGCCAGCGTCCTGATGCTTGCCTCGCACAACATCCTCTCGCCCGCCAGCGGTCAGCCCATCACGGTTCCGACTCAGGACCTCGTGCTTGGTCTCTACTACCTGACGAAGGCCAAGGTCAACGCCATCGGTGAGGGCCGCGTCTTTGCCAACATCGAAGAGATCTACATGGCGCTCGAAGCCAAGCAAGTGGAGACGCTCACGCCGATCCGCCTCCGCTACACCGGCATGGTCCTCGACATGACCACCGCCTACGACGATCAGGACCTCAACCACACCGAGCCCGTCGAGTTCAACAAGCAGTTCATCTCGACCACCGTCGGCCGCGCCATCCTGAATGACGCGCTCCCCGAGGGTATGCCCTTCGTCAACGGCCTGCTCAAGAAGAAGGGCATCGGCCAGCTCATCAACTACTGCTACCTGAACCTCGGACTCGAAGTCACAGTCAAGACGCTCGACCGCGTCAAGGACCTCGGCTTCACCTATGCCACCCGCTCCGGCCTCTCGGTCGGTCTGGACGACATGGTCATCCCGGACTCGAAGTACACCCTGGTCGGCGACGCCGAAAAGACCGTCCTTACCATGCAGCAGCAGTATCTCGACGGTGCCATCACCAACGGCGAGCGTTCGAACAAGGTCATCCAGATGTGGTCCGGAGTCACGGAGCGCGTCGCCGATGAGATGTTCAACAACATGAAGCGCGCCGATAAAGAGGGGGCCATGAACCCGATCTACATCATGGCCGATTCCGGTGCCCGCGGCTCGAAACAGCAGATCCGTCAACTCTCCGGCATGCGCGGCCTCATGGCCAAGCCCTCCGGCGAAATCATCGAGACCCCCATCACGGCCAACTTCCGTGAGGGCCTCACCGTGCTCCAGTACTTCATCTCGACCCACGGCGCCCGCAAGGGTCTCGCGGATACGGCGCTCAAGACCGCGGACTCGGGCTATCTGACCCGCCGGCTCGTCGACGTAGCGCAGGATGTCATCATCTCGCACAACGACTGCGGCACCGTCGAAGGTATCTATGTCACGCCGATCATTGAAGCCGGCGAGACCATTGAGCCTCTCCGCGACCGCATCATTGGCCGCGTCTCGCTTGAGAAGTTGAAGGACTTCGAAGGCAAGACCATCGTCGAGATCAACCAGGAGATCGACGAGGACCTCGCTTCGGCGGTTCAGGCTGCTGGAATCGAGAAGGTCAAGATCCGCTCCGTCCTCACCTGCGAGAGCAAGCGTGGCGTTTGCATCCTCTGCTATGGCCGTAACCTCGGCTCCGGCAAGATGGTGGAGATGGGCGAGGCCGTCGGCGTCATCGCGGCCCAGTCCATCGGTGAGCCCGGCACCCAGCTCACCATGCGTACCTTCCACATCGGCGGCACGGCATCGCGCGTCTCGGACGCCTCGCACCTCGAGGCCAAGAACAACGGCTCCGTCCGCTTCATCAACCTCGTCACCGTGCGCGCCAAGTCGGGCGATCTGGTCGCCATGAACCGCAACGGTTCCATCGCGATCATCGATGATAAGGGCCGTGAGAAGGAACGCTACGCCATCGTCTACGGCGCCAAGCTCAAGGTCGAAGACGGCGCCGTCGTAGCCCAGGGCGACAAGCTCGGCGAGTGGGACCCCTACACCTTCTCGCTCCTCACCGAGATCTCCGGAACCGTCCAGTTCAAGGACCTCCAGGAGGGCGTCACCCTCAACGAAGAGGTCGACGAAGTCACCGGGCTCTCGCGCCTGGTGGTCGCCGACTCCTCCGACGAGAAGCGCCAGCCCGCCATCATCATCAAGTCGGCGCAAGGTAACAAGCGCTACCTTATGCCCTCCCGCGCCCACCTCATGGTCGCGGACGGCGACGAGCTCTACCCCGGCGACATCCTTGCCAAGATTCCCCGCGAAACCACCCGCACCAAGGATATCACCGGCGGTCTCCCGCGCGTCGTCGAACTCTTCGAAGCACGCAAGCCGCGCGATCCGGCGATCATCTCGAAAATCGATGGCGTCGTCCGCTTCGGTGAGGTCTCGAAGGGTCAGCGCAAGGTCTACGTCACCGCGGATAACGGCCAGGAAGAGGAGTACAGCGTTCCCCGCGGAACGTACGTCAACGTGCAGGAGGGCGAACGCCTCCGTGCCGGTGATGCGCTGATCGATGGGCCGCGTAACCCCCATGACATCCTTGAGGTCCTGGGTGAGCGCGCGCTTCAGATGTACCTTGTCAACGAGATCCAGGAGGTCTACCGGCTCCAGGGCGTTACCATCTCCGACAAGCACATCGAGACCATCGTTCGCCAGATGCTCCGCTGGGTCAAGATCGAAGAGGTGGGCGACACCACCTTCCTCGTCGATCAGCAGACCGACCGCTTCCGCTTCAACGCCGAGAACCAGCGCGTGTTGATGACCGGCGGCCGCCCTGCCATTGGCCGTTCGTTGCTCCTCGGCATCACCAAGGCGTCGCTCTCGACCGATAGCTTCATCTCGGCCGCCAGCTTCCAGGAGACCACCCGCGTATTGACCGAAGCCTCGATCAACGGCTCGATCGACACGCTCCGTGGCCTCAAGGAAAACGTCATCGTCGGTCGCCTCATCCCCGCCGGAACCGGCATGGAGTACTACCGCAACGTCCAGCTCTCCCCCGAGCTTGAAGAAGCGGCAGCCCAGGTCCAGCAGGAAGTGGCCTCTGCCATCGAAGCCGAAGAGCGCGAACTCGAACAGATGCGCATGGAAGGCGAACAAGAAGAACTAGCCGCCGAGTAGGCACTTCGTGCCGTCCTCGACGCTTCGCGTAAAACTTTAAACTACAGCAACCCAGACAGCGACAAGAACGGGCGGACTCGCAAGAGTTCGCCCGTCTTCTTTATTGACTCCTAGAACTCCACCCATCTAACCTCAAGCTATGCAGGTCAGCCTTCAATTCGCTGAAGAGCACTTCGCCGATCTCGTATCCGCCGTCAACCGCGGCGAAGAGGTCGAGATCGCGCAGCCCGAAAAGCCAATCCTAAAGCTCGTAGCCTCTCTCCCCGTACCTGCGCCCGCTGAGCCTGCCGCTCGCCGCATCCTCGGTGAACTTCGTGCCCCAGGCTTTGAGAAGTGGCAGGCGACGGAGAATCCCGAGTGGCGTTCTCCTGAACGGCCGCGTTCGGAGTTGTTAGGGTCTCTCAGGGGTAAGATCGAGTTCGCCATGGACTGGGACTCACCCGAGACGAACAAAGAGATAGAAGAACTAGCCGCCGAGTAGCACTTCGTGCCGTCCTCGGCGCTTCGCGTAAAACCTTAAACAACCGCAACAAGACACGGCGGACTCGAAAGAGTCCGCCCCTCCTGTTGTGGAATTATTGATGTAAGTGCGTGATCTACTAGGGAAGCAAGCCTAAAAGCAGCTCTCGACAAATTCGCCAATGAGTCGATTCATTGGAGATGATTTGCGAAAGTATTTGAGCATTTGATTCCGTTGTCCCTTGGGTTGTTTACGCGTTCCAACAGCTGCGGTCCAAGCTAGCCAATCAGAATGCCCCGTCTTTAACTGTTCTTCACGAATATCGACTAAACCAAACCTGTTTTCTGGAATCTCTAGAACCTTGGCTTTGCTGATGGCGGTTGCACTTTCGTGTTCGTATAAATCTTGTAGGAGCTCTCCAACTCGCGGAGTTTTCAGCAGATAAGCTTCAGCCATTCTAGCAAACCAGAAAAGCTGGAACTCGGGAATTTGTGCATCACTCTTAATATGTTGAAGGAGAATTTCAGTAATCTCTTCTGGGTCAGAGGCCCCTCTGCAAAAGTAGAAGATCCGCTTTGTAAGATTGGGAAAGTCCGAGATGAGTGCTGGCAGGAACTCAATCACGTCGGAGGTGTGCTCTCTCATAAGAGTTAGAACCAATTCAGCATCTTCCTCTTGAACATTGGATCCACCTAGAAGGCCAATCAAGTACTGTTGTTCTTCATCAGTTAAATCTTCAAGTTCCTCCTCATCATCCTCAGAGGCATCACTATATTCGGAGTCATTTCCAATCTCTTCACGGCGTCTCTGAAGGAGGCGAATTTTCATATCATCTAAATTGCTGGAGATTTCCTCCTCGACTTCAATGAGCGTGTCTGACTTACTCGCATTGACGGATAAACCTCTACTGCTTAAGAGTGCTTGAATCATTAAGAAATCTGAGGTCAACACCTTTTCGCTATTATCGAAAAGCCATACATCATCCATTAACCTAAGGGTTTGGGCACAGTGAATCCGACTAGAAGTTTCAATGAAACTCAGGAAGGAAGCTCCAATCATTTTCGCAGGATAAAGGCCTTGAGGGAGGCAGCCAATTGAGCGCCCGCCGACGATCTCGCGAAGAAATCGCCCGAACAAAATCGTATCGTCTTCATCTGCTCCCATATCTTCAATCCACCTAACCAAATCGTGTTGGTAAAGATGGTTGAAATATGAGGAAACGTCAAAATAGGCCTTGTATTTGTACTTGCCTCGGTAATCGGCGATTGCCTTTTTGTAGGTTGAATAAGATTCAAGAGTAGAGATTGGTTGGCCGTTCACGATCCTAAACCCAAGACTTCGTCTCTTAGCTGGCAGAGATTTTCTGAAAAGGCCCCGATTTCGGTACACGAAGTCGTACAAGAAAAATTCGGCAACAGGATCAAGTTTGAGCGTCGGGCGAAGGTACCAACCTTTCTTACTAGCAAAGGCGCGGTGTTGCTGCTGAAAGCCGCCTCCTGCCGTGAGTACCACTTCCTGCAAGAATGTTTCGATCTTCTTTGAGAACTTATCTACGAGTAGAGTATTGGTATTTAGCGGGAACAAAGTGCTTTCAACATCCGCGAGGTAGAACTCCCGTGATGTAGTGATCGTTGACACTCTGCGAGAGTAGCGATAGGAGTGTCCAAGGTCAAGAACTTGGTATTTGTAAAAGTGTGGATGACTCTATCAACCGTGGGTGCCCCATTCTTCCGCAGTCTCATCGCGGAAGGGTGGGGCATCGTGCGAAGCATGACCGCTCTCCTCACCACCAGCGTAAACTTCCATCATGCCCACCGGCCTCAAGCGCCTCCACCACACGGGCCACCTCCACTTCATCACCTGTAGTTGCTTCCGACAACTCCACTCTTAGGCTCCCCCGAAGCCCGCGATCTCTCCCTCCAGATCCTCGAAGAGACTCAGGACAAATACCACCTCGACCTACCATGCACGCCCATTTCAGAACGCACGCGTCCGTTCCAGGAGAACCAGAAAAGACATCGCGAACTTTGGAACGGAAATCCTGTCAAGCCCCGTAACACACAAAACCCGCGCCAGTCCTGTCTAAACGCGTGGCATAATAGCTCGCCCATTCTAGTAAACTGGAAGTAGATCCAAAAACGATGGCTGCACCGAGTGAAGAACTCTCTGGGTACTCAGCTAAGTCTTTTAGTATGAAGATTTTGGCCGTAAGTTCTTTAGAATGAATATTTTGAGATGAATCAAAACTGTATCTCATTCATTCGAAATAACTTAGCTAAATGAAAAATAAAAGATGGGGGTGGGGTACCCCCATCTTCCAGCCATTTAGCCCTGCAAAGTCTCCGCACTTGTGCGAAGAAACTGCGCGACAGCTTCAGGCTGCGAAAGCACCACCAGATGGCTTGCCGCGACCTCTTCGGTTCGCGCGCCGATTCGCTTTGCGAGCACATGCTGCGTCTCCGGTGCGAGGATACGATCGTCGGTCGTAATCAGGTAGGCGCTTGGCTTGTGCTTCCATGCTGGATCACTTAGCTTCGCTTCGAACAGCGTGTGATTCGTCGGCTTCTGCACGGCGGCAGCGAGATGAATGACGCCGCGATGGAGATCGTGCCCCAGCGCCTTCGCCGCAAACTCTGCGTCCATCCAAAGGAACCCTCGAGCATCCGGACCAAGGGTCATCTGTTCCTTCGCCGGATGCATGGCCATCAGGCTGCCGAACACCTCATCCGCCTCCGGCGCGAAGGCGCACACATAGGCCAACGCCTTAACCTTGGCATGATTTCCGGCAACAGAGATAACAGCACCTGCATACGAATGACCGACCAGCAGCACCGGACCCTCAACCTGGTCCAGCAATGACTCCACGGCTGCGACGTCTCCCTCGAACGATTCGAGCGGAAGTTGCGCCGCCCGTACGGTGTAGCCCTCATGGGCCAGCGGCAACAGGACATTCGTCCAGATACTTCCATCGCTCCACGCTCCATGCGCGAGCACAATCGTTCCCTTAGTCCGCTCTCCAGCCATGCGTCTCCTCTTGAACTTCTCCCACTTCGATGCTCATACTCCCAAAGCAGTCGCCAAAGCGATCTCTTTAGAACGATGGAGAGAACTGCCCGTACTAAAGGGAAGTTAGGAAAGGAGTCAAAGAGGTGACCAAAAATCCTCTAGACATCCAACCTAATCCTGCTAAAGTTCTTCTGAATCCAAATACTCCGCCAGTTGCTATGGCATATAAGAAAGCAGGAAACCATGTTTCATCTTCTCTGGGTCTTGATCATCGGTCTCGTTGTGGGAGCTATCGCGAAATTCATTCTTCCCGGCGACAATCCTGGCGGCATCATCGCCACCATCCTCATCGGCATCGCGGGCTCCTTTCTCGGAACCTTTCTCGGTCGCGCCATCGGCCACTACGGGGCAGATCAGTCGGCCGGATTCTTGATGTCGCTCCTGGGCGCGCTCATTCTGCTCGGTCTCTATCACCTCTTCACGCGCAGGCGAGTCTGACCGGTCGTTCTTGGCGTGTTCAGACGCGCTTAACTCTTCCGTAGCTCAACATTGCGGCTGAACCGGGCGTACAAAAGCGGCAGCACGTAGAGCGTCAACAACGTCGCGGTAACCAGGCCACCGATAACAACTGTGGCGAGTGGCCGTTGCACTTCAGCACCACGCGATGTTGCAAGTGCCATCGGAATGAAACCGAGACTCGCAACCAGAGCGGTAATTAAGACGGGGCGCAGTCGGTCTGATGCGCCCTGCCGAACCGCCTCCTCCATCTCCTTGCCTTGTTCCCGCAGCGCGTTGATGTGGCTGACCATCACGACGCCATTGAGGACGGCGATGCCGAACAGGGCGATAAAGCCAACACAGGCAGACAGATTCAGGTTGATGCCTCGGAGCCACAACGCGGCGATCCCACCCACGAGTGCGAGCGGAACGATGGTCAGGATGAGAAACATCTGTTTCGCATTGCGGAAGGTAGCGTAGAGCAGGCCGGAGATCAGCAGGATCGATATTGGAAAAACGATCAAGAGTCGCTGCTGGGCACGCTTCTGATTCTCGTACTGGCCGCCCCATTCCAGCCGGTAACCCGGCGGCAGCTTCAGCTTTTGCTGTACTGCAGCTTCAGCATCCTTGACGAAGCTGCCGAGATCTCTGCCCGACCCCACGTTGCTCATTACCACCACGCGCCGGTGCGCCTCCTCGCGATTGATGATAATCGGGCCACGCACTGTCCGGATCTCCGCAAGTTGATCGAGGCGGACGAGCTCGCCCTGCGAGGTCTTGATCTGAAGCGCCTTCAGGTTTTCTGGATCATTGCGAAGACGCTGCGGAAGCCGGATCGCGATCGGAAAGCGCTCCTCCCCGATCAGCATCTCCGAGAGCTGCTTGCTGCCGTACATCGTCTCGATTACCTCCTGCACATCGGCTACATTCACGCCGTAGCGTGCGGCTGCTGCGCGATCGATTCTGACCTGCAACTCCTCCGCTCCCGAGATCAGCTCCATCTGCGTCTCGGAAGCGCCAGGAACAGCGGTGATAATCGATTCGGCCTGCTTCCCGAGTTGCTCAAGCGTATCCAGACTCTGGCCGAAGATCTTCAAGGCTGCATCGCCGCGAGTTCCGGTGATCGTCTCGTCCATGCGCATCTGCATCGGCTGCGTGAACTCATAGGTGACGCCTGGAATCTTCTGCAAGGCGGCTTCCACACGATCGGAAAAATCCTGTTTCTCCTTCTTGTTTGCGTCCTTCATCTTGTTCGTGAACGCTATGTAGGAATCCGATTCATACTCGCCCATCGCTTCGGTAGCCAGATCAGGCCGGCCAAGTTTGGTCACGACGCTCGTGACCTCCGGGAAGCTTCTAATCGTCTTCTCGATCTGTTCGCCAATCGCGACAGACTCGGTCAGCGAGATGCCTGGCAGTCGCTTCGAGGTGATGATCATGGAGCCCTCATCAAGCGTCGGCATGAACTCCGTGCCGATGAATTTAAGCGAGCCGATGGCACAGATCACCAGAACCAGTGAAGCCGCCAGAAGGATTCGGCTATGCTTCGCGGCTCGATCAAGGGATCCCTCGTACTGTCGGCGAAGCTTGTCGAACCAGCCTGTATGGCCGGCCTGCTCCGCCTTCCCATCCGGGTTCGATTCCTTATGCTTCTCGAGATGCGCTGCCTTGTGTTTCAGCGCAAGCGAGCACAATGTCGGCACAACGAAAAGCGCGAGCAGCAGGGAACCCAGCAAGGCCGAGACGACCGTCACCGCCATCGGCTTGAACATGCGACCTTCAAGACTTTGCAGTGTAAGCACCGGCAGGTAGACCGCGACAATGATCAGCACGCCAAAGATGACAGGCCGCGCCACCTCGTGAGCGGCCTCGCGAATGACATCCCGCAACGGCTGTCCCGCACCGCCGTTCTCCAACCGATGCATGCAGTTCTCGACCATCACGACCGACCCGTCGACGATTGTTCCAAAGTCGATCGCGCCAAGGCTCATCAGGTTGACGGAGATCCCGAACAGGCCCATACCTAAGAAGCCAAAAAGAAGAGAGAGTGGGATTGTAAGAGCCACAACCAGGGCCGCTCGCCAGTCGCCCAGAAAGATCAGCAGGATGACGATGACCAGAACCGCGGCCTCAAACAGGTTCTTCTTAACCGTGTGCGTTGTGGCGTTGATCACGTCCGACTGATCGTAGAACGGAACGACCTTCGCTCCGTCCGGGAGCTTCAGGTCTGCGACCTTCTGCTTGATCTCCTTGATAATCTTTCCACCGTTCTCGCCTCGAAGAATGATGACCATGCCGGAGACTGTCTCGCCGTTGCCATCCTTCATCACCGCTCCGTGTCTCAGCATCGCTCGTGGTGCTATGGTGGCGACTTGACTGAGCAGGATTGGAATACCCTGCCTTGTAGTGACAACACTGTTGCCAAGGTCAGCAACGCTCTCCGCGCGCCCGATTCCGCGCACCGTGTACTGCTGCTCCGCATGCTCGATATAGCTGCCGCCGAAGTTCGCATTGTTATTGGTTAGCGCCAATACCACATCATGCAGCGTAAGGTCATAACGCCGTAGGGACTCTGGTTCGACCTCAACCGTGTATTGCTTTGTCTCTCCGCCCCAGGAGTTGATTTCGCTGACACCGGGAACAACGAGCAGCGCATACCGGATCACCCAATCATGCAGCGTCTTCACTTGCATGAGCGTCATCTTCGGCGCTGATACGGTGTATTGATAAACCTCGCCGAAGGCGGTCGACATGGGATTCATCTGTGGCTGCAGACCAGTCGGAATCCGGCTCTGCACCTGGTTCAGCCGTTCCGCCACAAGCTGCCGAACCAGGTATTTGTCCATCGAATCATCGAAGATGATCGTCACCATCGACAACTCAAGCTTCGAGGTGGACCGCACAAGCTGTAACTTCGGCATCCCCATCATCGAGGTTTCAATCGGATAGGTGACAAGTTGCTCGACCTCGACCGGCGACATGCCCGGGCACTGCACCGTTACCACCACTTGATTGTTAGTCAAGTCCGGGAATGCCTCGATCGGCAGGTCGAGCATCACGGTAATCCCGCCAACGATCAGCGTCAGCAGAAGTGCACCGACCAGCCATCGGTTGTCGAGGAGAAAGTCCATCGCTTTCCGTACCATCAGGGCATTTCTCCTATTGCTGCAAAGCGTATAAGGAAGGCAAACACCGTCTTTCCCAAAAAACGGAGTTCAGGACCCAGTGCTTCGGGACCAGTGCGTCGGAACCCGATGCTTCGGAACCGATGCTTCGGAGTAGACCACGGGAGAGATGCTCTAGCCTTCGCCCATAGTGCCCTTGAGCATCTCGGATTTCACCATGAATGCGCCGGCAGTAACGATATGATCGCCCGGCTTCAAGCCGTCGATGATCTCTGCGCGGCCGCGATCGCGCGTCCCGATCTTGACTGCCTGCGCCTTGAACATTGAGCCGTCGGTGGTTACAAAGACGACCTGCAGGCCGTTGATATCCTGCATCGCAATCTCGGGCACAAAGACAGAAAGGCGGGTTGCAGGTTCGGCGATCTGCGCCGAGGCGAACATCCCTGGACGCAGGCGTGTTCCTGGATTCGGTACGGTGATACGCACGGGAACTGTCCTGGTCTGCGGATCGAGCGTGCTGCCGACCATGGTCACGCGACCTGGAAAGATCTGCTCCGGATAGCCCTGTGTGATCACCTGCACAGTTGCTCCGTTGTGGATCAGCGAGAGATCGCGTTCATTCACCGCAGCCGAGACCCAGACCGTCGAAAGATTGGAGACGGTGAAGGTCTCATAGCCCGTTTGAACAACTTGCCCGACGGTGACATTCCGTGCAATGACCGTTCCCTCTCCGACCGCACGCACCGGAATCAGTTCACGATCGTACAGATTGGACCGGGTCAGCGAGTCGGGAGAGACCTGCAACAGCTCCGAAAGATGCTCCTTCTCCATGTGCACATTTGCCTGCGCGTCCGTCAGCATATTGGTGGCTTGTTGCACTTCATCCTTCGCGCGTTGCGACTCCTCGAGCGAAGCTGCCTGGATGCTATAGAGATGGGTATATCGATCGCGGGCCTGCTCGGCGAACGTAAGTGCACTCTGTTGTCGTTCGACCGCGGCGAACGCCTGAACCAGCGCGCCTACGGTCTCGTGGACACTGTGACTATGCAAGGTTGCGAGCGTCTCGCCGCGGTGGACGATCGCTCCCGGAAGGACCGCAACTGCCGTAATGCGGCCGTCCGCGATCGCGCCGACATGCGATGTGTACTGCTCATCCATCTGGACCTGTCCAGCCACCATCAACATGCGAGGCTCGGACCGCACTTCCACGGCTTCCACGCGAATGGCGGCTCTCTGCTGATCTTCCGGAGGGATTTTGACCGTGTCGCTGGCCTGCGGTCCACCCTGTTCCTGACTTCCCTTGCTCTGGTCTTCACTCTGGTTGCCGCTCTGCGCGCCGCCTCGCTGGCCCCCACCTGCTCCCGAGCTCCCGCCACCGCCCTTTTTTTCGCTGCCGCTTTTACTCGTGCCACTGCTTCCAGAACTGGCGCCTTTCTTCGAGCATGCAACCGCACCCATACAAAGCAGCAGGAGTGAGATCGAGAGCGCGCGGCGCATCATGGCTGCACTCCATAGGCTAGCTGCAGGCGCAGCACGCTCTGGTGGTACTCCGACAAGGTTCGAATAGCGCTTACTTCCACGTCGATCTCCGTTCTCTCTGCGTCGATGTAACGCAGTAAATCGACGCCTCCCGTCCTGTAAGCATCGTTCAGAATCTCCAGATTCCTTTTCGCGCGATCCCGCATATCGGGCAGCGTATTCTGAACGATCTGCCGCTGCGACTCGTAGGCGTCGGTAGCCGCTTCCACTTCAGCTCTGACCATCAGTTCAACCTGCTGCAACTGGGCCGTCGCCAACCGCACGCCCGCCTCCGCTCGCTCAATCTCGCCCTGGTTCCGATTGAAGAAGGGAAGGGGGACTTGAAGGGAAGCAAAGAGTGTATTAGTTCCACTGTTTCGCTTGTAGCCACCGAGTACATCCGGATCCGGCACACCGATCGCTCGCTGGAGCTTCACGTCCGCCTTAGCTACGGCTACTGCATCGTGAGCGGCGGCAAGGTCCGGTCGTTGCGCGAACACACTCTCCATGCTGATTTGAGGGAGTGAGTCGGTCGATCCAATCGAGTCAGTCAGGAACACATCCTTCGAAGCAGGCGCGCCAATCTGGCGAAAGAGATCTACCCGGGTCAACTCCACATCACGGCGGGCGGTCTCGAGAGCTACAAAGAGCCGGTCACGCTCAATCTGGATCCTCAACAGATCGACACCGCGCATCGCACCTGCATCCACCCGCTCCTTATGGTAGCGAACCATCGCGTCTACAGCTGCGAGATCCTGCTCGAGCAATGCCGCAACCCGTACGCTCGCCGCAGCCGCCCAGTAACTCCCGGCGACTCGCCCGGCAATCTGTTGCATTTGTAACGCCTGTTCCGCCTGGGTTCGTCGAAGATTCGCAGTGGCGAACTGCGTCCGCTTGGAACGCTTCCCATCCAACTCGAATGTCTGCCCGAGATAGCCGTAGTCTTCAGTGTTGTTCGGAAAGCTGAACCCGTCTACCCAGGGACGCGAGTCTTCGGTGGAAAGATAGATTCTAGGATTAGGCCTCAAACCGGCCTGACGCACCTGCCCGTGTACCTGATTGACCTGCTCCTGGGCGATGCGCGCTGCCGGGCTGATTTGGGCACGCGCGATAGCATCATGCAAGCTCAAGCTCGTCTGCGCCTGCGCGGTTGACACACCGCCTGCGATGAACGCCGCTGCAGTCAGGCTGCCGGCGAAACCCTTCCATAGATTGAAGAAAAAGATGAGGCAGCTCTCCGTTACTGCACCGAAATCGCGTGTCCTGCTTAGTTTACTTGGATTTCGATGCGCGATTGACCGTGCTGCTGTTCGATCAGTGCCCCAAGCGACGCCCCAGTTTGACGTGACAAAGCGGTTTTTGGTCACCATAACCTAGACGATCAGCAGCTCAGTCGATCAGCGGTCTCACGAGAAGCGAAGTAGAGATGCGCTGACAACTACCTCCCTGACAACCACGTCCCTGACAGCTACCTGCCTGACAAACCTACCGGTATCTGACCGCGTTTAGCTGTCGGCCTCAGCTTTCTTCTCCTGGTACTGGCCGATGTGCTCATACACGCGATCTGGAAACTTCAGATTGCGATACAGATTCCCGCAATCTGGATCTTCCGGATGGGGCAGGATCGGGAACTCCTGCTCAGATTGCCACTCCAGGATGCGTTCCCGCTTCGGTGGGCTGTAGTCACGGCCCTCCACCTGGCGCAGCATCAGCTGCGCCTGCTCTGGTGAGAAATCGGGATCCTTGGTCAGGAGCGAGAGCACCTCATCGTCCGATAGGAAGTGACGCGCTACCATCGCGAACACGAGCCGGCCATAGTGACCGACATTCTTCCCCGCCTCAAGTGAATCGATGAGGTGGGCCATCATGGAGTCGTTTCGAAGCTCCCTGATGCCGTCCAATTCGGATAAGGACGTATCGGCAGATGAGCTCGGGGGCGGAGGAGCGCTTGCACTCTGCAAGCTGGCGAGTTTCGCTTCTGCAGCTTCCGCCCGCTCGGTAGCTGCTCGGAGTTCATCGACATGTGGATCGGGCTCCCTGGTTTGTTCGGGTACGTTGCGTGGTTCTGACATTTGTTCCTGCCTATCAATTGAGATCGAGGTTTAAGGTTCGGTGGGATTGAGGTCTAACGTTCTTACTTCGCTCTTTGTTCGCTCCAGTCAGATGGCATGGTTGCCGTAAGAGTTGTCTCAGACTCTTGCTCTTCCAGCAAGGGAGCGCGATGAGTCTCCAGGCTTCATTCCAGCATCTACTTATAGATTGCAGAGTCAGACTGCAGAGTCCTGATGCGTTTAAGGACATCCTTGCTGTGCAACTGCAGGACGCATACACTAGATAAGTAAAGCTTTTATAAGGAGACTTGCCTTATGGCCACCGCAATCCTCACTCCTACCGCAGAAGTTGTCACCGCGACCCCTGCACCTGCAACGCCGGTCACGCTTACACCCGCTGCGATTGTCAAAGTGCGGGAGATCATGTCGACGCAGGATCCAATTCCTGCCGGTCTCCGCATTGGTGTAGTTGGAGGCGGATGTTCCGGCTTCCAGTATTCGATGTCCTTTGAAAACCAGAGTGGGATAATGGACAAGGTATACAAATTCGAAGACCTGAAAGTCTTCGTGGACGCCACCTCGGCCATGTACCTGAGCAACTGCACTGTGGATTACGTCGAGACCCTCGAAGCAGCAGGCTTCAAATTCGAGAATGCCGCCGTGAAGAGCACCTGCGGCTGCGGCTCTTCCTTCAGCGTTTAAGGCCATAGCTCACGAGAGCGGCACGACATAAGAGACTTGTGAAGAGACCCATTCTGGAACGCCCTGCACTCGCCTGAGAGCAGGGCGTTCTTCTTGCGTGAGCAAACAGGCTGCGCAACCGTCTAAGATGGACGTAAGCAATCAGAGTAGTTCTAACGGACGATGTAGCAACCATGGCTGAATTTGTCATCAAGTTGGCGGATGAGCGAGGCAAGGTCCAGGAGCAGACTCATGCCGCCGCGACCGCGGACGAGTTGCGCGGACGGTTTACGCAGGCCGGCTATTACGTCTACTCCGTTAAGGCGCGAAGCGCGCTTGGTGGAAGCGGTAAGAAGAAGGTGAAGCTCGAGACGTTTCTCGTCTTCAACCAGCAGTTTCTAACACTCATCAAGGCCGGCCTGCCGATTCTGGGGTCGCTGGAGTTGTTAGCGCGACGGCAGAAAGTCCCCGACTTTCGCGCGCAGCTTGAGGATGTCGGATCCCGCGTAAAAACGGGTGAGTCCATCTCGTCCGCCTTCGACGCTCAGGGCAGCTTCCCTATCGTCTACACGACGACACTGCTGGCCGGAGAGCGGTCTGGCAATCTCGAAGAGGTACTCCAGCGCTTCCTCGACTTCCAACGGGTCTCGCTTACCTTCCGCAAGAAGCTCAAGGCGAGTCTGATCTATCCGGCACTGCTGATCGTCATGGTTCTTGCCCTGTTCATCTTCCTCATCACCTTTGTCGTCCCCAAGTTCGCGCAACTCTACGATCAACTGGGGACGAAGCTCCCAGCCATGACCGTGTTCCTGCTGGACCTCGGCCGCTACGCACAGCACTACGGCATCTACGCGGGAGTTGTTGCAGTTGCCGCGGGTTATCTGCTGTACCGGTGGGCCAAGACCGACGCGGGTGCGACCTCGCTCGACCGTATCCGGATAGCCATTCCCATCTTTGGCAACGTCTGGCTGAAGTATCAGGTCGGCCTCTTCTCTCGTACCCTCTCTACGTTGCTGACCGGCGGCCTGCCCCTGGTTCCCTCGCTCGAGACCGCGGCCCGTTCCATCGACTCCAAGCAGATCAGCAACGCCGTGTACCGCTCAGTTGAGACGGTGCGCGAAGGCAAGGGGCTGTCCGTAAGCCTTCAGGCGACCAGGATCTTCCCCGAGCTGGCAATCGAGATGATCGAAGTGGGAGAGAGCACGGGTGCGCTGCCGCAAATGCTCAACTCGGTAGCCGAGTTCTTCGAGGAAGATGTGCAGACGAACTTGACCGCCGCCATGAGCCTGATCGAGCCGCTGATCCTTGTGGTCATGGGTGGTGTAGTCGTCACGATCCTGATCGCGCTCTATATGCCGATCTTCAGCCTCAGCGCGGGAGGAACGAGCCAGTAAATCAGGAGTGAGTGGACGGTTCCATCTAGATTGCTGGTGAAGGCTGGAATTTCCCCGAAGAAGTGATAGCGACGAAGAGTGACTATCGTATAGTGGTCACATTGGAGCAGAACGATGAAAACCATGGGAGCCGCAAAGTTCAAAGCGCAATGTCTTGCACTGATTGATCACGTGCAGGCAAAGCGGGAGCCAGTGCTGGTAACGAAGAACGGGAAGCCAATGGTCAAGATGGTCCCGCTCGATCTCGAAGAGGATCCCCTCGAGGCCTTCCGCTTTCCGGGAACGATCACGATCCACGGCGACATCGTTTCACCCCTCTATACAGATGAGGAGCAAGAGGAGTTCTATCAGCAGTCACTTGAAGTGTTCAAGTGATTCTCGTCGACACTCATGTGGTGATTTGGCTCACTCACGACAGATCGGAGTTATCGGCGACGGCTCTCCATGCACTGCTGGAAAATCGCGAAGCTGGCGGTCTGGCGATAGCAGACATATCGCTTCGCGAGATATCTGCTTTGAATTTGAAGAGACGTATCACCCTCAGCAAACCGCTCGATATATACCTTCGCTTCATCGAATCTCTCTTCCAGGTGTTGCCGATCAACGGCCGAATTGCCCTCCGATCCACGCAGTTCATCGCAACCTATCCCAAGGATCCAGCCGATCAATTAATCGGAGCAACCGCAATCGTGCACGGTCTAAGTGTCATAACCAAGGACGAAGGAATTCGCAGCTCCGGCGAAGTGAACTGCATCTGGTAGCAGGGCTGTGACGTGTAGAGAACAGGGGAGTCTTACCATCATGGCAACACCTCTAGCAATACCGCTTGGCGATCTGACGATGGATGAGGTCGAGCGCGCTCAGTCGCTCGCCCGCCGCTACCATGCCGAGTTTGTCGACCTCAAGAACTTTAAGATCCAGCACGACCTCTTCAAATCCGTTCCCGTGGACATGATGTTCCGGTACAACTTCGTTCCACTCGAGCAGGCCGAGGGCCGGCTGGCCATCGCCGTCTCCGATCCTTCGAAGCTGATGGTGCTCGACGAGATCTCCGGGCTGCTTGGTCAGCGACTGGTCACGCGCGTCGCCACGCTCTCGCAGATTACGGACCTGCTCAAGAAAACCGAGCAGTCGCAGCGTGTGCTCGATGAGGCGAGCGAGGGCCTGGCGTTCGATGTGCTCTCGAGCGAGGACAATCCCGACGAGAACATCTCGATCGAGCGGCTCACCGGCGAAGACGACATCTCCCCTATCATCCGCCTCGTCGATACCACCATCTTCACCGCGCTCGAGCGTCGCGCCTCGGATATCCATCTCGAGACCTTCGACGACTGCCTGATGGTCAAGTACCGCATCGATGGCGTGCTCCAGCAGGCGATGGCGCCCATTGCGCGCGAGCACCACCAGACCATTCTCTCCCGCATCAAGGTCATGAGCGAGCTCGATATCGCCGAGCGCCGCGTCCCCCAGGATGGACGTTTCCGTGTCCGCTACAAAGGCCGCCTGATCGACTTTCGCGTCAGCATCATGCCCACCGTGCATGGTGAAAACGCGGTTCTCCGCGTTCTTGACAAGGAGTCGATGTCCGAGAAGTTCACCAAGCTCTCGCTCGACGTCGTTGGCTTCGCCGAGAAGGACCTGACCCGCTTTCGCCGCTATATTAAGGAGCCGTACGGCATGGTGCTCGTCACCGGTCCTACTGGCTCCGGCAAGACCACTACCCTCTATGCCGCACTCAATGAGATCAAGTCCGAAGAGGACAAGATCATCACCATCGAAGATCCGGTCGAGTACCAGATTCGGGGCATCACGCAGATTCCGGTCAATGAGAAAAAAGGCCTGACCTTCGCACGCGGCCTCCGCAGTATTCTGCGCCATGATCCAGACAAGATCCTGGTCGGTGAGATCCGCGACGCTGAGACGGCGCAGATCGCGATCAACTCCGCACTGACCGGCCATCTCGTCTTTACCACCGTCCACGCCAATAACGTTGTCGATGTGCTTGGGCGCTTCCTCAACATGGGGGTCGAACCGTACAACTTCGTCTCGGCGCTCAACTGCATCCTCGCTCAGCGCCTGGTCCGCACAGTCTGCGACTTTTGCGCGCGTGAGGTCCACTACACGGACGCCGAGCTCGAAATCAATGGCCTCAACCCCGCCGAGTGGCAGGGCTTTGCCTTCCGCGAAGGTCCCGGGTGCATGGAGTGCGGCGGCACCGGCTTCCGTGGCCGCTCCGCCATCCACGAGCTTCTGGAACTCGACGACGAGATCCGCGAGATGCTCCTCGCCAAGAAGCCCGGGAGCGAAATCCGTAAGAAGGCAAAGGATAAGGGTATGGCCTTCCTGCGCGACTCCGCCATCGATCGTGTGCGCGAGGGCGTGACGACCCTGAAAGAGATTAATAAAGTCACGTTTATCGAAGCGGGGCGGTAGTGACGAAGCCAGAGAGTAGACTCAAACATCGAGCGAGCGAGAGGTTTCGCTCGTCGCGGTGTTTTGTCTCGGAGCGTTTTGTCTCGGAACGGTTAGTCTAGAACGAAATGGAACTCTTACCGACAACCCTGGGGACGCGCCCCCGTCTCGCCGTGGAGGTTCGCGCGGAGGGCGTCGTCGCGGCGCGGGCCGAGGACGCAACGGCGCTGCTGGTTGCGGTCTCCCGCGTGAGTCTGCCCGAGGGTTCGGTCCTGCCTGGATTGAGGCCCGGCAACGTCGGCGACCGTGCTGCTCTGCTGGCGGCGGTTCGAAAAGTGCTCGAAGCTGTCGCCGACAGATCGAAGGGCCGCCGCGAGGTGACGCTGATTGTTCCCGATGCATCCGTGCGCGTCCTTCTGCTTGACTTCGATTCGCTCCCCGCCAAGACGATAGAAGCGCTTCCGGTAGTCCGCTTTCGGCTCAAAAAGCTGCTGCCCTTCGAGGCTGAAGACGCCGCCGTCAGCTACCAGATTATGTCTTCCGCGAAAGGTCTCGTCCGCGTTGTCGCCGTCGCCATGCCGCGCGAGGTCCTTACAGAATATGAGGCCGTCGTCCGCGAAGCAGGCTATGAGCCCGGAGCAGTCCTGCCGAGCACCCTCGCGGCGTTAGCAGGTCTCGACGTCTCCGACTCCGCAACCCTGGTCGTCAACGCAGGCCCCAAGGGCGTCACCACCGCCATCGTGCAGGCCGGCCTGCTCCTGCTGCATCGCTCGGTCGATATGACAACCGAGGAGCCGTATGTGGAGCCGGTCGTCTCGCTTCCTAATTTGCCCTTGGTAGACCGTGATCACTCGGTTCAGGAGTGGGCCCGGCAGGAGCCGGTGGGCATTGGAGCAATGGCCGAGGCAGAGGCGGAAGCCGCTCGCGAAGCGGTGATGGCCGAGCCCAGCGCCGTTCTCGAAGGCGTCCGCGAGGAGTTGCGCGAGCTCGCTCGTACCTCGGGATCGCGCGAAGTTATCCAGGCGGTCAGCGTTGCCGCCGCATACTACGAAGACACCCTCGGCTTGCCCCCGGGTACCGTCCTCTCCGCGGGAACGACAGGTGCGGAGCGGCTCGGTGCCATGCTGCGGGACGCAGACTTTGGCGGCCTCGAAATGCACGTGCGGGAACTGGTCGACCCGCAGAAGATTGCTGCAACCACAACCGTGTCGCGTGCCTGGCTGGCCGGCGTTCAGGGAGCGTTGAAGAACTGATGCGCATCACACTCAACCTCGCGACCCGCCCCTTCATCGAGCTGCGGCCCCTCTTTGCCCGGCTGCGGCTGGCGATGGCGGCTCTTGTCGTGCTCGCTGTCCTCTTCGGCGTCGCCCTGCATCTGCTGAGTGCTCGCGCCAGCGCCGCGCAGGCCCAGATGGACGCCCTGAGATCGCGGACCGCCGTCTTTGAGCAGGAGCGCCAGTCGAACGAAGCGCGGATGCGCCAGCCCCAGAATATGTCCGTACTCGAGCGCTCGCAGTTCCTGAACGCCCTCTTTGCCCAGAAGAGTTTTAGCTGGACCGCAGTGATGATGGATCTTGAGACCGTCCTCCCCGCCGGCGTGCAGGTCACGAGTATTGATCCGTCGATCACGAAAGAAGGCGACGTGCTGATCCGCCTGCGTGTTGTCGGTGACCGCGACCGGGCCGTGCAGCTGGTACGGAATCTCGAGAGCTCGCATCGTTTCCTCGCTCCGCGCCTCAGCAACGAATCTGCCCAGACGCAGGATTCGGGAGGCGGGCTGGCCGGTGGACCGCGCGGCGTCAACGCAACTCCCGTTGCAGCCGCAGCTCCCGGCGGGGTCGAATTCGACATTCTCAGCGGCTATAACCCCCTTCCTGCAATTCCGTTGAAGAAGGCGCGTGTGCCCGCCGAACACACACCAAATGCAATGCGGTCGCCCTCTGCCCGGCCCAACCGCCGGCGATCGAGAATCGTCGTTCCGCATGCGCCTAAACCGAATCCAGGCCAGCCGGGAGGTCCGCCCCGATGAGCCCCGTGAGTCCGATTAAACCGACAGCGCAGCCCAGCCTCATCGAGCGCACGCGCAACCTCCTCACCCCCTTAAATCTTCACTTCGCCGGGGTCGGCCTTCTGGCGCTCCTGAATCTTTATCTGCTCATTCATATGGCCTTGACGTGGCAGGCGGCGCGCAGTCAGGATGCGACGGCGATTGGTCAGCAGTCCTCCCAGATGCACATGGCGGAACACGCGGCGCAACCCTTGCGCGGCCTCGATTCCAAGCTGACCCAGGCCACCGGGAACGCAGACACGTTCTATGATCGGCGGCTGCCGTTTGCCGACTCCCAGGTCATTGCCGAGCTCGGCGCGCTCGCCAGGAAGCAGTCCGTCAAGCTCACCCGCGTCAGTCTAGCCTACGATCCAATCCTCGCCGGCGCCGTCGGAAATCTCACCGAGGTCCGCATGGACGCTACCCTCAGCGGCGACTATCGCCCCCTCATGCTCTTCCTCAACTCCCTCGAACGCGATCGCCTCTTCTTCCTCATCAGCGGCATCACCCTAACCGGCCAGCAGAGCGGGACCGTCAATCTCCGCATGAAGCTGAACACCTACCTCCGCGCTCCACGTGCCAGCGAGAGCACGGGCAAGATCGTTCCGGTGGACTCGGGTAATACGGCAGTTGGCAATGCGGCAGTTAGCAACGCTGCAGCTACCGTGGAGGTGCCGCGATGAAGGTTGGAACCGAGGACAAGAAGAAGCTCGGCATTCTCGCAGTCGTCGGTGTCCTGGCGTTGGGTGCCATGGTCTATCTTTATTCGGAGCTGAGCACGCCGGATATCCCGCCACCGACAGCAACGACGGTTACGACGCCCACGGCCGTAAAGCCGCAACCTGCGAGGCGATCCAGTCTCCCGTCAGGAAATACGGTCGGGATCTCCTCAAAGGCCGCTGGCGTTGCAAGCGTGAACTCTGAAGCACAGCTCGATCCAACGCTTCACATGGAAGCGATGCTGGTGACGGAGTCGCTGGTGTATTCGGGCAACGGGCGAAATATCTTCTCGGCGAACTCGGCACCCGCGGTGGTCATTCCCCGGCTGCTCGCCAATGTGCGAACGTCGATGCCGATCGCTCCAGTTGCCGTCGGTCCTACCGGCCCGCCCCCGCCTCCACCCATCGATCTGAAGTTCTTCGGAACCGAGACCAGCGCGGCCGGCAGTCGCAGGGCATTCCTCTTGCATGGCGAGGACGTCTTCTTCGTTTCGGCGGGCGACATCGTGCAACGGCGCTACCGCGTCATCAATGTTGAAGCCCGGTCCATCGTCGTCGAGGATATAGCGAACAGCGACCGCCAGACGCTTCCCCTTCAGGCGAACTGAGAATCTGAAAGATAGGAGGATCTCGGATGACCCAGAACTTCCCTACACCCAGGCCAGACTCCAATACGCGGCATGGCGCACGGGAGCAGGGATTCATGCTCGTCGGCCTCATCGTCGCCATCTTTATCATCCTGCTCGTTCTGGGCATCGCTGCGCCGACTGTCGCCAAACAACTGCGGCGTGAGCGTGAAGTCGAAGCCGTGCACCGTGGCAACCAGTATGTCAGGGCGGTGCAGCTTTACTATCGTAAGGTCGGCCACTATCCTGGTTCGATCGATCAGCTGGAGAAGACGAATAACATCCGCTTTCTGCGCCAGCAGTATGTCGACCCCATGACCGGCAAGCCTGACTGGCGCCTGATCCACATGGGCGAGGCGAAGACGACCGTAAAGGGCTTCTTCGGCCAGCCGCTGGGAGGAATCGCAGGCGCGAACGGTAGTCTCGGGGGCGGGGCAGGATTGGGAACCGGCGGAGTCGCGGCAACGGCAGCCGCGGGAATCAGCCAGACGGGCTCTTCGTCGTCCTTCGGCTCTTCGTCGTTCGGATCCCCTGGCGGCTCGGGTTCCGGTTCGAACTCCGGCTCGTCCTTCGGTTCATCCTCAGGTTCAAACTCCGGCTCGTCCTTCGGCTCATCCTCGTCTGGTTCATCCTCTTCCGGTACAGGAGGCGTGGGCGGAGCATCTGGTTCGTCGTTCGGTTCGCCCACCGGGAGCGGCAGCCCTTCCGCAAACGGGTCCCCCGGCATCGGCAGTCAGTCTGCCACCAGCTTTACGGGGACAGGCGCGCCCGTCATGGGTGTAGGCAGCGTCGCGACCGGCAATTCCATCCTCGATCTGAACGAGCAGACTACCTATCCCACGTGGGAGTTCATCTACGACCCGCGCATCGAGCAGATGAAGGCAAAGGCCAGCCTCTTCGGAGGCGGAGTCTCGTCGGGTAGTGCCTCGGGCTTCGGCTCAGGAGCTACGACTCCCGGGATCAACGGTTCAGGGGGGTCGTCTGGCGGCGCCTTCGGCGGCGGCTCGGGCTCCAGCAGCGGTGGCGGCTCGGGGTTCGGCGGCAGCTCGGGGTTCGGCGGCAGTTCGGGCTCACACAGCGGCAGCGGCTTTGGCGGCGGCTCGGGCTTTGGAGGGTCGAGTGCCCCGGGCACATCAGGCGCCCCGGCATCAAATCCTCCCCCTCAGCCGCAGTAAGGTCTTCCGTTCGCCAAACATCGGATCGCGAATCCTGCATCTGACTTCCTGAACGAGGAGAATGCATGAGTCAGCAGCCCAATATCGAGACGCAGGAGAAGTTCGGGGCCGCCGTGAACGCCGGCAACCTGGGTGAGTTCACGCAATTGATGTCCCCGGACGTCATCGACCACGATCCCGCGCCGGCGCAGGGTCCCGGTCCCGAGGGATTTATCGCCTTCTTCACCGAGTTCCGTTCGGCCTTCCCCGACCTGATGGTGGACGTGGAGCATATGGTCACAGACGAAGACAATGTCTCGATCGCCTACACGGTCACGGGAACGCATCGCGGTCCCTTTATGGGTATTCCCCCAACGGGCCGCCAGATCCGGGCACGCGGTGTCCAGATCGCCCGATTTGCAGACGGCAAGATCGTCGAGCGCTGGGGCAGCTCCGACCAACTCGGCATTCTTGAGCAGCTTGGGGCCAATGTAGTCGCCTGAGCATTTCTCCTGTGGGTGTATCCCGAAGCAAAGGACACTAACGTCGTTTTCTCCGAATCAGAACGACACTCGCATTATGTTATCCGGTGCATAGCACAGGGAAATGCTCTAAGCAGGTCATCTTGGAATGAAAGCAAAGCGGGATCCGCGGCAGGCGATCCCGCTTTACTTTGCCCGCAATCGAAGCGCACACTGAAGCCATGTCGACCGCCTCTTCCATCCCGTCCGAAGCTTCCTTTGTCCCGGTTGAAGAGTACCTGAGGACGAGCTATCGGCCCGATTGCGATTACCTGGACGGATTGGTGCAGGAACGAAATGTGGGCGAGTACGAGCATGGGAAGATACAAAGCAAGCTGGACCGCTTACTTGGGAATAGCGAGACTGACTGGGGCATTGATGTCATCGTAGAGTGCCGCCTTCAAGTAGGACCGGATCGATACCGCGTGTCGGATGTCATGGTGCTTCGACGCGGAACGAAGGTTAGCCGGATCGTTCGCGAAGCGCCTCTCCTCTGTATCGAGGTGCTCTCGCCCGAGGACACGTGGGCGAAGATGCGGGCCCGCCTCAATGATTATCTCGCGATGGGCGTGGAGCACGTGTGGTGCTTCGACCCCGAGGCGCGGGAGGCGCGCCGGTACATAGCGGATGGATTCGAGCTCGTCCGCGACCCTGAATTGCCCGTTCCGTCTACGGATATTCGAGTGAACGTCAGCGAGGTTTTCGCGGTGCTCGACGAGCAGTAGGTCAGGTAAATTTCAGAGCTGGTTTTCTTCTGCACGCTGTAGTCGGCAGCGCCGGCAAGCATTACGGAAACTGTCATCCTGAGCGCAGTCGAAGGACCTGCATTGCACTTTTGCGGCTGCTCGTTCTCTCCGGCTCTGACCCGAACACTGTCATCCTGAGCGAAGCAGATCACAGCTTCACCGTGATCTGCGGAGTCGAAGGACCTGCGGTTGTTCTTGCCGTTGCTTATTCTTGCATGTCCGTGATTTACGGCTTAGGGGACGCCGCAAGCGCATTCGCGTTGAGTTTGCCGATACGGCCCTTGGGACCGACAACAAAGGGCAACGAGAGTGCATTCCAGTGCTGGTCGGCATCGGGAGCCTGATCCTTGAGCGGCTTGAGAGCGCGCCAGTTCCTGCCGTTGTCGGTCGAAACATCCGTGCCATTTGGGCCTACGGTGATCCAGAGTTTGTGGTCGGCGTCGTAGGCTACGGCAGAGCGATAGCCGTGCGGTGGGGTCTTGCTTACTGTCCACAATCCACGTCGAGCTTGGTACCAGGACAGACCAAGTGTCGGCTTGGCGTAATCGCCTCCAACAGCAACCCTCTTCTTTTCTCCTTCCGAGATCGAGAAAGCTCCAGAGGATTCGCTTAGCGAGTGGGTTGACAACGGGCTCACGTGCCATCCACGAGAGACGAAGCGGAGCTCCTTAGCGCCGGAAGCTACGTGTAACGGATCCGGCTGGTTCGTGTCATCGCGACCGACCCAGAACCCTATCTCCCGAGACCCGGCTTTACCTCCCGTCACGAACTCTCGTTCTCCTGAATTGTGGACAAAGAGCGAAGAGTTGCTTGCAGCGAAGAGACCTTCCCCGGCTGTGAGAGCCATAGGCGACTCGCGGATTTGCCGTTCCCACGAATCTCCACAGTCAACCGTGACAAAGAGTGGGAAGTGGCCGTCTACCGGATCTCCTACGACGGTGCCAAAACATGCATCCACCTTATCTCGAGGTGATTTGGAGAACTGGACCGCGTCCCAGAAGCCGTCCTTGTCGGGATTAGTAAAGACCAGTTTCCAGCTCTTGCATCCATCGGTTGTCTTGTAGAGCCGGGAGAGATCGCCCTTGCCGCTCGACATGACGATGGCAACATTTTCGTCGAAGGCCTGGATGCCGCGGAAGTCGAGCTTTTCAGCGCCGGGCGGGACCGCGCAGGCCTGCCACAGGTAGCCGCCGTCTTCGGACCGGACGACCGTCCCGTTGGTGCCGCTGGCCCAGACCGCACCACCCCCGGTATTCGAAACACCGCGCAGGTCGGCAGTGGTGGGAGGAGTTTCAAGATCCCACTGGGCACGCAATGGTGTGGTCGCAGCGAGAACTGCGGTCAAAACAAGTACGGCGAGTCGCATGTGGGGAGAATAGCGTATACGGCCAGCTTGACGCCTCCGGCACGTCGCACGCCGGGAGTTCGTGAAGTTGGACGCAGGACCGACGATGCAATCCGCTTCCCAAGTGTGCTAGTGAGCGCCTGCAGGGGCTTCGCCCGCCTTGACCTTCTTGAAGATCCAGACCACACCGACACACAGAAAGCAGAGCAGCGATAGCCAGCGGAAGACGTCCACAAACGCCCAGTTCAGAGCCTGCCTGCCGAGCTGCTGGTAGAGGCTGGCCTGGGCCGGAGCCATCGTGTTGGCGTGACCGTAGTAGCCGCTGAGGGAACTGCGGGAGGCAGCGAGCGAGTTCTGGAACTGCTGGCCGGTGATGGGAACGGAGTTGAGGATCTCGTTCTGGTGAACGTCCGACCGGCGGGTGAACAAGGTCTGAGCGACGGAGATGCCGATCGATCCGCCGACGTTGCGCATCAGGTTGAAGACGCCGGAGGCATTGCCGATCTGCTTGTTGTCGAGGGTGCCGTAGGCGGCAGTCGAGATCGGAACGAAGACGAAGGAGAGGGCGAATCCGGTAAGCAGGATGGGAATCAGCAGGGTCGTCGGTGAGATGGAGAGTGTGATGTTGCCGAAGTAAAGCGTGGTGATGCCGAACAGGCCGAAGCCGAAGGTCAGCAGCCAGCGGGGGTCGACCTTATTCGAAAGGAAGCCGATGACGGGCATGCCAAAGATCGCGCCGACGCCTCGAGGAGCCACAGCGACGCCGGCGGTAAACGCGGTATAGCCGAGGAGCTCCTGATAAAAGAGCGGGAGGACGGTGGTGGTGGAGTAGATGGCGACGCCGAAGAGGAAGATGAGCGAGGCGCCCACGAAGAAGTTGCGATCTTTGAAGACCTTGAGATCTACGAGCGGATCTTTCTTGGTCCACGAGTGATAGCAGAACCAGATGAAGCTGGTGACGAGGAAGAAGACGGCCCAGCGAATCCAGACGGCGCCGAACCAGTCGTCTTCCTGTCCCTTGTCGAGGACGATCTGAAGGCAGCCTGTCCACACGATCAGCGTGCCGAGGCCGATGTTGTCGAACTTCGGCACCCGGGCGTTCTTGATGTACCCGGGATCCTTGATAAACGTATTGATCATGAAGAGCGCCATGAGCCCGATGGGGATGTTGATGTAGAAGGCGTACCGCCAGGAGTAAGTGTCGGTCAGCCAGCCTCCCAGTGTCGGTCCCAGGACCGGCGCGACCACGACACCGAGGGCGAAGACTGCCATGGCGGCACCGCGCTTGGCCGGGGGAAAGCTCTCAAGCAGAATCGCCTGCGAGATAGGCTGCAAGGCGCCGCCGCCGGCGCCCTGGATGACGCGGGCGAGCAGCATGAAGGCAAGAGTCGGGGCGGCTCCGCAGGCAAACGAGGCAACGGTGAAGATGGCCACGCAACTCATGAGGAAGCGCTTGCGGCCGAAGCGGAGCGACATCCAATTCGACATCGGCAGGACGATCGCGTTCGAGACCAGATAGGAGGTGAGAACCCAGGTCGCTTCATCGTTCGAGGCGGAGAGCGAGCCGGCGATATACGGAAGCGCGACCGCCGCAATCGAGGTGTCGAGCACCTCCATGAAGGTCGCGAGCATGACGGACGCGGCGATCAGCCAGGGGTTCACCCCTTGCGTTATCTCGGCGGCTTGATCCTGCGGCGCGGTTTCAGTTGCGGCCATGAGAGAGGTTCTGCCTTCAGGAGTGGGAAACGACTACGGCATTGGAATAAGGAACAAGGCTGTGGGATGCATTAATCCCGCTTGAGAGATAGAAGAAGTGAGCCGGTAAGCAGAAGGGCGCGGGCTGTCCAAAGAACCGTGCGAAGCCAGTTCGAGCGTATAAGGCGGCGGATGGTGGCTGCGTCAGGTTCAGCCGAGAGTCGATTGTGAAGTGGAACCTGAATCAATCCGTGCTGATCCAGAGCAGCACGGCCAGGCCGGCGGAGTAAAAGCACAGAGTCGAGACAGAAAGTGGGGCCGGAAACGGGACAGAAGAGCGGCCAGCGAGGTGAGGAGCTCGACAGCCGTGGGTGGGAAGACCACCCATCCGGTGCGGTTGGCATGTTGCGACTCATAGGTGAGGAACGCTGGCTTAGTAGTACGGGGTGTAGATCGTTGCGAAGAGCGGGTAATGGACGATCTGAACAAACCAGATAAGACCGGTCATGAACAAGGTGGCAGCGGTTTGGGCGAGAAAGAGAGTGTCTGGGAGCGAGGACATTGTCAAGGGGCCAGCGGTCTGGCTGAGAAGAGGGTGTCCGGGAGCGGGCGTATTGTCAAGGGAATCTGGCGTTCAGACTCGGAGAGTAGGTTTGAGAGGGGAAACACACCAGAATGTTCCACGTGGAACAAGGGTTCTCCGGGCGGGACGTACCCCCTATGATGAGTTTTCCTGTGAATGTTCCACGTGAAACAGGTATCCGAGTGACCGAAACGGCAGACGTGACGATTCTAACGTGGTCATGGTGTGCCATTCTTCTCGGCGGTCTCCAGAAGATGCAGAATCTTGATGATGCAAACTAGAGCAGATTGCTTGACAGTAAGTCACTCAAGTGTCATGATGAATGAGTGACAAGATTGCCCGGGGCGATCCCGGATGAGGAGAAAGACACATGGGTAAGATCATTGGGATTGACCTCGGCACCACGAACTCCTGCGTTGCGGTGATGGAAGGCGGCGAGCCGAAGGTAATTCCGAACGAAGAGGGCGGGCGTACCACCCCGTCGATCGTCGCGTTTACCAAGAGTGGTGAGCGGCTGGTGGGGCAGGTAGCCAAGCGTCAGGCGATCACGAACCCCGAGAACACGATCTTTTCAGTCAAGCGCTTCATGGGTCGCCGGATGAACGAAGTTGGCGATGAGATGAAGATGGTGCCGTACAAGATCGTCGCGCACGGCGACAATATCTCGATCGTGGCGCAGGGCAAGGAATATACCCCGCCCGAAGTCTCGGCAATGATCCTGCAGAAGCTGAAAAAGGCTGCCGAGGACTATCTGGGCACGTCCGTCACGGAAGCTGTGATCACGGTTCCGGCGTACTTCAACGATGCGCAGCGGCAGGCGACCAAGGACGCCGGCAAGATTGCTGGTCTAGATGTCAAGCGCATTGTGAACGAGCCGACGGCGGCTGCCCTGGCATACGGCCTCGACAAGAAGAAGGACGAGACGATTGCGGTCTACGACTTCGGCGGCGGCACCTTCGATATCTCGATCCTCGAAGTCGGTGAGGGCGTCATCGAGGTGAAGTCGACCAACGGCGACACGCACCTGGGCGGCGACAATCTCGACCAGCGCATCGTGGAGTGGCTGATTGCGGAGTTCAAATCGGATACCGGTCTTGACCTGCATGCGAAGGGTAACGAGATGGCGCTGCAGCGTTTGAAAGATGCGGCTGAAAAGGCCAAGATCGAGCTGTCGACCGCGCAGGAGTCGGAGATCAATCTCCCCTTCATCACGGCGGACGCTACCGGGCCGAAGCACCTGGTGCGCAATCTGACGCGCGCTAAGCTTGAGTCGCTGGTCGACGATCTGTTGCAGCGGTCGATCGGGCCGTCGAAGCAGGCGATGAAGGATGCTGGAATCGATGCGTCGAAGATCGACGAGGTCGTTCTGGTTGGCGGACAGACGCGCATGCCGAAGATCCAGCAGATGGTGAAGGAGCTCTTCGGGAAGGAGCCAAACAAGGGCGTCAATCCGGATGAGGTTGTGGCGATCGGCGCGGCGGTTCAGGCCGGCGTGCTGGCCGGTGAGGTAAAGGACCTGCTGCTGCTCGACGTGACTCCGCTGACGTTGTCGATTGAGACGATGGGCGGTGTAGCCACCAGCATGATCCAGCGCAACACCACCATCCCGACCAAGAAGACGGAGACGTTTTCGACGGCGGCGGACTCGCAGACCGAAGTTGAGGTGCATGTGCTGCAGGGCGAACGGCCGATGGCGGCGCAGAACCGGACGCTAGGCAAGTTCAAACTGTCCGGCATCCCGACCGCACCGCGTGGTGTGCCGCAGATCGAGGTCACCTTCGACATCGACGCGAACGGCATTCTGAACGTGACGGCGAAGGACAACGCCACGGGCAAGGATCAGAAGATCACGATTACAAGCTCTTCAGGTCTGAGCAAGGAAGAGGTGGAGCGGATGGCAAAGGATGCCGAGGCTCACGCTTCTGAGGACAAGGAGCAGCGCGATGCGGTCGAGGCGCGGAACGGTCTGGACTCGCTGGTCTACAACGTCGAGAAGATGTTGAAGGATGCCGGTGACAAGGTCGGGCAATCGGACAAGACCGAGGTCGAGACGGCACTCGCCGATGCGAAGACTACGCTTGCCGGAACTCCGGGTGCGTCCGAACTGAACGCGGCGAAGGATAAGCTGACGGGTGTAAGCCACAAGCTGGCGGAGGCGATGTACAAGGCGGCTGCGGCTGCGCCTCCGGCGGACGGGACGGCTTCAGGTTCGACTGAAGAGCATCACGAGGCGAAGAAGGACGAAGGCGTCATCGATGCGGAGTATGTCGACGTCGAGAAATAACACCACTCTGCGGTAAGCAGGGGTTCAAGTAAGGAGAGGGCGCTCCGGCGATTCGATGGAGCGCCCCTCCTGTGTAGAGCCGTAGCTGGGGCTTAGAAGGCGAGGAGATTCGATGACGGACACGATGGTGTGGAAGTGTGAGCAGTGGTTTGCGGGCCAGATGCAGGAGCAGAAGATGTTTCTGAGTGAAGGGCAGGCGCGGGAGTTTGCGCGGAAGCTGTCGGGCGTGGCACCGGACCTGGTGCTGCGAATCGAGGCGATGCCGATTCAGCATGTGTGGAACTAAAGATGCAGCGTATCACGTTCAACGGAGAGCGTTGAACGTTAAACGTGATACGTTAAAGCGTGATTCGTTCCTTTGCCGACCGCGAGACCGAAGAGCTTTTCTTTACGGGCAAGAGCCGGCGATTTAGTTCGATTCTGGTTGTTGGCTTCCGAAAACTGCAGGCGTTGGATAATGCGCGAGAGCTCAGCGATGTGAGACATCCTCCCGGCAATCGCCTTGAAGCCTTGAAGGGTGATCGCGCAGGGCAGCATAGCATCCGCATTAATGATCAGTTCCGGATCTGTTTTGTCTGGAAGGATGGAGCGCCGGAACTGGTCGGGATTGTTGATTACCACTAGGATCCTGATGATGACCACCAGGGTTCCTGAACAGGGAGGAAGTATGTCGATTCCGAGAGACCCGTTACGCCGTCCGCCTCCGCTGCACCCCGGAGAGATGCTGCGCGAAGAGTTCATGATTCCCTATGGCATTTCGGCCAACGCGCTGGCCATGGCCTTGCGTGTTCCTTCGACACGCATTAGCGAGATTGTCTCAGAGCGGCGGGGGATTACCGCAGATACCGCGTATCGGCTGGCGTTGTACTTCGATATGACACCGGATTTCTGGATGAATCTCCAGAGCAGCTATGAACTCTCGCTCGTCGCTCATAAGGGTTATAAGGAGTTGAAGAAGGAAGTTTCGCCGCGGGTGGCCTGATTGAGGGTGGATCGGGATGGCGCTGGCGACGGGGGCTTTGCTGATTCAGTAGCTGTGGAGTTAAGGATATGACCGCGTTGCTATTGCCAGATTGGCTGATGAGTGAAAAGTATTTGACCTTTGCAACTTGGGGTTTGGTCGGATGTACCTTTCTGCTGGTCATAGCAACTTTTATCACTGGCGAGACTCAGTAAGGAAGGGACGCGAGCAGGGAGAACGGTGGAAGCGGGAGGACGAACAACGTCAGCAAGATCGAAATGAAGAGCGTGCGCGATGGCGTGGTGAGGATGACCTACGCAAACAAAATCGTAAACTCGACTTACGATTCGGAGTTCAATTTGCGAACAATGACGTGCTTGTTTGGATCTCTAATTTAGGCACGACTGCTTTTGTTGTGACTGACGTCAAGATAGATCAGCGACCAATTCATCCTGACGTTGCAGTTGTTGACAGTGTGAGTCAGACGAGCACTACTCATATATATGAAGCGGTTCCTCCAGGAGCGACAAGTAAAATAAGCTGCGGACACGCATTTAGATCTGATCTTAAGAAAATTAAATCTACGCACTTCGATAAGTTTTTCGGCTCGTCGGCTACTTTCGACATCTTCATAAAGGGTGTAGATAATTTTAGCGGGAGCTTTGTCGATGGCTGCCAAGTCTGGGTTTCGGATGTTCTGCAAGAGATTCAACCTTACGAGAAGAAGGTATAACTAGACAGATGCCTGAAGGCAATGAGATCCATCGGTGGGCGCAGCGGCACCAGGCGGCGTTTCGGGGTAAGGCGGTGCGGGTGGATGGGCCGCAGGGCCGTTTTACGGATGCGGACGTGATCGATGGGCGCAAGCTGCAGCGGGTCATGGCGGTAGGGAAGCATTTCGGGTATGACTTCGGCAAGGACCGGATTCTGCATGTGCATCTGGGGCTGCGGGGCGATTTCTCGGAGGGTTCGGGACCGCTGCCTGCGGTGAAAGGCGCGCTGCGCTTGCGGATGTGGAATGCGGCGGCGGTGAAGCGGTCGGTAGCGCCGGGCGAGAGCAAGCGGCATGCGTGGTACTCGGAGGACGACGGGACGGGGCATACAGCTGCACCGAAGCTGGCCTGGATCGAGCTGCGGGGGCCGACGGACTGCAGCGTCTGGCCGCAGGTGAAGTGGGAGACGCTGCTGAAGCGGCTTGGTCCCGATCCGCTGAACGGCGATGGGCCGGAGAAGATGTTGGCGCGCGTGGCCAAGAGCAAGAAGGCGATCGGCGCGCTGCTGATGGATCAGAAGGTGGCGGCCGGTGTAGGGAATATTTATCGGGCGGAGCTGCTCTACCGGGCGCGACTGAGTCCGTTCACAGGGGGCAGAGATGTTCCCGAAGCGACACTGCGGGCGATCTGGGCGGACGCGCTGCCGTTGATGCAGGCCGGAATGGTCGATAGAAGGATAGTGACGACGCTCGCGAAGGATCGGCCGAGCGGCGGCGATGAGGGTATGGTTGAGGGCACGAGTAAGGTCCCGAAAGACGAGACGCACTACGTCTACCGGCGCAATGGCCAGCCGTGCTTCGTCTGCGGGACAAAGATCCTGAGACGGGAGATGGAAGGGCGGAACTTGTTCTGGTGCCCAACCTGTCAGCCGGACTAACTCGAAGTGATATGAACGTGCGTCCCCGGTGAGAGATTCTGAATCAGATTGAGTAGGGAAAACGTGCACGCTGGGACGCAGTGGGGAAAGCAGAGAAGATGCGAGTCGACGGGATGCACAAGGAGTGACGGTCACGATCCTACGTCATGCAATCTGGAACTTGGATCCAGCACGGGAAGGAAGGACGATGACCGAGATGATTTGGCAGTGCGATCAGGTGCGGGCCGGCCAACTGTATAGCCGGATCGTGTTCAACACCAAGGAAGAAGCAGAAGAGTTTGTGCAGAAGATGCAGCAGATGGAGCCTGACCAGATGTTTTCCATTGCAGAGATCGAGGCTCGACAGATCTGGAACTGAAGTGTTGACACGATTTCAGAACGGTGTTGAAACGGCGCGGTGTGGGAACGGCGTGTGGGGGAACGAACGGTGCGATGGGGGAACGATGTTAGTGGACTGGGTTGCAGTGCAGGCTATAGGAACGGTGGCGCTGGTGCTGACCAGTGCCGGCGCCATCAGCTATGCCGGGCTGCAGCTACGGCATGAGCGGGAGTATCGGTCAGTTGAGAATCTGGAGAAGCAGTTGAGCTTCTTCCTCTCGGAGCCGTTCGTTGCGGCGCGACGCCGGCTGGCCACGGCTCGCCTGGGGGAGGACGGGCTGCTGCCGTGGGATCTCGAGAGTCCACCGGTCAGTGCCTTCGAGGTGCTGGATTTCTATGAGCATCTGTCGCTGCTGGTGAAAAAGGGTCACCTGAATCTCTACGATGTGTGGCATACGTTTTACGAGTGGGCGCAGCCGGTTTATGTCGATATGCAACCGCTGATCGAGAGCGAAGAGAGCGCGTACTCGGAGCACTATAACGATCTGCAGCGCATGATGCGACGGATGGATGAGATTCAGATTGGCAAGATGGAGAAGCAGAACGCGAATCACTGGGCATTGTGGACGCCGGAGCGAATCCTTGAGCATTACCAGTATGAGGTGGAAGCGGGAGGGCGCCCGCGCCGGCTTCAACGACGGCGGGAGACGACATTGACGGCAACCAGGTTGAAGGATGATGCCTGAGAGCAGTGACTGAGAGACAATGCTTGAGATGAGAATAGACAGGAGCAGCAGCCGGGCGCCTCGGGCGATGCCCGATGCTGACTGGCAGCGGGTCTGCAGTAAAGACCGTTTGCGATAGAGAGCGAAGATAACGATGGCGACACAGACGAAGGACTACTACGGCACACTGGGAACCAAGAAGACAGCGACGCCGGATGAAATTCGTAAGGCATTTCGAAAGCTGGCGCGTAAGTACCACCCGGATGTGAACCCCGGGGATAAGAAGGCGGAGGAGAAGTTCAAAGAGATCTCCGAAGCGAATGACGTGTTGAGCGATGCGAAGAAGCGGAAGATCTTCGACCAGCTCGGCTTCTACTCGGACAATATCGATCCAGCGGCAGCGGAGGCTGCGGCACGCGGCGGACATGCCGCCGGCGTGCCCCCAGGCTACGGTCCGCCACCCGGAGGCCGGAGGGGGCAGGAGGTTCCGTTCGACTTCGGCGGTTTTGACTTCTCGGATTTTCAGGAGCGCGGGGCGGGGGGCCAGACCGGACAGACGGGAGGCGGCTTCGGGGGGAGCTTCAAGGATATCTTCGGGGGGATGTTTGGAGGCCAGAAGGGAGCGCAGGCTCGCGGGGCGCAGCCGGGCACCGATCTCGAATACCAGGTCAGCGTGGACTTCTGGACGGCGGTGCGGGGTGGTGTAACCCGGCTGGAGATTCAGCGGCAGGAGGTCTGCCCAACGTGCAAAGGCAAATCGACGACGGGCGGCAACGTCGAGTGTCCGGAGTGTCATGGCTCGGGGCAGGTGACCCAGATGGGCGGGCGGATGAAGTTCAACATCCAGTGCCCGCGCTGCGGCGGCAGTGGACGGGTGCAGAACGCGTGTCCAACCTGCGACGGCGAGGGCTTGGTGACCAGGCGCGAGCCGCTGGAGTTCCGGATCAAGGCGGGCACGCGCGACGGACAGCGCATCCGATTGGCGGGCAAGGGCAATGCGGGGACTGGCGGCGGGGCGGCGGGGGACCTGTTCCTTATCATCAAGGCGGGAACACATCCTGTCTTCCGCCGGGTTGGGGATGATATTCATGTCACCGTTCCGGTTACGATTGCGGAGGCGGCACTGGGCGCAAAGATCGAGGTGCCAACGATTGATACCCATGAAGACGGAACGCATGAGGGCGGGGGGCGGACGCAGTTGAAGATTCCGCCGGGAACGCAGACTGGACAGAAGCTGCGACTGCGGGAGAAGGGCGTAGCGTCCGGGTCGCGCGAGGGCACGCGTGGCGATCAGATCGTCGAGGTGAAGGTAGTCGTGCCGAAGGTGCAGGACGAACGTTCGAAGGAGATTTTGCGTGAGTTAGCGAAGCTGAATCCGGGAGATCCGCGCGAGGAGTTGTTCGCTCAGGTCTAAGCGAGCGGTCTAAAAACTAGCAAGGCAGTCCTGCCGGACGGGCTCACTGCGCGTGACGCGGTCACTTCGTGTGAATGGCTTTGCATAGCGCTCCCGTTGTCGCAAGCAATCGTTTGTGCCGACCAGCGGGAGGGCCAAGGAGCTCATCCTCCCAGGACCGGTACACACGTCATGAAGTGACCGCTGCCCGCGCAGGGCGTACGTCCAGTTTTTAACAGGTTCTTTGACCTCAGAGGAGTGCCTCACACTTCGTTTGTGTCGGGCTGGAGATCGGCTACCCAGAACGGACGTGCGATGTCGGGACGCTCGTCGGTGGGTGCTGGCAGGAGGTACTGGTTGACAAGGCTGACGGTCCACTGCGTTGTCTCCGGAGCGAGCCCGGCGATGCGGGCAGCGAGCCAGGCTTGCGGTGTGATGGTGATCTCCGCACGGCCTGCGGCTACTGCGTTAAAAATACGGTTGGCTGCGTGAGTTACCGAGGCGGAGAGGACCGGCGTCTTCGCGGCAAGTTGAAACCATTGCTTCTCCTGATCGATCTGACCTCGAAAGTGCGCATGGTCTTCGCCGCAGGTGCGCATCAGGCCGGGACAGACGGTGGTGACGCGAATGCCTTTATGGCGGAGTTCGGCGTGCAGGCCTTCGGAGAAGCCGACCAGGGCAAATTTGCTTGTGACGTACGGTAAGAGGTGGGGCATCGCAAACTTCCCTCCTATGCTGGCGATGTTGACGATCGCTCCGGCGCGGCGGGCGAGCATATGGGGCAGGGCGGCGTAGGTGGTGTAGAGGGCGGCGAAGAAATTGGTGGCCATGGCGCGCTCGTAAGCATCGAGCGGCTGGTTTTCGACGGGTCCGACCTCGATGATGCCGGCGTTGTTGATGAGGATGTCGATACGACCGAAGGTGCTGATGGCGGCTTCGATCAGGTGAAAAGCCTGGGACCCATCGGTGAGGTCGGCGGAGACGAGCAGGATGTCGTCCTCATGCAGCACGGCCTTGCGATCGAGGAGGGTCTGCCGCGCCTGATGAAGTTCGTCGTCGTTACGGGCGGCGAGAACGAGCTTTGCGCCGGCGCGGCCAAAACGCTCCGCCAATGCGAAGCCGAGGCCGCGCGAGCCGCCGGTGATGACGACCACCTGGCCTCGCTGAATCTGTCGCGGGAAGAGGGCGTACGCAGCGGCGGAGGCGAGGATGCCGGCGATAATCTGGGCGGTGTAGAGATTTGTGGTCATCTTCTTCATGGCTACTCGGTGAGATGCCGCGAAGCGGAAAGTGTAACTTCTTTGCGCGAGATAGCATGGTTGGCGCTAGACTTCGATGAGGAAGAGGACCATGGCGACGAAGCGCAAGACACGGGGTGCGTACATGATCTCAGCGGTGGCCGAGATGTATGAGATCCATCCGCAGACACTGCGACTGTATGAGCGCGAGGGTCTGCTGCGGCCTTCACGGAGCGATGGCAATACACGGCTTTATACCGATGAAGATCTGGAACGGCTGGAGTTTATTCTCAACCTGGCGCGAGACCTCGGCGTGAACATCGCCGGCATCGCGATCGTGCTGCAGATGCGGGAGCGCATGGAAGAGATGAACCGTCAGATGCAGGGGTTCGTCGACTATGTCCGGACCGAGATGCTGACGCGGATGCAGCAGCAAGCGCCGGGAGCCGGCCTGGTGCCGCTGCGTCGGCCAGTGATCGTGCCGGTGAAGGGTACGAAGAAGAAGTAGGGGTCCAGAGGCGCTCGGAATCTTAGGTTGCGCTCAGGCTGACAGAGCTTTGGCTCAGGGTTGACAGCGAGTTTGCGGATGAGCCTGCGGCAAAGACAAGAGCAGATGCAGGTCCTTCGGCTGCGCTCAGGATGACGAGAGATTGGCGCAGACTGAGGGGGTCCCCAGGATGACAGTTTTGTGGGGGTGGTCCTAGACTGAGATGTGCGGGAGATCCAGATTGGAACGGGCCCACGCAAGGTTTCAGTAAGGATGTGCGATGCATCTGCTGTTGCGTATTCTCTGGTCTGTCGCGTTGCTGGGAACGGCTACCTCAAGTATCTACTGTTTAATGGTGATCGCGGCGGCGGCGCGGTTTGGGCTGCGGAAGCGCCGGGAAGACCGGGCTGCGGCGACCTTTTTGCCTCCACTCAGCGTGTTGAAGCCGCTGCACGGAACCGAGCCGGGGATGGAGCGCAATCTTGAGACCTTCTTTGAGCAGGATTATCCCGACTTCGAACTGCTGTTCTGTACGCGGCAGGAGACGGACGAAGGACTGAAGCTGGCGCGGCGGGTGGGGGCGCGTTATCCGCACGTGAATGCGCAGTACTTTACATGCGGCGAGCCAATGCCAAAGTTCCACAATGCGAAGGTCTATTCGCTTGAAAAGCTGGATTCGGTGGCTCGGCATGAGCTGTTGATTACAAGCGATGCGGACGTGCGGGTGACGCCGGACTACCTGCGAAGGATGGTGCAGAACCTGAAAGATCCGCATATCGGCCTGGCCTCGTGCGTGTACCTGGGAACGACGACGGGGCGCTTCGCAGCGCAGCTCGATGCGGTGGGCAAGAGCGTGGAGATGACCTCCGGCGTGCTGGTGGCAGACATGATTGAAGGGACGAAGTTTGCCCTTGGCGCGACCATGGCGGTGCGAAAGAAGTCGTTCCGCGATGTAGGCGGCTTTGGCGAGCTGGGGCAGTTCTATGCCGATGACTTCGTCCTGGGGAATCGGTTGGCGAAGCAGGGGACGGGAGTGCTGCTGGCAACCCATGTAATCCGGCTGATGGTGCAGGACGCGCCGTTCTGGCTTTCGTTCCGGAACCAGCTTCGGTGGATGCAGAGCACACGGCGGTCGCGGCCGTGGGGCCACTTCGGCAGCGGTCTGACCTTTGCCATGCCGTTCGGGCTGCTGGGACTTCTGTGGGGTGTGCTGAACGGGCATTCGCTGCTGGGGCTTGCGTGGCTGGGTTTTGCGGTGCTGAATCGCTGGATCCAGGCAGGGTCGATCCTGCGGGTGATGGGCGATCGCGGCTGGATACGCGGGATGATGATCTATCCGCTGCGTGACCTGCTGGGAAGTCTGCTCTGGCTGGGGAGCTATGGGGGTGACCGGTTCTACTATCGGGGCAAGATCTATCGGCTGAAGGATGGGGGGCAGGTTGAGGCGATGGAGTAGCAGAGGATAGCGGACAGGAAGCAGGCCTTAGAACCTGTCTAAAACTGGACTTACGCCCTGCGCGGGCGGCGGTCACTTCGTGACGTGTATACCGGTCTTGGCAAAGAGGAGCTTCTTAGGACCTCCCGATGGTCGGCACGAACCTTGTTTGCTACCAGCGGAAGCACCACGAAATGCGATCCCACGTCACGAAGTGACCGCGTCACGCGCAGTGAGCTCGTCCGGCAGGACTGCCTGCGAATCTCTGGACAGGTTCTAAGGGCTTAGGAACGAGATCAGCCTGTGTATTCGTGGAAGGCTGGCTGTGTGGGCTGCTACCCCCTATTTCCTACTCCCTGTTCGTGAGCACGGTCTTGCCGCCGGCGGTTGCGAGGGTGTGGACGGAACCGAAGGGGGCGAGATCGTTTGCGCGGCTGGCGGCGTTATAGGTAAAGAGGAAGATGCGGCGAGGGCTGGCCCAGAGGGTATGGAGCGAGGCTTCGGTCTCGAAGATCTTTGGGGCGTCGGGCCAGAAGCTGCCGTACCAGAGGGTGTTCATGCGTCCGTTGACGAGGTGCACTGGCTGGCGGGTGTAGAAGACGAGGGTTGAGCCGGAGGTAAACTCGCCATCGAGAATAATGAGATCGTCGGGCTGGCTGGTTAGATCCTGGCTGAATAGATCCTGGCTGGCTTGCTTCTGGCTGGTTGGATGAGAGACACGATCGATTGCCAGCGCGAGGTCTTTTGAGCCGAGGATGGGATAGAAGCGGCTGAGGCCCGCGTGCGCGCTGGTGAGGGTGACGACCATGGCAGCGGCGAGGGTGAGGTTTGCGGCATAGGTACGCCCGGCTCGGCGGAGGAGGTAGCTGCCTGGCCCGATGGCGATCATGCTGAGGGCGACCCCGGCGAGCGGAGCACGGAAGAGGCCCATGGCGGCACCGGTGAGATCGAAGATATGGCCAAGGGAGAGGTTGTAGAGGTCGGGATTGCCGGCGAGCAGGGTGGCGATGTCGGTGCCGGGCGCGGGATGGGGCGCGGTCAGGGCAAAGTAGCCGCAGAGCGTGGCGACCAGGATGGTGAGTGGGACGAGGAACCAGAGTGTCCAGCGAAGCGCGGAGCGGCTGGCGCGCTGCGCGGCGTTCCCGTCGGCGGCTACATCGGCGCGGCTGAGGAGGCCTCCTGCCATCAGAGCGAGCGCCGGGATGGCGGGTAGCGAGTAGTACTCCTGACGGCTGGAGAGGCTGAAGAAGGCAAGGACCAGGCCTGCCCAGAGGATCAGGCTAAGGGCGGCTTCGCGCTGGCGGACATTTACAGGGGAGCGGTGGCCCACGTTACGACGCAGATTGCGGAGGTGCTCGGCAAGTGCGCCGGGTAGGAAGGCGGCCCAGGGCATGATCCAGATCACGAGATAAGTCCAGAAGAGCCAGACGGGCGTGTTGCCATAGTCATGCGGGATGCGCTTGCCGAGAAAGCGGGCGAAGTGCTCGTTGTAGAGATAGAACCAGGCCCAGCCGCCGGTAGCAGGAAGGCCCAATCCTGCGGGAAGAGGGATCGCAGGATTTCGCAAAGCGGCGAGGATATGCCAGGGTGCGGCAATGGCAAGGAAGACGGCTGTGCTCGCGATCGGATGCAGCCTGGAGAGGAGTCGGAGCTGGCCGGTGATGGCGAGATAGAGCAGGACGAAGCCGAGGGGGAAGACGAGGCCGATCAGACCCTTGGTAAGGAGATTGAGGGCGAGGACGGCGGCGAAGAGAAGACAAGGGACAAGGGAAGAAGGGACAAGAGAAGAGGGGACAAGGGAAGAGGGAAGAGGGAAGAGAGTGCCGGGGTCGGTTATATGTACACCAGCTTCCGCAAGATGAGTTATCCGGATCGGTGGATCGGTGGGAGAGAGTTGGAGGCGATCGAGGACGATGAGGAAGAAATGCACGCTGAGCGTCATCCAGAGGCAGATGAGGATGTCCGGGATGAAAAAGCGCGTATAGAGATAGGGGCCGATGCTGGTGGCGACGGCGAGTGCGCTGTAGAGGCCGGCGCGTTCTCCCATCCCTGTCTCGCGTTCGCTGAAGAGACGTTTGCCGAGCGCATACACCGCCAGAAGAAGTGCGAGTGCGGCGAGAGCGAGGGGAAGGCGCGCGGCCCAGTCCGTCTCTCCAAAAACTGCCATCGAGGAAGACGCCATCCAGTACATCAGGGGCGGCTTGTCGAAGAAGCGGACGCCGTTGATGTACGGCGTAACGAAGTCGTGGCGATGGAGCATCTCGCGGGCGATCTCGATGTAGATGGAGTCGACATCATCGAGGAGCCCGGGAGAGAAGAGACCGCCGATCTGGAGGAGCAGCCAGGCGAGGACGATGATCGCGATCGAACGAGGGGCATCGTGGGCATGCTGGATGGGCGCTGGAGCTGTTTCGGAGAGGTTGAGGCTGTTCGACAGAGCCGGATCGATGGCCCTTGCGGATGACGATCTGGTTTGCGATGTGCTGATTTGCGATGTGCTGGTCTGCGGCGATCTGGTGTACATCGGGGGTCGGACTTGATTCTACTCAACGCAGCAGATGCAGGCTGGGAAAAACAGCCGGAGTTGAAACGGGATCATTGGACGGTTCGCGATCGAGTGGACGGTCAGTCACGAGAGCTTTTCCGGAGGTCTCTTCGAGAAGGACCTGGCGGTTGCCGAGGAGTCTGTCGACTTCGTCACGTTTTTCGAGGGGGATGAAGAGGATCTTGCGGTCGCCTTTGCCCCATCCGTTAAGCAGATCGGCGTTGGTGCGGAAGAGGTGGGCCGCGTCGGGAAAGGTCGAGCCGAAGAGCATGGAGGTGGAGCGGCCTTCTACCAGGAGCACGTCCTCACCAAGGTAAAAGGGGATGGAGGAGCCGTAAGCCTGGTCGCCATAGAGCAGGACCTCATGGGCGCGTGAGATGACATGGTCGTCCTCGAGCTCCTGGATTTTTTCGGCGAAGTCCTGCGAGGAGAGCATGGGGCCGAAGCGGACGAGGGCGATGTGTGCGGCGATCAGGAAGAGCGCGCTGGTGAGCGCGATGGCGGTCGTAGCGGCGACATGGCGGCGCTGCTGCCGGAAGAGCCAGGCGATTGCTGGTCCAAGGGCGAAGGCGGTGGCGGCGAGGGCTGCGGGAAGGCGGAGCGCGGCGAAGCTGGGCCCGGTCAGGTCGAAGAGGTGTGACATCGAGAGCGTGTAGTCGCCGACGCCGCGATGGGCGAGCAGGTCGCCAATGTCCGGGACAAAGGCCTGGTGGCGCGAGGTCCAGAGGCCGGAGGCGAGCGCCAGGGCGATCCCGATCCCAAAGATGGCCAGGGCAGCGTGGGCTACGGTGATCCAGCGGCGGGAGGCCTTGTTCATTTGGAAGTCCTGCTCCGCTTTGACGAGGGAATGGGCGATCAGCATCAGCAGCGGAAGGTATGCCGGGAAGGTGTAGTACTCCTGATTCGTCGAGAAGGAGAAGAAGACGAGGATGAGGCCGGAGTAGATCGTCAGCAAGAGGATGGTGCGCTGGGCGTAGCTCTCGATCAGCAGGAGCGGTGTGCCGGGGGGAGCGAGCCGCTGGCGGCGACGGAGTTCGATCACAAGGATGGCGACGCCGGCGAACGTGACGGTGAGGAGGTAGGGGAAGTGAAAGAGGTTGCGGAGCAGGATGCCGAGGATGGCGACGGCGTAGGCGGTCCACATGGGCCAGTTGTCGGCGATCGGTATGCTGGCGCGGCGATGGCTGCGAAAGGCGGTGACGGCCTGGCTCGTCAGCACGGGGAGGAAGACCGCCCAGGGGAAGAGCCAGACCAGGTGGAGGCTCCAGAAGAGGTATCCCGGAAGCTTATTGTAGTCCATCGGGATGCGCTTGCCGAGGAAGCGCAGAACGTGCTCGTTGACGAAATAGAACCAGAAAAAGCCGTGGCCGTCGCCGCCGCCGGTATTGCGAAGACCGGCAAGCATGTGCCAGGGGGCGGCGATCGCGAGAAAGAACAGCAGGCCGGTGAAAGGCTTCAGGGCGCGCCAGTGACGATAGTCGCCGCTGAGGGCGAGGTAGAGAAGAGCCGCGCCGAAGAAGAAGACGAGCGCAACCAGCCCCTTCGCGAGGACAGTGAGGGCGAGCGCAGCCCACATTGCGTAGGGGTAGAAGAGAAGATGAAATGCGGCGCTCTTTTCGCTGTGCTTCGCTCTGGTCGAGATAACGCCGTTCTTGCTGGAAGACAGATGAATGGTTTCCAGGAGGCAGAAGATTACTGTGCAGAGCAGGAGCGAGAGCAGGACCTCGGGGATGAAGATGCGGGTAAAGAGGAAGACTCCGGCGGCGGTGAGGGTGGCGATCCCGGTATAGAAGGCAGCCCGCGAACCGAAGGCCTTACCCCCCCAGACGTAGCCTAGAAGCGCGAGGAAAAGGACGGCGATCGCCTGTGGAAGGTGCGCGGCAAAGGTGTTGAAGCCAAAGATCCTGAAGCTGACGGCGACCAGCCAGTAGGGGAGGGGCGCCTTTTCGAGGTAGCGAATGCCATTGACATGGAGCGTGACCCAATCGCCGCTCAGAGCCATGTGTCGGGCGGCGTTGGCGTGCGTGCCGTCCGCGTCGTCGAGCAGCGGCGGAGCGAAGAGGGAGGCGAAGAATAGAATCAGCCACAGGCCGCAGAGGACTGCAAGCGCGGCCGGCCTGCGTAGTGGGTCGGCAGGAAAGAGTGCCAGACGAAGACGGGGCGGCGCTTCCCGGGAGAGTTCTGGCTGTTGTACGAGCATGGATGGACAAAGATCCTTGAGTGTCCGACATGGTTTCGATGCCTTCACGCGAGGTATCGATTGAGAATGTATCGTTTGGTGTCAAACACCAGGTGCAGGAATAAGTCGTGTCTTGAAGGAGGACTCCCGAAGAATGCCTACATTTGCCGCGATTGACATTGGATCGAACTCCTGTCGGTTGAAGATTGCATCGCTCCAGGCGCACCGGTTGAAGACGCTCCATGAGGATCGCGAGGTGACGCGGCTGGGGGAGAGCGTCTTCCAGACGGGCGTGATCTCGCCTGAGGCCATGGCCTCGACGATTGGTGCGCTGAAGCGGTTTCACAAGGCCGTCCAGCTGCACGTGGCCGATAAGGTGCGTGTGGTCGCGACCTCTGCCATGCGGGATGCGCGGAATGCGGCGGCCTTCACGGAGTGGGTGCGATCGGCGACCGGATGGACCGTGGAGGTGATCTCGGGGCTTGAAGAGGGGCGGCTGATCCACCTCGGTGTGGTCACGCATGAGGCCGGCGCGCGGGGCAGGTGCATGCTGATCGACCTGGGTGGCGGAAGCTGCGAGGTAACGATCTCGGATGAGGGCCGGATCAAACAGATGGTGAGCCTGCCGCTCGGAGCGGTGCGGCTCCAGCAGGAGTTTCTGCAAAGCGATCCCCCGGCAAAGCCGGATGTCGCCCGGCTGAAGCAGTACATCGAGCGGGAGCTGCGGCGCGGCGAGCGGCGGCTCGGGATGCAGCACCGCATAGGGCTGGTCATCGCGACCTCCGGGACTGCGGCAGCGTTAGCGGAGGCCAGTTCGGCGTTGCCGCCGAAGGGCTTGAAAGGAGGTGTGGTCAGGAGGGTCATTGCGAAGCGGCCGACGCGCAAGACGGGCGGATTGACGGCGTCCACGGAGGATGTTCGACGGCTGGCGGACAAGCTGATGAAGATGGATAACGCGCAGCGGGCTGCGGTGCCGGGGATCGGACCGCGCCGGTCGGAGATTATCGTCGGTGGAGCGCAGGTCTATGCAAGCCTGCTCGAGCGCATGGGATTACAGGGCTTCCGCTACTCGCCGCTCGGCTTGCGGGACGGGATGCTGGCGCAGATGCTGGGCGAGGTGGACGTGCGGGCATCTATCCACAAGAAGATAGAGGACGAGCGGTGGGCCGGTGTGCTCGAGGTCTGCCGGCGATATGGGATCGATCTGAAGAAGGCCGAGCCGGTGCGCCAGCATGTGGTGGAGCTCTTCAACGCGCTCAGGAAGGTGCACGAGCTGCCGGAGGAGTATCGGCTGTGGCTCGAATCGGCGGCGATGATGCAGGATGCCGGCAAGTTCATGAACCATCAAGGCAATCACCGGCACACGCAGTACATTATTGCGAACTCGGAGATCTTCGGGTTTTCGCCCGAGCAGCGTCTGCTGGTGAGCGCGATTGCGCGGTTCCAGGGCAAGAGCCAGCCGGAGCCCCTGGACCGGGTCATGCGTATGCTCCCTGCCGAGGAGCATACGTATGTGGTCCGGGCGGTCGTGCTGATGCGGCTGGCGCAGGCCTTGAATCAGGATCGGGCGAGCGCCGTGGTGGGGCTGCGGACACTGGTCTACCCGAAGCGGGTGGTTCTGCAACTGGTGCCGGGCCGGGGTGGCGCGGAGCTCGAGGCCTGGTCGTTGAAGAAGGAAGCCGCCTACTTCTTTGCGGTCTTCCGGCGGGAGCTCTTCGTAGAGGTCGCGTAGAGGGCACGGACCATGCGCGGGTCGATCATCCACTGCAGACTGGCTGGACCGTGGATGAAATTGAGCCGCGCAATCGAGCCTTTGCGAAGGCGAACCTGCGCTTCAGTCGTGGCAGCTGTGGGAACGAGCAGCGCCCCCAGGAAGCTTTGCAAATTGGGGTTATGCCCAACGACAAGGACGTTTTCCCGGTCTCGGCACTCGGCGAGCAGGCGCTGAAAGTCGGGTAGCTTCGCCTCCGGTGCGAGGCCGTCCGAGAGCAGAACAGGCGCTTCGTAGCCGGTTTCGGTGCCGATCAGGGTGGCGGTCTGGAGCGCGCGCTTGAGCGGGCTTGAGACAACCAGGTCGAAGTTGAGCTTGAGGGAGTTCAAGACGTAAGCGAGTTGAAGGCAATGGCGTTTGCCGTCTTTATCGAGAGAGCGCTTTACGTCCAAGCGGGAGTTCGGGCGTTTCGTGCCGGCGCTTGCATGGCGAAGGATAAATAAATTCATAGAACTGTAACAAGTATAAAGCACCCGGATTGTTGATGATGTTGCGCACATCGTGGTACTTCTTCACGACTCAAAGTTGGCTTCGCCTGGAGGAAGAGGAGGCAGCTCAGGTTTGACAACAGGGGCGGGTGGCGCGATAGCGGGTTCAACGTGTGCCGTCCTCCGACGATAGATGCCGGGATCTGCATTGGGGAGAGAGGGTGTGCTGGGCTCTGGGTTAGGGATAGGGTCGGCACTGTAAGATGATGCAGGCGTGAGGGGGCTGGAAGGCGTGGCGGCAAAGGGGGGCGATGCGCGCGAGGTCTCGAGCGGGACAGCACGGGGGACGAAGGTCGTACGCAGGATTGGCTCTTCGATCATGGGTAGTTCGAGGCTGAGCGCGGTTTCGGCTCCTCGCTGCCAGAAACGGGTGAGAAGCATCACGAACAATCCAGTCTGGACAAGGAAGAACATGGGCCAGATGCGGGGCTGGCCAAGCGAATGCACGGCGACGCGTGCGGTGATGGCGACTGCAGCGAAGCCGAGGATGGCGAGGAGAAGAAAGGCCGGATAGAGGCGACCGAAGTTGTAGCGGAGGGCGCGAAATGCCGGGAGGAGGGTCTTGCGGACGCGGCGGTCGGGCTTGCCATTCGGGCGCAGCTGCAGGCCGAGCTGCACGGTGTAGACCTCGACTAGATCGAAGTAGAGGCGGAGGATGGCGGCGACCAGCGCGATGAGAAGGATACCGGCAGATTGAGCGAAGAAGGCGTGCCGGCCGACGGTGTTCCGGTCGACGTGAGTGGCCCACCTGGACTGGAGAGCGGCCAGCGAACCCAGGATGATGCCGAAGACGATGAGCGACAACAGGGTAATCCGGACGAACCGCCAGAAGTGCAGCAGGCCTACTTGAAGCAGGGTGGAGAGGCGTGCCGGCGCACCTGTCTGGTAGCAGAGGAGGGTTCCCGGGACGAGGAGGAAGTAGGTGGCGAGATAGAGGACGATGCTGCTGGTAAAGGCCGGGCTGACGCCTGGACCTTCGTTCAGCTTAAGCCCGAGAGAGGCGAGGGTGCCGAGGTCGAATCCGTGATGGAGCGGCTGCGCGGCAAGGGATGTGTTGGTGACATGGCCAATGACTCCGGCGATGCGGGCGGTGGTGAGGGCGGAGAAGCCGAGGTTGAACAGGAAGGCCCAGAGCAGCGCGGGAGAGCGGCGGAGGGTGAGACCAAGGCCGTGGACTAGGAGATTACGGTTCTGGGTCATGCGTTTGAACCTCGGTAAGTACCGCCTGTGAGAGGGAGAGATGCAATGGCAAACGGAGGTCCTTTGACTTCGCTCAGGATGATAGATATTGAGGGTGGGCAGGGAGGGGTAAGTACAAATGCAGGTTCTTCGGCTCCGCTCAGGATGACGAAGTTGCGTGTGGGTCGAAGCTGTGATGCGGTCATACTTACACCAGCCAGCCGGCAAGTTGGGCGGCGAGTTGCTGGGCCGCGAGCCAGAGGTTTGCGAGCTTGTAGCGCGGGACTGGATCGGCTTTCTTCGTGATGCTGTTGTTGAAGAGGTCGCGGTCGAGCAGGACGGTGTGGTCGGGATCGATCTCGGCCGACACGATCTTCGCCTTACGGGTGTAGGTGAGCTTCTTCCAGCGGGCCTGATCGCTCGTGCCGCCATCCCAGAAGTCGCGGAGGCGGGTACCGTCCGAGAAGACGATCTCGACCGTTACGGGGAGGAGGAAGTCGCCTTTGCGACGGAGGTACACCGTGGTGCGATAGTCGGTGTTCTTGTCATCCTTCGGCACGGGAAGCCACCATTGCACGGGGTCCGAGGCGATCGAGTCGACGCTGTAATCGAGAACCTGGGTGCCGTAGACCGCCTGGTTGAAGAAGGGGCGCAGGCTGGAGCCGGCGAGCGAGATCGGCGCGGGAGCGGTGTTCAAGGCCTGCAGGGCGGCGGGGGAGGCGCCGTGCGAGGCACCGTGCGAGGCGTCGTGCGATCCCGCCCTTTGTGATGAGGCCCCAAAGGATGGGGCACCCAGAGTTTGGGAGAGACCCGGGAGCTGGGTGGCACCCGGAGATTGCAGTCCGGGAACGTAGGCTGTCGCGGTGGCCCTTCCGTGAGCGACCGCAACCTCTTCGATCGTGCGCAGGAAGTCTTCGGTCGTGGGATGGGTGAAGCGGTACTTCATGAAGTAGATGCGCATGGCATCATCCATGGTGTTGGTGCCGATGATGCCTTCGAGGGTGGCGAGCAGGGTCGCGGTCTTGCCATAGGTGACGCTGCCGTACGAGTTGGCGTTGCGGAACTGCCAAGCGTGGCGGGTGACCGGGTCGAGATCGGGGATGGAGATGTATTCCATACGCTGGAGCGAGGCGTCGCCGGCATTGGCGTAGCTGCGGCTGAAGATGGAATTGTGCGGACCGAAGATGGCTCCCATGACCTTGACTTCGGTGTAGGAGTTGATGCCTTCGTCGAGCCACGCGTCCTCGAACTCGTTGGTGGCGACCATTCCATACCAATATTGGTGGCCGAACTCGTGCTCAGCGGTCAGTTCGGTGATGTGGGTGGGCTCGTACCAGCTGGTGTCGCCGGTGAAGAGGGTCGGGTATTCCATGCCGCCGATCTCGGAGCCGGGTTCAGGATCGATGACGGTGAGGATCTTGTAGGGGTAGGGACCGTAGCGCGTGTCGAACTGGCTGAGTGCCTGCTGCATGATGGTGAGGTAGCGGCGACCTGCGTCTGGGTGTGCGGCAAGGGCGAGGACGTGGATCTGCACGGGGCCGAGGGACGACAGAAAGATGCCATCGGTGACCTGAAAGTGCGGGCTGGCGGCGAAGGCGAAGTCGTGGATATCCTCGCCGTAGAAGCTCAAGGTCTTCGTACCGTCGTTATTGATGACCTCACCGGTAGGAACGCCGGTGGCGCCGACGACGTACCGGCGGGGAAGCGTCAGGTGGACGTTGAAGGTTCCGAAGTCGGCGAAGAACTCGGTAGTGGCGTGGTACTGGTGACAGTTCCAGGCACCATGCCAGAAGACGCCGACCTTGGGGAACCACTGGCCGCCCATCAGAAAGTCCCGCTTATACCCATTGCGCGCGATTGAGAGCGGAAACTTATCGTGGAAGGCGATATGGAAGGTTATGGATTCGTTCGGGGCGAGGGGGTGGGGAAGAGTCACCTGGGCGACCGTCCGGTCGTTGGGATTGCCGTCGTCGGGAGCGAGAAAGTGCAGGGTGGGGGTCAGGTCACCGTAGCCATCGGCATCGATGTGGGAGAGAGTGATGCTGCCGAGCTTCTCGGGCGGGTACTTGTTCTCCTTTTCGGAGTCGCGGATGCCGCCGGTGAAGTGGATCTCGGAGGTGAAGGAGGACTGCGGCTGGAAGCCGTTGAGATAGAGATGAAAGGGGAAGGTGCCGAGGGGCTGGCCGGTGAGGTTTTTATAGGTCAGGGTCTCGTAGGCGTCGAGCGACTTGTTGTCCGTATCGATCTTCACGTCGAGGTTGTAGGCGACGACGTGCGTCGAGAGTGGTGCCGGAGAATTCGTGGCGATACTGGCCTGCTGGGCTCGAAGCGCATGCGGAGTTACGAGCAAGGCGGCAGTCAGAAGGAGGATGCGCGGCATGGACGAATTGTACGCAGGAGTTTCATGGATCGTTCATGTTTCTGAGGTGGAACTCGCACTTGGGAGAGGTTTAACACTGATCAGTATGGATGATACCGATTTAGATACCGTACCGTCTGGGTCTTGATCGATGTCATTCGCTGTGATCGGTGCTAAGCGTTTTGCTCGTGTTGGGCGCGTCCAGAGTTCGGTGGTGAGAAGGCCGAAGAGGTTGTAGTGCTGATGGGTGCGGCGGAGACCGGCCCGTTGCAGCGGTGTCTCGTAGTTGGGAAGCCGCGTGGTGCGAAGACCGGTGAGCAGACGAAAGGCGAGATAGAGGCTGCGAATCATCAGCGCCGCAGGGAGGCGCATCAGGCCAGTGGGAATGCGGAAGTCGGAGACGAGCCAAAGGGCTTCAGGTTGGATGTCCTTCGCCAGCCGGTGAATGAGTATGTCGAGCTCCGGTTGCCTGAGGCAGTCGAAGAAGAAGTGAGCGACGATGAGATCGGTGTCTGCTGCGGGCGCATGTTCGAGGGCGTTGTGCCTGTGGGTACGAAGGCGCATGCCAGTATCCTGCACTGCGGCTTCGCAGCGTTGGTGGAGGAGGCGGAGCATGGTCGCGCTGGTGTCGACGGCGTCTGCGCGTATGTGGAAATTGCGCCTGAACAGAGTAGCAAGGAAGCGGCCGTCGCCGTCTCCAAGAACGAGGGCGTGTCGGCGATCGAAGAGGCGGGGAAGGAAGTGGGTGCGGGCGTTCTGGAGAGCGGTGCCGAGGGTGAGGTATTCAAGCCAGCGATAGGGGCCAGCGATGCGGTCGAAGTCTGGTTCTGCACTCACCGGAAGCCGAGAAACAGGAGCGGGGTGAGAAGGGCGAGGTCGGCGGCAGCACGAAGCGTGGTGACGGGGATCGCACGGCGGTAGTGGTGGATTGCCAGCAGGATCGTGATCGAGAGTGCGATTGCCGCCGCGATCGGCCAGGGTGTGCGCCGGTCGAGCGACGCCAGAGCGATGGCGCCCATGCAAAGGAGCATCGACAGACCATGCAGGTGATGAATGGCAGCGCGAGTGGCGGGGTGGGCACGCTGTTTGGCCGTTTCCCTCGACGTCGCAGCAGGATGTTCCCAGGCATAGATGAAGAGGCAGTTCAGGCTGCAGAGCGCGGCGAAGAGGATCGCCGGTGCAAGCAGCGAGGAGCGCAGCAGAGGCGTGCGGGAGATGGTAGGGATGAAGATGGCGGCAGCAAAGAACGGCCCGACGGCCAGTTCCTTGGGAAGCCGGTGAGCGCTGCGGGTGGCGTGGATAAGGACGAAGTAGCCGGTGAGGAAGCTGCCTTCGATCAGATAGAGCCGGATGGACGCCAGCGGGAGGCTTGGCAGCAGCGCGGCGAGGGCGATCGAAGCTACTGAAATTCCAACGAGAAAAGCGCGGCGGTGACGATGGTGGAAGCAGTGGCGGGCTTCGAGGGCTTGCTCGTGGATCTCTTCCAAAGTTTGATCGGCAATAATCCGGCTGTCAAGGAGGCGGTCGGCGGCATAGAGCAGCCAGACCGCGGTACCCATCGCGAGAACGGAGGTTGCAGGCAGCCGGACATGACTGACGGACGCGAGAAACCACGTCCAGAGGACGGCAACCGTGGGGGCGTCAAGCGAGAGCAGATGCCACAGAATGAGGGGACTTGCTTTCTGGGTGGGGAGAGAGAAAGGGCGCAGGAGCGTGGGTCCGGGGCGCGCCCGCGAGTTCGTCTGGGTTGAGCGGGGGTTGTTGGAGAGAGCCACGGGTTCAGTTTATGCGGTTTGAAACGTCTGTCGAACCTGAACTCGCATGTAACTGCAAATGCAGGTCCTTCGCCCATTCGACTCCGCTCAGGGTCAGGATGACGGAGTTTCGGGTGAGAGAGGATTGTCTGCAAGAGTCGGGGGTGTCGTGCGCTCAGACGGTGGTTTCGACGGCATTATTGTGGGCGCCGGCGATCCAGAACTCGGGATCGATGTCCGGGAAGATGCTGTCGCGGGCGTGGATCTCGGCCAGCCGAATCTCCTGCTCGGGAGAGACGCTGCCGGTCGACTCGAAGGTTTGCCAGATGCCTTTGACTTCGTTGAACTGATCGTTGTGCGTGAGAAAGCGGATCTCGGCATAGTCCCGCGCGGCGCCGGTGGTGATAAGGAACTGCCAGTCGGACGATTCGAGGAGCAGCAGCTCGCGGCAGAGCTGCTGGACGATGTGTCGGGCGAAGGGAGCCGAGCGCCAGTGGCCGGCGGTACAGACCTCGCGGGTATAGATTTCGGCGGGGTAGATATGGGTGTAGGTCCAGCTGGTCTCGGGATTGAGCCAGACCTGATTGCCGCCTCCGGCTCCCCAGGAGCCTTCGTTCATGGCGATGAAGCCGGCGCGAGGGTACTGGTCAAGGTAGTCGACGGAACTGGTGAGCGTGATACCGGTGGGATGATTGTGAAAGGCGCGGGCTACGGCCTCAAGCCACTGCGGGCCTTCGAACCACCAGTGGCCGAAGAGCTCCGCATCGAAGGGAGCACAGAGAATCGGGGGAATGGGATCGTCGAGGCCGGATGCGAGCGTCTCGTGAACGAGGTCTACGAAATGGCTGGCATGGGAGCGAATGCGCTCCGCCGCCGCTGGGGCATCGTACGGCTGTTTGTCGCCCATATCGATCTTGGATCCGGTAACGCGCCAGTAGCGATGGCCGCCGGGCCAGCGCTTCTTGTGGAAGTCGAGATAGCTGGCGTCGCCGGGGTAGCCATTTTCGCCTGACCAGACCTGCAGGCCGGTGCGCGGATCGCGGGGAAAGACCGTGGTGGCGTACCGCTTGTTCTGCTCTCCGCCGTAGCCGCCTTCGACGTAGTAGGGCTGATAGAGACTGCGATGCGGGCCCATGACGATCTCGAGCGTCTGCTCGTCGCGAAGAATCTTTCCGCTCAGGTGCTCATAGGGGGAGGCCTGGCGCTGAGACTCTTCGACGAGATGCGTGTCGACGTAGAAGAACTCAAGGCCCGACTCGGACAGGGCCTGCTCGATCCCGATACGGTCGAAGCCGGGGCGGGGCTCGGCTTTGCTCTCAGGAGGCGCTGCGTCGAGGACGGGGTAGGTCCAGAAGCCCGCGGGCCGATAGCCGCTTTCGGGGCTCCACATGCCGCGGGGATGTCTGCCGATGTGGCGGCGATGGGTCTGGACGGCGGTACGGATCTGCGCGCGGACGCTCTCGTCGGTGCCGAGCAGCGGCAGGTAGCCGTGGGTCGCAGCGCAGGTGATGATGTTGATCAGACCGGCGTCGTTGAAGTGGCGGAAGCCCTTGATGATGTCGTGGTCGAGGGCGTTGAAGTCCTCCATCGCCTGCGTGAAGAACCGATACCAGAAACGGGCGGTCTCGGCGTAGTGGGTCTCGCCGGACTGCGTGAAGAACGCCTCGTCTTCGCGGGCGGCGACGATCTTGCGGCCAAGGTATTTAGGGAATTCAGCGAGGAAGACGGGATGTGCGAGCTGCTCGAGCAGGATGGGGGAGAGATTAAGATTGCAATGCAGGCCGATACCGTCGCGTTCAAGATTTCCAAGCGTACGCAGGAGCGGAAGATAGGTCTCCGCGGCCGCCTCGTGGAGCCACTCCATGCCGTGCGGCCAAGTGCCGTGGTTGACGACGTACGGCAGATGCGCGTGCAGGGTGAAGGTGAGAAACCCGGCAGGCCGGCTGGATGACTGCGTCAAGTCGAATACCTCGAGAGAGGGGTGCAAGAGACGACGGCGAAGATATTGGTGAGCGCCACGGAATGCCCCTGCTAGCTCCACTCTACAACTTGACTCTATAAGAAGCGCCGCGTCGATATCAGAAATGCCGCATCGATATCAGAAGTGCCGCGTCGATGACGACGTACATGCATTGCGATCAGGCATAAGCGGATTCCTATCGCAGGCGAAAAGACGGGAGTTAGTTGTTGTCGCGCGGCTGCAGGTTGGTATCGCTGCCACGACCGCTCTGGGCGGTGGAGGCGCGGACGTCGACGGGGTTCGAGAGGTTGAAACGGAGCAGCGTTTCGGACGGGATCTGGACTTGCTGGCCGCGGGTGATCGTGTTTGCTCCGGCACCGAGACCTCCGCCAGTCGCGGCGCCGATGGCTGCGCCTGAGCCGCCACCGAAGATGCCTCCGAGGATCGCTCCGATCGCGGCGCCACCACCGACTTTCTCAGCAGTGTTCTTGCCCCGGCCGGTACCCTGCTTGCTGAGAGGATCAGTGGTCACCGTGGTGCGTTGTCCGTTGCGATTGATGCTGGCAAGCGAGATGGTGAGCAGGGAGCTGCCCTTGAAGTGGGCGGCCTCGTGGACTTCGTCGACATGACCATTCACGGCCGTTCCGGCAGGAAGAGCCACCAGGCCATCGACGACCACGTCAGTCGCGATCGTTCCTGAGAAGGAGTCGCCAGTCTGGGTGGTGGCGCTGTCGAGCGTCTGCGTGATGCGGACGGGAAGTGTAGTGCCGGAGGGAATAGTGACATTGCGGAACGCAGGTGAAGCCGGACGCGGTACAGGAGGAGTCTGCGAGGCCTGCTGGTCCGATGGAGGAGAGACCGGGAGAGGACGGCGCTCGATCGGAGCGGATGCATCGACCGGAGGCGGAGCTGGACGTTCCACCCGGCGCTTCACAGTGGCGGACGGTTTGGTCGTCCGCGCTGGAGCAGGTGGTAACACCGGAGCGACAACAGAGGGGGTGGGTGTCTGCGGAGCGGCCTGGGCTGACTGAGCGGTTTGGACCGTGAGTTGATTGACGACGGCTCTGATGCCGGGTACCTGGGCCGCATCGCTGGCAGCGAGTGCCTTGGCGGCCTGGCTGCTGACAGCGCCCTGGAGCGTAGCGGTTCCGCCTTGTACGAAGGTTGTGATGGGTTCAGCGCTGATTGCAGCATCGTTGTTGAATTTGCTCTGCAGGGCGGAGTTGAGGCTGTTGTCATCCGGCGGCGGCGGGGCGGATTTGCATCCGGCGAAGCTGAGCGCCAGGACGAGGGTCGCAGTCATAGCGACTCGCGATGTGGAGAACGGTGTTGTGGAATCCATACAGTCTCTTTCTCTCAACCTGAGTGTCAGACTCGGGAGCAGCGGTTCTGTGCCTACTATCTCTTATAGCAGGGTGCCAACCGAACCGTCCCGAAAGCTGCCGCTGAGCATCCTTACCTCGTGTTCTATGTTGGACGTGTAGAACAGGAAGATGGACCGGTGCTGGTGATCGATGTTGACGGCGGTTGGAGGCCGACTGCTTGAGGTGGGATGGGTGGTAGGGTTTGGACGACGCGCAACCTTCTTCGTGACCAGGGCATCCACCAATGGGAGATATTCGGTAGAGTTTCGTCTTTACTGGTCTGCGAAATTTTTGGTAGATAGAACTGCAATGAGACCAATTTTCAATAATTATGCGATAGACAGGAGAGAAATATGACAGATTATGACAACAGCACCAGCGGATTTGGATGGTTTCTAGCGGGTCTGGGCGTAGGTGCTCTGGTCGGCGTTCTGTATGCGCCCAAGGCGGGTGCGGAGACACGAGACGATCTGGCTGCAGGGGCGCTTGAGGCCCGGGATAAAGCAGTCGCACTCGCTTCACAAGGTAAGGAGCGTGCGGCGGAGCTTGCTCAGCAGGCCCAGGCGCAGGCCTCGGTCCTGGCGCAGCAAGGCAAGCAGCAGGTCGGCGAATATGTCGATCGCGGCAAGGACTATTACGACAAGGGTCGCAGCCAGTTCAACGAGTATGTTGAAAAGGGCAAGGGGTTGGTGCAGGACCAGCAGGATAAAGTAGCCGCCGCGGTGGATGCGGGCAAGCAGGCCTACACGACAACATCTTCTACGGACTAGACCAGGTTCTGTTAGCAACTAGGTCATGTTTGTAGAACATCGTTCATGAAGCAGGATAGTCCTGAAGGACTGTCCTGCTCGATATTTGTGACGCGGGATAGGCAGGAGTCCAGGTATGTTAGGAACAAGTGTGTATTCGCTGGGTCTGTGGTTTCAGGATGCTGGATCGAGTTGGTCTACCAACACAACGTTGCTGACCGTATTTGTCGGGCTTGTAGCGCTTGCTATGGTAACGCAGGCAATCGTCGTCGCGGTGCTGGCGATGGGGTTGATGAAAGCACAGAAGCGGATGATGAGTGTGGTCGAGGAGCTCAGGCATAAGGCAATGCCGGTGATCGACAGTGCTCAGGAGTTGATGCGGGATGCGCTTCCAAAGGTGAAGGTTATCTCCACAAACGTTGTAGAGACCAGTCACATCGTACGCAAGAAAGTGCAGGAGTTCGAGACAACACTTGCGGATGTGAATAGGACCGTTGTGGATGCGAATCAGAAGACACGAGGACAGATCTCCCGGGTGGACGGCATGGTGTCGTCAGCCTTACAGGCGACCTCTGACCTGGGAAGCAGCATTCACCACAGCATTCAAGTGCCGGTGAAGCAGGTTGCTGGGGTAGTTGCAGGTTTGAAGTCAGGACTGGATGTCCTCCTGAGCCAGGCCAAGGGATATTCGGGGTACCGCAGCCGTAATCCGTGAAGACCTGATAGTTTCGCTTGGGGCGCAGCGCAGTATTGGCTGCGCTCTTTTACTTTGCTATACACTTTGCTTGCCTGCTACAAGATCCAGCCGCCGCCGACAACCTCATCTTCCTGGTAGAAGACCGCCGACTGACCCGGGGTGATCGCGCGCTGCGGTTTGTCGAAGATAGCCTGGACGGTCTCTGATCCAGTGCTGCGCAAGGTGGCCATTGCCGGAGTGTGACGGTGGCGGATTTTGATGCTCACACGTACGGGGTCGCCTTCGAGGGCAGGAATCGAGATCCAGTTCAAACGCGTCACGTTGAGTTCGGCACTCATGAGGTCGGTATCGCTGCCGACCGTGACCTGATGCGAATCGGGATGAATCTTGAGGACATAGAGCGGATCGGGGCTGGTGAGGCCGAGACCTTTGCGCTGGCCAACGGTGAAGCCATGGATGCCTGTGTGACGGCCTAGAATCTCACCGGATGAAGCGACGAGATCACCGGAGGAGTCGGGGAGCGTTTCATTCTGCTCATCGAGGTAAGCCTCGAGGAAGGCGGTGTAGTCGCCGCCGGGAATGAAGCAGATCTCCTGCGAGTCGGGCTTGGCGGCGACGTTGAGGCCAGCTTCGGAGGCGAGGACGCGAACGGCTGGCTTCTGCATCTCGCCGAGCGGAAAGAGGATTCGCGAGAGCTGCTCCTGCGTCAGGCCAAACAGAAAATATGTCTGGTCTTTCGTGTGGTCGGCGGGGCGGGAGAGGATCCAGCGGCCGCGTCTTTCATCGAAGTGATTGCGGGCATAGTGGCCGGTCGCGATCCTGTCGGCGCCGATCTGGCGGGCGGTGGTGAGCAGAGCGTCGAACTTGAGGTGATTGTTGCAGAGCGTGCAGGGAATGGGCGTGCGGCCGGCGAGGTACTCGCTGACGAACGGCTTGACGACCTCGGCTTCGAAGCGGGCCTGCTGGTTCATCAGATAGTAAGGGATGTTCAACTGCTCGGCTACGCGGCGGGCGTCGTAGACATCGTCGATCGAGCAGCAGCGGCCCTGAACGGCCTCCGGTATGCCCTCGTGGCCGGCGAGGCGGCGCTGATTCCAAAGCTGGAGCGTGAGGCCGACAAGGTTATGCCCCTCGGCTCGGAGCAGAGCGGCGACGGCGGAGGAGTCGACTCCTCCGGACATGGCAACGGCGATTGTCTCGGCTGCGGCTGTTGGCATTGATTCTGGTTGTTGCGGGTCAGGAATAAATTTCTACTTAGATGGCTAAGTTCTCTGCAATGAATAACTTATCGTGGCATAGACTGTAAAAATATTGTATCTAAATGACTTATAGCTAAAATATTCATTCCATTAGAGTTATTCTTCGCGAGGAAAGAGGAGGTAAGCCGGTTACACTCTGTACGCTTCTTCTAGTGTACCAGTGTGGCGGTATCTAGTATGCCACGTGAATCGTCAGCGTTGATGCGGGTTTTGGTGGGATTGGGGCTTGACAGGATTGTAGTTCGGCGAGTGCGTACGCTATCGGACGCGGGGGGTGGAAGGGAGTGCGGTCGTGCTTCGCACGACACCCCACCCTTTCGCGGCACGGCTGCAAAAGAATGGGGCACCCGGCGTGGCTGAATGGAATGCTGGGAGGAATGGAATAGTGTCGAGCGAAAGCTGAACCCGGGCGTCTGTCTGGATAGAAGGGACGTATGACTTCGATCGAGGGATGCAGTTTGGCGTTGTCTTCCATGGAGCGGGCACGGTCGGAGATCGATCTCGCGGCCCTGGTCGAGACCTACTCGGCGCTCCTGTTCCGTGTCGCTCATTCGGTGCTGCGGAGTCGAGTGGAGGCCGAAGACGTCGTGCAGGATGTCTTTGTCCGGGTGCTCGAGCATCGCCACTCTCTCGTGGACGTGCGCGACATGCGTGTCTGGCTGGTCCGGATCGCCTGGAATCTCGCCATCGATCGCAGGCGGCGCATCCGGCCGGAGCAGATGGACGATCTGTTTGCGGCGAGCCTGGCTGGGCGCAGTGTGCCAGCAGACGAGGCGCTGGATGAAGCCCGCCGCATGCAGGCGGTGTTGCGCGAGATGGAGCGATTGCCGAAGGGTGAGCGTCATGTGCTGTTGCTCTCCGCTATCGAGGAACTGGGGACGACCGAGGAACTGGGGACGACCGAGATGGCGCTGGTTTTGGGACGAAGCGAGTCGGCCGTTCGAGCGCTGCTGTTCCGGACGCGGCTGCGGAAGCGGCTCGAAGAAAGGAGGAGTTGATGAAGAACTCTGACGAGGCGATTGAAAGGGTGATGGCGGGGCTCGGCGATACGGCTGCTCCTGAAGGGATGGAGCACCGGATCCTGAAGGCGGTTGAGGACCGGGCAGCGATGCGGTCCCGGTCTGGATGGCTCCGATTGCGGCCGGTCTGGCTCATGCTACCGGTAGGCCAGACTGCAACGGGGTCGCTGGCATGGGGAGTCGCCCTGGTGTGTGTGATCGCGATGGCGCTGGCAATTCCGGCGGCGCGCCGGTTTGGACATGCCCCGGCGGAGTCTCGGGCAGGATCGCCTGCAATCCAGACCGCTGCCCAGACTGCAATCCAGACTGCTGCACAGCTATCTGTCGGGGCGACGCCGAAACCGGTTCGCGGTGCGACCTTGTCGTCGGCTGCTTCCGGGGTGATCGCGACGAGGGCCGGGCTTCATTCGCCGGAGCCGGGTTCGCGGGCGAAGGCCGCGCACGATGCTGCCCCGCACGATGCTGCTGTGCACGATGCTGCTGGCACAGACCGCAGCGCGGATGCGGATGCGGTCGCTCTCAGCGACACGCGTGCCGCGAGTCAACCGGCGCCACCGCTGCCTCTGACGGAGCAGGAGCGGCTGCTGCTGCGAATGGTGCACAGGGGCGATCCGGTGGAGCTGGCGATGCTCGAGCCGGAGTTGCAGAGGAGAGAGGTCGCGGAAGGTAAGGCCGAGGTTCAGAGGTTTTTCGATCCATCAACGAGTCGCGATAACGGTACGGGAGAGAACAAATGAATTGGAACTGCGGTGGGCTGCATTGGAATGGACGAAGAAGATTGACGAGGAGCGTTGCTACGGGAGTTCTGGGTGTAGCGGTGATGCTGGGGTTTTGTGGGCTGGATGCGCGGGGGCAGGCGGCGACTCCACCGGCCAAGCCGGGCACTACTGTCCAGACCTTCTATCTCGCCAACATCAGCCAGCAGACCGAGGGCATCGAGATTGTGACCGCCGTCCGCAATATCCTTACTCCCGACGCCAAGGTGTACTTCGTTTCCAGCCAGAACGCCCTCATTGTCAACACGACCCCCGACCAGCTTCTCCTTGTTCAAAAGCTGCTCAGCGATCTGGACCGGCCCAGGAAGACCTATCGCCTGACGTATACGATCACGGAGACGGATGGCGGCAAGCGCATCGGGACACAGCACTTCGTCATGGTCGTGGTCTCGGGCCAGCGGACGGTGCTTAAGCAGGGCAGCAGGGTGCCGATCGCAACGGGATCCTACACAACTACTGGAAGTTCTGGTGCGCAGCAGACGCAGTTCACCTATCTTGACATCGGGATGAACTTCGATGCGACGCTGGAGGAGTCGGCGAATGGCGTGCGGCTGCGGACCAAGGCGGAGCAGTCAAGCATTGCGGACGAGAAATCCGGGTTGGGCGTGCAGGATCCGCTGGTTCGGCAGACCCTTCTCGAAGGTACGTCGATCCTGACGCCGGGCAAGCCGCTGGCGCTGGGATCGGTGGATGTCCCGGGGAGCACGCGGCATCTGGATATCGAGGTGGTGATCGAGGTGGTGCGGTAGGGTGCGGCTGGGTGCGGCTTCGGCTGCGCTCAGGATGACAGTGTTGGGGTTAGGTGGGAGAACGGGCAACAGCTAGTGCAAATACAGGTCCTTCGACTGCGCTCAGGATGACAGTGTTTTTGGGGTAAATTGGAAGGAGAACAGGCAACGGCTAGTGCAGACGCAGGTTCTTCGCCCATTCGACTACGCTCAGGCCAGGATGACAGCGTCTTTGGGTGGGGTGGAGGAGAATGGCGACGGCAAGTGCAGGTCCTTCGGCTGCGTGCTTCCACTGCGCTCAGGATGACAGGTTCGGCTATGGTGAGCCGGTTGCGCTTACTTTCTCGAAGCAGTGGTCTGCGGGGATCGCGGCCAGACGGGACTGATCAACTCGGTCCGCAGGATTGGGCCGCCGAGATAGAGCGGCTCCTCGGACCGGATGAATGCAGGGACCAGACCGGCACTGACCCAGGCGTGGGTATCGGGAATTTCCTTGCCAATCAGTGGTGCGATCATGCCGGCAATACCACCGATTTCCACGTGGAGGACGAATCGAAGCGCTTTATTCATCAAGCCTGCACTCTCGAACCTCTCCTCGCCGTCGGGCTTGACGGTTACATGAATAAGCCGCGGCTTTGGCGTCGTCGCAAGATACGACAGCGTGGTTACCGGCGATTGAAACGGGATGTTCTTGAGAACATCGAGCAGCATGCCATTGGCGAGATCGAGCGGTAGATCCATGTGGGAGGTCTCGACTTTTTCCTGGTCTTTGTCCTGATAGCGAACCGTGACCTGACCGCTGGCCGCTTCGATCATGACGTCCATCGGCTTCGGGAAGGTCGGCCCTTTTTGAATGTGGTGATCGCTGATGAGGCGGAAGGCACCGCGTTGAGAAAACACGGAAGTGTCATCATCGATTGAACCGTCCCTGAAGCGATACATGAGGTGGGTGGTGACGCGGTCGCCGTGAACGGTCTGGACGACGTCGCCCGCTGCGACGATCTTACCGTCGAGGGTGCGGAGGGCGAGGTATCCATGGACCGTTCCTTCCTTGTGGCGGACGGGGATTGGATCGGCTACCGATATGCCTGAATGAAGCAGGATCGCGAGGGGAAGCGTGATGAGGGATGAAGGAAGGAGGCGCATGCTTCCGAGAGTTTATAGGGAGAGTGGATCGGTGTCAGCAGGATTTCTTTGTTGCTGGGGAAGACTTCACGACTTCGCACAGCATTATGATGCCTCCATCTCAGAGCCTGTCTAAAGACTGGACGGACGCCCTGCGCGGGCAGCGGTCACTTTGTGACGTGTCTACCGGTCGTGGCAAAGAAAAACTTCTTAGCACCTCCCGCGGGTCGGCACGAACATCGTTTGCGACCAGCGGGAGCACCACGCAACCGGGGACCTCACAAACAGGTCTTCGTTTGTGGGGTGGCAAACGGGGTCCTCACAAACAGGTCTTTGTTTGTGGGGTGGCTACGCGCAGTGGGCCCGTCCGGCAGGACTGTCTTGCGAGTTTCTGGACAGGTTCTTAGAGTTTCAAGATTGCCCTTCAGTTTCCGGTGCGCTCGTGCTTTACAGGCCGGTTTGCAGTCTGGGCGAGAAAGTCGACGAGGTCCTTCTTCCAGACGGCGGCCTGGGTGTGGGTGCCGTGACCGCGGGTCGCGTCCGAGACAGGGATGAGAACAAACCTGGCGTGGGGCATCCGGGTGACCATGTGTTGCGCGATCCCGAGCTCGGGTGGGTTGATGAAGTCGTCGGCGGAGTTGATCCAGAGGACGGGCGCGGTGATGGTGGCGAGCTTTGGCGCGGGATTGTAGTTGCGGCTGGCGTCGATGTAATAGATGAGGTCGTTGGCGTCGGTGTGGGCGATGCTGCGGGCGAGATATTGATCGACATATTGCTCGGCGGCGGGGCGGGTGGGGAAGTTCTTCTGCATCTGGAGCGGCGCGGAACCCATGACGAGGAGGAGTTCGCTGGCGGCGCGGAGACTTTCAAGCGGCTCGGCGGTGTACTCGCCGTTCTTCCAGGCGGGGTCGAGCTTGATGTTCTGGATGGCCATGTAGCGCATCATGCGATTGCGGCCTGCGAGTTCTACGGGAAGGCAGGCGAAGGGAGCGAGCGCGTCTGAAAATTGAGGATAGGTCTCGCCCCAGACGAAGGCCTGCATGCAGCCCATGGAGGTGCCGAGGATGAGGCGGAGGTGGTCGACATGGAGACCGTCGAGGAGCATGGCGTGCTGGGACAGGACCATGTCGTCGTAGTCGTAGTGCGGGAAGCGCATGTGGAGGCCGTCGGAGGGCTTGCTGGACTGGCCGTGGCCGATATCGTCGGGGAGGATGAGGAAGAACCTAGTGATGTCGAGGGGCTGGCCGGGGCCGAAGAGGACGGTCGAGAACTGGGGAGCGAGGAGCGAACGGGCGTCGCCGCCGGTGCCGTGGAGGAGGAGGACGGCGTTGTCGATCTCTCCTTTTTCGTTGCGATGCGGGGAGCCGAGGGTGAGGTAATGAAGGTGGAGTTTCGGGAGGGTCTCGCCGGATTTGAAGTGGAAGTTGGCAAGCTCGTAGGCGCCGTCATGGGTGGGCCACTCTACCGGGCGGGTCGGTGGGGTGGGCTGGCCCGGCTGCACGAGCGGCGCTTGTCGGGAGGCGGTTTGTGCGGTGGCGAACGTGGTAAACAGGGTGAAGAACATGAGGGAGCGGATCATGGCGGCGGCAACTCCTGAAAACGGTGTGGTTTGAAGGTACACCGCTGGGCCGGAGATGGGGCATCAGCGCTGTATTGACCTATGAAGTTGCGGCTTGGGTGAACTGTGCTGAACAATCGTTGGAAGCGGTCGGTGCTGCGGGCTAGACACAGGTCCATTCGACTGCGCCTCTCGCGGTGAGGCTGCGAGAGGCTCCGCTCAGGTGACAAGGTTTAGGGGGAGATCGTCACTTACCAACTATAAGGAAGTCCCGCAAGAGAACGTCGGGACTTCCAGGGTGAAGAGAGGAGCGGGTACCAAAGAAATGCGCGGCATTGACTTTCGGGCGGGCAACTACGAAGGATGTGGCCACGATTCACGGGATATTTACCGTGTGATGGCTATCCACATCAAGGGTATGAATTTAGATGGTCGCTCAGGAGATAGCTATGAAAACAATTGCTACTGCAATCGCCCTTATTGCTTTGTCGGGAGCTTCGGCAAAGTCGCAGGATCGTGAAGAACGCTCGGAACGAAGCCCCATCCGACATGTTCTTTTACTGAGTGTGGACGGGATGCATGCCGTCGACTTTCGGAACTGCTCTCGTGGTTTGAGCGGTGTGAACCAGGGAACGCCGTACTGCCCGAACCTTGCGGCGCTGGGCGAGACCGGTGTGAACTATGTGGCGGCGAGCACGTCGAAGCCGTCGGACTCGTTTCCCGGGCTGACGGCGCTGGTGACGGGTGGAACGCCGCGGTCGACGGGAGTTTATTACGACGTCGCGTATGACCGGTCGCTCGACGCACCGACGATCACGACCGGCAACGGAATCGCCGGCGGCCCGTGCACGCCCTACGGCGCGCCGACCGGAACGCGGACGGAGTATGAAGAGGGGATCGATCTAGACCAGAGCAAGCTGAATGGCGGCGCACCGGGAGCGGGGCTGACGGATGGCGGCATACGGTCGATTGATCCGAAGAAGCTGATCCGGGACCCGAAGGCGGGCTGCGCGCCGGTGTATCCGTGGGACTTTGTACGGACGAACACGATCTTCGGTGTAATCCATGATGCAGGCGGGTATACGGCCTGGTCGGACAAACATCCGGCGTATTCGTCGGTCGCGGGGCCGGGCGGGAACACGGTGGACGACTATTACTCGCCCGAGATCAATTCGAAGGTGATTCCGCTGCCGGGGGTGAAGACGCCGCTCGGCCAGAGCTGCGCGAGCATACCGGATGCGACCCAGACGGGCTCGTGGACGGACAGCTTCCAGAATATCCAGTGCTATGACACGTTGAAGGTGAATGCGATCGTCAACGAGATCAACGGCAGGACGCATAACGGCGGACGTGCGCAGACACCGGCGATCTTCGGGATGAACTTCCAGGTGGTGAGCGTCGGCCAGAAGCTGATCGAGGCGAATGTGGCGACGGGCGGCTATGTAGACGGCCAGGGAACGCCGACGCCCGCGCTACTGGGCGAGATCGAGTTTGTGGACGCGGCGATTGGCGAGATGGTGACGGCGCTGAAGGACACGGGCCGGTTTGAGTCGACGCTGATTATCGTGACGGCGAAGCATGGGCAGTCGCCGATCAATCCAAAGAGCTTCTTCCCGATCCCGGGCAAGAGCGGAGCGAACGGCGAGACGCCGGCGGACCTGGTCGCGAACCTGCTGCCGGCGTCGGAGTCGCCGACGAATCCAAACGGGATCGGGCCGACGCAGGATGATGTATCGCTGCTGTGGCTGGCTGATTCAAACACCACGGCAGCCGCTGTCGCGACGCTTGAGAGCAACGCGGCTAAGGCGGGGATCGGACAGATCTTCTCCGGTTCGACGCTGGCGCTGAACTACAACACGCCGGGCCTGCCGCCGTATGGCGATCCGCGGACGCCGGACATCATCGTGCAGCCGAATGTGGGCGTCATCTACACCGGGAGCACAAAGAAGCTGTCCGAGCATGGCGGCTTTGCGCATGACGATACGAACGTGGTGATGCTGCTGTCGAACCCGAACTTCAGCAAGCGATCGGTGTATGCGGCGGTTGAGACGGACCAGGTGGCACCGACGATCCTGAAGTCGCTGGGCTTGAACCCGTCGAGCCTGGATGCGGTGCGCGCGGAGGGAACGGCGGTCCTGCCGGGGCTGCGGCTGCCGCGGTATGAGTAGAGCGCTGTGATGAAGGGCCCTGTGCTCGATGGGAGTGTGGGGCCGTTTAGAGCATTTCTCCTGTTGCTGTGAACTGGAAGAGATGTGCGAGTGCCGTTTTTATCCGGAAAAACGGCGTGGATGATCGTAGCTCTGGTGTACACCCACAGGAGAAATGCTCTATTGGTGGGAGCGGGGTCAGGGAGAGGCAACTGCAAAGGCGGAAGACGGGGTCTCTCCACTGCGCAGCTCGATGAGGCCGAGCTGCTTCGGTCGAGATGACGGGCGTTGTGGTGGCGCGGGTGAGAGAGAACGGCAAAGGCAAGAAGCAAACCGGCGCGGAGAAGCTCCGCGCCGGTTTCATGTGTGTAACTGGTGCGATTACATACTTTCTTCTTTCTTGTCAGCGGGGATGGGTTCGGAGGTGGTGAGGGGTTTGGTGATGTCGTCGAGGTAGGCGGGGGTTCCCTCAATGCGAACGAGGGAGGGATAGCGTTCGCCGTCGTGGTAGTCGATGTCGGCTGGGGTGATGAAGGTGTCGGACTGGAGAAGGAGGTGGAGGGGGTCCTTCTTCGTGTCGGAATGGGCCTCGACGATGGCGGACTTGAGGGCTTCGGCGGAGAAGACGTTTCCGTTGATGGCTACGATCTTCTGGCCGGGTGCGAGGCGGGCTTTATCGGCGGGCGAGTTCCAGCGGACGTCGGCGATGCGGCCCTCCGCCGAGACCCGGATGCCGAGCGAATACCAGACGTCGATACCGCCCGCGCGACGGCTGCCGGAGCTGGCCAGGGTTTTTTCGGACTTGCTCGGCTTGTCGGTGTAGACGAGCTTGTAGCCGCCCTGTTCGATGCCGGCGAGGTCGGCGTGGGGGTTGATGTCGTCGATGTGGGTATGGATGAAGGTGGCCCAGTCGTATTTGACTACCTGGTTGAGATCGGCGATGAGCTCGGGGCGTTCGTAGGGGAGGACGATGGGGCCGGTGTTGCCGCCGCGGCCGAGGAAGAGGTGCTCGAAGTCGGTGAGGGACTTCTGATTATTGGTCATCTTGCGAATGAGGGTGTCGGCGTCGAGCCAGAAGAGCTCGCCCTCCTGGTAGTAGTCCTGGCCGCGCTTCCAGTTGGCCCAGGCGGGATTGCCGCCGCGGAGGATGCTGGCGGCGATTGCGGTATCTTCGGTCGACCGCCATTCGCGGCCAGGTTTGGAATCGAGTTGCGCGGCGGAGAGGGCGAGCATGTCGCGATACTGCGCTTGCGTCTTGAGGCCGGATCGCGCTGCAAGAACGTTGCCGAGGTAGTGGGTCATGCCCTCATAGACCCAGAGCAGGTCGCCCTGCTGGGCGGTGGCGAAGTCGGGCTGGTAGAGGCGGGCGGGGCGGCGGTATTTGCCATTCCAGGAGTGGGTGAACTCGTGGGCGAGCAGGTCGGCTTCGGCGAGCTGGTGGGCGTCATCCGCGAAGCCTTTCTCACCGACACCGTTGTCGGAAGACTGGTGATGCTCGAGACCTTCGCCGCCGGCGACGTCTGAGAGGGTAAGCAGGAAGTGATAGGCGTTGTAATGACGGGAGGCGTAGGCGGCGCCGGTCTCGCGGACGAGATTGTTGAGGGCGACGAGGACGGCGGGACGCAGGTTCGAATCTTCGGGAAAGTCGGAGACGACGTCGATGAAGTGCTTCGGGGTGATCTCGGGGGCGAGGGGAAACTCGTGGAAGTACTGGCCGGTGATGACGGGCGAGTCTTCGAGCTGCTCGACGGTGGTGGCGGCGTAACGGGTGGTGATGGAGCCGGTGGCGGGTTGGTGGGCAGCCTCATCGACACCGGTGACGGCGGGGGTGTTGCCCGTGCCTTCGGGGGTGAGCGCGGTGCCGGTGCCCCAGCCCGCGGGGACGGTGACGGAGGGCTGGATGGGGATGTCCTTGCCCGGGGTGTTCGCGGGATAGAGGAGGAGCTTCTCCCATTCGAGGACGGCCATCTTCTGCGAGATGCGTTCGATGACGATCGCGTCGAGGTGGGCGTGGAGGGAAGTGACGCCTTTGGGGATGATGAGATGGAAGTTGTAGAGGTCGACGTCGTCGCGGCGCCACGCTAACTTTTCGCCGTTGGCGGTAAAGACGACGCCGGTGATGTCGTCGACCGGGCCGGTGGGGCGGTGGTTGCCCGGGATCCACTTGGGAGTGGTGAGGGTGAGGGGACCGGGTTTGACGGGGATGTCGATCTCGGCGTGGTAGAGCTTGCGGGGGGCTTCGGTGAGGTCGGCGGTGATCTTGATGAGGGTGGTCTGGGCGAGTGCCGCTGACGATGCAAGGGCCGCGGCGAAGAGGATGGTGGAACTTCTGGGCATGAAGATGGCCTTTGATGTCGGAGATGAATGCAGGATGACGAAGTTGTATGTGGTTATGGTACGGCAGGGTAGGGGCAATCGTTCGAGATTTGATCTGGGTGAGTGGAGTGCGGCGTGGTTGAGGCGGTCGCGCCATGACGCGATACCCCACCCTCGCTGCGATGAAGCTGCAGCGAGAATGGAGCACCCGGTGTGACAGGGGAGGGATGATCGTGCTGTGCAATGTTCCGCTCAGCGGTACGGAGGCTGTGACGGAGACGGACGCTTTGCTGGGGTGCGGCCTGGGTTGGGTGCGAGCCGGAGAAGGACGGTCGCCTGCACGCGATATCCACCCCTTGCTGCGATGGAGCCGCAGCGAGAAGAGGCATCCGGCGTGATGGGTACCCGGGATGGGGGGAACCCGCGTGTCTGTGGCCGGGGTTAGAGGGGAGGGAGGGTGGCTTCGATGGCCTGGATCAGGATGGGGTCGGAGGGGAGCATGTCGGGGGCGAAGCGGCCGACGACCTGACCGCGGCGGTTGACGAGGAACTTCTCGAAGTTCCAGGTGAGCTCCGGGGCTTCGTTGACGGTGGCGCCGAAGTTGCGGAGACCGTCCTTGAAGCCGGGGTCGGCGATGCGGGCGACGGGCTGGGCCTCGATGAGGGTCTCGTAGAGAGGCGACTTTCCCGGGCCGACGACGGTGATCTTCTCGAACATGGGAAAAGAGATGTGGAAGTTCGTGGCGCAGAAGTTCTGGATCTCGTTATTGGTGCCGGGCTCCTGGCCGGAGAAATCGTTAGACGGAAAGCCGAGGATCTCGAAGCCGCAGTGCCTGTAGGTGTTGTAGAGCGTCTCGAGCCCTTCGTACTGCGGGGTGAGGCCGCACTTGGAGGCAGTGTTGACGATCAGGAGGGCTTTGCCCTGATACGAGGCCAGGGTGGTGGCTTCGCCGTTGAGGGTGCGCAGGGGAGTTTCGTAGAGGGACATGCATGAAAGTGTAACGCTCGTGTTCGGGCCGCGAACGGTGCTCACTGTGGTCGATCCGAAGAATATACCGTAATTTTGCTCCAGGTTGATGAGGGTTGCGTGGTGCGAAACTTCCACGCGCTCGATGGCCGGACGATTCAAAAAATAGTTGGTTTCGAAGTAAGAAAGTCATAAAGACGGTACCATCTAAGACCACATGGCAATTACTGATGTTCTATTTGGCAGACCCCTCGCCACGAGTGAAGAGCGGGCCGAGCACATTGGTGTCCCGGCTGGAATCCCAATCTTTGGGTTGGACGCGTTAACCTCGGCGGCCTATGGGCCGGAGCAGGCGCTCTATCTGCTGATCCCGTTGGGCCTGTATGGGGTCAAGTACCTGCTGCCGATCATCGTGTCGATCCTGATCCTGCTGGTGATTGTGTTCTTCAGCTATCGGCAGACGATTGCGGCGTATCCGAACGGCGGCGGGTCGTACACGGTCGCGAGCGAGAACCTGGGTGATGGCGCCGGGCTGCTGGCCGCGGCGGCGCTGATGATCGACTACATCCTGACAGCGGCGGTCGGGATCTCGGCGGGTGTGACCGCGATGACGTCGGCAGTGCCGGGTCTGCATCCGTATACCGTCGAGTTGTGCCTCATCATTCTGACAGTGCTGGTGGTGGTGAACCTGCGCGGTGTGAAGGACACGGGCGCGGCGTTCATCCTGCCTACATTTTTATTTATCGGTACGCTGCTGACGTTGATTGCGGTGGGCGTATTCAAGACGTTTGCGGCGGGTGGACATCCGGTGCCCGTGGCCGTGATGCCTCCAGCGATCCCGCAGACGGTGAAGTACCTGAGCATCTGGCTGCTGATGAAGGCGTTCTCGAGCGGATGCGCGGCGATGACAGGGGTCGAGGCAGTCTCGAACGGGGTGATGGCGTTTGGCGAGCCGCGGGCGAAGAAGGCGCAGTACACGTTGACGGTCATCATAGCCATCCTGATCGTGCTGCTCTATGGGACGGCGTGGCTGGCGAAGCACTATCAGATCATGGCGATGGATCCGGACGCGACGGGTGTTCCCTATCAGAGCCTGTTGAGCCTGCTGGTGGCGGCAGTGTTCGGCCGCGGATGGTTCTACTTCGTGACGATGGGGAGCGTGTTCCTGGCGCTGGCGCTGAGCGCAAACACGGCGTTCGCCGACTTTCCGCGGCTCACGCGGGCGATCGCGCAACACGATTATCTGCCGCATGTGTTCATCCTGCGTGGGCGGCGGCTGCTGTTCTCGCATGGCATCTACGCGTTGACGGGTCTGACGGCGGTGATCCTGATCCTGTTCCGGGGCGTTACCGACCACTTGATTCCGCTGTATGCGATCGGCGCGTTCCTGGCGTTCACGCTGTCGCAGGCCGGCATGGTGGTTCACTGGAAGAACGAGGAGGGCGACCACAAAGGGCGTGTCTGGCATATGTTTGTCAACGGCGTGGGCGCGGTGGCGACGGGGATCACGACGGTGATCGTGCTGGTGACGAAGTTCATGTCGGGCGCGTGGGTGACGGCGCTGCTGGTGCCGACACTGATCCTGATCATGATGGCGGTGAAGCGGCACTACACGCGGGTGAAGAGCGAGATGCGGGATATGACGCCGCTGAACCTCTCGCACCTGGAGCAGCCAATCGTGGTGATTCCGATGGCGCGCTGGGACCGGATCACGGAGAAGGCAATGCGGTTCGGACTGCTACTCTCGACGGAGATCAAGATCATCCATGTGGATTGCGATGAAGGGGACGAGGCGCTGTGCAACATCTGGAACGAAAAAGTCATAGCTCCGATCCTGAAAGACAAGAGGCCGGAACCGGAACTGGTTGAGCTGACGTCGACGTATCGCCAGATCATTACACCGCTAATGGACTACATCCTGGAGCTCGAGAAGGCCAATCCGACGCGGAAGGTCGCGGTGCTGCTGCCGGAGATGGTGGTGAAGCACTGGTGGGAGAACCTGCTGCACAATCAGCGGGTGCAATTGTTGAAGCTGCTGCTGCTATTGAAGGGCAAGCAGCGGATCGTGGTGATCAATATTCCGTGGTATTTGTAAGTGGCGGTTCTTCAGGCAATGGCAAATGCCGGTTCTCGACTACGCTTCGCTCAGGATGACAGGAGTCCGGAGTGCGGTCCGGTAGGTGGGAGAGAGGGTGCGGAGACGGGCTACGGCGGCAGGGATGAGGGTGAGAGCGTAGTCGATCTCTTCTTCCGTGGTGAGGCGAGTGAGGGAAAAGCGGATGCTGGCCCGGGCGCGTGCAGGTGAAAGACCCATCGCGGTGAGGACGTGGGAGGGTTCGGTCGCGCCTGACTGGCAGGCGGAGCCTCCACTGACGGCGAGGCCTTTGAGATCGAGAGCGATGACGAGCGCTTCAGCTTCCACGTGGTCGAAGTAGAAGTTGGTGGTGTTGACGACGCGGGGGGTGTCTCCGCCGTTGATGCCGGCTTCGGCTACAGCAGCGAGGATGCCTTGCTCGAGACGGTTGCGGAGGCGGCCGAGTTCTTCAGGATTAGCCGGTAGGGTGATTGGAGAGAGTGTGGTTGCGCTGGTGCGCGATACCCCATCCTTCGCAGAAGGCACGAAGGATGGGGCGCCCGGATTTGTGGATGGGGTGAGCCAGGATTGGGCGAGTTCGGCGGCTTTGCCGAGAGCTACGATGCCGGGGACGTTTTCGGTTCCGGCGCGGCGTTGACGTTCGTGCGAGCCGCCGTGGAAGAGGGGAGCGAGACGAACGTTGCGCCGGACAAAGAGGACACCGGTTCCCTGGGGCGCGTACATCTTGTGGCCGGAGAGGGTGAGAAGGTCGACGTCCTTGAATTCACCTTTGGGGCTGAGATCGAGGGGGAGCTTGCCGGCGGCCTGCACTGCGTCGGTGTGGAAGAGCGCGGTGTCAGAATGCGCATGCGTGATGGCGGCGAGTTCGGCGATGGGCTGGATGGTCCCGGTCTCATTGTTCGCGAGCATGATGCTGACGAGTTTCGTGCTGGGACGGAGGGCGGCGGCGAGGGCAGCGGGCTCGATGAGGCCGCTGGGAGTGCAGGGGAGGAAGGTAACGTCTACACGCCTTAAGGCCAGGGCTTCCGCGGCGTGAAGGACGGCGTGGTGCTCGATGGCGGATGTGATGAGGTGGGGCCGCTCCCCGGTTGCGGAAGGCTCTGCAGAGAGGATGCCGAAGAGTGCGAGGTTGTCGCTTTCCGTGCCGCCCGAGGTAAAGACGATCTCGGAGGCGCGGCACTGGAGCAGACGGGCGAGAGACTCGCGGGCATGGTCCACGGCGGCGCGGGCCTGCTGACCCTGCTGGTGGATGGAGCTGGCATTGCCGAAGCTTTCGATCCAGAACGGGCGCATCGCTTCGAAGACCTCGGGGAGGAGGGGCGTCGTGGCGTTCGCGTCCATGTAGATGCGGCGCATGCTCTCATTTTACGTCTTGTGGAGAGAGGCAGGTGTTGTGTGCAGGAGAGGAAGCGGATAGGCTTGCGGCATCCGTCAGCCGTTGACCAACCATAACCAGGAGAGAGTTCGGAGGATTGCATGCGCGTTCGAAGGCTCATCTGCATCGGAATCATCGCGTATCTTGCGAGTGCAGCACAGGGAGAAGCTCCGCAGACGAAAGATCGGCCGCAGACGCGTCCGGTGCCGGTGCAGTCAGGCGGGAGTCAGGGCCGGCCGCAGCGGCCGGGTGGCGGCGATCGTTCGGGTTCGGGTGGGGGTAGGGGCTCGGGAGCAAATGGCCGGCCGCAGATACAACCTCCGCGGCCGGGTCCAGGAGGGCCCACGCCGCCGGTGCGGCCGACACGTCCGTCGCGGCCCAATCCTCCGCGGCCGAGTCGTCCGGTGCGGCCCAATCGTCCGCCGCAGTGGGGACGACCGCCGCAGAACCGGCCTTCGTACAGCTTTCGAAGGACGGATCGGGATGCTCTGCGCCGGCACTATCTGAGTCATCTGCGCTATATCAATCGGGCTCGCCGGCCGCACTTTGCCATGGGCGGATACTTTCCTTATGGGGACATTGGCTATCTCTCTCCTCTGCCGCCTACGCTGTATGGAGCGCTTCCGCCGCCGCCTTTTGGATACTCCATGGGCTACTTCGACGGCTATGTGGTCGTGTACGATCCGGTCAGCTACTTCATTGCGAACGTTGTCGACCTGCTGCAATAGCGGCTCGCGGGAAGATACCGTGGCGGCCGCTTGTGGAGCTACGGGATGGTAAGCTGGGGCGCGTTGTTATTCGATATCAGGAGATGATCATGACGATGAAGCGGATTTTTCTAGGGCTGACGCTGGCAGTGTGTTCGAGCGGCGTGGGCGTGCAGGCATAAATGGGCGATGTGGCTCCGAAGATCGGCCCGGGAACGTTGATCCAGCCGTCGAAGACCTTGATGCAATGCTGAGTGCGTTTGAAGAGGAGATGATGGGTCTGGCGAAGGCGATGCCGGCGGAGAAGTATAACTTTGTGCCGAGCGCGGCAACGTTTGTGCCTGGGCAGAAGACAAAGTACGAAGGCGTGAAGACGTTCGGCGCAATGGTCGCGCATGTCGCACAGGCAAATTATTTTTATGCCTCGAGCCTGAGTGAACTAAAAGTGGACACGGACGTGAAGGCGATTGGCAGCATGACGGACAAGGATCAGATTGTGGGCGCGCTGGCGGCATCGTTCACCTTCGCGCACAAGGCAGTTGCCACGCTGACGGAGAAGAACGCCTTCGAGAGCGTGCACGAGATGCAGACACGGGCGAGCCTTGCGGGTGGCCTGGTAGCGCACGGGTTCGATCACTACGGACAGCTCGTCGAGTACCTGCGGATGAATGGCGTTGTGCCACCGGCGAGTGAGAAGAAGTAGCAGAGGCTGCGAATCGCAGCGCCCCAAAGTAATACTACGTAAGAGCAAGTGCAGATGCCGGTCCTTCGCCCATTCGACTACGCTCAGGGTCAGGATGACAGATTTTGGGGTTAGTCAAGAGGGGCAGTACAGGTGCAGGGGTTTCGGTCGGGAGATGTGTCTCCATACTAGCGAAATAGATCGTCAAGCGACGGGTCGGGCAAGTCGGGCATGGGGGCTGGACGCAGCACGTAGGTGATGCCGACCGATACTGTATCGCTGCGGATGCGGAGACTGCGATTGTAGTAGGTCGAAAATGTCGTGTGCCGATCGAGGGGAATATCGAGCGAACTGGTGAAGCCGTTATCCTCGGTGATGTTGCGCCCGGTCACGACGGTGGCCTTGCCTTTGCGGGAGGGGCCATAGGTCTTCTGATCGCCGACGGGAAGCTGTTCGTAGGCGTCGCTCTCGAAGGAGATGTCGTGGAACAGCGTGATACCGAGGCCTGTCTGGAAGTGAGCGAGCGGACCGAGTGAGGTGTAGTTCTTGGTGACCAGGCGGTTTACGAGTGTGCTCGAATCCCCGATACCGATGTCGAGCGTGGGTGTGATCTTTCTGAAGGCGCGTTCAAAATGGTTTGTCACATCGAAGGTGACCCGGCCGGAGGTAAGGCCATAGGCTTTATCGCCGGTTGGAGCGGTGACCGCTCCCGTGACCTGGTAGCCGACGAACTTCGAATCGAGCAGACCATGCAGGCCGAAGACGACGTCACCTACTTCCGCGCGCTGATTAACGAGTTGGGCGTTGTGCTTCGGCCGCAGGGAGCGGCTTTCGGCAAGGCGGTAGAAGTAGATGGGAACGGTGATGTCAATGTTGAAATGATCATTGACGTTGTAGCCGATGGCAGGTGTGGCGAGCGTGGCCCAGCCTGTGATGGAATCGTGGAGGGCCGAGAGGGTGATCCCGCCGTTCAGGCCGCGAAGGGCTGCGGCCAGACCGGGGACGTCGGGAACTTCTGACTGCTCGCTAGACGAAGCGGTTGCAAGGGGCAGCACCGCCTGGGCTGATGACTGCGTTTGCACTTGCGCCGCGGCGAGGACGGGGAGCGTGAGCAAGCAGAGAGCAAGCGTCGACAGATGGGGTTGTAGATGCAAACAAGACTCTCGCGACACATTCTGGGGAGACCAATGATTGTATCCCCACAGACTAGAGTAACTTGCCAAGCGATAGCGCCCGCGGATGATGACACAGACGGGACACGGAGAGACACGGATCAACTCGTCGTGTCTCTCCGCGTCCGTGTCTTCCGCAGTCGAACCCTGTTGATCATCGGGGCTATCGTTGATTCAGAGGGGTGTAGGGTGCGGGGTAGGGGGTGCCGACGTACTCCGCGCGCGGGCGGATCAGGCGGTTGTCGTCGTGCTGCTCGATGACGTGCGCGGCCCAGCCGGAGATGCGGCTGATGGCGAAGATCGGGGTGAAGAGGTCGATGTCGATGCCCAGGGTGGTGTAGGTCGAGGCGGAGTAGAAGTCGACGTTGGCGTTGAGCTTCTTCTCCTCTTTGACGAAGATCTCGATCTGGCGGGAGAGATCGAACCAGCGGGTGTTGCCGGCGGCGCGGCCAAGCTCTTCGGACATGCCACGGAGGTGGGTCGCGCGCGGATCCTCGGTGTGGTAGACGCGATGGCCGAAGCCGGAGATCTTCTTCTTCGCGGCGAACATCTTTCGCACATACTCGACGGGATCGGCGTTCTCCTCGTCGATGGCGTGGAGCAAGCGCATGGTGGCCTCGTTGGCTCCGCCGTGCAGCGGCCCTTTGAGGGCGCCGATGGCGCCGGTGATGGCGGAGTGGATGTCGGCGAGTGTGGCGGCGATGACGCGGGCGGCGAAGGTACTGGCGTTCAGCTCGTGATCGGCGTGAAGGATCAGAGCCACGTCGAGCGCGCGGGTGGCGGTCTCGGAGGGCTTCTCGCCGTTGAGCATCCAGAGAAAGTTGGCGGCGTGCGAGAGGCTCTTATCGCGATCGACGATGGACTTGCCCTTGCGGATGCGATCGAAGATGGCGACGATCATGGCGATCTGCGAGGTGAGGCGAAAGCTCTTGCGGATATTTGCGTCGTGACTTGAATCTTTCTCGTCATCATCGTAGATGGAGAGCAGGCTGACGGCGGTGCGGAGGATCTCCATGGGCGTCGCAGTGGTCGGAACGCTGCGCAGAAACTCGATGACGCGCCAGTTGAGGCTGCGCGATTGGGCGAGCTCCGTCTTGAAACTGGCGAGTTCGGCGGCGGTCGGGAGTCTGCCGAACCAGAGCAGATAGGTGGTCTCTTCGAAGGTGGACTTATCGGCGAGCTCGTGAATGTCGATGCCGCGATAGGAGAGCACACCCGCGTCGCCATCGATCCAGCAGATGGAGGAGGTGGTGGCGACGATACCCTCAAGGCCTTTGGGTGCGACGGATGTGGTCATGAAAGCTGTCTCCTGGTTGATGAACGTTCAGGCGTTTCGATGAGAACGACGGCTCGATACATGCGCAGCATCGATGCGTGCGCAGCTTTGGTTATAGCGCAGCTTCGGTTATAGCGCAGCGGGGAAACGGTTGTCACGGCGAAGGGTGCGAATATCGGTGCTCGTGAGCGATATTTCCGCTCGAAAAAAAGCGGCTTGGCGCGAAGTATGAGAGATCCACTGCGGGAGGTTCTCCGCTCACTATCTGCGCCATGACCTGGGCGGTGGCGGGAGCGAGAAGAATTCCATTGCGATAGTGACCGGATGCGATGAACTGATTTGGCGAGGACGGCAGAGGACCAAGGAGGGGAAGCGCATCAGGCGTGGCGGGGCGCAGGCCGGCCCATTGATCGGACACCGGGCAAAGATCCTCATCCACGAGATACGGGAGGAGCTGGGCGGCAAGGGCGCGCAGATGCGCAAGGTCGGCCAGACGCGTGGTGGTGTCGAAGCCGGCGTCTTCGACCGTCGCCCCGATGAGGGCGTGGCCGGCGCGGGGACCCAGGGTGCGGGGGACGATGTAGATCTCCGGTGTGCGGATGACCTCGCGCAGCTCGACCGATGGGGGAAGGACGACGGAGAGCATCTGGCCCTTGCGCGGAACGACGGGTGCGATGCTCCAGGCGCCTCGCGTATGAACGAGACGTCTGGTATCCAGGCTGCCGTGGGCTGTGGTGATCCGGAGGCCGTGGCTGGTCTCAGCAGCGGCGATAAAGGGTGTCTGCTCCAGCAGTCGAATCGATGTGTGGCGGACGGCGGCGTGGAGGGAGGTGGCGAGCTGGCGCGGATCGATGCTGTGCTCTGCGAGTAGCGTGAATGGGTGTGTGCCGGGACGGAGTCCGGGAATGACGGTTGTGTTCTGAGGAGATATGGCTACGTCTTCAAGACCGGAAAAGCTGGGATGCGACTGCAAGGTTCTGCTGGTCTGGAAAGGTGTGGCGATCCCGGCAAGCGATTCAATGTGAGCAACAAAGCCAGGGTAGAGAGCGACACTCAGGTCCGAGAGGAGTCGGAGGTGGGGAGGATTCTCAGGGTCAGCGGCGGCGAGCATCCCGGCGGCGGCGATGCTTGCATGCGAGAGCGCAAAGTCGCGTTCGAGTACAGTGACGTGTGCGCCGCGACGGTCCAGTTCGAGCGCAAGCGAGAGGCCGATGATCCCTGCTCCGACGATCGCGATGTCCGGGTGCTGCATACGCCAAGTTTAGATGGGCACGGGAAGGATATAGTTTGTGTGATCCGATGAATGCAAATGCACGCGCAGTGTAAGGACGTTCATGGGGAGTGCCGGACGATTTTACGATGCAGGATCTTGAGGAGAGAGTGGATGAACGAGAGCGCAGGCAGTACGGACAGGTCGGCATCAGGCGTCTTCATCGGTGTGATCGCGCTGGCGGTGCTTGCAGCCTTAGGCGCGCTGGTCTGGTGCTACGGGTTGCAGAACCACATGGGGGTCGCCGAGAAGAGACTGGCGGCGGCGGATCAGAGGAGTGCGGAACTCTCTCAAAAACTCGATGTGACGAACGCCAAGCTGCGCGCCACGACCGAAGCGCTGGGCCAGACCGTCGGTCTGACGCAGATGCAGATCGAGTCGCGAACGAAGAGCATTGTCGATACGCAACGGACCGAGACAGCGCGACTGGAGCGGCAGCAGGCGATGACGCAGCGGAAGATTGGTGAGGTCTCGACCGACGTGGCCAGCGTGAAAACGGATGTTGGAGGCGTGAAGACGGATGTAGCGGCGACGAAGTCCGACCTGGAGACGACGAAGGTGCAGCTGAATCGCGTGGTGGGCGATGCGGGTGTGATGAGCGGCCTGATCGCGACGAACCATGGCGAACTCGAGATTCTGAGACACAGGGGAGATCGCAACTACTACGAGTTCACGTTGCAGAAGGGCGAGAAGCCGATCCTGGTCTCGACGATCAAGCTGCAGGTGAAGAAAGTGGACCAGAAGCGATCCCGCTTCACGCTCAATGTGAATGCGGACGATCGCAACATCGAGAAGAAGGACCGGAACCTGGATGAACCGGTGCAGTTCTACTCGGGCAAAGAGCCGCTGCTGTATGAGATTGTGGTGAACTCGATCGAAAAGAACAAGGTGTCCGGCTATCTGTCATCACCGAAGAATGCGCCACAGCTGGCGCCCGCGCCGTAAGCGGAAGAGTGCAGACGCAGGCATAAACGCAGAACGGGGGACGCTTGATGCGTCCCCCGTTCTTGCGTTTGCCTGGTTGAATTACTTCTTCTTGGTTGCCGTCTTCTTTGCCGTTTTCGTTGCTGCTTTTTTGGTTGCCATTGCCTGTTCTCCCTGTTGATCAAGCATCAGTGCTGCAACACACTACGTTGCAGCTAACGAAGGTATAGATTTCAGCAAAATAAGTGTCAAGGAAAAAACGACATGAACGAGTTCTTTTTTTGACCGTGTTCCATTTATGTCTCACCCTGCGAGCGCGGCGTGATGGTGGAATGGTTTGCAATGAGGAGGAACTCCGGTGTGCCGTGCCAGTTGCTCTCCCAATTTGCTCTTGCTGTTTGCTCCTCCTGTTCGCTCCTCCAGGCTGGGGTTAGAAGAAATGCACATCGAGTTTGAGAGTCGAACAGATTGGAGTAGAACGTCGCACGTCGAGATCCATCCGAGTACACGCACGTCTTTCGACACCCATCAGCACGGCACTCTGTTGCTGTGAAGCGAATCCACGATCGGTGTACTCCAAAGCTGAATCTGTCTTATGGGACTAAGCCCCAGCGAGTCGAATGCTCATTGGCGCGGCTAGAGCGGCGCACCTTCGAAGCGAGGTACACCGATTCTGATTTCGCTTGAGCAGCGAAGGAGCGTGGATCGCACTGTGTTTCGTGTTGGTTTGCAGGATGCGACGACACGGCAGTAGGATCAGGCTCGATAGGACGAGGGAGAAGTGATGCGAGATGCGGTGATCGTGGCGGCAGCGAGAACAGCAGTAGGGAAGTTTCAGGGTGGATTGTCGGAGTTGTCCGCGGTCGAGCTTGGAGCGGTGGTGGCGCGGGAGGTGGTGTCTCGGGCAGGTCTCTCGGCCGCGGATGTAGACGAGTGCCTGATGGGTTGCGTGCTGCCGGCGGGGCTCGGGCAGAACCCCGCGCGGCAGGCGGCGTTGCAGGGTGGGCTGGCTGATACGGTCTCGGCGATGACGTTGAATATGGTCTGCGGCTCAGGTCTGAAAGCGGTGGCGCTGGCGGCGCAGAGTGTGATGACGGGGACGGCGGAGATCGTGGTTGCGGGCGGGATGGAGTCTATGTCGAACGCGCCGTATCTGTTGCCGCAGGGACGGCGGGGTTTTCGGATGGGCGATTCGACCGTCGTCGATTCAATGGTGAAGGATGGGCTGTGGTGCGCGTGCGAGGACTTTCACATGGGCATGACGGGCGAGCTGGTGGCGGAGAAGCATTCAATTACGCGCGCGGAGCAGGATGCGTATGCGCTGGCGTCGCACCGGAAGGCAAGCGCTGCATGGAGCGAAGGCCGATTCGCGGCGGAGGTCGTGCCGGTCTCGGTGCCGGGGAAAAAGGGTGCGGTGACGGTGTTCGCGAAGGATGAGAGCGTGCGCGACGATGCTTCGCTCGAAGCCCTGGCGGCGCTTCGCCCGGCGTTCAAGAAGGATGGAACGGTAACCGCGGGGAACGCTCCGGGGGTAAACGATGCAGCGGCTGCGGTGGTGGTGATGTCGGCTGATCGCGCACGTGGGCTGGGCTTGACTCCCATGGTGACGATCAAGGCGCAGGCTACGAGTGGGATTGCGCCGCGATGGGTGATGCTGGCGCCGGTGATTGGGGTGCGGCGCGTCCTGGAGCGGGCGGGCTGGTCGATGAATGAGGTGGACTTGTTTGAATTGAATGAGGCGTTCAGCGTCCAGGCGCTGGGCGTGATGAAGGAGTTGGGGATGGATCCGGCGCGGGTCAATGTGAATGGTGGGGCGGTGGCGATCGGGCATCCAATCGGGGCGAGCGGGGCGCGGGTGCTGGTGACGCTGATCTACGAGATGATGCGGCGGGATGCGAAGAAGGGGGTGGCGGCGTTGTGCCTGGGAGGAGGGAATTCGGTGGCGCTGGCGGTGGAGCGGGGCTGACGTCTCTCTGGTCAGGAGATTGACTGGCCATCGCTCTTCTGCTTCAACCGGCTGTCAAGCTGCTCGAATATTTCTTCTATTGTCAGCAAGGCTTCTTCCCCACTGAAATCTTCCCGCTGTAGCTCTCCAATGATCTCATCTTCCCTAAAGTTAACAGATATTGATCGCGTGCTGCGCGACGTCATCAGGACTTTGCCGAGATGCTAAGCGATGGCATGTAGCTGTTGTTCTTGAGCCGGCTTGATTCGACAGCCATGAGACGAAGTTAAGCCCTGTCTGCATTTAGGTCAATGTCGTCCACTCTTATTGACCATTCTCCGCGGCGAATCGCTTGGCTTCGGCGAGGTCGATTTTCGCTGAGTGTCCATGCTGTTCCAAAAGGTGTAGGAGATTGCCGCCGCTTAGCAGTGTGAGTGGTTTATCTCTTGCAAACGCGTAAGCGTCAGGCCCAAAATCGGAAGTGGTGACGAGTATGCCCTTAGTTGCTCCTTCATTGTGTACGGTGCCGTAGAGGTCTCGTACTGCCGAAACGCCTACTGTATTTGTGTAGCGCTTCGCTTGAATTACTATCTTCCCTCCACGAATGGGGTCGGGATCGAAGGCGATTGCGTCCACTCCACCATCACGGCTGGCTTGAGTAATTCTCACTTCTCCGCCGCCTTTACTAAACTCTTTTTCGAAAACTTCTCGGATTAAGTTTTCGAAATCGAGCCAATCCATTGCGGCCAGGTTAGTTTTTTCATCGAGTGTGTCGGCTACGGCATAGCCCTCCACAAATCGTTTATCTTCCTTGTTGAGTAGAACGAGGGGCTTGACAGGCCTTAGTTCTATAAGTTTGCTTGCAGCCACTCCTTTGAACTTCTTGAAGCAAGCTTTAGGATCGACTTGAGCTAAATTGAGCGCCAAAAATTCATCTTTGCGCGCTTCCAGACTCATCACACACGCGTGAATCTCCGCGCCGGTCGCTTTATCGATCGACCTGACCCAACCATTGAAGACTACAGAAACAAGTGTGTTTACTTCGTCTGACTGAAACAGCTCGTAAAGAGTGCGTAGGGAAATTTGGTAGAGAATCTCATCATAGGTCTTCTTGATCCAAGCATCTGGAACGAAAAGTTCCTGGAACTCCGATCGACTTGAAACGTACTTGACTTCTTTCACAGTAGGAAGTGCAGTCTGGTTTGGCAACTCATAATCAAGGACGAGTGTCTTTGTGGCCACGATATATTCAAGGCGGTGTTCCTTGGGAAAGTTATCCGGATACTCTGATTGGCTAAGGACATCTTCTATATAAGAGATTAGCGCTTCTTCGTGCCCTGCTAGATAGTTCGCTTTCGAAAGGTCTATCCATGAGTTCATGGTATTTTGGTTGGTGTTGAAGAGGTCTCTACTAATCTCCCACTTTCGCAAGTCTTCCTGATAAGCAGCCTTAAGGTCAGTGTTGAACTGCACATGCCGTATCATTTGGGCGCGCCACGAAGACCTCTCTGACTCCAGTCCCTGCGAAGCCCGCGCTTCCGCCTGTGAGTTCATCGCGTCTGCTTCCGCAAGCTTTTTCATCCGGCGGCTACCGATCAACTTGTCGAGCAAAGAGAAGCTCGGCATGATCGCGGTATGATTGAAGCGGGCTGCTGTCGGGTCTGGTTCGCTAGGAGCAGTATCTGCTCGCGGTTGTGACGGTCTCACGACAGCAAAACTCGATCTTTCTTTCTTGCTCTCCCAGTTTGGCCTCGCGTCTCGACCCAATGCGGCTTGAAGAAGGGTCACAAGGATTTCTCGTCCGATCTCAAGCTCTCTAGTCTGCTCAAGAGCGAGAGCTTTGGCGGTTGCGATCTGTTCAATGTTCAAATGATGCTGCTGTAGCCTTTTAGCTTGGCTTTCACGAGCTTTGTCAGCAATTACTTTCCTTTGCCAGCGTTCAGCCCAGATTGCCTCTTGAAGATCCGCCTTCATTTTGACTTCCGAGTCTGTTTGCCCAAGAACAACACGATGCGCGTGAAGGCCACTATGAGAAATCTGTTTTCTAATCATCATCAGGAGCCCGCTCGGCAATATAGTTGTGATCGAATTTCAAGATACCACCACTCTTCAGCACTCGATTATGTTGAGGGCTAGACCGGCGAGGGAGGTTTCCTTGTAGCGGGATTGCATGTCGAGGCCGGTCTGGTACATGGTGGCGATGACCTGATCGAGGGAGAGTTTGTGGTCGCCGGTCTCGTGCATGGCCATGCGGCTGGCGTTGATGGCCTTGACGGCGCCCATGCCGTTGCGTTCGATGCAGGGGATCTGGACGAGGCCGCCGATGGGGTCGCAGGTCATGCCGAGGTTGTGCTCCATGCCGATCTCGGCGGCGTGCTCGATCTGGGCGTTGGTGCCGTTGAGGGCGGCGACGAGACCGCCGGCGGCCATTGAGCAGGCGACGCCTACTTCGCCCTGGCAGCCGACCTCGGCGCCGGAGATGCTGGCGTTCTCCTTGTAAAGAATGCCGATGGCAGCGGCGGTGAGAAAGTAGCGGAGCAGGCCGGCTTGCTTGTCTGCCTCGGTGTTCTCGATGAAGCGTTGGTAGTAGAGCGCGACGGCGGGGATCACACCGGCGGCTCCGTTGGTCGGTGCGGTGACGACTCGGCCTCCGGCTGCGTTCTCTTCGTTGACGGCCATGGCGTAGACGGTGACCCAGTCGATGGGGGCGAGGGGGTCCTTCGAGCCTTCGGCGTTGAGCCGCTCGGCGAGGCGATGAGCGCGGCGGCGGACGTTGAGGCCGCCGGGCAGGATGCCTTCGGTCGCGATACCACGCTCGGTGCAGTGCTGCATCGTCTGCCAGAGCGCAAGAATGCTGGCCTTGATCCGGTCTTCAGGTGTCCGTGCACTGGTGTTCTCTGCTTCGGGCCGATGAATGTTCAGGCTGGTATCAGCCAGCAGGGCGCACTCGTTCGCGAGCAGAAGATCGGCGATGGTGAGGTTGTGGCTGGCGGCGGTGCGGAGCAGTTCGCTTGCGCTTCGGAAGGGATAGGGCACGGTGCGGGGCGAGGCGAGGGTGGTGTTGCTTTGCTGGGCTTGTTGCTGGGTGTCGAACTCGGCCTGGGAGAGGATGAAGCCGCCACCGATGGAGTAGAAGATATCGTGCGTGAGCAGAGCGCCGCTTGAAGCAAAGGCAGAGATCCTGATGCCATTGGGGTGTGTCGTCAGGCCCGGGGGCGGATAGATCTGGTCGCGACGGAAGTGGAGATGTTCGGCCTCATGGAAGGGAATGGAATGGGTTCCGCCAAGGAGGAGTGCATGGGTGGAGCGAATGGTGGCAAGTTTCGCGGGGACGAGCGCGGGATTGACTACGTCGGGAGCTTCGCCAAGCAGACCCAGCAGGATGGCACCGTCGGTGCCGTGGCCGATGCCGGTGAGGGCGAGCGATCCGTAGAGTTCGACGTTGACGGAGTTTGTATGCGAGAGCAGGTCTGCCGCGCCGAGTGCCTGGACGAAGCGCAGGGCGGCGCGCATGGGACCGACGGTGTGTGAACTGGAGGGGCCGATGCCGATTTTGAAGAGTTCGAAGAGGCTGGTGTTCACGACAGCTTGATTGTAGGCCTGGTTGGGTGCAGCCTGAGCTACTTCTTCTTGGCGGCTTGTGCTTGCCGGATAGCGGCTACGTCGGCCAGGTCCTGTGGCCGGCCGGAGGCGAGTTTATTGACGATAAGGTGTTCGGCGGAGATGTACCGGGTGGTGAACCCGTCTAAGGTCTGTCTAACAACTGGACGGACGCCCTGCGCGGGCGGCGGTCACTTCGTGACGCGTATACCGGTCTTGGCAGGGAGGAACTTCTAGGGGCCGCCCGATGGTCGGCACGAACCTTGTTTGCGACCAGCGGGAGCATCACGCAACGCAATCACCCGTCACGAAGTGACCGCGGCCCGCGTAGGGCGCCCGTCCGGCAGGACTGCCTTGCAAGTTATTAAACAGGTTGTAAGTGTCTGTTCTGAACTCGCTGCCACATGGTGTCGATGTCGATGCCGTCGATGTGCTGCAGGATGTCGTGCTGGAGGATGTCGACCGCGATGGTCGGAACGCCGAGGCTAAGGATGGAACGGGGATCTTCAAAATCTACAGGATTGATGCCGGCGAGTGGAGCGCCATAGGCGGCGAGGGCCTTGTAGACAGCTTTGCGTTATCCGGTTTGGAATCGATGAACACGTCGAGGTCTTTGGTTGCACGCGGCTGCGCGTGTACGGCGATCGCATAGCCCCCTACGACGACGTAGCGGACATTATGGACGTTGAGAGCGGACAGCAGTTGTTCTAAGTCCTCGACCATCGGGCTCGATGCCCTTCATCCGGTATTGCTCCATGCTGAGCTGCCATGCAGCGGCGAGACGCTCGGCAGGAGAAACACTCTGCCAATAGCGATACTCTTCATCCTTGGCTTCTTCAAAGCTGGTGAGTTTGCGGAGGATCTTTTCCATATCGTGACCTATGGTTGTTGTAGCGGGAAGACCTGCCGGGTGAGATCGGTCGATGAGGTGAAAGGGCGAAGGATGCTACACTTGCGGCACTCTACTGCCTCATCGATACATCAGGCCAATCCATGCTTTTCAAAGTTCGCAGCGCTGCCGTGTATGGAATCGACGCGCATCTGATCGACGTCGAGGTCGATTACTCCGGTGTGAAGCTGACCCAGGAAGAGTTTCACACGGTAGGCCTGCCGGACGCGGCGGTCCGGGAGAGCCGGGACCGGGTGCGGTCGGCGATCAAGAACTCCGGCTTTGACATTCCCCCTACACGGATCACGATTAACCTGGCTCCCGCGGACCTCAAGAAGGAGGGGTCGGGCTTCGATCTGCCGATTGCAATCGGGATCCTTGGCGCCTACGGAGCTCTGCATACGAAAGACCTGAGTGAGTTTCTGCTGATTGGGGAGCTTGGCCTGGATGGCGGTCTGCGGGCGGTGCAGGGAATGCTCCCGATTGCGATTGCGGCGCGAGCGAAGGGGATCCCGAACCTGATCATACCGGCGAGCAATGCGCGGGAGGCGGCCGTGGTTTCGGGCGTGAATGTCTACCCGGTGGGGAGTCTGCTTGAGGTGCGGGAGCTGCTGAACTCGATCGCGCTGGGGGTGTTGAAGGCGATGCCGCTGAAGGTCGAGACGACGGAGCTGCTGAACGAGATGCAGCACTTCCCATTCGACTTCAAGGACGTGCGCGGGCAGCAGGTGGCGAAGCGGGCGCTCGAGGTGGCGGCGGCGGGAGGACACAATATCCTGATGATCGGGCCGCCAGGATCAGGCAAGACAATGCTGGCGAAGCGGCTTCCGTCTATTCTGGCGCCGCTTCGGTTTGAGGAAGCGCTCGAGACGACGAAGATCCACTCGGTCGCCGGCGTGCTTGACGCCGAACAGGGCCTGGTGACGCATCGGCCCTTCCGGTCGCCACACCATACGATCTCGGACGCCGGACTGATTGGCGGGGGCGCTGTGAACCACAAGAGAAGCTGCGAACTGACTAGAAGAACGTGCAACTCAACATAAGATGGTGCGAAATACATCACTTCCCATATCCTACCTAGAAGAAAAACTTGGGCGCCTTTCGCTTATACAGTGTGCTCCTCTTTGGTATTCGATAAGTACTTAGTCTGTGATAGGCCTGAGTGCCGAAGCGAACTTCAAGCTTTTCTAGGCGGGTTCTCTGCCAGCCCAGAAAGTGATCAGAGAGCTTCCCAAGATCTTGGGGTCCATAGAACCACCTTGCGCCCTCATCCATCTCGGACCCGTACGGGTTCGCCTTGAGCAGTCCTTCTAAGATAGGTGGCCCAAGGAGGCCCCGGGAAGCCTGCTCGACCTACCTTCAATTGGAATCGTGCCTTCCTCCTGCCAGACCAGAGCGGTGAGAGTTGACTCGCTAATCACCTTTTGTAGCATCTTGGACCGGATCCGGAGGGACTTCAGATTTGCAGGCCAGGACTCGAGTAAAAGAGAGACCATAAGAAGTATTTTGCTTCGTTCGATTGTCGCCGTGCAATCAAACCCTCGATGATCGATGGTCACCGGCCAGCCGATTTCAACCCGCTTGAGCTCGCAAGCGTAAAGCAAAGAATCAATCAACTCCTGGTGCCCAGGCACCCTCTTCTCAGGCCGGGGAACTAACGCCTTCAAGAGAGCATCAATGATGGCGAAGTAGCGCAACACAATTCGGCTCTTACGCTTATGCCCTACTTGGAGGAGCGTTAGGTTAAGCTTTTGAAACGAAAGCAATATTTGAACTTGACGAGGAGGCAGTATTGCCTCTAGCGGTGGCGATTCCACCAAGCGTAGATCACCCCCGCAAGAAGCGCACTCGTGCATTCTGAAGCGAAAGCTGCAATCTGCCTTCGCAACATGTAGGTACAAGCCCGAAAGGGACTTCAGCTACATTGAGGCAAATCAGAGACTCCGTGAACAGTACCGGCAACATTGGGATTCGATTGTGTCGCGTCTTCGGCTGGGCGGGGCTATGGTGGAAAGCACGGCAGATGGACTTCTGAGAATCAACGGCGAATTTAGTACTTCACTTGTGCTCGCTCGGTGTCAGGAAAGCATCTCCGGAGGACATCGTTGGCTGATCAGGCTCGAAGCTTCGCTGCACCCTGACGTGACCATAGCGGCTCGCCTGAAACCCAACAACACCGGTGTTCTCGACTACTATTTGCTCCCGGGTCTGGATCATCTCTCGAAGAAGCTGGCCCTGAAAGAAGAGAATTCCTTCTCCCTGGATGTTTATCGATTCGACGACCTCGAGTTCTTCATGAGCCTAGGACGACGACGTGCTCTCGGAGCTGCGGCATGAGCGCGGCCGAGGTGCCAAGCATTCCGATTGCTCGAATCAGAATCGTCAATCCGAGGGTTCGCAGCAAGGTCACATTTGACCAGATCGTCGCCAGCATCTCTGTTTTGGGATTGAAGAATCCGATCATTGTCTCGCGACGAGAGCCTGATGCAGACGGAACTTGCTACGATCTCGTCTGCGGCCAAGGCGTGGTTTCGGGCTGACGAGTTCCCTTCCCCGCGCTTTGCTGTGGCTGCCTTCCTCTTCTCGATCTTGGCTTTTGCCTGGAGCGCAACGTCCGCCCAAAGGAAATCTTCTGGTGTTATTCTCTTCACACTGCCCGCCTCCTACGCGGGTAAATTTGTGCCAGAAAGCCCTTCACGATGCGAACGTGAGGGGCTTTTTATTGCTGGTAGGTTACACGATAAACTGGGCATCAGTGGTCCTCCTCCTCTGGGTGGACTCTGGCGGGGAACTCAAGTGGGTGGTTTGGGGTGGTCTCCCTGAACCACCTATCCGCTTGCCTGAGTCCCCCTCAGCCTGCTATTGAACCTTCGGCTTATTCTGATTGACCCAATCAGCCAACAGACGCTCGGTGAGGTCAGACATATCCTCTCCGGTGCGCATCTTCTTCAGCAGCGATGAGGCGTCGGTGTGCGTGTCGATATTGAGAATGAGGGTGTAGCCCTTCATGTTTGGGTCCTTGGACTTTGCGACAGCCTTTGCGCGTGTCTCTGATAGCTGCGGTGGAGCCTTAGCCGCTGGGCGAGCTGCGGATCGCTCTTGCGGCGGCTGTCCGGTGGGCACAGACTCTGCCGGCTCCGCTCGATCCAGGAGAAAGTTGTCATACTTGTTGGCGGTCTTAGTGGCCATTGTCGATCACCTCTTTTGCGACGGTTTGATATGCGGTCCAAGCTCGTGCAGCTCGCGGGGCATCCTTGCTCGAAAAAGTCACGTTGTTGACAGTCGTCCCGGCTTCCACAGCCTTATCGAAGACCTTCAACCGGGGAATATCGACGGAGAACATTGGCACGTCATTACGGGCCAACGCAGCTCGAAGCGCGGGGCCTTCCGGCTCCGGGGGCGGCGGTACTTTGGTGAGGAGCACACGAAACGACTCCCCTCCCATCTTGCGGATGATGTTGATGGTGAGGGCCAGTCCTTTGTTGTCGAGACCCGCTGGAACTGCCGGAATGATGAGCAAGTCGCTGCCCCTCATCAGAGCTTTTAGCTCATCTTCTGAGGGGTTTTGGCCCGTGTCGATCACGGTATGTTCGTAGTGCCTCGATAGCTTTGCACCTTCCTCCACACTAGCCACTCTGAAGGGGAAGCCCTTCCCGTCCTGGCTCCACGCGGTGCTGTTGCGGGTGTCGTCGCCGTCGAGCAGGAGTGTGGGTGCCAAGAGCTGGAGACAGGCGGCAAGGTGAACGGCGGTTGTCGTCTTTCCCACTCCTCCCTTGATATTGGCGATGGCGATTATCATGTTTATCCTTTTACCATTGTAGCGGTTCAGACGCTTATGTGGTTATCCGTTTTGGTTCCGGTCCTTCGTTGGGCGATCGTGCATAGAAGCGGATGTCTATGGCCGCGTGACCGGCGGCATAGTCGAGAACGGCTATGCGGGATCTCGCGAGAGAGATTCATAGCCGGGGGTGTCTGTGTCGGCCAATCCGATTCCTTGGCGAGCTAAGAGTCCGGCACAGGGAGGGCATCGGCCAGCCGATCCCCTCCCTGCCGCACCTTTATGGGGCGGTTGTCCTCGGTGCGGGCCAGCTCCCCGATCCGCCGCAGCTCGTCGGGAGTGAGCCGGTCGCTGGTCAGAACACGGAGGCCACTACGTGGACCTCCGTAGAGGTTCCAGGCGTTCTCTCCGATCCGCGCCCCTGAGTTGATCAAGAAGTGCGCAAGATTGCTGCCTGTGAGCCGAACGGTCGTGACGACGCAAAGCAAGCGCCCCTCGAAGTGGCCCTCCCAGATCATCTCGTCGGCCTTGTTTGTCTTCCATCCCGCAGAGCCAACCTTGCGCGAGCTGAGGGCGGTGAAGTAATCGCCATTGGGCGGTCATGGCTGGACCTCCGGCGTCTCAACGGGTGCGACGACGACGGTGCTGCTCTTACCCTTCCGGCGTTCGCGCGGACGTGACCACGGACCCGCGCGGCGGATGAACTCGTGAATGGCGGCGTCCAGCTTGACGCGAGCCTGATAGAGGTCATAAAGGCTGTAGCAGGTAGAGCATCCGCCCTTGATGCCGTTCCTGCCGTCCTTTTCGGGGTTGTAGCGAGGGTGCCGGTCGCATTTGGCGGTAACCCGCTCCCGAATCATCTGCCTGTAGGTGAACTTCAACATGATGTGGTTCTCCTCTCCGGGTAGAGCGGAGGCCGGGTTCTCCGGCCTCACGCGGTCTAGGCTTTCGCTGGCTTGGCGGTCGGCTTCTTCGCTGTGGACTTGGCGGGTGTGGCTAGTTTCACTGTTCGCTTGGAAAGAGCTTTGGCGTTGGTCTTCGTGAGCTTCTTCGCGTTGCTGGGGCTGGTGGCTTTCTTCGGTGGTGGGGGAACAAAGGCGGCTTCTGCCTCGGCCAGAAAGTCGATCTCGTTCTCGTTCTGGATTGTGGCGTGGCCGGTGAGGACTAGACGGAGGGCAAAGCCGGTGAGCTGGTCATCCTTCAGCTTGCCGAGTGTGGAAACCCGCGCAAGAAAGCTGAGGAGCGTTTCGCGCGAAACCAAGTGGCCGGTGCCTACCTCGGTGGTCGGTAGCATTTTCAAGAGCTTCTGAGCTGCTCGGGGCTGCAACTCGAATAGCAATTCGAGATCGCGGCGCTGGTAGTGGGATCGCACAGAGTTCGTGACGGAGCGCGTGATGTCGTATAATCGGGGAAGCCAGGAAGCGGGACGCGGCACTGTGTCCTCCCTGCAACCCCTTTGATCCACGGCATTTAGAGCGGTGCGCGAGCGAGGGGTATAGGTGCGGCCTCGCGCACTAACCCGTTTGATGCGCTATTGACTGTTCAGCACCTCCGGCCCTGATTTCGGACTTTGCCGACCTTGGGATGGGCAGTGTGAATCAGCATCTCGTTCGACTCGAAGGGTCGAAGAAGATGCACGGGAGGACGCTGAACCTCTTCACGGTCAAGCCACTCGTCGTAACCTTGGGCCGAAGGATCGCGGGCATACGATTGTGGATCGGTTCGGCGACGGTGGAAGGATCTGTGGTGATGATCGTAAAGCTCTGGAGCCAATGGCCGTCCGGGGCCTTCCAGGCGTCCCAAAGTCCCGCGAGTCCGAAGACCGGCTCCTCGCCCACAGTGAACCGGAATGCCGCTTTGTCCGATTTGCGGTCGAGTTGTTTGTGAAGGGGCCGCTTCCACAGGGAGCTTTGTTCCAAGCCCTCAGCGCGGGCGTTGAACGTGCTCCGCTTGGGGTCAATCCCCGCGGTGCCGAACCCGACTAGGCCCCAGCGCATCGGAACGATCTCGCGCTGGTTGGTGGCGCGGGCCTGCCGCACGACGGGCTGCGCCGTCGTGGGGGCGATATTGTAGCCGGGAGCGTAGGGAAGGGGATCGCCGGTCAGCTCAGCGCGGAAGGCTTCGGCGAGCTGTTGTTGTCTGCCGTCCTGTAGTAGCGCCCGCACATTACTTCTTCATCTCCCGCTTGAGAGCGGCGAAGGCTTGCTCTAGGAACTCGTTCGACTTCAAACGATGCTGCGCGGCAAAGACCTTGATCTTGGTATGTAGCTCATCGGAGATTCGAGTGGTGAACTGGGTTGTTCTGCCGGTCGCGCGGAGGGTTCTTCCATTGACGCGAGGGTGCGGGCATCCGGGGTGGATACGTGCGGCGCGGGCTGGATTTCTGTTGGCATCTTCGACTCCGGGCGTATAATGATTGTGACTTCCGGCGGTCTGATGCGCCGGAAGGTTGTTACGACGGCCCTACCTTAGAAGGTTGGACAGTAGTGCGATCCAGTGCAAAGGTAGCTGGATAGCAAGGTGGATGCGAATGCTGAATGAGAGCATGGGCATTTACCTCCTTTCAGTGAGAGAAGCCGGCCCTGTTCCCGCAGGGCCGCGTTGTTTTCAGGCAACGATCGTTTCTCCCTTCGCAGAACCGAAAACACATCTGTCAGAACCTCACTGATCGACTAAATACATGCTAACAAATTAGCTGCTGAGTAGACTTCTGGCCGCCCTAGTCTCGCCGCGCCAGTACGCGCAGCCTATACGCCGTGAAAAGTATGAGGCCGTAGAGCAATGGAAGCGTTCCGATATAGCCGATGAACGCGGCTAAGGGCGAGTCGAGAGACTCTCTATGAAGTCTCATCGCCGTCTCCTGGTCAGCAAGGTGGGCTTCTCCTTCTTCGGTAATTAGAAGATGATGCAGGAGGCCGTGCCGACCCTCTGGCGTATCGCGGTGTCCATGCTCCGCGTGTACCAGTTCGTGCGCGATCGCCACGGCCCGCAGCTCGGGGGAGGGAAGCCGGTCGCGGTTTAGAAAGATCGCGTCGGTCCTACCGGGTTGTTGGAATTGGAACGCCCGAAGCACCGGCGATAGGTCGGGCCGTCTAGGACGGTGATTTGGGCGTCCCATTGCGAATGAAGGAAGGCAACGCCCTCGGGATCGGCGCGCTGAAGGTACACGGCGGTCTGCGGATCGACGCCCTGAAGGAGTGGGCCATTCCCCTCGCTGTCCGTTGTGACGGTCGGATCGACCAGAGCCATGCAGCTTAGTCCGTGTCGCCGCGCATTCTGGACGGCCTCATAGCGTTCGGTCGCAAGGCCAATGCTTTGGAAAACAGGCCGGCAAGAGCGGCGATTAGAACCGTAATCTCCGCAACTTCTCGAACTACCCTCGCGGTCCTGGTTGAATCAGTCCCCATCTTCTTTGCATTCGTGTTTGTAGAGAGCGAGTAGAGGCGGTCCGATTGCGCCCTGCTCTGTGGGATTGAAGGAAGACTCGAAGCCGCACTCGAGACAGCACAGCGCATGGCTTGTGTTGCTATAAGCTTTTCGCCCCACGTCGAGCGGGAGTTTGTCGTCTTCGACGAATGCTGGCGCCTGACTCATTCAAGCCTCCGGGTGGATGCCCTGATGATCGCGCTATAGGGATTGGAACCTAACGTGACAAAAGGGAAGCGTCGGGCCGGTCAAATGGTCGGCTACCTGCGCGTGAGCGCTCTGGACCAAAAGGAGCTACGCCAGCTCGAAGGCATCACTCTCGATAAACGCTTCGTCGATAAAGCGTCGGGGAAAGACATGCACCGTCCCCAGCTCCAGCAGCTCATCGGGTATGTGCGCGAAGGCGACACCGTTGCTTGCCACGCGATGGACCGATTGGCCCGCAATCTCGATGACCTTCGCAAGATCGTTCTCGGCCTGACCGAGCGTGGCGTCCACGTTCGATTCGAAAAGGAGAATCTTACCTTCACCGGGGAGGACTCCCCAATGTCGCATCTGCTGCTGAATGTGATGGGAGCTTTCGCACAGTTTGAGCGCGACCTGATCCGTGAGCGCCAGCGCGAGGGAATCGCTTTGGCGAAGCTGCGGGAAGGGGCGTATGTCGGCCGAAAGCATTCACTGACGCCAGTCCAAGCCAAGGAACTTTGTCGTCGAGTCAGCGAAGGCGAATCAAAGACGGTCCTTGCCGGAGAGTTCGGTGTCAGCCGGCAAACGCTTTACAGATATATAGAGGGGGCAGGGAAGTGACAGCTGCGATTCGGACTTACGAAACTCGGCCGGGAGTCGTTCGGGGAAGCGCGATGCTCTCTTTGAAGGGGAGGGAAGAGCGAAGTGAAGAAAATTAGAGCAGGCATTCAGCGATCGTTACATTGTCGTTGCGGCCGTGGAAAGGTTCTCGCCCTGGGCATGTGCGCCACCTGCTATACGCTCAAGCGGCAAGATGAGGAATACTTCGGCGGTCTGCGGGAGCAGGTTCTCAAGCGGGACGGCTATTGCTGCCGGGGATGTGGAGCCTCGGGACGAAGACAGCGCTCGATTGTCGTCCATCATCGAATGCCGGGCATCTCACGGCTGCCGCTGATGATCTCGCTCTGTCCGGCCTGCCACGCCATCGTTAGCCGCACACGCGTAATGCGCCGTCACATGGCGGCACTCCTTGTGGAACTGTGGCGAGAGCAACACCCGGACGGACACGAACAGACAAGCCTTTGCTTTGAGGACGCCGGCATAGTCACCGTTCCAGTACCGCTCTTCACGGAACCGCATGACCTCTATAACCCTGAGCAAAGCGCGGCTGAGGATCATTGTTCTGAGAAGAGGACGGTTCACTCGGCGGCCAGCGTTGGATAGCCGAGCTTCCTTAGACAGCGCAAGTGGTACCTTGCACGTTGTTCCTGCCGCTCAGTCTCTTCGCCGATGGGGGCCTCTCGGTATGGTGTACCGGAGGACAGAACTGTGTAGATCGTCTTGAGAAGCGTGTGTCCGAGCGCGACGATGGCGCGCTTGTTACCGCAGCGAGCTCTGAGGGCGTGATAACGCGACTGCAGGCGTGATCCTTTTCGATTCGTCGCAGCCCAGGCACTCTGCGTCAGTGTCGTCTTCAACCAGACGTTTCCTCGATTGGTGCGAACACTCTTCTTCACGCCGGCGCTCTCGTGATTGGCGGGACACAGACCTGCCCAGGAGCTTAGCTGAGCGGCGGTTGGGAACTGCTGCATGTCGGCACCGACTTCGGCCAGGATGCTGGCTGCAGATTCCTCCTTGATGCCGGGGATACTCTGTAGCAGAAGGAACGCTTCGCCGAGAGCTGGATCTTCCATACGGCGACGGATCTCCTGGTTGAGAGCCTCAACCTCCTCGTCGAGGAACTGCAGATGGCGGAGCGCGTGACGAATCAGGAAGCGTTGGTGATCAGTGAGGCGATGGCCGGTGACGGATGCCGCGATCTGGGGGATCTTTACGCGGGCCTTCTTTTTGGCGAGCTCGGCGATCTGAGCGGGACTGAGATCGCCGTCGAGCAGGGCTTGAAGCATCAATCGACCCGACACACAGAACACATCCGACAGCACATCGCCGAGCTTCACATTCGCGTCTTCAAGCACCTTCTGAATTCGGTTCCGTTCTCTCGAGTTCTCCCCGATCAGCTGTCTCCGACGTCGCGTGAGATCTCGCAGCTCCCTGATCGGCAAGGGTGGGATGAAGCTCGGCCGGATCATCCCGTGGCGAAGCAGATGAGCAAGCCATCGGCTGTCGTTTGGGTCGGTCTTGTGTCCACGCCGGTTCTGCACGTCCGCGGCATTGGCAAGGATCACTCGAACGTGTGCCTCAAGCAAGTTGAAGACAGGCTTCCAATAGCTGCCCGTGCTCTCCATCACAGCATGCGTGCAGCCCTCGTCAACCAACCATGCGGCGAGACGCTCGAGCTCGCTGACGATGGTGCCGAACTTCTTGATCTTGGTATGGGGTTCATCCTTGGCCGCACCTGTCATGACACAGACCAGAACAAACTTCTTCCCGACATCAATACCTGCACACCTCTCCACAATCGCTTCGATCATCTGCTCCTCCATGCGGACAGGCAGCCAGCGGCGATAGGGGCATATTGTTCTACGGGCTCGGAAAGGGCACCAGTCAGGTGTACGTGAGCCGCCAGCGGGTCAGATTATCATTCGGGGTTGAACCACCAATAAGTCCGCGACCCTTGTACCTGTGCGCCACCAAAGTCTCTTCGGATGAACGCCTTTCGTCAAGGCAGGCCTTCTCATCCTCAGGTGTGGCCGCCGCGCGGCCATGCCGGATTATCATGCGTGAAAATTAGTAATTCCTAAGAGAGGCTTAAGATCTGCCGGAGCATGCGGGTACGAAAAGATGCACAGCTCATAGGTGTCACCATAAAGAATGTGGACTCACCTCAATGCGATTGTTTGAATGGTGGCTCACCTACCGATTGCACTTGATTCTGAGGCATGGCAGCGTTTTGACGAGGTGGCGGTGTTTTGCCCTCAGCCCTTAAGGCGTTATCGACCATTTCAAATACAAAAGTGATGGGAACATCTCCTTCGAACTTGGCCCCGTTGACGAAGATCGTCGGTGTCTTCGTCACTCCGAGATGTTCCCCTAGGGCGAAACTGGCTTTCACAGGCGTTGCATCCTGCTTCTGAATACATGCTTTGAGTTGGGTTTCGTTGACATGAAACCTGTGCCCCTGATCTTCGGCTTCAGTATCGATCTCTTGTTCTGCTAGGGCCAGCTTACGGTCTGCCCCTCCATATTCTGATGCGTGGGCATGAATGTCGTCGATTGCCGCCCAATAAGCTGGAGAGCTTTCACGGCCCAGACAATCCGCATTGATCGCGGCGCGCATGGCCCAGGGGTGTCCCTCACTGGGAAAGCTCTGATATACGAATCGGACCTGATCTTTATAGCGATCCGTCAGGGCGGGGAACAACTCCTGGTGCAGACGTGCGCAGAAGGGGCATTCAAGGTCATCGAATCCCACAACGAGTACGGGAGCATCAGATGGCCCCCCTCGCCACGGACGACCTTCGGCGGGAACCTTCATCCGTGGATCAGTTGCTATGTCGTAGCTAGTGAACTGCGCGACCCGTGTACCGTCTTTTGAGACGATCAGCGGAAGATTCCCGTTTTCTCCAGTTACAGCACTCGAGAAGTGCGCGTCGAGTGTGTCGAAACCTGGGATGTCGCTCGGTCCATGTTTGCTAAATTCAATCGTTGTAGCCGGAGGAAAGTCGGCCTTGGATCGAAGCATGGCTTCGACACGCTGCCGGAGCGCTGGCGATAGGTCTGATGATCCGGTCTGCGCTCCGGAAGTGGATGCAATCATTAGGAGCAATACCAGCACACGCGGCGAAAGGAACGAGGGCCTGAGCATGGAACATTATCTCAAGAGGTTGAAGGCTGATCTTTTTTCGTGGGATGGCTGAGCCACACCATGTGGGAATAAACCCTAACAGCCAAGGACATCGTTGCATATTTGGCGATTAACTTTCTCGGTAGATGAAGATAGAATGACCGGCATGAATCTTCTCTCGTTCGCTGTTGCCGCGTTGCTCTCCGTGACACCCGTCAGGGCTCAAATTGCTGTGCCGTCGTCTGGGGCAACTTCCTTCAAAGATACGTCCATGCTGAAGCCGCCCGCAGGGGCGAAGATTGCCATCATCGAATTTGAGGATCTTGAGTGCTACGCATGTGCACAGGCGTCTCCAATCGTGCACGCAGCCATGGAGCAGTACAAAATTCCGCGTGTCCACCATGACTTCATTATCCAGGGACACGTATGGTCACGCACGGCTGCGATCGAAGCTCGTTACCTGGAAGACAAGGTATCTCCAAAGACAGCGGAATATTTCCGTCGTGATGTCTTCGCAAGCCAGTCAGGAATCTCCAGTCCGGATGACCTGCAACGCTTTACTCAACTTTGGTTCAAGTCCCACAATGTGCAAGTACCCTTTGTTCTGGATAGCTCTGGGCGATGTGCAGAAGAGGTTCAAGCGGACTGCATGCTTGGCCTGCGCCTCGGCCTACACCATACTCCGACAATCATTGTTGTCACTCCGAAGCAGTGGATTGAGGTCACCGATCCAAGACAACTCTACGCCGCAATCGACCTTGCCAAAGCTTCTATCAACACCCCAGTAGCTTCGAAAAGACGAGACTGAAGCAACGTCATAGGCGCGCGACACCTATCTTTGGCGCCCGGCTGGTCATGGTGAAGTTAAGGCTTTGACCTTTGGGTTCATAAACCAAAGGTCGTTTGGCCGATGCGCAGCTCTGAGGTACAACGTCCAGAGAGGTGCGCCGGATGGACTATGACACGGACAAGATAGATGAGACGGTGCTAGCTCTGCTGTACCTGACGATGTTCCCGGAAGCCGGGGGAACCAGAGCATGGAAAGGTCACGCCTGGGAAGTACTGGATCGGCTCCACGCCAACGGCTACATTTCCGATCCGAAGAGCAAGGCGAAATCGGTGTGGATGAGCGACGAAGGCGTACAGCGGGCGCGCGATCTGTTCGAGCAGCACTTCGCACGAAAGGTCTGATCTGGTCGCGACTCCTTACTGGAACACCCACCATAAAAGAAGTTGTGGGTGGCTTAACTGAGGAGACCTTGTGCAACTTCCGCTTGACCTGGGTATCTTCTAGATATATATCTACCAGTAATGAGGGTTGAGAATTCAGAACGCTTAAGGACCACAACAGCAGATGCCCTGATGGGCCTACTCAGTCTCGGTCCGATGTCGGGGTATCAGATGCGGCAACTGATCGATGAATCGATCGGCAATTTCTGGACGGAGAGCTACGGGCAGATTTACCCCACGCTGAAACGGCTTGCGGCTGAGGGCATGGTGACCTTCATCACGGAGCAGGCGGAGGGGAGGGCGGAGCGCAAGGTGTATACCCTGACAGCGCCCGGCAGGGAACGGCTTCGCGACTGGCTGAACCTACCTGTCCATGAGCGCGTACCGCGCAACGAGCTGCTTCTGAAGCTCTTCTTCGGTTCTCTGGTTTCGCTGGATGTTCTGGTCCGCCACGTCGAAAGCTTCCATGCCGTGCAGCAGGCGAGACTTCAGCAGTACACGGCAACTGCGGAGGAGCTGAACCACCGTCACGGCAAACATCCCGATCTGCCGTATTGGTTGATGACGGTGAACTACGGCCTGCATGAGGCGCGTGCGCTGAGCGTATGGTGTGACGAAACCTTAGCGCAATGCCGTGAACTGAAGAAACGCAAGGGCCTTCAAGTCGTCAAGAAAGCAAACAAGTGAAAGGAGCAGGACATGAGGCACGATCCCTTGTGGATGCATCTGTTTCTGGCAGTACACATCGCCGCAGGCGCGGGCAGCTTCCTGTTCGCACCCATCGCGCTTGCCACCGCGAAGGGCGGCAAGCAGCACAAGCGCTGGGGCATGGTGTACCTATGGTGCATGGGCATAGTGGCTGGGACCGCCCTTCCCATGGCGATCTACAGGCCCGTGCTGTTTCTGGCGCTTGTCGCGATATTCAGCTTCTATATGGCTTTCTCGGCCTACCGCGTCTTGAAACTCAAGGATCTTGTGCGTGGAGGTCATGCGAAGGCGATCGATTGGGTTGCTGCGATCCTCACATTTTGCTCAAGCTTGGTGCTGGCAACCGTAGGCTGGTTTCATCCCGATGTGATGCATGTGCCGCGGGTGGTCTCTATAGCCTTTGGTCTCATCGGAATGCGGCTGGCCTATGTCGAGATGCGCAGCTTTGTGATGAAGCCGACAGAAAAGATGTTCTGGTGGTACACGCATCTGGGCAACTTCATCGGCAGCTACATAGCAGCCTGGTCAGCCTTCAGCGTTGTGACACTGACGCAAGTCCTCGGGAATACCTGGTATGTCTGGCTGTGGCCGACCATCGTAGGCGTGCCAGCGATCGTTATGACCACCGCATTCTACAAACGAAAGTTCGCGCCTAAACGTGCACCTGCTGTGGCGTAGCGATTTCGTTTGGAGGACCACCCTCCCAGAATCGGATACATTCGAAAGTTCGCCTTTGGCCCCGCTTTCAGCGGCGCTGCGCGACCCTGACCCGAAGCTCTCAGGCCGAAACGAAAGCGCCTATATTCCGGGAATGTAGGGAGGGAGGAACAAACCAAATGCGTTATGCGACGATAACCGTCGTGCTAAGGGAGTAGTATTCGAGCAACTGCTTGATGGAATACAGGAGGGAATTATGAGCAAAGCTTGGTGGCTACTTCTAACGACCGCTCTTCTCAGCGTCTGGAATGCTGGAATCGTCTGGTTTACACAGATCGCTGTCTACCCGCTATGGCCTTTGGTGGACGCCGAACACTTCCACGATTACCACCTCACCTGGTGGCACGACATGTGGCCCGCCTTCGGACCCGTCATACTGATGCTTGGCTGTTCGATCGCCCTCTTCTGGATTCGGCCCGCCGGCATCTCCAAAGCATGGCTTTGGGCGGGTGTCCTGCTGCAAGTAGCCGTGCACACGCTGACAGTTGTTTTCTGGGCGCCGGTGCAGGCGACGATGGCGACACCTCAAGGGATCTCGATGGCGAAGTACCAGCAGCTAATGAGCACGCATTGGTGGAGAGTCGCCTTCTTCTGTGCCTATGCGGTACTCGCGGTCTGGATGTTCAGCAAATCTGCCGTCGCTACAAGGCGGGAACTTGCCTAAAGGAAAGAAAAAATCGGTTGATTCCAAACCGGGGATCACCAAAGGGCGATCTGCAGCCGTGGTGCAAGCTGCGTACGCCCTGATCGTCGAAAAGGGCTTCGAGGGCCTGCGTACTAGAGAGGTGGCGGAGCGCGTCGGCATGAACAGCGCCACGCTTCACTACTATTTCCCCACAAAGGAAGCCTTGATCCAGGGCGTCGTCCACCATCTGATGCAAGAGCTGAAGACCTCTCGGACGACAGTCGATGAGTCTGCAGGTGCTCTGGAAAGGCTGAGGGCCGAGTTTGCCGATATAAGGGTTCGCCTGAAAGAAGCTCCGGACCAGTTGGTCGTGCTCACCGAGTTGGCAGTGCGCGCCTGGCGTGACCCAGCGATCGCAGGAATCCTGAGCTACCTCGACCAGGGCTGGCACAATCATCTCGTGTCCATCCTCCGGGCCGGGGTCGTAGAAAAGACCTTCCGCTCCGATTTGGATTTGGACGCTACCGCCGATTCGATGATGAGCCAGCTTCGCGGCATCGGTTATCAGAGCAAGCTGGAGCACGGAAAACTGGAAACGCTCATCGACCAGATCGGGGAGCAGATCGAGCGTTGGGTTCTTGCGCCTGCGGCAGGGAAATCCCCACGGAAGAGACCATGAAAGCTGCCCTCCTCTTGATTGGAGCGTTTCTATTCTGTGGGGGTACTCTCTGCGGACAATCCATTCCTGTCACCCGCGCCATTTCGCTCGCCGATACAACCGTGACTCTTCCGGGCGATCTGAAGGGGAGGCCAGCCATTCTGGTGCTCGGATTCAGCAAGAATTCCTCGCAACAGACAAAACCGTGGACGGAGGCAATCGAACGAGATTTCGGATCGCAAGAGAAGATTGCTTTCTACCAGCTTCCGATGCTGCAAGAGGTGCCCCGTTTGGTACGCAGTTTCGTGCTGCAAGGAATGCGTAAGCCCTTGAACACAGCTCAGCGCTCGCATTTTCTGCCAGTCTTCGATAACGAAGAGGCTTGGAAATCGGCGGTTCATTTCGCTGGTGCCGACGATGCTTATGTGCTTCTGGTCGATGGATCGGGGCGTATTCAGTGGCAAGCAAGCGGGGCTTTCCAGGAAGAACAGTACGACGGCCTGCGCAAGCGAGCAGCGGCAGTAGAGTAGCGGAAATGGTCAATTATAGGGGTTTTACCCCCAGGTAGGCCACAAACGCGCTCATTCAGCACGGTTGTAATTTGTTGAAACGGTCGTTTCAGAGAGTACAAGCCTCATCTTAAACGTGGAACAATTAGACCATGGCAGCCAAAACCAAGCCGTCCAAGCGCGATGCCATCCTCGACGCCATGCTCGACCTCGTAGTCGAACGTGGCTTCCACGATGCGCCGATGTCTCTGCTCGCTCAGCGCTCCGAGGCTAGCGCCGGCGTCATCTATCACTACTTCGCCGGCAAAGAAGAGATCATCCAGGCCCTCTATGAGCGCATATCCGCTCTCAAGATCCAGAGCTTTCTCGAAGGCTCTTCTCCCGACCTCGCACCTGCCGAAGCCTTCGTCCAGTTTTGGCTGAATATGTACGCCTTTTACCGCAAGCATCCGAAAGAGATGCGCTTCTACGAACAGTATGAAAACGCGGGTTTCGTCTGCAAACCAATTGGGCCGCCCCACGACGAACGCACAGCCGCCTTCGCCCAACGCTTCACCAGCAAGTCAAAGGGCGGCGTCCTCAACGAGTGGCCCGACGATGTCGTTCAGGAGATGACCCTTGGCCTCATAGCCCGCCTCGCCCGCTTGCCCCGCAAGCTCGCTCCTGCCGTCCTCCGTGACGTCGCCGAAAAGACCTGGAACATCGTGAAGGCCTGAAACTAGATCGAACGTTCGGTCGCTCATGTAGACTCGATCTCATGAGTGAAGACCTCGTTCTCGTCACCGGAGGCTCCGGCTTCGTAGCCATCCACTGCATCGACCAGCTTCTCCGAGCCGGACACAATGTCCGCACCACGGTGCGCTCGCTCACCCGCGAGCCTGATGTCCGCGCCATGTTGACGACCGCAGGCACACCTCGCCAGAAGGCCCTCACCTTCATCGCCGCCGATCTCACTGCGGACGAGGGCTGGCCCGCAGCCGTTGCCGGTTGCCGTTATGTCTTGCACGTTGCGTCACCGTTCCCGGCAAGCGCACCAAAGAATGAAAACGATCTGATCGTTCCTGCCCGCGAAGGTGCTCTCCGAGTTCTGCGCGCAGCCCGCGATGCAGGCGTCGAGCGCGTCGTTCAGACCTCGTCTTTCGCCGCCATCGGCTATGGCCACAAGCCCCAGACCGCACCCTTCGACGAGACCACATGGACGAACCTTGATAGCTCGGATGTCAGTGCCTATGCAAAGTCCAAGACTCTGGCCGAGCGTGCCGCCTGGGACTTCATCGCCAAGGAAGGTGGTGCCCTTGAGCTCTCTGTTGTGAACCCGGTAGGTGTTTTCGGACCCACCTTCGGACCCGACTACGGGACCTCCATCCTAATCGTGCAGCGCCTCCTCGATGGCTCTGTGCCTGCCTGCCCGCGCATGGGCTTTGGTGTTGTGGACGTTCGCGACGTAGCAGATATGCACCTTCGCGTAATGACCAATGCCGCTGCCAAGGGCGAACGCTTTCTTGCCGTCGCCGGAGCCTCTCTCTCTGCTTGACGTAGCCACGATCCTGAAAAAGCGCATGGGGGCGGCGGCCCGCCGCGTCCCAACCCGCGAATTACCCGACTGGCTCGTGCGGTTCGCCGCACTTTTCGTTCCGGACATGAAGATGATCGCTCCTGAACTCGGAAACAAGAAGAACGTGTCTAATGAGAAGGCCCGCCGCGTCCTTGGCTGGTCTCCACGTTCTAATGAGGACTGCATCGCAGCCGCAGGAGAGAGCCTTCAACAACTCGGCCTGCTCAAGCAGTAATCAGCCTTTGGCTGGACCGTCACTGACGGTCGTTTCAGAGAGTACAAGGAACTCAATATGCTGCCCATACAAGAAGTTATAGGTGGCAAACCCTGTTGCTGAACATGATGGCGAAAGCAAAGCGGCTCTGGCGCGTGAGTTCGGGGTGGATCGAACGACGGTCTACCGCTACACCGGACGGGCGGCGACAAAGCGCGTGAGCAGAACAAGGGCAGGGAAGTGACACCCAGCGTTCAA